>Ga0315904_10000021_pt1 | contig 282161 bp, 268 predicted proteins | sample LakEriMetagenome_6_FD_203529 | JGI IMG/M metagenome (GOLD analysis project Ga0315904, IMG submission 203529) | Freshwater fungal communities from buoy surface, Lake Erie, Ohio, United States - Buoy 12 MA120 | ecosystem: Environmental > Aquatic > Freshwater > Lake | place: USA: Lake Erie, Ohio...
CCCGAGGGAGTGCCCAGGCGCATCTCGCTCAACTGGCGCAGGCTGGCGGAGGCTTCCACCACCCGGAAGCGGCGCTGGGCCACCTCCCGGACCTGGCGCTCGCGCAGCACCTGCTGGACCTTCAGCAGCTGGCCCTGGTTGCGGGCCGATCCAAGGCCGAACCATCCCAGCAGCATCAACCAGGCGCCGCCGATGCCGGCCCCCCGCAGCAGCAACAGCACTCCGAGGCTGATCGCCAGCAGGGACAGCAGTCGGCCGGAGGCGTTGGCCACCTCAAGGCCCCGGCGCTGGCTGCCGGTGATCTGCCAGACGAGGGCCTTGAGGATCAGGCCGCCGTCGAGCGGCAGCCCCGGCAGAAGGTTGAACAGACCGAGCACCAGGTTCAGGGTGCCCAGTTCCTGGACCATGGCCCCAAGGACGGGGTTGAGGTGGCTGCTGGCATGGGTGGCGCTCAGCAGCAGCGTGGCCAGCACCAGGCTGACGGCCGGCCCCGCCGCCGCCACCAGCAAGGCGCCGCCGGCCGTGCTGCATTCCCGTTCGACGCTCGCTACCCCCCCCAGCAGGAAGAGGGTGATGCTGCGCACCTTCACCCCCTGGGACAGGGCCACAAGCGAATGGCCGAGTTCATGCAGCAGCACCGACACGAACAGCAGCAGCGCCGTGGCCAGGGCCACGGCCCAGACGACGCCCGGCGTCGCCTGGGAGGCGAGCTGTTGGCGGAACTGCTGCTCGAACGCCATGGTGGCGAGCACCAGGATGAACAGCCAGGTGGGATGGATCCGCAGGGGGATTCCGCGGATCTTGAGCAGTTGCCAGCCTTCGCCCACGGCCCCCTGGGTCGATGCGCCCCCGGTAGCGTCCGGAGACTGAACCCGAATCCTAGAAACGGATGGTCGAAGCGACGGCGGCCTCGCCCCGCCTCCCTGGTCCAGGCCCCCGCCTCAAGGTCTGCGGCCTGCGCGAGCCAGGCCAGGCCCGGGCGGTGGCGGCCCTCGGCGTCGACGCCCTGGGGGTGATCGCCGTGGCCTCCTCGCCCCGCTATGTGCCGCCGCCGGAGCGCCCGCCGCTGTTCGCCGCCATGGCCGGGGCTGCCCCGGCCTGTCTCGGCGTGGTGGTGGTGGCGGATCCGCTGGATGCGGAGCTGGACCTTCTGAGAGGGGAGCACGGCCATGGGGTGGTGCAGCTCCATGGCCGGGAGAGTGTCGAACGTTGCCGGGAGCTGCGGCAGCGCTTGGGCCTGCCGCTGTGGAAGGCATTGCGCGTCCGCAGCCCTGACGACCTGGATGCGGCCCTGGCCTATGCCCCGGTGGTGGATGCCCTGCTGCTTGACGCCTGGGTCGAGGACCAGCTCGGTGGCACCGGCCACCGGATCCCGATCGAATGGTTGGACGGCTTCCGTCCGCCCCTGCCCTGGTGGCTGGCCGGGGGGATCACCCCCGAGCGGCTGGGGGCGGTGCTGGCCCGGCTGCAGCCCGATGGTGTCGATGTCTCCAGCGGTGTGGAGGACGCTCCGGGCCGTAAGAATCTGGATCGGGTGGCGGCGCTCGTCGCCGCTCGCGATCGTGCTGCGCTGGGCACCTGAACCAGGCCGCGCCAGGATTCGTCCACGCCGGGGGTTCCTCGGCCCCGGATTCCTTCATCCTCCGCGCCCGTGTCCTTCCTCCTCCGTTCGTCCCGCCGCCGCGGCCCGCGGCCTGCCGCCCGTGTGCGCAGCTGGCCGGGCCTGCGCCCATTGGGCCTGGTCGTCAGCGGCCTGGGACTGCTGGCCGCCTGCCCCGCCCTGGTGCGGGCCCAGGACTTGGTGGGGTGCCGGCTGGTGGAGGCAACGCTCCAGTGCCTGCCCGGTCTGGACGCTACCCCCCAGCAGCAGATCCGGATTCTCCAGGGGCAGATCAGCGCCGATCTGGCCCAGGAAGCCGTGGTGCAGCAGGACATCGATGGCCTGCGCCAGGTGCTGCTGGAGGGCAGCGCCGTGGAGGGTGATCTGCTGCGGGCCCGGCTGCTCGTCGACCCCGGGGTCGATCTCAGTGGCAGCGGCGCCAACGCAGCTGTGTACCACTGGTATCGCCATGCCCCCGGACGCGACCGCTGGGAGCTGATCCCCTCGGCCCAGGGCGACACCTACAGCGTCAGCCGCAACGACATCGCCTACGAACTGATGGTGGTGGTGGTGGTTCAGGGTGCCGATGGCGTGCGCCGCAGGAGCTCGGCTCCGGTGGGGCCGGTGCGGGTGCGCAATCCGCTGGCCACGCCCTGAGCTGGCTGTGGCTGCCAGGAGCCTGGGCCCAGTCTCAGTCAATGGGTGAACGCTTCCCGCGAGCGAGCATCCAGCCAGCCGATGGCTCAAACCGGCGTTGCTGCCGGCGTTGCTGAGGGATGGTTGGGGCTCCCCATCCCATCCATCAGCCCGGTTGATCGGCCCAATCCACCAGCTCGATCCATCCAGCTGGAGACAACCAGGGAGTCCGGACCTCTGCCCGGACTCCCTGGTTGGCGGCGCCCTGTCCTGTTGTGCCTGCTCAGCCTCAGCTGCTGAGCAGGGATTCCTGCTGCTTGACCAGTTCGAAGAATTCGGCCTTGAGGCTCGGATCGTGGCGGAAATCACCGCGCACCACCGAATTCACCATGCTGGTCTGGGGTTCCTTCACCCCGCGCCACTTCATGCAGTAGTGCTGAGCCTTGACAAGAATCGCCAGACCGCGAGGGTTGCAAAGCCGTTCGATCTCGTCGGCCAGGATGATCACGGCCTCCTCCTGGATGTGGGGCCGAGAAAACACCCAGTCGGCGACCCGGGAGAACTTGGAGAGGCCGATCACCCGATCGCCGGGCTTGATTCCGATCCAGCAGTTGCCGAGAATCGGTACCAGGTGATGGGAGCAGGCGGATCGCACCGTGATCGGGCCGACGGTATAAATCTCGTCGAGCTGCTTGACGTTAGGGAAGCTGGCGATCTTGGGCTGATGGTGATAACGGCCCTTGAACACCTCATGCAGGTACATGCGGGCGACGCGCTCGGCAGTCTCCTCGGTGTTGTGGTCGTTGTCGATATCGATGACAAGGCTGCGCAGCAGCTCACGCACCTTGCCGGCCACCTCGGTTTCCAGTTGGTCAAGTTCGCCTTCGAGCAGGTGCTCGGCGATGTTGTCGTTGGCGAGGAAGGGCACACCCGACGACTCGAGCCGCTCGCGAATGCGCAGGCTGACCGGGAGGGGTGTGGCTGAGGGCGCGGTGCCGGGAGCGGTGGAGAGCTTGCCGATGCCGTTGGGGAGGGTCGAGGTCATGGGAGAAATCAGAAGGCGCCGGCTGCCGGCATGAGCGTGAGGTCTTCGACCGTCTGCGAGTAAGGCTGCTGCGCCAGGAACAGCAGGGCTTCGGCCACCTGCTCAGGGGAAAGCATGGCACGGCGGTCGAAGGAACTGTTGACGGTTTCGCTGTCCCACAGAGGTGTATTCACCGAACCGAGGGTGAGGGTGGTGACGCTGATCCCATGGGATCGCTCCTCCTCCGCCAGACAGCGGCTGAAGGAGGCCAGGGCCGCCTTGCTGACGCAGTAGGCCCCCCAGTCGGGGAAGGCATGGCGGGCGGCATGGCTGCTGATGTTGATGATCCGGGCCCCGCCGGCGCCGCGCAGCCGCGGCAGCATCGCCTGGCACACCTGGAAGACACTGGTGAGATTCAGCTGAAACAGCCACTGCCAGCGCTCCAGCGGCATCTCGGCCAGGGGGCCCGTCCAGGCGACGCCGGCGTTGTTGATCAGAAGCTGCGGGGTGGGCCCGCGGCCACAGAGACGATCCAGGCCCGGCCCGATGGCCGCCGGATCGCCCAGGTCGATGCCCTCGCATTCCGCCTGAACCCCGGAGCGGCGCAGCTCGTCGGTCAGGTCGGTCAGCTCCTGGCTCGGGCGGGCCACCAACAGCAGGTCGTGGCCCGCCGCTGCGAGTCGACGGGCTGTGACGGCTCCGATGCCCCGGGAGGCACCGGTGATCAGGGCACAGGTCAAGGAGTGGGGGCTGGGAAGAAAACCTTAAGCACTCAGAACCCCTTCCGGGGTCGACCCGTCCAGAAACCGTCCCATGCGTCTGAACTTGTCGTAGCGCTGGCGGGTGAGCTCCTCGGGGTCGAGAGACTGCAGCTCGCCCAGCTGCTCCAGCAGGGCCTTGCGCAGGGTCTCGGCCGCCTGCAGGGGGGCCCAGTGGTTGCCGCCGGAGGGTTCGGGCAGCACGGCGTCGATCACCCCCAGCTGGAGCAGATCGGGACCGGTGATCCGCAGGGCCTCGGCCGCCACCGGCGCTTTGCCGGCGTCGCGCCACAGGATCGAGGCGCAGGCCTCCGGGCTGGCCACCGTGTAGACGCTGTGCTCGAACATCAGCAGCCGATCCGCCACCCCGATGCCCAGCGCGCCGCCGGAGCCGCCTTCGCCGATCACCGTGGCGATGATCGGCACCCGCAGCCGGAACATCTCGCGCAGGTTGACAGCGATCGCCTCGCCCTGGCCTTGCTCCTCCGCCAACACACCGGCGTAGGCGCCGGGAGTGTCGATGAAACTCAGGATCGGCAGTCCGAAGCGGTCGGCGTGATCCATCAGGCGCATCGCCTTCCGGTATCCGCCCGGTGAGGCCATGCCGAAGTTACGGGCCACATTTTCCTTGGTGTCACGCCCCTTCTGGTGGCCCAGCATCAGCACCGGCTGGTCGCCGATGCGGCCAACGCCGCCGACCAGCGCGCGATCATCGGAGCCGCGGCGATCGCCGTGCAGCTCGATCCAGTCCTCACTGATCAGCTGGATGTAATCGAGGGTGCTCGGGCGCTGGGGGTGGCGGGCCACCTGGATTTTCTGCGCCGGGGTGAGGGAGCTGAAGATCTCCTCGCGGCGGCGGGTGGCCAGGGTTTCGAGCTGCAGCAGTTGCTGACTGACATCCACCTCGGAATCGCGGGCCAGCTGCCGGATCTGCTCGATCTGCTCCTCCAGTTCCACCAGGGGTTTCTCGAACTCGAGCAGGGCGCGGCGGGCCATGGGGGGAACGGGGGGAGGGGAATTGGCTTGGACGGACCGAGGGGGGGTCAGGCGGCGGCCAGGCTGGGGACGGTGCCGCTCTCCAATCCGAGCGACCGGAAGCCGTGGCGGCGGGAGGCCGAGCCGATCCAGTCCATGCGCTCCAGGGTGATGTTGTTGCGGCCCCAGCTGAAATTGGTGTGCTCGTTCTCGAAGTCGAGGAGCATGGCTTCGGCGAAGCAGGCGAACATCTGACGCAGGGGCCGAGCCATGTCGGCGGCCTTGGCGATCGTGTGCCAGTCGATGTCGGCGTGGAACTCCACGATTCCACCCTTCAGCACATGGATGCCGTCGGCGGCAGCGCGGCTGTCCAGATTCTTCGGATAGCCACCGTCGATCATCAGGCAGGGACGCCGGATCCGCTCCACGTCGATGGTGAGGCCCTGGGGCAGGCTGGCCACCCAGACCACGATGTCGGCCTCGGGCAGGGCCTCCTCCAGGGGCAGGATGCGGCCGCCGCCGAGTTCAGCCTGGAGGTCGTTGAGGGGCTGGGGCTGACGGGCCACCAGCAGCAGCTCCGCCACCCCGGTGCGCTGGCTGAGCCAGCGGCAGACGGCACTGCCGATGTCGCCGGTGGCGCCGACCACCGCCACGGTGGCCCGCTTCAGATCGATCCCCAGGCGCGGGGCTTCCGTTTCGACCTGCTGACAGATCACCCAGGCGGTGTGGGTGTTGCCCGTGGTGAATCGTTGCCAGTCGAGGGTGATGTTGCGGATCTGCTGTTCCTTCAGCAGGTTGAAATTCTCGAAGATGATCGAGGTGAATCCCCCCAGGGCGCTGATGTCGATGCCGCTCTTCTGAGCCAGCTCCATGGCGCTCAGCACCTTGCGTCTGGCCGTCTTGAAACGGCTCAGCATTTCGGGCACGAACACCGAATCGATGTAGGCCCCTTCAATGCTCTGACCGGCCGGACTGGTAATCGTGAAACGCTCCACCAGCTGGGGTGGAGCGCTGCACCACATGTCGAGATCTCCCTGCGCGTATTCCGGATAGCCGAGGTCCTCAGCCAGCTGCCTGGCGGCGTCGAAGCTGGTGGAGTGACCGATCAGGCCGAACATGGCGAAAGGGGCGGTGCGTCAGTTCAGTCATGAACACTACCGCCGCACCGGCTCGGCGGCCCCCCGATCAGCCGACCAGGGCAGCGGCCGCCATCCGGGCGATCTCCCGGGAGGTGAAGCCGATGGCGGTCAGGGCTTCCTGATACGAGGTCAGGAAATCGGCCATCAGATCCTCCTTCTCCATCTGCAGGGCGGCGGCGTCGTCGGCCACCTGATCGAGCATGCGCCGCACCAGGGGCAGGTTGTCGCGGTTGGCCTGCTCGAATTCCTCGCGGATCTGCTCGAGGTTGGCCTTCAGCCATTCCTGGCCGTAGTTGATGTGGGTGTATTCGTCCTTGACGACACCCTCGGTGATCTTGCGGGCGAAGGGATCGGCCACAGGGATATAGATGTGATAAGCCGAGATCGCGAAGGCCTCGATCAGGATCGCCTGGATCAGCAGGCAGGTCACGACCTTTCCCTCCGACAGGGCCTTCTGGAAGTTGTCGCGCAGGGGAGAGAAGAAGTCGCGGGCGAAGGGCATGTCGGCTTCGACACCGAGGTTCGTGCCGCAGGCGGTGAACCCCTTCTTGTGTTTCAGCTCCATCCGGGCCAGGCGGGTGAGCTCCTCGGCCTGGTCCGGCAGCAGCGAGCCGATGGCGATGTAGTTGTCGTGAGCTTCCTGCTCCCCTTCGATCACGATCGCGTTGATCCGGCTGTAGGCGCTCTTGTAGCTGGCGCTGCTGAAGTCGGGCAGACCATCGATCCCGGCGTCCTGGACTGCGCTGGGGGTCTCGAGAGGGGACATGACCGCGTGGAGGTTGAGGACAGGACTGTAGACAACTCACTCCGGAGCGGGGTCACTCCGTAGGCGGGGCCGTCCGGAGCGGGGTCGGTTCGCCGGGGGGCGGTGTGCAGGCGGGGCTGATCGGACAGGGGGCGTTCGCGGCGGGGGTCGGTGGCCAGTCGGAGTGCAGCAGGCTCTCCAGCCGCCGCTGCCAGCCGGAGACAAGGGCCTGGAACAGCCTGGCGCCGAGCTCGGCCGAGGCGTCCGTGGTGTCGCCCACCACGCCGCTGCCGCTGATCTCCCGGGTCAGCCAGGCGCTCGGGGCCTCCCCCTCCAGGCTCCAGCCCGGCGGTGGAGGGCTTCCCGCCGTCAGGCCATCGACCGGTCGCTCCGCTCCGACCCAGTCGGGTTGCAGATGCAACACCACACTGGTCTCGGCCAGCCCCGCATGCAGCCCCTGGCTGCGTTCGGGTTCCGGGACCAGCTCGGCGATCCCCTCCGGCCCGCGCCAGAGAAAACAGGGCAGCACCGCCAGCGCGGGAGCGGCAACGCGCAGTTGTCGGGCCGCCACCTCCAGCAGCCCGATCTGGCCGCCGTGGGCGTTGAAGAGCACGAGGCGCCGGAAGCCGGCCTGGGCGAGCTGGCTACCAACCTGGACCACGAGCGGGATCATCAGGTCGGCGGACAGGCTGAGGGTGCCGGGAAAGCCGGCGTGCTCCGGGGAGAACCCCAGGCTCTGCACCGGCAGCCGCCAGACCGGCAGGTCGGCCTCAAGCCGCTCCAGCACCGCGTCGCAGACCCGGTCGGCCAGCAGGGCGTCGGTGGCCAGGGGCAGCTGGGGTCCGTGCTGCTCGGTCGCGCCGATCGGCCAGATCACGGTGCTGCCCGGTCGCGCCGCCGCCCGGCTCAGGGCCGGCCAGCTCAGGCTCTCCAGCCGCCGGTCGCTGGGCCCGGCGACCGGCAGACCGGCTGGCTCGGCGGCGGAGGGCAGATGGGGCATCGGCCTGATACGGGGGACGGTCCGTACAGTGTGAAACCCTGTCACTCCCTGGTCATGGCCGGAACCGGCAACCCTGCGCCGCGTCAGTCCCGGCATCCCGGTCCACGCCCCGGGGCCGGCGCTGCCGGTCCCCAGCCCCCGCGCAAGCCTCCCCAGGTGCTGATGATCCGCAAGGAGGAGCCGGCCCCTGCCGCTGACGCGGAATCCCAGGCACCGGCTGCCGCTGTCCCCCCTTCCGCCCCCACCGCGCCGGCCCCTGCCACCGCTGCCCCGGCCGCCATGGCTGATGAGGACCGCTTCGGGCTCGGTGAGCTCGAGGGCCTCACCATGGCCGATCTGCTTGGACCCGATCCCGGTCCCGCGCGTCGGCGGACCCAGGCCGGGGCCCCTGCCGCCAGCGCCGCTGCCACCGCAACCCCTGCCGCCCCCCGCACCGTCGACGATTTCGATTTCGATGAGGAGGCCTTCCTGGCCGCCCTCGACGAGAACGAGCCGGTGGGCACCACCGGTGAGGTGGTGCGCGGCACCGTGATCGGTCTCGAGAGCGACGGCGTCTACGTTGACATTGGTGGCAAGGCGCCGGGCTTCATGCCCAAGAAGGAGTGCGGCCTTGGCGTGATCACCAACCTGCGCGAACGCTTCCCCAAGGGGCTGCCTGTGGAGGTCCTGGTGACCCGTGAGCAGAACGCCGACGGCATGGTCACCATCAGCGCCCGCGCCCTGGCCCTGCGCCAGAGCTGGGACAAGGTGCGCCAGCTCGAGAAGGACGGCAAGGTGGTGCAGGTCAAGGTCAACGGCTTCAACCGCGGAGGGGTCACCTGCGATCTCGAGGGCCTCCGCGGTTTCATTCCCCGCTCCCAGCTCAATGACGGCGAGAACCACGAGGCCCTGGTGGGCTCCACCCTCGGGGTGGCCTTTCTCGAGGTGAATGCCGACACCCGCAAGCTGGTCCTGTCGGAGAAGAAGGCCGCCACGGCCGCCCGGTTCGCCGAGCTGGAGGTCGGCCAGCTGGTGGAAGGCCACGTGGCCTCGGTCAAGCCCTACGGCTTCTTCATCGACCTGGGCGGTGTCAGCGGTCTGCTGCACCACTCGAGCGTCACCGGTGGCGTGATGCGGGAGCTCACCGAGGTGTTCCGTCAGGGGGATGCGGTGAAGGCCCTGGTCACCCAGATCGACCCCGGCCGCGGCCGGATCGCCCTCAACACCGCCCTGCTCGAGGGCCAGCCCGGCGAACTGCTGATCGCGCGCGACACGGTGATGGCCGAGGCGGTCGACCGTGCCAACCGCGCCCGTTCGGTCCTGCGCCAGCAGGAGCAGAGCGCAGGATGAGCGACGCTTCACCCCTCGCGCCGCCGCGTCTGGCCCCCGACTGGGAACTCGACTACTACTCCCGGCCGATCGTCGAGCCCGATGGTCGCAAGCGCTGGGAGCTGCTGATCTGCTCCACCCCCGATCCGTCCGTCGGCAAGCCGGCCGAGCCCTTCCGCTGGGTTCGCTCCTGCCCAGCCTCCTCCGTCAACTCCGCCTGGCTGCGCGAGGCCCTGCAGCAGGCCCTCGACGCGGCGACTGAGCAGGGTTTCGGGACGCCGCGGCGGCTGCGCTGCTGGCGTCCCTCGATGCGCACCATGGTTCAGCGGGCCGCCGAGGGCCTGGGCATGGAGCTGGTCCCGAGTCGGCGCTGCTACAGCCTGGTGGAGTGGTTGCGCGAGCGCGAGGCCACGGTCTATCCGGCGGAGGAGGGCTACCTGCAGGGTCCTCTTGCTCCGCTTCCGAGCCCAATCCGTCCGGTTCCCGTGGCGCTGCCGGAGGCGGCCCGTGGCGACAGCTGGGACTGGGTCACCCTTCCCGCCGGCACCCTCGCCGATGCCCCCGACTGGGACACCGGCTTCGCCTCCCTGCTGCCCCTGCCCAAGGGGATCAATCCCGATACGCCGGTCACCGGACTGCGTCTGATCAGCCGTTCACGCGCTCTGCCGATCGCCGGCTGGGTGGCCGGACTGGAACCGGTGCGCCTGGAGATCGATGGCGATCAGCTGGTGCTGGAGGCCGGCCTGGAGGATCGCTGGCGAATCGCCAGCCTCAGCGGCGAGGAACCGGCGGCGGCCGCCGCCGCCTTCGCCCTGGCGCGGGAGCAGGCGGCTGGGCTGCAGTTCCTGGTGGTTCAGGCCGGCGACGACACCCCCCGGCTCGAGGGTTTCTGGATGCTGCGCGATCTGCCCGATGGCTGAAGGCCTGGAGCCGCCCTTCGATCGGCCCGATGTCGGCTTCAACGCCCTGCCCGGCTGGACCTGGGTGGGAACCTATGGCGGTTATGTCCTGCAGGCGGACCGGCTGGCGAGCTTCGAGCACGGCTTCTTCACCCGCCTCTGGCAGGGTCGGGAGCCGGTGGAGCTGGCGGGCTACCTCAGCGCCGGCGTTACGGTGCACAGGCCGCGCCAGGTGCACAGCGCCCTGGTGCTGCCCGCCAGTGAGGCCGCTGCGGAGCCCTGGCCGGAGGCCGACGGCCTGGTCAGCGATGGTGGAGGGCAGAGTCTGTGGGTCTGCGGTGCCGACTGCACGCCCGTGCTGATCGCCGATCCAGCCAGCGGCCGTGTCGCGGCCTGCCATGCGGGCTGGCGCGGGGTGGCCGGGCGGATCCTGCCGGCGGCGATTGCCCGGATGGAAGCAGCGGGCTCCCGTCGCGCTGATCTGCTGGTGGCCCTCGGGCCGGCCGTGCGCGGCAGCAACTATCAGGTGGAGCGTCCCGTCAGCCTGCAGGTGGCCGAGTCCCTGTTCCCACCCCAGCAGGCGAGCCCCGCTGGCGAAGGGGCTCTGGCCGCCCTGATCGCCTGTGGTGCCCTGAGCGCTGATCCCCATCCGGATCGGGACCGTCTCGACATCCGAGCGGCGACGGTGGCGCAGCTGGGGCATGAGGGCATCGGCGCTGATCGCATCGCCGTCTGTCCGCTCTGCACGGTGGAGGAGCCGGAACTGTTCCATTCCTGGCGGCGTGACCAGGTCAAGGCCGTCCAGTGGAGCGGCATTGTTTCTCAGGGCTGACGTTCTGCGGCCAATCAGCCAGCCTCCCAGGCTTGCAATGCGCCGCATTTAGCAGCATTATGCAGATGTTGCATTGTTCCAAGCATGCTCACCGGAGCCGAACTCCTCGCCAAGGTCAAGGAGTTAGGGGATGTCAGCAAGTCCGACCTGGTTCGGGCCTGCGGTTATGTCTCCACCAAGGCCGATGGCAGTGAAAGGTTGAACTTCACCGCCTTCTATGAGGCCCTGCTCAACGCCAAGGGCGTTGACCTCGGTCCAGCACCCAAGTCCGGCCGCGCTGGTCGCAAGCTGAGCTACAGCACCAAGGTGCAGTTCAACGGCAACCTGATGGTCGGTCGTGCCTACACCGAGATGCTTGACCTCAAGCCCGGGGATCAGTTCACGATCAAGCTGGGTCGCAAGCAGATCCGTCTTGTGCCCTTCGGCGCCGAGGACGAGGAAGGCTGAGCGCCAGGGCTTCGGCGGTCTGGATGCCATCAATCGCCGCTGACAGGATGCCCCCGGCGTACCCGGCGCCTTCGCCCGCCGGGTACAGACCTCGCACGTTGCGGCTCTGACGACTGGTCGGATTCCTCGGGATCCGCACCGGTGAAGAGCTTCGGGTTTCGACGCCGGTGAGCAGCACTCCAGGTCCGCAATATCCCGGAATCCGCCGTTCAAACTCCGGCAGGGCTTCGCGGATCGCCTCCAGGATCGGCTCCGGCAGGCAGCCATCCAGGCGTCCGAGCCGGATGCCGGGAAGGTACGACGGCTTGACGCTGCCATCGCCCTCCGGTGCGCTGTTCCGCCGGGCCACAAAATCGTCGAGCCACTGGGCTGGAGCCCGGTAATCACCGCCTCCGGCCTCGAAGGCCTGCCGCTCCCAGTGGCGCTGAAACGCCACCCCCGCCAGGGGATCAGCGGGCCCGTCGCCATAGGCCTCGACGTCCTCCGGTCGGATCGTCACCACCAGCGCGGCGTTGGCATTGCGTTCGTTGCGCGAGTGCTGGCTCATGCCGTTGGTGACGACGCAGCCCTCCTCGGAGGTGGCCCCCACCACCAACCCTCCTGGGCACATGCAGAAGCTGTAGACGTCGCGGCCACTGCTGCCGTGGTGCACCAGCTTGTATTCAGCCGGGCCCAGCCGGGGGTGGCCGGCAGCCGCCCCCCAGCGCCCCCGGTCGATCAGGGCCTGGGGATGTTCGATCCGCAGCCCCACCGCGAAGGGTTTGGCCTCCAGCGCCACGCCCACGTCCCGGAGCATCGCGAAGCTGTCGCGGGCACTGTGGCCGATCGCCAGAACCACCTGCTCGGCCGCCAGGACCTCGCCATCGGCGAGCTGCAGCCCTCGCACCGCCGTCTTGCCGTCGGCCCCGGCCTCGAGCAGCAGGCGCTCGACCCGCGCCTCGAACCGCACCGTTCCCCCGAGCTCCTCGATGCGGCGGCGCAGACCGCGCACCACCGTGGCCAGCTTGAAGGTGCCGATGTGGGGGCGGTGCAGGGTGAGGATCTCCCGCTGGGCGCCGGCTTCCACCAGCTCCTCAAGAACCTTCCGCCCGTAGCGGGCCGGCTCACTCACCTGGCTGTAGAGCTTTCCGTCGGAGAAGGTTCCCGCTCCCCCCTCGCCGAACTGGGCGTTCGAGCCCGGATCGAAGGGCCGGCGCCCGTGCCAGAACCCGAAGGTGTCGGCGGTGCGCTCCTTCACCGCCTTACCCCGCTCCAGCAGCAGCGGCCGCAGGCCCATCTGGGCGAGCAGCAGGGCGGCGAAGTACCCGCACGGCCCCGCCCCGACGACGACGGGGCGCAGGGCGGGCTGCGCGTCGTCGCCGAAGTTCGCCACCAGGCGGTAGCGCTCGTCGGGGGTGGGGCGCAGATGGGGGTCGCCGGCGAAGCGCCGCTCCAGGCGCTGCCGTGCCGCCCGGTCGAGCTCCAGGTCGAGATCAAGGCTGTAGACCAGGGCGATCGCGCCGCGGCGGCGGGCATCGACGCTGCGTTTCACCAGCCGGTGGCCGCGCAGGGCTTCGGCCGGGATCCGCAGGCGGCGGCAGATCGCCGCCCGCAGATCCTCCTCGCTGTGGTCGAGTGGCAGCTTGAGCTCGCTGAGGCGCAGCACGGTGGCCGACGGGCACGGATGCTTCCGTTGTAGGCGAGCCGCCGGTGGCCAGCTGCCGGTGGGGCACCCTGCGGTGCAGCTTCGTGGCGGATCGACGTTGCAGGCCCCAGCGCCGCTCCAGCCCTGCCATCGTGGAACCACTTGTTGCTGGCACGCAGCCCATGGGACCGATGCACTGCCCCCTCTGCGTGGGGCTGGCTGTCCTCTCGGCAGTGCGCTTCAGCGCCCACGCTCTGCTGGTCTGGCAGCGCTACCGGCCGGAGTCGGTGGCGTCGCCCGCGGCCAGGCTGCAGGTCGTCTGAGACACCAGCCTCCATGGCCCTCGACGCCACCTATCTGGGATCCAACGGCTGGCTCCTGGCCTTCGCTCCGGCGGACGAACAGGATCCTGCCGCCCTGGCCGGCCCGCGTGTGGTCGTCGATCCCTGGTTCATCGGTCCGCTGGTGTTTCCGCCCGGCCCCTGGCTGCTGAGGGGCGAGCTGGGAACCCCCCAGCCACCGCCCGAGTCGATCGATCTGCTGCTGATCACCCAGGGTCTGCCCGACCATTGCCACCCCGAGAGCCTGGCCCTGCTCGATCGCCGCATTCCGGTGGTGTCGGCCGTTGATGCGGTGCCGATCCTGCGGCGTCTCGGCTTCGAGACGGTGGTGCCGCTGCGGCCCGGCGAGGCGCATCAGCTGGATGATCTGCGCATCCTGGCCACCGTCGGTGCCGCTGTGCCCCAGCCCCAGAATGGTTATCTGCTGCAGCACCCCGGGGGTCGGGTGTATCTGGAACCCCATGGGGCCCCGGTGCCCGGGCTCGATCCCGCCCTCGGGGCGGATGTGCTGATCACGCCGGTGGTCGATCTCTCGCTGATTCCCCTGGGGACCTTCATCGCCGGCCGCAGCCGCCTGCCGGCCCTGCTCTCCCGCTTCCGCCCCCACACGGTGCTGGCCAGCACCACCGGAGGCGACGTGCGCTTCGAGGGGGTGCTGCAGCATCTGTTCCGTCAGCAGGGCAGCCTGGAGGAGGCGGCGGCGGTGGCTGCCGATCACGGCGCCCGGCTGATCGATCCGGTGCCGGGCAGTCCCTACCGGCTGGCGGCGGCCTGACTCTGCTCCATGGCGGCGATCGCCAGGCGGGTGCGCACCACTGCATCGGGGTTGAGGCTGATCGAATCGATCCCCTCCTCCACCAGGAAGCGGGCGAAATCCGGGTAATCGCTCGGGGCCTGGCCGCAGATCCCGATCTTGCGGCCGCAGCGCCGGGCGGTGCGGATCGCCATGCGGATCATCTCCTTGACCGCCTCCTGCCGTTCATCGAACAGGTCGGCCACCAGGGCTGAATCCCGGTCGAGCCCCAGGGTGAGCTGGGTGAGGTCGTTGGAGCCAATCGAGAAGCCATCGAAGCGGCGGGCGAAGGCCTCGGCGGCGATCACGTTGCTCGGCAGCTCGCACATCACATACACCTCCAGGCCATCGCGGCCCCTCTCCAGCCCCTGCCGGGCCATCTCCGCCAGCACCCGATCCCCCTCCTCCGGCGTGCGGCAGAAGGGGATCATCGGGATCACGTTGGTGAGCCCCATGCCCTCGCGCACCCGGCGCAGGGCCTGGCATTCGAGGGCGAAGGCCTCACGGAAGCCCGCGGCGGTGTAGCGGGAGGCCCCGCGCCAGCCCAGCATCGGGTTCTCTTCGTTCGGCTCGAATCCGCTGCCTCCGAGCAGGCGGGCGTATTCGTTGCTCTTGAAGTCCGAGAAGCGCAGGATCACCGGCCGGGGGTAGAAGGCGGCAGCGATGCGTGCCATGCCCTGGGCCAGCAGATCCACGTAGTAGTCGCTGGGCTGGGCATAGCCGCTGGTGAGGGCGGCGATCGCCTCGCGTTCGGCCACGTCCCGGATCCGCCCGGGCTGGAGTAGCGCCATCGGATGCACCCGGATGTGGTTGGCGATGATGAATTCCAGCCGGGCCAGGCCGACGCCGTCGCAGGGGATGCGGGAGAGGGTGAAGGCCTCCTCCGGATTGCCCACGTTCATCAGGATGCGGGTGCGGGTCGCGGGCAGATCGTCCAGGTTCTGTTCATCGACGTGGAACGGGATCGCCCCGCGGTACACGTGCCCGACGTCGCCCTCGCAGCAGCTGATCGTGATCGTGTCACCGTCGGCGATCCGGGCGGTGCCGTCGCCGGTGCCGACGATCGCGGTGATGCCCATCTCCCGGGCGATGATCGCCGCGTGGCAGGTGCGGCCGCCCTGGTCGGTCACGACGCCACTGGCCTTCTTCAGAATCGGTTCCCAGTCCGGGTCGGTGCGCTCCGTCACCAGCAGGTCGCCGCTCTCGAACCGGCGGATCTCAGAGGGATCGGCGATCACCCGGGCCCGGCCGCTGCTCACTGAGGCGCCGATGGCCCGTCCACGGGTGATCTCCTCGCCGGGCGGGGCATCGAGGTGCCAGCTGCGCAGCACCGCCGCCTGTCGCCGCGACTGCACCGTCTCCGGACGCGCCTGGAGGATGAACAGCTGGCCGTCGGGGCCGTCCTTGGCCCATTCGATGTCCATCGGCGTCGGCACGCCGCGCCGCGCGCTGTAGTGGCGCTCGATCGTCACCGCCCAGCGCGCCAGGGTGAGGGCCTCGTCGTCGCGTAGGGCCCAGCGCCGCCGCTCCTCCTCGGCCACCTCCTCGTTGCGCACAGCCCTCCCACCCGGCCCCGCCGTGTCGGCATAGACCATCCGGATCGCCTTGCTGCCCAGCCGTCGGCTGATGATCGGAGCGAAGCCCCCGGCCAGGGTGGGCTTGAAGATCAGCAGTTCATCCGGGTTCACTGCCCCTTGCACCACGTTCTCGCCGAGGCCGTAGGCGGCGGTGAGCAGCACGGTGTCCGGGAAGCCGGTCTCGGTGTCGATGCTGAACATCACGCCCGAGCAGGCCAGATCGGAGCGCACCATCCGCTGCACGCCGATCGAGAGCGCCACCTCGAGATGATCGAAGCCGTTCAGCTGGCGGTAGGAGATGGCCCGGTCGGTGAACAGTGAGGCATAGCAGCGCCGGCAGGCCTCCAGCAGGGCCTCCTCCCCCTCGATATGCAGGAAGGTCTCCTGCTGGCCGGCGAAGCTGGCATCGGGCAGATCCTCGGCGGTGGCGCTGGAGCGCACCGCCACTGCCCCGGCGCCCATTCCCCGGTAGGCCTGGCGGATCGGTTCCGTCAGCGCCGCCGGCAGCTCCGCCTCCAGCAGCAGCCGGCGCGCCGCCTCACCGGCCGCCTGCAGGGCCAGCAAATCATCGGCATCAAGCCCACTGAGAATCTGGCGCAGGCGCTCCGCCAGGCCCGCCTGCTCCAGCACCAGCCGATAGGCGGCGGCGGTGGTGGCGAAGCCCCCCGGAACATTGACGCCTTCAGCGCTCAGCTCGCGGATCATCTCGCCGAGGGAGGCGTTCTTGCCGCCCACTTCACCGATGTCACCGATCCCTACCGCTTCGAAGGGAACCACCAGACGCGCAGCAGGCGAGGTGGGCGCGGACATCGGCCTGAAGGACGGGTCCCGTCACTCTGGCGCTGTGGCGCGGCGCGGCACGAACCCTTGCGATTTGTTCGGGCGCCCGGTTCGAGCAAGGAGCGCAGAACTCAGCTGCGCTTCGGGCTGCGGTCGGTGGGGGGAGCCTGGGGAGCGGACACGGGCCGCTCAGCGGGACTGGCCGGCACCGCCCCTGGCTGAGCGGATCTGGCTGATTGAAGTGTCGATCAGCTTCTTGTCGTTGGCGTTGAGCTGGTTGTAGCAGCCCTGGCGCACGAGCATCGTGATCTGCACCGCCGAGCCATCGAACAGCTGTTGGGGGGTGAGGGGCTTGTCGATTCCCTGTACCCGGCCGCCATGCTGGCGGCTGACCACGAAGGCCACCGACTGGGCCGATGCCGGCAGGGCTTGCTGCAGCGGGACCTTGAGCTTGGTCGTGAGCTCGCAGGTGGTGACCGCGCCGATCAGGGCATAGGCGTAGAGATCCTTCTGCGTGGCTGGCCCTTCCGTGGGGACGCCAGCAGGGCGGGCGGAGGGGGCCTGGCGGGCGGCCGGGGGCGGAGGGGGCGGTGACTGGGCCAGGGCCGGGGCACCAGTCGGGACCGCCAGGAGCAGCAGGCCTGGGGCGATCAGGCGCGGGAGGAAAGGGCGCACGAGCAGGGAGCCGGAGAACCGGAGGCCGCGGCATTCTGCCACCGGAGCCGGGAGGGCATCAGGATTCCGGCGGTGGATCCGGCAGCAACTGCGCCAGCAGACCCGCCGCCATCAGCAGGCCGCCGAGGCTGAGGGCCAGGCCGCGGTTGGCGGCGGCTGGTCCGTCCAGCCAGGCCCCGGCCGCCAGGAAGGCACCACCCAGCAGAAGACTCGGGACCAGGACGATTCCTTTGGCGGCCCGGTTGCGGCTCATGGGCAGTCGGGTGTGGCGGTGGCCAAGGAGGCAGCGATCATCGCACCGCCGAGGTCGTCGGCGCTGTCGAGGCGGCGCACCTGGGCCAGCAGACGGCCGTCGTGGGCACCGACGGGGCGCAGCTGGACGCGGGTGTGGCGGGGCAGCTGCCGGCGCAGCCAGGCCACCGCCTCCGCTTCCTGTCCAGCGACGGGATGGATGCAGGCCAGCTCCACAGGGACGCTGCGGTTGCCATCGCCGATCTGCAGCAGAGCCGGCCCACGCACCTGCAGAACCTCGGCAGCCTGGACTGCCCCGGCTCCCAGCAGCCAGGCTGCGGCAAAGGCCAGCAGCGACAATCCTGCGGCGCGGAGCCAGGCGCTGGGGCGGGACTCCTCCGCAGGGTGGTTGTACGAAGCACGGCAGCCACGGCTGCCGGTGGGCACGGCGGTCCGGCCGGCAGTGTTCCCATGGGGCATCGGCGCGCTCAGAGTTTGGCGCCGCAGCTGGGGCAGAACAGATGGGCACTCGCCGTTGACGTGCCACAGGCACCGCAGAGACGCTGGGTGTCGATCGCCAGTTCGGGATGGCTGGGCAGCCCCACCATCTGGGCGTTGCTGGCTCCCGGGGGCACCATCGGGTAGCAGTTCTCGTTGCGGCGCACCTTCACGTCGATGAAGGCGGGACCGGGATGGGCCAGGGCCTGACGCAGACCCTCACGCAGCTGGGCCCGGTCGCTGATCGTGACACCATGGACGCCGAAGGCCGCGGCCAGGGCCTGGAAGTCGGGCATGCCGCCGGTCATCTCTGAATTCGAATAGCGCTCCTCGTAGAAGCTCTCCTGCCACTGGCGCACCATGCCCTGCCAGCCATTGTTCAGCACCACGACCTTGACCGGCAGGCCGTACTGGCTGAGGGTGCCCAGCTCCTGAATATTCATCAGGATGCTGGCATCGCCGGCGACGCAGATCACCTGCTCATTGGGGTAGGCCACCTGCACCCCCATCGCGGCGGGCATGCCGAAGCCCATCGTGCCCAGACCAGCGCTGCTGATCCAGTGGCGGGGCGGGTTGCGCAGGAACTGCGCCGCCCACATCTGGTGCTGACCCACATCCGTGGTGTAGTAAGCCTGCGGCGCCAGCTCCCGCAAAGCCACAACCACCTCCTGGGGCGCGATTTCGCCTTCAGGGGTGGGCACCACCAGGGGGTAGTGATGTTTCCAGGAGTCGATCCGCTCCAGCCAGGCTTCGGTGCGGCCCTGGGCGTTCTCGCCGGCGCTCGCGCTGAGCAGGGCTTCGATGGCCACCTTCACGTCGGCGACGATCGGCACCTCGGGAATCCGGTTCTTGCCCACCTCGGCCGCGTCGATGTCGATGTGGATCACCTGGGCCCGGGGGGCGAAGCTGTCCAGCCGGCCGGTCACTCGGTCATCGAAGCGGGCGCCGGCCGCGATCAGGAGGTCGCACTCGGTGACGGCGAAGTTGGCGTAGGCCGTGCCGTGCATGCCCAGCATGCCCACCGCGAGCGGGTGGTTTTCGTCGAAGGCGCCCTTGCCCATCAGGGTGGTGGTCACCGGCAGGCGGAACCGCTCGGCCAAGGCGGCGACAGCGGCGTGGGCGCCGCTGCTGATTGCACCACCGCCGACGTAGAGCAGGGGCCGCCGCGCCTGACGGATCAGGTCCAGAGCGGCGGAGATGGAGTCAGGGCGGGGGGTCGGGGGGGCGTGGAAGCCTGCGGGAACGGAGCTGCCGGGCTCCACTGGCACGTAGTCGAACTCTTCGGTTCCCACATCCTTGGGCACATCAATCAGCACCGGGCCGGGGCGGCCGCTGGAAGCGATCAGGAAAGCTTCGGCGACGATGCGGCCGATGTCCCGGGGATCGCGCACCACCCAGGAGTGCTTCACGATCGGCAGTGTGATGCCGAAGATGTCGGTTTCCTGGAAGGCATCGGTGCCGATGGCAGCCCTCGGCACCTGACCGGTGATCACCACCATCGGCACGGAGTCCATCTGGGCCGTGGCGATGCCGGTGACCAGATTGGTGGCACCGGGCCCGGAGGTGCCGAAGCAGACCCCGACCTGACCGGTCGCCCGGGCGTAGGCGTCAGCGGCATGGGTGCCGCCCTGTTCATGGCGGACCAGGATGTGCTTCAGCCATCCCCGGGCCTCAGCCTTGTGGAGCTCGTCGTAGATCGGCAGGATCGCGCCGCCCGGGTAGCCGAAGATGTGCATGACGCCGTGGCGGTGCAGGGCGTCCATGAGGGCATAGGCCCCGCTGACCCGCTGGGAGCCGGGGACACCCGCGTCCGTCGGCAGGGCGCCCCGGTTGGGGGATGCTGTGGCGTCGATGACCGCAGCACCTGGGGCGGCCGGGCTGGTGGCGTCGGTGGCAGCCTGGGGATTGAGGGGCGTCAGCGTCACGGCGGCGGGCTTGAAAGCGGGAGGTGGGGTGGCTGGGGTTGGTCGGCGGAGGGGGTGGCCCGGGGCACGCCGGGCTGTCACTGCAGTTGTCCAACATTAGGCGCCCGCCACCGGAGCGGCTGGATCCGTCGCCGGGCCTCGGCCATGGCCCGCAGCACCCGGGCCGGATCCAGAAGCGCCCCCCGGTAGCGCAGCCCCCAGTGCAGATGGGGGCCGGTGGTGCTGCCGGTCAGGCCCACATGGCCGATCAGCTGACCGGTGCGCACCCACTGTCCCTGCCGCAGCAGCACCCGGCCGCTGCGATAGGTGCCGCCAGCGGCGGTGCCGCCCAGGTGGCAGTAAAGATGTTCATAGGGCCCGGAGACGATCACCAGGCCATTGCCGCAGCCCCCGCCGCTGAGCACCTGCTGGATGCGGCCGGCCCACCAGCTGCGCACTGGTGAGCCCAGCGGGGCGGCGATGTCCAGGCCCTCATGGGCCCGGACGTCGCCGCTGATCGGGTGGACGCGCAGGCCGAAGGGGCTCGTGTAGCCGTTGAAGCCCACCACCGGAAAGCTGCCCAGGGCCCAGCGCCCCAGCGGGTTGGCCCGGGCCGCGGATCCAGCCCCCAGCAGGGCCACCAGGCTCAGCAGCAGCAGGCCTGAGTGGCGATGCCGGCGTGTCTCAGAGCAGACCCAGGGCATGGAGGGGACCTCGGCCGCTGATCAGCTCGAGCAGGAAGGCAGAGAAGCCGACCATCGCCAGCCTGCCGTTCCAGACCTCCGAGCTGTTGTTCCAGCCCCAGGCCCACTTGTCCTGGGGGTAGAGCTTGACCCGGTTGGGCAGGGCCGCCGCCTGATCCAGGTTGACCTCGGGGCCGGCCATTGCCTGCTGGACCAGGTCTGCCAGGCCGGAAATGAAGGTGGGATCGGTGTCGAGGGCCGGGACCCGACGGAAGTGGCGAACCCCCGCTTCGGTCGCGATCTCCCGGTACTCGATGTCGATCTCCTCCAGGGTTTCGATGTGCTCGCTGACGAAGCTGATCGGCACCACGACCAGGTCCTTGACCCCCTGCTCTCCGAGGTCGTGCAGGGCGTCTTCGGTGTAAGGCTTGAGCCATTCCACCGGGCCGACCCGGCTCTGATAAGCCAGGGTGTGCGGGTTGTCATGGCCCAGCCGCTCGCGCAAACGGCGCATGATCAGCCGGGTGCAGGCTTCGATCTCCGTCTGATACGGGTCGCCGGCCTCCTCCACATAGCTCTTGGGAACGCCGTGGGCGCTGAAGAAGATGTGGGCCTGGGTGGGGTCCTCGCAGGCTTCGACCTGGCGGGCGATCAGGCCGGCCATCGCTTCGACATACCCCGGATGGTCGTACCAACTGCGGATGCAGCGGATCGGCAGGCGGCGGAAGCCGTCGTCCGCCTGGCGCAGCCGCTGCAGCTCGCGGAAGCTGGAGCCGCTGGTGCTGATCGAGAACTGGGGGTAGAGGGGCAGCACCACCACTTCGTCGATTCCATCGGCCTTGATGTCGGCGACGGCGGATTCGGTGAAGGGATGCCAGTAGCGCATGGCCACATAGCTGGTGGCCTCCACGCCGCGCTGGCGCAGGGTGCTCTGCAGCTCCCGGGCCTGCTGCTCGGTGATGCGCCGCAGCGGGGAGCCACCGCCGATCGAGCGGTAGGCCTCCTGCGACTTGCCGCTCCGCAGGCTGCTGATCAGCCAGGCCAGGGGCTTCTGCAGCGCCGGGGTGGGCAGACGGATGATCTCCGGATCGGAGAACAGGTTGTAGAGAAAGGGCCCCACATCCTGGATGCGCTCGGGACCGCCGAGGTTCAGCAGCAGTACCCCGACCTTCGCCATGCCCGGCCCTCTGTGATGCGAAGCGGGAGCGTAGCGCCAACCTTCCGGCCGGCGCCGTGCATCGGTGGGCCTGAGCCGATAGGGTCCGCGCGACATCCCTCGTTCGCCTCCCCTGGCCGCCGGTCGATCCGCCGCCGACAGCGACCTGCTCGATGCCGCCCTGGCCTTTCGCAACCGGGCCCTGGCGCAGGAGGGGATCGCGCTGCGCCTGGAGCGCCGTGGTGCCCGCATCGGCCTGCGCGGCACCTTGCCCGATCCGGACGCCCCCACGGGCCGTCGCGTGCGGCGGATCAGCCTCGGCCTGCCTGCCACCGCCGAGGGGCTCGAGGCCGCGGCTCTGCGGCTGCGGGCCCTCTGGGACGACCTGCTGGTGGGGCGGTACGACCCCGGGGCCTGGGGCCGGGAGCCCGTCGCCACCGGCTCGCTGCACTTCGCCTCCCCGGCCCCGCCGGCCGATCCGCTGGAGGCCTTCCGCGCCGCCTTCTTCGCCGATCCCCGCCGTCGCCGCCGGCCCGCCGGCAGTCGCACCACCTGGACCGCCGCCTATCTGCCCTACCTGCGGCGGCTGCTCCAGCACGATGTCCTGGGGGCGCCCCTGACGGCGGCCCGCTTCCTGGCGGTGCTGGAGAGCTACCCGGTCGGCAGCCGCAGCCGCCAGCAGTGCGCCGTGGCCCTGGCCGCCTTCGCCCGCCATCAGGGCGTGCTCCTGCCCGCTGACTGGAGCGAGCGGGCGGCAGGCTACGGCCTGCATGCCGCCCGCTTCCGCCCGCTGCCCGCTGACGACCGCATCCTGGCGCTGGTGGAGGCGATCCCGAACCCCGGCTGGCGCCTGGCCTACGGGCTGATGGCCACCTATGGGCTGCGCAATCACGAGGTCTTTTTCTGCGACCTCTCGGCCCTGGCTCCCGGCGGTGATCGGGTGCTGCGGGTGCTGCCCGCCACCAAGACCGGCGAACACCAGGTCTGGCCCTTCCGGCCCGAGTGGGTGGAGGCCTTCGATCTGCTGCGGCTCGGTCGGGAGCCCGCGGCCCTGCCCTCCGTCTGCACCGACCTGCAGCGCACCACCCTGCAGCAGGTGGGGCGGCGGGTGGCCGAGCAGTTTCGGCGTTACGGGCTGCCGATCACCCCCTACGACCTGCGCCACGCCTGGGCGGTGCGCACGATTCATATCGGCCTGCCCGACACGGTGGCGGCGCGGATGATGGGCCACTCGGTGGGCATTCACACCCGCACGTATCACCACTGGATCACCCGGCGCGATCAGCAGCGGGCGGTCGATGCGGCCCTGGCCCGGGAGCGTCCCGGCCCCGCCACAGTGGAGGCCTCTCCGGTTCCCTGCGCGTGACCGCCGCACCGCCCGATGTCCTCCTCAGCAGCGCCGGCGGCCAGCCGGTCGGCGCCCCCCCGCCGCACGGGCAGCCCCCTGCCGGTGACCTGGAGGCCATCGCGGTGCTGGATCCGGGCGCTGCGGCAGAGCCAGCCGCTGCGGCAGATTCAGCTGAAGCGCCAGACCCAGCTGCTGCGCCGGAGGCGGCGGACCCGCCAGAGGCGAGCGAAGCTGGCGACAGCCTCGATCAACTGGCGGCCGAGCTCGGTCCCGGCGGCGCCCTGGCCCCGGAACGGGAGGCCGACGCCTATCGGCGCCGCATGGACCGCCGCCGGGAGGTGCAGCGCCAGCGGGTGCAGGAACGCAACCGCGAAAAGGGGCTGGTGCTGGTGTTCACCGGCGATGGCAAGGGCAAGACCACCGCGGCCCTGGGGCTGGTGCTGCGCACCCTCGGCCATGGCGAACGGGTGGCCGTGGTGCAGTACATCAAGGGCGGCTGGCATCCCGGCGAGGCCCGGGCCCTGGCCCTGTTCGGCGATGCCCTGCACTGGCATGCCCTCGGGGAGGGCTTCACCTGGGAGACCCAGGACCGTGAGCGCGACCGCGAGCTGGTGCAGCGCGCCTGGGAGCGGTCGCTGACCTACCTCGCCGACCCGGACTGCCGACTGGTGGTGCTGGATGAAGTGAACGTGGCCCTCAAGCTCGGCTACCTCTCCCTGGAGTCCCTGCTGGAGGGTCTCGCTCAGCGACCGCCGCTCACCCACGTGGCCCTCACGGGCCGGGGTGCCCCCCAGGGGTTGCTTGAGCGTGCCGATCTGGTGACGGAGATGAAGCTGATTCGCCATCCCTTCCGTGAGCAGGGGGTCAAGGCCCAGGCGGGGATCGAGTACTGAGCGCAGGCCGGGCCTGCGGCCGCTCTCCCGCGGCTGCCCTCCGGCCGGCGGCCCGCTCCCGGTGGGGCTGCGGCGGGGGGTTGCTACTGTTCGGCCGATCGTGGAATTCGATGGCTTACCGGCGCGTTCTCCTCAAGCTCAGTGGTGAAGCGCTGATGGGCGAGCAGGGCTACGGCATCGATCCGGCCATCGTCCAGTCGATCGCCTCCGATGTGGCCGCCGTCGTCGCCGGCGGAACCCAGCTGGCGATCGTGGTGGGAGGCGGCAACATCTTCCGTGGGCTCAAGGGGTCGGCCGCCGGCATGGACCGCGCCACCGCCGACTACGTGGGCATGCTCGCCACGGTGATGAATGCGATCACACTCCAGGACGGCCTGGAACAGGCCGGTGTGCCCACCCGGGTGCAGAGCGCCATCTCGATGCAGGAGGTCGCTGAGCCCTACATCCGCCGCCGTGCGATCCGCCACATGGAGAAGGGCCGGGTGGTGATCTTCGCGGCCGGCACCGGCAATCCCTTCTTCACCACCGACACCACCGCCGCCCTGCGGGCCGCCGAGATCGGCGCCGATGTGGTGTTCAAGGCCACCAAGGTCGACGGGGTCTACGACAAGGATCCCGCCCGCCATGCCGATGCCGTGCGTTACGACAGCCTCACGTTCCTGGACGTGCTCAGCGGTGAACTCGAGGTGATGGATGGCACCGCCATTGCCCTCTGCAAGGACAATGCCATCCCGATCGTCGTCTTCGATCTGTTCGGCAGCGGCAACATCGGTCGTGCCGTTTCGGGTGAACCGATCGGCACCCGTATCGTTCCCGCCCTCTGACATTCCCTCCCCCCCCTTACATGGACCTGGAAGCCAGCATGCGCAAGTCGGTGGAAGCCACCCAGCGCAACTTCAACACCATCCGTACCGGGCGGGCCAATTCCTCCCTGCTCGACAAGATCGTCGTCGAGTACTACGGCGCCGAGACGCCGCTGAAATCCCTCGCCACCCTCTCCACCCCTGATTCGCAGACGATTCAGATCCAGCCCTTCGATACCGGCTCGATGGCGCTGATCGAGAAGGCCATCGCCATGAGCGATCTGGGTCTTACCCCCAACAACGACGGCCGCACGATCCGCATCAACATCCCGCCGCTCACCGAGGATCGGCGCAAGGATTTGTGCAAGATCGCCGCCAAGTATGCCGAGGAGGGCAAGGTGGCTCTGCGCAACCTGCGGCGCGAGGGCATCGATCGCATCAAGAAGCAGGAGAAGGAGGGCGAGCTCTCCGAGGATCAGAGCCGCGACGAACAGGACAAGGTTCAGAAGCTCACCGATCGCTTCATCGCCGAACTCGAGAAGCACCTGAGCGACAAGGAAGCCGACATCCTCAAGGTCTGAGGTGAGTGCATCCCAGGCTGACGTCGCCATCGTCGGCGCCGGCCCCGCCGGTGCGGCGGCGGCCTATCACCTGGCCAGCCGCGGCCGGCGGGTGATCCTGCTGGATCGGGATCCGGCCGGTCGCCACAAACCCTGCGGCGGCGGCATGGCGGCCTCGGTCCAGCGCTGGTTCCCCTTCGATCTCACCCCCGCCGTCGATCAGATCATCCGTCGGGTCCGCTTCACCTGGTGCCTCGACGATCCGGTCATCGCCGAACTGCCGGGGGAGGCCCCGTTCTGGATCGTGCGCCGCTCCGTGCTGGATGCCTTCCTCGCCGAGCAGGCCATCGCCGCCGGCGCCGAGCGCCGCAGCCAGGCCACCGTCACCGCAATCGAGCGCCGGGAGTCGGGCTGGGAACTCAGCCTGGAAGGGGGTGAGCGTCTTCTGGCCCGGAGCGTGGTCGTGGCCGATGGTTCCGGCTCCCGTTTCGCCGCCCCCCTCGGTCTGGGTCCCGAACGGCCCCGCTATGCCGCCACCGTTTCGGTGGACGTGGAGGCACCGGTGAGCGAGCCGGACACCGCCCGCTTTGAGTTCGGCCTGGTGCATCACGGCTTCTGCTGGTCCTTCCCCCGCGCCGGCGGCTACAGCATCGGGGTGGGAACCTTCATCGGCCGCCAGGAGGCGGATGCCGAGGCGGTGCTCGCCTCCTTGCTCCCGAGCCTCGGTCTGCCGCGGGATGCCGGGGTGCGCCGTACCGGAGCCCTGCGCATCTGGGATGGCCACCATCCCCTGCATGGCGATGGGCTGCTGGCGGTGGGTGATGCCGCGTCCCTGTGCGATCCCTTTCTGGCGGAGGGGCTGCGCCCCTCGCTGATGAGCGGCACTTACGGCGCCACGGCTCTGGATGCCTGGCTGGGGGGGGATGGCGATGCCCTGGCGGCCTACAGCCGACGCATGCGCTCTGAATGGGGAGAGTCGATGGCCTGGGGGCGCCGCATCGCCCAGGTCTTCTATCGCGTTCCCCGGGTGGGCTATCAGCTCGGCGTCAAACGCCCCACCGCCCCCCAGCGCATCGCCCAGATCCTGTCGGGAGAGATGGGCTACGGCGACATCGCCCAGCGGGTGATCCGCCGGCTGCTGTTCCAGCGGGGTTGAGCCGTTCCTCGGCCGGGGCTCTCTGCCGGGTTGGCTTTGCCGGCTTCCCGCCGACCCCGCCGAGCCGCCCCGGTCGCTCTGCCCCGTCATCGTTCCGCCCTGATCGCTTCGCTCGCTTCTCGGCGGTGGTTCTGGCCGCAGCTGGTTGCGTCGAGCCGGTCTGGCCCCCCCAGGACGCCGACGATCGCCTCAGTTGCGGAAGCAGTCCTTGAGATCGCGCAGACGCTGGTCGATCGAGCCCAGCAGCTCAATGGCGAACATCGGTGATTCCTGCACCGCAAACAGGAACTTCTCGCGGTTCATCACCAGCAGCCGGCAGTCGCTCAGGGCCCTGGCATTGCCGTAGCGGGTGTGATCCGGGGTCACCAGGGCACCGGCTCCGAACACATCGCCCGCCTGGATGGTCTCGGTGCCGGCGCCTTCATTCCAGCTCAGTTCGACGGTGCCCTCCAGCAGGCCGAACATGCAGTCGCCCGATTCTCCGGAACGGAAGATCAGGTCGCCCTGCCGGACGTCGATCACCTCCCCCTTGCTGGCGAGGGCACGCATGGTGGCGAGGGCGTTCACGGGCCGCGTCGGCAGGGTTGAACCGATTGTGCAGGAGTGGCCGGCGGCAGCGGAGCTCTCCGGTGCCGCCGGCGACACCGGACGGTATTTAGCCGGCCGATCCCAGGGCCAGAGCAGCCCCGAGGCCGGCCCGCACCTCATCCGGCGCCAGGCGCCCGTCCTTGTCGGTGTCGAGGGCATCGAAGACGGCGTCGCTGCCTAGCCATTCCTCGCGGGTGATGCATCCGTCACCGTCGAGGTCGTTGAGCAGGAAGATCTCGTGGACCGCATGGGTGAAGGCGGCACCGCCCTCCAGCTCCGCCAGACGGTGGGCCAGCTGGGCCTCCAGGGTCTCGATCGCCTTGGAGAATCCCCGGATCCCCTCATCGAGCTTTTCGCTGGCCATCGGGTCCTCCGCCATCAGGGCATCGAAGCTGGCGCGGTCGATGCTGATCCGGGCCTCGGTGGCCCCAGGGGCACTGCTGTTCAGCCGCCTCTCCAGCACGCCTTCCCGGCCGCGCAGCTGATCCATCAGGGCCGGTGAGATGGTGAGCAGATCGCAGCCGGCCAGTTCAATGATCTCGTCGATGTTGCGGAAACTCGCCCCCATCACCTCGGTGCGATAGCCGTAGGTCTTGTAGTAGTTGAAGATGCGGGTCACGGAGATCACGCCTGGATCTTCCGGTCCGGGATAGCTCTCGCGGCCGGTGGATTTCTTGTACCAGTCGAGGATGCGGCCGACGAAGGGCGAGATCAGGGTGACGCCAGCCTCGGCACAGGCCACCGCCTGGGCGAACCCGAACAGCAGCGTGAGGTTGCAGTGGATCCCCTCCTGTTCGAGCCGTTCGGCGGCGCGGATGCCCTCCCAGGTGGAGGCGATCTTGATCAGTACCCGCTCGCGGCCGATGCCGGCCTGTTCATACAGGCCGATCAGTTTGCGGGCCTTGCTGATGGTGGCTTCGGTGTCATAACTCAGGCGGGCATCCACTTCGGTAGAGACCCGGCCCGGAACGATCTTCAGAATCTCCTTGCCGAAGGTGACGCTGATTTCATCCAGTGCTTCGTTGACGACGTCGTCCGCGCCGGCCTGGCTGCCGATCGCTTGGCGCGATTCGCGCAGGGAGCGATCGATCAGCTCCTGGTAGGTCGGGATCTGGGCCGCCGCCAGGATCAGGGACGGGTTCGTGGTGGCATCCCGCGGGGTGAACTGGCGGATGGCGTCGATGTCGCCGGTGTCTGCCACCACCACGGTCATGGCGGCCAGTTGGTCGAGCAGGTTGGACATCAGACGGGCATCCTTTGGGATCAAGCTAGCCAGCCGCTCCCGGATCCCGTTCCGGGGTTGTGGGAACAGCCACAGGGTCAGGTCTGCGCTGGACGGGCCGCGACCGTCCGGGGCACCGGCTTGCTGGGCGGCACCTTGTCGATCACCACCAGCGCCTCGACGATCTGGCGGGCCACCGGAACGGCCACCGTGGCGCCGTAGGCATTGCCGCCCTGCGGTTCGTCGACGACGACGAGCACCACGTAGCGCGGATCCTCGATCGGCAGGATCGCCACGAAGCTGCAAATGCGGGCTCCGGGGATGTAAACCCCGTTCTGGGCTTTCTGGGCCGTGCCCGTCTTGCCGCCGAGTCGGTAGCCAGGAATCTTCAGCCCCTTGCCACTGCCCTTCTCGACCACGCTCTCCATCCAGTTGACCACGGTCCGGGTGACCTTGGGATCGAGCAGCTGAATGCCCGTGGGGCTGCCGGCACTGGCCAGGGCATCGCCGGAGCGCAGGCCACGGGTGATGTGGGGGCTGACCAGCCGGCCGCCGTTGGCCAGCATCCCGTGCAGCTGAACCAGCTTGAGCGGTGTCAGCGAGAAGCCCTGCCCGAAGGCGGCCACCGCCGGTTCAATCGGGGCGGCGGTGAACTGCTGACGGGACTTGAGCTGCCCGGCCACGGCTCCGGGAAGATCGGTGTCGGGGACGGTGTCGATGCCGAGGGTGTGGAGCCAGTTCCAGAAGCGATCACGCTTGAGCCGCGACATCGCATCGACCATGCCGACGTTGCTGGAGACCTGCAGCACCGTGGGGAAATCGATGACGCCGTTGGCTCGGCGATCGGCGTTGAAGATCGGCCAGCCGCCGATGTTGAGCTGGCCCACATCATTGGCGGTGCCCTGGGGGTCGATCACCTTCTCCTGAAGGGCCAGAGCCAGGTTGATCGGCTTGAAGGTCGATCCCGGTTCGTAAAGATCCTGCACGGACCATTCGCGGAACAGCCCCGGTTCGAATTCCCAGAAGCGGTTGGGGTCGTAACTGGGGGTGGAGGCGAGCGCAAGCAGTTCGCCGCTGCGGCTGTCCATCACGATCGCCGCCCCCCGCTTGGCATTCCATTGCTTCACCTGGCGGGCCAGGGCTTGCTGGGCCACCTGCTGGAGGCGGGCGTCGAGGGTGAGCTGCAGCCGGAGGTCATCGCCGTAGAGAGACCCCGCCCGCAGTCCATCGGGCAGCGGGGTGCCGTCGGCGCCCCGGCGCATGCTCACCGTCATCTCCTGGCGGCGCAGATCGCTGTCGCGGCTCTGCTCGAGGCCCGCCTGGGGGACCCGCTCCAGGTTGAGGAAGCCGACCACGTTGGCGAACAGCTGACCCTGGGGATAGACCCGCTGGGAGTAACCCTCGAGGTCGAGGCCGCTGATCTTGAGCGAGCGGATGCGGTTGGCTGTCTCGGGGTCGAGGTTGGTGGCCAGCTTGACGCCGCTGCGCCGTTCTCCGATCGTCTGCAGCAGCTCCTCGCGGGGGACGGCCAGCACCGAGGCGAGCCGTCCGGCCACCTCGTCGGGGCGCCGAACCCCATTGGGGGTATCACCGGCGAAGTTGAAATAGCGGGGGTGGGCCCACAGGGTGAAGCGGTCCTCATCGAGGGCCACCAGGCGTCCCATCCGATCGACGATCGTGCGCCGCTTGCCCAGGGGGGCGATGGTCTGGGTCTGGATCGCCCGGGCCCGGGCCTGGAGCTTGTCGCCCTGCACCACCTGAAGCCAGGCCAGCCGGAGACCCAGGCCGCCGAGGGCGGTGCTGAGCAACAGGAAGACCGCAAGGAAACGACCGGTGTGCAGCGGTTGCATCTCCACAACCCGATGCCGGGACCCACCGACCGGTGCGACGGGGGTCTGGCGGCGGGTCGCCGGACGGGGTCGACCGGAACGGCCGGTCCCGCTGGGGGGGTGGGGTCGGGTGGAGGGTCGGGCCATCAGTAGCCGGCCGGGATGCGCGTCATGTGGATCTGGGCGAGAAGGGCCTGGGTGCTCGTGGGGCGCTCCACCACCGGCTGGGGAAGATGAATCAGCTTCTCACTGCTGGTCGGCACCAGCTGACCGGGGCGGCGGACGGCCCCCAGGTGGTGCTGCTCCAGCAGGGCCGAGGACTCCTGCAGGCGATGCTCCAGGGACTTGGAGGCTTCGAGCTGGCCGTAGCTCGAGGCCCATTCGTTCTGCCAGTGCAGGGTGAGGGCGCTGAGCCCCAGGGTGCTCAGTCCCAGGCCGGCCAGCAGGCCCGTGCTGACCCGGTGCAACCCCGCCAGCCAGGGGGAGGAGCGTTCCGCCCGGCGGGCGGACAGGGAATTCTCGATGACCTGGAGCGAGCCACCCGAGCGTCGACGGCTCTGGCCACTGCGGCGTTGGCTCCGCCGCGGGGTGGCGCTGGAAAGAGTGGCAGTCAAGGGACGCATCCAGTCACTGCGCAAGTGAACCACTCCGCAGCCGCGCCAGCAAGGGCGCGATTGCCGGTTCCCTCACGGCCACGCGGGGCCATTGGCCAGCAGCAGCAGGTTGGCGAAGGTGAGACCGTTCCAGAGCCCATGCGCGATCACGCTGGTCGCCAGCCGTCCGCTGGACCAGCGCAGCAGCCCCAGGCCGATGCCGAGCACGAACAGGGGCATCAGCTCCCCGAGGCTGAGGTGGGCGAGGGCGAACACCGCCGCACTGATCAGCACCGCCGCCGTTCCGCCCACCCTCTGGCCCAGCACCGGCAGCAGAACGCCACGGAACAGGGTCTCCTCGAACAGTGGGGCCAGCACCACAGCCGTGAGGGCGAAGCAGGCCAGGCCCCAGGGACTGCCGCTGTTGAGCACGAGTTCCAGCAGGGGGTTGCTGCCGCCCGGATCCCCCCAGATCCGTCCCACCAGCCAGCCGGCCAGGGCCACCGCCGGCAGCAGCATCAGCAGCAGCCGTGTGGCCTGACGGGTCGCCGAGGCCAGGGGTTTCCAGCGCCACTGCAGCCAGCCGGCCATCGGGATGGTGGCCTGGCTGCCCCGCAGCATGATGACCAGCAGCCCCAGCGGAGCGACCATCAGGCCCAGGTAGAGCACCAGGACCCGCACCCCTTCGGCCAGGGGGCCACTGAGCGCCAGCTGGTTGATCAGCAGCTTGAGAGGGGGCTCCAGCAGGGTCGGCACCAGCAGTTCGCCGACCAGCACAAAAGCCCCCGCGATCAGCAGCGTCACGTCCACCGGGCTCAGCGGTGGGCCGACCAGGGGCGGAGCCGGGAGCTGCCGGCCGCTCAGCCGTTGCCACAGGCTGCGGATCAGCAGGCCGACCCCCAGCAGCAGCAGCAGCAGGGGCAGCAGGGTCACGGCCAGCAGCTGCAGCACCCGTCCGCTGCCCCGCCGATCGGCGGGGCAGGGGTCCGCTGCCGTGCCTCCCCCCAGCTGTTCGCAGCTCAGTTGGCGCAGCACCGGTGAGGGGCTCCAGGGCTGGAGCAGGGCGCGCTGATCGGTCCCATTCAGCCGGCGACCGGCCAGCAGCGCCTCGAGCAGGGAGCGGCGGGCGGGCTCGACGCTGGGGATCAGATCGCGCAGATCCCGGTTGGCCGCCTCGGCCGCTGCGGCGCCGCCGCCACCGGTGCGCTGCAGCAGGGCGAGCTCGAGGCGGCGGGCCGCCGGGGCCGGTGTGGTGCCGGTGGCGTTGGCCTGCTCCAGGGCCTCGATCAGCTGCTGGCGGGGGGCTTCCCCCACCAGGGTCTGCCGCAGTCGGCTCGGCAGGCGGTCCTCCACCAGTACCGCCAGCTCGAGCTGGCGCCGATCCAGGCTCTGCTCGACCGACGGCCGCTCCAGGCTGCCGCTGAGGCCATTGAGCCACAGCAGCAGGCTGAGGGAGAGGCTCAGCAGGGCCAGCAGCACCTTCCAGGCGGGCGGCTGGGCGCCGGGTCCCGCAGGGGGCGGATTCGGGGCGGTGGTCCCGCTGCTGTCGGCGGCACCACCGGAGCGCGGACTGGGGTTGGAGACGGGAGTGGACAACCGGGCCGGGTGTGGGGACTGCAGCGATTGTCCCTCCCATACGATGGTTCCCGCCGTGGCCCCCGGTGTCGTGCCCGTCCGCCTTGTCCTCGTCCGCCACGGGCTGAGCAGTTTCAACACCGAACACCGCGTTCAGGGGCGCGATGATCTCTCCTCCCTCACCCCCGAAGGCCGCGACCAGGCCAGCCGCACCGGCGCCGCCCTGCGGGGTCTGACCTTCCAGGGCCTCTACAGCTCCCCCCTGAGCCGCGCCCGCGACACCGCCGAGGCTCTCCTGGCGAGTCACGGGACCGGCGCCGGCGATCTTCTCCTCGACGACGATCTGCTGGAGATCGATCTGGCCCCCTGGAGCGGCCTGCTGCGCAGCGAGGTCGCCCAGCGGCATCCCGAGGCCGAGCGGCTCTGGCGGGAGCGGCCTGAGAGCCTCGAGCTGGCTCGCCCCGATGGCAGCACCTACCGGCCGCTGCCGGAGCTGATGGTCCAGGCGGGGCGTTTCGTCGATCGCCTGCTTCAGGAGCACGACCCCGCCGGAGAGGCCACGGTGCTCGTCGTCGGTCACAACGCCATCCTGCGCTGCGTTCTGCTGCAGCTGCTGGGGTTGGATGCCTCCGGCTTCCGCCGGCTGCGCCTCGAGAACGCCTCGATCTCGGTCCTGAATGTGAGCCAGGGGCCGGAAGAGCGCCGACAGGTTCAGATCGAGTCCCTCAACGGCATCGCCCACCTGGGGGTGCCCGTGCCCTCCCGTGGCAGGGGCCCGCGCCTGCTGCTGGTGCGCCACGGCGAGACGGACTGGAACCGGCAGGGCCGGTTCCAGGGCCAGATCGACATCCCCCTCAACGCCAACGGCCACCGGCAGGCCGAAGCGGCCCGTGCGTTCCTGGCCGATGTGCCGATCGACCGGGCCTACACCAGCGCCATGGCCCGTCCCCGCCAGACCGCCGAGGCGATCCTGGGATCCCATCCCGGTGTCCCTCTCACCAGCACCACCGGTCTGCTCGAGATCGGCCATGGGCTGTGGGAGGGGCGGCTGGAGCAGGAGATCGCCGAGGGCTGGCCCCAGCTTCTGGCCGACTGGAAGCGAGCCCCCGAAACGGTGCAGATGCCCGGCGGTGAGACCATCCACGATGTCTGGGAGCGCTCGCTGCGAACCTGGAGCCGGATCGCGGCCGGTCTCGACGCTTCTGAAACGGCCCTGGTGGTGGCCCACGATGCCGTCAACAAGGCGATCCTCTGTGCCCTGCTCGGCCTCTCGCCCGGCGATATCTGGGCGGTGAAGCAGGGCAACGGCGGCGTCACGGTCATCGACTATCCCGGGGGGGCGGACGCGCCCCCGGTGGTGACCAGCCTGAACCTCACCCATCATCTGGGTGGGGTGATCGATCGCACCGCCGCCGGCGCCCTCTGATTCGCCCCTCCCGGCTTCCCTTCCCCGCCCCCGCCCCCATGGACCGTCGACTGTTGCTGCGGGGGGTGCAACTGATCGAGGCCCCCGGTGTCCCGGTCCGGCGCACCGACGTCCTGCTGGAGGGACCCGTCCTGCGGGCGATCGATCCCGACGCGGACAGCCTCGCCGCCTGGCGTGAGACCGGAGCCCACGAGTGTGCCGCCGGCGGCTGCTGGTTCGCACCGCCTCTGGTGGATCCCCACAGCGTGCTGGAGGAGCCGCTCGGGGGCCGCGCCGAAACGCTGCAGAGCCTGGGGGAGGCGGCCGCCGCCGGCGGTTACGGCACCGTGGCCCTGCTCCCCTGGGCTCCGGACTGGCGCGACAGGCCCGATCGTCTGGGGCTGGCCTGGCCGGCGCCGATGGAGCTGCACTGCTGGGGTGCCTTCAGCCTCAAGGGGGCCGACCAGGAGCTCGCCCCCCATGCCGACCAGCTGGCCGCGGGGGCCGTGGGGGTGGCCAGCGGCGATGCCCAGCCGCCGCTCGATCTGCTGGAGCGTGGCCTACGCCTGGCCGAAACCGGTGAGCGGCCCGTTCTGCTCGCCGTCCGCGATCGGGACCTGTCGCGACAGGGATTCGTGCGGGAGCGGGTGGAGGCCCTGCGGGCGGGCTGGCCCCTTGACCCGGTGCTGAGCGAAACCCTGCCTCTGGAGACCCTGCTGACCCTCTCCCGCTCCCTGCCCGCGGCCGGGCTGCGGCTGATGAACCTCACCACGGCCGAAGCGGTGGATCGCCTGGCGGCCTGCCCCGAGCCGCCCCAGGCCAGCGTGCCCTGGTGGCACCTGGTGGTCGACAGCGGTCGGCTCGACCCCGCCGCCGAGGGCTGGCGCCAGGTGCCCTCCCTGGGCGGCCCCGGCGATCGGGAGGCTCTGATCACCGCCCTGGCACAGGGGGTGCTGAGCGCGGTTGCGGTCCATCACCAGGCCCTCGACCCCGAGGAGCGGCTGCTGCCTCTCGATCAACGCCGTCCCGGTCTGGCTGGCCATGGCCACGTGCTGACGGCCCTCTGGCAGGAGCTGGTGGTGCGGCGTGGCTGGTCAGCTGAGCAGCTGTGGCAGGTGCTCTGTTGGGGGCCGGAGCGTTTCCTGGGCCTGCCGGTCCGTCCGCTGGAGCCAGGGGGGCGCCGCTGGTTGCTGTTCGATCCGCAGGCCCAGCCCCTGGCGATCCCCTCGCTGGCGGCCAACCATCCGCCCCAGGATCCGGCCCAGCGCGGCGCGGTGCTAGCCAGCGGCCTCAGCGATCAGCAGACGTGGGCGCTCCCAGGGGCCCCAGGGCGTTGAACGGGTAGAAGCGCCAGAAGGCCCGGCCGATGATCTCCCGGCCAGGCAGGAACGGCCCACCGGGCCAGAAGCGGGCGTCCCAGCTGTTGGCGCGGTTGTCGCCGAGCACCACCACATGGCCCGGGGGCACCAGAGTGTCGAGGGTGCGGCAGGGTCCGAAGCCCTCCGGGCTGACCGGGCACTGGTTCTGGACGTAGGGCTCGCTCAGGGGCTGGCCGTCGATCCGCACCCGGCCGCGGGGATCCACCTGGATCCGCTCCCCGGGCAGGGCCACCACCCGTTTGATGTAGGCGTCACAGGCGGGGTGCTGCACACCGGGCAGCGATCCGATCAGGGGCAGGTTGACGACAAGGCAGCGCAGCGGGCCAGGGCCCCGGCCACTCGACAGGATCGGGTCGAAGTGATGCGGGGCGTGGAAGACCACGATCTCGCCCCGGCGGGGCAGCCTGTTGCGGTAGCTGATCTTCTCCACCAGCAACCGGTCCTGGAGCTGCAGCCCCGGCAGCATCGAGCCCGAGGGGATGTAGCGGGCCTCCAGCAGGAATTGGCGGATTCCCAGGGCGATCGCCAGGGTGATCACCACGCTGCGCCAGAAAGCCCAGGGGCTTTCCTCGTCCTGGCCGCGGGGCGCGGGCTTGTTGTCAGGGGCTGGGGTGTTGGGCGCGATGCCTTCGTCGGCCTGGGGTTCCGGATGGCTCAAGGCGATCGTGCGCAGGGACCGGGGACGGGAGGCAGATTAGGCACGTCCCTTCACCCGCGTTCCCATGGCGCGTCCCCGCTGGCATCGGATCGCCGTCTCCTCCGGCAGCCGCGCTGGCCGCGTCTGGGATCGCTTCGTGGCGCTCTGGGCGGCGCTGAATCTGGTCTGCGTCGCCTTCGACCTCACCTACGTGCCGCTGCGCACCTTCTGGCTGCAGCGCAACCTCTACCCGATCCCATCGGCCCCGCTGGCGGTGCCGCTGCAGATGATCCCGGATGTCACCCCCTGGATGGACCCGATCAAGGGGATCGAGCCCCATCGCGAGACCGCGGCCTGGAACCGCCAGCTCGATGCCCTGGACCGGGCGATGCGCAGCCATCGGCCGGGTCAGCCCCTGACGGCTGAGCAGAGCCGGCTGCTGGCCCTGCAGGTGGATCTCACCGCCCGGATGATCGACACCAACCCCTTTGCGGCTTCCAACGCTTCCGGCACCCTGGAGAAGATCAAGTCGCGTCTGCGCCGCCGCGCCGACCGCGATTCGGCCCGCGATTCCGCCGCCTGGCTGCTGAGCCCCGCCGGCCTGCAGGCCCAGCCCTGGAGCGAGCAGCGCCGCTTCTGGCAGCAGCGCATCCAGCCCCTGGTCGACACCAATTACTGGCGTTCGATCGACGAGAACGGCCGACCGACCGATCACTTCTGGCGCTACGACCTGATCCTGTTCCAGAGCGTCTTCGCTCTCGACATCCTGCTGCGGGCGGTGCGGCTGCGTCGTCGCCTGCCCGGACTGAGCTGGAGTGAGGCGCTGTTGCGGCGCTGGATCGATCTGCCCCTGCTGCTGCCCTTCCTCCGCTGGTTGCGGCTGGTGCCGGTGGTCGAGCGCCTGCAGACCAGTCGCCTGATCAACATCGAGCCATTGCGGGCCGTGGTGAGCCGGGCGGTGGTCGCCCTGCTGGCCGTGGAGCTGTTCGAGGTCCTGGCCCTGCAGCTGATCGATGGCCTCCAGGGGCTGATCCGCTCCCGCCGCTGGCCCGGCCGCATCCGTGCCCTGCGCAGCCACCAGAGCGTGATCAGCAACGACGAGCGCGAGCTGGTGGAGCTGCTGCGGATCTGGGCGCCGCTGCTGCTGGTGCGGGTGGCCCCGCGGCTGGCCCCCGAGCTGCAGGGCGTGATGGGCCATGCCCTCCAGCAGAGCCTGCAGAGCACCATGGTGCCGCCCCCCCTGCGGGGCCTGCAGCCCCTGCTCGATGTGGAGAAGGGGGTCAGCCGCCAGCTGGCCGGCGGCATGGTGGAGAGCCTGCTGGAGCTGACCCGCAACACCGGTGAACGCCTGGGCCGGCGCGACGATCAGCAGCTGGAGCTGCTGCAGCGCTTCGTGGACCGCTTCTGGGAGGAACTCGCCTCTGCCCTGGAGGAGGGGCCGGTGCTGGAGCGCTCCCAGGAACTGCTGTGCAGCCTGCTCGAGGAATTCAAGGCCAACTACCTCAGCCAGATCAGCCGGGCGGGCATCGGTGGGCTGATCGACGAGCTCGATCAGTTGATGGTCAAGGGGGGGCGCCCAGGGTCTCCGACCACTCCGCCTCCCGAAAGCCCGTGAGCACGCGACCGTCGGCGGTGAGCAGGAAGGGCCGCTTGATCAGCCGACCGTCGCTGGCCAGGGCGGCCAAGGCCTCCGCGTCGTCCATCGCCTTGACGCGGGCGGCTCCGAGGGCCCGGTAGCTCTGGCCGCTGGTGTTGAACAGCCGGTTTCGCCCCAGCTGCTCAAAACCCCTCCGCAGTGCTTCTGGCTCCGGAGGGGTGGTGGTGATGTCGATGCTCTCGACGCTGATGTTGCGCAGCTTCAGCCAGGCCAGGGCCTTGCGGCAGGTGCTGCAGGGCCCGTAGCCGTAGAAGCGGTGGAGGCTCACCGGGACCGGCTCACTTGCGGCCCACCAGGGCCTTGAGGGCGCCGACCAGGCTGTTGGATCCCTTGCCGACGCCGGCGGGGGGATTGGTGCGGACGGTCACGTCACCGTTGACGGTGGTGCGGCAGCTGAGGCGGTAGTTGGCGGGGCGGTCGGCGAGATACACCTCCTCGACGTCGGAGCGGGGAGAGAGATTGCGCTCACCCTCGAGCACCTCCATGACGCAGGTGCCGCACTGGCCGAGACCACCGCAGTTGTTGACGTTGCTCAGGCCGGTATAGGGGTTGATGCCGGCATCCAGGGCGGCCCTGCGCAGGTTGGCACCCTCGATGCACCCGACCTGTTGGCCTTCACGTTCGAACCGGATGGTGGGCACGGGGTTGATGGGGGAGGGCGCCGCCCAACTTAAGGCACGTGACGCCCCTTCCGCACTGCAGTGGGCCGATTCGCTGCCGGCCCCCGCGGCTCTCCGTAACATGGCCATTGCGCCTGGAAGCCGGTGTCCAGTCCCCCAAGCCCAGCCCTGTTCGAGCCCGATCCCGCCTACGAACGTCTGGCGACCCGGCTGATTCCCGGTTACGGCAGCCTGGCGCGCCTGGCGGTGTCCCTGCTGGCCACCTCACCCCTGGCTGCAGCCGACGGCGCCGCGGTGCTGGTGGCCGGCTGCGGCACCGGCGCCGAGCTGCTGGAGGCCCGCGCCCAGCGTCCCGACTGGCGGCTCACCGCCCTCGACCCCTCCACCACCCTGCTGGCGGTGGCCCGCCAACGGCTGGAGGGAGCCCCGATCGACTGGCACTGCTCCCGGGTCGAGGATCTCGGCGCCGAGGCCGCCTTCGATGGAGCTCTGTCGGTGCTGGTGCTGCAGTCGCTGCCCGATGACGGCGGCAAGCTGGCTTTTCTGAGCGCCCTGGCCCGCAGCCTGCGCCCCGGCGGCCAGCTGGTGCTGGTCGATCTGATGCGCCCCGAGCGCTCGGCCCTGCAGGAGCAGGTGGAGCGCGCCTGGTGTCAGTTCCAGCGGGCCAGTGGCAGCAGCGCCGATCCGGCCGATCTGGCCCGGGCCGTCGAGGCGCCCCATCCGATCGGCATGGCCCGCCTTGGGGCGTTGGCGGAGGCCGCCGGGTTCGGTGACCCGGCTCCGGTGTTCAAGGCCCTCGACTTCGAAGGCTTCCTGCTGCAGCGGCGCCCCTGACCCTCAGCCGGTCGCCCCGGGGGGCAGCCCCCGAGCGGCGCGCGCGATGCACCGCTCCAGCAGGGCGGGAACCTCGGCGGCATCGAGCCAGCCGGTGATCGTGACGGGCCGGCCCTCCATGTTCTTGTAGGTGCGGAAGAATTCGGCCACATCCTCCAGCTGGTTGGGGGCGATCTGACGCACGCTGGTCACACCGTCCAGGCGGCGATCGGCCGTGGGCAGACACAGCAGCTTGCCGTCGTGGGCACCGTTGTCGATCATGTCCAGGATCCCGATCGGCCGGGCCGTGAGCAGGCAGCCGGCGAAGGTGGGTTCATCCATGATCACCATCGCATCGAGGGGGGCGCCGTCCTCCGCGAGGGTGTTGGGAACGAATCCGTAATCAAACGGGTAGCGCACCGAGGAGTGGAGCACCCGGTCGAGCACCATCACCCCCGCTTCGGCGTTGTATTCGTACTTGTTGGTGCTGCCGGCCGGAATCTCCACCAGCACGTGCACCAGGCCCGGGGCGGGAGTGGCGGCCAGGCTGCGCAGGTCCATCGGGGTGAGCTAGCGCTGCAGGGAGGTCTGGACCCCTGCGGGGGCAGGCACCTGACGATCCATGACCACGCTGGCAAGGGGAACCGCCAGTGTCAGCAGGGCGATCGCCATGCCCCCCAGGGCGCCCAGAGGCTGGCTCAGCATCTCGGAATCATCAGTCGCGCTGCCGCTGGACCCCCGGTTCGCGGCAGGATCCGGACGTTCAGGAGGCTCCTCGAGGGCGTCCGCTGTCTCGCGCGTCTCAGGCGTTGCGGTGGCGGTGCTGCCGGCGATGGATGGGGTGGTGGGCATGGGACGGGAGGCTTCGCGCAGCCGATGGTCGGCTGACGCCGGCGGCTCCCTTTGAAGTCAGAGGTTTGATTCTGGCACCGATTGCCAAAAATGCTCCCGCCTCAGCGGTTCGGTTGCCCGCCGCCGATGGCGGCTTCAGGCGGCCGGGCGCGACTGGGACTGCTGGCGGTGGGCGGCAAGATCGGCCGGGGCGCCATCAAGGTGGTCCAGCCGCTGGCGGATGCCCCGCAGCTCATCGAGGATCGCAGCGAGGATCTGCTGGGTGGCCGTCGAAGGGGAGTTCAGCACCTCCACGGTCACTTCCTTGATCCGCAGAACGTCACGGGCGAAGCGTGCCACCTCGTTGGGGTGAAACAGCAGAGACTCCTTCTGGTCGCTCCGGTATTCGGGATTGAGCTTGCGTGAATTGAAGGGGGGGTTGAGGTTGCGAGGATCGGTGTTGGTATAGCGGTACACCGAAGCACGCGAGCGGTTGAGCGCCTTCTGCACCTCTTCGATGCCGATCAGAGGCTCCGCGGAGCCATCGACGGGATCGTCGCCCCTGGCGAACTCAGACCCCTCGCTCAGATCGGCCAGCGGCGATGGGGATGCCTGCTGTGCGACCCCGGCAGAACCCGGCGGGAGAGAGCCAGTGGGCGCAAGCATGAGACGGCTCTTGGACTGACGGGACTGCTCACGGGACCATAGCAGAGGTTTTCGATTGCGGTCGATCGCAGCGAACACCGCTCGCTGTTCCGCTCCTGGCCTCTGGTCCCGCCGATTGGCGCCGCCGATGCGGCCGGCGTGGCCTGCAGTGATAGCGTCCGGCCCCACGAGCCCTCTGCCGATGCGCGTCTCCCGCCTGTTGTTGGTGACCCTCCGGGACGATCCGGCTGAAGCCGAGATCGCCTCACACCGGTTGCTGTTGCGGGCGGGTTACATCCGCAGGGTCTCGTCGGGGATTTACGCCTATCTGCCGCTTCTCTGGCGCGTTCTTCAGAAGATTTCGGCCATTGTTCGCGAGGAGATGACGGCGGTCGGGGCGCTCGAGACCCTGCTGCCCCAGCTGCAGCCCGCCGAACTCTGGCAACGCAGTGGCCGCTGGGCCGGCTACACGGCGGGCGAGGGCATCATGTTTCATCTCGAGGACCGGCAGGGCCGATCCCTGGGGCTCGGCCCCACCCATGAGGAGGTGATCACTGATCTGGCGGCCGATCTGATCCGCTCCTACCGCCAGCTTCCGGTCTGCCTTTATCAGATCCAGACCAAGTTCCGCGATGAGATTCGGCCCCGCTTCGGCCTGATGCGGGGTCGTGAGTTCATCATGAAGGATGCCTATTCCTTCCACGCTGACGAGGGAAGCCTGCGCGACACCTACGCCCAGATGGACGGGGCCTATCGCCGCATCTTCGAGCGTTGCGGTCTGCGGGCGGTCGCGGTCGAAGCCGACAGCGGTGCCATCGGCGGTTCGGCCAGCCAGGAGTTCATGGTCACCGCCGAGTCGGGCGAGGACCTCATCCTCACCAGCCCCGACGGCCGCTACGGCGCCAATCAGGAACGGGCGGTGTCGCTGCCGGCCGAAGCGCTGCCCCTGGCAGGCGGCCTGCGCCAGGACGGCCTGGGCGAGCCCCTGGCCACCCCGGGCCAGACCACGATCGAACAGCTCTGCGAGGCCCATGGCTTCGACCCCAGCCAGCTGGTGAAGGTGCTGCTGCTGCTGGCCCGCTTCGAGGACGGCTGGATGCAACCGCTGCTGGTGGCGCTGCGGGGTGATCAGGAGCTCAACGACGTCAAGCTCGCCAATGCCCTGAGCTCCCGCCTCGGAGCGGCCCACGGTGCCCTGCTGTCCGTCGATCCGCTCACGGCCGATCTGTTGCGACAGCAGCGCCTGGAGCTGGATCTGGGGTCACTGCCCCTGGGCTACCTCGGCCCGGACCTGCCCGACGCCCTGCTGGCCGCTCCCGGCGCCAAACCGGGCAGCCCCAGCCTCGCCCCCGGCTTCCTGCGGCTGATCGATCCCACCGCCGCCGCCCTTGAAGCGTTCGTCTGCGGGGCCAACCAGGCGGATGCCCATCGCGTCGGTGCCGGTTGGGCCGGCCTGGGTCTGGCGGCGGTCGCCGCGGAGCCCGTGGATCTGCGGGCCGCCCTGCCCGGCGATCGCTGTCTGCACGACCCCTCCCAGCGCCTGGAGGCAGCCCGCGGCATCGAGGTGGGCCACATCTTCCAGCTCGGCCGCAAATATTCCGAGGCCCTGGAGGCCCGCTTCACCACCGACGCCGGCGTCGACGAACCCCTGTGGATGGGCTGCTACGGCATCGGGGTCTCCCGGCTGGCCCAGGCGGCCGTCGAGCAGAACCACGACGGCGCCGGCATCCGTTGGCCGGTGGCGATCGCCCCCTACGAACTGCTGATCGTGATCGCTTCCGCCCAGGATCCGACCCAGGTCGCCCTGGCCGAGGAGCTCTATGTCCGCCTGGGTCAGGCCGGTCTGGAGGTGCTGCTCGACGACCGGGAGGAGCGGGCCGGGGTGAAATTCAAGGATGCGGATCTGATCGGCATCCCCTGGCGGCTGGTGGTGGGCCGCGGCGCCGCCGAGGGCCGGGTGGAGCTGGTGGAGCGCGCCAGCGGCGAACGGCGCGAGCTGCCGGTGGCCGAGGCCGAGGCAGCGCTGCTCGCTGGCATCCCCCGCCAGCGCCGGGGCAGGACGACGGCCTGAGCTGTACCTAGGATCCGGCCAGTCGCAACGCTCCCATGGCCGCCCTTCTGCGCCGGATCTCCGCCTGGGCGGATCGCTGGTTCAGCCGCCGCCTCCCCTCGGCCCTGCTCGCCCTGGGGCTCGTCCTCTGCCTCGGCCTGAGCGCCTGCAGCGGCTCCCCGGGAGGCCTGAGCGGCAATTACGTCGACGACACGGTGACGGTGGCGCGTTCCCTGATCGAGACGATCGCCATCGGCAGCGACGACCCGGCCCGCGGCGAGGCCGAGGGCAAGGCCAGGGCCCTGATCAACGACTACATGGCCCGCTATCGCCCCCGCCGGGACGTCAACGGCCTGGCCTCGTTCACCACGATGCAGACCGCCCTCAACTCCCTGGCCGGTCACTACACCAACTATCCCAACCGTCCCCTGCCCGATGCCCTGCGCAGCCGGCTGGAGAAGGAGCTGCACAAGGCCGAGGTTTCGGTCAGCCGCGGCGCCTGAGCGTCGCCCGCCGATCCTTTCAAAGGGTTCTTCAACCTTTGACGGATCGGCCCTCGGTCTGAGAGGCTTTCGGATTGTGCTTAGAAGCGGCTGCGGGCCGCTGTGTCCTTGGCCAACGTTGTCGTCATCGGTGCACAGTGGGGCGACGAGGGGAAGGGAAAGATCACCGACCTTCTGAGTCGTTCCGCCGATGTCGTGGTTCGTTATCAGGGCGGTGTCAACGCCGGTCACACGATCGTTGTTGATCACCGGGTGCTCAAGCTTCACCTCATCCCCTCGGGCATCCTTTACCCCGACACCACCTGCCTGATCGGGTCGGGAACCGTGGTGGATCCCCGCGTGATGCTCGGGGAGATCGACACCCTGCTCGAATACGGCATCGACGTCTCCGGGCTGAAGCTCGCCTCCACGGCCCACGTCACCATGCCTTACCACCGCCTGCTCGATCAGGCGATGGAACAGCGGCGCGGTGATCGGCGCATCGGCACCACCGGTCGCGGCATCGGTCCCACCTACGCCGACAAATCGGAGCGCAACGGCATCCGCGTCCTCGACATCCTCGACGCCGAGCGACTACGCGACCGGCTCCAGGGTCCGCTCGCTGAAAAGAACGACCTGCTCCAGCGGGTCTACGGTCTCGATCCCCTTGACCCTGAGGAGGTGATCGCCGAATACGCCTCCTATGGCCAGCGCCTGGCCCCCCACGTGGTCGACTGCACCCGCACGATTCACGAGGCTGCCCGCGCCCGCAAGAACATCCTGTTCGAGGGAGCCCAGGGAACTCTGCTTGATCTCGATCACGGCACCTACCCCTATGTCACCTCCTCCAATCCGGTTTCGGGTGGTGCCTGCATCGGTGCCGGCGTCGGTCCGACTCTGATCGACCGGGTCATCGGTGTGGCCAAGGCCTACACCACCCGGGTGGGTGAAGGGCCTTTCCCCACCGAGCTGGAGGGCAGCCTCAACGATCACCTCTGCGACCGTGGCGGCGAGTTCGGTACCACCACCGGCCGCCGCCGCCGCTGCGGCTGGTTTGATGGCGTGATCGGCCGCTATGCCGTCGAGGTCAACGGACTCGACTGTCTGGCGATCACCAAGCTCGACGTGCTCGATGAGCTTGATGAGATCCAGGTCTGCGTGGCCTACGAACTCGATGGCCGCCGCATCGAGCATTTCCCCAGCAGCTCCGAGGATTTCGCCCGCTGCCAGCCGCTCTTCGAGACCCTGCCGGGCTGGCAGTGCTCCACTGCCGACTGTCGCAGCCTCGAGGATCTGCCCCCCGCGGCGATGGCCTATCTGCGCTTCCTCGCCGAGCTGATGGAGGTGCCGATCGCCATCGTCTCCCTTGGCGCCCAGCGCGACCAGACGATCGTGGTCGAAGACCCGATCCACGGTCCGAAGCGCGCCCTGCTCAACGTCTGATCTCCTCGCCTGACTACCCCCCCTTCGATGGATTCCTCTCCCGCCAAGACCCTGGATGTGGTCGGCATCGGCAATGCGATCGTCGACGTCCTGGTCCAGGCGGATGATGCCTTCCTCGATGACCACGGCCTGAGCAAGGGCACCATGGCCCTGATTGACGAGGGCCAGGCCGAGCGGCTCTACGCCGCCGTCGGCCCCGGCCTGGAAACCTCAGGCGGATCCGCGGCCAACACCCTGGCCGGCATCGCCCAGCTCGGGGGACGCTCCGGTTTCATCGGCCGGGTGCGCGACGACCAGCTCGGCGCCATCTTCACCCACGACATCCGCTCGGTGGGGGCGCACTTCGACACCCCGGCCGCCGCCAGCGGCCCCTCCACAGCGCGCTGCCTGATCCTGGTCACCCCGGATGCCCAGCGCACGATGTGCACCTATCTGGGGGCCTCGGTGCAGCTCGATCCGAGCGATCTCAACCTGGATCTGGTCCGGCAGGCGAAGGTGCTTTACCTCGAGGGTTACCTGTGGGACAGCCCTGACGCCAAGAGCGCCTTCCTGGCGGCTGCCGAGGTGGCCCGCGAGTCCGGCGGCGAGGTGGCCCTCTCGCTCTCCGATCCCTTCTGCGTCGATCGCCACCGCGACAGTTTCCTCGAGCTGGTCGACGGCCATGTCGACATCCTGTTCGCCAACGAGATGGAGATCACCGCGCTCACCAAGGCCGATAGCTTCGAGCAGGCAGCCGAGGCGGTGCGCGGCCGCTGCCGCTTGGCGGCCCTCACCCGCAGCGAGCAGGGCTCGGTGGTGCTGGCCGGTGAGGCGAGCCACCGGATCGAGCCGGTCCGGCTTGGATCGCTGGTGGACACGACCGGTGCCGGCGATCTCTATGCGGCCGGATTCCTGTACAACCACACCCGCGGCGAAAGCCCCGAGCGCTGCGGCCAGCTGGGTTCCCTCTGCGCCGGTCAGGTGGTCACCCAGCTGGGTCCCCGTCCCCAGGCCTCGCTGCCGGATCTGATGCGCCGGCATCTGGGCTGAGGGGACTCACCTCGGCCGCGCACCAATGGCCATAGCTGCCGACGGCGCTCGCCCGCCAGTGGATCCACTGCGGCACGGCGTAGCTGTGCCGATCGCGGACGGCACGCTCCAGTTCCTGGAGTCGATCCGGGGTGGTCTTGAGCAGAAGCTGTACCTCGTCGCTGCGCTCCAGCGCGCCCTCCCAGCGGTAGAGGGAACGGACCTCGCCCAGGCTGGCGCAGGCCACCAGCCGCTGCTCGATCAGGAAGGCCGCCAGGGCTTCCGCCCGCTCCCGGCTGGCTTCGGTGGTCAGCACCAGTTCCAGCGGCTGCTCGGCGGGAGTGCTCTCCATGGCGGAACGTCAGAGCGTCCCTGAGCTTCCCACGTGCTGCAGCAGGGCGGCCAGGGGCAGCACCGGCACCCCCGCCGGCTCCGGCGGTCGCCGCAGCAGGCGTAGTTCCATCCCCTGCTCGTGGCAGAGGCGACGCCAGAGCGCTTCGGTGGTCCCACCAGACTGGCGGCAGAGCACGGCCTCGATCCGCCAGCGCCGGCACAGGGCCGCTTCGATCTGGCCGTCGCCGCCGGGCCGCAGGCAAGCCACCCGCTCCGGGGCCAGGCCGGCCGCCAGGGCGAGGCGCAGGCCGGCGGGGTCGGGCAGAAGGCGCGCGTGATGGAGGGCCTGGGGGCTGTGCTGCACCGCCAGTCCCAGCCGGCGGGCGCCGATCGCCAGCAGCAGCCGCTCCCCGGGGCGGCTGAGCCCGGCCAGATCCGGCGGACCGTCCAGAAGCCGGGCCGTGCCGATCGGCTCCAGCGGTCGGCCCAGCCGGAGCAGCGGCTGCTGGCGGGCCGCGCACACCCGAGCCAGGGCCGCGCTGATGCGGGTGGCGAAGGGATGGCTGGCGTCAACGATCCAGCGGAAGCGATCGCCGCCCCGCTCAGCAGCCTCGAGCGCCTGGATCAGTGCCGGCTCCGATGGCCGGTCAGCACCGCCACCGATCGCCCCCACCAGCAGCTCCAGCCGCGGGTGCGGGCGGTAGGCGCGGGCTGCCGCCACGCCGACGACGCTCAGCCGCACCCGCCAGCCCTTGGCCAGCAGGGCCTCCGCCAGGGCGGGGCCTTCGCCGGTGCCGGCGATCAGCCACAGATGGTCGCTGCTCTGGTGTTCCGGGAGGCCTTGCATCAGGATGGGGCCCCGACACCGATGGAAGGGGCGTGAATCACTGTTTGCTGGAGGTGGAGGTGCTGGAGGCGCCCCAAGTCCGCTACACCCAGGACAACCGGACGCCCGTGGCGGAGATGACGGTGCGGTTCGACGGCCTGCGGCCGGAGGATCCGCCGGGTCAGCTGAAGGTGGTGGGCTGGGGCAACCTCGCCCAGGATCTGCAGAACCGTGTCCAGGTGGGCCAGCGCCTGATGCTAGAGGGCCGGTTGCGGATGAACACCGTGGCTCGCCCCACCGATGGGGTGAAGGAGAAGCGTGCGGAGTTCACCCTCTCGCGCCTCCATCCTCTCGGCGCAGGCGCTAGCTTGGAGGGTGCCGTGGCCTCGGCAGCCCCTGCCACCGCCCCGGCCCCGGGCCCTGCGGCCGGTCGCGCCCCTGCTCCGGCTCCGCGCCGGACCAGCAGTGCCACTACCCCGGCCGCCGCCACCGCGTCTCCCTCCGAGGAGGCCACGGCCGCCGTCTGGAACAGCCGTCCACTGGTCGAGCCCGACCTCGGCGACGACGACATCCCGTTCTGAGTGCCGGTCGGAATCCCGTTCTGATGCGCCCTTGCTGCGGCGTCAGCTGGGTCCCAGCTGCTCCTCGGCCAGGTCCAGCAGCTGGCCGAGTTCCCGCTCCAAGGCCGCCAGGTCGAGGCGCACGTCGCTCCAGCGGCCCGCATCCAGCTGGCGCAGCAGCCAGAGCCGGTCCTCCCGCAGCAGGGCCATCAGCTGCTGGGCTGGCAGAGAGGCGGCGTCCTCGGCGGGGGGAGGCGAGGCGGTCATCGGCTGCTCCGGCGTGCGGTCCCCATCCTGCCCGGCGCTGGACGAGGATGGCGCGATGCAATCCATCCGTTCCTCCGCCCTGCTCTCCCCCGGCAGCCTGGTGACCCTGGCCGGCGCCGCCCTGACCGTGATCGGGTCGGTGGCTTACCTGGGCGACAACGCCAACCTCAGCCTGCCCACCATCTTCTACGGGATCCCGATCCTGCTGGGTGGCCTGGCCCTGAAGTCGTCCGAGCTGCCGCCCCCCCGCCGCCTCACCCCGCCCGCCGCCCTGCGCGAGCTGCGGGAGCGTCCCGAGAGTGAAAGCCTGCGGCGCCTGCTCGGCGACGTCTGCCGCTGGCGTTACGGCCAGAAGGCGCACCTCGAGAGTTCGCTGGAGGCGCTCAAGCTCTGGGATGAGGACAATCCCCCGCAGCTGGTGGAGGTCGAGGAAGTCGAACACAATGGGGGCTACGGCCTGCGTCTCGGCTTCGAGTTGCATGCCGTTTCGCTCGATCGCTGGCGCAAACAGGAGGAGCGGCTGGGCCGCTTTTTCGGACCGGGCCTGGAGGCGCTCTTCGAGACTCCGGAACCCGGACGGCTCATCCTGGTGCTGCAGCCGGCCGACGCCGCCACCCCAACCATGACCCCATGACCTCCGAGCTGCTCGTCAGTCAGGCCGACAGCCTGCGGGTGTCCGTCCTCAGTGAGGCCCTCCCCTACATCCAGCGCTTCACCGGCCGCCGCATCGTCGTCAAGTACGGCGGTGCCGCGATGGTGCGCGAGGAGCTGCGCGATGCCGTGTTCCGCGATCTGGCCCTGCTGGCCTGCGTCGGGGTCCAGCCCGTGGTGGTCCACGGCGGCGGCCCCGAGATCAACCAGTGGCTCGGCCGTCTGGACATTCAGCCCCAGTTCCGGGGCGGTCTGCGGGTCACTGATGCCCAGACCATGGACGTGGTCGAGATGGTGCTGGTGGGCCGGGTCAACAAGCAGATCGTCAACGGCCTCAACCGGGTCGGCGGCAGGGCGGTCGGCCTGTGCGGCAGTGATGGGGCCCTGGTGCAGGCCCGCACCCTTGGCGATGGCTCCCATGGCCTGGTCGGTGACGTGGCGGTGGTCAACCCCGGGGTGCTCGGACCGCTGCTGGAGGCGGGTTACATCCCGGTGATCTCCAGCGTGGCGCCTGATGGCGACGGCCAGGCGCACAACATCAACGCCGACACCGTCGCCGGCGAGCTGGCGGCGGCCCTCCAGGCCGAGAAGCTGATCCTGCTCACCGACACCCCCGGGATCCTTCGGGACCGCCACGACCCCGCCTCCCTGATCCGCCAGCTCACGCTCGCCGATGCCCGCGATCTGATCGCCAGCGGCGTGGTCGAGGGGGGGATGACCCCCAAGACCGAATGCTGCATCCGGGCCCTGGCCCAGGGCGTGTCCGCCGCCCACATCGTCGATGGCCGGGTGGCCCATTCCCTGCTGCTCGAGGTGTTCACCGATGCCGGCATCGGCACGATGGTGGTCGGCAGCCCCAGCCATCTGTCGGCCTGAAGCACCGATGGGTGAACCCCTGGGCGACCCCCCCGCGGCTGACCCCCTGCCGGCGGCCCGCCTGGCCCTCGAGCGCGGCGAATATGGGCGGGTGCTGCGGCTGCTGGAGCCGCTGGCCGAGGCCCACGGCCCGGCCACGGCCCTCGGCGCCGGCGTACGGCTGCTGATGGCCACGGCCCTGATGGGCCAGGGCGATAGCGAACGGGCCGCCGCCTGCTGCCGGGCCCTGCAGGCGAGCCCCGATGCCGCCCTGAGGGCCCGGGCCCGGGATCTACTGGCGGTGCTGGAGGCGCCGGTGCTGCGCCGCCCCCGCGACTGGTCGCTGACCTTGCCCGACCTGTCAGGCGGTCCGGGTTTTGAGGCCGTCGCCCCCACGGCGGCCCGGCGCACCCGCCGGGACGAGCCGCCCCCGCCGCCGCCCCCGCCGGTGGGGGCCACCCGCCCCCCCGGCGGTTTCGCAGCCCTGGTTGTCGCCCTGCTGGTGGCTCTGCTGCTGGCTTCGCTGCTGGGGGGGTGCATGGAGCTGCGCACCGAGCTGCGCTTCGAGGGCCCAGGCCGGCTGCAGGTCGGCCATGCCCTGCAGGCCAGCTCCACCGGCCCCACCCCCTGGCAGCGGCGCTTCGCGGCGGCGGTCGAGCCATGGCGCTTCCAGGTGGTGCATCCCCGTGATCCGCTCGAGCTGCGGACACCGGTGCTGCCGGCACAGCAGGCCCTCACCTCCCTGGCCGCCAGCCTTGAGCAGGCAGCGTCCCTGGCGGGTCTGCAGCTGCCACCGCCCACCCTTGCGCTCCAGGAGCGCAACTGGCTTGTGGGGGTGCAGCAGCGTCTGACCATCGCCCTCGATCTGTCCGACGTGCCCGATCTGGCGGGGCTGTCCCTGCGCTGGCGCCTGTCCCCCCTGGCGGTTTCGGCCGTGCGTCTGGCCGAGCCCCTGCCGGTGCGCCCGGCCGATGCGGCTGACGCTCCACGCACGGATCAGGTCGGGGCAGGTCGGCGGGAGGCCGTGCTCTGGCCGCTTGCGCCCGGTCGTCTCAACCGCCTCGAGGTGGCGGTGTGGCGCTGGAGTCCCCTGGGACTGGGCGGGGTGCTGATCGCGCTGGTGCTGCTGCTGGTGCTGGTGCTGCAGCGCCAGTGGCTGCGCCTTGGCTTCGGCCCCCCCGGTCTGCCCTCCTGATCCGTCACAGGGCCAGGGGATCGGGGTCGATCGCCAGGCTCACCTCCCGCGCGAGCATGGCCCGGAGTTCCCCTTCCGGCGGCAGCGGCAACGCTGCTCGGCCAGTGCCATCGTCGCCGGCGGCCGGGCCATGCAGCAGCAGTTGCCAGCGGCTGCGGCCCGCCACCCGGGCCACCGGCGCCGGCGCCGGTCCGATCAGGATCCAGCCCGCCTGCTCCAGCCCCGGCCGGATCCGCTCCGCCAGGGTCGTGGCGGTGGTGGCGGTCACACTGGCGCTGGGTCCCGCCAGCCGCAGCAGGCAGGCCCTGTGGAAGGGCACCAGCCCCCCCTCCCGCCGCAGGGCCAGTTCCTCCTCCAGGAAACGTTCGTAGCGACCGTCCACCAGGTGGCGCAGCACCGGATGCTCCGGGCAGTAGGTCTGCACGAGCACCTCGCCCGGAAGCTCCCCCCGTCCGGCGCGGCCGGCGAGCTGGAGCAGCAGCTGCAGACACTGCTCGCTCGAGCGCAGGTCGGGTCGGTGCAGCAGGCCATCGGCCGCCAGGACCGCCGCCAGGGTGACCCGCGGCAGATCCATCCCCTTGGCCAGCATCTGGGTGCCGACCAGCACATCCGCCTGCCCGGCCGCGAACGCCTCCAGCAGCCGCCGATGCCCGTCCCGGCCGCGGGTCGTGTCGTGGTCGAAGCGCAGCAGCCGCAGCTCCTCCAGTTCCTCCGCGAGCTGCTCCATCACGCGCTGGGTGCCGGCGCCGAAGGGCTTGAAGGCCGTTGAACCGCAGTGGCCGCAGCGGTTCTCCAGCTCCTGGCGGTGGTCGCACCAGTGGCAGCGCAGCCATTCCCGGCCGTTGCCGTGGCGATGCACCGTCAGGGCGACGTCGCAGTGGGGACAGAGCACGGCCTCGCCGCAGCTGCGGCAGCTGAGAAAGGATCGGTAGCCCCGCCGCGGCACCAGGATCACCGCCTGCTCGCCGCGCTCGCGCAGTCCTTGCAGCCGGCCCATCAGGGCGCGGCTGATCAGCCGCCGATGGCCCTCCGCCAGCTCCTGGCGCAGATCCACCAGCCGCACCGCTGGCAGGGGGCGGCTGCCGATCCGTTCGGGCAGGCGCAGCAGCCGGCACGGCTTCCCCGGGCTGCGGCAGGCCAGCCAGGTCTCCAGCGACGGGGTTGCGCTGCCCAGCAGCAACCGGGCCCCACACCGCCTGGCCCGCAGCCGCGCCACATCCCGGGCGTGGTAGCAGGGCATCGGGCTTTCCTGTTTGTAGGCGCTGTCGTGTTCTTCGTCGAGCACGATCAGGCCCAGGGGGTCGAGGGGCAGGAACACCGCCGATCGGGTTCCCACCGCCACCAGAGCCTCCCCGGACTGCGCCGCATCCAGGCAGCGCCGCCAGGTCTCGACCCGCTGGCCATCCGACAGACCGCTGTGGTACTCAACGACCGCGTCGCCGAAGCGGGCGCGGCAGCGATCGAGCAGCTGGGGGATCAGGCCGATCTCCGGGGCCAGCATCAGCACACTGCGGCCGGCCTGCCGTTCCAGGGCGGCGGCCTGGAGGTAGACCTCCGTCTTGCCGGCGCCGGTCACGCCCCAGAGCAGAAGCGAGGAGCCTGGCCCTGCCGCCTGGATCGCCGCCAGGGCGTCGGCTTGGGAGGCCGTGAGCCGTTGTGCCGTCTCGCCCGGGGCTCCGCCTTCCGCCGCCGGCCTGGCACCGCCTTCGCGCACCCGCCGCACCAGGCCCCGGGCCTCCAGGGCGCTGATCACCCCACGGCTGAAGCCGTCCACCTGCACCAGATCGCGCAGCAGCCGGATGTTGCCGTGGCGTGCCAGGTGCTCGAGCAACTCGCCCTGCCGGCGCGGCAGCTCGGCGATGGGCGTCGCCGCTGGCTGCGGCCCGTCCGAGCCCCTGCCGCCTTCCGCCGCGCAGGAGGCCACCCGCTGCACGCTCCAGGGTTGCCGCGGGACTCCGGAGCGGGGCCGCTGCCCCAGCCAGCCGGGCGGCAGCACGCTGCGCAGGGTGCGGAACCAGCCGGTGTGGCAGGCCTCCGCCACCTCCTGGATCAGTCCCTCCCAGGCCGGCGAGATCGCCGCGCTCTGGAGCACCGCCTCCACCGGCAGAATCACCCTCCCCATCAGCTCAGGGGGGAGCTGCTGGAGGCCTCGAACCACCAGGCCGCTGTGGGGGCGCCCCTGGAGCCGCACCCGCACCAGATCGCCGGCTCGGGCGGGGTTGTCGGGGGCGTTGGCGTAGGTGAAGACCTGGCCGTCGCGGCCCGCCTCAAGCCAGACCTCCAGCCACGGACTGGGGGGCGGCACTGCCTCGCGCGGTGGATCGGACCGGGTCAATCTTGCAAAGGTCTCACCGGATTCCTAGGATGGGTCTGTTGGGCAGTCCACAGGCTGTCGTCGGAACCAGGCAGTGTTCCGTCCAGAGGGAAGACACGTCGAGGAAACGAGGATTCTGGATCCCATCGGCCCTCCGGTCTGCGACCACCCCTGACAACCTGCCACCGGCTGCCACGCCGGTCCGGATCGCCACCCATCCGTTTACTCCCGCCGCTCCCCACCCCGGCCCAGGGCGGTTGCTCTCCCCTTGTCCGTGTCATCTGAATCCCTGCTGTCGCCTCGGGCGGCGCGTTTCGGGCCTGTCGGTCCCGGGGGCGTCACTCTTTCGACTGGCATCGTGACGTCCACGGTCGAGCCCTGAGGTCGTTCAGCCCGCTTCGCGTGCCGGCAACGCCTCAACCGCAGCAACGCCTGCCCACTCCTCCAGCCAGGTTTCGATCCCCGCTCCTTCATCCCTTCGTCCCCGGTTCTGTCCATGAGTCCTGCCGCCGTCAAAGCCAGCGCCAAAACGGTGAAGAAAGCCCCCGGGGATGCCAAACCTGCGGCTTCCAAACCCGCTTCCGGTGTTCCCGAAATCCTGGCCACGGTCAGCAGTGATGGTGAGGTCAAGGCCGTGAAGCCCGCACGGGCCACCCGGGCCAGTACTGCTGCGGAATCCGTCAAGGAGCCGGCCAAGACCAAGGCCAAGCCGAAGGCCAAAGCCAAGGCCGCCCCCAAAGCTGCGGCGAAGGCGGCCAAGGCCCCGCCCGTCGATCTCGAGGCCGCCGCCGATGACCTGCTGGCCGCCGCCGCTCCCGTGGCTGCCGCCGCTGCCGCCGCTGCCGATGACAGCTCCGCCAAGGAGGCTGCCGCCGCCAAGGGGGCCAAGGCCCTGGCGAGCATCAAGGTGGGGCCGAAGGGTGTTTATACCGAAGATTCGATCCGCGTCTATCTGCAGGAGATCGGCCGCATCCGCCTGCTGCGTCCTGATGAGGAGATCGAGCTGGCCCGCAAGATCGCCGATCTGTTGGAGCTTGAGGAGAAGGCTGCCGAGTTCGAGGCCGACAAGGGTCATTACCCCGACACCAAGGAGTGGGCGGCCCTGTTTGACATGCCCCTGATCAAGTTCCGGCGGCGGTTGATGCTCGGTCGCCGCGCCAAAGAGAAGATGGTGCAGTCGAATCTGCGCCTGGTGGTTTCGATCGCCAAGAAATACATGAACCGTGGTCTGTCCTTCCAGGACCTGATCCAGGAAGGCAGCCTCGGCCTGATTCGAGCCGCTGAGAAGTTCGACCACGAGAAGGGCTATAAGTTCTCCACCTACGCCACCTGGTGGATCCGTCAGGCGATCACCCGCGCCATCGCGGATCAGAGCCGCACGATTCGGCTGCCTGTCCACCTCTACGAAACCATCTCCCGCATCAAGAAGACCACCAAGACGCTCTCCCAGGAATTCGGCCGCAAGCCCACCGAGGAAGAGATCGCGGAGAGCATGGAGATGACGATCGAGAAGCTGCGCTTTATCGCCAAGTCAGCCCAGCTTCCGATTTCCCTTGAAACCCCGATCGGCAAGGAAGAGGATTCCCGGTTGGGGGATTTCATCGAGGCCGACATCGAGAACCCCGAGCAGGACGTGGCCAAGAACCTGCTGCGCGAAGACCTCGAAGGCGTGCTGGCCACCCTGAGCCCGCGCGAGCGCGACGTGCTGCGCTTGCGCTACGGCCTCGATGACGGCCGGATGAAGACCCTGGAAGAGATCGGCCAGATTTTTGATGTCACCCGCGAACGCATCCGCCAGATCGAGGCGAAGGCCCTGCGCAAGCTGCGCCATCCCAACCGCAACGGCGTGCTGAAGGAGTACATCAAGTAAGCTCCGTCGATCGGCGGGCAGCGCGTGTCAACCCAAGCCAGCGGGGGGCAGATCGTTGCCCCCCGGGTCACGATCGTTCTGCCCACGTATAACGAACGGGGCAACATCGAGCCTCTGTTGGAGCAGCTCCTGCAGCTTCGTCATCTGTATGACCTTGAACTGCTGGTCGTCGATGATGACTCCTCCGACGGCACGGCCGATTACGTGCGCAGGCTGGCTCACCATCAGCCATGCGTGCGGCTGATCCGTCGCATCGGCAGGGCCGGACTGGCCAGTGCCATCAAGGAAGGACTTCTCGATGCCACCGGCGATCTGGCGGTGGTCATGGACAGCGACGGCCAGCATGAGGTGGCCGGGGTGGAGCAGGCCCTGATCGCACTCCAGGCCGGTGGCCTCGATCTGGTGATCGGCAGTCGCTTCCATGCCGATGCTTCGATCCTGGGGCTCAGCGGGCCGCGGGAGCAGGGCTCCACCTGGGCCAACGGCCTTGCCCGCCTGAGTCTGCCCCGCAGCTACGCCCACCTGAGCGACATCATGAGCGGCTTCCTGGCGATGCGGCTCGAGGCGGTTCTGCCGCTGCTGCGCCGGGTCGATGTCAACGGATTCAAGTTTCTCTATGAGCTGCTGGCCGTGAGCCACGGCCGGCTCAAGGTGGCGGAGATCCCGCTCACCTTCCAGCCCAGGGCCCACGGACGCTCCAAGCTCGATCTGGCGATCTTCTGGGATTTCCTGATCTCCATCCTCCACAGCCTGACGTTGCGGACGCTGCCGCGGCGGGCGATCAGCTTTGCTCTGGTCGGCACCAGCGGCGTGCTGGTGCAGCTGCTGGCCTGTCAGCTGTTGATGGCAGGGGGGCATCTCCGTTTCGAGCAGGCCCTGCCGTTTGCGGTGGTGACCGCCGCCAGCTCGAACTATCTGATCAACAACGCCCTCACCTTCCGCTTCCAGCGCCTCAGCGGCCTGCCGCTGCTGGTGGGCCTGCTGAAATTCCTGCTGGTGGCTTCCCTGCCGGTGCTGGCGAACGTGGGACTGGCTTCGGCCTTCTACAGCTTTGTGGCCCGCGACACGCTCTGGGCTCAGCTGGCGGGCATCGTCGTGGTCTTTGTCTGGAACTACGCCGCCTCCTCCCGCCTGGTCTGGAACACCCCCTGAGCCCGCCCCGTCACCGGAGCCCACCCTTTCGCCACGGCCTGTCCCGCTCCCGTCCGGTCGCCTCACCCCGTCCGGTCGCGTCATTGAGCCCTAGGGTCCAAGCCTGCCCAGCCTGGGCCCCCGCCGCGATGACCACTCCTCTGGCCTCTTCCCTGGCCTCTGGCCTTCCTCCCGCACACCGCCCCGCCGACCGTTTCGCAGAGCGTCCTGACCGGCGCCTGCGCCTGGCTGCTCTTGCTCTGCTCCTGGGTCTCTGCTGGTTCGCCTTCTTCCAGGGACTTGGCAACCTCGGCCTGATGGACAAGACCGAGGCCCTGTTTGTGGAGGTGGCCCGCGGCATGGCCCGCAGCGGTGACTGGATCACCCCCCGCTGGAATGGTGAGACCTTCTTCGACTACCCGGTCTGGGGCTACTGGATGGTGGCCCTCAGCCTGAAGCTGTTCGGCGAGGTGGAGTGGGCGGCCCGCATTCCCCCGGCTCTGGCCGCCAGCGGCACGGTCCTGGCCCTGTTCGCCCTGCTGCTGCAGCTGGCTCCGGCCGGCAGCTCCGAGTCCAGCCGTGTGGGGCGAGCGACCCTGGCGGCGGCGATCCTGGCCCTCTCCCCCGGCTGGATCGGCTGGGGACGCTCCTCGGTCACGGACATGTTCCTGGCCAGTGCCATCAGCCTGTCCCTGTTCTCCTTCCTGCTGGCCCACCTCTCGCCCGAGCCCTCGCCGCTGCGGCGTCTCGGCCATGCCGGCATGCCCCTGTTCGCCGGCATCGCGGTTCTGGCCAAGGGGCCGGTGGGCCTGCTGCTGCCAGGCCTGGTGATCGTTGTCTTCCTGGCGCTGGCGGGACGGCTGTGGCGCACCGTGCGCACGACGCCCTGGCTGCCGATGACGGCCCTGTTCCTCGGGGTCGCCGCTCCCTGGTACGCGCTGGCCACCCAGGCCAACGGTTCCGAGTTCATCGGCCGCTTCCTGGGCTTCAGCAACCTCGAGCGCTTCACCTCCGTTCTCTACGACCATCCAGGCCCCCCCTGGTTCTATCTGCCCTGGGTGCTGGTGCTGCTGCTGCCCTGGTCCCTGTTCTTGCCGGTGGCCGCGATGCGGGTCCTGCCCCAGGGCCGTGCCGGCTGGCTTGCCTGGCGCCGGCTGCCCCCACGCCCCGCCGACCTGCCGCTCTTCGGCCTGGTGTGGTTGCTGGTGATGGTGGGCTTCTTCTCGGCGGCGGCCACCAAACTGCCCGGCTACATCCTGCCGTCACTCCCCGGAGGCGTGCTGCTGGTGGCCGCCCTGTTCCGGCCCTTCGGGGCCGCCTTCGCTCCGGTCGAGCCGTCGATGGGCGGGATGCCCATGGGCGAGGCGACCATGCCCGATCCTGCCGTGGCCGATTCGCCCGCTCTGCGGGTCACCGGCTGGCTCAATGCCCTGCTGCTGGCGGCGCTGGCGGCGGCGGCGGCCATCGCCCCTCGACTGGCCGGTGGCGATCCTTCCCATCCCGGATTTGCCGCCGCGCTGGCCAGCTCGGGGCTCACGGTTGTCGCCGCCGTGGCCCTGGCGGCGGCGGCGTTCGCCGCCGTGGTTCTGCTGCTGGCCAAAGGGCCGCAGGGGTTGGGCCGACTCTGGGGGCCGAACGCGGCTGCCATTCTGGCGGTTCTGGTGCTGGTGGTTCCGGGCCTCGGCTCTTTGATCGACCGTGAGCGGCAGCGCCCCGTGCGGGAGCTGGCGGTGCTGGCGGGTGAGCAGGCCATGGCGGATGAACCGCTGCTGGTGGTGGGGTACAAGCGCTACAGCGTCGTGTACTACAGCGGCCGGCCCGTGCTGTTCGTCTCCGGTCCCGGCCGCGCCCGCCGCGCCCTGCGCGAGCGGCCGGGGGCACCTTCGCCCTCGGTGCTGATTCTGGCCAGTGACGCCGAACTCAGGGAGTTCGGCCTCGAGCCGGGCGAGGGCAGCACCCTGGCCCGCCGGGACAGCCACCGCCTGCTGCGGCTGCCCTCCTCCCGTCTGCTCGGGGCGGAGCGCCGCTGATGTTCGCGCCCTCCCGTTCCCCTGCCGCGATGGCCCTGAGCCTGATCCGCCAGTGGCTCCGGGCCATGGGCTGGCCCCGGCTGCTGTTCGCCGCCCTGGCATCCAGCGCCATCGCTGGCTTCGGTCCAGGGCTGGCGGCGGTGCGCCAACCCCCCTTCGATGAGGCGGTGCTCACCTGGATCCATGGGGTGATTCCACCGGCCTTCGGAAGGGTGCTGCTGCTGGTGTACCAGGCCAGCGGCGTGCATGTGACGGCCGTGCTGGTTCTGGCGGTGCTGCTGGTGATGCTGCTGCGTCGCCTCTGGGCCGAACTGATCTGCCTGATGATCGGCACCGGCGGCATTCTGCTGATCGTCGACCGCTGGCTCAAGCCGCTGTTCGATCGCCGCCGCCCCAGTGACCGGCTGCTGGAGGACATCTCCGGACGCAGCTTCCCCAGCGGCCATGCCGCCGGATCGGTGGTCTTCTACTTCCTGACCTGCTGCCTGCTCTCGGCCCATTACCCCCGGCTGCGTCGCCCCCTGTTTCTGCTCTCCGCCTGCTGGGTGTCGCTGGTCTGGCTGAGCACCCTCTATTGCCGCGCCCACTGGCTGAGCGATCTGGCGGCCGGGGCGGCCCTCGGCTTCGTCTGGCTCAGTGCCTGCCTGGCCGGCTTCGCCGTCTGGGAATCCCATGCCGTCCGTCGAGGGGCCCGCCTGGGGGAGCCCGCCGCCGATGGCGTTGCCGAGCAGGGCTGAAGCGGGACGCTCCAGAGCGCTGCTGCGCAGGGGCCTCCCCACGGGCCTTCTGAGGGGCCGAGGGCGTGGCCGCACTGCCCCTGCTGCATCCTGGGGGCTGATCCGAGTCTTCCCTGATGAGCGCCTCCCCCCTGGCTGGTCTCAGCGATCTGGCCGGTCTTCGTTCAGCCCCGACTGTCGACGGACCCGCCCGCCAGCGCCTGCGCGAGCAACTGGAGGCCCGGACGGCCCTCTGCTCCTGGTTCACGATCGGCGTGATGGCCCCCTCCGGCCCCGCCGCGCTTGAGGCTCTGCGGGCCTGCGAACGGGCCCTGGGCTGGACTCCCCTGGAGCCGGATCCGGCGGGCTCCACCCCCGGCAGCCTCACCGGTCCGGTGTTCCTCAAGGGCAACCAGCGCATCGGTCGGTTTCTGCTGCGCAGCGAGACCGGCCTGGGCGAAGGGATCCTGATCACGGGGCACAACCCCGACGATCCGGACCAGGAGGACACCTGGGGGCCGCTGCCGCTGGATCTGTTCGCGGCCTGACGCCCCTCCGCGGCCGGAAGCGGGCGTTCCTGCCTACGACTGGCTACGACTTGTGGCTACGACCTGCGCCGCACGGGCCCGGGTGGGCAGGTGCCTGCCTAGTGTGGGCGGCTGTGATTCGGCAGCCGCCGCTGCCTCTGAAGGATTCTGATGGCCGGTTCCCATCTGCGCATCGCTTCCCGCCGCAGCCAGCTGGCCATGGTTCAGACCCACTGGGTGCGCGATGCGCTGGCCGAGGCCCATCCCGGGCTGGAGATCAGCATCGAAGCCATGGCCACCCAGGGCGACAAGATCCTGGATGTGGCCCTGGCCAAGATCGGTGACAAGGGCCTGTTCACCAAGGAGCTCGAGGCCCAGATGCTGGTCGATCGGGCTGACATCGCCGTCCACAGCCTCAAGGACCTGCCCACCAACCTGCCCGAGGGGCTGATGCTCGGCTGCATCACCGAGCGGGAGGATCCGGCGGATGCCCTGGTCGTGCACGAGAAGCACCGTGACAGGACCCTGGCCACCCTGCCGGAGGGCGCTGTGGTGGGCACCAGCTCCCTGCGACGTCTGGCGCAGCTGCGCCACCACTTCCCGCACCTCACCTTCAAGGATGTGCGCGGCAACGTGATCACCCGCCTCGAGAAGCTGGATTCCGGCGAGTTCGACTGCCTGATCCTGGCCGCCGCCGGCCTGGGCCGCCTCGGCCTCGGCGATCGCATCCACGAATTGATTGATCCCTCCATCTCCCTGCACGCCGTGGGGCAGGGCGCCCTCGGCATCGAGTGCCGCGAGGGCGATGCCGCGGTGCTCGAGCAGATCAAGGTGCTGGAGCACACCCCCACCGCCCGCCGCTGCCTGGCGGAGCGCGCCTTCCTGCGGGAGCTGGAGGGGGGCTGCCAGGTGCCGATCGGTGTGAACACCCGCTTCAGCGGGCCCGATGCCAGCGGTGATCTGATCCTCACCGGCATGGTGGCCAGCCTCGATGGCCAGCGGCTGATCCGCGATGAGGTCAGCGGTGAACAGACGGATCCCGAGGCCCTCGGCGTCAGCCTGGCCAGGCGCCTGCGGGAGCAGGGTGCCGGCGTGATTCTGGAGGAGATCTTTGCCAGCGTCCGGCCCGAAGCCTGAGCTTGCCCCGGCGAACGGGGTGCCTGCCGCGGCCGATGGAGGCCGTGATATCCGCGCCCTGCCGTTCCAGTGGAATCTGCTGGCCTGGGCGGCTCTGGTGGGCCTGCTCACCGGCCTGGCCGTTGTCGGTTTCCACGAACTCCTGGGCTTCATCAACAACTTCCTGTTTGGCCCCTTCGTCGAGGGGCTGCTGGTGGTGGGACGCTCCTCCCCCGGCGGTCTGAGTCCCGCCGATCTGCCGCCGGTCGATCTGCCGCCTCTGGCCGAGAACAACGGCACGCCCCTGCGCGCCCTGCTGCAACTGGGTCTGGGCGGCATCGGTTTCTTGCCGTCGCCACCGGCGCTGCCGGAACCCCCGCCGCCGGTGATCGATGTCCCCTCCCTGCCCGACTGGCTGGCGCTCTGGCCCGTGGTCGTGGTTCCCACTCTCGGCGGCCTGGCCGTGGGCCTGCTGCGCCGGTTCGGTGGCAATCTCGGCCCCGGTCTTCCCAGCCTGATGGCGATGGCCGACGGCGCCCTGGCCGGACGCCCGCGTCTGCCGCTGCTGCGGCTGGTGGCGGCTTCCCTGAGCCTGGGCAGCGGCGCTTCGCTGGGGCCCGAGGGACCGAGCGTGGAGAGTGGCGGCAATCTCGGCCTCTGGGTCGCCCAGGAGGGGCGCCTGTCGCCGGAATCCCGCAAGGCCCTGGTGGCGGCCGGGGTGGCCGCGGGCCTGGCGGCGGGATTCAAGGCGCCGATCGCGGGTGTGTTCTTCGCCTTCGAGGGCAGTTTCAGTTCGGTGCCGGGCCGGCCCAACCTGCGGGCGGTTCTGGTGGCGGCGGTGGCCTCGGCCCTGATCACCCAGCTCTGCCTCGGTGACGCCCCGATCCTGCGGTTGCCGGCCTACGAGGTGCGCTCCCCCTGGGAGCTACCGCTGTATCTCGGTCTGGGGGTGCTGGCCAGCCTGATGTCCCTGGCCCTGGTGCGGCTGCTGGGGCTCGGCCGCGATCCGCGCCTGCAGGCGGTGCTCGATCGCCTTCCCCCCGGCCTGCCCACGGCGGCGGGTGGGGCCGTCGTAGGGGCGATGGCCCTGGCCTTCCCCCAGGTGCTGGGGGTTGGCTACGACACGATCGAGGCCCTGCTCGGTCGCGATGGCGGCATCCCACTGCTCACCCTGCTGGCTCTGATCGGGGTGAAACTGTTGGCCACCACCATCAGCAACGCCTCTGGCTTTGTCGGTGGCGGCTTCGCTCCATCGCTGTTTCTCGGCGCTGTGCTCGGCAATGCCTACGGCCAGCTCCTGGGCGAGGGCGGGCTGCAGCTGCCGGTGGCGGAGCCCCCCGCCTACGCCATGGTGGGGATGGCCGCCGTGCTCGCCGGCAGTGCCCGGGCTCCACTGACGGCGCTGCTGTTGCTGTTTGAACTCACCCGCGACATCCGCATCGTGCTGCCGTTGATGGCCGCCGCCGGCCTGAGCGCCGCCCTGGTGGAGCGCTGGCAGGGGGTTCAGGATCCAGGTCTGCTCGGCCCGGATACGGTGGAGGAGCAGCGCCGCAGCACCCTGGCGGCGATCCCGGTGGCTGAAGCCCTTGAACCGGAAAGCCTGCTGGTGCTGCCGGCGGAGACGGAGGCCGCCGAGGCTCTGCGCCGCCTGATCGCCGCCCATGGCCATTGCCTGCTGGTGGCGGAAGGATCTCTGGCGGTCGGCCTCGTGACCCTGGCCGATCTGCAGCGGGGGTTGGCCGCCGGGGCTGCCTCCGGTCAACCGGTGACGCTGGGCGAGTGCCGCCGCGGTGAACTGATCTGGCTGCCACTCTCGGCGCGCCTGGATCAGCTGGAAGACCAGATCACACCGGACGGCCTGCGGCAATTGCCGATCTTCGATGTGCCGGCGTCCGGCTCGGCCCACCTGCCCCATGGGATTCCCGCCGGCGGTCTGCCGCTGCTGGCGATGCGGGGCGTGGCCAGCCGAGACGGCATGGCCCGGGCCCTGGCCCGGCGGGTTCAGCTCTCGGGGTTGGAGGCCGAGGACATCAGGGCCTCAGCCACCGGATCGGCCTGAGTGAGCAGCTCCAGAATCCGCTCCAGATCAAGCCTGGAGAGTTCACCATCCCGGCCCCACTTGAGGGCGGTGTTGTGCGGCGGATGCTGAACGGAACCGGACCTCAGGCCGGGATCTGACATGGAGGGATGCACGAGGGACGAGGAACAAAACCAAGCGTTGGGGCACCCTAGGCATGTCACCCGCCGCAGTTGCGATTCTCTCGTGGATCTGCAGAATCTCTTCCGCTGTTTTCCGGAGACGGCAAATCAGTTGCTTCCGGGAATACAGATCTGACCCCGAATCAGGGCTTGACAATCACCGGGGTGCCAACGTCCACCTGGTCGAACAGATAACGCACGTGGGGGGTCAGCATGCGCACGCACCCGCTGGACACAGCCTCCCGGCCCTTCACCGTCCACTCCCAGGCCGTGGGGGTGCCGTGGATGCCGAACTGATCGCGGGCGCTGGTGTGGAAGCCGATCCATCGATCCCCCAGGGGCCCCTGGGGGCCGATCGTGGGGTTGTTCCTGCCGGTCTTGGTGCTCTGGTACTGGGGATTGACCACCTTGTTGCGCACCCTGAAGGTCCCTGTGGGGGTGGGGGTGGCGGGGTCGCCGACGGCCACGGGCCAGCTGCCCACCACCTTGCCGTTGTCCAGCAGCGAGATGGTCCGCTTGCGCAGCTCGAGAACGATCTCCTTGGTGCTGGTGACGGCGGCCGTCACCGGCGCCGCTCCAGCCCCAGCCGTGGCCGGTGTTGTGCTGGTCGCGGGGCCGGCTGCTGGCCGGGAGCCGGAGGTGGTGGCGGGTGCCGCTGCCGGCAGCGGCGGCGGCGCCGACAGGGGCGGATTGGCGGCCATGGTGGTGGCGGTGCCGAGGGCCGCTGCCCCCTGCTGCGGGGCGGCGAACACCGGAGCGGTGCACAGCAGCAGCGCGCTGCCGAGCGGGGTGATCAGGGCACGCAGGGGCAGGGAGGTCGGGATGGCCATGGCAGCGGGGGGAGCGGAGTTCCTGGGGCGGTCAGCCCACCAACTGAGAGTCGATCGTTGAGGTATAGCGCGCCTCGCACTCCTTGACGATGCGCACGGCCTCCGCTGCGTCGAAGAAGCCGTTGACGCGGCAGGTGCCGGGCTTCTTGAGGTCCTTGTAGTGCTGCCAGTAGTACTCGGTTTCCTTCAGCCAGTGCTCGCCGAGCTGGGTGTAGCTGGTGATGTGATCCATGCGCTTGTCATCCGCCAGCACCGCGATCACCTTGTCATCGACCTCTCCGCCGTCGTCGAATTTCATGATGCCGATGATGCGGGCCTCGACCAACGAGCCGGGGATCAGGGGCTCGGTCACCCCGACGATCTCGATGTCGAGCGGGTCGCCGTCCTCGTCCCAGGTGCGGGGGATGCAGCCGTAGGCGAAGGGGTAGGCCAGGGAGGAGTAGCCGACGCGGTCGAGCTTGAGCTGGCCGGATTCGGTGATCAGCTCGTACTTGTTGATCGTGCCGGAGTTGAGTTCGACGATGGCGTTCAGGCGCAGCTCCGCTTCGTCGGCGAAGGCCGGCAGCACGTGCAGCAGATTGAGCATCGTGCGGCTCGGGGCGTGGTCGATGTTCGCCATGGGATCGGATTGCGCGGCGGCATCTTAGGCAGTGCACCCGGGGCCGCTCCGCTCCCCGGTGGCAGCCCGCGCAGCGGCCGATCCATTCACTCCACGCGGCCGCACGCCTCAGCCGCCCCCCAGCAGGGCGTCGACCCGCTGCTCCAGATGGCGCAGGAAGGGCCCGGCACTGAGGCGCCTGCCGCTCACCCGCTCCACCAGTTCCTCGGCGTTGACCGAACGCCCCAGGGGCCAGACGGCGCCGTGGAGCCAGCGCTGGAGAGCGGTCTCGTCGCCGGCGGCGATCCGCTCCTCGATCGGGCCGATCGCCTGCTCCATCGCCTCGCTGAGCTGGGCGCTGATCAGGTGCCCGAGGGCATAGGAGGGGAAGTAACCGAACAGGCCCTCCGCCCAGTGGATGTCCTGGAGGCAGCCCTCCGCATCCGTGGCCGGCCGAAGGCCCAGCCACTGCTCCATCCGCCGGTTCCATTCCGCCGGCAGCTCCTCCACGGGCATCTCCTGTTCGAGCAGGGCCAGCTCCAGCTCGCAGCGCAGCACGATGTGGAGGCCGTAGCTCAGCTCATCGGCCTCCACCCGGATCAGCCCCGGCCTGAGGGGGTTGAGGGCACGCCAGTAGCCGAGCGCATCGCCCCAGGGATCGTCGCCCAGGACCTGGCAGAAGCGGGGATACCAGCGCTCGGCGAAGGCGCGGCTGCGGGCCACCCGGCACTCCCAGAACAGCGACTGCGATTCGTGCACCCCCATCGACGTCGCCTCCCCCAGGGGCCAGGGGAAGTAGTGGTCATCGGTGCGCGGCAGCCCCTGCTCGTAGAGCGAGTGGCCCCATTCGTGGGCGGTGGCGAGGAATGCCGAAAACGGCTGGCCCGGCACCACGCGCGTGGTGATCCGGAAGTCCTGGGGGCCCACGGTGCAGGAGAAGGGGTGGGCCGAGCGGGAGCGCTGACAGCGCTGCTCGTCGTAGCCCCAGCTCGCCAGCAGCTCGGCGCAGAGCTGCTCCTGCAGGGCTTCGGGCAGCTCGGCGGTCGGCCGGTGCCGGTGTCCGGAGTCTGCGGGGGGCGTCCCCGCACTCCTGACCCGCTCCAGCAGCGCCGGCAGCTCCGTCGTCAATGGCGCGAACAGCTCCTCCAGCCGCTCGCGGCTCACGTCCGGCTCGAACGGCTGGGCCAGGACCTCCCAGGGGCTGCGGGCCACCGGCTCGGCGGCGGCCAGCTGGCTGGCCTGCTGCCGCCGCAGGGTGATCAGCTCCCGGAGGGCGGGGGCGAAGCTGGCGAAATCGTTGCGGGCGCGAGCGTCCTGCCAGATCGCATTGCCCCGGGACTGGGCCCTGGCCAGGGCGCTCACCAGATCGGGATCCAGGCAACGCTGCCGCTCCAGCTCCAGGCGCAGGAGCTGCAGGTTGCGCTGCCGTTCAGGCGGCGTGGCGGCATCGAGTTCGGCTTCGGCCGCCGCCACCAGATCGCTGTATTCGGCGCTGCTCTGGCGTGCGTGCAGCTGGGAGGCCAGCAGCGCCAGCTGTTCGCCGCGCCAGGCGGCGCCAGCGGCTGGCATCACCGTGTTCTGGTCGTAATAGAGGGCGCTGCTGATCGAGCCGATCAGGCGCGTCTGATGCAGATAGGCCTGCAGGCGCTGGTGGGCGGACCCCATCGCTGGCATGGATCTGGACGGCCGGAGGCGCCAGCATGGCGTCCCTGGTGATGGGCGCGGCCGGCGACCGTGGCCGGCCGCGCCGGTTGTGTCCACTCTTGGAACAGTCCACCGACGATCCGGTTCCGTTCCGCGGGCCCGAGCCGCCGGTGCATTCCTGGAGTCGTCGATGCATCGTCGTCCCTCTCACCCAGCCACCAGCGCCGTCGTTGTGCTGCTGGGCCTGATGCTCTCGGCACCGTCGCGGGCGTCCAGCCTCGAGGACATCAAGCGACTGGAGGACCTGATCAACGCCAGTGGCACTGTCACGGAGGTGTCAGAGAACTGCCCCAGGGACCATGCCGGGTTCTATGAGAACGATCCCAAGCGGAACAGGGACCGGCTGGTCATCTGCCGCAACAACGTCAACCTGGCCGATGTCGATGCGGTCTGGGAGGTGATGGCCCATGAATCGACCCACATCATGCAGGCCTGCACCGGCACCACCGCCATCCCGGACACGATGATGCCGCGCACCTACCGCGAGCTCCAGACCATGGCGCCTCACTACGCCAAGCTGCTCGGCACCGGCTACGCCAGCTCCGATCGGCGGCTGGAGGCGGAGGCCTTCTGGATGGAACTCCAGACCCCCGAGGTCGTGCTGGAGCTGTTCCGGCGCAACTGCGCACGCCAGCTCAGGGCCACGCCCTGAGCGCCAGGGAGGGTTCGCCGATCCGGCGAAGCTCACTAGCCTCGTCATCAGACGTCCCGGCCGTTCCGATGCTGCTTCGCCCGCTGCGCCGTCCCCTTGCCTGGTTGATCCTGCCGCTGGCCTTCAGCGCAGCGGCTCCCGTGGCCGCCGCCGAGCCCAGGGCAGCCGAGCCTGCGGCGGGTGCCGCCCCAGCGGCGGCCGAGGGCACGCCCGCTGCAACCCCGGTGGCAACACCTGCCGCGACCGAAGCTGCCACGCCCGCCATGCCTGCCGCAGCCCCCAGCACCAGTTCGCGCGAGCAGCAGGTGCTGGATCGCATCCGCCAGCTCAAGGCCCCGCGCTGGCGCAGCTTCGGGGCCTGCCGCTACGACTGGAGTGGCTGGCGTCTCAGCGATGCGGGGGTGCGGGCCACGGCCGCTGAGTGCGGCGAACCCCCGGTGGCCAGCGGGGTGGCGGTGCATTGCGACAGCCTGCGGATCGCCCGGCGCAATGGCGAGGGGCCGTGGGAGCCCTGGCGCCTGCCCCTCGCCAGCGATGAGTCCAGGAGCCTGGGCGGTGAGGACCGGATGGTGGCGAGCCTCTGTGCCAATGTCACCGCCCCGGCGGCCCCCGCCGGCAGCCAGGCAATGCCGCCCCGCCCGCTCAAGGCCCCGCCCGCGGCGCCCGCCGGCTCGGGGGCCGGCACCAAGACCCGCAGCAAGGACCCCTGAGGGGTAAAACCGCTCCCCCGGCGGTCCGGGGCCCGGCCCGGGACGTCAGTCCCAGTGCAGCGTCATCGGCACGCAGCCGTCGAGGCTGCGCTTGACCGGGCAGGACTCGCCGGCCCGGATCAGCAGGGCCCGCTGCCGCTCCTCCAGCTCGGGCGGCAGGCGGATCCAGACCTCCAGCGCCTCGATCCGCCGCTCGCCGGCGCTGCTCATCCGCTTCTCGACCCGGGCCTCGGCCCCCTCGAGGGCGATGCCGTGCCGCTCGGCCACGATGCCCATGATCGTCAGGATGCAGCTCACCAGGGCCGTACCGACCAGGTCCGTCGGCGAGAAGGACGCACCCTGACCGTGGTTGTCGAGCGGGGCATCGGTGATCAGCTCCGCTCCAGAGGCCTCGTGCAGGGCGCGGTTGCGCAGGCCGCCTTCGTAGCGGCAGCGAACGATGGTCATCGCGACGGGTCGGCGGCCCCCATGCTGGCGCCGGCGGCGCTGACCGGCCTGGCGGCCTCTTGGCGGCACCCTTCGCGGCCCCGGCAGAGGGTCTCCAGGTCGGGCCGCCCGGTGATCGCCAGCCGCTGCCGGGCCCAGAGCCCATACAGGCCATTCACCAGGCCGCCCAGCAGCGGCCAGGTGGTGGGGGCATACAGCCAGCCCAGGCCGACCAGGTCGTAGGCCCGCCGGAAGACCGCCACGTCCCGCAGCACGCGGCCATCGGCCTCCAGGCCGTGGATCCGGCCCATCGCCTCCCGGTAGCTGATGCCTCCGTGGCGATCCGGGTCGTAGTCGGGGGCATCGATGTCGACGAAGGCCAGGCGCCGGTCGGCTCCGTGGCGCTGCTGATCCCGGTTGCCAAGGAAACGCACCTCCCGCAGACAGAGCGGGCAGCCTCCGTCGTAGAGCAGGGTCAGGCGGGGCGGGCTGGCAGACATCGCGGTGGCTGGCTGGGTTGGTCTTCGCCCGAGTGTGGCGGTTGGGAGCCGGCCTCTGGCGGTGCTCCCGGCAGCCGGTCGCCAGAGGCCGGCCTGGACCGCGGCAGGGTTTGTGTGGGAGGGGGCGGTAGGCCGCTGGGGTGCCGTGGCGGGGCCCTGCGCTGTCGTGGTGCCGGCAAGCGGAGGATGCCGCGGCTCCATTTGGCATGGGAGCTGTGATCTGGGATCCTGTTTCGCAGCAGGACGGAGCGGAGGCGAGGATTCGGATGCGGCAGCACCTCACCCGGCTGGCGGTGCAGACCTCCGGCGAAGGCTTCACCGATCTCACCCCTGCCCTCAACCGGGAGATCACGGCCAGCGGTCTGAGCACCGGCATCGCCCTGATCGCCTGCCTGCACAGCAGCGCCTCGCTCACGGTCAATGAGAACGCCGATCCCAGGGTGCTGGCGGACCTCACCGCCTACCTGCGCGCTCTGGTGCCCCGGGAGGGCGTGCGGCCGATCAGCGGCCGCGGTGAGCTGCGGGCTTACAGGCACGACGACGAAGGCCCTGATGACATGCCGGCCCACATCCGCACGGCCCTCACCTGCAGCAGCCTGAGCCAGTCCTTCGATGGCGGGCGCTTGCTGCTCGGCACCTGGCAGGCGATCTACCTGTGGGAGCACCGTGCCGCAGGGATGCAGCGGCACATCAGCCTGCATCTGATCGGCGAGTGACCGGGCCCGCCTCAGGCATGGCTCGGGGACTGAACGGCAGCCGAGTTCTCTGCACCCAGCTGCTTCGTTTGCGGCTTCTTAGCCTGGCCGGCCGTTGTCTCGAACCCTGCCATGGCCGCCCTGCCCCTGAGCCCCGCCGAGATCGAGGCGCTGCGTGATCAGCTCCCCGACTGGAATCTGGTGAACGGCAAGCTGCATCGCCAGTTTCAGTTTGCCGATTTCTCCGCTGCGTTCGCCTTTATGGTGCGGGTGGCCCTGCTGGCCGAGCAGCTGGGTCATCACCCCGAGTGGAGCAATGTCTGGAACCGGGTGACGATTGAACTCACAACCCATGACACCGGTGGGTTGTCGAGCCTGGATCGTGATCTGGCGCTGGCCATCAATCGCCTCCTGGCCATGCCGACCTAGCGTTGTGGCGGTTGTCTCCGGTACCCATGGGTTTTCGCTACCTCGATCACATCGCCACCAAGGAGAATCTGCAGTCTTTCCTCGAACTGGCTGATCTCGCCGCAGGGGCAGGCGCATCGGCCGACAACGTGTTCCTGCTGTCGCACCGCCTGCGCGAATCGAACCCCATGCAGGTGTGTCTGCGCATGCTCGATCAGGATCCCGACTGCAAAGCCCTCATCGAACACCGCCGGCTCAGTGGTCCCTACGACAGCGAGGCTCTGCTCGCCCTGCCGCCGGGAAGCCTGGGGCATACCTATGCCACGGTGCTGAAGACGATGGGCTACGATATCAATTTCTTTCCCAAACCGGAGTTCTACGCCAATCTCGAAACCAATGCCGATTACGTGAACTACCGCGTCTACGCGACCCACGATCTGCATCATATTATTACTGGCTTCAGTCTTGATAACTTCGGCGAATTGGGTGTCATCAGTGTCAGCGTGGCCCAGTTCGCGCACCCCGGCCTGGCCTTCACCGATCTGATGGCATTGCTGCTCAACTGGTTCCGCAACGACACCCCGATCAGCCAGCTCGATTCGATCCGCGATCAGGCCCGCACCGCCGGTTATGCCTTCGGGATCATCAGCAAGGGCCTGCAGATGGGAGCGGCCGCCAGGCCCCTGTTTCCGGTGATCTGGGAGGAGCGGATGGAGCAGAACCTCGAGGATCTGCGGGCCGAACTCGGCATCGAGCCGGTGCGCGAAGGCCCCTGGAGCTGGCACGCGGATCCCACCCTGACGGCGGCGCTGGCCGCCTGAGCCGGTCGGTTCGCCCCAGCAGAAACAGACCCCGACCGGTGGCACCGGATCGGGGTCTGTGGTGACAGGAGCCCAGCGGGCTCAGACCATCGCCGGCACTGGACCGCTGAGGTTGGCCGGTTCGGCGGTGCGGAAGCGCAGACGCTCGTTCGCCACATCCACCGCGATCGTGCCGCCGGCCGTGAAGGTGCCGGCCAGGATCGCCTTGGCGATCGGCGTCTCCAGCTCGCGCTGGATGGCCCGCTTGAGCGGTCGGGCCCCATAGACCGGGTCGTAGCCCACCCCCGCCAGCCAGTCGAGGGCGGCCGGATCGAGCTGGAGAGCCAGCTTCCTCTCCTCGAGGCGGCCAGCCAGGCGCCTGACCTGCAGCGTGACGATCTGGCGGAGCTCCTCGGCCTTGAGGCTGTGGAAGATGATCGTCTCATCGAGGCGGTTGAGGAACTCGGGCCGGAAGTGTGCCCGCAGGGCCTCATTCACCCGCTTCTCCATCTCCAGATGGCGGGCCGGATCGCCGGCCAGATCGAGGATGGAGGCGCTGCCGATGTTACTGGTGAGGATCAGGATCGCGTTGGTGAAATCCACCGTGCGCCCCTGACCATCGGTGACCCGACCGTCATCGAGGATCTGCAGCATCACGTTGAACACGTCGGGGTGGGCTTTCTCCACCTCATCGAACAGAACCACGGCGTAGGGCCGGCGCCGCACCGCCTCGGTGAGCTGGCCCCCTTCCTCGTAGCCGACATAGCCGGGAGGCGCTCCGATCAGGCGGCTGACGGCGTGCTTCTCCATGTATTCGCTCATGTCGATGCGCACCATCGCCTCTTCTGAATCGAACAGTTGAGCCGCGAGCGCCTTCGACAGTTCGGTTTTGCCCACGCCGGTGGGCCCGAGGAACAGGAAGCTGGCAATCGGTCGGTTCGGATCGCTCAGACCCGCCCGCGAGCGCTGGATTGCGTCGGCCACGGCCGTGACCGCCTGCTGCTGGCCGATGACCCGGTCATGCAGCTCATCCTCGAGATGGAGCAGTTTCTCCATTTCGCTCTGCACGAGCTTGGCCACGGGGATGCCGGTCCACTTGGCGATCACCTCGGCGATGTCGTCCTCGGTGACCTCCTCGCGCAGCAGCGTCTTGCCCTGGTGGGCGCCGCTCAGCTCCGCTTCCTTCTCCGCCAGCTTGCGGTTCAGCTCGCCGAGGGTGCCGTACTCGAGCTCGGCGGCGCGGTTGAGGTCGTAGCTGCGCTTGGCCTGCTCGATCTGCAGCTGCACCTGCTCGATCTCCTCCTTGATCGCCCCCAGCTCGTCGATCGAGCCCTTCTCCTTCTGCCATTGGGCATTGAGGGTGCTCTGCTGCTCGCCGAGTTCGGCCAGCTCGCGCTCCAGCCGCTCGAGCCGGTCGCGGCTGGCGGTGTCGGATTCGCGGCCGAGGGAGAGTTTCTCCATCTCCAGCTGCAGGATGCGGCGGTCGAGTTCATCGATCTCCTCCGGCTTGGAGGTGATTTCCATCTTCAGCCGTGCTGCGGATTCATCGACCAGATCGATCGCCTTGTCCGGCAGGAAGCGATCAGCGATGTAGCGGCTGCTGAGCACGGCGGCGGCCACCAGGGCGTTATCGGCGATGCGCACGCCATGGTGCACCTCGTAGCGCTCCTTGAGGCCACGCAGGATCGAGATCGTGTCTTCCACGGTGGGCTGATCGACGAACACCTGCTGGAAGCGACGCTCCAGGGCCGGATCCTTCTCGATGTGCTGGCGGTGCTCATCGAGGGTGGTGGCGCCGATGCAGCGCAGTTCGCCGCGGGCCAGCATCGGCTTGAGCAGGTTGCTGGCGTCCATCGCGCCGCCGGTGGCTCCGGCGCCCACCACCGTGTGGATCTCGTCGATGAACAGCACGATCTGCCCCTCGGAGGCGGTGACCTCCTTGAGGACAGCCTTGAGCCGTTCCTCGAATTCACCCCGATACTTGGCGCCCGCGATCAGGGCGCCCATGTCGAGGGCGATCAGCTGCCGGTTCTGCAGGGCCTGGGGCACATCGCCGTTGACGATCCGCTGGGCCAGCCCCTCGACGATCGCCGTCTTGCCGACGCCGGGCTCGCCGATCAGCACCGGATTGTTCTTGGTGCGGCGGCTGAGGATCTGGATCGTGCGCCGGATCTCCTCATCCCGGCCGATCACCGGATCGAGCTTGCCGTCGCGGGCGGCGGCGGTGAGATCGCGCCCGTACTTCTCCAGGGATTCGTAGGTTCCCTCCGGGTTCTGATCGGTCACCTTCTGGTTGCCCCTCACCGCCTGAACCGCTTCCCGCAGTTTGGCTGTGGTCGTGCCGACCTGGGAGAGCAGCTGGCGGCCGCAGCGGTCGTCATCGGCAAGGGCGAGCAGCAGATGCTCAATGCCGATGTAGCTGTCGTCGTACTCCTTCTTGAGGCTGTTGCTGCGATCGAGGACGGCATTGAGGCCCTTGCCCAGATAGATGTTGTCCGGCGCTGCCGCCAGGCTTGGCTGGCCGGCGATGAACGCCTCCACCCGCTGGCTGAGACTGCCCACGTCGACACCGGCCTTCTCCAGGATCCGGCCCGCCAGACCCTGCTGGGCCAGCAGGGCCGCGAACAGGTGCTCGCTCTCCATCTGCTGCTGGCGTTTCTGTTGCGCCAGCTGCTGGGCGGCCACGATGGCGCCCCAGGCGTTTTCGGTGAACAGGTCAGCGGTGGGATGCATGGTCGGTCCCGGTCGGATGGACGGAGTGGTGTGGTGCTCCTGGCACCGTATGGAGCCCGGACAGCGTGGGCCCAGCGCGGAGACCGAACCGGGGCGGTCGGTCCTCCACCCTCAGGATGGGTGCACCGCACCGCTTTGGCGAGAGAACCGATCCGATCCGCTGCGAGGGGCGGTTGGGGGGGCGAGCGGGCCGAGACGGCTCACTCCGGTTGGGGCTGGTCGTCGTGGTTTGCCGCTGTCGCGGCGATCCGTGCTCGCTAGCAAGGGTTCAGCTCGTTCCGGGTCCCGATGCCCTCCAATCTCGCCCGCGTCCTGTCGCCGCAACGCCGCCGTTGCGCCGCCGCTCTGCTGGGCCTGGCCCTGCTGCTGCCACTGCCCGGCCTGGCCCGTGGCGGTGGCGGCGGTGGCTTCGGGGGGGGCTTCGGCGGCGGGGGCCACTACAACTTCGGTGGCGATGGTTTCCACTCCGGCACCGATGGTTGGCACCAGGGCTATGACGGCTACCACCCCGCCTACGGCCCGGACGCTCGGCCGAGCTGGAACAACGACACGTTCAACCGCACGACGAACGTGAATGTGAACAACAACTTCTACAACCGCGATTATCACGGCTGGAATCAGGGCTGGGCCAATGGCGGCTACTGGGGCAGTCGGCCCTGGAACACGGGCTGGTATGGCACCGGCGGACCCGGCTGGGGAGGCTGGGGCTGGTGGGGGACCAACGCGGCGGCCTGGGGTGTGGCCGGTCTGGCCACCGGCGTTGCGATCAGCTCTCTGGTCAATCAGGCGGCTGACAGCCAGTCGGTGGTGATCGTGGTGCCGGGGACCACCTATCAGCTCAACTACGGGTCGGTGGAATCGGTGGGAACCGCCGGCGCCAGCTTCAACTACAGCCTCGGTGGTGGGGAGAACCTGATGGGCGCCGCCAACTGCCAGGCCGGCCTGCTCAACGGACAGGTGCCGGCCACCGCGCAGCAGGCCCAGTTGCTGAACGCCGTCTGCCAGGTGGCCTACGGCTCCGCCCCCTGATCGGTCGCTCGGCGGATCAGCAGTTCAGAGGATCAGCAGTTCAGCGGTTCAGCGAGAGGGCTCCGGCGGCAGGCGGAACGCCCCCGCCGCCGATCCGCAGAGTCTGCGGGGGCAGCCATCGGGGCCATAGATCGCGTCCGCCGGCGAAAGGCAGCCCCTGCGGTTCTTGGCCGCCACCTGGGATGGCTGGATCCGCAGCGGTTGCAGGGCGGGCAGATCGGCCGGAACCACCAGCCTGCAGGGTGGTGCGGTGAGCTCCTCCGGTGGGATGCTCAGGGGCTGGTTCGGCGTGGCCGGGGCCGCCCCAACGGCGTTCGCCGCTGCCAGGGTCGCGGCGCCCACGAGCAGCGCTTGCCCAAGCATCAGCAGCGGGCCGCAGCGGCCCGGCCGCGGCAGGGACGGCGTTCTGCGGAGGCGGATCGCCATGATGGCTGCGCGTTCGCCACGCAGTCTGCCCCGCCGATGAGCACCCCGCCGATCTCCCCCATCCCGTCCGAGCCTGATCTGGTCCTCCGGCTGGCGATCGAATCCCGCGGTTTCGACGCCACCGCCGCCGATCCCGAACGCAACTGCTGGATGGTGGTGCATCGCCATGTGCATGGGGTGCTGCCCTCGGAATACGACATCCGCGAGGTGCCCGAAAGCCTCTATCTCGCCGTGCTGGAGCAGCGCCGCTCCATGGAGGCGGGCGGCCAGCCGCCGGGCTGACGTGCTGCAGGTGAGGCCGCGGAGCCGCCGCCCTCGCCGGGCCCGCCCAGCGGGCCATAAAAAAGCCCCGGCAATGCCGGGGCCTGAGGGGTCAGCGGAGGGTGATCCGAAAGGATCAGGCCCAGCCCTTCGATGCCATGTCCTCGACGTAGGCAGCCACGTCTTCGATGTCGGTGGCGCTCAGCTTGCCGCCGAAGGCGGGCATGGCGTTCTTGCCATTGGTCACCTGGGTCTGGATGGCGGCTTCGTGGCCGGCCGAGTAGTTGGCCAGGTAGGCCTCGAGGGCATCCTGCTTGAGGGTGCGCTCAGCGTTCACCACATTGCCGCCGCCCATGTGGCAGGCGGCGCAGTTGGCGGAGAAGATCTGGGCGCCGTGGGCGGCATCGGCGGCGAAGCTCGGAGCGGCACCGAGCACCAGCGCCAGGCAGAGAGCGAAGAAGGAGAGGAGACGACGCATGGGAAGGTGCGTGAGGGGGTGCTGGAAGGCACGTTCGACCGAACCAAATTAGGGATCGGTCTGTGCCCTGCGGGAGCCCGGCGGCGGATTGCAACAATTCACGTCTGATCGGCCTGTTGCCCGGTAGACGCTGCAGGGCACCACGAGAGCAGGGACCCAGGCGCGTGTGGTTCTCCGGGCGGTGCCAGCTGGCCGGTCCGCCATGCGGTTCATGGTGTCCGGTCCATGGAGTCCGGTGCGTCCCGAGCCGTTCGTGCCGTCATGCGCACATCGTGGATGCCGGCCCTGCCATCGGATCCGTCCGCCGATCCGCCCTGGTGAAGGGGCAGTTCGCTGCTGCCCCGCGGGCGGCCGTCAGCCGCCGGGGTTTTCCGGCTTCGGCAGCGGGCCGCGATGGGGCACACCGGCCTGCTCCAGCACCGCTTCCAGGGTGGGGGCGACGCTGACATGGCCGAAGCGCTCGGGGGGGCTGATCGGCTCGTGCACGAAGTGGCGCTGGCGGATCGAGAAGCGGTCCCAGGCGTTGACCTCGATCCGCAGCAGCCGGATCAGCCCCTCGATCAGCCAGCCCTGCAGATCGATGCCGATCGGCGGCCACCAGCTGCGGCGCCAGCGGCACAGCCGGCGGACCGTGTCGTTGACCGTGATCGCCGGCTGACCCAGAACCAGGCGCCGCAGCACCCCCTGACCCGGTTCCGGATTGTCGGTATGGGGCTGGGTCGCCAGGTGGGCGCAGACGATCGCGATGTCGGCGGCATGGATGAAATGGAAGCTGGCATCGGCCCGCAGCCACCGGGCCAGCCAGAGCCAGCGCACCGCCTCACCCAGGCCGGCCGTCAGGTAGCTGGTGGGGTGGGGATCCCCCGGCACGATCCGGCCGCCGAACACCAGGGTGGGGAACACCGCCACGATGCGGTTGGCCAGGGGGTGTTCCTCCAGTTCCCGCAGGCATTGGGCCTTGGTGCGGATGTATTCGGTGCCATGGATCTCGGCCTCGGGTAGCAGCTGCAGCCGGCGGTCGAGGATGCTGGCGGTGGAGAAATAGATCACCTGCTCCAGCCGCTGGGGATCGGTGAGCCGCAGCAGCTCCTTCACCGCCACCACGTTCACCTGATGGGCGCGCTCCGGGTCGCCCCAGGCCGTGGCGGTGTGGATGATCCGATCGGCGCTGGCGATGGCGCCGGCGTGGGGGCCGAGCTCGCGCAGATCACCAACCAGCAGGGTGACGCGCGGGTCGTTCGCCGGTACGGTCCGCAGCTTGGCGGGGTCGCGCAGCAACAGCAGCAGTTCGGCATCGCTGGTGCGGTAGAGCCGCTCGGCGATCGTCTGGCCGACGCAGCCGCTGGCCCCGGTGATCAGGATGCGGGGGGGACGGCTCAAACGGCGGCCCCCAGCAGCTCATGGACGGCCTTGCCGGTCTCGAAGAACACCCGCGCATTCTCCTCGGGGGTGCCGGGGAGGATGCCGTGGCCGAGGTTGAGGATGTGGCGGCGGCCCCGGGCCTTGCGCACGGTGTCGAAGATCCGCTCGCGGATGCCTTCAGGGGTGCCGAACAGCAGGCCGGGATCCACGTTGCCCTGGACGCCCACATGCTCCGGCAGACGGGCCAGGCCATCGGCCATGTCGACGGTCCAGTCGAGGGAGACGATGTCGACCCCGGTACGGCCCATGCGCTCCAGCACCCCGGCGCTGCCGGAGATGTACAGGATCAGCGGCGTGTCGGGGTGGGTGGCCTTGACCTGGTCGATGACCCGCTTCTGGTACGGGGCGGCGAAGGTGTCGTAGTCGATCGGGCTGAGCTGGCCGGCCCAGGAGTCGAACAGCTGCACCACCTGAGCGCCGGCATCGATCTGATAGCGCACATAGGTGGCGATCGAGTCGGCCAGATGGCCGAGCAGCTGGTGCAGCAGCGCCGGCTCCCGGAAGGCCATCGCCTTGATCACCGAGTAGGTCTTGCTGCTCTTGCCCTCCACCGCGTAGGCGGCCAGGGTCCAGGGGGCGCCCACGAAGCCGAGCACGGCGGCCTGGTTGCCGACCGACTGGCGCAGCCGGCCCAGCACCTCGCCCACGAACGGCAGGGCCTCGGCCGGATTCAGCGGGCGCAGGGCATCGACCTGGGCCTGGGTGCGGATGGCGGGTTCGATGATCGGACCCTTGCTCTCGATGATGTCGAAGTCGATCCCCATGCCCGGCAGCGGCGTGAGGATGTCGGAGAACAGGATCACGCCGTCCGGCTGGAAAGCGTGGAAGGGCTGCATCGAGATCTCGTAGGAGAGATCGGGGTTCTCGGAACGCTCGCGGAAGCCGGGATGGCGGTCTCGCAGGTCGCGGTAGACCTTCATGTAACGGCCGGCCTGCCGCATCATCCACACTGGCGGACGCTCCACCTGCTCCCCTCGGGCAGCGCGCAGCAGCAGGGGGGCAGAGTCGGACATGGGCAGTGGAAGGGCGATCGCGCAACTTAGCCGAGGGCCTGCCCTTCCCCGACTCAGCAGTCACGAACACAATGAAGGGCAATGCCGATTCGCCCGCCGATCAGTCCGCCGCGCCGCCTGCCGCGCCGTCCCGGCGTGCGTCCCCGTGCAGGCCAAGGCCGGCTCCGGCTCCGTCTGGCGGCGAGCCTGCTGGCCGTGGTGGGCCTTCTCCAGGGCTGCCGCTCGCCCCTCCTCCAGCCGCGTCAGACCCTGCACGTGGTGGTGGTGCCCACCGAGACCATGGACTGGCTCGGCGACGTCGACCCCGACCACCGGCTTCGCAAGCCGCTGTTCGACGCCTTCCACCGCCTCCATCCCGGGGTGAGCGTCGATCTCTCGCTCGTCAGTCAGGACCTGCTGCCGGAGCTGCTCGATCGCGGCAACCGCCGCGGCCTGGCCCCGGACCTGGTTCTGCTGCGGGCGCCCATGGCGGTGTCCCTGGTGCAGCGCGGCCTGCTCGACCCCCTGCCCGCCGGCGATCCCACGATCCGCCGGACCCTGGGGCTGGTGGTGCCCCGGATGCTGGCCCAGGTCCGGACCAGCCGGGGCCTGGCCGGCCTGCCGGCGCTGAGTGAACCGAGCCTCGCCTGCTACGACCGGCGCCGCATCGCCGCGCCGCCCACCAGCGTCGATGCGCTGCTGACCCTGGCCGCGTCCGGCCGTTCGGTGGGTCTGGCGGTGGATCCGGTCGGCCTGTGGTGGACCGCCGGCGCCTTCGGCGCCCATGGCGTGCTGCTCAAGAGCTTCATCGGTGTCCCCGGACCCCGCGTCCCCGTGGATGCCGCCGAGCGGCTCCTTGTGGAGCGGTGGCTCAGCTGGCTGCGGCAGGCCTCGCTCCAGAGCCGCGTCGAGCTGGCCTCCGGTCAGCAGGATCTGATCAGGGGCCTTGAAGGCGGCTCCCTGGCCTGGATCCCCTGCTTCAGCCTGACCCTGCCGCGCCTGGAGCGCAGCCTCGGCCGTCACCTGGGGGTGTCGGCCCTGCCGGGGGGGCCTGGCGGGCCGCCATCCCCGTTCATCGCCTCGCGGACCTGGGCGTTCGGTCGCAATTCCTCGCCGCGGCAGCGGGCGCTGGCGGTGGAGCTGGCTGCGATGAGCCTCAATCCCCTCGTCCAGCGTGATCTGATGATCAACAGTCGGGCGATCCTTCCCGCCAATCGCTTTGTGCCGGTGCCGGTGGCGAGCTCCGGGCGCCTCGGTGCCATGGCCCAGGCGATGGAGCAATTCACCCGCACGGCTCCACCGATGGAGGAGGTCCTGTCGGCCGATCGTCTGCGCCGGTTGATGCCGCCGATGGAGACCGCCGTGGCCGACGTGATGCTGGGGGTGATGACGCCGCAGCAGGCGGTCGACATCCTGGTGAACCTGCGGTTCCTGCGCTGATGAACGCGCTCCTGATCGAAGGCCTGGGCTGGTTCGCCTTTCTGCAGCGCCAGGAGGTGCTGCTGCAGCTCGGGCTGTGGGGGCTGCTGCTGGTCGCCGTTCTCCAGCGCCAGCGGCTGGCGCCGATCGTGCGTCGGCAGCCGCTGAGTCTGCTCCTCTCGTTCCCCCGCAGCGCCGTGCTGCTGCTCGGCGAGGGGGTGCTCGCCCTGCTCCTGGCACTGTTCGGCCAGCACAACGGACTGGTGCTGCTGCTCGCTCAGATCACCCTCGCCTGGGTGCTGATGGGGCTGCTGGAGAGCCGGTTGCTGGGCCTCTGGCTGACGGCGGCCAGCCGCCGTCAGCTGGTCAGCCGGGTGCTGCGGCCCCTGTTCCTGATCGGGGTCGTGCTGGTGCTCCTCGATGCCCTCGGCAGCCTGCAGGCGATCGCCAATCAGTCGCTGGGCCTGTGGTTCGGGAGCGTGATCACGATCGGGCGCCTGTCCCAGGTCCTGCTGGTGCTCTACGTGCTGAGCGTGGGCCTCGAGTTGCCGACCCGGGGGGCGGGGGTGGTGGTGCAGCACGGGTTGCTGATCAGTGAGGGCAGCCGGCGGGCGCTGGAGCAGATCCTGCGCTACGTGCTGTTCGCTCTCGGGGTGATCTGGGCGATGGGCCATCTGGGTATCAACCAGACCGGGGTGCTGGCGATCGCCGGGGGCTTGTCGGTGGGCCTGGGTTTCGGCATCAAGGAGGTGTTCTCGAACATCGTCAGCGGCCTCTGGCTGCTGATCGAGGGTTCGGTGCGACCCGGCGAAGTTCTGCTGCATGGCGGTGATGTGTGCGAGGTGCGGCGCCTCGGCCCCCGGGCCACCACCCTCTGGCGCTCCCGCGACAACGCCGAACTGGTGGTGCCCAACCAGGATTTCTTCACCACGGCGACCACCACCTTCACCGGCACGGACCGGGTGCGGCGCTGCCGGATGGAGCTCGGCGTCCCCCGCTGCTGGCGTCCCGATCACATCACGCCGCTCCTGGCGGAGATCGCCCGTGGGGTGGAGGGCGTGATGGCCGATCCACCGGCGAAGGCCCGGCTGACGGCCTTCGGGCCGGAGAATTACACCTACCGGATCACCTATGCCATCGCCGATCCGATGGTCTCCGGCCGGGTGGACGCGGCGCTGCGGCTAGCACTGTGCCGGCGCTTCGCCGATCTGGGGATCGACGGGCCCCTCTGATGGGGTGGATGGTGACGGGTCGCGCAGCGTGCTGGAGTCGCTGGGCCACCGACCTCCACCCGCCAGGGGCTGCCGCCATGGTTCGGCAGCGGCGGAACAGGGGGCGCCCCGGAGCGGGAACTCAGCCGATGGCATCAGCCGCGTCGGAAGCTGCGCCCGGCAGCTCGCGGCTCCGGGCTTCATCGCGCCGGAGCACCAGCACGCTCAGGGGGGGAAGGCAGAGATCGAGCGAGTGCTCGTAGCCGTGGATCGCCCACTCGTCGCTGAACTTGCCGCCGAGGTTGCCCAGGTTGCTGCCGCCGTAGCGGCTGCTGTCGGTGTTGAAGGCCTCTTCGTAGAAACCGGCCAGGGGAACGCCGACGCGGTAATGGGAGTGGCTCTGGGGGGTGAAGTTGGCCACCACGATCACCCAGCGGCCGGTGGTGCTCTCTCGCCGCATGAAGCTGATCACGGAATGACGGTTGTCATTGCAGTCGATCCACTGGAAGCCGTACTGATCAAAGTCGTCGCCCCAGAGCGCCCGCTCTGAGCGGTAGAAGACGTTGAGGTCGTCGACGAGGCGCTGCAGGCCCTGGTGGGGTTCGTGCTGGAGCAGATCCCACTGCAGATCACCCCAGACGTTCCATTCGGCCCGCTGGCCGAACTCCATGCCCATGAAGATCGTCTTCTTGCCGGGGTGCGTCCACATGTAGGCCAGCAGGGCCCGCACGTTGGCGAACTTCTGCCAGTCGTCGCCCGGCATCTTGTGGAGCAGGTTGCTCTTGCCATGAACCACTTCATCGTGGCTGAGGGCCAGCATGAAGTTCTCGGTGTAGGCGTACCAGATCGAGAAGGTGACGTTGTTCTGATGGAACTGGCGGAACCAGGGATCAAGCTCGAAGTAGTCGAGCATGTCGTGCATCCAACCCATGTTCCACTTGAGGTTGAAGCCCAGGCCGCCGATGTCGGTGGGCTGGGTGACCATCGGCCAGGTGGTGGATTCCTCGGCGATCGAAAGGGCACCGGGGAAGTGCTGGAACAACACGTGGTTGGCCTGCTGCAGGAAACGCACGGCCTCGGTGTTTTCGCGGCCGCCGTGCTCATTGGGGATCCACTCGCCATCCGGACGCAGGTAGTCGCGGTAGAGCATCGAGGCCACCGCGTCGACGCGGATGCCATCGATGTGGAACTCCTCGAACCAGTAGACGAGGTTCGCGACGAGGAAGTTCCGCACCTCGTTGCGGCTGTAGTTAAAAATCAGCGTGCCCCATTCCTTGTGCTCACCGATGCGGGGATCAGCGTGCTCATAGACGTGGGCTCCATCGAAGAAGGCCAGGCCGTGGGCATCCTTGGGGAAATGGCCTGGGACCCAGTCGAGGATGACGCCGATGCCCTCGGCATGGCAGCGATCGACGAAGGCCCGAAATTCATCCGGGCTGCCGTGGCGACTGGTGGGGGCGTACCAGCCGGTCACCTGATAACCCCAGGATCCATCGAACGGATGTTCCGAGATCGGCAGCATCTCGATGTGGGTGAAGCCGCGCGCCTTGACGTACGGGATCAGCCGATCGGCCAGTTCCGGGTAGGTGAGCAGCCGCGCCCCGGGCTTGAGATCGGCGGCGGGAACCGGCGGCCGGGGGGTTCCATCGGCCTCGATGTATGGGTCATCGGCCGAGGCGTGCATCCAGCTGCCCAGATGCATCTCGTAGACCGCGATCGGGCGGTCGAGCGGGTTGGTGCTGTCCCGTTCCTCCATCCAGTTGCGGTCGTTCCACTGGTAGCGGCCCAGTTCGGCGACCACCGAGCCGTGGTTGGGACGCACCTCGTGGCGGAAGCCGTAGGGATCGCTTTTCTGGTAGCAGTGCCCCTCCGGGGTGCGCACTTCGTACTTGTAGATGTCGCCGGGTTTGAGGCCGGGGATGAACAGTTCCCAGCTGCCGCCGATCCGGGACTGCATCGGATGGTGGCGTCCGTCCCAGCCGTTGAAATCACCGAGGATCGAGACGCTGCGGGCATTGGGCGCCCATAGACAGAACTGGACGCCGCTGACCCCGTCCTGCTCGCGCACATGGGCTCCCATGCGCCGCCAGATGTGGTGGTGGTTGCCTTCGGCGAACAGATGGCGATCGAGTTCGCCCATCCACTCGTCGCGGAAGGCCCAGGGATCATTCTGTTCGTGCTCGATGCCCCCCCGCAGCACCCGCACCCGGTAGTGGCGACCGGGATCGCCACCGAGGTGCGCCTCGAAGATCCAGGGATGGTTGGGGGTCTCCAGCAGCAGCGGCGGTGCACCGTCGGCCGGCAGCAGTTCCACCCGCTCGGCATCCGGCATCCAGATCCGCAGGGCCCAACCCCCTTCAGGCAGAGGCTGGGGACCCAGCACCGCGAAGGGATGGTCGTGCCGGCATTCCGCCAGCCGGGCGGCGTCATCGGCCATCCATTCAAGGCTGGGCAGAACCATGGAGTCGGGTTGATCTAGCGCCGGGAGCTTACGCCGCTTTTCCCTCTCTCTGGGCTCAGCGGGACGGCGCGGGCTTTGGCGCGGCCGGTTCGGTGGGGAAATCGACGCCGATGATTGCGTTGTTGCGGTCGAGGATCACGTACAGGTTGTCGGTGAGGCGCGTGAACTCGGTCGTCACCATCACCAGCTTCATGTCGCCGCTCTGCTCGGAGGGCAGCACCTCGCGAACCCGCACGAAATTGCCGGTGCGGGTCTGCAGGTTGAGCCATTTGCGCTGCAGGCTGGCGGGCGGAATCTCGCTCTGGAGATCCGGGCTGAGGAAGCCGTCGGCCGCCACGAAGCGCCCGTCCACCACGGCCTGCACGAAGTCGCGGGCCACCCGTTCGGCCGCCTGGTCGGAGGCGTCGAGGTGATAGCCCTCGAGCTTGCCGTCGGCGTTGATCACCAGCAGCAGCTTGCGGGTTCCGGCGCTGGTGCGCAGCTCCGCCTCCACCGTGCTGGCGTCGAAGGCCGGCACCACCGAGGTGATCGTCCAGCTCAGCAGCTTCGGCTGACGCTTCATGTTGGCGGCCACCAGGGCCGGGCTGGAGATCCGCTGCAGGGTGGGCGCGAACTGGGCGAAGCGGACGTTGGCATCGCCGTCCCGCATGGCGCTGAGGATGCGGTCGGCGGCGGCGCGGGCCCTGGCTTCCACCACCGCCGCGCTGGATCGGGCCGCCGGGTTCGCCGGCAGCGTCAGCTCAGTGCCGGCCCCCAGCGGCAGCCCGCCCGGCTGCGCCTGGGCGCGCAGATCCATTCCGACCAGGCCGGTGGCCAGGGCCAGGCCGATCAGGCCAACGCGGCGCGGGGACCGGGGCAGGGTCGGTGTCGGGGACTGCATCAGGGGGCGTTTCAAGCGGCCTCAGTTTGCCCCAGGCCGCCCGGGTCTGCTGCGTCGAGTGGGGCCAGCCAGAGGCGGCTGCCGGCCAGTTGCAGCTCCAGGGTGATCACCCGGTGATCCGGACCGGTTGCCGCCAGCGGCAGGCTACCGTCGCCGGGGTTGACGGTGATCTGGGGCCAGGCCGCCGCCGCCAGGGACAGCCGCAGCCGCTCCCCCGCTGCCAGCCGCAGGGCCAGTGGTTGCAGCGCCAGGCGCCGCCGCACGGGGGAGCGGCAGTCCGCCCCGCGGAAACGGGCCAGGCCGGTGCTCACCTGCTGCACGCCCTCCCCTGCCGACGGCAGCCTGGAGAGGGCGGCACACAGATCGAAGCCCTCCTGGTCGCTGGCGACCACCAGTTCCAGCCAGGGGATGCCCACCAGCTCGAGCTCCCGCTCCAGGGGGGCGGTGCTGAAACAGGCCACGTCGCCGCGGCGGTCGATGTCTGAGCGCTCCGCCAGGCCCGCATCCAGGCCCAGGTGCCCGCCGCGTCCCGGGACCGGTCGCCAGGGATCGTGCACGATCCAGACGGTGCCCTGGCCCTGTCCCTCAGCCTGGCCATGACCTTCGCCCACGGGCGCCAGGGCCCCCCCATCGCTGCGGATCGCCGCCAGCCCGCCGCTGGCCAGGCCCCAGCCGCGGGCCGCCACAGCCGATGGATCCGGCAGGGAATCGCCGCGCCGCCAGCCGCCGCCGGCGAACTGCAGGGCCACCCCAGCCGCGCCCAGGTCCCCTGTCTGCGGATCCCAGGGGCTGGCCTCGGTCGCGCCAGATGGGGGACCGCCCTGGCCGGGATCGCCGCGGCCCTGGAGGGAGGACCGCGGTCTGCGGTCGTCGCCCCTGCGCGGCGGCAGATGGCGCCGCAGAAAGGCCAGCTGCAGCGCATCGATGCCACCTTGCCAGTCAAGGTGGCTCCAGTCGCCGATCAGCAGGGAGGGCTGGCCTCCCGCGGTGCGGGCGCGCCGGTACAGGTCGAGGATGCCGCCGAGATGGGGGTCGTGCCACCCGCCCACCAGCAGCATCGGGCGCCGCAGCAGCCCGGGCGCCACCGGGTGGCGGCGCCATCCCTCGCTTCGTGCCGGATCACGCCTGAGCCAGCCGAGCCCCATGCCATCAGGGTCGAAGCGCTCCAGCAGGTCTGGCCCCTCCCGCAGGAACGTCTGCTGCTCGAGGGCCCGCCGGATCGCCTGCCAGCCCGCCGCATCGCCGCGGCGCCGGCAGCCTTCGCAGGCCAGCTGCAGCGCCCAGCCCAGCCCCAGGGCCCACCAGTGGGCTCCGCCCTCGCTGGCCCAGTGCAGACGCTCATCGAGGCCCGCCATCGCCGGCACCAGGCAGTCCGGGAAGGGGTCGGCCGCCCCTGGGATCGCCGGGCTTCCGCCACTGTTCAGCAGCTGGGTCACCCCCTGATACGAAAAGCCGTAGGTGCCGACCCGTCCATCCGCTTCCGGCAGCTGCCGGGCCCAGCGCACGGCCGCCGCCCCATCGTCCGCCTCCTGGGCGAAGCCACCGAACGTCCCCTCCGAGTCGCCGCGGCCGCGCACGTCCTGAATCGCCACCAGGAAGCCCTGGTCGGCGTACCAGGCCGGATGGGCGTAGGTGACGGTGGAGGCGATCGCCCGTCCGTAGGGCTGGCGCATCAGCAGCACCGGCCAGGGCCCCGGTCCGGCCGGCCCAGCGGGGTCGGGTCGCCAGAGGCGGGTCGCCAGCCGCACCCCGTCGGGGCAGGTCAGCCAGAGCTCGTGGCAGGAGGCCAAGACGGGGGCGCTCAGCGCACGTCCGGGCAGTGCAGACCGATCACGTAGGTGGTCAGCACCTCGGCATCCTTCTGGCTCAGGCCCTGGCTGGAGGCCACCCGGGCCACGGATTCCCTGGAGAGGGCCGAGCGCCCCTCGGCGTTGATCGCCTTGAACTGGCCGCAGAGCGTGCGGGCCAGCTCGGGGTTCTGTTTGACGGTTTCGAGCAGGGCGGAAGCCGCCCTGGCGTCACCGGGGATCAGGCCCAGGCACGGAAGCAGCAGAGCCAGGCCGGCGCTCAGGCTGAGCAGGCGGTGCCGGGGTCGGGGGAAACGGGCCATGGCGGCCACAAGGTCTGAACCCATTCCATGGGGTGCCGTGCGCCGTGGAGGTTCGGTTGGGGTCAGTTCGCGGAGCGACCGGAGATCCCGGCTGCCTGCCGGATCCAGCCCACCACGCGCTCCAGGGGCACCGGCGGCAGGCCGTTGCCCGCGAGGGAACGCTGCAGCCGCCCGATCTGGCGATGCAGGGCCTGGGGATCGGCGCTGGCCAGGCCCGGCCGGTCGGCGATGCCCGCATGCAGCAGCAGGGCGGCCTCCTCCGGCGCCAGCGGCAGTTGCTCCATCAGCCGCGCCTGTCCCCGCAGGCGGATCAGCCGTGCTTCGCTGCAACGACCAGCCGCGGCGAGCCGGCGCAGCGCCTGATCGTCGAGGGCGGCCAGGGCGGGCCAGTCGCCGATCCCGATCTGGCCGAGCGCGCGAGCCTCACGATCGAAGTGGTTCGGCAACCAGCCGCGGCGGGGCATCGCCGTTCAGGACGCCGGGGTGACGGCACCGGTGGCGAAATCCCGGTTCACCTCTCCCAGCACCACCGGCCGGGAGCTGCCATCCCCCGCCGACTCCAGGGCGCGCAGGCGGACCCGCACCTGCCCCTGGCTGCTGCTGCGGCCGCTGCCCCGCAGGTTGCGCGCCACTTGCTCGAGGGTCGGGGCGATCGCCGCCGGATCGATTCCCTTCGGAGCGGCGGCCACCACAAGGTCGCCGCCGTTGTCGTACACCACTGGGACCGTGAGCGCTCCCGGCACGCTCACCCGCGGCGTGTAGCTGACGGCGAAGGCGAGGCAGGAGAGGGCGAGCAGAGCGGTGAAGCTGGTGATGCCCACCAGCCGGAAGCGGATCCCCCAGCGCGCCAGGAATCCCACCCCGGTCAGCAGGGCGAGCAGGCCGCTGGCCGCTCCGAGCCACTGGCCCGCCGTGAACAGGATCGGATCGGCGGCCATGGCCATGGGGGGGCTGGGGAACACGTGACAAGCTCCTTATATTGCGGCCGAGCCGGCTGGTGACAGTCCAGAAGGATGGGCTTGTTCCCGGACGCATGGTCTCCCCGGAGGCGATTTCTGGTCCGGGGAGCCCTGGGCCTGGGGCTCTTTGCCGGCGCCGCCGGAACGGTTCTGTGGCTGTCGGCCGACCGCTTGCTGGCCCTCACCTACGAACGCCTGCGGCCCCGGATCGAGCGGCAGGTCGGGCGGGTGATGGGCCATCCCCTGCGCCTTGGGCCCTACCGCGGTTTCGGTCCCGATGGGCTGGTGGTGGGTCCCAGCCGCTTCCTGGCGGGTGAGGCCGATGCCTCCACGGTGCAGGTGGAGGAGGTGCGCATGGCCATCGATCCCCTCACCAGCTGGCGCCGACGCACCTGGATCCTGGATGTCAGCTTCCGCGGCGCCCAGGTGGATCTGCGCCGCAACGCCCGCGGCTGGTGGTGGGAGCTGGGCCGCCTTCCCCCCGGTCCGGAGCCGCCGCGGCTCGATCTCACCTTCCGCGTCCTCGAGCCCGGTCGGCTGCGGCTGCATGGTCTGGCTGCCACGCCGGGGGCCTTCGCCCTCAGCACCAGCGGTGAGGCGAGGCTGCAGACCCACCAGCGTGCGATCGACCTGACCGCCCTCGTGCGCCGGCCCGGCCAGCCCGGATCGGTGCGGTTCGAGGGCTGGGGCCGCTGGCGCGAGCGGCAGTGGCGGGCCCGCATCGTTCCCCGCGGTCTGTCGATCGCCGCCCTCCAGCCCCTGCTGCCCCGCCGCGGCGCCCTGGCTCCGATCGCCCGCGGTGCCCTCGAGGGCCGGGCGGAGGGTCGCTTCAACCTCGACCTGGTGCGTGGCCGCGCCTCCTGCAGCGGCCAGCTGCGGCTGCGGGACCTGCGCTGGCGGCCCCGCCCCGGCGGCGAGCCGCTCGCCATCGCCACCCTGCCGCTGCGCTGCCAGGACCAGAGCCTGACCCTCGCCCCGTCGGACTGGCGCTACGCCGACTGGCGCGGCATCGCCAGCGGCAGGGTGACCGCCGACCGTCGCCTGCTGGCCCGGATCCTGGCCCAGCCACCGGCCCGCCATCCCCTCGGCTCCGAGCCGCTGGTCGGAGAGCTCCAGGGCGACTGGTCGGCCCAGGGCCTGCGGGTCGGCCGCTTCGACGGTCGGCTCGGGCGCTCCAGCCTGCAGCTCGCGGGTCGCCTCGGCTCCCGGCTTTCGCTCGATGGCACCTGGCGCTTCGATCCGCGGGATCTCCCCGCCACCGCCCGCCTGCCGGCCTGGATCTCCCAGCGGCAGGTGTCCGGTGCACTGGCCCTGATCGGTACGCCGGCAGATCCGGTGCTGCGCCTGCTCAGTTCCGATGGACCTGCCATTCCGATGCTGGGCCCGACGCGGGCGGCGGTGCGCTGGCAGGGGGGCGTACTCGCCCTGGAGCGGATTCAGGCGCCGGGCCTGGAGGCCCAGGGACGTCTGCCCCTGGCCTGGGTCCCCGGCCGGGGCCTGGTGCAGGGCCCACTGGATGCCCGCCTGACCCTGAGCAACCTGCCCCTGGCGCGCCTCGGCCCGGCGGTCGGCACCACGCTCCAGGGCCGCCTCGATGCCTGGGGCCGACTGCAGGGACCCCTCAACGCCCTGCGTCCCGACCTGGCGCTGCGGGTCCAGGATCCGGCCGCCGGCCCCCTGCGTCTGCCCGAGGTCTGGCAGGGGCGGTTCCGCGGCGAGGGTCTGTCCCGGGAGCAGGGCGGTGGTCGCCTCAGCCTGCACTCCCTGAATCCGGCCCTTCCGGGCCGGCTGGAGGCCCGGTTCGATTCCCGCTGGACGCCGGTGGAGGTGGCGCTCGATCGCGATGGCGGCCAGCTGCGCCTCGATGGCACTCCCGCGGCCTACCGCTGGCAGGCCCGCGCCTTTCCGCTGCGCGGCCTGGAGCTGCTGCTCGGCAAACCCCGCCGCTTCCGCCCGCTGGAGGGACTCCTGGGCGGCCGGGGCAGCCTCAGTCTCCAGCCCCTGGCCTTCGCCGGGCAGGCGGAGATCGGCGATCCCCTGCTGCTGGGTCTGTCGGCCCGGCGACTGCAGGCGGATGTGAGCTACCGGAATCGCGACTATCGCCTTCAGGGCGAGGTGGAGATCGCCAGCGGGACCCGGATCGGCGCCCAGCTGAACGGCCGCTGGGACGGTCCGTTCCAGGCCCGTCTGCAGGGTCGGGGCCTCGACACCACCCTGTTCCAGCAGCTGTCGGCCTCCTGGCCCTCCTGGCTGGGTCGGCCCCTGCCGCTTCTCGGCCGGGCCGCCGACCTGGGCGCCGCCGCCATCGAGACCTTCGGCGGCACCCTCGATGGGCAGCTCCAGGCCCTCGACGAGGCCCGAACCAGCCTGGCCCAGCGCGATCAGGCCCGGCGCAACGCCAGCCGCGCCGAGCGTCTGGGGCGGCTGCAGGCGCGTTTCGATACCGATGTCACCCTGCGTGGTCCCGACTTCGGCCATGTCCAGGTCAGCCTGGAGGCCAGCGGTCACCTCTGGGAGCAGCACGAGGACCGGGATCGCGCCCTGGCCACCCAGCCGGTGATGCTCCGGCTGGAGGGGCCCCTGGGGGCCGGGGCCGGCGATTTCGATGTGGGGGGCCTGCCCCTGGCCCTGCTCACCCTGCTCACCCCCGTGCCCGAGACCCTGCGCGGCAACCTGCGGGCTCAGGGTCGCTATCGCTTCGGCCAGGGGCGTCCGGTCCTGAGCCTCGATCTGGCGCTGCAGGAGGCCAGCCTCGGCCGCAACCGCCTGGCCCTCGAACGGGGCCGGGTGGAGCTGCAGGGAGAGTCCCTGGCCCTCGATCTGGCCCTGCGCGGCGGTGAGGCCTTCAACAGCGTTGATCTCTCCGGGGTGCTGCCCCTCGATCGGCGCCGGGACGATCTGGAACTGCGCCTGGCCAGCCGCGGCGACGGGCTGCGCTTCCTCACCGATCTCACCGGCCAGGCGCTGGAGTGGAACCGGGGCAGTGCCGACCTGCAGCTGCTGGTGCGCGGCAGCCTGGTCGATCCGATCGCCAACGGCTTCCTGCGCCTGCGGGGCGGCGAGTGCCGCTTCATCGGCCAGACCCTGCGCGGGATCGAGGCCACCGTGCTGTTCGACTTCGAGCAGATGCTGGTGCAGGAGCTGCGCGCCAGCGTCGGCAGGGGCGGCCGAATCAGCGGCCAGGGCCGGATCGGCCTGGTCCGCCCCCTCTCCCCGGACCAGAGCCTGGCGCTGGTCCTGCGGTCCGTCCCGTTCAGCCTGCCGCGCATTCGCGCGGTGGGGGATGGGCGCCTCACCCTCGGTGGCAGCCTGCGTGCCCCGGAGATGGGAGGTGAGCTGGCGATCGGCCGCGGCAGCATCAACGCCCAGCCGGGCGAGCTGGGGCGTCCGGCCGGCGGCAGTGCCCCCCGCTCCGAGCAGACGGTTGAGCCGGTGAGCATGAATCAGCTGCTGGAAACCCGCTGGGATTTCCGCGAACCGTTGGTGCTGATGGGCCCGGACGTGGAGTCGCCCACCGCTGAGTCGCTGCGGCAGGCCATCCCCCAGGTGCCCTGGCTGGCCTTCGAGGGCCTGCGGCTCAGCTTCGGCCCCGATCTGCGGGTGGTGCTGCCTCGGGTGGCGAATTTCCGCATCGGCGGTGCCCTGCGGATCGGCGGCCGGCTGGACTCCAGCCTGCAGGCCTCGGGTGTGGTGCGGCTCCTGGGCGGCCGGCTCAATCTGTTCACCACCAGCTTCAGCCTCGATCCCGACGCCCCCAACGTGGCGATCTTCACCCCCTCCCTCGGGCTGGTGCCCTTCCTCGACATCGCGATGCGCACCCGGGTTTCCGACAGCCTGCGGCTGGGGGCCAGCAGCGGCGAGCAGACGACCGACGCCGCCACCCTGAGCGCCCTCGAATCGATGCGCGGTCAGTCCTCGTTTGATCCGCTCAAGCTGATCCTGGTGACCGTCAGCGTCAGCGGCCCGGCCGATCGTCTGGCTGAGAACCTGCGGCTGCGCAGCAGCCCGCCCCTGCCGGAGTCGCGGCTGGTGGCCCTGATCGGCGGCAACTCCCTGGCCGGCCTCAACGGCGGCGCGGCCGGGACCGCCCTGGCCACGGTGGTCGGTCAGTCGCTGCTCTCGCCGCTGCTGGGCACCCTCAGCGACGCCCTCGGCCGGCGGGTCAGCCTGGCCCTCTATCCCACCTACGTGAGTCCGAGCGTGGATCCGGAGCGCGAGATCCGCTCCGGTCGGGTGCCGCCCCAGCTGGTGTTCGGCTCGGAGGTCGGCCTGGACATCACCGACCGTCTCAACCTCTCGGTGCTGGCGGCGCCCAACCGTTCTGACATCCCGCCGCAGATCAACCTGAAGTACAAAGCATCCGAGTCGATCAACCTCGAGGGCTCCGTGGACACCCAGGGGGCCTGGCAGACCCTGCTCCAGCTGTTCTTCCGTTTCTGAGGGGCTCTGCCCGTTGGGCCGCCCCAGCCGGCGGCGAGCCGGCCCGGTGTCCGTTCCGGCCACCCCAGCGCTCCCCACCCCACCGCCGGTGGCCCCCTCCCGATCGCCCCGCGATCGCCTTCCACTCCCCCCAGATCGCCCCGGATCGTCCGTCGTGTCCTCCCTCGCCTCCACCCCCCCAGCCACCGGCCGCGAGCTGATCGGTGTCGATCTCGGCGGCACGGCCATCAAGCTGCTGCGCTGCACCACCGCCGGCGAGAGCCTGGCGGAGCTGGAGGTTCCCACCCCCCGCCCCGCCGTGCCCGGTGCCGTCACCACCGCCCTGGTGGAGGCGATCGAGCGCCTCGACCCCGAGCGCCGCGCCGATCGGATCGGCATCGGTCATCCCGGTCCGGCGGATCGGGCCGGTCGGGTGGCCCGCATCGCCATCAACCTGCCGGGCTGGCGGGAGGTGCCCCTGGCCGACTGGCTGGAGCCCCAGCTCGGCCGTCCGGTGACCTGCGAGAACGACGCCAACTGCGCCGCCCTGGGCGAGGCCTGGCTGGGGGCGGCCCGGGGCATCGACGACGTGTTGCTGCTCACCCTCGGAACCGGCGTCGGTGGGGCGGTGCTGCTCGACGGACGCCTGTTCCGCGGCCATGGCGGCGCCGCGGCCGAGCCGGGGCTGATCGGTGTGGATCCCGACGGTCCCCCCTGCAACAGCGGCAACCGGGGCTCGCTGGAGTCGTTCTGCAGCCTGGCGGGCCTGGCCCGGCTCAGCCCCCGGGATCCCCGGGAGCTGGTGCGGGCGGCCGATGCCGGTGAGGTCGAGGCCCTGGCGGTCTGGCGGACCTACGGCAGCCGGCTCGGGGTAGGTCTCAGCTCGCTGATCTATCTGTTCACGCCGCGGCTGATCCTGATCGGCGGCGGCCTCAGCGCCGCCTGTGATCACCTGCTGCCGGCGGCCTGGGAGCAGGTGCGCGAGCGGGTGCTGGCCGTGAGCCGCGAGGGGCTGGAGATCCGCCGCGGCGCCCTCGGCAACGGCGCCGGCCGACTGGGGGCCGCACGGCTGGCCCTGGATCGCTTGGGATGATGGTGGGATGAGCCAGACCCCTGCCACCACCCACCCCACCGCGATCCCCGAGCCGGGGCCGGAGCTGCTGGAGCGGGCCGCTGCCGTCCGCCGCGCCGCCATGGCCCTCGGCCAGCGCAGCGACACCCAGCGCCGGGAGGCGGTGCTGGCGATGGCCGCGGCGCTGGAGCGGGCTTCCGGCCGCATCGAAGCCGCCAACCGGGCGGATCTGGAGGCGGCCGCCGCCGAGGGTCTGGCCCCGGCCCTGGTGGCCCGGCTGCGCCTCGATGGCGCCAAGCTGGCCGCGGCGATCGAGGGGGTGCGTCAGGTGGCCCAGCTGCCCGATCCGCTGGGGCGGCGCCAGCTGCACACCGAGCTTGACGACGGCCTGGTGCTGGAGCGGCTCACCGTTCCCCTGGGTGTTCTGGGGGTCATCTTCGAGGCCCGTCCCGATGCGGTGATGCAGATCGCCTCCCTGGCGATCCGCTCCGGCAACGGGGCCCTGCTCAAGGGCGGCCGGGAGGCGATGCGCAGCTGCGCGGCGATCCATGCGGCCCTGCTCGAGGGCCTGGCCGCCGGTGCCGTCGATCCGCAGGTGCTGGCACTGCTGACCACCCGCGAGGAGAGCCTGGGGATGCTGCGGCTCGACGGCCTGGTCGATCTGATCATCCCCCGGGGTTCCAATGCCCTGGTGCGCTTCATTCAGGACAACACCCGCATCCCGGTGCTCGGCCACGCCGATGGCATCTGCCATCTGTATGTGGATGCGGCCGCCGATCCGGCCCAGGCCCTGCGTCTGGCGATCGACAGCAAGACCCAGTACCCGGCGGCCTGCAACGCGATCGAGACCCTGCTGGTGCACCGGGCGATCGCGCCCCTGTTCCTGGCGGAGGCGGTGCCGGCCTTCGTCGCCGCCGGGGTGGAGCTGCGCGGTGATGCGGCCTCCAGAGCCCTGGGGGTGCCGGGCGAAGCCAGCGAGACCGACTGGAGCACCGAGTACTCGGACCTGATCCTCAGCGTGAAGGTGGTCGACGATCTGGAGGCTGCCCTGGCCCACATCGCCCGCTACGGCTCCCGCCACACCGATGCCATCGCCACCACCGATCCGGCCGCCGCCGATCGCTTCCTGGCGGCCGTCGACAGTGCCGGCGTCTACTGGAACGCCTCCACCCGCTTCGCCGATGGCTTCCGTTACGGCTTTGGGGCCGAGGTGGGCATCAGCACCCAGACCCTGCCCCCGCGCGGGCCGGTGGGCCTGGAGGGTCTGGTCACCTACCGCTACCGGTTGCGGGGCCAGGGCCACATCGCCGCCGACTATGCCCGCGGTGAGCGCCAGTTCAGCCATCGCTCCCTGCCGCTGTGAGCCGGGTTTCCGCCGAGTGTGAGGCTGCCTGGGGCCAGGCTTCGGCGCCGGGCCCCGCCTCCGATCAGGTGCTGGTGCGGGGTCTGCGGCTGTGGGCCCATGTGGGGGTGTTCGAGCTTGAACGCCGCGATGGGCAGTGGTTCGAGCTGAGTTACCGCATCGGCGCTGATCTCTCCCAGCCGGCCCACGACGACGACCTGGCGGCGGGCCTCGATTACGCCACCGGCATCCAGGCTCTGCAGCGGCAGGCCCGGACCCTGCGCTGCCGCACCCTTGAGCACTACGCCGAGGCCATCCTCGACTGCCTGGAGGGCTGTTACGGGGCGGTGCCGATCGAACTGGAGCTGCTCAAGCTGGCGGCCCCGATCCCCGGCTTCAGCGGTGCGGTGGGGGTGCTGCGCCGCCGCCGCTGGCGCTGAGACGATACCGATGCGCACCGATCCCGCCGCGACCGGCTCCCCCGACTCCGCTTCGCCCACCCCGGGCCCTTCAACGACGGGCTCCCTGCGCCAGGCGCTCTCCCGGGTGTCGATCCCGTTGCTGCTGGTTTTCGGCCACGCCTGTGCCGGTCTGTTCCTGCTGAATCTGGAGCAGGGTCTCAACCAGATCCGCGAACCCAGCCTGCGGGGGGTGACGGCGCTGGTCTATCGGATGTTCGGCACGCTGCAGGTTCACCACCCGCTGGTGCGGGTGCTGGTGCTGGCGGCCCTGCTGGTGGTGCTCTGGCGGGCCCTGCGCGGCCGCCCGCTGGCCTGGGCCACCGATCTGCTGGGGGTGCTGCTCTGCCTGCGCTGCGTGCTGCAGTTCCTGTTGCTGAACCTGCTGCTGCTGGCGCCGCTGCGCAACGGCGAACTGCTGCTCATTCAGCTGGTGCTGTTCCTGCCGGTGATCACGGTGGCCTTCGGCTGGCTGTACTGGCGCCTGGACACCGGCGCGCGTCGCCGCGGTCGCTGCCACCTGCGCTTCGAGGAGGAACCGGATCGGCCGGTGGTGTTCGAGTACTTCCTGATGGCGGTGCGGAGCCTGCTGCAGTTCGAGCCCGCCGGTGCGACGGCCACCAGCCGCCTGATGAAATGCCTGTTCGTGCTGCACGGCATCGTCATGCTCGATCTGATGGCCCTCACCCTCTCGCGGGCGATCGGTCTGGCCAGCGGGGGCGGCTCATGACCCCGGGCACCGCTCCGGGGGTGGCTGAGGAACCCGCCGGCGGCTCACCGCCGCTGGTGCTGGTTCACGGGCTGTTCGACACCCCTCGCATCTTCGATGGGCTCCGGCGCCGGATCGAGGCCCACCGTTGGCCCCTGCTGATTCCCCATCTGCCCCACGGCCTCGGCTGGGTTCCCCTGGTGGAGCTGGCGGCCACCCTGGGGCAGCACATCGAGGCGGCCTTTGGCCCGGAGCAGCCGGTGGATGTGCTCGGCTTCTCGATGGGGGGCGTGATCGCCCGCACCTGGGTGCAGCTGGAGGGCGGGCATCGGCGCACCCGCCGGCTGACCACCGTGGCCAGCCCCCATCGCGGCACTCTCGCCGCCACCCCCTGGCCGCGGCTCTGGCTTCCGGGCCTGGCGGACATGAAGCCGGGCAGCCCGCTGCTGCGCCGCCTCGATGACGAGGTGGAGGTGCTGCGCACGGTGGAATGCTGCAGCTTTTACTGCCCCACCGATCTCACGGTGTTCCCGGGTTGGCAGGCGGTTCTTCCGTTCGGTCCCCGCCATCCCCTGCCGGTGTTCTGGCACAACCGGCTGATGGCCGAGCCCGGATCCCTCGACCCCGTGGCCCGGGAGCTGCTGCGGGCCTGAGGGTCGCCCCTCGGCCCAGTGCTTCCGCACCCCCCTCCAGCTCCCCGCCGCCTCAGACGGCGACCAGGCCGGTGTGGCGGATCAGGGCTTCGGTGGAGGGTTCCCGGCCGCGGAAGGCCTCGAACACCTCGGCGGGGTGGCGGCTGCCGCCGAGGCTGAGCACGGTGTCGCGGAAGCGGCGGCCAGTGGCCTGGATCGCCTCCTCGTTCTCCAGCCCCACCTCCTCGAAGGCGCTGAAGGCATCGGCGCTGAGCACCTCCGCCCACTTGTAGGAGTAGTAACCGGCCGCGTAGCCACCGGCGAAGATGTGGCCGAAGGAGCAGAGGAAGGCGTCCTCCTCGATCGGCTCCAGCACGGTGGTGGTGGCGGCGATCTGCCGGCGCAGCTGGTCCGGGGTGATGCCGGCCCCGGGGGTCCAGTGGCTGTGCAGGCGCAGATCGGTGAGGGCGAAGTGCACCTGGCGCAGGGTGGCCGAGCCGCCCATGAAGGTGCGGGCCGCCAGCAGCTTGCTGAATTCGGCCTCCGGCAGGGGCTCACCGGTCTGCCAGTGGCGGGCCATGCCCATCAGGGTGGGCCGGTCGTAGCACCAGTTCTCCATGAACTGGCTGGGCAGCTCGACCGCATCCCACTCCACGTTGTTGATGCCGGCCGCCTGGGGCCGCTCCACGGTGGTGAGCATGTGGTGCAGCCCATGACCGAACTCGTGGAACAGGGTCTCCACCTCTTGGAAGGTCATCAGGCTGGGGGTCTCGCCCACCGGTGGGCTCTGGTTGCACACCAGGTAGGCCACCGGCAGCACTGCCGTGCCATCGGCCCCGGCGGAACGGCCCAGGCATTCATCCATCCAGGCCCCGCCGCGCTTGCTGCCGGGACGGCTGTAGGGATCGAGGTAGAACGCAGCGAGCGGCTGGCCGCTGGTCATGTCGCACACCCGGAAGAAGCGCACATCGGGATGCCAGACCGGGGCCTGGCCGTCGGCGGCCTCGATGCGGATGCCGAACAGGCGCTGACTGAGGCTGAACAGGCCTTCGAGCACCCGGGGCAGCGGGAACCAGGGGCGCAGGGCTTCGGCATCGAGATCGAACAGCTGCCGCCGGCGCACTTCGGCCCAGTAGCTCACATCCCAGGGCTGCAGGGCATCGGCTTCAGCTGCACCCTGACCGGCGGCGCAGGCCCGGAGCGCCTCGAGTTCCTGGCGGGCGGCCGGCAGGGCCGCGGCGCGCAGGTCTTCCAGGAGCGCCTCCACCTCCGCCACCGAGCCCGCCATCTTGGCGGCCAGGCTCACCTCGGCCCAGTTGGCGTACCCCAGGCGCCGGGCCTGCTGACCGCGCAGCACCAGGATCCGCTCGATCACCGGCCGGTTGTCGAGAGCGTCGCCGGAGGCGCGGCTCACCAGCGCCTTGTAAACACGTTCGCGCAGATCGCGGCGCCGGCTGTACTGGAGGAAGGGGCCACTGCGGGGAGCATCCAGACCCAGGCGCCACGGGCCCTGCTCCGGCGTGGCCTCCGTCTCGCCGGCCTGGCGGGCCGCTTCCGCCAGCAGCGCCCGCAGGCTGGCGGGAAGGCCCTCCACCTCGGCCTCGCTGGTGAGGGTGAGGCTCCAGCCGTTGGTGGCATCGAGCAGCTGATTGCCGAAGCGCGTCGAGAGCTCCGCCAGCTCCTGGCTGGCGTCATTGAAGGCCTGGCGCTCCTCCCCTTCCAGGCCCACGCCCCGCAGTTCCATATCGCGCAGCTCAGCGGCCAGGATGCGTTCCTGGGTGGCATCGAGACCGCCCTGATCGCGCAGCCGGCCGAGGGCGTCGTAGATCACCCGGCTCTGGCCCGCCCGGTTGCCGAACCGCACCACCGACGCCTGCTGGGCGCTGTGGGCCGCACGCAGCTCGGCGGTGTTGCAGACGCCGTTGAGATGGCTGACCACACCCCAGCTCCAGCGCAGCCGTTCCCCCAGTCGCTGCAGGGGATCCATCACGGCGCTCCAGTCGAGGCTGCGGCCGCTGGAGAGGGACTGCTGCAGATCCGCCTCCAGCGCGTCGAGCTCCTGCTCCAGGCGGGTGATCAGGGCGGGGATGTCGGCGTCCACCAGCTCGGGGGTGATCGCCGTGAAGTCGGGCAGTCCCGACCCGGCCAGCAGGGGGGAGACGGACGCCGTGGCGGAGCTGCTCATGGATGGGGGCGGGACGCGGCACCATCATCACCAGATGCGACACCGAGCCGTGGTGGGGTTGTCCGCCGCCGCCGCCACGGCCAGCGTGGAGGCAGCCGCAGGTGGCCGGTCGCCACCACCCACGTCCGGTGGCGGCGCTGGGGCGTCTGGCGGATTTCGAGCGCCTGGCCTTGATGCGGCACTCGCCCAGGAAACGGGCCGTCAGTCGGGGATTGGTCCTGCGCCGCGTGATCGCTGGCATGGGGCACAACGGCCGGCAGGGGCTGTTCTGGTCCCAGGGCCGCGATGCCGTGGTGGAGCAGGTGATCTCGGCCCTTGAGAGCGGCTGCGGGCGGGGTGGATCGGCCGGAGCGCGCTGGAGGCCGGAGCCGGGCGCGATGCCTCAGCCCGGCAGGGGAAGCAGGCCGAGGGCGACGCTGGCCGAGTCCGCCAGCTGGGTGGCCAGGGCGTTGGTGCTGGCTTCGTAAAGGTCGATGGCGACCCGGGGCCAGAAGCCGATCATCAGGGTGGGAACCAGGAGCATCAGGCCGATCAGCAGCTCGCGGGGGTTCATGTCGCCCACCACAGCCAGGGCCGGGATCCGGGGACCGAAGAACACGCGGCGGCAGAGCGACAGCAGATAGACGGGGGTGAGCACCAGGCCGATGGCGGCCAGAACGACCGTGATCACCCGGAAGCCGGTGGTGAATCCGTCATTGGCAGTGATCCCGAGGAAGACTGTGATCTCGCTGACGAAACCGCTCATGCCCGGCAGCGCCAGCGAGGCGAGGGAGCTGGCCAGGAAGAAGGCGAAGGTGATCGGCAGAACCTTGGCCAAACCGCCCATGTTGGGGATGGAGAGGGTCTTGGTGCGCTCGTAGAAGACGCCGGTGATGAAGAACATCGCCGCGGCGATCAGTCCATGGCTGACCATTTGCAGCATGGCGCCGCTGAGGCCAAGGGCGTCGATGGCACCGATCCCGAGCAGCACGAAGCCCATATGGCTGACCGAACTGCAGGCGATGCGTCGCTTGACGTTGTCCTGGGCGAAGGCGTTGAGGGCGCCGTAGATGATATTTACGATGCCGAGGACAACCAGGGCCGGGGCCAGCTGCCGGTGCACCTCCGGCAACATCTGCACGTTGAAACGCAGCAGGGCGTAGCCGCCCATCTTCAGCAGAACACCGGCCAGCAGCATCGAGACGGGGGCATTCGCCTCGCCGTGGGCATCCGGCAGCCAGGTGTGCAGCGGGAACATCGGCAACTTGACGCCGAATCCCACCAGGAAGCCGAGATAACACAGCAGACCGAAGGTGCCACCGGCGGAACGGGCCGACAACTCGCTGAGGTTGAGGGTGAAGTGATCACCGGAGAGGGCGAGGGCCAGGCCGCTGATCAGGATCAGCAGGGAGGCCAGGGCGGTATAGAGAATGAACTTGGTGGCGGCGTACTGGCGCTGGGGGCCGCCCCAGATGGCGATCAGCAGGTAGACCGGCACCAGTTCCAGTTCCCAGGCCAGGAAGAACAGCAGAAAATCCTGCGACAGGAACACCAGGCCCTGGGCCGAGGCCTGGAGCAGCATCAGGGCGAAATAGAGGCGGGTCTTGCGTTGGATGCTCCAGCTGGCGGCCACGGCCAGCAGGGTCACCAGACCGCTCAGCACCACCAGCGGGGCCGAGAGACCGTCGGCTGCCAGGGACCACTCCAGGCCCAGGGTCGGCACCCAGGACACGCGCTCCACCAGCTGCAGGCTGCTCAGGGAGCCGTCGAAGTGGCGGGAGAACACCCAGAGCATCAGGATCAGATCCAGTGCCAGGGCTCCCAGGGCCACACTGCGGGGCAGGCGTGGATCATCGGGGTCACCGGGCAGCAGCGGCATCAGCAGAGCCGCAGCCGAGGGCAGCAGCACGATCAGGCTGAGCCAGGGGAAGGGTGCTGACCCTGCGACGGACGCAAGCGATGGGGCGAGGCTGGCGTCCATCAGATCCAAAGGCTGGGGGAGCAAGCGGAGCAGAACAGCGTCCGCGCTGGGGGAATTAACCCTGGCACGGCAACCGATTCGGCCTGTTGGGCTCCGAGGTGCGAGTGAGCATAACTACGCATCACGAAGGGTTGGCTGACGGCAGCGCCTCCCAGGTGCTGCCCCGGGTCTGGAGCCCCAGAACCGCCGAGCGGCTGGTCACGCCCTCCTGCTGCCAGCGCTGCACCATCGCCTGACCGACGCGCTCCGCCGTGGCCTCCGGGGCCAGCGCCAGCAGCGTGGGACCGGCGCCGCTGATCACGCAGCCCCAGGCGCCGGCCTCCATCGCCGCCTCGCGCACGGCGCGTCCCCCCTGGATCAGCCCCCAGCGGTAGGGCTCGTGGATGCGGTCGTGCATGCCATCGGCGATCAGATCGCCGTTGCCGCTGCGCAGGCCCTGCAGCAGCAGTGTCAGGGCGCCGAGGTTGAGCACCGCGTCGGGGATCGGGATGCTGCGCGGCATCGCCCGGCGAGCCTCGCTCGTGCTCAGGCGGATGCCGGGGATCGCCACCACGACCCGCACCGCCGGATCCCACTCGCAGCGCAGCACCCGCCAGCGGTGAGAGGCGGCCCGGGCGGTCAGGCAGAGGCCGCCCACCAGCGAGGGCACGACGTTGTCGGGATGGCCCTCAATGTCGATCGCCAGCTCCAGCAGTTTCTCCTTGCTCAGGGGTTCGCCCACCAGGGCGTTGGCTCCCATCAGGCCGGCCACGATCGCCGTGGCGCTGCTGCCGAGCCCGCGGGCCGGCGGCACCGCCAGCCGCACCCGCGCCTCCAGTCCCACCGGTTCCTCCCCGGCTTCCCGCCAGACGCGCTGGGCGGAGCGGTAGACGAGGTTGTCGGGACCACCGCGCAAGTGGGAGCCCTCGCTGCCGTCGATGATCAGGTCGAAGCGGTCGGCACCCCCCTCGACCACCCGCAGCTCGAAGGTGTTGCTGAGGTCGAGGGCTGCCCCGAGGCAGTCGAATCCCGGACCCAGGTTGGCTGTGGTTGCCGGGACATCCACCACGACTCCCTGTCCGAGCTGAGGACGCGCCATCCCGGCTCTGTCTCCTGGTACCTGGAGTCAGTGTCCCACCCGGTCGGTTCCGCTCTCCGGGACCCCGATCAGGGCAGAAGCATCCGGGCGCGGCAGGCGGCGCTGAAGCTGCCCACTTCCGGATCCAGCACCGCCTGGATCGGCACGCCCTCCAGGGCGCTGCGCAGCCTGCCCTTGGCCAGGAAGGCGTCGGCGAAGTGCGGGCCGCGCAGGGCCTCGAGCAGTTTGGGGGCCGTGCCTCCCGCCAGCCAGATGCCGCCCCGGGCCAGGGCCGCCAGCGCCAGATCACCGGCCACCGCTCCGTAGGCCCCCAGCCAGAGCTCCAGGGCGGCGGTGGCCAGCAGTTCGCCTTCGGCGGCGAGGCCGGCCACCGCCGCCGGCAGATCAGCTCGTCCTGCGGGGGGGGCGGGATCCGGGTCTTCGCCCTGGCCATGCCAACGGGCGGCCTCCGCCGCCAGGGGATGGCCGGCGCCGCCGGCGGGGTCGGTGGCCAGCAGCCAGCGGGCCACGTGGCCCAGGCCGGTGCCGCTCACCACCCGCTCGATCGAGACCCGCTCCAGCCCGAGATCGTTCTGGAGCCACTGCAGCAGCTCCCATTCCTCGGCCCGGCGCGGGGCGAAGCTGCCATGGGCCGCTTCGCTGGCCACGGCCCGCAGCCCACCGGGCATCGGGATGCCCAGCGCCACCCCCAGGCCGGTGCCGGCCCCGAGCACCAGCAGCGGTTCTCCGGGTTCGGCCGTCCCGGATCGGATCGTGGCGGTGGAGGCCGGGGGCAGGTGGGGCAGCCCGTAGATCAGCACCGCGAAGTCGTTGACCAGCTCGAGGCGTGGGATCGCCAGGGCCTCGGCCAGCTCTCCGGCATCGAGGCGCCAGCTGAGGTTCGTCAGTCGAGAGCGTCCCCCCTGAACCGGTCCGGCCACCGCCAGGCAGGCCGCCGCCGGCTGGGGGTGGCCCGCGGCGGCACCCTCCGCCAGAAAGTGGCGCACCATCGGCGTCAGATCATCCCAGTCGGCGGAGCTGTAGCGCTCGACGGCCAGGGGTTCGAGGCGGGCGTCGCTGAAGCGATAGAGCGAGAGCAGCGTCTTGGTGCCGCCGATGTCGCCGGCCAGCAGGGTGGTCATGGGCGGTTCTCAGGCGGCTGGTGCGGCCGGGGGCAGTCCCAGACCGGCCGCACGCTCCTGATTGGCCCGGCCGGCGGCCGCCAGCAGATCGGCGACAGCGACGCTGCCCAGATCTCCTTCGCGGCGGCTGCGCAGGCTGAGCTGGCCGCTCTCGGCCTCCTTCGCGCCGATCACGGCGAGCACCGGGATCTTCATCTGTTCACCGGTGCGGATCAGCTTGCCGAGTCGATCGCCCGTGCTGTCGACGGTGGCGCGGATGCCGGCGGCCTTGAGCTGAGCCAGCACACCGGCGGCATAGGGGCGCACCTCATCGGTGACCGGCAGCAGGCGGATCTGCTCAGGAGCCAGCCAGAACGGGAAATCGCCGGCATAGTTCTCGGTCATGATCCCGAAGAACCGCTCGAGCGAGCCGAAGATGGCGCGGTGGATCATGATCGGCCGCTGACGGGTGCCGTCGGCCGCCACGTACTCCAGATCAAACCGCTCGGGCAGGTTGAAATCGAGCTGGATCGTTGAGCACTGCCACATCCGGCCGATCGCATCCTCGATCTTGAGGTCGATCTTGGGGCCGTAGAACGCGCCGCCACCATCATCGATCCTGTAAGCCCACCCCTTGCGATCGAGGGCCTCGATCAGACCCTGGGTCGCCAGCTCCCAGACGGCGTCCTCGCCGATCGATTTCTCGGGACGGGTGGAGAGATTGATCTCGTAGCTGCGGAAATCGAAGCTGGAGAGGATCTGCTCGGTGAGATCGAGAATCGCCAGGATCTCGTCCGTGATCTGCTCGGGCAGGCAGAACACGTGGGCATCGTCCTGGGTGAAGCCGCGCACCCGCATCAGACCGTGCATCACGCCCGGACGCTCGTAGCGGTAGACGGTGCCCAGCTCGGCCCAGCGGATCGGCAGCTCGCGGTAACTGCGCAGGGTGCTGGCATAGGTCAGCACGTGGAACGGGCAGTTCATGGGTTTGAGCTGGTATTCCCGTTCATCCACCTGCATCGGCCCGAACATCGATTCGCTGTAGAAATCGAGGTGGCCGGAGGTCTTCCACAGGCTGATGTCGGCCACGTGGGGCGTGTAGAGGAGCTCGTAGCCCGCCTCGAAGTGCAGCTCGCGCCACAGGTTCTCGATCAGCAGGCGCATCCGGGCGCCGCGGGGGTGCCAGAAGACCAGGCCGGCGCCAGCCTCGTCCTCGATTGAGAACAGATCCAGGTCGGTGCCGAGGCGGCGGTGGTCGCGGCGCTTGGCTTCCTCCTGGCGCCGCTTGTATTCGGCGAGCTGTTCCGGGGTTTCCCAGGCAGTGCCGTAAATGCGCTGCAGCTGGGCGTTGTTTTCATCGCCGCGCCAGTAGGCCCCGGCCACGCTTTCGAGGTCGAAAGCCTTGGCGTTGAGCTCGCTGGTGTTGGCCACGTGGGGCCCCGCGCAGAGATCCCACCACTCCTCCCCCAGGGTGTACAGGGTGATCGGCTCGGTGATGCCGGCCAGGATCTCGAGTTTGTAGGGCTCGTTCTGGGCCTGGATCCGGCGTTCCGCCTCGGCGCGGCTCACCTCGAGGCGCTCGAGCGGCAGCTTGCGGTTGATGATCCGGATCATCTCCTTCTTGATGGCCTTCAGGTCGGCTTCGGTGAAGGGATCCGGGTTGTCGAAGTCGTAGTAAAAGCCGCTCTCGGTCCAGGGGCCGATCGTCACCTGGGCCTTGGGGAACAGCTTCTGCACCGCCATTGCCATCACGTGGCTCATCGAGTGGCGGATGCGCAGCAGCTGATCGCTCTCGCTGGTTTTGGGCAGCACCAGCGCACTGGGCTGGGGCTGGGCGTCAGTGCCGGCAGTGCCGAAGGCGGCCTCGGCAGGGGTGCTGCGACTGGAGGCGGTGGCGGGCACGGGAATCCGGCAAGGCAGAAGGGCGATCTTACGCAGGAGAATCCTGCTCAGGCCCGTCGCTGCTCCGTGCGCTTCTCCGTGAACCGCTCACGTCCCGTCGCCCCAGCGGGGCTGTCCTCCAGCCTGTCGCAGCCCCGCAGCCTGGGGGTGAGTTACCTGCTGTGGTGCCTGGCGCTCGTTGGGGTCTGCGGCCTGCATCGCTTCTACAACCGCAAACCGCTCAGCGGCCTGCTCTGGCTGATCAGCTTCGGGCTCTGCGGCGTCGGCCAGTTCATCGATCTGTTTCTGATGCCCGATCTGGTCGCCCAGGCGAACCAGCCGCTGCTGCTGGAGCAGGCGCTGGCGGCGGCCGCTGCCGGAGGGGCGCTGCCGTCGCTGGAGCGCCAGTTGCTGGCCCTGGCGCGCCGCAGTGGACCTGCGGGTTTCACGATCAATGATGCGGTGCTGGATCTGCAGCTCCCCCCCGGAGTCGACAGCTCCGCGGTCAATGCCGAGATCCAGCGGCTGCTGCAGATCGAGCTTCTCGATGTCGGCAACGACGAGCGCGGCCGGGTGATCTACCGGGAGCCCTGATCTGTCCGCTCCGGTTCCAGGCCTCAGGCCTGGCCCGGCATCGGCCCGCCGGCTCTGGCCAGATCGCGCTGGCGTCCGAGCTCGCTCTGATAGAAGGCCTGCAGCTCCTGGACCCCCTTCACGGGCTGGCCGTAGTAGCTGCCGCCGCCGGCGCTGGGCAACGACGCCCACTCGGGGGCCAGCCGGGCCAGCACATCGGCGCTCAGTCCCTGGCGATCGAAGCTGGCCAGGGCTCCCCGCTGCTCGATCAGGTGGAGGGCGGCCTGATCCTGCGCTTCAGGGCTGAAATCGGAGAAGCCGAGCCGCGCGGCGGCGGCGTCCCAGGTGCGGGGCAGGAACTGGTAGGCCCCGGCGGCGGCGCTGACGTAGCCGCGGCTGACCGTGATCCGGGGGTGGCGATCCAGACGGCTGACCAGGCCGCCGCCATAGATGACCCGGTAGCCGTTGGGGGAGCCATCCAGCCAGGTTCCTTCGGCGTAGCGGATGGTGTTCAGCAGGGCCCGGCGCTCCGGGGTGATCCGGTAGGGGGCGTTCCTGCTGCGCGGGGAGGTGGCCACCGCCAGTGCCGGCTGGATGGCGTCGGCAGGCTCGCCAGGCTGGGGGGCGGGTGCCGCGGGAGTGGAGGAATTCAGGGCCAGAACCGCCCCTGCCTTCGGACCTTGGGCCAGGGCGCGGATCTGCCGATCGGACTGGGGAAGCGGCATGGCTCCGGCCACCAGGGGCAGGGAGACCAGCAGCAGGGCCGAGGTGCGCAGCTCAGCGCCGGGGCGCGAGATCAGACGACGACGGACTAGTGATGAAAAGCGGGGCAGCAGCAAACGTGTTGAAATCTGCAACATTGCCGCTCACCCTGCCTGCCTGGCCGCGGCTGGGGCCACCCCCCGGGCGGCCGGACTGGACAAAACTGCGTTGGCATGCCTGCCGAACCCAGTTTCTGCCCTTTGATGGGCGAGAGAGCAGTGCTGGACAGCCGCTCTCCCGTAGCTCGCCCTCGGGGGGCTGCACCTGTGTGCGTTTGCTCACTGAGGCCGGGTGATCAGTGCCGCTGATCGATCCGCCTCGGAAGGTTCAGTGCTGCTGGAGCCCGCTCAGTGGGGTGGCAGGAAGCCCAGGGCCGTGCGCACCCGGTTCAGGGTCTGATCCGCCACGGTCGTCGCCCGCTCCCGGCCGGCCTGAAGCACCCCCTCGAGGGTGGCCGGGTCCCGGCGCAGCTCCCGGTATCGCTCCTGGATCGGCCGCAGGGCTTCCACCACGGCTTCCGCCAGCAGAGGTTTGAAGGTGCCCCAGCCCATCGCCGCGCAATCGACGGCGGCCTGCTCGCGGCCGAGACCGCTGAGCAGGGCGTAGAGACCCAGCAGGTTGTCGGCTTCGGGCCGCTCCGGGTTGGCGAACTCCAGACCCATCACCGGGTCGGTCTTGGCCCGCTTGATCTTGCGCACGATCAGCTCCGGCGGATCGAGCAGCGTGACGCGGGAGCCCTCGTTGGGATCGCTCTTGCTCATCTTGCTGCGCCCATCGGTGAGGCTCATCACCCGGGCGCCCTCGCCCAGGATCAGCGGCTCGGGAACCTTGAGCAGCTGCACCGGATCGCCATCGGCGCCCCGGGGGGCGAAACGGGCGTTGATGCGTTGCTGCGCGATGTCGCGGGCGAGTTCCAGATGCTGTTTCTGGTCTTCCCCCACCGGCACCCGATCGGCGTCATAGAGCAGGATGTCCGCCGCCATCAGCACCGGGTAGTCGAGCAGCCCGGCCGAGACGTCGGCCCCCTGCTTGCGGGCCTTCTCCTTGAACTGGATCATCCGCTCGAGCCAGTTGAGCGGCGTGACGCAGTTCAGCAGCCAGCAGAGCTCGCTGTGGGCGCTGACGTGGCTCTGCACGAACACCGTCGAGCGGGCCGGATCGATGCCGCAGGCCAGGTAGAGGGCCGCGGTGGTGAGGGTGTCCTCCGCCAACCGCGCCGGATCGTGGGGCACCGTGATGGCGTGCAGGTCCACGACACAGAAGAACGTGTCATGGCTGTCCTGCAGATCCACCCAGTTACGGATCGCCCCCAGCCAGTTGCCGAGGTGCAGAGCCCCGGTGGGCTGGACGCCGGAGAGAACCCTCGGCCGCTGCTCGTTCATGGCCGCTGCTTCAGGCCTCGGCGGTGGCGTCGGCCGTGCCGGACTCGGCAGCCTCAGCGCCCTCGCTCAGCGGGGCGGCATCAGCGCCAGGGGCTTCGGGGGTCGCGATCTCGGCCGCCAAGGCGTCGCTGCCGGTGCCGGTGTCCTCGCCGTGCGCAGCCTCTTCGTCCGTTGCCGCCGGCTCCTCGCTCGCCGGAGCCGGGGCGGGCCGGCTGGGGCGGGCAAAGGGATCGATCCGGGGGCCGCGGGATCCAGATCCACCACCCTCGCCGCGGGGGGCGCCGTCGCCGCGCTCGCGCCGTCCACCGCCCCGGGGGCCGGGGGGACGACCGCCCTGGGCGCGCTGGCGAGCCACCAGCTCCTCCAGTTCCCCGTTTTCCAGCTGCTGGGCCAGGGTGCGGAGCGAGAAGCCCAGCACCGCCACCGTGGAGCGCAAGCCGAAGGCTTCCTGCAGCGCCCGGGCGGCCTGCATCTCGTTGTCGCTCAGGCGGATGCGGAACCCACCGCCCTCGCGCGGGCCTGAAGGCCGGGAGCCCCGCTCCGATCCCCGCGCACGCTCCGGGGTCCCGTGGTCGGAGGGATGGGAGGTGGTGCTGTCGTCAGCCATCGCCGCTGCCAGTGATCAGGCGCAAGTGTGGCGCATCGACTCCACCCCTCCGTGACCGTCGGCGCAGAGCCAGTGCAGCCGATGGGGTTCGCGGCCGTCGGTCTCGCCCGAACGGGCGAGCACCAGCAGCGGCAGGGACCGGGCTCCGCTGCGCTCAAAGCGGCGGCGATAGTCCCGCAGCAGCTCCAGGACGCTGTCATGGGTCCAGCTGTGGTTGCCCCGTTCCTGGGCCTGCCAGAACCGCCGCAGGGCCGCCTGGAAGGCCTGGGGTCCGAAGTCGTTCCAGCACTGCTGCTGGGCCGCATCGGCGTCCAGCCCGGCGGCTGTCAGCGCCCGCCAGCGCACCAGTTCGGGAGCGTCGCGGCTGCCATCGGGCGGCAGGCGCACCAGCAGCCGATCGACCGCCACGACGCTGAGCCGCAGCCAGCAGCGCTCCAGCAGCAGCACCGGCAGTCCGCCGTGCCAGACGGGGGCCCGCTGCAGCGCCTCCAGTTGCTGCACCACCAGCTCGCGCTGGCAGGGCGTGAGCCAGAGCTCGGGGCCGCCGAACGGATCCAGGTCCCCTCCGGAGGGGCGCCGATCAGGGCGGCCGGTTCGGCCCGCCCGCCTCGGCTGAGGTTCCGTCATGGCGGGCTCGCATCTGCGTGGGCTGTTTCAGGTTATGGAGGGAAGCGGCACCGGCCGGTGTCGGTCCCGACCCCGCTTCCGGCTGTTCAACCCGCGAACCTGGCCCGCTGGGGCTTGTGCTGGTGACGGTTGAGCTAAAGATGCAGCACCTCCCCCTGACGCCGTGACCGCACCGGCCCCCAGCACCCCGCCTGCCCCGGCACTGCTTCTGCCGGCGGAGTGGCGGCGGCCGCTGCTGCTGCTCGGCGGCGGGTTGGTGGCCACCGACCTAGTGGGTCATCTGCTGCATGGCCTCGGCGGCGGGGTCGCCAGTGCGGGGGCTCTCACCGCCGGCGCCTGGTTGCTGCTGCGGCGCCGTTCCAGGCCCCCGTTCACCGCTCCCAGCGGCCTTGAGGGGTGGATTGCCCGGTGTGAAGGGCTTCTCGATCAGTTCGAGCGGCTCAATCCCGAGGATTTCGAGACCAACACCCAGCGTCGCCAGCGCCTGGAGGGCTGGTGCAGCGAGCGGGAGAGCAGGGCTCCCCGGCTGGCCCTGGTGGGCACCCGCCCGCCGGGTGATGGCCTGCGGCCTCTCGTGCTTCAGGCCCTGAGCGGACCGGCGGGACTGCGCCTCGACTGGGGCCACCCGCTGCCGGGCCGCAGCAGCGACTGGGTCTGGCCGGAGACGTTCCGCCGCAGCGATGCCTTCCTGCATCACCTGCATCTGCCGCTTACGGCCGGTGATCTGCGCTGGCTGGAGGCCCTGCCCGCCGGACTGCCCGTCTGGCTGCTGCTCCAGGGACCGGATGGCGATCCGGATGCGGAGCTGCTCCAGGATCTGCGCAGCCAGTGGCCCCAGGCCGAGCCGGACCGCTGGTTGCTGTGGGACGGCCGCCCCGCCAGCCTGGTCGCGGTCCTTGATCCCCTGGCCCGGTGGCTGGGGCGGGAGGCGCCGGCCCTGCTGGCCGCCACTCCCCTGCGGGGGCTCGAAGCGCTGCACCGCGACTGGCAGAAGGAGCTGGAGGGTCTGCGGCGCCAGGAGTGGCAGCGGCTGCAGCAGCGCACTCAGTGGGTGGTGGCCGCCGGCGTGTTCGCGTCGCCCCTGCCGAGTGTCGATCTGCTGGTGCTGGCGGCGGCCAACGGGCTGATGCTTCAGGAGATGGCGCGGCTTTGGGACAGCCCCTGGACCCTCGTCCAGCTGCGCGATGCCGCCGGCGAGCTGGCGCGCGCCGCCCTGGCACAGGGGGTTGTGGAGTGGAGCAGCCAGGCTCTTCTGGGCGCGATGCGGCTGGAAGGGGCCACCTGGATCGTGGGTGGCGCCCTCCAGGCCCTCAGTGCCGCCTATCTGACCCGGGTGGTAGGCCTGGCGATGGCGGATCTGATGGCCCTTTCGGTGGGGCTGGCGGAGCCGGATCTGGCGGCGGTGCGGCGTCAGGCGCCGTTGCTGGTCGCCCGGGCCGCGGAGGCGGGGCGTCTCGACTGGGTGGGTTTCCTGCGCCAGGGACGGCGCTGGCTTGAGGAGCAGGGGCCGGGAGCAGGGCCAGGGACTCTTAACCCTGCTTCATGAAGCCCGGCAACGAATCTGGACGTTTCCTTTTGCTTCGTTCCTGCCACCTGGGCGGTCCGTAGCGTGATTGCGCCTCTCCGATTGCTTTTTTTCGGGGGGCCAGGTGGGGTCGCGGGTTCATCTGCTGCCAACGCCTGATTCATTCCTTCATTTCCACACGTCCTCATGACCACTGCCCTTCGCAGCGGCCGGATCGGAAGCTGGGAAAGCTTCTGCCAGTGGGTGGCCTCGACCAACAACCGCATCTATGTGGGTTGGTTCGGTGTGCTGATGATCCCCTGCCTCCTGGCCGCCACCATCTGCTTCATCGTCGCCTTCATCGCCGCTCCCCCGGTCGATATCGACGGTATTCGTGAGCCCGTCGCCGGCTCCTTCATCTACGGCAACAACATCATCTCCGGTGCTGTCATCCCCAGCAGCAACGCCATCGGTCTGCACTTCTATCCGATCTGGGAAGCCGCCAGCCTCGATGAGTGGCTGTACAACGGCGGTCCGTACCAGCTGATCGTCTTCCACTTCCTGATCGGTATCTCGGCCTACATGGGCCGTCAGTGGGAGCTGTCCTACCGCCTCGGCATGCGGCCCTGGATCTGCGTTGCCTACAGCGCGCCCCTGTCCGCCGCCTTCGCCGTTTTCCTGATCTATCCCTTCGGTCAGGGCTCCTTCTCCGACGGCATGCCCCTCGGCATCAGCGGCACCTTCAACTTCATGCTGGTGTTCCAGGCTGAGCACAACATCCTGATGCACCCCTTCCACATGCTCGGTGTGGCTGGTGTGTTCGGTGGCAGCCTCTTCTCCGCCATGCACGGCTCGCTCGTCACCTCCTCCCTGGTGCGTGAAACCACCGAGAGCGAGAGCCAGAACTACGGCTACAAGTTCGGCCAGGAGGAAGAGACCTACAACATCGTGGCTGCCCACGGTTACTTCGGTCGCCTGATCTTCCAATACGCCTCCTTCAACAACAGCCGCAGCCTCCACTTCTTCCTGGCCGCCTGGCCCGTGGTCGGCATCTGGTTCACCTCCATGGGCATCAGCACCATGGCCTTCAACCTGAACGGCTTCAACTTCAACCAGTCAATCCTCGATGCCCAGGGCAGGGTTCTGCCCACCTGGGCCGACGTGCTCAACCGCGCCAACCTGGGTATGGAAGTGATGCACGAGCGCAATGCTCACAACTTCCCCCTCGACCTGGCCAGCGTCCAGTCCACCCCCGTGGCTCTGGTGGCCCCGACGATCGGCTGATCCCGATCCGCCAATGGGCCGGCCCCTGCGCCGGCGCTCCGGCCCCCTCCGATGAGGGGGCTTTTCTGTGGGCTGGTCCCGGGCCTGCCTCCGGGCTTGCCTTCAGGCTCCTCTTCGGACTTCTTTGCGGGCCTCTTGTGGGGTGATGGCTTCCTAACCTGAACCGCTCACGCCGCCGCCGTTTGTCGCGCCGCTCCACACCGGCCCTGGGTGCCGTGCTGCCCCTGATGCTCAGCGCGGCCCAGCTGCTGGTGGCCTGCGGCAGCCCTCCGGCTCCCGGGCTGCCGCCGCCGGGCCGCCCCAAGGTGCTGGCCAGCTTCACCGTGGTGGCCGACATGGCCCGGGAGGTGGCCTGCGGCCAGCTGGAGGTCGCCTCGATCACCCGGCCAGGGGCGGAAATTCACGGCTACGAGATCACCCCCTCCGACCTGCGCCGGGCCCAGGGTGCTCGGCTGGTGCTGGAGAACGGGCTCGGCCTGGACCGCTGGACCCATCGGTTTACAGCTGGTCTGGGGGCGGTGCCCCGGGTCGTGGTGAGCCGTGGTGTCGAGACGTTGCCGATCCGCGATGGGACGTCCGCCCATGCGGTCAACCCCCATGCCTGGATGTCGCCCCGGATGGCGCGGACCTATGTCGCCAACATCCGCGAAGCCTTCATCGCCCTCGACCCACCGCGGGCCTCGACCTACCGCCGCTGCGCCGCCGACTATCTGGCCCGGATCGACAGCCTCGATCGCGAGCTGGCGACCCGGCTGGCCTCCATCCCCCCGGCTCAGCGGCTGCTGGTGAGCTGCGAAGGCGCTTTCAGCTATCTCACCCGTGACTATGGGCTGGAGGAGGCCTGGCTGTGGCCGGTGAACGGCGAGCGGGAGGTGACGCCGCAGCGGATGCAGCGCCTGATCACCACCGTGCGGAACCGGCGCGTGCCGGCGGTGTTCTGCGAGAGCACCGTGGATGCCCGGGCCCAGCAGCGGGTGGCGCGCGAGAGCGGCGCCCGCTTCGGAGGCCTCTTCTATGTCGATTCCCTTTCGCTGCCAGGCGGCCCCGCTCCCAGCTACCTGGCCTTGATGCGCCGCAATGTCGACACCCTGATCAACGGGCTGCGTGCGGGCACTCCGCCGGCCTCCGGCTCCGGGCCGGACCCGGCCCCCTGAGCCGGGCCTGCTGAGAGCCTGCCGGTTGCCAGGCTGTGGTACGGCGGCAGCTTCCGCGGCGCGCCGCGCCGGACTCCTGCCTGACCTTGCCCAGGCATGGGCTGATCGGTACCGATGGAGTCCGCAGCCTGGGGATCCGCGTTCACCGCGGCCAGCGCCTGCGCCGCATCAGGGACGCTGCCCAGGAGCTGAGCCGCCACCTGATCTCCCAGCGCGTGCTGATGGGCCTGATGCGGCTGTGGCGCGTCGGAGCGATCGGCATGGGCCGCTGGATGGCCCTGCTGCTGGCCCTGCTGCTGCCGCCGCTGATCACCGCCAGCGGCATCAGCGGTGTGGCGATTCCGCGTGATCTGGGATCGATCGCCATTCCTTAAGCCTCGCTGGCGATCTTGACGCTCTTCGCCACCAGCGTCTTCCTGTTCGGCAGCAAGACCGGGGGGCCGTTGTTGTCGCTGCTGCTGATTGGTGTGCTGGTGCTGGCCAGCTACCGGGTCAACGACCACCACGCGGTGCGTCTCCGGGCGGGGGCGGTGACGCCCACCCTGCCGCAGCTGCAGCAAGCCTCGAGGCCTGGCTCGCCCGCGATGGCCGGCGCCAGGCGATCGAGGCCTCCAGGACGGCCGCCGTCCCGACCCGGTGGCCGATCGACGTCGCCTCGGCCCAGGGTGGCGGCGTCTCCGTCGCTTAACACGCGGCCAAGGCCCTGCCCCTGCGGAGTCAGGCGGTGCCCGACTTCCCCGCTCCTCTGCTCGCGATCAGCGGTGTCTCCGGGGGCAGCGTCGGCTCCACCCTCTCTGGGAATGGCCTCAGCCAGGCCCAGGCGGGGCAGGATCTGGTCGCTCGCATCGATCAGACCTTCGACCAGACCTTCGACCGTGACCAGCTCTCGCCGGTGCTGGCGGCGATGCTGTTCCAGGACACGGCGCAGCGGTTCTATCCCGTGGCGGTTCCGGCCTGGGATCGGACCCTGGGGCTGGAACTCTCCTTCAGCGACGGCGGTGACGCGTCCGGCGCGCCAGGTTCAGCACGGCGGCGGTGATGAGCGCCCGTTTCCCGCTGATCACGCCCTAAGCATGGTTCAACGGCTCAGCGCAGCAGCGCCAGCGGCGCAGCGTTGATGGCGGTCACTACGCCAACTCCGGTGCCGTGGCGGCCGAGGAGCTCGTGCAGGCCCTCGAGGCGGCGGTGGCGCGGCTGGGGGGTGCAACAGGCGGTGGAGGTGATCCCGATCGCGATCGTGGGAATCGGCACCTACCAGGTGGCCCCCGGCAGCGACAGCCCCGGCGATCCGGCCGCTGGCAGCGGCGCTCGTCCCAGTCCGCTGCTCAGCTTTTCAGCGGTCGATGCCCTGTTCGTCGCCCGCGACGCGCGGGTGGCCAGGGCCCTCAGCGGCTAAGACGTGCGCTGCGGCCCCGCCGGTGGCGGTGGACTCTGCATCACCCTGCAGACCCGGTACCGGTTCTCGGGCCCATCCACCGCCCCTTCCGGATCACGCCCGGCTTCGCCGCCTCAGGGGCCTGCCCACGCTGCCGCCGGCGCGGTGCGGCAGATCCCGCTGCCGTGCCTGAGTCGCCAGGACACAGGCCGCAGCTGGAGCCTGCCGGCCCGGTGGGGCGGGCCAGGCTCCCGGCATTCCCAGCGTCGAGACGATCGTCCAGTGGGTGCGCCGGCAGGTGGAGCCGAGCCCCGCTCCCCCATCCGGGCGGGGTTGATCGCTCCATCGGCAGGTCTGGCCCTTTGAATGGGTCGATGCTCTCCCCCGATCCGCCAGCCACCGAGCGTCTCGCCGCCCAGGGCGTGACGGTGGCGTATCACGGTGTGCCGGTGGTCGATGACGTGAGCTTCAGCCTGCCCGCCGGCTGCCTGTGCGGGCTGGTGGGCATGAACGGCGCCGGCAAGAGCACCCTGCTCCAGGCCCTTGGCGGCAGCCAGCCTCTGGCCGCCGGCAGCGTGCGGATCGATGGCCTGCCCCCCGCCCGGGCCCAGCGCCTGCAGCGACTGGCCAGCGTGCCCCAGAGCGAGCGGGTGGACTGGGACTTCCCGGTCCGTGTCCGGGACGTGGTGATGATGGGCCGCTATGGCCGCATGAACCTGTTGCGCTGGCCCTCGGCCGCCGATCGCCAGGCGGTGGAGCAGGCCCTGGAACGGGTGGACCTCGCTCCCCTGGCCGAGCGCCCGATCGGCGCCCTCTCCGGCGGTCAGCGCAAGCGTGTCTTCCTGGCCCGGGCTCTCGCCCAGGAGGCCACGGTGCTGCTGCTGGATGAACCGTTCAACGGCGTCGATCAGCCCACCGAGCAGCTGATCCTCAGCGTGCTGCGCGAACGCTGCGCCGCCGGCGCCACCGCCCTGCTCGCCACCCATGATCTCGAGACGATCCCCGACGTCTGCGACCGGGTGCTGCTGCTGAACCGCCGGCTGGTGGCTTTCGGTCCCACCGCCGAGGTGTTCACCCCGGCCCATCTGCAGCGCACCTTCGCCGCCGCATCCACCACCCCATGACTCCCCTGCTGTCCGCGGATCTGCTCAGCCCCTGCCTGTCACAGCTGCCCGTGGCGATCGGCGGCTGGCTGCTCGAGCCGCTTCAGCAGCCCTTCCTGCTGCGGGCGCTGCTGCTGGGGGGACTGGTGGCGGTGGTCTGCGCGGTTCTCTCCTGCTACCTCACCCTCAAGGGCTGGGCGCTGATGGGCGATGGCGTCTCCCATGCGGTTCTGCCCGGTGTGGTGCTGGCCTATACCCTCGGTCTGCCGTTCGCCCTGGGGGCCTTCGTGTTCGGCCTGGCGTCGGTGGGCCTGATGGGCTGGATCCGCCAGCAGACCCGCATCAAGGAAGACACGGTGATCGGCCTGGTGTTCACCGGCTTCTTCGCCTTCGGGCTGGTGCTGATCTCGCGCCTGCCCAGCGGCGTCGATCTCACCCACATCCTGTTCGGCAACCTGCTCGGCATCACCGATGCCGACGCCGTTCAGACCCTGGTGATCAGTGTGGCGGTGCTGCTGCTGCTGTTGCTGCGCGGCCGCGATCTGCTGCTGTTCTGCTTTGATCCGTTGCATGCCCGCTCGATCGGCCTGCGCACCGGGCGGCTCCACTACCTGCTGCTGGCCCTGCTGAGCCTCACCGCCGTGGCCGGGCTGCAGGCCGTGGGCATCCTGCTGGTGGTGGCGATGCTGGTCACTCCTGGCGCCACCGGCTACCTGCTCAGCGATCGCTTCGGGCCGATGGTGGGGGTGGCCATGGTCTCGGCGCTGCTGGCCACCCTGGCCGGCATCCTGCTCAGCTACTGGCTCGATCTCTCCACCTCCGGCGTGATCGTGATGGTCCAGACCGGCCAGTTCCTGCTGGCCCTGCTGCTGGCACCGCGCCACGGCCTGCTGGCCCGGCGCCGCCGAGGGGGGCTCTCCAGCGCTCCGTCCCTGCGCTGAGCGATCCCGCGATCGCGGCCCCGGCCTCCGACCCCGGCCCGGCCCGGCCCGGCCCGGCCCGGCCACGATGCCCGCTCAGCCCCCCGCTCCGACGCCCGCAGAGGGGGCCGACGCTCCGGCAGCATCGGTGCGCCCCGCCGACCGCCCAGATGGCCGCCTCCGCCGCCGACCAGCGCTGGCCCTGGTGGCCGCTGCTGCCCCTTTACCCCTACGGCCGGCGGCGGACCCTGGTGCGCTGCCTGATCCCGGAGCGCCTCTGGAGCGTCGAGCAACTGCAGGGGGTGTGGTACGTGGCGGTGCCGATCCGGATGACCGTGGTGCGGGTGCCGGAGGGTCTGCTGCTGTATGCCCCGGTGGCTCCGACCGCTGAAGTGCTGGCCGCCCTGCGGCAGCTGGAGGAGCGCCACGGCCCGGTGTGCACGATCGTGCTGCCCACCGCCTCCGGTCTGGAGCACAAGCTGCCGGTGCCGGCGATGGCCCGGGCCTTCCCCGCTGCGCAGGTGTGGGTCGCGCCCCGCCAGTGGAGTTTTCCCCTGCGGTTGCCACCGCGCTGGCTCGGCTTTCCCCCCGGCCGCACCTGGGTGCTGTTCGAGGACGGTCTGCCCCACCGCGACAGCCTGGAGTGGATTCCGCTGGGGCCCCTGGATCTCGGTCTCGGTACGTTCCTGGAGGTGGCGCTGCTGGACCGCTCCAGCGGCAGCCTGCTGGTCACCGACGCTCTGGTCGCGCTGCCGGAGGAGCCCCCGGCCCTGTTCGATCTCGATCCGACGCCCCTGCTCTTCCATGCCCGTGAGCGGGGCAGTGAGCCGTTGGCTGACACACCGGACGCCCGCCGCCGGGGCTGGTGGCGGTTGCTGCTGTTCGCCAACTATCTGCGGCCTGCACCGCTCGATGTGCCGTCGCTGGGAGCGGTGCTCGGTGATGCTCTGCGCCCGGGGCTGCGCAGCCCGCGCAGCCATTTCGGCCTTTATCCCTTCCGCTGGCGCCAGGGTTGGCAGGAGGAGGTCCGGGATCTGATCGCTCCGGGGTTGCGGGTGGCGCCGGTGCTGGAGCGGCTGGTTTTTCCTCGGGCCCGTGCCGCCCTGGTGGCCTGGTTGCGCCGCCTGGCTGCTCTCCAGGGTGTGCGCTGGCTGGTGCCGGCCCACTACGACGCGCCGGTGCCGATTGATTCCGAGGCTCTCGCCCGCCTGGCCGAACGGCTGGAGAGCGGTCCCTGGGCACCGGACAGCGGCTCCTGGGGGCTGCTGGCGTCGATCGATCGGCGGCTGTTGGATCTGAGGCTGGTGCCGGCTGAACCGCAGCTGGACGCCGGGGTGATCGCCGGCGGTAGAGAAATCCCCCGCGGCTGATCATCAGGTGCGGAGCGGAGTGGTGCGCGCCGTTGTCAGCGCGCCTCGGGCCGACTACTGGGCTGGCGGGAGGCCAGAGGGGCGGCTGCGGCCTGCGGCGAGTGCTGGGGGAATTCCACGGCGGTGCCTGTCACCGCTGCGTCGAGAAGGCCGCCGACTCTGAGGCGCTGCGTGTTCAGAGGCGCCTGTGGCTCAGAGGCGCAGTTCGCCCGGGTCGTCGAAGCAGGCGTCAGCGTTCTCATCGGCCAGCAGGGCCGTATCCAGCTCCATGCGCTGCTCCATCTGGCGCAGGAAATACCCGGTCATCATGGCGGAGGCCAGCAGGCCGGCCAGATTGTCGCGGCTGGTCTGGATCTTCACGTCGAACTGCTCACTCGGCAGCATGCCGAGCAGGCCCTGCACGTTGTGGCGGATGATGTCCTGAATCTCACCGCTGGCGGAGCGTGCCACCCGCTGAAGCACATCGGGGGACTGGCCCTGGAGGTACTGGATCAGCGCGTTGCTGCCGATCGCCTCGTTGTCGCTGGTGAGGAACTCCGGGTTGAACATGGGGGTCTCCCGTTCGATCCGGATGCAGATCCGGAGCAGAACAGAACCTTAACGCAGGTGGTCAGCCCGCTTCCCCGGGGGAGAACCGGATCGGGCCGAACCTCTGCAGCGGCCAGTAACGCCAGATCGCCGTTCCGATCACCTCGGCTTCCGGCAATGGTCCCCAGAGGTGGGAATCGAGGCTGGCGTTCCGGTTATCGCCGAGCACCATCAGATGCCGCTCGGGAACCGTCACGGGTCCGAAGCTGTAGTCCATGGGCACGCTGGTCCAGTCGTGGGCGAGGGGGGCGCCATTGCGCCAGAGCTGCCCGTCGGCGACCTTCACCGTGTCCCCCGCCACCGCCACCACCCGCTTGATCAGGGCGGAATCCGGGTCGTAACCGATCTCGCGCAGGGCCTGCGGCGGATGGAAGACCACGATCGTTCCGGGGCGGTGATGGCGATGCAGGCGCTGGCCCAGCTTCTCCACCAGCACCCGGTCCTGAAGCTGCAACGTGGGCAGCATCGAGCCGGACGGGATCCAGCGCGGCTCCACCACCAGCGCCCGCAGCAGCAGGGCCACAAGAACCCAGGCGAGCATCGACAGCAGGGTGCGCGACCACTCGCCGCCGGGCAGCGTGATGCCCCCACCAGGCTTGGCTGCCTCCGGGCGGGACGGGGGGTCGGGGGTCTGCATCGGGCCGGTGCTCCCGCAGGATGGGTCACCATCCTGAACAGCCGAGCACGCCGATGGCGATCGGGGCCGAGCCACTGCCGGAGCGCTCCGCGGTCGTCGCCGCTCTTGAGCTGCTGCGGGCGCTGCAGCGCGGCGGCATGGATCACCTGGTGCTCTGCCCCGGCAGCCGTTCGGGACCCCTGGCGGCGGCCGCCGGCCTGCTGGAGCGCCATGGGCTTCGGCTGCATCCGGCCCTCGATGAACGCTCCGCCGCCTTCTTCGCCCTGGGACTCGGGCGGGCCCTGGGTCGGCCCGCCGGGGTGGTCACCACCTCCGGCAGCGCCGTCGCCAACCTGCTGCCGGCGGTGGTCGAGGCCGACACCGGCACCATCCCGCTGCTGCTGCTCAGCGCCGATCGGCCCGATCGCCTCAAGGGCTGCGGCGCCAACCAGAGCGTCAACCAGGAGACGTTCCTGCGGGCCAGCTGCCGCTGGTTCGGCCAGGGCGATGGCCGGGGCCTGGCGGCGATGGACGCTGCGGCGCTGGAGCGTCTGGCGGCGGTGGCCCTGGCCCACTGCCTTGGCGGTTGGGCGGGTACTGATGCATGGAACGACGCGCGCTCCGGCGTGAGCAGCGACCGGGACCGCGGGGGGAGGCAGCGGCCGCCAGGCCCGGTGCATCTCAACCTGCCGTTCGAGGAGCCCCTGCATGCCTCCGGTCTTGAGCTGCTGGCCCTGGAGCGGGCCCTGCAGGACCGCCCTGATCCATGGCCGGCTGGAGACTCCTCACGCCAGGGATCGCCTGGGGCCTCGGCCGCGACCGTGCCCAGGGCAACGGCAGCGGCTGCGGCTGCGGTTGCGGCGGCCCCCTACCCCCTGCCTGAGCCCGTGCGCCTGGACCCCGATGCCCCCGGGGTCGTGGTGGCCGGACCCTGGCGCGGTTCTCCCCAGGCCTGGCCCGCCCATCTCGATGCCCTGCGTGCCTGGCAGCGTCGCAGCGGCTGGCCGGTGCTGGCCGATGCCCTGTCGGGGCTGCGGGGCCAGGAGGGGCTGGAGCTGGTGGCCGGCTACGACCTGATCCTCGAGTGCCCTCCGCCCGATCTGGGGGCGCCCCAGGTGCTGCGCCTCGGCAGCCTGCCCGCCAGCCGGCGCCTGCAGCGCTGGTTGCAGTCGACGGCCGGGACCCAGGTGCTGGTGAGCGAGGGTGACCCCCGGCCCCTGGATCCACTGGGCTGCCTGCGGGGTCAGTGGAGCGGCGGTCTGGCCGCCTGGTGGGACGGGCGCGATCCGGCCCCGGCGGCACCCTCAGCCGCCAGCCTGGCCCTGGCCGCGCGCTGGCAGCGGGCGGAGGCCCGGGTGCAGGCGCTGCTCGATCGCCCCGAGACGGCTGCTGCCGCCACTGCATCGACCACTACTGCATCGGCCACCACTGCATCGGCCACCAATGCCCCCGTCGGCACTGCATCCGCCACCGCTAACGCGACCACCAACGCCACCGCTACCACCGTCGCCGTGGCCCTTGCCGGCGGCACCGATGCTTCCACGGCGCAACCGCCTGCCGGAGCTGGAGGCGCTGCCGCACCGTTCGATGAGCCCGGCCTGGCCCGACGCCTGGCGGAGCTGCTGCCGGCGGGACTGCCGCTGATGCTGGCCAACAGCAGCCCGGTGCGCGACTGGGAGAGCTTCAGCGCCGGCCGCCAGCCGCCGCGGCCCCTGTTCTCCTTCCGCGGTGCTTCCGGCATCGACGGCACCCTCTCGATCGCCGCCGGCCTGGCGGAGGCCCTGGGCCGGCTGGTGCTGATCAGCGGCGATCTGGCCCTGCTGCACGATGCCAACGGCTGGCTGTGGCTGCCGCGGCTGGCCGGACGGCTGACGGTGCTGGTGATCGCCAACGATGGCGGCGGCATCTTCGAGCAGTTGCCGATCCGGACCGAACCGGCGGCGGCCCTCGATTTCGAACGCCTGTTCGCCATGCCCCAGACGGTCGATCCACTGGCGCTGGCGGCGGTGCACGGGGTGCCGGGCCGCCAGGTCGCCGGGCCTGCCGCCCTGGAGCAGGACCTGGCCTGGGCCCTGGAGCATCCCTGCGCCCTGCTCAGCCTGACCACGGATCGCAGCGCCGATGCCAGCCGCCGCCGGCGGCTGCGCACAATGGCTGCGCGCGCCTGTGCCCAGCCATGAGCCTCTCCCCCACACCCCCGGCCGCGGTGGACTGGCAGCCCGTCGGCCGATACGAAGACATCCGTTACGACACCAGCGCTGAAGGGATTGCCCGGATCACGATCCATCGGCCGGAGAAGCGCAATGCCTTCCGCCCCCGCACGGTGCAGGAGCTCTGCGATGCCTTCAGCCGGGTCCGCGACGATCCCCGCATCGGCGTGGTGCTGTTCACCGGCGCCGGCCCGGCGGCTGATGGCGGCTGGGCCTTCTGCGCCGGCGGCGATCAGAGCGTGCGCGGCGACGGCGGCTACCTCGATGACAACGGCCTGCCCCGGCTGAACGTGCTCGATCTGCAGCGTCTGATCCGCAGCCTGCCCAAGGTGGTGATCGCTCTGGTGGCGGGCTATGCCATCGGCGGTGGCCAGGTGCTGCATCTGCTCTGCGACCTCAGCCTGGCGGCCGAGAACGCGGTGTTCGGCCAGACCGGCCCGCGGGTGGGCAGCTTCGATGGCGGCTTCGGGGCCGGCTACCTGGCGCGGGTGGTCGGCCAGCGCAAGGCCCGGGAGATCTGGTTCCTCTGCCGGCGCTACTCCGCCGAGGAGGCCCTGGCGATGGGGCTGGTCAACCGGGTGGTGCCGTTGGAGCGCCTGCAGGAGGAGGGGGTGAGCTGGGCGCGGGAGATCCTGCGCCACAGCCCTACGGCCATCCGTTGCCTCAAGGCGGCGTTCAACGCCGAAACCGATGGTCTGGCCGGGATCCAGGAGCTGGCGGGTCAGGCCACCCATCTCTTCTATCGGACGGCCGAGGGGCAGGAGGGCCGCAATGCCTTCCTCGAGAAACGCGAGCCCGACTTCAGCGACAGCCCCTGGCTACCCTGAGGTGACGCAGGCCACCCCGCTGTCCCGCCAATCCCGCGACGCCGTGTCCCCCCTGTTGTTCACCCCGCCGCCCCGGTGGCATGGCGCGGCCACAGTCCCGGGCGACTCCCTGTCTCGGCTGGCTATCGCCGTGGCCCTGACGGTCACAGCGCCGAACGCTCCGGCCAGCGCCGCCGCCCAACCCACTCTGGCGGCGGAATCCCCCCCGGCCCGGGCAGCCCTGCTTCAGCCCCCGCCTCCGGAGACCCCGCCAGAGCCTTCTTCCCAGGCGGCCCTCCTCGGTGAGGAGCCGTTGGTTCTCGAGCCGAGCATCCCCCCCCCGGGGGCTCCCGCAGCGCCAGAGGCGCCTCCCCATCCGCCCGCTGCCGCAGCTGATCCTGCTGCCGCTGCCTTTGCCGACCCTTCCGGACCGACGTCTGGTCCCGTCCTGGGTGCCGCGAGCGACCGGACCGGCTCCCCTGGGTCACCGGCTGCGGCGACGCCGGGCCCGTTGATCCCGCTGCCCGGGATCCCGCTCGCCGCCACGACGCCGGCGCCGAGCGCTCCCCCAGCGACATTGCCCTCTGCGACTACCCCGGCCGCGATTTCCACTTCCGCGATAGCGCCGCCTGGGATGCCGTCGTCTGCGACGCCCTCTGGGTTTCCCCCGTCCGGCATGACGCCTCCAGCGCCGTCGTCTGGCTCCGTCAGCCCGGCGCCGCCATCGCTGGCCACCAACAGCCTGGCGCTGCGGCGCCTGATCCTGGATCGCCGCCAGCGGGTGCTGCAGGTGCTCGATGGTGAGCGGGAACTGCGCCGGTTTCCGGTGGGGGTCGGCATGCCCGGCTGGGAGACGCCTGCCGGCAGCTTTGCCGTTCTCGAGAAGCGGGTGGATCCCATCTGGCAGCATCCCGCCAACGGCCAGCTGGTGCCGCCCGGCCCCGGCAACCCGCTCGGCAGCCGTTGGATCGGCTTCCACCGCGACTGCAACGGCCGCCGTGGCTTCAATGGTCAGGAACACCTGGAAGTCAAGGGCTGTGTCACCGCAGGCTTCCACGGCACCCCGAACCGCGAGAGTGTCGGACGGGCCGCCTCCCATGGCTGCGTTCGCCTCTTCGATGAGCACGCCCGCGAGCTCTTCGAGCTGGTTCAGGTCGGCACGCCGGTGATCGTGCTGCCCTGACGTCACGGTTCGGTGCAGCGGTTCAGCGCGGCAGTTCCAGCTGTGGTTCAACGCCGCGGTTCAGCGGGAACAGGCCACCGGCCAGCGCCCCGTAGAGTTGCCCCGCCCTGAGACGCCGTGGGATGCGCATCCTGTTCGCCGCCGCTGAATGTGCCCCGATGGTGAAGGTGGGGGGAATGGGGGATGTGGTCGGTTCCCTGCCTCCAGCGCTGGCGGCTCTGGGCCATGACGTGCGCATCATCATGCCGGGCTACGGCAAGTTGTGGAGCCGCCTGCAGATTCCGGCTGAGCCGATCTGGCGCGGCCACACGATGGGAACCGATTTTGCCATCTACGAAACACGTCATCCCACCCATGGTCTCCCCATCTATCTGGTGGGCCATCCGGTGTTTGATCCCGAGCGGATCTACGGTGGTGAAGACGAAGATTGGCGCTTCACCTTCTTCGCCAGTGCTGCGGCGGAGTTCGCCTGGAATGTCTGGAAGCCCCAGGTGCTGCATTGCCACGATTGGCACACCGGCATGATTCCGGTCTGGATGCATCAGGATCCTGAGATCAGCACTGTTTTCACCATCCATAATCTTCGTTACCAGGGCCCCTGGCGCTGGAAACTTGATCGCATGACCTGGTGCCCCTGGTACATGCAGGGAGATCACACGATGGCGGCGGCACTGTTGTATGCCGACTGTGTCAATGCGGTCTCTCCAACCTATGCCCAGGAGATCCGCACACCCCAGTACGGCGAGAAGCTTGAGGGTCTGCTCAATTACATCAGCGGCAAGCTTCGCGGCATCCTCAACGGCATCGATACGGCCGACTGGAATCCGGCCAGCGATCCGGCCCTGGTCGCTCCCTTCTCGGCCGATGACCTCAGCGGCCGGGCCGCCAACAAGCGCGCTCTGCAGGAGCGGATGGGGCTCACCGTCAACCCTGAGACTTACCTGATGGGCATGGTGAGCCGCCTGGTCGATCAGAAGGGGGTCGATCTGCTGCTTCAGGTCGCCGACCGGGTGCTGGCGTACACCGACAGCCAGATTGTGGTGCTGGGCACCGGTGACCGGGGCTATGAATCCGGCCTCTGGCAGATGGCCGCACGTCACCCGGGTCGGTTCTCGGTGTTTCTCACCTACGACGACGCCCTCTCACGCCTGATCTACGCCGGCACCGATGCCTTCCTGATGCCCAGTCTGTTCGAACCGTGCGGCATCAGCCAGCTGCTGGCGATGCGTTACGGCTCGATTCCGGTGGTGCGCAAGGTGGGCGGTCTGGTCGATACCGTGCCGCCCCACGATCCCCGCGCTCACGCCGGCACCGGCTTCTGTTTCGACCGCTACGAACCGGTCGATTTCTATACCTCGATCGTGCGCTCCTGGGAGGCTTTCCGTCATCAGGACAGCTGGCGCGAACTGCAGAAGCGGGCCATGACCCAGGACTACAGCTGGGAGCGTTCGGCCCGGGAGTACGACGCCATGTATCGCGAGGTCTGTGGCCTCAAGGAGCCCACTCCCGACGCCGAGGCGGTGGAGCGCTTCTCCCAGGGCCAGGGTGCGGACCCCAGCCTGCGCGAGCCTGCCAACCGGGCCTCCTTCGAGCAGGAGCTGACTGAGGAACCGTCGCCCACGGCACCGCCACCACGCGGCCGCAACCCCTTCACGCAACTCCTCCGCCGCGGTGACGGCTGAAACGGAGCCTCCTGGTCGAGTTCGCTCGGGTCAGGGTCCTCCGGGGCCGGGTCGCCAGGGCAGCGCCCTCCCGGCTCCATATCACAGTCCCTGGCGCCGGCTGGCAGACGATCTGGGCGACGCCTCGGCCGATCTGCGCTTGCGTCTGCAGGAGCTGCTGCGGCGCAACCGGGAGGGCAGCCTGCCGCGACCGTCCTGGTGGCCTCCGGCCCTGGCTCCGGCCTTCTGGCCGCTGATCCTGGTGGCGGCTCTCGGCGCGGTGATCGCTCTGCTTCTGGGATTGCCTACCCTCGCCGGCCGGCTCCAGTCCCCGGTTCAGCCCACCGGCAGCGCTGATTCCGCCGTCCTGGCCCCCGGCCTCGGCGCCAGTCTTCCCTCCAGAGCCGGGGCAGCCCCTTCCCCCTCAGCCCCAGCCCTCGGCTCTGAGCCGGTCCAGGAGCCTGCAGCTCCTGAGGCGGTATCCAGCCGCAGGCGCCCGTCCCGCGGGCCGCACCTGGGCTCGAATCACACCCCCAGCGCAGCGGCCCCTGCCGGTGGTGGTTCGACCCCCGCGCCGGCCCCAGACGCTGCGGCGGCAGGTGCGGCTGGTTCTGCTGGCCCGGTTGCCCCGGCTGGACCCTCCGGCACCAGCCTCCCGCCGGCCACTGTTGAGCTCCCGGAGCCGTCACCCACGGGCACTGGACTGACCTCGGAGCCTGCGACGGCCGGGTCGACGCCACTCGGCGCCGCTGATGCAGGCGCTCCTGGAGGAGGTGCCCTGGATGCCGACGCGGCGGCCGCTGCTGCGTCCCAGGCCCGCTCCCGGCTCCTGCAGGCGCTGGCGGTGGCCGATCCCGACAGCCTGATCCTCGATCTGAGCAGCGATGACCCCAGCGCCACCTTGAGCCTTCAGCTGCAGGATCGCTTCACCACCCTCGCCGTCGCTGAGCAGCGCCGGCTGGCCGAGGCCTGGCAGGCGCGGGCGGTGGCGCTCGCCTATGAACGGCTGGAACTGCGCGATCGCCAGGGCCGGCTGCTGGCCCGACCGGCCCGGGTGGGGGCCGGCATGGTGCTGCTGCAGCCCGCCGGCTGAAGGACTCAAGCGCCAGAGCCGCTCCGCTCCCGCCAGGGGCGGGGGCCTGGATCCGGGGTCGGCGCCGCGGGACGGGGCGGGCGTCAGGATGGCCGCCGCACCACCCTGCGTCCACCCGCCGTGCCCTCTGCCTCCCCTTCCCTCACGGCCGCTCTGCTCGAGGGGCTCTGGGGCCCGGCGGTCGGCGGCGACTCCCTGCCCGCCAACGCCGATCCCGACCGCCGCTTCAGCGGTGTCACCACCGACAGCCGTCGCATCGCCGCCGGAGACCTGTTCATTCCCCTGGTGGGAGAGCGGTTTGATGGCCACGCCTTCCTCGAGGCTGTGCTGCCGGCAGCGGCTGATGGGTCTATCGATGTGGGTGCGGCCGCAGCGCTGGCCCAGCGCGATCGTCTCACTCCCCAGCAGGCCGAGGCTCTCGTCACCCGCTCAGGCCGCCCGCTCTGGCTGGTGGACGACACCCTGCTGGCTTACCAGCAGGTGGCGGCCCTCTGGCGCCGGCTGCTCGGGCTGCCGGTGGTGGCCGTGACGGGCTCGGCGGGCAAGACCACGACCCGTGAACTCATCCGGGCCGTTCTGGCCTCCCTGGGCCCGGTGGTGGCCAGCAGCGGCAACGAGAACAACGACGTCGGCGTCCCCCTCACCCTGCTGAAGGCCGACGGGAACACCGCCGCCCTGGTGGTGGAGATGGGCATGCGCGGGCCCGGCGAGATCGAGCGGCTGAGCCGCAGCGCCGAGCCCGATGTGGCGGTGATCACCAACATCGGCACCGCCCACATCGGCCGCCTGGGCAGCCGCGAGGCGATCGCCGCCGCCAAGGCCGAGATCACCGCTGCCCTCAGCCCCAGGGGGCTGCTGGTGGTGCCCGCCGGCGACCCGCTGCTGGAGCAGGCCCTGAGCGCCGGCTGGCAGGGGCGGGTGCGACGGGTGGCGCTGGCCGATGAGATTCCGGGTTTCGCGGCGGGACTATCGCCGGCGGATCGGGTGGCCAGGCTCGACGACACCATGGCCTCGCTCACGCTTCTGCGGGGTCCGGGGCGTGAGGCGGCGTCCGCGCCGATCCCGCTGCCCCTGCCCGGGCGCCACAACGCCCGCAACCTGATGCTGGCCCTGGCCGTGGCGGAGGAACTCGGTCTCGATCCCGCCAGCCTGGGGCCGCTGGCGGTGGAAGTGCCGGGCGGGCGCAGCCGCCGCCTGAACCTGGGCGGCGTGGAGGTGCTCGACGAGACCTACAACGCCTCGCCGGAGGCGATGCTGGCCGCCCTCGACCTGCTGGTGGCCCCTGACCCGGCGTCCGGCGAAGCCGGCGGCCGTCGCTTCGCGGCCCTCGGCACGATGCTTGAGCTGGGGGAGCGCAGTGCGGAACTGCACCGACAGGTCGGGGCGCGGGCGGCGGCCCTCGGGCTCGATGGACTCATGATCGTGGCGGCCGGACCGGAGGGTGAGGCGATGGCCGCCGGCGCGGGCGCTCTGGAGCGCCTGGCCCGGGTGGCGAGCCCGGAGGAGGCCGCGCCGCTGCTGCGGCAGTGGTTGCGTCCGGGCGATCGGCTGTTGCTCAAGGCCAGCCGCGGCGTCGCCCTGGAGCGCCTTCTGCCGCTGCTGGCATCGGCGGGGGATGCGGACTGATCGCCGCTAGGTTGGGGCCGATGTCGGGGCGCGGATGACCTCCACGGTGCGCTGCACGTTGTCCGTGCTCGTCTTGCCTGTGCTGATCGCAGGCGCTGCCGGCCTCCCGGTCGCGGCCCAGACGCGGTCAGCCGCGGGCAGCAGCACCGCCACCCCACCAGCGGCGAGGACGCCCTCGGCGCCTTTTGCGGCCCCTGCCGCCCCGCCGGCTACCGCCCCTTCTCAGGCCAACCTGCCTCCGGATCCGCCCGTTGTGATCTGGGAGCCGGTGGATCCCAATGCCCCGCGCCCCAGCCGGCCAGCCGCGATCGCCCCTTCGGCCGCCGAGCGTTCTGGCGCCGGGCCACAGGCCGGTGGCGGCGGCGCCCGAGCGATCCCGGTGATGCCGGTGGGTGCCGGCACCCTTCCTGCCGGTGGTACCCCGGGCACCGCTGGCGGCAGCCTCCCGCCCGGATTCAGCGGTCTGGGAGGCATGCCGATGCCTTCGCTGCGCTCCAGGCCTGGCCAGGGCGGTCGTGGTGGCGTGGCGCTCCCCCCCGGCGCCATGCCCCCCGGGATGATGCCTCCCCCTCCGGGAGCGATGCCTCCGGGGATGTTGCCTCCCGGGGCCATGGTGCCCGGATCACTGCCGCCGGGGGCGATGCCGCCCGGGGTCCTTCCTCCTGGTGCGATGCCTCCGGGCGCGATGCCCCCCGGCGCCATGCCACCCGGCATGCGTGCCAGGCGGCCTCCCCTGGGGGCGCTGCCGCCTCCGCCCGTCGGCGGCCCCCCATCGCTGCCGGGTGCCACCAAACCAGCCGCCTCCACCTCCAGCCTCGGCCCGGCAGCCTGGCTGCTGCCGTTGCTGCTGCTCGGGGCCGGTGGCGGCACCTTCGCTGCGCTGCGGCTGCGTCAGCGCCGCACCCCGGATGGGGCCGCCGGGCCGCCGCTCAGGAAGTAGCGAGCCGGCCGGGGCGGGCCGATTCCCGCCTCGCCTGATCCACCGGCCGCCCCTCAGTCGGGCCGGGGCCCCGGCCAGTCGAGCCGGTTCACCTGGCGAGCGCGACCGAAGGCCAGGGCACCTGAAGGAACGTCCTGGGTGATGGTGGAACCAGCGGCGACCGTGACCCCGTCACCGAGGGTGACCGGTGCCACCAGAACGCTGTTGGCGCCGGTCTTGCTGCGGGCGCCGATCACGGTGCGGTGCTTGCGAACGCCGTCGTAGTTGGCGGTGATTGTGCCGGCCCCCACGTTGACGTTGGCCCCCAGCTCGGCATCGCCCAGATAGCTGAGGTGGTTGGCCTTGACACCGGCGGCGAGGGTGCAGTTCTTCACCTCCACGAAGTTGCCGATGCGGGCCTGCGGGCCGATCCGCGCACCGGCACGCAGCTGGGCGAAGGGCCCGACACTGGCGCCGTCCTCGACCGTGGCGTCGCTCAGCACCGCATGCAGCAGGGTCACGTCGGATCCGAGGCTGCTGTTCTCGATCAGGCAGCCGGGTCCGATCCGGCTGCGGTCGCCCACGCTCACCCGACCACGGAAGTGGCACTGGGGTTCCACCACCACGTCGCGGCCGAAGCGGGTCTCGTCACTGAGGGTGCAGCTGGCGGGATCGACGAAGGTCACGCCCTCCAGCATCCAGTGGCGGCGCAGACGCTCCTGGAGCAGGGCCTCGCACTGGGCCAGCTGCAGGCGGTCGTTGATGCCGTTGATCTCGTCGGCATCCGCCACCTCCAGGTGCATGGCGGGTTGGAGCAGGGCGACGGTGTCGGTGAGGTACAGCTCCCCCTGGTCGTTGTCGGTGGTGAGCTGGGGCAGCACGGCGGCCAGCCGCTTCCAGTCGAAGACGTAGATCCCGGCGTTGGTGAGGGTGTTCTGCCGCTGCTCCGGGCTGCAGTCGCGATGCTCGATGATCCCGCTGACGGCGCCGCCGGCATCGGCGAACACTCGGCCGTAGCCGGTGGGATCCGCCAGCCGGGCGGTGAGCAGGGTGACGGCCGCGCCGCTGCGGCGGTGCTGCTCCAGCAGCTGCTCGAGGGTCTCGCTGCGCAGCAGCGGTACATCGCCGTTGAGCACCAGCAGCTCACCGTCGAAGTCCTCGAGGGGCGCGAGCAGCTGCTGCACGGCATGGCCTGTGCCGTTCTGGGGCTGCTGCAGCACGAATTCGAGGCTGCCCTGGTTCGCCAGGGCCTGCTCCACCCGTTCGGCCTGGTGCCCGACGATCAGCAGCCGCCGCTGGGGCGCCAGCCTGGCGCAGCTCGCCAGCACCCGCTCCACCAGGGTGGCGCCCGCCAGGGGCTGCAGCACCTTGGGCAGGTCGCTTTTCATGCGGGTGCCCTTTCCGGCAGCCAGGACGGCAACGGCGAGCATTCAGGCGGCGGCGGCTGGCCGGGAATCTACCGGTCCTGCTTCACTGCTCCCGCAGCCGCTGATCGCTGGGCGCGATGGTTGCGTTGCCCGCCCCAGCGCCGCTGCCAGGCGGAACCGCTCTCGGCAGCGCTCGCCGCCTGGGCCCGTTGCCGGGCCGCCAGGATCGCGGCGCTCGCGGCCCGGCCATCGGGATCCCGGTAGGGCTCTCCCGCCCGCGAGGCCATGTGTTCCCGCTCCATCGCCGTCAGAGGGCGCAGGCAACCATCGTTAGCGAGGGGCGAGGGGGAGGCGGCGGTGCCGCCGCTCCAGGCCCCGTCGGCGGCAGGCTGCGGGCCGCGGATCGCTGCCAGTTGCAGCCCGGCGGTCTCGAGGCTGCGGCGCACGGCGGCGGCCGAGCAATAGGTGAGCAGCCGCCCCTGGGGGGCCAGGAGGCGGGCCAGAGCGCTCAGAAACTCCAGGCTCCAGAGCTCCGGACAGCGCCTCGGGGAGAAGGCATCGAGCAGCACCAGATCGCAGCGGCCCTCCAGGCCGGCCAGCAGCTCGGGCAGCCGACTGCGGGCGTCACCCCACAGCAGCTGGTCGCCCTGCCACAGCGCCTCGGCTGCCGCCAGGGCGCTGGCCGTCCACTGGCGGCGGAATCCGGTGTCGGCGCGGGCCAGGCGCAGCGGTTCCGGATCGCATTCCAGACCCCACCAGCGCAGGCCCAGCCGCCGCTGCTGCAGCGCTTCCAGCAGGGCGACGGTGTTGGTGCCGGTGCCCACCGCGACCTCGACCACCCGCAGGCTCCGGCTCGTCGCAAAGCGCTCCAGCCCGGCCGGCGCCACGAACTTGCCGCGGGCCTCCGCCAGGGCGCCTGCGGCGCTGTGGAAGCCCTCGCCGTGGCGGTCCGAGAACAGACTGAAACTCCCGTCGGCGGTGAGGCGCGGCCGCAGGATTGGCTCCGCCACGCCCTCAGGCCCGCAGCCGCGCCAGGTCGTCCCAGAAGCCCGGGTAGGAGACGGCCGCCGCCTCGGCGCGCCCGAGCCGGGAATCGCCGCGGGCCACCACGCTGGCCACCGCCAGGCTCATCGCCACCCGGTGATCGGTCTCACTGTCGAGATCCGCCCCATGCAGGCTCTGGCTGCCGGGGATCGTGAGTCCATCGGCGTGCTCCTCGATCCGTGCCCCCATCGCCTGCAGCTGACGGGCCATCACCGCCAGGCGATCGGTCTCCTTCACCCGCAGCTCCCCGGCGTCGGCGATGCGGCTGGTGCCTTCGGCATGGCAGGCGGCCACCGCCAGCACCGGAATTTCATCCACCAGGCGGGGGATCAGGTCGCCGCCGATCGTGAAGGCCTGGAGGGGCCCGTGGCTGACCTGCAGATCCCCCACCGGCTCACCGGCCACATCCCGCTGGTTGAGCACGGCGATGCGTGCCCCCATCGCCTGCAGCACCTCGAGAATGCCGGTGCGGCTGGGGTTGAGCCCCACGTTCTCGATCGTCAGCTCGGCGCCGGGGGTGATGGCCCCGGCCACCAGCCAGAAGGCGGCGGAGCTGATGTCGCCGGGCACCGTCACCGGCTGGCCGCGCAGCACCGACCCCGGGCGCACCAGAACCTCGGTGCCGGCAGACCCCACCACCGTGAGGTCGGCGCCGAAGGCCCGCAGCATCCGTTCGCTGTGGTCGCGGGAGTGGGCGGGTTCGATCACGGTGGTGGGGCCATAGGCCGTGAGGGCTGCCAGCAGGACAGCGCTCTTCACCTGGGCTGACGCCACCGGGGTACGGATCGTGGCGCCGCTCAGCGGCCGCCCCTGCACAGCCAGCGGCGCCAGGTTGCCGTCCTGGCGGCCATGGATCTCTGCCCCCATCGCCGCCAGGGGGACCGCCACGCGGCGCATCGGCCGGCGGCGCAGGGAGTCGTCGCCGGTGAGGACGAAATGGCGACCGGCCCGGCCCGCCAGCAGGCCCAGCATCAGCCGCATCGTGGTGCCGGAATTGCCGCAGTCGAGGATTGACTCCGGTTCCTGGAGGCCATCGAGCCCCACCCCCTGCACCCGCACCACCGCGCCGTCCGCGATCGGCGAGACGCCGACTCCCATCGCCCGCAGGCAGGCGGCGGTGCTGAGGGGGTCCTCGGCGGGCAGCAGGCCGTCGATCACCGTTTCCCCTTCGGCGATCGCGCCGAACAGCAGGGCCCGGTGCGAGATCGACTTGTCGCCCGGCACCCGCACCCGGCCCCGCAGGCTGCCGCCGGCGGGCAGGGCCAGAACCGCGGCCGGATCGGCGCCGCTGGTGGGCGGTTGGGGGTCGGGGCTGCTCACGCCGGGAGGCCGAAGGCACCGGGATCCTATGGAGGCGCTGTCGTGATGGGCCGGGATGGGCTGGCAGCCGTCGACCGGCATCAGGCCTGCGGCGGGCGTCCTGGTGGAGGGCACTGGTTGGTGGCGTGGCTGGTGAACCGGCTCGCCATCCGGCTCATCCCGCTGCCCGGCGTCGCTGCGATCGGTGCGTGCAGCTCTGTTGAGAGCACCCCGTCATGCCCGCGGTGCTCTGAGGTCACAGGCGTTGCAGCCACGCGCTGAGCATGGATTGCCCACGTCCGGCGAGTTCGGCCCCCCAGCGGGCTGTGTCCTCACGGATCTGGGCGATCAGCGGGGCACCCCCGCGAGCACTGAGCTCATGGGCGTGGATGACGAGCCAGTTCTCGAGATTGGCCGCCAGAAATTCGGGGTGACACTGCCAGGCCATGGCGTGGTTGCCGATCATGAAGCCTTGCTCACGCACCAGTGCCGTGCTCGCGAGTCGCCGAGCCGAGGGTGGCAGGTCAAAGGTGTCACCATGCCAGTGCATCATGGGCACCTCATCATTGGCTCCGAAGAGGAAGCGTGACGGGCAATCTTCAGGAAGATCGCTCGCACGCTGCAGGGGCGACCAGCCGATTTCGTGCGTCCCGCTTGGGTAGACGCGGGAGCCCGCCGCCTTGGCCATGAGCTGGGCGCCGAGACAGAGCCCAAGCAGTGGTCTGCACTCCCTGAGCCGGGTCTCGATGACGGCTTGTTCGGCGTCGAGGAAGGGGTACATCGCTGCGTCGTAGACCCCGATCGGGCCGCCCAGGACCACCAGCAAGTCGGCGGTGGCCGCTTGCGCGAACTCCGCGGCCGTTGCCGTCGGCGCAGAGACGTAGGTGATGGCGTAGCCCGCCGCACGAATTGGCGGCTCGAAGGAGCCGAGGTCCTCTGGGTGGACGTGACGCAGGGCTATACAGGAGTGAGCCATATCAATCGCTCTCCAGGGTTTGTGGTTCCATCGATCGGGGTGTCCGTATCCAGAAGCTGGTAGGCGCTGAACTCATCGGCGATAGAAGGCTCCTCCATCACCCCGGCTGCAGCGAACAATCGAAGTGTTGGCCGTGCATCCTGGCGGACACGCTGACCGATATCCCCAGGAGGATAGACCTCATCCAGAATATCTGGAATGTCTTGCTGAGAGATGCCAAATGAGAGCAGGATCGATCTCTCCAGCTCGCGATCAGGACCAAGGAAAGTCCAGACAAGTTCGGGAAGGACATGCCCCATCGCCTCCCGCTCGCCCGCGGAAAGAGCATTCCACATAGTGGCGAAAAGGCCGTGGAAATAGGCACCGTGAACCCGCTCATCAAGGGCGTGATCGTGGAGGACCTCGCGGACGAGTGAAGCAACCGCTGGATCCTGCGGGATCCCGAACAGCACCTTTGAAACGAGCGTCTCTGACACCGCGCAGAAAAAGAGACGAATGATCTTTGGATCCAGGGCATCACGATGCTCCTCGATGATGCGCTCCAGGACGAGAGTGAATTGCGGGATGCCGACAACGCCTGGATCGAGGCCAAAGGCTGAGGTGACGACTTTGGCGAGCCGATCAACAAACAGCGCATGGCCCGCTTCATCACAATAGATGTGGAGAGCATCTTCGCGCTGAACTGGATTGACCTCAAAATGGACTTTGTTGTTGGCAAGAGCTGAACAGACGGGATTGACGTGCTCGGTCTCCAGCGTGCGGGTGAAGGTCAGGTGCGCCAGTAATCGGTAGGCGAGAATGCGTTGGCGGCGCTCTTCGTCATCAGCAAAAATAGAATGCTTGGTGAGTGGTACAAGATCTGGAGAGAAGGGGAGTCCATCCAATCCACCGCTGCGAAAAGGCTTGGTGCGGATCCAACTCTGCTGATCCCATAGGTGAAATAACCCATGCCGCTCACCCATGACCACCCCCTCCGAGACGCCTGGTGGACACGCTAACCCTACACTTCGCACACAAAACGAGTTTAAACATGACGTTAAGACCTTGAGCTGAAATTCACATTCCAATTTAGCCCTTCAGCTTGGTTGCTGCTACGCCCGGCAGGCACGGCGTCCTGGAGCCGGCTGGCCCTCCATTGGCCTCCACCGAGGTCAATGAGTCATCACCGTGTCACTGAAGTATGAATGAAGAATTGGTGAAGCAGGGCTGACAGATTGCCGATTCTCATGCCGAGTCAGGGTCACCAGGGCCTTTCGATGTGCCGGTGCAGGACTGGGAATCAGGCCCGATCCGCTTGGAAGCGGCAGAGGCCGCTGAGGGAGGAGCAGCCCGACCGCACGGGCTTTCCCATGCACGCTTTGCAGGTTCTGCGAACCATCCCACTGACTCTCCCGGCGCGAAGGGCTCCAGGCGTGTCGCGGTTGCGGCCTGAGCGTCCCATGCAGGCACGGGGTCTTCGGCCAGGTCCTGCAGCGGCAGCATGGTTCCACCTCCAAACAACACCCGTTCCCTCGCCGAAACAATCCCGCCGGCTCCAGTGACAGCTGTCGAGGCGGTCCGGCTGGCCGCTGGCCGGAGCGGGTGGGGGGCTGGGGCATGGCCTGGGGACCCAACCATGCACCGGAACCCACAGCCCAAGGGAACCCACGGCACCGGAGTGCGCAGCCGCTGGATCCGGGGACGGAGGCTGAGACGCCGGTGGAGGAGCCGATCTTCTGCTCAGGGCTGGATCCCCGCCGCCCGCAGCGCCGCCGAGAGCCCCCAGACCTCGACCACCAGGGCGTGCCAGGGACGGATCAGCTCCATGTCGAGGGCCATCGGTTCCGGGGCCGCCGCCCGCAGCGCCCGGGCCGCCGCCAGCTGGGCCGTTGCCTCCTCCAACCGCTGCCGGAACCGATCGCGGCTGGGGGCATCCATCACCCGATCGGGGCAGTGGCCCACCAGCACCAGGCCGCGGGCAAAGGACTCATCAAAGTCCTGGAGCAGGGGCGCCAGCACCCGATCCAACAGCTCGCCGGAGTCGTCGGGAAGGTCAGAAAGGCCGTAGTCCATGGCTGAACCCTAGGAATGCCCGTTCAGAGGCAGGGTTCGGGGAACCGGTGGGGGCCGGCCGGCGCCCCGATCAGCCCAGCAGCAGTCCGCCGTCCTCGTTCAGGCAGGCTCTGGCGCTGTGCAGGTCGTAGAGCAGATCCTGAAGGGTGATCCGCTCCAGTTCCCGGGCGATGGCCTGCCGCAGCCGGTGTTGCAGCAGCGCGGCCACGCGGTCGCTGGCCCCGATGTCCTCGGTGCCCCCACTGGAATCCGGCGGGTCGGAATGCTCACCCGTCCAGGAGGGGCCGCCTGGCGCTGGGCGTGGGGCGGGCCGGATCGCCGCCAGCACCTGGCTGAGGCGCAGCTGCGCGGGTGGCGCGGCCAGGCGGTAGCCCCCCTGACGTCCCCGGCGGGCCTCAAGCAGACCGGCCCGGCGCAGCCGCAGCAACAGTTGCTCCAGCAGTGCAGCCGGCAGCTTCTGCACCAGGGCCAGCTCATTGGCCGAACGCCAGCGCCCAGGCTCGCCCGCCAGTTCGAGCAGGGCCTTGACGGCATGGAGATCGGTACGGCCGAGCAGCGTTGCAGAGGTCACGGCTCAATCAAGTGCTCAGGCCAGGGAAAGGGCCGCCACCGGATTGCTGATGGCAACGGGCGAGCATGACTCAGCTTCGCAAGGGAGCGGTTCATGACAGCCCGGCGCGAGGCCGGCCAGTGAATGGGAATCACTCCCAGCGAGATCGTTATGGAGGTGTCAAGCCGAGCGGCGGGACAGACAGGACCGCACCGATGGGGCGGGAGCCTGCACCTCGCGCTTCGTTGCGAGGATCCGGGCCGACGATCGGATGGATGACCGGGCCCACACCGCTGCCCTGATGGGGAGTCGCCGCGATGCCGATGGCCTGGGCCTGCGGGCGGGAAGGCAAAGCCGGAGGTCGGCGGACAGACCACGCAGAAAGGGGTGGGGCAATGGGAGGGAGATGAGGCGAGCGAGGTTGACGAGAGAGAGATTGGCGAGGGAGAGATGGAGGCGAGCCTGAAGGATGCAGTGGCGAAAGATGCGGGGGGAAGAGATGCGCAGGACGTCGTCTGAGTTGGCCGTGAATGGAAGGGTTTCCAAATATCCCGGACTCCTTCAGCGGGCGCCATACCGTGAACGTCGTTCCGGAGGCTGGCCGTAACGACAGGCTGAACAGCGATTCCTCTTCTGTTGCTGCCGATAATCCCAGGAGCGTGCTGGAGCTGGAGCTGGAGCGTCCTGTGGAGCCGGCGCCGGCTCCTCTGCTGGCCCTGGCCGGCGTCTTCGGCTGGTCGCGGCGTCTGGGCCGCCGCCTGGGGCACCGGCGGGCCCCAGCACCACCTCAGCGCTGAGGCCGGGCCCCGCCGGCCAGGCGCTCAAGCACATGCTCCAGGGTGTAGCCGAACAGGGCGGGATCGGGCTCCCGCCCGCCCACATCCGCCAGGCCCAGCTCGGCCCAGCGCGCATCGAGGCGGGCCTCCAGCTCGGCTGGGCGGTGCAGGGGCTCGCCCCAGGGGTGGTTGCGCTCCGGCCCCAGCTTGGTGGTGGCATCGATCGCCAGCCGGCCCCCCAGCCCCAGTCGCTCGCTGGCGAAGTCGAGGGTGTCGAAGGGGGTGTCCTCCAGCACGAATAGATCCCGCTGGGGATCCACCAGGGCGCTGATCGCCCAGATCACCTGGCGCGGATCGCGGATGTTGATCGCCTTGTCCACCACCACCACGAACTTGGTGTAGGTGAACTGGGGCAGGGCGCTCCAGAAGGCCATCGCCGCCCGCCGGGCCTGGCCGGGATAGGCCTTGTCGATGGCGATCACGGCCAGCTTGTAGCTGAGCCCTTCCATCGGCAGGAAGAAATCGACGATCTCCGGGATCTGCTGGCGCAGGATCGGCGTGTAGATGCGATTGAGAGCGATCGCCAGCATCGCGTCCTCCTTCGGCGGCCGGCCGCTGAAGGTGGTGAAATAGATCGGATCACGGCGCTGGGTGACGCACTGAATGCGCACCAGCGGTGAATCCTCCACGCCGCCGTAGAAGCCCATGTGGTCGCCGAAGGGCCCATCGGCCAGCTCTTCGCCGGGGGTGATCGTGCCCTCCAGCACGATCTCGCTATGGCTCGGCACCTCGAGATTCACGGTCTTGCACTTGGCCAGCCGCACGCCCTCGCCGGCATAAAGGCCGGCGAACAGCCATTCGCTCAGCTGCACCGGGATCGGCGTGGCCGCCGCCAGCACCAGCAGCGGATGCACGCCGATGGCGATCGCGATCTCCAGCGGTTTCCCCAGGGCCGCCGCCTTGCGCAGGTGGCGGGCGCCGCCGCGCACGCTCAGCCAGTGCACGGTCATGGTGTTGATCGACTGCCGCTGCAGCCGATAGACACCCACATTGGGGGTGCCGGTCTCGGGGTCCTTGGTGATCACCAGCCCCAGGGTGATGATCCGGCCGCCATCGCCGGGCCAGGGCCGCAGCAGCGGCAGGGCATCGAGGTTCACCTGCTCCCCCCGGAACACCTGCTGGCGGCAGGGGGGCGTCAGGTCGAGATCGGGCCGTGCCTTCAGCACATCGAGCAGCACCGAGCCGAAGCGCACCGCCTCCCGGGCTCCCTTCGGCGGCCTGGGCTGCTGCAGCAGGGCCAGCTTCTCGCCCAGGGCCTCCAGCTCTTCGGCCCGCTCCATGCCCAGGCTCCAGAGCACCCGCTCCTGGGTGCCCATCAGGTTCACGGCCACCGGGATCGTGCTGCCGATCACGTTCTCGAACAGCAGGGCCGGCCCACCGGCCGCCAGCACCCGGTCGGCGATCGCCGCCAGCTCCAGATCCGGATCCACCGGCGCGCTGATGCGCCGCAGGCGCCCGCGCTGCTCCAGCAGCTGCAGGAAGCCGCGCAGGTCGCGGCCCTGCTTGCTCACCACTCCCACCATCCGGGCTGTCCGTCAATCCGATCATGCTGCCGCCCGCCATTGCCGTCTGCGGCGGCGATTCCGGCTGGCCTGCCTACTGTGGCGCAGCCATCTGGCCGCTGGGTCCGTGCTGATCTCCTATTTCCATACCTCCGAGGCCGTCCCTGCCGTCCTGCCGGTTTCGGAGGGCGGCCCCGACGCCGCCGTGGTGATCGATGTTCTTCGCGCCACCACCACCATCGCCTGGTCGCTGCAGAACGGCGCCGAGGCGATCCAGGCCTTCGCCGACCTCAAGGAGCTGGAAGCGGCGGCCGCCGCCTGGCCCGCCAGCCAGCGCCTGCGGGCCGGCGAGCGGGGCGGCAAGCGCGTGGAGGGCTACGACCTGGGCAACTCCCCCCTGGCGGTGACGCCGGAGCTGGTGGGGGGCAAGCGCATCTTCATGAGCACCACCAACGGCACCCGCTCGCTGGCGGCCGTGCGCGAGGTGCCGCTGCTCGTGACCGCCTGCCTGCCGAACCGCACCGCGGTGGCCCGCCGTCTGATCGAGCGCGACGCCCGGACCGTGTGGATCGTGGGCAGCGGCTGGGAGGGCGACTACTCCCTGGAGGACAGTCTGGCCGCGGGGGCAGTGGCCTCCGCGGCCATGGAGCTGGCGGTAGCGCCCCATCGCGGCGTCAGCTGCGGCAACGACGAGATGCTGGCCGCCCTGGCCCTCTGGCAGCAGTGGCGCCATGACACCGAGACCTGCCTGCGCGCCGCCAGCCACGGCCAGCGTCTGATCGGCATCGGCAACCACGACGCTGATTTCGCCTGCTGCGCCGCTGTCGACAGCCTCACGATCGTGCCGGTGCAGGCCGAGCCGGGGGTGCTGCGGGCGAGCTGAGCCCCGGCCACGGCCAGCCCCCCCGGCCAGCGCTCCCGCCATGGCCAACGGCCAGAGCGCACGCGGATCCGCGATGGCACCCCCGATACCGGTTGCGACGGCCGGAGTCGCTGGCCGGCACCCGGCTGCAGCGGAGCCCTGTCAGGACTCCGGCTTGCCGCCGACCCCTGGCAGCATTCACGACAACCCCTACAGTTCGCCGGTTCAGGCCGAGGAGTCGGTGAGCAGTTTTCTGGCCGCAGCCCTGCAACTCACCAGCACCTCCGATCCGGACGCCAATTTTGCGGCGGCCGAGGAGCAGATCGAGCTGGCTGCGCGCCGCGGCGCCGAGCTGGTGGGGTTGCCGGAAAACTTCGCCTTCATGGGCGATGACGAGCTGCGCCTCTCCCTGGCTCCCGCCCTGGCGGAGCGCTGCAGCCGCTTCCTGGTGACCATGGCTCGCCGTTACCAGGTGACGCTGCTGGGCGGTGGCTTCCCGGTTCCGGCCGGCGAGGGGCATACCGTCAATCGTGCCGAGCTGGTGGGTACCGAAGGGCAGCTGCTGGCCCGCTACGACAAGATCCACCTGTTCGATGTCGACATCCCCGACGGCATCACCTACCGGGAGTCGGCCACGGTCACCCCCGGCCAGACGGCCCCACCGGTGGTGGATGTGCCCGGGCTCTGCCGGATCGGTCTTTCGATCTGCTACGACGTGCGCTTCCCCGAGCTGTATCGCCATCTGGCGGCGGCCGGTGCCGAGCTGCTGATGGTGCCCGCCGCCTTCACCGCCTACACCGGCAAGGATCACTGGCAGGTGCTGCTCCAGGCCCGGGCGATCGAGAACACGGCCTATGTGGTCGCCCCGGCCCAGACCGGCGTGCACTACGGCCGGCGCCAGACCCACGGTCACGCCCTGGTCATCGATCCCTGGGGCACGGTTCTGGCCGATGCCGGCCTCAGCCCCGGCCTGGCGATGGCGCCGGTCGACACGGGCCATGGCCGCCGCGTGCGTGCCCAGATGCCGAGCCTCCAGCACCGCCGCCCCGCCCTGTTCTGAAGGTCGATGGGCATCCGTTCCACCGGCCTGCGCGTTCTGCTGGCCGCCGCCGTCCTGTTCAGTGCCGCCGCGGCCCGGGCTGGAGCCCTGTCCGCCTGGCGGATCAGTTCCGACGGGGCGCTCGAGTTGCGCACCTCGCCGGGGGTTCAGCTCCAGGCGTTCTTTGAGGAGGGGGTCGGGGGCCGGGGCCCGCGGGTGTGGGTGGACATCCCCGGGGCACCCCTGCGCAGCCGCAGCCTGCGGGCCACCGGAGCGCTGCAGGAGGTGCGGATCGGCAAGCCCGATCCCTACACCACGCGCCTGGTGCTGGAGTTCCAGCCCGGCACCCGTCTCGATCCCCGTCAGCTGCGCCTGGTGGGCACCGCCCGCGACCGCTGGCGGATGGAACTGCGCGGGGTTCCGGCACGGCGGATGGCCCTGCTGGGTGAAGGCGATGTGGAGGCCACCCCCGGGGCCTGGTCCGGCGGCACGGCCCGGGTCCCACCCAGAACCTGGTCCGGTGGCAACGACTGGACGTCCCGCAGCCGCGGCACCTCCCGGGTCCCCCTGAGCACCCAGGGGCTGCCGGTGGTTCCCCGGGGCCGCTGGCGCGTGGTGATCGATCCGGGCCATGGCGGTCCCGACCCCGGTGCCGTCGGCATCGGCGGCCTGCGGGAGACCGACGTGGTGCTCGATGTGGGACTGCAGGTGGCCCAGCTGCTCCAGGCCCGTGGTGTGCAGGTGGTCATGACCCGCACCTCGGAAGTGGATGTCGACCTGCCGCCGCGGGTGTCCCTGGCGAACAGCAGCGGAGCCCATGTGTTCGTCAGTCTGCACGCCAATGCCCTGAGCATGGATCGCCCGGATGTCAACGGCGTGGAGACCTTCTATTTCTCCGGTGGTCGCTCCTACCAGCTGGCCCGCAGCATCCAGGAGCAGATCATGGCCGTCTCGCCCGGCACGCCCGATCGGGGGGCGCGCCCCGGGCGGTTCTTCGTGATCCGCCGCACGGTGATGCCGTCAGTGCTGACCGAAATGGGGTTCGTCACCGGCGAGATCGATGCGCCGCGGCTCGCCGATCCCGAGTTCCGCCGCCGCCTGGCCCAGGCTGTGGCCAGTGGCATTCTGTCCTATCTCCAGTAAGTTCCCTTGCCTCTTCTGGTTGGTCTCTTCGACAGCGGCCTCGGCGGCCTGACGGTGCTGCGGCAGATCCATGCCCACTACCCGCACTCCAGCTGCCTGTACCTCGGGGATACCGCCCGGGTGCCCTATGGCCAGCGCACCACCGAGGAGATCCGCCAGATCGCGTCGGAGGTGGTGCAGTGGCTGCGGCGCCAGGGGGTCGGGGTGCTGGTGATGGCCTGCAACACCTCCAACGCCCTGGCCCTCGATGTGGCCGTTGCCGAGGCGGGTGTTCCCGTGGTGGGTCTGATCGACAGCGTGGCCTCTGAGCTGACGGTGGACCGCATCGGCGTGCTGGCCACCCCCGCCACCGCCGCCAGCGGCGCCTACCGGCGGGCCATCCATGCCTGCCGTCCCTCCGCGACGGTGCACGAGGTCGGCTGTCCCCGTTTTGTCCCCCTGATCGAAGCCGGCGATCTCGAGGCCCCGGCCCTGCGCCAGGCGGCTCGGGAGTACCTCGAGCCGCTGCTGGCGGCCCAGGTGGAGGCGATCATCATGGGTTGCACCCACTACCCCCTGCTGCGGTCGCTGCTGGCCGATCTGGTGCCGCCGGAGGTGCAGCTGGTGGATCCGGCCCAGGCCACCGCCCGCCGCCTGGGTCCGCTGCTGGCCAGCCTCGGCGATCTGCCTGAGGCGGAGCTGGACCATGCCCCCGGATCCCCACCTCTGCAGCGCACCCAGATCTGCGTCACCGGTCCGGCGGAGGCCTTCGCCGATGCCGCCACCGCCTGGCTGGGCTCCCGGCCGAACGTGCGCTGCGTCAGCCTGCAGTCTCCTGCCCGGGCCTTCTAGGATCTGCCCACAGCGGAGGTGTCGTGGCCACGGTTGCAGAGTTGCTCCAGCCGGTCGAGGCCGACCTCGATGCCCTCCTGGCCGATCTGAGGAGTTTGATCGGCGCCGGTCATCCGATCCTGCAGGCGGCGGCCGAACATCTGTTTGCGGCTGGCGGCAAGCGTCTGCGGCCCGGCATCGTGCTGCTGCTCTCCCGGGCGATCGCCCCCGATGGCGGTCTGAGCCCCCGGCACCGTCGCCTGGCCGAGATCACCGAGATGATCCACACGGCTTCACTCGTCCACGACGACGTGGTCGACGAGGCGGCCACCCGTCGCGGCGTCGCCACGGTTCACAGCCGTTTCAACCACCGGGTCGCGGTTCTCGCCGGCGATTTTCTGTTCGCCCAGGCCAGCTGGCACCTCGCCAACCTCGACGATCTGGAGGTGGTGAAGCTGTTGAGCCGGGTGATCATGGATCTGGCCGATGGTGAGGTGAAGCAGGGCCTGTTCCGATACGACACCGGCCAGAGCTTCGAGACCTACCTCGAGAAGAGCTACTGCAAGACCGCCTCGTTGATCGCCAACAGCGCCCGGGCCGCCGGGGTGCTCTCCGGCCTCTCCGACGACCGGCTCGACAGTCTGCATCGCTTCGGTCGCCAGCTGGGGCTGGCCTTCCAGGTGGTCGACGACATCCTCGACTTCACCGGCAGCGAACAGCAACTGGGCAAGCCGGCCGCCAGCGACCTTGCCTCCGGCTACCTCACCGCTCCGGTGCTTTATGCCATCGAGGAGCGTCCCGTCCTGGCCGGCCTGATCGAGCGGGAGTTCTGTGAGCCCGACGACCTGGATCAGGCCCTCGCTCTGGTGCGTGGCTGTGAGGCGATCCCCAGGGCGCGCGCCCTGGCCGAGGGTTTCGCCCGGGATGCCTATGAGGCGATCGACTGGCTGCCAGCCTCCGAGCCGAGAAGCGCCCTGCGGGCGCTGCCGGAATTCGTGCTCAGCCGCCTCTACTGATCCTCTGACCGAGACGCTGGTCCCGGTCTGGCCTGTGGTGGACGTCTCCGGGCCGGCCCTGCCGCTCAGAGCTCCACCTCCCGCAGGGAGCCGAGGCTGTGGATTCCCTCGGGATAGAGCCCAGGGTCCACCCCGGGCGGCAGCACCACCAGCACCCGGCAGCCAGCTGCGGCGGCTGCCACGGCTCCGGCGGGTGAATCTTCGAAGGCCCAGCAGCCGGCCGGCTCGACCCCCAGCCGTTCAGCTGCCAGCAGAAACACGTCCGGCGCCGGCTTGCCGGACCCCAGCATCGGGTCATCGCCGTGCACCCGTGTGCTGATCAGGGCCAGCCAGGGGTGGGGGGCCGCCTTGAGGGCCACCGCCTCGCGGGAGCTGCTGGTGGCCAGGGCCATCGGGATACCGCGATCGTGGCAGCGCAACACCAGCTCCGCGGCTCCTTCCATCGGAGGGGCCTGCACCAGCAGCCGCTCGGCAATCGGCTGGCGCACCGCCAGCAGGCTGTCGGCATCAATCGCGGGTCCCCCCGCCTCCGCCAGCCAGGCCAACACCGCGGCGGCGCAGTCCGGGCGGCGCCGACCCCGCAGCTGCCGCAGCTGGTCGTCGCTCAGCTCCAGGCCGAACTGCCTGGCGGCTTCGCGCCAGGCATGGGCATGGATCGGCTCGGTGTCGAGCAGCAGGCCGTCGAGGTCGAACAGGCAGGCGGCGGGTGATCCCATCCCTCCAGCCTGCCCCAGCCCGCGCCGCCACCGCCACCGTCCTGGGGCGAGCGTGTCATGGATCCTCGGAACCGTCCTCGTCGTGCTCCTCCAGGGCGGTCTCCAGGGTCGTGAGCAACAGCACCAGGGCCGCGCGCGGTTCCAGGTCATCGCCGCTGACGGTGCGCAGCCACTGGTGACAGAGATCCTCGATCCGATCGAACAGCGCGCTGCCGGTCTTCAGCATCTCCATCACCCGCTCCACGCTGGCGCTGTCGACATCGGGTGGCAGGGCGACCACGTAACGGCGGCCGTCGTCGCCGATGTAGGTCAGTTCGCCCTCAGCGTTGAAGATCGGTGTGGCGTGGGGAGTGACCGGCTCCTGTTCCCTCGCCATGGGCCCCCCGGGGGCAGACTGCCCCCACGCTGGCAATGGCAGGCTGCGATTGTGCAGCGCCCGCGTCACTGATCAGGAGCCCTCATGAGTGGCTGCCCGGGGGGCGGGCAGGATCGGCCGGATTGCGGTTGAATGCGTCCGCTTCCCTGCCGCCAGCGCCCCGACCATGACTCAGGCCCGTTCCACCACCATCGAATCGGTGCTCAACGAGGGGCGCTGCTTCGAACCGCCGGCGGAACTGGCCTCGACGGCCCGCTTCGGCTCGATGGCGGCCTACCGCGAGCTGGTGCAGCGGGTGGAGGCGGATCCGGACGGCTTCTGGGGCGAGCAGGCACGCCAGCACCTGCACTGGTTCGAGCCGTTCCATACGGTGCTCGACTGGAGCAATCCCCCCTTCGCCCGCTGGTTCGAGGGCGGCACCACCAATCTGAGCTTCAACTGCCTCGACCGCCATCTCGATGGCCCCCGGGCTGACAAGACGGCCCTGATCTGGGAGGGCGAGCCCGGTGACACCCGCACCTTCACCTACCGGCAGCTTCATGCCGAGGTCTGCAGGGCGGCCAACGCCCTCAAGACCCTGGGCATCGGCAAGGGCGATCTTGTGGCGCTCTACATGCCGATGGTTCCCGAGGCGGCGATCGCGATGCTGGCCTGTGCCCGCATCGGCGCCCCCCACTCGGTGGTGTTCGGCGGCTTCTCCGCCGATGCCCTGCGCGACCGGCTGATCGATGGCGAGGCGAAGCTGGTGATCACCGCCGACGGCGGCTTCCGCAAGGACAAGCCGGTCCCCCTCAAGCCGGCGGTCGATGAGGCCCTCGCCGGCAATGGCGGCGCCCCCACGGTGCAGAAGGTCCTGGTGGTCCGGCGGCTGGCGGGCGCCGGCGGCGATTGCGCGATGCAGGCCGATCGCGATGTCTGGTGGCACGAGCTGGTGGAGGGTCAGAGCAGCGACTGCCCGGCCGAACCGATGGCCAGCGAGGATCGGCTGTTCGTGCTCTACACCTCCGGCTCCACCGGCAAGCCCAAGGGGGTGGTACACACCACCGCCGGCTACAACCTGTGGGCCCATCTCACCTTTCAGTGGATCTTTGACATCCGCGAGGATGACATTCACTGGTGTACGGCTGATGTGGGCTGGATCACCGGTCACAGCTACATCGTCTACGGGCCGCTTTCCAATGGCGCCACCACGGTGATGTACGAGGGGGCGCCGCGTCCGAGCAAGCCCGGGGCCTTCTGGGAAGTCATTCAGAAGCACCGCTGCACGATCTTCTACACAGCTCCAACCGCGATCCGCGCCTTCATGAAGAGCGGCCGCGAGGTGCCCGATCAGTACGACATGAGCAGCCTGCGCATCCTCGGCACCGTTGGTGAACCGATCAACCCTGAGGCCTGGATGTGGTACAGGGATGTGATCGGCGCGGATCGCTGCCCGATCGTCGACACCTGGTGGCAGACCGAGACGGGTGGCGTGATGATCAGCCCCCTGCCCGGGGCCACCCCCACCAAGCCCGGATCCTGCACCCTGCCCCTGCCGGGCATCCTGGCCGACATCGTCGATCACGAGGGCAACTCCCAGGCCGCCGATCAGGGGGGCTACCTGGCGATCCGCCGCCCCTGGCCGGGGATGATGCGCACCGTGCATGGCGATCCCGAGCGCTTCCGCAAGAGCTATTGGGAAGAGATCCGCCCCGCCGATGGTTCGCTGCTCTATTTCGCCGGCGACGGCGCCCGCCGCGATGCCGACGGCTACTTCTGGGTGATGGGCCGCGTCGACGACGTGATCAATGTGTCGGGCCATCGCCTCGGCACGATGGAGATCGAGAGCGCCCTGGTGAGCCATCCGGCCGTGGCCGAGGCCGCCGTGGTGGGCCGGCCCGACGATCTCAAGGGCGAGGGGATCGTCGCCTTTGTGACGCTGGAAGCCGGCCGCAATGGCGATGACGCCCTGATGGCCGAGCTGAAGGCCCATGTGGGCAAGGAGATCGGTCCCATCGCCCGCCCGGATCTGATCAAGTTCACCGATGCCCTGCCCAAGACCCGAAGCGGCAAGATCATGCGCCGCATCCTGCGGGCCCTGGCGGCCGGCCAGGAGGTGAGCGGCGATACCTCCACCCTGGAGGATCGCTCGGTGCTGGATGCGCTGCGGGTCTGAAGTCGGTCTTGTGTGTCGGGCGTGGCTGGGGTGATCCCGGCCCCGCCTTCCCGGCCCTCGCGGCTCACCACCACTCTCTGCTCTGGCTCCTGGACCCCCATCCGGGAGGCTTCGGGCTGGCTCGGATTCAGCCCTGTGACACCCTGATCAGGCCGGTGACGCTTCGCTGCCGAAGGGGGCGAGGCGCTCGCCAGCCGCCGCGGCGACCTGCAGCGGCAGGATCAGCTCCCGTTCCACCACCTGGATCGGCTGGGGCCGGCCGAACAGGTAGCCCTGGCCGTAGGCGCAGTTCAGACCGGCCAGCCAGGTGCGCTGCGTTGTGGTTTCCACCCCTTCAGCCACCACGTCCACCGCCAGCGCTCTGGCCAGGTACAGGATTGCCCGGGCGATCGCTTCGTCCTCGGGATCGCGACCCAGATCCGCCACGAAGGAGCGGTCGATCTTCAGCATCCCCACCGGGAAGCGTTTCAGATACAGCAAGGAGGAATAGCCGGTGCCGAAGTCATCGATGGCCAGCTTGACCCCCAGCTGACGCAGGCCCTGGATCGTGGCGGCGGTGGAGAGGATGTCCTCCACCAGCGACGTTTCGGTGATCTCCAGAAACAGCTGGGTTTTGCAGATGCCACTGCGTTCCAGCAGCGGCTGGATCCGGCGCACGAGGTCGCTGGCGCCGAGGGTGCGGGCTGACGCGTTGCAGGAGAGCCGCAGGTGCCCGAGGCCCGGCAGACGCTGCCAGCGACCCACGGCCGCGGAGGCCTGCTCCAGGATCGCGAGGTCGATGCTCTCGATCAGACCGCTCTCCTCGGCCGCCCCGATGAAGCGATCGGGCGTCAGCAGGCCATGCTGGCCGTGGCGCCAGCGGGCCAGGGCCTCGAACCCGCAGAGCTTGCCCGTACTCAGGTGGTAGATCGGCTGCAGGTGGGCTTCGATCTCATTGCTCTCCACCGCATGCCGCAGCGATTCCTCCAGGTTGAGCCGATCCTGGGCTTTCTGGCGCATGCTGGTGGCATAGAGCGCGAACCGCCCTTTGCCCGAGGCCTTGGCCTCATACATCGCCATATCGGCGTTCTCGATCAGTGTGGACGGCGTGTCTCTGACATCGGCAAAGCTGATGCCCACCGAGGCGGAATGGCTCAGTTCGCTGCCGGCGATCTGGATCGGCTGCCGGATGGCCTCAATGATTCTCTGGGCCAGGGCGGCGGCAACGGCCTGGTCCGAGCCTCGGGTGATCACGATGAACTCGTCACCCGACAGACGGCCCACCATGTCGTCGGGCCCCACCAGACGGCGCAGGGTTTGGCTGACATGGATCAGCAGCTCATCCCCGGCGGCATGGCCATGGGCGTCATTGATCCATTTGAAGCGGTCGATGTCGATGAAGAGCACCGCTGTCTGTTCCCCCTCGTTCGCTGCGGAGGCACGAATCCATTCCTGCAGCCTCTCCAGAACCAGGGTGCGGTTGGGGAGATCGGTGAGGGAGTCATGGGTGGCCTGATAGGAGGCATCCAGGCGCGCTTGTCGCTCGGCGGAGATGGCATGAAGCATCCGCATGCTCAGCTGGATGCTGCGCGCCATTGCCCGCAGCAGCGAACGCTCCTCCAGATCGAATGCTTCTCCCATCCGACCCACCATCAGCTTGTTGTCGCCATCGAGCCTGGCCCAGTAGCTGTGGAGATGCCCTGATCTGATCTGAATCTGGGAGGGTTCACCGTCCACATGCTGCAGCATCCGGTCGCGTTCCTCCCCCGCCAGGCCGATGACCCAGGTGATCCCGTCTGCAGAGAGAATGCTGGCCACTTCGGCATCCACCGCTTCGGCCACACGGTTGAGCACGTTGCGCAGGTTGTCCGGGTCGTCGGTCGAAAAGGCGGAGAGAACCTCCGACAGCAGATGCAGCGACCAGGACGGTTCCATCAGCCGATGGCCAGGGTGACCAGGGTCTGGTTGTGGAAACCACCCGATCCCTTGGTGCGGGCGATCTCGCCGTAGGTGTAGAAGCCGGCCATCGGCACTCCGCCCGAGCAGCGGTTGATCAGATCCGTTTCCTCCTGCACGTGGCGCTCGCCGAAGATTGAGCGACGGGACACGCAGTCGAACAGCAGCAGCCCCGCCGCCGGATTCCCTCCGAGGCCTTCAATGGCTGACGCCGCCGATTCGGCCGCTGCTTCCAGCACCGAGGCGGAGTCGCCCCGTGTCAGGAACGCCAGGGCTCCCTGGGGTACCTCAGCCACCATCAACAGGGAGCGCTTGTCACGGTCGAAACCGGTGATGTGGCGCATTTCGATCCGATCGCGGCGGCGGATGCCGATCGGATGAATCGCCGCGAAATCGGCGAAGGCCTGCGGGTCTTCGCGCACCTCCTGGGGAGGGTCGAAGAAGTCGAGGTAGACATCGAGGGCGGGTCTGTCGTCGAGGGAGCTGAGCTGCGTGTCCCGACTGTCGGTGACCAGCATCGGCTCGCTGGCCGGGATCCAGCCATGGCTGACGCCCACACCCAGCGGGCGCTCCGAGCTGATCGCGGCCGCGACCACCGCACCGCTCATCACCGTCGTGCCATGCAGCTGCAGGGTCTGGCGCATGGCCAGATAGTCGCCCGCACAGCCTCCCACCAGAGGCACCTCGATGGTGGCGGCGTCGTAGGCACCGCGCACCACCTCCATCTGATCGCCCCCAAGACCATCGGAGAGCAGCACCAGGACGGTGTGCTGGAGCCGTTCGAGGCTCTCCAGGCATGACGCAGCCTCCACGGCGGCCTGGCGCAGCCCCTGGTCATCGCTTCGGCCGAAGCCGGTGCTCACCCGCACGCCGGTGCCGCCCAGGGCCCACAGCACCAGGGAGTGGGTGAGGGCGCTGCCAGCCGCAATCTCCCCGGCAGTGGTGCAGCCGATCAGCCGGCTGTCGGGCAGACGCCCGCTGAGGGCGACGCTGATCTCACTGAGGTCGTAGCGCGATGCCGCCAGCACAACCACCAGGCGTGGGCTGTCGGTGAGCGCGAGGTTCTGCAGGGCCTGCTCCAGCGCCTCTCGGCCGTCCTCGAGGTTGGAGCAGCCAACTTTGACCCAGCTCTGGGGTTCGCTCATGGTGATGGCGGGCGGTCAGGTGCGGGGGCGACCATCCCTGAATCTCCATGCTGACAGGTGTGCCGGCGCCCGTCATGTCCGGCTGGGTTGCTGTTGTCCCTGTCGCCGCACTGGCCCCAGGTCCTGGACATTGAATTACCACTCGCTGATCGTCTGGGCCAGCCGATCGATCTGACGCTGGCGGGCCGGATCATCGGCCCAGTCGCCCAGCAGATTGCGGCGCAGCCCGGCACTGGCCGGGGTGAGGTGATCGCCGGGGAGTTCCAGCAGCGTGCTGGCGTCGTGGCGTCGCTGGTTGAGCACCGCCAGCAGCCTGCCGCTCTGGTCGAGACCATCGCGGCGGAAGCGCACCAGCAGGTTACGCGGCTGGCGGTAGTCGCTGGCGATCTGCTCCAGGGTCTGCTCGGGTGATGGGCTGAATTCGCTGCGGAAGCCGAATTGCTGGCCCATCTCCGCCAGCAGGGGAACGGACCGCTCGGCGGAGAAGTTGTTGAAGCTCAGGGCCACCAGGCCGCTGCAGCCACGACCCGTGTCGGGAGCCAGCAGGTGGAGCTTGCAGCCCAGGCTGTGGCCGAGGCGCAGCCGTCGCAGTGGCTCGCCCGGTTCATCGGCGCGGGCGGCCCGGAAACAGCGCCAGGCCTCGTTGGCCTGGGCCTGGTGGTCAAAGCCGGGGACGTAGCTCCAGCCGTGCACCCGCCAGCCGCACTGGGCCAGGCTCTCCAGCAATCGCCGGTAGCTCAGCTGGGGGGTGGCCGCCAGGTAACTGCCACCGATGAATTCCACCGTTCCCAGCTCGGGGCCTGAAGCGGAGGGCTCCAGGCTCCAGAGCGGCCCCTCCTGGCGCCAGCGCACCATCTCAGTTGCCGCTGGCCTGCAGGGCGAGCAGGGCGGCCCTGGCCTCGCGCAGGTGGGCGGGGCCGTTGAGCAGATCCTCGAACCGGTGGCGGATCACGCCGGCACCATCGATCACATAGGTGACCCGACCCGGGACCACCAGCAGCGCATTCGGAACCCCGAAGCTGCGCCGCAGCCGGTTGCCCTCATCCACCAGCAGCGGATAGGGGATCCCGTGGCGATCCCGGAAGCGCTGGTGGCTGGCGGCATCATCACCGCTCACGCCCCAGACCTCGGCCCCGAGCCCCTGCAGTTCGGCGTAGCTGTCGCGGAAGGCGCAGGCTTCGGCCGTGCAACCCGGCGTGTCGTCCTTTGGATAGAAGAACAGCACCAGGGGCCTGCCGCCCAGGCTGTCGCTGCGCCGCTCGATGCCATCGGCGTCCCGGAGGCTGAAGGAGGGGATCGTGTCGCCGGTGCTGAGGCCCATCGCTGTCGGGTGCTCCAAAGCCGAACCCTAGGCAGCCCGGCTGCCCTGCCCGCGGCCGGGTTTCCGCCGTCCCGGAGGCCCGCCGCCCGCACCGGACCTGCGGCTGGCCCGCCCCTGGTCTTGCGGTCAGGGCCTGGGCTGAGACCATGGGCCGGTGGTTGGGGGAGATTCCGCGATGGCCGATGCGAATGCCGATGCGCCGGGGGCGTCTCCGGCCCAGCCAGGCCGTCAGTGGGAGCAGGTCGATCTGCTCAGCGCCATCGGCAGCGCTGCAGAGGTGGCCTCGGCAGCGGCTGGGCCATCGTCGCCGGCAGCGGCAATGCCCGGGCTGCTGGTGCCCGAGCTGAAGCCGGAGCCGGATGCAGGGCTGGAGAGCCAGGCGGCGTCCTGCCTGGAACCAGAGGTCGCCTCCGTGCCCGATCCGCTGGTGGACCCGGACGCGGTGGCGATGACGCGACCCCTGCGCTCCGCGCCACCCCAGCCAGAGATCCCATCGGGTCCCGCTGCCGCCTTCGCTCCGGCCACCCCCACTCCTGCTGTGACTGCCGTCGCCGCCGCGGCTCTTGCGCCGGCCGCCGCCGCCAGCCCCGACGCGTCGCCGGCATCGCAGCAGCCCAGCCGCCTGCTGATCCTCGACACCGAGACCACCGGTCTCTCCCCGGTGGAGGCCAGTTGCATCGAAGTCGGGGCGGTGCTGTTCGCGGTACCGCAGCGCGCGGTGCTGATGCAGGTGTCGTTCCTGATGCCCTGCAACGCCAATCCCGCCGCCGCCATCAATCGGATCGATGCCGCCACCACCCGCCTGCCCCAGCCCTGGCAGGCGGGTCTGGCCTGTTTCATGGCGATGGTGGAGGACTGTGACCTGGTGGTGGCCCACAACGCCGCCTTTGATCGCCAGTGGTTCGGCCATGGTCCTCTGCCGTCGCTGCCTCGGCCCTGGATCTGTTCGATGGAGGACATCCGCTGGCCGGCGGAACGGCAGCTGCGCGCGACGCCCTCGGTGCGGGATCTGGCCCTGGCCTATGACATCCCGGTCTGGGCGGCCCACCGCGCCCTGACCGACTGCATCTACCTGGCCCAGGTGTTTGCGCGCTGCGACGATCTGGAGGTGCTGCTGGCCGCTGCCCTCGAGCCTCGGCGCCTCTACCGCGCCTGTCTGTCCTACGAGGAGCGCCACCGGGCCAGGGAGGCGGGCTTCCGCTGGAACGATCCGGTGCCGCGGGCCTGGAGCCGCCGTCTGAGCGAGCGGGAGGCCACGGCCCTTCCCTTCCCGGTGGAGGCGGTGGCTGCCTGAGCCCTGGCTGTCTGTGCCCTTGTGGTCGGATCGGTGACCGCCTGGGTGGCGGCAGCTTGCTGGCTGAACCAATTCCGCAGCCTTCCGGCATTCCTCAGAGCCCCTGCCAGGGGCCGGCCACGCTGGAGACACTCGTTCATGCCCCCGTGCCGATCCGGCCGGACCACTGCCACCAAGATCGGTGCTCCGGCGGTTCGGAGCAACCGCCGGCGCGACTGCGTCGCTGGCAGTCGGTGCGGTCCTGGGCGCGCCTGATCCGTGAAGCTGAAGCCCTCTGGCATGTCGATGTGCAGGCCCTGCACCGGCTGGCGTCCCAGGAGCTGGTGCAGCTCGTGCAGGAGGTGCCCCCTCGGCTCAGGCGCCGGGTCAACCTGTGGCTGGAGCACTTCCGGGTTCTCACCCGGTTGCACTGAGCAGGCCTGAACCCGGTGGCCCCCGGTCGCCGCCTGGGCCAGAGCCAATGCTCAGGGCGAATGGTCAGGGCGAATGGTCAGGGCTGCCAGGCGCATTAACCGGTGGATTCACGTTCCAGGAGCGTTCTGCTGATGGCCTCGGGATCAGGGTGACGGCATGCCTGATTGGCTTGAATCGGCGTTGGATGTTGACGTGTTCATCAACAAAAAAACCGCCTCCGGAAGGAAGCGGTCTGATCTGGATTGGTGCCGGTGATTGAAATCGGAGCGGCGGGATTTGAACCCACGACCCCCACTACCCCAAAGTGGTGCGCTACCAAGCTGCGCTACGCCCCGGCGAGAACGAAGTTATCACAGCGACTTGCCCTGCAGCCGCGACCGTTTCAGCCGCTTCAGCAGTCGGGCCGTGAGGCGGTCGCGGCTGAGGCCGGCGTAGCCGGCGACGCGCTGGCTGCGGGCCAGGCGTCGTAGCTCGGCGATCCCCATCGTGGCCAGACGCAGCTCGGGCAGGCGCTGCCAGGCACCGGTGGGCATCGGCAATTCCTCCCCCTCGCGCCCATCGCGGAAGCTCGCGAGTGCCCCACCGGCCATCCATTCCGGGATCAGCACGATCAGCACCGCCAGCAGCCCGTAGAGCTCGACCAGCCCTCGAGGCAGGGGGTGAAGGGGGCGCAGCTCGCGCCCCTCCTGGTCGTCGTCGGGGCCGGCCATCAGATCAGGGCTCCCTTGCCGCGCTCCGGAGCCGCCGGCAGGGCCTCCGGGCTGCGCCATTGCAGTGGGGCTTCCGGGGGTGGAGCGACCCGGGCCGTCCAGGCGGCCAGGGCGAAGCAGAGGCCCACCGCCAGCAGAAGTCCGAGGATCACGGTCCGATCCGGCAACGGATTCATACGTCGTCGGTGCGGGTGCAGGTGAGGCGCATCGGCAGCCGTTCGAGGGTCAGTTCATCGCCGCGCAGGATCAGGCGGGTGTCGTCGTTGCGGTACCGCAGGCCGGGGGCATCGGACTCCTCCCGGAACAGGGTGGAGCGGTAACGCCCGGAGATCAGTGCAGCCTGGGAGGCGTTGCGCTCGACCACCAGGGTGCCCCGGTCGTCGCAGCGATAGCTGTCACGGGTGTCGTAGTCCTCCCACCAGGGGGATCCCATCGCCAACAACGGCAGCAGTCCCAGGCTCGCCAGCAGGGGTGTCATGGGTCGGGAGCGATCGATCCGGGCTGAAGGATGGCTGCATTGTCGCCCGATTGCAGCTCAGGCCAGCCGCCGACCTGGCCCCCGCCATCGAGCGGCCGCCCAGGGGCACCCGTGGCTTTGGGGAGGGTCAGACCGCTCCTGCTTCTGGCCCCCTCTGGGGTCCGGCCTTCCGCGGGCCTGAGCGAGCTCAGAGGCGGATGGGGGCGTTCTCTCCCCGCAGGATGCAATGGGACACCGACCAGTCGTAGGCCTGCCAGACCTGCTCGGGCAGCCGGTAGTTGGCCCCGGCGAAGTCGCCCAGGGGTACGCCCGAGGGCTGAGCCGAGCAGTAGGGCCGGCTGCCGGGCTTCGCCAGATATTGCTGGTGGTAGGGCTCGGCGTAGAAGAACGCCACACCCAAGCGGATCTCGGTGGTGATCGGCCCATAACCCCTGGCCGCCAGCCGGGCGCCGTAGGCCTGGCGGCTCGCCTCGGCCAGCGTCAGCAGCTCGGGGTCGTCGGCGTAGATCGCCGAGCGGTACTGACTGCCGCGGTCATTGCCCTGCCTGTCGCCCTGCGTGGGGTCGTGGCATTCCCAGAACAGCTTCAACAGGTCGGTGGCATCGATCCGGCTCTGATCCCAGACCACACGCACCACCTCGCTGTGGCCGGTGCGACCGCTGCAGACCTGCTCGTAGGAAGGATTCTCGAGGGACCCCCCCGCGTAACCGACGGCGGTGGTGACCACCCCAGGCAGGCGCCAGAATCCTTTCTCCGCCCCCCAGAAGCAACCGCAGCCGAACAGGAGTTCCGCCTGCCCCGGAGCCGGCTCCCGGTCGATGGGGGTGCCGAGCACCGCGTGGGGCAGATCGCGCACCATGGCGCGGATTGCGGCGCCGGCACCGGCGCTGGAAGAAGCGAACAGCCCGAACACACCCTGCTGGCGAATCAGCGCGAGCCTAGGCAGCGCCTCAGCTGTCCGCGTCCGGGACCAAGGCGATGTGGTTGAGCAGGGTGGTGGTGAAGGCGAACAGCAGGAAGGGAAGGGACAGCACCAGGATCAGTCCCACCCCCACCAGGGCAAACAGGGGCTTGCTGGCCCCCATCAGGGCAAGACCGGCGGCCAGCGACACGAAGATCACCCCCATCCAGATCAGGATCTGGCCGTAGATATCACCGAAGGTGAGGGTGCAGCGCAGATGCAGGGGCCGGTTCGTGTCCATGGGAATGCTCGGGTTCGGGGCCGGTCGACCGAGCCGGTCGACCGACCGAAGGGCACAGATGGATCCAGCCAAGCGAGCTGCCACAGCGGCTGCAACCCTTCGTGACCTTTGTTCAGAGCCCCAGCCGTTCGAGGCCGCAGCGGAAGCCTTGCAGGGCCTCCCTTCGGCGTGTCAACGGCCCTGCGCTCAGGCCGCCTCCAGCTGTTCGCTGGCCCGCTCCCGTTCCCACAGCCTGCGGTACACCCCGGGCTGCTCCACCAGCTCCCGGTGATGGCCCTGCTGCACCAGCCGGCCGGCCTCAAGCACCAGGATGCGATCGCAGGCGGCGGCCGCTGAGAGCTGGTGGCTGATCATCAGCACCGTGCGGCCCTGCTGCTGCCGCACCGCGCGCAGGATCCCGGCGGCGGTGGTGTTGTCCACCGATGCCAGGGCGTCGTCGAGCACCAGCAGCGGGGCCTCCATCAGCAGAGCCCGACCCAGGGCCGTGCGCTGGCGTTGGCCGCCGCTGAGGGTGATGCCCCGCTCGCCGACCAGGGTCTGGTAGCCGTCAGGGAACCCCTTGATGTCGCCCTCAAGACGGGCTTCTCGCGCCGCCGCCTCGACCCGCTCCATCGCGGCATCCGGCTCGCCGTAGCGCAGGTTGTCGGCAAGGCTGGCGGTGAACAGGTAACCCTCCTGGGGCACCAGGGCCACCTGGCGGCGCAGCTCCGGCAGTGCCATGGCGGTCACATCCACGCCATCGAGGAACAGCTGGCCCGGCGGCACCTCCACCATCCGCCCCAGGGCCCGGGCCAGGGTGGTCTTGCCGCAACCCACCGGCCCGACCACCGCCACCAGCTCGCCCGGCTGCAGCGAGAAGCTGAGACCGTCGAGAGCGGCGACCGACGCCCCCTCGTAGCGCACCACCAGGCCCCGTGCCTCGACGGCGCCCCGGGCCGGCACGGCCGCGGGCTGGGGCTCGGGCGGTGAGACGATCAGCGGCCGGCGGGTAAGCAGCGCCTCGACCCGCTCCAGGCTGACCTGGCCGGTCTGGAAGGTGTTCAACGTGAAGCCCAGCAGGGCCGTAGGGAAGACCAGCCGCTCCACGTACAGGATCAGGGCCACCAGATCGCCGATGCTGAGGCGGCCCGACTCGATCTGGCCGCTGCCGATCGCCAGCAGCAGCAGCAGGCTGAGGGAGGCGATGCCCTCGAGCATCGGGAACAGGGTGCTGCGGGTGCGGGCCAGCCCGAGGGCCGCATCGCGGTACACCCGGTTCCGCACCCCGAAGGCCTCCCGCTCGGTGCGTTCCTGGCCGTAGATCTTGATCGCGCCGATGCCGGAGAGGTCCTCTTGGATCAGATCGCTCAGGGAGGCCAGCGCTTCCTGCTGACGGCGCTGCTGCCGCATCATCCGCCCGCCGAACAGCCGCACGGTGAACAGCATCAGCGGGTACAGGGCGACCGCCGCCAGGGTGAGCAGTGGGTCGATCGCCAGCATCGCCGGCAGCGTCAGGCTGTAGGCGAGCAGGGTGTTGGTGAGGCTGAGGATCGCGAAGCCGAGCAGCCGCCGCACGTTCTCCACGTCGCTGGTGGCGCGGCTGATCACCTCACCACTGCCGGTGCCCTGCAGCCAGCCCGGCTCCTGGGTGAGCACGTGGTCGAAGATCCGCTGCTTGAGATCGGCCTCCACCTGGCGGCCCACCCCGAAGACGAGCATGCGCGAGACCAGCCGCACGCCGCCCATCAGGGTGGCCAGCAGCACGATCCGCCCGGCCTGCAGCAGCACCTCCCGGTAGGCGAAGCCATCGCGCAGCTCATCGACGACGCCGCGCACCTGCAGCGGGATCGCCACGCTCAGCAGGTTGACCACCACCAGGGCCAGGGCGCCCAGCATGACCGTGCGTCGATGGGGGCGCAGGTAGCGCCCGATCAGATCGAGACGCAGGGCGGCCATGGAATGTGTCTGCCGGGGGGATCGCCCTAACCTACGCAGCACCGTCGGGGCAGATCCCGGAGACGTTGGCTGCGGTCCTGCCCAGCCACCACGCCCAGCCAGCACGCCTGCGCAGCGCCCTCCCCGTTCCCGTTCAGTCACCAGAGAACCCAGGCGACCCCCGTGAGTCTTGAGGATCAGAGCCATCCCCTGCACAGCATCGATCGCGTGGTGGTCGATCGTCTGCTGGCCGCCCAGGACCCCTCCGATGCCGACCTGGTCGACGCCGCCAGGCTGTTGACCCGCTACGAGAGTTTCCCGGGCGCCGGCGATCTGCGGGAGGATCTGGTCCGGATCCTGGGGCTCTGGCGCCTCGATCGCGACAGCCTCCAGGCCCGCACCCGGGCCATCTGGGCCCAGGGCTTCCGCCCCGGTCAGCCCGCCGCCGCCGAGGGGGTCGGTTCCGGTTTCGACACCACCGGTGATGCGACCACCTGAGCCCGCTCCCCCCGGCGCGGCTCCGACCCGGATGGGGACGTTTGCGGCGGGATTCGCCAGATTCCCCCTCTTCGGGTGATAGTGGGACTGTCCCCATCACCCGGCCCGGCGTGCCCTGCACCCGGGCTTTTTTCTTGGCGATGGCGTCCCGGGGCCTGCCGTCGGGCGCTCTCTGCAGCGCGCTTCCACCCAAACCAGGGCCGCCGCTCGCCGCTTCTGGGTGGCGCTTCTGCTCGGTGTTTCCGGTCGGTGCTTCCGCTTCAGTCCCGGCGCCTCCGCTCGCCGTAACCCGGCCTGCGCCGCTCGGCAACGGGCCATGACGGCAACGGTCCATGACCGATCCCTCCTTTGGCGACGGGGCCGGCCCTGCCTACGGTGTCAGCCACCTCCCGCCGGTTGCGCTGCTCCGATGACGCTCCCCCCCCCACCCTCGCCCGCCTGGCCGGTCGTGCTGGAGCTGCTGCTGTCAGGAGAAGACCTGCCGGCCGATGAGGCCACCGCCCTGATGAAGGGCTGGCTGGAGGAGCGCATCGAGCCGGTGCTCACCGGAGCCCTGCTCACGGCCCTGCGGCTGCGGGGGGTCACCGGTGAGGCCCTGGCGGCCATGGCGCAGGTGCTGCGCGAGGCCTGTCCGCTCCCCGCTCCCCGCCCAGCCCTGCCATTGGTGGACACCTGCGGCACCGGGGGCGATGGTGCCGGCAGCTTCAACATCTCCACGGCCACCGCCTTCGTGGCCGCCGCCTGCGGGGCCCATGTGGCCAAACACGGCAACCGCAGTGCCAGCGGCAGCGTCGGCTCCGCCGATGTGCTCGAGCGGCTCGGCCTGCGCCTGCAGGCGCCGCTGACCCAGGTGATCGATGCCCTGCCCCGGGCCGGGGTCACCTTTCTGTTCGCGCCGGGCTGGCATCCGGCCCTGGTGGGTCTGGCCCCCCTGCGTCGCACCCTTGGCATCCGCACCGTGTTCAACCTGCTCGGCCCCCTGGTGAACCCGCTGCGGCCGGAGACCCAGGTGCTGGGGGTGGCCAGGCCCGAGCTGCTGGATCCAATGGCCGACGCCCTGCGCCGCCTCGGCCTGGAGCGGGCTGTGGTGGTGCACGGCCACGGTGGTCTCGACGAGGCCTCACTGTCGGGGCCGAATGAGCTGCGGCTGCTGGAGAAGGGCGAGATCCGCACCGAGTACCTCGATCCCTGGGAGCTGGGGCTCACCCGCGCCGGGCTCGAGGATCTGCGCGGCGGCGATGTCGCCACCAACGCCACCATCCTCGAGCACGTGCTCCGGGGCGACGGCAGCGATGCGCAGCGCGATGTGGTGATCCTCAACGCGGCGCTGGTGCTCTGGGCCGCCGGGGTGGTGGGCACGCTGCGCGATGGTCTGGAGCGGGCGGCCGAATCCCTGGCCTCCGGCGCCCCCTGGCGCCGCCTCGACATCCTGCGGGCCGCCCTGGCGGCTCCGGCTTCCGGCGACGCGGCAGGATGAGACCCGCCCAGTCAGGACCGCCGTGACCCCCTCCCCGACCGCAGCGCCGGACACCGCCCTGCTGGTGCTCGCCGACGGCACGGTGCTCCGGGGCCGGGCCTGTGGTGCCCGCGGAACCACCATCGGCGAGGTGGTGTTCAACACCGGCATGACCGGCTATCAGGAGGTGATGACCGACCCCAGCTACGAGGGGCAGCTGGTTACCTTCACCTACCCCGAGCTGGGCAACACAGGCGTCAATGCTGAGGACCAGGAGGCCGCCCGCCCCCACGTGCGCGGCGTGATCGCCCGCCAGCTCTCCCCCTGCGCCAGCAACTGGCGCGCTGAGGAGGACCTGGGCCGCTGGCTGCAGCGCCACGGCGTGGTCGGCATCCAGGGGGTCGACACCCGGGCCCTGGTGCGCCATCTGCGGGAGGGTGGGGCGATCAACGGGGCGATCAGCAGCGATGGCACCTCCCCGGTGGAGCTGCTGGAGCGGGTGCGCCAGGCCCCGCTGATGGATGGTCTGAACCTCGCCGCCCGGGTGAGCACCAGCACCCCCTACCCCTGGAACAGCCTCTGCGCCGCCGGCTTCGATGCCCGGGTGCGACACCAGCCCGAGCGCCCCTACCGGGTGGTCGCGATCGATTTCGGGATCAAGCGGGCGATCCTCGACCGGCTGGTGGCCCACGGCTGCGAGGTCACGGTGCTGCCGGCCGACAGCACGATCGACCAGGTGCTCCAGCTTCAGCCCGAGGGGGTGTTCCTCTCCAACGGCCCCGGCGATCCGGCCGCCGTCAGCGGCGGCATCGCCCTGGCCCGCGACCTGATCCAGTCCGCTGATCTGCCGCTGTTCGGCATCTGTCTGGGCCACCAGATCCTGGGGCTGGCCCTGGGCGGTCGCACCTTCAAGCTCGCCTACGGCCACCGCGGTCTCAACCACCCGTGCGGCTCCCCCGGCCAGGTGGAGATCACCAGCCAGAACCACGGCTTCGCGATCGATGCCGACAGCCTGCCCGCCGATCAGGTGCGGGTGACCCATCAGAACCTCAACGACCGCACAGTGGCAGCCCTGGAGATGACCCAGCAGCCGGTCTTCGGCGTCCAGTACCACCCGGAGGCCAGCCCGGGGCCCCATGACGCCGACCATCACTTCGCCCGCTTCGTGGCCCTGATGGAGCAGCGCCGCTGAATTCCCCAGTGCCGCAGACACTCCGGCTGACCGTCCGCTGATCTTCCGGAAAGATTCGTTGCGCTTGATGCAGACGCGTCCGAGCTCCCTACACTCCAGCCGACAGCCGTCCGGGGATTCAAGCCATCACCGACCTGCAGCGACTGACCGTCTCCCTGCGCGGAGGCTGCGAACGCCAGGCCCAGTGCCTGCTGTTCAGCTTCACCGGGCAGTTGGACGCCTATTCCGACAAGCAGTTCAGCAGCTTCATCACCGACCGGGCGGACGACCCGTCCCTGCCCCTGGTGATCGATCTCACCCGGATCGACTTCATCGATTCCTCCGGTCTCGGGGCCCTGGTGCAGCTGGCCAAGCACTGCAAGGACCGGGGTCTGCGCTTCGGGGTGGTGGGCAACGCGCGCGTCGTCCAGACCGTCAAGCTGGTGCGCCTCGAAGAGTTCCTGCACCTCCAGCCTGATCTGCCGACGGCCCTTGGTCAGCTCGACGCCGCCTGAGCCCCTGACGCCGGCTTCCGCCTGGCTTCCCGAACGCCCCTTCGTTCCCGACGCCCTCGGTCCCGACCCGGGGCCGCTGCAGCTGGCCTGGCTGGGGGATGCGGTCTGGGAACTCCACCAGCGGCTGCGCCACTGCCAGCGGGCCGGCCGCTCCCGGGATCTGCACCGGGCGGTGGTCGGCGTGGTCAAGGCCGAGGCCCAGGCGGAAGCCCTGCTCCGGCTCGAGCCGTTGCTGACGGATCCCGAACGCGACTGGGTACGCCGGGGTCGCAACCGGGCCGGGCGCGGACCGCGTCGCGGCGAGGCGGCGATCTATGGGCAGGCCACGGGATTTGAGACGATGCTGGGATGGCTCTTCCTTCGGGACCCCGCGCGCCTGGCCGATCTGCTCGACCAGCTCGAGGTGAGCCCACCCTTCTCCCCGCCCACCGACCATGAGTCCCCGTCCCGATCGCCGTCCTGATTCGAGGCCGGACCGTGGGTCCCGCCGCCCCGGTGGCCCGTCCGGCAGCCGTCCGGCCGGCCGGCCCGGTGGCCGTTTCCCCGGTCGATCCGGGCCTCCCCGCTGGCGTGACGCCGCCGAGGGCGACAGCCCCCGTTCCGAAGGTCGCTCCAGCGAGCGCGGTCCCGGGGAGCGTGGCGGCGCTGACCGGGGCCCCGGCGAGCGCGCCCCCATGGGGCAGGGACGGTTCTCCCGTCGCCCCTTCGATGGCAAACCCGCCTTCGGCCGTCGTTCCTTCGATCGACCCCGGGAGGATCGCCCCGGTCCCGGTGGAGCCGGTGCCGGCGAGCGTCGGGGGGCGGCCCGTTTCCTGGCCAACCGGCCCGAGGGCGAGCGCTTCGCCTCCCCCCGCTTCGGCGCCCCCCGGCCCGGTGCGGGTCGACCGGGTGGTCGCCGTGACGATCGACCCGGCCCCCGCTTCCGGCCGCCTGGGCCTGGCGCCCCGCGCTTCGAGGATCGGCGCCCTTCGGCGCCCGCCGATCGCGGCAACGCCCCGGCGGCCCCCGGTGCCGCCGGCACCGGTGAGTCCTTCGCGGGCGCCGCCCCCTCCGAACTGATCTGGGGGCGCCATTCCGCCCAGGCCGTGCTGGAGAGCGGGCGCCCGGTCCACCGCATCTGGTGCACGCCCGAGATGCGGTTCAGCCCCCGCTTCCTGCAGCTGCTGCGCGAGGCCAAGTCCGGTGGCGTGCTGGTGGAGGAAGTCACCTGGGCCCGCCTCGGCCAGATCAGCGGTGGCGCCGTGCACCAGGGCATCGTGCTTCAGCCCGCGGCCGCTGAGACCCTCGACCTGCCGAGCCTGATCGATGGCTGCCGCGGCGTCGGTGAATCGCCGCTGCTGATCGCGGTCGATGGCCTCACCGATCCCCAGAACCTGGGGGCGATCGTGCGCAGCGCCGAGGCCCTCGGTGCCCACGGCATGGTGCTGCCGCAACGACGCAATGCCGGCCTCACCGGCTCGGTGGCCAAGGTGGCCGCCGGGGCGCTCGAGCATCTGCCCGTGGCGCGGGTGGTGAACCTGAACCGCTCCCTCGACGCCCTCAAGCAGGAGGGCTACCGGGTGGTGGGTCTTGCGGCTGAAGGGACCGTCAGCCTCGAGGAGGCGGATCTATCGGGCCCCCTGGTGGTGGTCACCGGCTCAGAAGGCGAAGGTCTGTCGATGCTCACCCGCCGAAGCTGCGACCAGCTGGTGCGCATCCCCCTCCGCGGATCCACCCCGAGCCTCAACGCCTCGGTGGCCACAGCCCTGCTGCTCTACGAGGTGGCGCGCCGCAGCTGGATGCACGGCCTGCGCGGCACGGCCCCGGCGCCCCGGCTGGTGCGTCCCGCCCTGCCCACGCCGGAACCGGCTGCCGCCCCGCCGATTCCCGAGACCCTGCCCGCTGAGGGCGGGGGCCTTGCCGGGGCGGAGGGCGCCGCGCCGGTGAGCCACCAGGATCTTTCTGACCCGATGGGCCACCAGGATTCGGCGGCCCCGCTGGACGGTCAGCACGCTGACGAGCAGCCGGCGCGGCAGCCCAGCGCGCCAGGCTTCAGTGCCGAGCCGGAGCCCGTCGCCACCTCGCCCGCTCGCGAGGCAGTGGTCGCCCCTGCCCATTCCCCGATCGAGAGCCCTCCGTCCCCCTGGGAGAGCCCTGCTCCCGCAGCCGACGAGCCCGAGGTGCAGGCCAGCTGGCCTGCATCGGGCTCCGAGCCCACCGCCGGCGGCAGCGCGGGTTCCCTGGCCGCGATGGCGGCTCCAGGCCCCTCCGGGGTGGCTGAGGAGACCGCCATCGCGCCCGGGGACAGCCCAGGCGCAGACCTCCAGCCGGCGAGGGAGGCCGAACCCGGCCCTGCCGGTGAGCCTCTGCCCTCCGAAGACCCCTCGCTCCACTGGAGTGCCGCCGTCGCCGAGACCACGTCCTTCGAGCAGGACATCCGCCTCTGAGCCCCCGATGCTGCTGCGGCCGTTTTCGGTCGCAGCGCATGACATCGCACAGGCTGTGCTGCACCGGCTGTCATTGCACCGGCTGATCCCCTGGAGATCGATCGCTGATCAGCGGGGGATCCCTGGCTGATCGCCACGGGGGCCGGGGCAGCCTCGGGTCCACGCCCCTTCAGAATGGGCGGACCTTGCCGGCTGCTCCATGAATCCCCTGCTCTGGCCCGCCCGCAGCGTCGCCAACGGGCTTGGACTGGCTTGGTGGGCGCGGGTGGAAACGCGATCCCCGGACACCGTCTACTGGTTCGGGCCCTTCGTGCGGCGGCAGACCCTGGAGCGGGCCCTGCCCGCCTTCCTGGATGACCTGCGGGCCGAAGGGCCGGCCTCCCTCGACGTGCGCCATCTGCGCACCCGCCGGGGTGAGCCCCTGACCGAAGACGCCAATGCCGGCAACGGCCTGGGCTGAGGCCGGGCCACCGCGGGTGGCCGGCTGATAGCGTCGCTGCCAGCGTGCAGACGGGTGGATGGGGATCGCCGAATGGCGGGAGCGACTGCAGCGTGGCGAGGTGTCCGCCCGGGAGCTCACGGAACAGCAGCTGGCCCGCATCGCGGCGGTGGAGCCCGAGGTGCATGCCTACCTGGAGGTGACGGCCGAGCGGGCCCTCGCTGATGCCGACCGTGTCGACGCCGCCAGGGCCGCCGGTGAGGCCCTGCCCCCCCTGGCCGGCATTCCCCTGGCGATCAAGGACAACCTCTGCACCCAGGGCATCCGCACCACCTGCTCCAGTCGCATGCTGGAGACCTTCGTGCCCCCCTACGAGTCGACCGTCACCCAGCGGCTCTGGGATGCCGGCGCGGTTCTGCTGGGCAAGACCAATCTCGATGAGTTCGCCATGGGCAGCTCCACCGAGACCTCAGCCTTCGGACCCAGCCGCAATCCCTGGGATCCATCCCGGGTGCCCGGCGGCAGTTCCGGCGGCAGCGCCGCCGCCGTGGCGGCGGGCGAGTGTCTGGCCTCCCTCGGCTCCGATACCGGTGGTTCGATCCGCCAGCCAGCCTCCTTCTGCGGCGTGGTCGGCCTCAAGCCGACCTACGGCCGGGTCAGCCGCTGGGGCCTGGTGGCCTTCGCCAGCTCCCTCGATCAGGTGGGTCCCTTCACCACCAGCGTGGCCGATGCCGCCGAGGTGCTGCAGGTCATCGCCGGCGCTGATCCGCGCGATGCCACCTGTCTGACGGCCCCCGTGCCCGACTACCTCGCCGCCCTGGAGCAGCCCCTCAAGGGCCTGCGGGTGGGCCTGATCCGCGAGTGCTTCGAAGCCAAGGGCCTCGATCCCCAGGTGCAGGCCTCGGTGCGTGCCGCTGCCGACCAGCTGGCTGCCCTCGGCTGCGACCTGGTGGACGTCACCTGCCCGCGTTTCGACGACGGCATCGCCACCTACTACGTGATCGCCCCCTCGGAGGCGTCCGCCAACCTGGCCCGCTACGACGGGGTCAAATACGGTTATCGCAGCGGCGAGGGTGAGTCGTTGGCGGCGATGACGGCCCGCAGCCGGGCCGAGGGGTTCGGCCCCGAGGTGCAGCGCCGCATCCTGATCGGCACCTATGCCCTCTCCGCCGGCTATGTGGATGCCTTCTACCGGAAGGCCCAGCAGGTGCGCACCCTGATCCGGCGCGACTTCGACCGTGCCTTCGAGCGGGTGGACGTGCTGCTCACCCCCACCTCCCCCACCACCGCCTTCCGCTTCGGAGCCCACACCGAGGATCCGCTGGCGATGTACCTGGCCGATCTGCTGACGATCCCCGCCAACCTCGCCGGTCTGCCGGCGATCAGTCTGCCCTGCGGCTTCGACGACCAGGGCCTGCCGATCGGGCTGCAGCTGATCGGGGCGGTGCTCGATGAGGCGCGTCTGCTGCAGGTGGCTCACCACTACGAGCAGGCGGCCCGGGTGATGGATGGTCGCCCTGCGGCGCCGCTGGTGCCCTGAAGACCGCCGATTCGGCCGCGACCCGACCAGGGTTCCGCATGGGGCTCCGGCAACGGCTCTGAGCCAACGCGGCAGCGGCCGTGGCAACGCGCTCCTTCTGTCCAAGGCGGGATTGGCCTTGCTGAGCCGTCGGCTGGACCCCGTACAGGTCGTGCCCCGGGGCTGGAGGGGCAGAGGAGCCTGCCGGTTCCGGTCCGGGGGGTGGCGTTGCCTGCGTCCAGGCTGGCTGGCCCGGGCCGCCGGAGTGTGTGGAGTCGGCCCAGGCCGGTCGTGCCGCGGTGGGGTGGCGGGGCGGCCAGGGCTGGCGCCTGTCCAGCCACCAGCCGACCACACCACATCTGGTGCTGCCAGCCCCGGCTACGGCGGTGCAGCCACTGAATCTTGCGTCGTCTCCCCCTAACCTGGGTCCCGTCGGTCCCTGGGCCGCCTGCCGCTGCCGTTCCCTCCGCCGTTCTGTCCTTGGCCTTCGTCCCCCTCCATAACCACAGCGACTACAGCCTGCTCGATGGCGCCAGCCAGCTGCCGGCGATGGTGGAGCGGGCGGTGGAACTGGGCATGCCGGCCCTGGCCCTCACCGACCACGGCGTGATGTATGGGGCAATCGAGCTGCTGAAGCTGTGCAAGAAGGCGGGCATCAAGCCGATCATCGGCAACGAGATGTATGTGATCAACGGCTCGATCGAAGATCCCCAGCCCAAGAAGGAGCGGCGCTATCACCTGGTGGTGCTGGCCAAGAACGCCACCGGCTATCGCAATCTCGTCAAGCTCACCAGCATCAGCCATCTGCGCGGCATGCGCGGCCGCGGCATCTTTGCGCGCGCCTGCATCGACAAGCAGCTGCTGCGCCAGTACAGCGAGGGTCTGATCGTGGCCACCGCCTGCCTGGGTGGTGAGATCCCCCAGGCGATTCTGCGGGGGCGACCCGATGCCGCCCGTGATGTGGCCCGCTGGTACCAGGAGGTGTTCGGCGACGACTTCTATCTGGAGATCCAGGACCATGGCGGCCTTGAGGACCGGATCGTCAATGTGGAGATTGCCAGGATCGGTGCCGAGCTGGGCATCCCCCTGATCGCCACCAACGACGCCCACTACCTCAGCAAGCACGATGTGGAGGCCCATGATGCCCTGCTGTGCGTGCTCACCGGCAAGCTGATCAGCGAAGAGAAGCGCCTCCGTTATACGGGCACGGAATACATCCGCAGCGAAGAGGAGATGCTGGCCCTGTTTGGCGATCATCTGGAATCCGAGCTGATTGCCGAGGCGGTGGCCAACACGGCGCGGGTGGCCGACAAGGTGGAGGACTACGACATCCTCGGCCGCTACCAGATGCCCCGCTTCCCGATTCCGGAGGGGCACACCGCCGTGAGCTACCTGCGCGAGGTCACCGAGCAGGGCCTGCGGGCGCGGCTGGCTCTGCCGGACGGGGCGCCGATCGATGGTGAGTACGGCGAGCGCATGGCCTTTGAGCTGGAGGTGATGGAGCAGATGGGTTTTCCCACCTACTTCCTCGTGGTCTGGGATTACATCCGCTTCGCCCGTGACAATGGCATTCCGGTGGGTCCGGGCCGTGGTTCGGCGGCTGGCTCGGTGGTGGCCTATGCCCTGGGCATCACCAATATCGATCCGGTCCGCCACGGCCTGCTGTTCGAGCGCTTCCTTAATCCGGAGCGCAAATCAATGCCTGATATTGACACCGACTTCTGCATTGAACGTCGGGGAGAGGTGATCGACTATGTGACCCGCCGCTATGGCGAGGACAAGGTGGCCCAGATCATCACCTTCAACCGCATGACCTCCAAGGCCGTGCTCAAGGACGTGGCCCGGGTGCTTGACATTCCCTACGGCGAAGCCGACCGGCTGGCCAAGCTGATCCCGGTGGTGCGCGGCAAGCCGGCCAAACTCAAGGAGATGATCGGCGAGGAATCACCCAATCCAGAATTCCGTGAAAAATATCAATCCGATGACAAGGTCAGGCATTGGGTTGATCTGGCGATGCGCATCGAGGGAACCAACAAGACCTTCGGCGTGCATGCGGCTGGTGTGGTGATCGCCGCCGATCCCCTTGATGAACTGGTTCCCCTGCAGCGCAACAACGACGGTCAGGTGATCACCCAGTACTTCATGGAGGACGTGGAGTCGATGGGGCTGCTGAAGATGGACTTCCTCGGCCTCAAGAACCTCACGATGATCGAGAAGACGATCGAGCTCGTGAGCCGCAGCGAAGGCGCCCGCATCGATCCCGACCAGCTCCCCAGCGATGATCCCGCCACCTACGCCCTGCTGGCCCGCGGAGATCTGGAGGGCATCTTTCAGCTCGAGTCGAGTGGCATGCGTCAGATCGTGCGTGATCTCAAGCCCTCCTCCCTCGAAGATATTTCCTCGATCCTGGCTCTCTACCGACCCGGCCCCCTCGACGCCGGTCTGATCCCCAAGTTCATCAACCGGAAACATGGCCGCGAGGCGATCGATTTCGCCCACACCAAGCTGGAGCCGATCCTGCAGGAGACCTACGGGATCATGGTCTACCAGGAGCAGATCATGAAGATCGCCCAGGATCTGGCCGGCTATTCCCTCGGCGAGGCCGATCTGTTGCGGCGGGCGATGGGCAAGAAGAAGAAGAGCGAGATGGAGAAGCACCAGGGCGTGTTCGTCAAAGGGGCCAGCGAGCGTGGGGTTGACCCGAAGATCGCCGAGGCCCTGTTTGAGCAGATGGTGCTGTTCGCCGAATACTGCTTCAACAAGAGCCACTCCACCGCCTACGGGGCGGTCACCTACCAGACGGCCTATCTCAAGGCGCACTATCCGGTCGCTTACATGGCGGCCCTGCTCACCGTCAATGCCGGCCAGGCCGATCGGGTGCAGCGCTACATCGCCAACTGCAATGCGATGGGCATTGAGGTGCTGCCGCCCGACATCAATGCGTCGGGCATCGATTTCACCCCAACCGAAGGGCGCATCCTCTTTGGTCTCTCCGCCGTGCGCAACCTCGGTGAGGGGGCCATCCGGCAACTGATCGAGGTCCGCAGCAGCGACGGGCCCTTCCGCTCCCTGGCCGACCTGTGCGATCGCCTGCCCTCCCAGGCTCTCAACCGGCGGGCCCTCGAATCGCTGATCCATTGCGGCGCCCTCGACGCCCTTGAGCCGGGCGCCAACCGGGCCCAGCTGATGGCCGATCTCGATCTGGTGCTGGAGTGGGCCAGCTCCCGCGCCCGCGATCGGGCCAGCGGCCAGGGCAATCTGTTCGATCTGATGGCCTCCGCCGCTGCCGATGCTCCGGCGGGCGGCGATGGTTCCACCGCCCCGCGGGCGGCGGCCGTGGCCGACTACCCCCCGGCCGAAAAGCTGAAGCTGGAGAAGGAGCTACTGGGGTTTTATCTGTCCGATCACCCTCTGCGCCAGCTCTCCGGTTCCGTGCGCCTGCTCTCGCCCATTGCCCTGGCATCCCTGGAGGAGCAGGCCGACAAGGCCAGGGTCAGCGCCGTGGTGATGGTGCCGGAGCTGCGCCAGGTCACCACACGCAAGGGCGACCGCATGGCGGTGCTTCAGCTTGAAGACCTCACCGGCTCCTGTGAGGCGGTGGTGTTTCCCAAGGCCTATGCCCGTCTGGCAGACCACCTGATGGTCGATGCGCGGCTGATGCTCTGGGCCAGTGTCGATCGGCGTGATGAGCGGGTGCAGCTGATCGTCGAGGACTGCCGCAGCCTCGATGATCTGCAGCTGCTGCTGGTGGATCTGCCAGCGGAGCAGGCCGGGGACATCGCCGTGCAGCACCGCCTGCGCGAATGCCTGACCCGCCATCGGCCGGCTCAGGACGAGGTGGGGGTGCGGGTGCCGGTGGTGGCGCGGGTGCAGGGACCTGCCGGCCGCCGTCTGGTTCGGCTTGGCCATCAGTTCTGTGTGGCCGATGCCCCCGCTGCCCTGGCCACCCTCACCTCCGCCCGCTTCGAGGCCTGCCTGCGCTCACCCCTGCCCGATGCCTGAGGGCGGCGTCGGCGACGCTGCTGCCGTGGCCCCCAATCGCGGTGGGGAATGCGGCGGAGATTTCCCTTGCAGGAAGGTGCACCATTGGCAGCCAGATGCAGGGATTTCCCACCACCAGGGCATCTTGCTTCGCTCTGAGGCAGAGCTGCCGTTCATCGGTTGTAGGACGGCATCACAGAACAATCCAGTCATGAATCGCCGTCCATCCCAGCAGGCCGCATCCGGATTTCGCCGTCCCGTGCGCGTGTCGATCACGGTGCCTCATCACATCCACCAGTCCCTCCTCAGCCGCAGTGATCAGGAGGGGCGTTCACTCTCCAATCTGGCGGCTTTTCTGCTTGAGGCCTCCCTGACTTCTGCCGAGATGGAGTGAGTCCCTCCCAGCGGGTGCCGCGCGGGGCTGCTGTCGCTCAGCCGGGCTGGCTCGCTTTGGCCTCGCGCAGCAGCTGCGAGGGTTTGATGTGAAATCGTTGCTGAAAATCGATACTGAATAAATTCATCGAATTGTAGCCACAGTCCCGGGCGATGCTGGTCACGCTGTCGTGACTGCTGGGGTTTTCCAGGCAACGACGGGCCCGATCAAGCCGTTGGCTGCGGATCCATTGAGAGGCGGTGCAGCCCATCCGCTCCCTGAAGGTGTACTGCAGCGTGCGACGCGAATAGTGGCTGTGGGCTTCCAGGTCCGTCAGGTTCAGGGGATTGGCCAGGTTGTCCTGGATGTAGGCCAGCAGGTCGCCGAATGGATCGGTGCTCATCTGCTCCTTGCCCATCGCCCGCTCCAGTGCCCCGGAGCGCCGCAGTTCGGGCAGCAGCAGCACAGCCAACAACCGCAGGATCTGCTCATCCACCTGCAACCGCTCCAGCAGGGTCTCCCCCTCGCTGCTCAGGTCAGCAGCGATCGCGATCTGCTGCCGCAGGGCTCGCTGCAGGCGGGTGCTGCCGTCATCCGCCTGCGGGCCGAAGTGGTGATTGGCCTGCCGCAGTCGCTTCCATTTCAGGAGCCAGTCCTGGCTGCTGCTCATCGATGCCGTGACGCTGCGCAGCGATTCCGCCTCCACCTGAAAGGCCACCACGCTCCAGGCCGGACCTTCCCAGACCGAGGGTTCACCGCAGAGCACCAGCAGGGAATCCGGTCCACAGTCACAGGAGCCTTGCGCCTGGCGGACCCGCACCCGGCCCCCGTATCCCAGCACCGCCGTGAACCCGGCGTGGCGGTTCAGCACCAGGCGGGTGGTGGAGGTGATCGCCGCCGTGAGCACGAGACGGCCCACCCTCAGATTGGCGCCGAAGTGACGGGCTGGCTCCGCTTCCCCCGATGCGCCGATGTGCCGCAGCGGCAGGGCTGAGCTGAGCAGATTGCTGCTGGCGGCCCGACTCTCCATCCAGCGCAGCTGCGGCAGCAGCGGGTTCTCCAGGGGCGGTGGAATCGCCGGATCCTGCCCCCCTCCTGGATTCCGGCTCGCCCCAGTGGCTCGCTCCCCTGAACGGTTGCGCGGCGGATCAACGGCCACGGCCTGGCACCCAGTGGCTGCACTCAGCCTAGGGACCCTGGCCCACTTCGCCGCGCTGATCGTCGGCGGGCCACCCGGATCTGTTGAACAGGAAAGCCGCTGGCCGGACCTCATTAGGGTGGATTTGGCTGCGATGGATCCATTCATGGGGCGACATCGCTCGCAGAGCAGCGGTAGCCAGGCCAGGTCCGGCGCCCACCAGAACCGCACGGCCAAAGACGGCAAGAGCCAGGACAGCGACCGGCACCCGAGCGACAACGACGGCGACAGCCGCAGCCCCAGTCCAGAGGCCTTCCGGCAAGACCCCGGTCGTGACCCAGGCGCGAGCGCGCCAGGCGACGGGAGTGGTGGGGCTGGCACCACGGGTCCCAGCGGTGGCAGCGGAGCTGGGGAGTGCAGCGTCCTCAGCGCCGGTGCCACGACCCACCACACCCTCCGTGATCGCCAGCGGGGTGGTCCAGCCAGCGGCAGCAGCCGTGAACCCAGCAGCGGCGCTCGCGTTGACAGCAGCGCAGGAGCTGCCGGGCCCGGCGACGGCTCCACGGGTGCTCAGCCCGTCAGCGGGAGCGGTGGACCGGGTGGAGCTCCGCCGGAACGCCACGATCCTGCCGGCCCGATGCAGGCGGGAGCCCTTCGGCACGTGGTGGCGGTTGGGGCCTCCGCCGGGGGCTTGGAAGCCCTTCAGGCTTTTGTGGGGGGGTTGGAACCCACCGGTTCCACGGCCTATGTGGTGGCCCAGCATCTGGCGCCGGAGCACCGCAGCCTGATCGTTGAGCTGTTGTCCCGCTCCACCCGATTGCCGGTGGTGGCCGCCACGGACGGCCGCCAGCTCGCCCCGGATCTGATCTGCGTTGCGCCGCCCCGCCATGACCTGCTGATCGAGAAGGACCGGTTACGCATCCGTGAACCCGAGCCCCGCTTTGGCCCCAGTCCCTGCATCGATCTGCTGTTCGAGTCCCTGGCGGACCACTGGCTGGATCGGGGCGTGGCCGTGGTGCTCTCCGGCACGGGCTCCGATGGTGCCCGCGGCCTGCGCGCCGTGCGGGCCGCCGGTGGTCTCACCGTCGCCCAGACGCCAGCCAGCGCCCGGTTTGATGGCATGCCCTCGGCGGCGATCGCGATCGGCGGAGCCGATCTGGTGCTCGAGCCCTCCCAGATCGGAGCCCGCATCAGTGACCTGCTGTGCGGCGACGCGCCATGGATCGCTCCGTCGCCCGTTCAGGGCCAACCGGTGAACCTCGCCTCGATCACCGCTCAGCTCAGGCACGACACCGGTATCGACTTTTCGGAGTACAAGGATTCAACGCTCCGCCGCCAGGTTCAGCGCCGCATGGCGATCCGGGGCATCACCAGCATTGATGAGTATCTGCCGCTGCTGAAGGCGGACCCGGAGGAATCCCACTCGCTGCTCCAGAACCTGCTGGTCACCGTCACGGCTTTCTTCCGCGACCCTGACGGTTTCGCGGCGCTCAGGAGCTGTCTGGCCAGCTACCTGGAGCAGCGCAGTGAGATGGGTCCTGTCCGGGTCTGGGTGCCGGGCTGTGCCACCGGCGAGGAGGTCTATTCCCTGGCCATGCTGTTCAGTGAAGCCCTTGGTCATCCTGCCGATCTTGCCGGTCAGCTGAAGATTTTCGGCACCGATCTCGATGAGCAAAGCCTGACCGTGGCCCGGCACGCCGTGTTCCCGATCTCCGAGGCGGCGGCGATTCCCGGCGACCTGTGCGATCGTTTCGTGATCGAGAAGGGCGGCGAGCTTGTGATCCAGGAGCGGTTGCGTTCCTGTGCCGTGTTCGCCATGCACAACGTGGGTCAGGATCCCCCCTTCCCCCGCCTGGATCTGATCTCCTGCCGCAACACGCTCATCTATTTCACTCCGCCGATGCAGGAGCGCGTGATGCGTTTCTTCCGCTTCAGCCTGCTGCCCGGCGGTCTGCTTTTCCTCGGCCGTTCCGAATCCCTTGGCACCCGCTCGTCCGGGTTCGAGACCCTGGATGCCGAACAGCATCTCTATCGCCGCTCCCCCGACGGCGGCGAACGTCTCCGTCCGGCGCTGCCGATGCCGATGCCCCGCCAGCTGTGGCCGCATCCCACCACCGGGCGCATGGCCGTCTCCCGGGAGTCGGTGCCGGAGCAGCACATGAGCCTGCTGGCCTCCGTGGTGCGCAGCTTCTGTCCCGCCAGCCTGATCCTCGATGAGGATCTGCAGGTGGTGGAGGTGATCGGTGATGTCAGCCCCTTCTGCCGCCTGCCGGAGGGGCGCCTGACGACGGCGGTGCACTCGTTTCTCCCCGTCGAGCTGCAGTCCGAGGCCCGCGCCCTGTTTCTGCTGGTGCGGGCTGATGGTGTGGCCGTGTGCAGTCCCTCCCTGCGGCTGAAGGATCGGGACACCCTTCTTCATCTTGAGGCCCGCCCCCTGGAGGTGGGTGAGAACCGGATGCTCGTGCTCTCCTTTCTGCCGGAGGCCGATCCGGAGGCAGCGCCGGCACCCTTCCTCGCCGCCCGCGCCCCCGTCTTCGACAGCGAGATTGCACGCCTGGAGCAGGAGCTGCTCGCCAGCCAGACCTCCCTGCGGCGATCGATGGCCGAACTGGAGGCGGCCAATGAGGAGCTGGAGGCCTCGGCCGAGGAGCTGCAGGCCTCCTCGGAGGAGCTGCAGTCATCCAACGAGGAGCTGGAATCTTCGAACGAAGAGCTGCAGGCCACCAATGAGGAGCTCCGCACCCTCAACCAGCAGCTGCGCACCCGCAGCGATGAGCTCCAGATCCTGAGCAACGACCTGGAGAACATCCAATCCTCCCTGAACCAGGGGATGGTGATCGTTGATCGGCAGCTCTGCGTCACCCGGTACACCCCCCTGGCGGTGCGGGTTTTCGCCCTGCTGCAGGAGGATCTCGGTCAACCTCTGACGTCGGTTCCGAGCACGGTGCCGCTCCCCGGTCTGCTGGAGGCCCTCTCCGCCGTGGTGGGTGGCGAGCCGCGCCGCACCCTGGAGGCCGGCAGTGAGGACATCTCCTACATGCTTCAGGTGCTGCCGTATCGCGAGCACGAGGGGCATGGGCGCGGAGCGATCGTGACCCTCACCGATGTCTCTGAGCTGGTGGCCCTGCGACGGGCGGCTGAGGCTGCGCTCAACGAGTTCACCCGACTGACCGATGCTCTGCAGGAGGCGGTCTGGAAGCGGGACCCGGGGATGCAGCGGATCCTGTATGCCAGCCGTCGCTTCCAGGCCCTCACTGGATGGACACCGGCCGAGCTGTGCGAGAACGCCACCCTGCTGGATGACGCCATCGACCCGGTGGATCGCGATCGGGTGCTGGCCAGCCGCAACCTGCGGGAGGATGGCTGGTTGCTGCGCTATCGCCTGCGCACCCGCGACGGCCGCTGGATCTGTGTGGAGGAGTCGGCGAAGGTGATGCACGACGACAGCGATACCTTCGTGGTGGGCACCCTCTGCGACGTGACCCGTGCCCAGGACGATCAGCAGCATGCCGATCAGGTGTCCGCGATCTTCGAGGCTGTCTACAACTGCCGCAGCTTCGGCGCGGCCGTGCTCGACCGGCGCCTGCATGTGCTGATGGCCAACGCCCATCTTGCCGAACTCACGGACCGCTCTCCTGCCGACATGGTCGGCATGGCCTTGGCGGAACTGTGCCCGGAGATGGTGGATCCGGCCCGCCAGCTGCTCGAGGGCGCGATGTCCGGCCAGAGCATGCCTTCGCTGCTGCGGCGCATGCCGCTGCTGCGGGCCGATCGCACCACCCCGGAGGTGGAGGCCGAACTGGTGGCGCTGCCGCGGGTGATCGGCGAGGCCGCCGCGCTGCTGGTGGTCCACTGAGGCGTCTCCGGCCCCGGCCACAACGGCCGTCACCCGGGCATGGAATCCGACAACAGGGAGTCTCGGGCCACCCTCACCCCCAGGTCACCTGCACGGCTGAAGGGTGCTCGAGGCGGCGATGCATCAGGCCACGCCACCAGCCCACGCTGCTGCACGATCCGCCATGGCACGACCCGGCTTCTTCGCGACTGAGACGATCGACTGCATGGACCAGACCGGCCCGATTCGCGAGCAGTGCTGAGCGGTGGGCTGCACGGTCTCACGATTGGCACCCCCCGGCTGCGTTGATCACAACGGCCCGACTGCAGCAGCAACGCCCGGTCGAAGACAGTGAGTCGAAGACAGTGAGCGTGGGTTGTGGTTGTGGAGGGCTGCGATCAGCTGCTGCCGCTGCGCATCGCCCGCAGCGACTCGCGCACGCGGCCGATGTTGAGGCCGATGTGCTCCAGCCCCAGCAGACTGCCGGCTTTCTCCTCCCAGCTGGCGGAGAGAACGCCGTAGCTCAGCCCCAGCAGGCCCAGCAGGAAACAGGCCCCCGAGCTGACAAGGGTCACCACCGGCGGAATGTCGAGGATGCCGCGGCTGACGAGCAGATAGCTCACAACGAACACCCCCATGCCCAGGACGCTGGGCACCCCGGTGGCCAGCGCGATGCGCCGGGCCATCCGTCCAGCGACCGCATCCGGGATCACCTGGGGGCGCGGTTTGGCCGATGGTTGACGGCGTGGTGGCTCCGGTGGAGCCGATCCGAAGGCCTTCGGCTTGGGCGGGCGGGCCATGGACGGGCTCAGCCGCGGATGCCGAGCTTCTCGATCAGGGCGGCGTAGCGCTCCTGGCTCTGGGCGCGCAGATAACCGAGCAGACGCTTGCGGCGGCCGATCATCTTCAGCAGACCCTGGCGGGAGGAGAAGTCGTGGATGTTCTTCTGGAGGTGGCCGCTCAGCTGGTTGATGCGCTCACTCAGCATCGCCACCTGGACCTCAACCGAGCCGGTGTCGGTGCCGTGAGTCTGGTGGGAATTGATCAGTTCCTGCTTTTTGGTTGTGGTGAGCGGCATGGATGGCGCTGGGCCGTTTGGTCAAACGAAGAGCCTAAGGCCTGACGTTCCCGTTCAGGCCGCCTGGCGGCTCAGCCAGCGCAGGGCGGCACCGATCCAGTCGTCCACCGCCGCCTCGGGGGTCAGCTCCGCCGCCACGGCCCGCAGGGCGCGGTGCACCTCGAGGGTCTCGTAGCCCAGGGCCTCCAGGGTGGTCTGAACCTCGTGACGTGCCGCTCCGTCCGGACCCGCGCCCTCCTCCTCAGCGTCCAGGAGCATCGCGGCGTCGCCCGCCGCAGCGCTGAACCGCTCCTGCAGACGGCCGCGCAGATCGACCGAGAGGCGTTCCGCCGTGCGTTTGCCGACCCCAGGGGCCTGCACCAGCCGGCGCAGATCTGCGTGAACGATCGCCCGGACCAGCTCGGCAACCTCCAGCTCGCCCACCAGTCCGAGGGCCATCTGCGGCCCCACGCCGCTGACCCCCACCAGCTCGCGGAACAGCTCGCGCTCCTCGCGCCGCTGGAAGCCGAACAGGGTCCAGGCGTCCTCGCGCACGCTGTGGTGGATGTGGAGGGTGATCTGGCAGCCCGGAGCCGGCAGCGCCTCCCACTGGCGCCGGCCCAGCTGCACCTCGTAGCCCACGCCGCCGCAGATCAGCAGCACGCCGCTGCGCGGGGCGATCCGCCAGGGCTCGCTCACGGTTCCCTGCAGCCAACCGATCATGGGAAGACGCGCGCCGATGCCCCATGCTGCCGTTCCAGCCGTCCCTCGCCCCCCTGCGCCGTCCGCTCCTGGCGCTGGCGCTGGTGCTGCTCCTGGCGCTGCCGGCGGGGCTGAGCGGCTGCAGCCTGCTGCGCAGCCAGCCCTCCCAGGGGGTGCTGCTCGATGCCCTTGCCCTGCAGATCGATCTCACCCAGGGGGCGATCGCCCGGGCCCTGGGCCTGGAGGCCACCGGTCTGCCCGAGGTGAGCCGGGTGCGGGTGGAGCACCAGGAGCCGGTGACGATCGGCGCCGCGCGGGGGCTGCATCTGAGCGGCCGCTTTGACTGGCGGCTTGCCGGCGATCCGATCCGGGTCGACAGCCCCTTCGAGCTCTGGCTGCAGCAGGGTGAGCGGGGCGAGAGCTGGCGGCTGGCCATGCCCGATGCGGCCGGCGACGTCGGCCTGGACGGCGCCCTGGCCGCCTCGGCTGGCGCTGCTGCGGGAGCGGACGCCGCTGGTGCCGAGGGGCCGAGCATCGGGGTGCGGAACCAGCCGGGCTGGACCACCCATCCCCTGCCCCTGCCCGGGGAGCGGCGCCGGGCCTGATCACCTCCCCAGGGCTGTGCTCTTTCCCATGGCGGTCCGCCTTTTCGGGTCGGACCGCCTCACGGGCTCTGACTTCCCCACGCGGCCGGACTGCCAACACCGGACCGGAATGCCCTCACGGGGCCGAACGACCCCGTGGCGCCGCCCTGTCGTTCCCCGTATCCCCTACCGGCGGCTCAGCAGCGCCGACGCCAGGATCAGACTCCCCCCGAGCAGGGTCTGGCCGGCCAGGGGCTCGCCGAACAGGCTCCAGCCCCACAGGGCCGCCAGGGCCACCTGGCTGTAGCCCAGGGTCGTGGCCCGACCGGCCGGCAGGCGCATCAGGCCGTGGGTGAGCCCCAGCTGGCCGAGCTGGGTGAACAACCCCACCCCCAGCAGCCACAGCGCTTCGGTGGGGGTGGGCAGCACCGGCTGCAGCAGCACCAGGGGCAGGCTGAGCGGTATCGCCATCAACGGGAACCAGAGCACGATCACCAGCGGATGCTCGCTGCGGCCCAGCTGGCGCACGCTCACGTAGGCCGTGGCGGTGAGCAGGGCTCCGGTGACCGCCAGCAGGCCCCCTGCCGCGCTCATCCCCGCGCCGCTGCCGGGCTGCAGCACCAGGGCCACCCCGAGCCAGCCCAGCACCAGGGCCAGCGCCACCCGTCGGCCGATCGGCTCCCCCAGCCAGCGCCAGGCCAGCAGGGCCGTGAGCGTGGGGTAGATGTACTGGAGCAGGGTGGCCGTGGCGATCGGTAGCCGGGCCAGGGCGGCGTAGACGCAGAACAGGGCCAGGCTTCCGCACAGCCCCCGGAACGCCAGCAGGCCGCGCCGGTGCCCCCAGGGACTGACGCCGGTTCCCCGCAGCATCCAGCCGCTCATCGCCACGTTGAGCAGGGCTCGCACCAGCACGATCTCGGCTACCGGGATCCGCACCACCACCCGCTTGACGCAGACCCCCATCAGGCTGAAGGCCAGGGCACTGAGCAGCAGGGCGATCACGGCACCGCGCTCGCCGGTGCTGTGGCTGGGCTTGGGATCCCGGGAGGTGGTGGCAGCCGGGGTCAAGGCCGGGTTCCAGGCAGATGGGGCATCCGCCTCACCCTGCCAGCCGGCCCGGGCCGTTCCGTTCAGGCCGATCCCTCCCGATCGCCTCCCAGCTCCATCCCTGGTGCCATGCACCACAATGGATCCGGATCCGGCTCCATCGCTGGTGCCGCCGCTCCAACCGGACATTCAGCCCGACAACCAGCCCCTCCTCCCGCTCCCGGTCCGCTCCCTCAGCCCGGTCACCCATCCACCGGCTTCCCGCATGTCCACGCCCCGGCTCCACCCCCGCACGATCGAGGCCGTCAAGGAGCGGGCCGACATCGTCGAGGTGGTGGGCGAGCACGTGGTGCTCAAGAAGAAGGGCCGCGAGTTCGTGGGGATCTGTCCCTTCCACGACGACCGCTCGCCGTCGATGACGGTCTCGCCGGCGAAGCAGTTCTATTACTGCTTCTCCTGCGGCGCCGGCGGCAACGCCATCAAGTTCCTGATGGAACACCAGCGGGCCAGCTTCAGCGATGTGGTGCTGGAGCTCGCCCGGCGCTATCAGCTGCCGGTTGAGACCCTCGATGCCCCCCAGCAGGAGCGGCTGCGCCAGCAGCTCAGCCGCCGGGAGCAGCTGCATCGGGTCCTGGCCCTCGCCGCCGGCTGGTTCCAGTCCCAGCTGCGGGCTCCGGAGGGGGCGGCAGCGCTGACCTACCTGCGCGAGTCCCGACGCCTCAGCGAATCCACGATCGAGACCTTCGCTCTCGGCTACGCGCCGGATCGCTGGGATGGTCTGCTCGCTCACCTGCGCCAGGTGGAGGGCCTGGCGCCCGAGCTGCTGGAGGCCGCCGGGCTGGTGGTTCCCCGCAAGGGCGGCAGCGGCCACTACGACCGCTTCCGTCACCGCGTGATGGTGCCGATCCGCGATCGCCAGGGCCGGGTGATCGGCTTCGGTGGCCGCAGCCTCGATGGCGCTGAACCCAAATACCTCAACTCCCCCGAGACGGAGGTGTTCGAGAAGGGCCGTCATCTGTTCGGCCTCGACCGTGCCGCCGACGCCATCCGCCGCGAGGACCGGGCGGTGGTTGTGGAGGGCTACTTCGATGTGATCGCCCTGCATGCCGCCGGCATCACCCATGCGGTGGCCGCCCTCGGCACCGCCCTCAGCAGCCGCCAGATCACCCAGCTCTGCCGCTGCACCGATGGCCGGCGGCTGGTGCTCAACTTCGACACCGACGCCGCCGGTGTCCGCGCCGCCCAGCGGGCCATCAGCGAGGTGGAGCAGCTGGCGCTGCAGGGCCAGCTTGAGCTGCGGGTGCTGCAGCTGCCCGCCGGCAAGGATCCCGATGAGTTTCTGCAGCAGCAGGGCAGTGGTGCCTATCGCGCCTTGCTCGACGCAGCCCCCCTCTGGCTCGACTGGCAGATCGAGCAGGTGCTCGCCAACCGCGATCTGAGCCGGGCTGACCAGTTCCAGCAGGCGGTCACCGGCCTGGTGGCCCTGCTTGGCAAGCTGCCCCAGAGCGCGGTGCGCAGCCACTACCTGCAGACCGTGGCTGAGCGGTTGTCCGGCGGGCAGGCACGGCTGGCCCTGCAGCTGGAGGACGACCTGCGCCAGCAGGTCAAGGGCCAGCGCTGGCACGGGCGCTCCAGCCGCTGGGAGCAGCCCGGCGATGCGAGCCTGCGGGAGCGGGCCGAGGCCGATCTGCTGCGGCTCTATCTCCACTGCCCCGAGCAGCGTGGCGCCGTGCGTCAGGAGCTGCGCCTGCGCGATCTCGAGGATTTCGCCCTCCAGCCCCATCGCCTGCTCTGGGCCCTGGTCAGCGAGCTGGAGGAAGACAACCTCGGCGCCGGTCGCCTCGAGGCGATCGCCCGTGGCGCCGATCCCGGTCACGATCTGGCCGCCCTTGATCTGCCTCGGCTGCTCAGCGATCGTCTGCTGGTGGAACACCGCGACCTGCAGACCCGGCTCACCCCCCTGCTCCATCCCTCCGAGCTGCAGCGCCTGGCCCTGCTCCAGCCCCTGCCCCAGCTCCGGGGGGCGGCGGCGGTGCTGGAGCGGCAGCGCACCCTGCGCCGCTGCCGTCATCTGCTCGATGCCTGGAGTGCCCAGCGGCTTGACACCCTGGAAACCTGCATCGCCCGCCTGCTGGCCGAGGATGCCGATCCCTCCCCCACCGGCACCGGTCCGGCCCATGCCGGTCTGGCGATGGAGGCCCGGGTCGATGCCTTGTTCGCCGAGCTCAACGGCGATGCCCTTCGCTTCCAGGAGGCGTACTACAGCGAACGCCGCTATCTCGATGCCCTCGACCGGCACCGCTGTGCGACCCAGGAGGAGGCCTTGCTGCCACCGGCCGCCTGAGGGACCTCCGGCGATGTCCCCTGCGCCCTCGCTCCGTTCACCCTAGGGTTGAGGCTTCACGAGGCGGCACGATGGCCCAGACGCCTGGCGACCTGCCCGCCGAGGAGGCCTCGGCCGCTGACGCTGCCCCTGCCTCCGGCGCCACCCCTGCCGCTGGTGCCAGTGCGGGCTCCGTGCCCTATCCCATCCCCGTCGATGAGGAGCAACGGCTGCGGGAGCTGGAGCGCCTCGGTGTGGACACCCTCGATGGCGACAGCTCCTTCGAGCGCATCCTCGACATCGCCAGTTCGATCTTCGGCACGCCGATCGTGCTGATCTCGCTGGTCGAGCGCAATCGCCAGCGGTTTCTCGGCCGTCGGGGCCTGGAGGTGCGCGAGACCCCGCGGGAGGTCGCCTTCTGCGCCCATGCCATCGCCGGCGAAGGGGTGCTGGTGGTGCCCGATGCCCTCGAGGATCAGCGCTTCCGGCAGAACCCTTTGGTGCTGGGGGATCCCCACATCCGCTTCTATGCCGGTGCCCCCCTGATCAGCCCGGCCGGTCACAAGCTCGGCACCCTCTGCCTGGTCGATCGCCAGCCCCGCAGCCTTGAGCCGGTGCAGCAGCGCCAGCTCCAGTGGCTGGCCGAGCTGGTGATGCGCGAACTGGAACTGCGCCGCCACGCCCTCCTCGATCCGGTCACCGGTCTGTCCAGCCGCGCCACCTTTCTGCAGATCGGCGATCGGGAGTTCAGCAAGGCCCGTCGGGAGACCACGTCCCTGGCCCTGTTCTGCTTCGACATCGACCACTTCCGCCGCATCAACGACCGCTGGGGCCACCATGTCGGCGATGAGATTCTGGTGAACCTGCGCCACCTCCTCGATGGTCTGCGGCGCGAACAGGATTTCGCCGGCCGGATCGGTGATGGCGAGTTCGCCCTGCTGCTGCCGGCCATCGATGATGCCCGTGCCCTGGCCCTGGCCGAGCGGCTGCGGCGGGAGGTGGGGCAGCTGCCGGGTCCCCATCGCCATTCGGATGTGGCCCTGCACATCAGCGGCGGCCTCACGGCCATGGGCCCCGCCGACCGCAGCTTCACCGACGTGCTGCGGCGCAGCGACCGGGCGCTGCAGCTGGCCAAGTCCAACGGCCGCGACCAGATCGCCTGCCTGTTCGACGGCCGCTGACTTCCGCCCCTCGGTTGGTGACCGGTGATGCGTTCTGGTCGGCTCCGGTTTCGGCTGGTCTGGCTTGCTCCGGTCCGGTTGCTCTGGCTCAGGCCTGGATTGGTCAGGCCTGCACTGAAACGGACTGCCTGGCTTGGGATGGTCGGATCTGGATGGGTTGGCTCAGGATTGGTTGGCTTCGGACCGCTCCGCGCTGGACTGGATCGTCCGGCCCTCTCCCTATCGCCCCTGGTCCTGCCGAGTCCTGCGCTGAGCCCCTCTGCCGCTGGCCTCGCCCGGCCCGGCCCGCCGCCCCGGCTGCCCTCCCGTTCGTGTCCTCTGGCCCTCTGTTCCGCACTTCCGCCCCATGACCTTCTACGAAGCCCTCTGGCATGGCGAGAGCATCGGCGACGGCGCTGATGCCGACGAAGCGCTCACCGCCTATGCCCTCGTGCGTCCCGATGACGGTGACTGGCCGGCGGCCTGCGCCGCTGCCGGCGCCGATCCCCACCTGCTCCGCTACGCCTCGTTCGATGCCTTCCTCGACAACGCCGATGCGCTCGAATCCATTCCCGTGTCGGCCGCGATGATCGTGGCGGCCCTGGCCGCCGCCTGAGTCCTCCGTCTCCCCTCGCTGCCCCGGCCTGGCGGCCGCGCCCTCAGGCCCGCACGACCGGAATGTCCTCGATCCGGGTGGTGGCCGCCCGCGACAGGCGTGAACGGCGCATGCGCCAGGCCGGTTGCAGGCCACAGGCCGCCCACTGCACCGTGTTGCGGCCGAAGCGGTGGTTGAGGGCGTCGATCGTTGCCATCAGCCGGTCGCGCCGCTGCTGCTGACCCTCCGGCAGCGGCACGAGCAGGTGGTGCTGCAGCAGCGTGTCGGGCTGCAGGTTCTGGAGCAGCACCCCGGCCTTCTGCAACGGCTTGTGGGGGCGGAACATCTGATCCGCCAGGGGCAGGGCGGCGGCCAGCAGCACGGCGGTATCGCTGCTCGGCAGGGCCAGGGTCACCGTGGCGGCATTGGCGTAGAAGCTGGTGCCATCGAACGGACTGCTGCGCACGAACACGGTGATGGCGCCGGCCCGCTGCCGCTGCCGCCGCAGCTTCTCGGCGGCGCGGTTGAGATAGGTGGCCACCGCTTCACGCAGCGCCTCCCGCCGGGTCACGGGCTCGCCGAAGCTGCGGCTCACGCAGGTTTCCCGCTTCGCCGCCGGCAGCTCCACCAGCGGCAGCACCGGATGGCCGCGCAGCTCCTGCTGGAGCCGCAGACCCACCACACCGCAGCGCAGGCGCAGTTCGCCCGGGGGGCGGTCGCGCAGCTCCCGGGCATTGGTGATCCCCCGCAGGCGGCACCAGCGCGACAGGCGCCGGCCGATGCCCCAGACGTCCTCCACGGCGATGCCTTCCAGCCAGGGATCGATCGCGCCGACGCTGCCCAGGTCGAACACGCCGCCATGGGCGGGATCGCGTTTGGCGATGCGGTTGGCGATCTTGGCCAGCACCTTGGTGGGGGCGATGCCCACCGCCACCGGCAGGCCTAGTTGCCGGCGCACCTCCGCCCGCAGCTGGCGTCCCCAGGCCAGCAGATCGCCATCGGCGGGGCGGCGCAACCGACCGAAGGCCTCGTCGATCGAGTACACCTCCAGCTCCTCGACCCAGGCCTCGAGCAGCGTCATCAGCCGCTGGCTCAGATCGGCGTAGAGGCCGTAGTTGGAACTGCGCACGATCACGCCGTGGCGCTCCAGCTGGTGCCGGACCCGGAACAGGGGGCTGCCCATCGGGATGCCCAGGGCCCGGGCTTCGGCGCTGCGCGAGACGATGCAGCCGTCGTTGTTGGAGAGCACCACCAGGGGCCGGCCGCGCAGCGCCGGATCGACCATCGCCTCGCAGGAGGCATAGAAGTTGTTGCCATCGATCAGCACGATGCCCGCACTCATCGGCCGGCCGGCAGGGTGTGGATCACATGGCGCACCACCCCCCAGGTGCTGCCGTCGCCCAGGGGCAGCGCTGGCCAGGCCGGGTGGGCCGCTTCGAGCATCCAGCCGCCGGGCCGGCGCATCAGGCGCTTGAGGGTGAAGGCCCCCTGCAGGCAGGCCACCACGATCTGGCCGTGGCGGGGAGCCTGGCCGCGCTCGACGACGAGCAGATCGCCGTGGCTGATGCCTGCCCCCACCATCGAGTCGCCCCAGACCCGCAGCAGCAGGGTGTGACCCGGATCGGGCACCAGGGCGGCATGCAGATTCAGACCGGTGGTCGCCATGGAGCCGGATCAACCCCTGCAGAATAGTACAGATGTACTGACTGGCGCCGGCGGGTGGGGCGGCGCTGGATGCCGCTCGCGCAGGCGGCTGATCAGGCCCGGATGGCTGATCGGGCTGGCTGGTGACCGGGTCGGCTGGTCATCGGGGCGGGGCGGCCGCCCCAGGCCCGGTGGACAGGGTCCGCTGGCGCCCGATGCCAGGGCCTGGCAGAGAGCCTGGGGAAAGACCAGGGCAGCCGCGGGAGCCTGACGCAACGGCACGGAGCGGATGCGGGGCTGTCAGGAGCGGACCGGTTCCCTGTCCGGGACCGTCTCGGCCGAGAACCGGAGTGCGAGGGGCCGCTGAACGCCGTGGCCATACGGCAGGGCTCGGCGAAGGGCCATCACGGCGGGAGCTGGGATGCGTCAGGACCGGGTGGTCAGTCGCCGTCCTCCTCCTCGAGCAACAGCTGGCTGAAGGCGGTGTAGAGAGCGTCATCCGTCCCGGTGCCCGGGTCCCGCCCCGGGCGGCGGCGCTGCGGGCCTGGGCCGCTGGTCCTGGCGGCGGACCCGGCAGGAGGGCCGGCAAGGGGCGGTGGCGCCTGGTGTTCGAGATCCCGCAGGCGCTCAAGCAGGTGGGGCGGCACCGTGCCGTCGCTGCTGGCCTGCATCAGCGCATGGAAGAGCTGGGCCGGATCCTGTTCCGTCTCCAGGCGGTGGCGGCGATCGCTCCTGCGGGGCGGGCCGCCGTCTGCGGAGCCATCCGTCGCCGCCTCGGAAGCGTCAGCCGGTGGGGGTAGCCGGCTCGGCAGAGTGCGCCCCAGGGCCGCGAGGCGTTCCAGGCTGTGGGCGTCGAAGCTCATGGGGGCTGTGGTGGAGGGGACGACGGCGGTGCTCGGGGCGGCCCTCAGCCGCAGCCCAGGCTGTCACGGGTGTCGCGGCCGCTGGCCGAATTGGTGCCGCTGGCAAGGGCACAGAGCCGCTTGTGGGCATCGCCGCGCAACGGCACGTTGGTGAAATCGGCTCCCTCGATCCGCAGATCCCCCTCGAAGCGGGTGTTGAAGGCGAAGGCGTCCTCGAGGCGGGCGTTGCGCAGATCGGTGCCATCGAACACGGCACCGTCAAGGGTGGCCTCGCGCAGGTCGGCCCCGTGCAGATCCGCATCCTGGAGCTTGGCGCCGAACAGGCTGGCGCCGCGCAGATCGGCACCGGAGAGATCGGCGTCCCGCAGGTTGGTGAGGTTGAAGGTCACCCCCCGCAGGTCCGCGTCGTGGAAGTCGGCGCCGATGAGCACCTGCTTGGCGTAGTCCATCGCCGCAACGGCCGGTGCCGCCAGTCCCAGTCCCAGCAGCAGCGCTGCGGTCAGCGCCAGCAGCCCACGGCCGAGACGGGCGGGATCGGGGAGGGGAAGGCGGACCATCGCAGGGGCCGGCGGCGGCGGCGGTGACGGAAGCGACCAACCTAGGGGGGATCATGAAAAGAACGACGGCATCCGAATTAGCGTGCGGTCGATGCGCACGACGCGGCGCTCACCGATCCGCTGCATTGCCAGCGGTGCCCCTCACATCTCTCCAACAGGTTTTGCCTTCGCTGTGATCGCCGCCGATGACCCGGGACAGTCCCTGCCATCGGGCGCTCCCGGTGCGCTGGCTCCGGGGGCCGGGAACGTGCTGATCGACCATCTCCGCCATCCCGCCGCCCTCGCCGACGGCCACGGGATGCTGCAGCTGGTGAGCGCCGCCTTCACCCGCCGGTTCGGATCCCCTGCTGTCGCCCTGGTGGGGCGTGCGCTGGAGGGTCTGATTCCCGAGCCGCTGCGGCCGGCCCTGGCCGAGCTGCTGGCCGGAGCCCGGCCGACCCTCAACCTTCCCTTCGCCGCCGGCAGCCTGCCCCTGCGCCTGACCGGGCTGCCCGGGTCGGCGGCCCCAGGGGCCGCCCTGCTCGTCGAACTGCCCGACAGCCGCCAGGAACCGCGCTCCCTCGAGGCGTTGGTGGTCGAACACGGCGGCCCGCTGGCGCTGCTTCACCTTCAGCTCCAGCAGCTCGATCTGGTGCAGGGAACCCTCGGGCTGGAGGCCGGGGATTCCCTGCTCGAAAGCCTCGCCGAGCGGTTGTCGGCCGCCCTGCCGCCTGAGGCCCTCTTCTGCCGGGAAGGGGGCGATCGCTTTCTGGTCGTCCTGCCCGGGCAGTGGCAGGAGGAGGCGCTGCTGCACAGGCTCGACGATCTGCTGGTGGTGATCGAACAGCCGCTCACCCTGATGGAGCATGTGGTGGAGCCTGCCTTCCATGTGGGTGCGGCCCGCTCCCCGGAGGATGGCAGCGAGTTCCACCGGCTGCGGCAGGCAGCCACCCAGGCCCTGCAGGAGACCCACCGGCCGCCGGTGCGGGCCTGTCGGCTGGCCCAGCCGCCGGAACACACGGTGCAGATCAAGGAGCGGTTGGCCCTTCCCCTGGCCAGCGCCCTGGAGCGCGGTGGTCTTGAGCTGGCCTTTCAGCCGATCATGGCCCTGGACGGCCGCCGTCTGGTGGGGGCGGAGGTCCTCTGCCGCTGGGAGGACCCGGTCCTGGGACGCCAGTCTCCACGCGATTTCATCAACGTGGCCGAGGCCACCCAGCAGATCTCGACCCTGGGGCGCTGGGTGGTCGACACCGCCCTGGCGACCCTGGCGGCCTGGGACCAGGCCGGTCACCGCCTCTCCAGCCTCGGGTTCAATCTGTCGGCCCTCCAGGTGGAGAACTCCGACGACATGGCCTTTCTGACGCAGGCCCTGGCCCGCCACGGCCTCCACAACAGCCGCGTGGTGCTGGAGATCGCCGAGGCCGACCTGCTGCCGATGCGGGAGCGGGCCGTGCTGCGCCTGGCGGAGCTGCAGCGCCAGGGCTTCCGGCTGGCGATGGATGACTTCGGCACGGGCTACGCGGGGCTGCAGCGGCTCGACCGGCTCCCCCTCAGCCAGGTGAAGGTGGACCGCAGCCTGATCGCCGCCATCGACTACGACCCGATGCAGCAGGCGATGATGACGGCTCTGGTGGCCGCCGCCAAGGCCAGGGGCTTCGAGCTGGTGGCCGAAGGGATCGAACGCTCCCGCCAGCTGCAGATGCTGCAGATCCTGGGCTGTGGCTACGGCCAGGGCTTCCATCTGTCGCCCCCCCTGACACCCGGCGAGATGGAACGGGCGCTGATCGAGCACCGGGGCGTCTCCAGTGGCGGCAGCCCGGTCCAGGCACGGGAACACTGACCCCAGCCACGGCAGGGGGGTGAGGTGTCGCGCAGCCAGCGGCAACGCAGCGGCGATTTCGCTGAACAGCGGGCCCTGCGGTTGCTGCGGAGCCGCGGCTGGTTGCTGCTGTCACGTCAGTGGCGCTGCCGCTGGGGCGAGCTCGACCTGGTGATGGCCAAGCCGGGGCGTCTGCTGCTGGTGGAGGTCAAGGGGCGGCGCCGCCCCGCGGCAGCGGCTCGCTCGGATGGTCTGGGTTGGCAGAAACGGGCCCGGTTGCGGCGCGCCTGGGCCTGCTGGATCGCCGACCATCCGGCCCTGGCCGAGCGCCCGGTGGAACTGGTGGCGGCCCTGGTGCCCCTGCCGCCGGCGGCAGGCCCGGTGCGCTGGATCCGGCTTCACGCCTGAATCCCGCCAGGGCCCGGACTGAGCCACGACTGAGCCCCGTCTCAGGGGCTCGGGTTGCCCGGAGGGGTTGGGGTGCTCACAGGCCCGTCGCCCATCGGCTGCTCGTAAAAGACGGTGCAGCGGTAACGGTCGTTGTTGCCCGGCAGGGCAATGTCCTGGCAGTTGGTGCGCGTGACCTTGGCTCCGGCCGGCACACCCTCCATGGCGCGCTGCAGGGCGTTGGAGCTGTCCCAGGTGGAATCGGCGGTGGAGCTGCCCGCCCGGGCGGGCCCGGCGGCCAGGGCCAGCGCGAGCAGGGCCAGCGCGAGCAGGGGCAGGGTGATCAGTCCGGCCAGCCGGCGGGGGCGCCGGGGGCGCTGCGAGGGGGGCTGGTGATTGCCCTCGTGCGGCAACAGGCGATCGGGCTGGCGGTGGCCGAGGGGAGGCATGGCTGGCGCGCGGCGTCCAGTCCCATGCTGGCCTGATCAGCGCGACGCGCCACGGCCCTGCAATCTGGAGCCAGACGAGGGGCTGCCATGACGTTCCACGGACATCGGGCGCGCAAGCGGTTCGGTCAGCACTGGCTCAGCGATGCCAGCGTGCTCGATCGGATCGTCGCCGCCGCCGATCTGCAGCCGGGGGAGCGGGTGCTGGAGGTGGGGCCCGGCCGTGGCGCCCTCACCGAGCGGCTGCTGGCCTGCCCCATCGCCGCCCTGCGCGCGGTGGAGCTCGACCGGGACCTGGTGGCGGGGCTGCGCGGCCGCTTCGGCGCCGAGCCCCGCTTCGAGCTGGTGGAGGGTGACGCCCTGGAGGTTCCCCTGGCCCCGCTGGATGCCCCGGCCTGCGACAAGGTGGTCGCCAACATTCCGTACAACATCACCGGGCCGCTGCTGGAGCGTCTGGTCGGTCGCCTCGACCGGCCCCACGATCACCCCTACCGACGGCTGGTGCTGCTGGTGCAGCAGGAGGTGGGGGAGCGGATCCGCGCCCAGCCGGGCGCCAGTGCCTTCTCCGCCCTGAGCGTGCGCATGCAGCTGCTGGCCCGTTGCGCGTCGGTCTGCAGCGTGCCTCCCCGTTGTTTCAGCCCGCCGCCGCGGGTGATGTCGGAGGTGGTGTGCCTCGATCCGCTCTCCCCGGCGGACCGGCCGGCGCCCGCCCTGGCCCGCACGGTGGAGATGCTGCTGCGGCGCTGCTTCGCCTCCCGCCGCAAGATGCTGCGCAACACCCTGGCGGGTCTGCTGCCCCCGGAGGAGCTGCTGGCCCTGGCGGCCGGGGCCGATGTGGCCCTGGAGCAACGCCCCCAGGAACTCGATCCCCGGCGCTGGCTGGCCCTGGCGGCCGGCTTGAATCGTGCCCAAGCCCCTTCCATGCCGGTCCCTGAGCAGACCGGAGCCGCTCCCCATGCCTGATCTGCACGTGCTCGCCCCGGCCAAGATCAATCTTCATCTGGAGGTGCTCGGTCTGCGCCCCGATGGCTTCCACGAGCTGGCGATGGTGATGCAGACCATCGATCTGGCCGACCGTCTCACCCTGACGCCGACCGCGGATGGGGCGATCACCCTTCGCACCGATGCCGGTGACCTGCCCACCGGGGCCGACAACCTGATCGTGCGGGCGGCCGAGAGCCTGCGCGCCCGGGTCGGGCTGCCGGAACTCGGGGCGGCGATCCAGCTCGAGAAGCGGATCCCGATCGGGGCTGGACTGGCCGGTGGCTCCAGCGATGCCGCCGCCACCCTGGTGGGGCTGCAGGCGCTGTGGGGGCTGGATCTGGATCCCGGCGCCCTGGCCGCGATCGCCGCCTCCCTGGGCTCGGATGTGCCCTACTGCCTCGAGGGCGGCACCCGCCTGTGCTTCGGTCGGGGGGAGGTGCTGGAGCCGGCCGGTGCGTGCCCCCCGTCCTACGGGGTGCTGCTGATCAAGCACCCGGAGGTTTCCGTTTCCACCCCCTGGGCCTACGGCCGCTGCCGGGAGCAGCGGGGGGATTACTACCTGGAGACCGAGGCCGATTTCGCCCAGCGCCGCCAGGCCCTGCGCAGCGGACCCCTGCTGCGGGCCCTGGGCGGCGAGGGCAGCCTGCCGCCCCTGCGCAACGACCTGGAGACGGTGGTGGCCGCCGAGGTGGCGAGTGTGCAGGAGGGACTGGCCCTGCTGCGGCAGGCCGAGGGGGTGCTGGCGGCGGCGATGAGCGGCTCCGGGCCGAGCCTGTTCGCCCTGTTCGCCGATCCCGAGGCCGCGGAGCGGGCCGGCCGGCTGCTGGCGGACGACCTGGAGGCGGCCGGATTCCAGAGCTGGTGCTGCCGCTGCACTGGCTCCGGTGCCAGCCTGCTGCCAGATGAGAGCCAGCCGTGACTGACCCCGCCCAGCTGCCGGAAGCGGATGCTGCCGCTCCGGTGCTCCAGTCCGAGCCGGAATCCGCTGCGTCCGGCCTCTCCCCTGGCGACGGCACGCCGGGCATGGCCCGACCGGACGAACGGCCTCGCAAGGGCCCCCTCAGTTTCCTGAGCGGGGCCATCACCAGTTCGCTGCTGGCCTGGCTCTGCTTCGGCCTGAGCCGGCGGGTGGTCCAGCACTACGCCTTGCATCCGCCCCACTACAGCGCCCCGGTGGCCCAGAGCATCGCCACGGCGGTCAAGACGTTGGTGGTGGGGATGTGCTTCCTGGCCACCTTCAGCTTCGCCTTCATCGGCGTCGGTCTGCTGCTCACCTTCGTGCGCAGCCTGCTGCCAGCGCCTCCCGCCGACCCCGCCTAGCCTGGTGGCCCACCGCGCTGCGGCGATGACACCCCACGATCTGGGCCTGCTGGTGACCCTGCTCCTGCCGGGGATGCTGCTGTCGGTCCTGCTGCTGAGCACCTTCGCCGCCGGGGGCTGAGATAGGTTGGCCGCGCGGCGGTCCTCACGGAAACGCCCGCAGAGCCCTGCGACGCCCTTCGACGCTCACCGACGTGGCCGAAACCCTGCTGTTCAACGCCCTGCGCGATGCCATCGACGAGGAGATGGCGCGCGACCCCCATGTCTGCGTGATGGGGGAGGACGTCGGCCAGTACGGCGGTTCCTACAAGGTCACCAAGGACCTCTACGAGAAGTACGGCGAGCTGCGCGTGCTCGACACCCCGATCGCTGAGAACGCCTTCACCGGCATGGCCGTCGGGGCCGCCATGACGGGCCTGCGGCCGATCGTCGAGGGCATGAACATGGGTTTTTTGCTGCTGGCGTTCAACCAGATCTCCAACAACATGGGGATGCTCCGCTACACCAGCGGCGGCAACTACACGATTCCGGCCGTGGTGCGTGGCCCCGGCGGGGTCGGCCGCCAGCTGGGGGCCGAACACAGCCAGCGCCTCGAGGCCTATTTCCATGCGGTGCCCGGCATCAAGATCGTGGCCGTCAGCACCCCCACCAATGCCAAGGGGCTGATGAAGGCGGCGATCCGCGATAACAACCCCGTGCTCTTCTTCGAGCACGTTCTGCTCTACAACCTCTCCGAGGAGATCCCCCAGGACGATTACATCTGTGCTCTCGATCAGGCCGAGGTCGTGCGTGAGGGTTCCGATGTCACGATCCTCACGTATTCGCGTATGCGCCACCACTGCCTCAAGGCTGTGCAGCAGCTCGAGCAGCAGGGTGTCGATGTGGAGTTGATCGATCTGATCAGCCTCAAGCCCTTCGACATGGAGACCATCCGCCGCTCGATCCGCAAGACCCATCGCGTGCTGGTGGTGGAGGAGTGCATGAAGACCGGCGGCATCGGCGCCGAGCTGATCGCCCTGATCACCGAGGAGTGCTTCGACGACCTGGACGTGCGTCCCGTTCGCCTGTCCTCCCAGGACATCCCGACCCCGTACAACGGCAACCTCGAGAACCTGACGATCATCCAGCCGCATCAGATTGTCGAGGCCGCCGTCAAGCTCAAGTCCGGGCAGCTCTGAGATGGCACGCCAACAGGGGTGGTTCGCCCTGATCCTGGCGCTGGCGATCGCCGCCGGCGCCCTTCTGGCCACCTACGGCCTCCAGCTCGGTCTCGACCTCCGCGGCGGCAGCCAGCTGACCCTGCAGGTGCTTCCCAACGCCGAGATTCGCAGTGTCGGTCGGGAGCAGCTCGAAGCTGTGCGTGAGGTGCTCGAGCGCCGGATCAATGGCCTCGGCGTGGCCGAATCGACCCTCCAGACCGTTGGCGAGGACGAGCTGGTGCTTCAGCTCCCTGGCGAGCAGGACCCTGCCAGGGCCGCCAAGGTGCTGGGCAGCACCGCCCTGCTGGAGTTCAAGGCGCAGCGCCCCGGCACCGAGGAGGAGATGTCCGGTCTGCTGCCCCTCAAGCGGCAGGTGGAGGCTGTGATCGCCTCCCGGGATCCCGAGCGGGTGGCTGCGCTGGCCGCCGCCAATTCCGGCAGCGGTGGTCCCGCCGCCCCACCTCCCCCCACCCTCTCCGACAAGGATCGGGCCGATGCCTTCCGCAGCCTGGGCCTCTCGATTCCCGAGGGCAGCGATGAAACCCAGCAACTCAAGGCCCTGGCCGATGAGGTGAACCGACGGGTCGGTGCCCTCTACGGCCCGACCCTGATCACCGGCAAGGACCTGGTCACCGCCGGTCGCCAGCAGGACACCACCGGCTCCAACTGGGAGGTCACCCTCAACTTCACCCGCCCCGGCGGCGAGAAGTTCGCCGCCCTCACCCAGTCGATCGCCGGCACCGGCCGGGTGCTCGGCATCGTGCTCGATGGCCGCTCGATCAGTGAGGCCACCGTTGGACCGGAGTTCAAGGCCGCCGGCATCACCGGAGGTGCCGCCACGATCAGCGGACGCTTCAGCGCCGAGGATGCCCGCGATCTGGAAGTGCAGCTGCGCGGCGGCTCCCTTCCCTTGCCGGTCAAGATCATTGAGCAGCGCACCGTGGGTCCGTCCCTGGGCGCCGAGAACATCCGCCGCAGCCTGGCCGCCGGCCTTGCGGGCCTGGCCCTGGTGGGGGTGTTCATGCTGTGGGTCTACCGCCTGCCGGGGATGGTGGCGGTGCTGGCCCTGGCGCTCTACTCCCTGTTCAACCTGGCGATCTACTCGCTGATTCCCGTCACCCTCACCCTGCCCGGCATCGCCGGCTTCATCCTCTCGGTCGGCATGGCAGTCGATGCCAACGTGCTGATCTTTGAGCGGGTCAAGGAGGAGCTGCGATCGGGCAACACCCTGATCCGCTCGATCGACACCGGTTTCTCCCTGGCCTTCTCCTCAATCATCGATGGCCACGTCACTGGCCTGATCAGCTGTGCCGCCCTGTTCTTCCTCGGCACGGGCCTGGTCAAGGGCTTTGCCGTGACCCTGGCGATCGGTCTGATGCTCAGCCTGTTCACCGCCCTGACCTGCACCCGCACCCTGCTGCGGCTGTTGATGACCTATCCCGGCCTTCGCCGCGCCACCTATTTCCTGCCGGCTCGCCAGCTGCCTTCCGCCCCCTCGACAGCGGCCTGACCGATCGTTCCCAGCCCGTGACCTCCTCCGCCCCCTCCCCCCGCTTCCGCATCAACCGCCATCGCCGCCTGGCCTGGATCGGCTCGGCCCTGGCCTGCGGGCTCAGCATTCTGGGCCTCGTGCTCTGCTGGCTGAATCCCTCGATCGGCCTGCCCCTCAAGCCCGGCCTCGATTTCACCGGCGGCACCCAGATCCAGCTCGAGCGGAACTGCGGCAGCGACTGTGCCTCCGTCACCGCCCCTGCTGTGCAGGCGACGGTGGCCGCTCTTCGCCTGAACACCCCGGCCGGTGAGCTCCCGCCCAACCTCGGCAGCGCCTCGGTCCAGCTCCTCGACGGCGGCCGTTCCCTCACCCTGCGGCTGCCGGCCCTCTCCCCCGATCAGAGCGCCGAGGTGGTGAGCCAGCTCGGCACCGCCATCGGTCCGCTCGAACCCGCCGGCACCTCGGTGTCCACGATCGGCCCCACCCTGGGCGATCAACTGCTGCGCACCAGCATCATTTCGCTGCTGGTGAGTTTCGCGGCGATCGCCGCCTACATCAGCTTCGCCTACAGCGGCGTCTTCGCCTTTCTGGCGCTGCTGGCTCTTGCCCACGACGTGCTGATCACCTGCGGTGTGTTTGCCTGGCTTGGGCTGCTGCTGGGGATTGAGGTCGACACCCTGTTCGCCGTGTCACTGATCACGGTTGCCGGCTATTCGGTCACCGACACCGTCGTGGTCTACGACCGCATCCGCGAGCAGCGTCGGCTGCTCGGCGATCTGCCCCTCACCGATCAGGTGGATGTGGCCGTCGACGCCACGCTCACCCGCTCGCTCTACACCTCCTTCACCACGCTGCTGCCGCTGCTGGGACTGATCTTCTTCGGCGGTCCCAGCCTGTTCTGGTTCGCCATCGCTCTCACCGTGGGCATCGCCGTGGGCAGCTGGTCCAGCATCGGCCTGGCTCCGACGCTGCTGCCGGTGCTCTCCCGCCGATGACCTCCCCTCCCGGTCTCTCCCCTGAGGCTGCCCTCAGCGCACAGCCTGCCCCGCGGCGCCGGGGCCTGCCTGGGTTGCCGGTGATGCTGATGATCCTGGCGATCGCCGATCTGCGGGTGGATCTGCTGCTGCTGTTCGATCACTTCACCCTCACCACCCTCACCCAGGCGATCCTCAGCCATCCCCTGGCGGTGGCGGTGCTGGTGGCTCAGCCCTCCCTCTGGCGCCACTACCGCGGCCGGCGAGGTCGGAGCTGACCGACAGACAGGAACGATGCCGGCTCGGCCGGACCGGACGCTGCACGCCCGGACCACACAGCCCTGGCAGCGGGATCACTCAACCGGCAACGGCTGATCAGCCACGCTGCCAGCGATCCATCACATCGCGAACCAACACCTCCTGCCCGATCACCTGCAACACGACCACCAGCGGCAGAGCCAGCAGGATTCCAGGCACCCCCAGCAGGGCCCCCAGGCACAACTGGGCCATCAGCGCCACGGTCGGCAGCAGGTTGACGGTGCGGCTCAGCAGCATCGGGGTCAGCAGGAACGCCTCCCCGTTCTGCAGCACCAGGCGCAGCACGAGCACCTGCACCAGCTTGGCGGGGGACACCAGCAGCGACACGGCCAGCGGCAGCAGGGTGGCGGCGGTCGGTCCGATGGTGGGGACGAAGGTGAGCAGGCCGCAGACCAGGGCGCTCAGCAAGGCCAGCGGAACCTGAAGCAGGGCCAGCCCGGCCCAGGTGCTCAGAAACACGATCACCGCCGAGCAGGTCATTCCCGCCAGCCATCCGCCCAGGGCTTCGCGGCATTCGCTCAGCAGCACCTGCATCCGCGGGCGGTAGAAGGCGGGCGTGGCTGCGATCAGCAGGCGCTGGTGGCTGCGCGGATCCAGGGCCAGCAGCACGGCCAGCAGCACCATCAGAAGGATCTGGATCGTGCTGTTGGCGGCACCCCCGGCCACGCCCAGTAGCTGGCTGCCGAGGGGCTGCAGCCGTTCCCAGGGAGCTTTGCTGAGCAGGTGGTCATCGAGGGGAGGGATCCCCGGCAGGGAGGAGAGGAGATCCTGCAGGCGGTGGGCCAGCACCGGCAGCAGCACGCCCAGCTGCTGCGCCTGCTCCAGCACCTCGGGCAGCAGCAGGCTGGTCAGCCAGCCGCCGAGGCCAAGCACTACGGTCAGAACCAGCAGCAGGGCGGCGGGGCGGCCGAGGGGCAGCAGCCGCCGCACCAGCGTGATCGGCACATCCAGGGCGACGGCCAGGACCACGGCACCGAACAGGATCAGTAGAACCCAGCGCAGTTCCCACAGCAGCATCCCCAGCACCACCAGGGCGAGGGCTCCGAGCAGGGTGCGGGCGTTCATGGCATGAACCGCCGCGGCTTCCATCGATCGAGAATGTCGTGGATCAGCAGCTCACGCACGATCACCTGCAGGCACACCGCCAGGGGCAGCGCCAGCAGCAGCCCGAGGGGGCCGAACAGCAGCGTGAACACGAGCTGGGCGCTGAGGGTGAGGCCCGGCAGCAGCTTCAGCTGGTGATGCATCACCGAGGGGGTGATCAGGTAGCTCTCAAGGTTCTGAACCAGCACGTACAGCACCAGCACGGCCGCCGCCTTCCACGGGTCGTCCAGCAGTGCCACCGACATCGGAAACAGGGTGCTGAGGGTGGGTCCCACATTGGGGATCACGTTCAGCAGCCCGGCCAGCACGGCATTGGCCGCCACCAGCTTCACCCCCAGCAGCGACAGGCCGATCGCCGCCAGCGTGCCGACGCAGAGGGAGCTGATCAGCACCCCGACCATCCAGGCGCTGAGCGCCTCTCCGCACTGCAGCACCACCTCCCGGGCCCGCCGCCGGTAGAACGACGGCAGCAGCAGCAACAACACCTCGCGATAGGCGGTGGGCTGAACCGCGATCATCAGCGCCACCGCCACCACGAACAGGGTCTGCAGCAGGCCCGCACCGAGGTTGCCGGCCCATCCCACCAAGCGCAGGGCGCCGCCGCTGAGGCTCGACACCAGGGATCCGGGGTCCTCGGGCAGGCTGCCGCGCCGCAGGCTGTCGTTGAGCCAGGGCAGACCACCATCGCTGGCGCCGTAGATCATCCGCGAGCCGGCCTCCATGGCCCGTTGCAGCATCTCCAGCAGCAGGCTCCAGGCCTGGGGCAGCTTGTTCAGCAGTTGCCCGAACTGATCGACGAAGGGGGGAATGATCGCCGTGGCAGCCACCACCAGCACCACCAGCACCGTCGCCAGCGCCAGCAGCAGGGCGATCGGCCTGCCGCATCCCAGACGCTTCCGGATCGCACCGACCAGGGTGCAGAGCGCCATGGCAAGCACAATGGCTGCGAACAGCAGAATCACCGCCTCCCGAAGGCTCCAGAGGAGCATCAGGGCGGCGACGAGCGCGATCAGCCCCAGCCACTGTGCGAAGGTCACCCTTCGCTCTCCTCCGCTTCAGCGCCCTCGCCCTGGCCGGAGAAGCCGAGGTCGTGGCTTTCGGCGTAGCGCTGGGCAAAGCGCATGAACCGCTCGAAATCGGCGGTGCTTTTCCAGGTATAGGTGGCTTCCAGGGCCGAGGCCTTGCCGTTGACGAAGCGGGCCTTGACCTCGCGGGTCACCATTTCGCCCTCCTCGTCGACCATGAACATGCCGGTGATGTCGCCCATCGCCTCCGGGGCCAGCGCTTCGGGCTCTTCGAACACGAAGGTCGCCTGGCCTGTGCGGCCGTCGCGGGAACGGGTGAGCCGGATGTCGGGTACGACCGGCTCATCGGTGCCGCGGAAGAACTGAATGGCGGCGGCCATGGCGATCCTCGAAAGCCGGATCCTAAGCAGGGTCCGCTCCCCGGGCCCGATCCCTCAAGCTGCCTGACATAGTGGGCCGAAGCTGAATGCTGCGGCGGCCTGTTCATGCTCTCCGGTCCACCGGTCACCGGCACCCTGGCTCCGAACCAGTTGCTGGACCGTTTTCTCGCCGCTTCCGGTCGCCAGCGGCGCAGTTTGCTGCGTCAGATCGATGAGCGCAGCGCCGAACTGCTGCCCCTGATCCCCGATCGGCTCGACGGCCTCGACGCCACCGGCGACGACTGGGGGGCGGGCTGCCTGATCCAGCTGCTGGCCGTCGCTCCTGAACCGGCCCTGCGTCAGGCGCTGCTGGAGCGCTACCCCGATGGCTGGCTGGCCACCAGCAGTGGCGCCGCCATCGACTACGCCCCGCTGCAGCGCCACCTGATGCTGCAGGAGTTCGAGGCGGCGGATCGTCTCACCAGCACGCTGCTGCGCCAGCTGGCGGGCTCGGCAGCCGAAAAGCGCGGCTACGTGTATTACAGCGAGGTGCCGCCGATGCCGCCCGCCGATCTCGAATCGATCGATCGGCTCTGGGTCTGCTACTCCCGCGGCCGCTTCGGCTTCTCGGTCCAGGGGCGGTTGCTGCAGGCCTGCGGTGGCCAGTGGGATCGGCTCTGGCCCCGCCTCGGCTGGAAGCAGAGCGGAATCTGGACCCGCTACCCGGGCTCCTTCACCTGGAGTCTCGAGGCCCCCGAGGGCCACATGCCCCTGGTCAACCAGCTGCGGGGGGTGCGCCTGATGGATGCGCTGTTGTGTCATCCCGCCCTGGCCCGACGGATCGCCGCCCCACCTGCGGGCTAGGGTTTCAGGCAGGTGCTGATCGAGCCCTGCGGACTCTGCCGATGACGCTGCGCTGGGCCGATTTCATCACCCCATCGACGCTGCAGCTGGCTCCCCTGCTGGAGCTTCTGCTCGAACCCGTGGATTGTGCCCTGCGTCAGGCCGAGTTGCAGCTGGGTCTGCAGGAGGCCCTGGTCAATGCCGTGCGCCACGGTAACGGCGGCGACCCCACCAAGTGCCTGCGGGTCCGCCGCATCGTGACCCCCCGCTGGCTGGTGTGGCAGGTGCAGGACGAGGGGCCGGGTGTGCCGGACCATGCCCGCGGCCGCTGGCTCCCCGAGCAGACCGACGCCATCTCGGGCCGGGGACTGTTTCTCATCCACCACTGCTTCGATGACGTGCGCTGGAGTCCCCGGGGCAACCGCCTGCAGATGGCGGTGCGGCGCGGCCGGCTCAGTGGCCGTGATCCGGGCAGCCTGGGTCTCTGAGTTCGGCCCGCAGCCAGGCCAGGGCATGGTCCGTCAGGGCGATCGCCCGCTCCCGGGCCGGGGTGGCCGCCGTCCGGGCGGGGTCGTCGGCCGCCAGCAGCTGCACGAGCGCCGCCGCCAGCTGCTCCGCCGCCCGGCGCGAGCGCTGGCTCTTGAGCCGGTGCCAGTCGCGGTCACCGATCACCAGGCTGCGCTGCAGCGCCTCCGCCTGGGCGAGCGCCCCTTCGGGCCAGGCGCCTGGGCTGGTGCTCGGGGAATGGCCGGGACCCATGGTGATCGCAGAGATGTCCGGCACTGGACGATCGGCCGGGTTCGGCCCCATCCTGGCGGTGGTCGGTGCCGTCTGGGCCCGGCGCTGTCGCTGTTCTGCCCCATGGAGCGTCCCCGCGAGCCCGCCCGCCAGTCCGACCGCCGACGTCAGCGCCCGCAGCGGTCCCGTCGGCGATCCCCGCTCACCGGCTCCGGTCCTCTGGTGCAGCACCTGCCGCTGAGTGCCAGGCCCTCGCTGCTGCATCACATGGTGGCCGTGATCGACCTGGCCGGACGTCGGGACGGTGGTGGAGAAGCCTCAGCTCCCCAGCGCCGGCGCCGCCAGCGTCTGGCCCTGGCTCAGCAGCTGTTCGATCCCCTGCCCCCGACCCTGCGGCCTCTGGATCAGGCCACGGAACGGTTCTGGCAAGCCCTGCGCTGGGGTGGCGTCGGCTTGCTGGTCGCCAGCTGGCTGGGGCGCTGATCGACGCCTCGTGGTGACCTTCATGGCCTGCGGGTGTGGGACGGCACTCTGAAGAGCTGTGAACCCCTCCACCGCAGCAGTGGGCCGTGCGCAGAATGATCACAGCGCCCAGCACCGACGTGGGCGCCGGTCGTTCCCGTCACCCCGCTCGAGCCATGTCCGATCCCTCCGACGCCCAGCGGGCGGAGTCCCCGGCCCCCGACGCGCAGGCCGCCGCTCCCGAATTCGTGGCCTGGGCCACCGACCATGAGCGCCAGCAGCGTCTGCACGACGCCGGCCTGGCCCAGATCACCGAGCATCCCGATCCGGCAGCCGACAAGGATGCGATCGGCCAGCAGGAGGCGTGGGCCCGTCGGCAGGAGCACGAGAAGCGTCTGCACGACAGCGCCATTGCCCAGATGAAGCCCCACTGAGCCCCCGGCTCAGCCAATGGCCCAGCAACGACCCGGCGCTCAGGGCTGATTCCGGCACCAGGCGCCGGCGCTTGAGTTCAGGTACTGCTTCGTGGTGGCGTTGCCCAGCGCCGCCGCCCGGCGGAAGTCCCGGCAGGAGGCGTCCCAGTTGCGCATCAGCCCCATCAGCCGGCCACGGTTGTTGTAGGCGATCGCGTTGTTCGGATCGAGCGCCAGAGCCGCGTTGACATCCGCCAGCGCGCCCTGCCGGTCACCGAGCTGGTTGCGGGCGACGCCACGGTTGACATGGATGTCCGCCAGTCGGTTGGCGGGCGGGCGAGGGCGAATCGCCAGGGCCCGATCGAAATCGGCCACCGCTCCGGCGTGGTCGCCGAGTGTGTCCTTGAGCAGGCCACGGTTGTACCAGGCTTCGATCAACCCCGGATTGAGGGAGATGGCCGTGGTGTAGAGCGCCAGGGCGCCTCTGAGATTCCCTGCCCTGGCCTGTTCCAGTCCGCGGTTGTAGGCGTCGATCGCCGTGAGCTGCGCCACCGGCGGCAGCGCGACACCGGCGGTAGCCGTCATCGGCCGGCTGCCCTCCGCCAGCGGAACGACCAGCAGGGCCGCGAGCAGCCCCCAGAGGCGCGCCGCCCGTCTGCGGCACGGGGCTTGTGGCGGAGTGGTGGCGGGCATCGCGACCATCGGGAACGATGGCTGGATTCTGAGCCCATCCGCCGGGGCGCACCCTGCCCCTGTCCGGGACCCGCAACCCAGGAGGCCCTGGACAGCGACGCAAAAAAGCCCCCTCCAGGAGGGGGCCAGGGTGGGACTGACGGGGATCAGGCGTCGTAATACATGGTGAACTCGTGGGGGTGAGGCCGCTGGCGGAGCTGCTGCACCTCTTCGTACTTCATGGCGATCCAGTTGCTGATGAAGTCCTCGGTGAACACGCCACCGGCCAGCAGGTAATCCTTGTCGGCGTCGAGGGCCTCGAGGGCCCCGTTGAGGGAGGCCGGGACGGTGGAGATCTTGGCCAGTTCCTCGGCAGAGAGTTCGAACAGGTCGACGTCGGTGCCGTCACCGGGATCGATCTGGTTCTTGATGCCGTCGATGCCGGCCATCAGCATGGCGGCGAAGCCCAGGTAGGGATTGGAGAGGGCATCACCGGAGCGGAACTCGAGGCGCTTGGCTTTGGGGCTGGGCCCGGTGAGCGGAATCCGCACGGCCGCCGAGCGGTTGCCCTGGGAGTACACCAGGTTCACCGGAGCCTCGAAGCCCGGCACCAGACGCTTGTAGCTGTTGGTGGTGGGGTTGGTGAAGGCCAGGAAGCTGGGGGCGTGCTTGAGCAGGCCGCCGATGTACCAGCGTGCGGTCTGGGACAAATTGGCGTAGGTGCCTTCCCCGAAGAACAGGGGGACGCCGTCCTTCCACAGGCTCTGGTGCACGTGCATGCCGCTGCCGTTGTCGCCGAAGATCGGCTTGGGCATGAAGGTGGCCGTCTTGCCGTATTTGCGGGCAATGTTGCGCACCACGTATTTGTAGATCATCACGTTGTCCGCCGCGCTGATCAGCTCGGCGAACTTCATGCCCAGTTCGTGCTGGGCGGTGGCCACCTCGTGATGCTGCTTCTCGATCGGCACCCCGAGGGCCCCCATCGCCAGCAGCATCTCGCTGCGCATGTCCTGCAGGGTGTCGTTGGGGGCGACCGGGAAGTAGCCCTCCTTCAGCTGGATCTTGTAGGCCTGGTTACCAGCCTCCTCGACCCGGTCGGTGTTCCAGGGGGCTTCCACCGAATCGACCTGATAGAAGCAGCCGCCGTTGCCGCTCTTGTAGCGGACGTCATCGAAGACGAAGAACTCGGGCTCAGGGCCGAAGTAGGCGGTGTCGGCGATGCCGGTGGTGCCCAGGTAGTTGAGCGCCTTCTGGGCGAGGGCGCGCGGACAGCGGCCATAGGGCTGGCCGCTGCGGGGCTCCTGGATCGAGCAGATCAGGCTGAGGGTCTTGTGGCTGTAGAAGGGATCGATCCAGGCGGTGCTGGGGTCGGGCACCATGGCCATGTCCGACTCATTGATCGCCTTCCAGCCGCGGATCGACGACCCGTCGAAGGCGACGCCATCGGTGAAGGCATCGGCGTCGATCAGGTCCTTGCACACGGTCAGGTGCTGCCACTTGCCGTGCAGATCGACGAACTTCAGATCGATCAGCTCGATGCCGTCGTCCTGGATCTGACGCAGGACATCCTGGGCGGTCTTGGCCATGTACGGAAAGGGTCTGGAGGGGCGCCTGACAACGGCGCTGCAGACGGGAAGGTACGCAGCGCTACCGACTCGCCTGTGTAGCGGTTGCAACCGAACCGTGGGTTGGTCCCGCGTCTTCCGCTGTCATCGACCGGCTGCCGCCCGGGGCCCGGTGATGGCGGCGGCTCGCGTAACCGTTTCTGTCAGATCGCCGGAATCCAGGCTGTGGACAGGAATCTGACGGTTCACAAGTGCTAACTTCCGCTTCAGGTGCGTCGATCCCAACCTTCCATGCGCGATGCCATCACCGGCCTGATCGGCCGGTACGACCAGCTGGGCCGCTATCTCGATCGGGACGCGATCGAGCGGATCGATGCGTTCTATGGCGAGGCCTCCGTGCGGCTCGCCGCCGTGGCCTGCATCAACCGCGAAGCGGCGGCCATTGTCCGGGAAGCCTCCCAGCTCCTCTGGCTCGAAAATCCGGAACTGATTCTTCCGGGTGGCAACGCCTATACCACCCGTCGCCTGGCGGCCTGCCTGCGCGACATGGATTACTTCCTGCGTTATGCCAGCTACGCCCTGCTGGCCGACGACAAGACCATCCTTGACGAGCGCGTGCTCAACGGCCTGGACGACACTTACAAGAGTCTGGGTGTTCCCACCGGCCCCACTGTGCGCGGCATCGCGCTGATGGCCGACGTGCTCTGCGACAAGCTGCTGGAGGAAGGTGTCACCGACACCGCCGTCGTCCGCGCGCCGTTTGAGCATCTGTGCCGTGGTCTGGCGGCCACCAACGTCCGCGCCCGCTGAATTGCCGGGCCGGCCCGCGCACGGCCCCTGACCACCGTTCCCTAATCTCGGCCCACGCCCCGCCGCACCACCCTTGTCAGCCTCCGTCCTGCCCCCCGTCTCCACCACCCATCGTCTCGGGCTGGACCCCATCGCCACGCCGGACCGGCTGCTGCTCGGCCCTGGTCCCTCCAACGCCCACCCCACGGTGCTGCAGGCCCTGTCGCGCACCCCGATCGGCCATCTCGATCCCCTCTATGTGGAGCTGATGGGTGAGGTGCAGGAGCTGCTCCGCTACACCTGGCAGACCGACAACCGTCTCACGATTCCGATGAGCGGCACGGGCAGCGCCGCCATGGAGGCCACCCTCGCCAACACGGTGGAGCCTGGCGACAAGGTGCTGGTGGCGATCAAGGGCTACTTCGGCCACCGCCTCGCTGACATGGCTGGCCGCTATCGGGCGGACGTGGTCACGATCGAGCGGCCCTGGGGTGAAGCCTTCTCGCTCGACGAGATCGAGCAGGCCCTGATCACCCACAAGCCGGCCATCCTGGCGATAGTGCACGCCGAAACCTCCACCGGCGTCCTGCAGCCCATGGACGGCATCGGTGATCTCTGCCGCCGCCACGATTGCCTGCTTCTGCTCGACACCGTCACCTCCCTGGGCGCTGTCCCGCTGTTCCTCGATGCCTGGAAGGTCGATCTGGCCTACAGCTGCAGCCAGAAAGGTCTGAGCTGCCCCCCGGGTCTCGGCCCCTTCAGCATGGGTCCGCGGGCCGAGGCCAAGATGATGGGCCGGCAGGGCAAAGTTCCCAACTGGTACCTCGACGTCACCCTGCTCAATCAGTATTGGGGCACTGACCGCACCTATCACCACACCGCCCCGGTCAACATGAACTTCGGCATGCGCGAGGCCCTGCGCCTGCTGGCCGAGGAGGGTCTGGAGAACGCCTGGGACCGTCACCGTCGCAATGCCGAGGCTCTGTGGAGCGGCCTGGAGTCGCTCGGCCTCGAACTGCACGTTCCCGCCGAGCTGCGCCTGCCCACCCTCACCACGGTGCGCATCCCTGAGGGTGTGGACGGAAAGGCTTTCAGCCTGTACCTGCTCAACAAGCACGGCATTGAAGTGGGTGGTGGTCTTGGTGCCCTCGCCGGCAAGGTGTGGCGCATCGGCCTGATGGGTTACAACAGCACCCCCGAGAACGTGGAGCGGCTGCTCACGCTGTTCGCGACGGAGCTGCCGGCGTTCCGGGCCTCGGCTCCCGTTGCTGCCGCCGTCGCCTGAGGCTGCCGCGTCGGCCCCGGAACCACTCCTCCAACTGCCGGCTGGCTTCCTCTCCACGCACGCCGCCGATCACCCGCATGTGGTGGTGCGCGCTTGGATCGCCCGCCAGGTCAAGGCAGCCACCCAGGCCGCCCCGCTTCAGGTCGGCAGCGCCGAACACCACCGTGCCGACCCGTGCCTGGATCAGGGCGCCGGCGCACATCGGACAGGGCTCCAGGGTCACGAGCAGGGTGCAGTCGTTGAAGCGCCAGCTCCGCCGCGCGGCTGCCGCCTGGCGCAGCGCCAGCAGTTCGGCATGGCCCAGGGGATCGGCGTCGGTTTCGCGGCGGTTGCTGCCCCAGCCCAGAGCCCTCCCCCCGCCATCGAGCAGCACGGCCGCCACCGGAATCTCGCCCGACTGACCCACCCGCTCGGCCCGCCGCAGCAGGCGGTCCATCCAGGCCTGGAGCTGGGCGTCCGGTGGCGGGGGCGGGGGCTGCACCGGTGGAACGGCAAGGGAGCGCGCAACGGCACCACCCTGGCAGAGGGACCGGCGCTGCCGGATCGGCGGGCAGAATGCCCGCCATGCCATTGATGCCGTTGGCCAGCTCCTCCCCCTGCGTGCACCCTCCGGCCCCGGTGGATTCCCTGCCTGCCTTTCCGGATCCGCGTCATCACGATCCGGCGCTTGAGGCCTTTCTGCAGGCGGCCTCCAGCCAGCTCTGCCGCTGGCTCGGCCAGGCGGCCGCCAGCTCCCCCCTGCCGGCGCTGGCCCGGATGCCGGCGGTGGCGCCCGAGGCCGGCGGCCTGGGCCCCGAACGCCTGCTGGCGGATCTCCAGTTGGTGATGGAGGGGGCCTACAACCCGGGTCATCCTGGCGCCATGGCCCATCTCGATCCACCGGCTCTGGCCTCGTCGCTGGCGGCCGATCTGATCTGTGCCGGCCTCAACAACAACCTGCTTGCCGAGGAGCTCTCCCCCAGCCTCAGCCGGCTGGAACAGGAGCTCTGCGCCTGGCTGGCCCGCCGCCTCGGCCTGCCGCAGGGAGCCGGTGGGGTGGCCGCCAGCGGCGGCAGCCTCAGCAACCTGATGGCGCTGGTCACCGCGCGCCGCCGGAGCCAGCTGCACGGCTGCAGTGAGGCGGTGGTCGTGGCCAGTGTCGATGCCCACGTCTCTCTGGCCAAGGCCCTGATGGTGATGGGGCTCTCCCCCAGCGCGCTGGTGACGGTGCCGGTGGATGCCGAGGGTCGCCTCGATGCCGAGGCCCTTGCCGACACCCTGGCCAGCCTTGAGGCCTCCGGACGGCCGGTGATCGCGGTGGTGGCCACCGCCGGAACCACGGTCCGCGGCGCGGTGGATCCCCTGGTGGCCATCGCCCGGCTCTGCCGCCGCCACGGGATCTGGCTGCATGTGGATGGGGCGATCGGGGCGGTGTTCGGCCTGGCTCCCGACCAGGCCGGGCGGGTGGCGGACCTCGGGCTGGCCGATTCACTCACGGTCAACCCGCAGAAGCTGCTGGGGATCACCAAGACCTCCTCCTTGCTGCTGCTGGCGCAGCCTTCCCTGCTGCTGGACACCTTCGCCACCGGTCTGCCGTACATGGAGTCGAGCGTGGGCGCAGGGCACGGCGGCGAGGCTGGGCTCCAGGGCACCCGGCCGGCGGAGATCCTCAAGCTCTGGCTGGGGCTCCGCCATCTCGGGGAGAGCGGCATCGCCGCCCTGGTTGACGGGGCGATCGCCCGCCGCCGCCGGCTCGCGCAGCTGCTGACGCCCCTGACCGACCTCGACCTGCTCAACGGGTCCCTGCACCTGCTGGCCTTCCGGCCGCGGGGCCTTTCGATGCAGGCCTGCGAGCGCTGGAGCCTCGACACGCGCGAGGCTCTGCTGGCCCGCCAGCTGATGCTGTCCCGGCCGTTCCACCACGGCCGCCACCACCTCAAGGCCGTGCTGGGCAATCCCCACACCGGCGAGGATCAGCTCCAGGGCGTGGCCGCTGTGGTGGCTCGCAGCCTGCGCAGCCTCTGATCACGTCGCTGGCATCAGCCTGCACCGCCGGCACCCCTCGCGCCCGACCCCCTCGCCTCGATCTCTGTCCGTGGCCGACTCCCCGAACCCACCACCCACCTCCGGGCCCACCGGCCCGGCTCAGGCGCCGGCCGGCAACCCAACGCCCGGACCCACGGCGACGCAGGCCGAGGGGGGCCGCCCCCGCTGGGTCGCGATCGTGACCGGCGCCCTCTCGATCCTGATCGGCCTGCTCTACCTCGCCATGGTCATGGTGCTGGATCGCTCTGGTCCTCTTCAGCCGCCACCTCCGGAGGCTCTGGCCGACGCCCCGGCCGCCGGCTCCCGCCCGGCCGGGGTGGCAGGCGCAGGCCGGGCTCCCGCTGCAACGGCTCCACCACCCGTCGCAACGCCGCCTGCAGGAAGCTCTGCAGCGCCCCTTCGCGCCGGTTGAGGTCGTATTCCCGCTGGAGCACCTCCGGCAGCCCTCCGTCGCCCCAGTCCTGGTCCTGGCGGAAATAGGTGATGAAACTGCGGCCCGCCACCCGGGTCAGCCAGGCGGCGCTGACCGCCTGGATCGCGCGCGCCACCACCAGGGCCGGCAGTGAGAGGCTCAGGGCGGTGCTGAGCACCGTCACGCCCCCCTTGACCAGTCCCAGGCCGGCCAGGGTGCGCCCCACCGACACGGCCAGGTCCTGGGCCGAGGCCCGGCTGAGGCTGACGCCATAGATCCGGCCGATCTCCAGCACCATCTGGGCATTGACGGCCGCGGTGCCGAGCAGATCCACCCCGGGCAGCGGCGTGACCATCACCACGCCGGCGCCGATCCACATGAACCGATCGACCACCGCTTCGGCATCCTGGCAGCGCTGGCGATCGAGCAGCTCGCGGCTCGCCTCCCCCAGCCGGCGGCACTGCAGCAGCAGGTTGTCGGCGATCAGCTCCTCACCGTCGGCATGCAGCACCGCGGCGATCCGTCGCAGCAGGGCTTCCACCTCCGGCTGGGGTTGCAGCGGTCGGCCGCCGGGCATCGGCACGCTCTGGGGGGCGGCGGCGGCCGCGATCACATCCTCGGCAGCGACCCGCCCGCTCACCCGTCCGCGCAGCAGGGCCAGCAGCCGCTCCTCCTCCCGTTCGCCACGCAGGTCGCACTTGTTGAGCACCAGCAACAGCCGCTTGCCGAGGGAGGACAGGGTGTCGAGCACCTCCAGTTCCGAGGCCCGCAGGTCGCCATCGACCACCAGCAGCAGCAGATCGGCCCGGGACGCCTGCCGCCGGGCGCTTTCCTCTCGGCTGCGGCCGTCGCTGCCGGCCTCCAGGATCCCGGGGGTGTCCTCCAGGATCACGGCCCGCTCCAGCCCCTTCAGCCGCAACCGGTAGCGGGCCGAGGTGCGGGTCGAGCCCATGGCGGCTCCCACCTCCCCCACCAGCTCCTGCAGCAGGGCGCGGATCAGCGAGGTCTTGCCGGCCGAGCCGCTGCCGAAGACCACGATCAGCAGATCGCCGCGCTCCAGTTCGCTCGCCATCCGCTGCCGCTCCTGGCGCAGGGCTTCCCGCTCCACCGCATCCCGCACCCGCTCGAGGGTCCGGTCGATGGCCTCCAGGTTGCGGGCGGCAGCCTCCCGACGGCTGGAGGGGGCCTGGGGTGGTGTGGCCCGGGCCGTGCCACCACCGGGCCGACGCTGCAGGGCCTGCCACCAGGGCCAGCCGATCTGCACCACGGCGATCAGCAGGGCGGCCAGCAGCAGCAGCAGCAGCGGGCCCACCAGCCAGCCCGGCAGCCAGTAGCTGAGCTGCCAGAGCAGCTGGTTGACGGCCTGCAGCACCAGCCCCAGCACCAGCAGGCCCGCCAGGCCAAGGCCGATCCAGAGCCAGAGACGTCGGCCGCCCATCAGTCCGGTGCCGGGGCGGAGCGCATGATCTCGCCCCAGAGAGCGGCGGCCAGGGCGCTGCTGGCCCGGGTCGGGCTGTTGTCGTCGTTGCCCAGCCAGATGCCCATCACCCAGTGGCGGCGGGGATCGAAGCCCACGAACAGCAGATCGCGGGCATCGTTGGTGGTGCCGGTCTTGCCGCCGACACCGCCGGGAATCCAGGCTGCCGTGCCGGTGCCGCCGTTGACAACGGCCCGAAGCATCGACTGCATCGCCCTGGCGGTCTCCGGGCGCAGCACGCGCCGACCCGGGGTCAGGGCACTGCGCCGCGCCGCGGCCGGGCTGCGACAGTCGCCGCCGCGTTGCCGCTCGCCGGGCGCGACCCTGGCGCTGTCCTGGCGATCACAGCGTTCGGCATCGGTCAGCCGGCGGATCGTGGTGGGCGCATGCCAGACCCCATCCGCAGCCACCGCCCCGTAGGCGGCGGTGAGTTCCAGCAGCGTCACCTCGCTCTGACCCAGCACCAGACCCGGCACCGGCAGCAACGGACTGGTGATTCCCAGATCCCGTGCCTTTTGCACGACCGCGTCCAGCCCCACCTGCCTGGCGGTGCGCAGGGCGGCGGTGTTGCTGCTGATCGCCAGGGCCTGACGCAGGCTGAGGCTGCCGCCGCAACCGCTCTCGAAGCGCTGCCCCTGCCACTCCAGGCTGCCGCAGCGCACCGGATCCCCGGGTCTGGCGCCCCGTTCCAGGGCCACCAGGTAGGGGATCAGCTTGAAGGTGCTGCCCGGCTGGCGCAGGGCCATGGAGGCCCGGTTGAACTGGCTGCTGCCGTAGTCCCGTCCGCCGGCGATCGCCAGCACGCCGCCGTTGCGGCTGTCGAGCACCACCACGGCCCCCTGGCTGATGCGGGCATCCGGGTTGCGCTCCAGCCGCTGGCGCAGCAGACGCTCCACCAGCTCCTGCAACGCCGGATCGAGGTGGGTGTCGACCAGGAAGTTCCCTTCCGCGGCCACATCCGCCCCCACCAGGGCGTCGAGGTCGCGCCGCACCTGGTCGCTGTAATACGGGGCGGCGCGGCGCTCCGCCACGCGGCAGGCGCCGGGAGCCAGGCGGATCGGCCGGCGCCTGGCCGAGCGCCCCGCATCAGCCGACAGCCGACCGGTGTCCACCATCTTGGCCAGCACCCGGTTGCGGGAGCGCAGAGCCGGCTCGGGGGCGACGCAGGGATTGAAGCCGTTGGGGGAGGGAAGCAGGCCAACCAGCAGGGCGGCTTCATCGCTCTCCAGCTGGGCCGCCGGCTTGGCGAACAGACGCCGGGAGGCATCCTCGAAGCCCCAGCCCGCCCCGAGATAGGCCCGGTTGAGGTAGCTGAGCAGCAGATCGTGCTTGCTGAAGCGGGCCTCCAGCTGCAGGGCCACCAGCAGCTCACGCCACTTACGGCCCAGGGTCTCGCCCTGGCCCACCTGGTCGGGATACAGGCTGCGCGCCAGCTGCTGGGTCAGGGTGCTGCCCCCCTCCAGAACCCGGCCGCCCGCCAGGTTGACCAGCAGGGCCCGGGCGGTGCCCACCGGATCGACTCCGGGGTGCTGCCAGAAGCGGCTGTCCTCACTGGCCAGCAGGGCGTCGACGAGCACTTTCGGGTAGTCGCCGAGCCGTGCCAGCTCCCGGTGGCGGCGGTCGTCGGCGGAGGCCATCGGCCGGTCCTGGCGGTCGTAGAGCACCAGTGGTCCACGCACCGTGGCGAGACTGCCGCGGATTGGCAGGGTCAGCGCCGAGAGCAGCAGCAGCAGACCACCGCCCGAGACCGCCAGCAGGGACAGCAGCGTCAGATCCAGCAGGCGCCGACGCCGCGGCGCGCCCTGCTCCTCGAAACCCAGCTCCGGCAATCCCGGCTTCGGGATCGGGCCGAACTGCACCCGGTCGCCGGAGCGCAGCACCAGCTCCTGCACGCGCCGACCCTGCCACCAGAGGCCGTTGGTGGAGCCGTTGTCGCGCAGCAACCAGCACGGGCCGCGCCGCTCGAGCAGGGCATGGCGGCGGCTGACGGCGCCATGGTCGATCACGACGTCGTTGGAGCGATCGCGACCGATGCGGTAGCAGGCCCCGGGCAGGCTCTGTCGCTGGGGCTGCTGCTGCGACCGGTGGATCACCAGCTCGGCAGGCTCGGGCGGTGGTCGTCGCCCCAGCCTGCGGACCAGGGACTCAAGCATCGGCCGCGCGGGTGGGGCGGAGCAGGTCGATCAGGAAGCAGAGCACCGCCAGATTGATCGCCACGTCGGCCACGTTGAAGATCGGGAAACGCACCGGCACGAGTTCCAGGAAATCGACCACCCATCCCAGCCGCCAGCGATCGAGGCCGTTGCCGAGGGTGCCCCCCAGCAGGAAACCGGCCGCCAGGATGGTCCACAACCCGCTCGGTGGCCGCAGCAGCAGCCAGCCCGCCAGGCCGAGGCTGGCCACGGCGCTGATCAGACCCAGCAGCGCGGTGTTGCCGCTCAACAGGCTGAAGGCGGCGCCGGTGTTGGCCACCCGCTGCAGCTGCAGCAGTCCGGGGATGAAGGGCTGGATCACCCCCGGGCCGAGTTGCTGCAACGCCCAGTGCTTGCTGGCCTGGTCGAGGAGCAGCACGGCCGCCGCCAGCACCCAGGCGCGGCGGGCCCGGCTGGGTTGGGCGCCGGAGGCGCGCCTGACGCGATCGCTGGCCCCGCTCACGATTCGATCAACAGCAGACGGCGCATCAGCCAGGCCAACAGCCCCACGGCACAGCACAGCAGCAGCTGGGGCAGCAGGGCGAGGGTATAGCTGATCAGCAGGGGGAGCAGGCCGGTGCTCCAGCGACCGGCCAGTCCGCCCAGCAGTAGATTGATCAGGCCGGTGAGGTGCATCACCGCCAGGCCGACGGCGGCGGCGGCGGCCAGACCGAGGGGATCGTCGAGGCGGGCCCGGCGGGCCAGGCGCCCGGTGACCCAGGCAGCGGGCACGAACCCCGCCAGATAGCCGAATCCGGGATCGAGCAGATACCCCAGCCCACCTCCTTCGTGGAAGACCGGCAGCTGGAACAGGCCGATGCTGAGATAGGCCACCGCCGCCAGCATGGCGCTGCGCGGTCCGCAGACCAGTGCTGTCAGCAGCAATGCCGGCACCTGCAGCGTGATGCCCAGGGGCCGGAGGCTCCAGCCGGAGGCGTCGTGGAAGGGAACCGCGGCGGGGATCAGGCCCCCCACCACGATCAGCAACAGACCGGCGATGGCGCCGCTCCAGGTGGCAAGGGCCCGCAAACCACAGCGTCCAGACTGCTGCCCATCCTGCTGCAGGTAGGGTCAGCTGAGAAGGGTGTGCTCCCGGTGGATCCCGCAAACGACAACCCACCCCAGGTTCCCCTGTCGGTGGGTGACGGGGTGAGGCTGGCGGTGGCCCCGCGCTACCTCAAGACCGCCGATCCGATGCCGATGCTCCGGCCACCGGATCTGATCAGCGCCGACGAGGTGGGCCAGGTGCTCGAGCTGCGGCCAGGGGGCGCTCTGGCCGTCCGCTTCCGCCGCGGCACGTTTCTGCTGGCGGCTGCTGAGCTGCGCCGCGCCCAGCCCCCGGGCTAAACCCCGCGCGCAATGGCATGCCGTTCCCAGGCGCCGCTGGCCTTGCGCAGGGCCGCTGCGGGTCCCACCAGGCTCAGGCTGGGGGCGCTGAGGGTTCGGCGGGCGGCGTCCCGCAGATCGTCCGCGCCCAGGCCCGGAGCCTGGCTCAGCATCCACTCCACATAGTCGGCCGGCAGCCCGTGGCTGAGTACCAGGGCTTCGCGCTCGGCGATCTGGGAGCAGGTCTGGCGACCCATCGCCTCCTGCCCCATCAGCTTGGCGAGGGCCAGCTCCCGCTCGGGGTCGCTGAGCAGCTCCTCCTGGAGCCGTTGCCATTCGTCGAGCAGGCAGGTGGTGGCCTCCTCGGCGCGATCGGCGGAGGTGGAGAGGTGGAAGACGAAGGGGGCCGGGCCGCAGCGGGCCGGCAGGTGCACCCCGACGTCGTAGGCCAGGCCGCGTTCCTCGCGCATGACCTGAAACAGCCTGCTGGACATGCCCATGCCCATGTGGGTCTGGAGCAGGCGCAGGGCCAGGGCATCGGCATGGCCGAGTGGAACCGTGGCGCGGCCCAGCATCAGCACCAGCTGCTCGGTCTCCTGCTCCTCACAGGCCAGGGCAGGGCCGGCCTCCTGGCGGGCGGCGGCGGCGGGCTCCAGCGGCGCCCGCGCGGGGGGATGGGTCATCCAGCCGGTCCCCTGGCTGAGGCCGGGGTTCAGCAGTTCCGCCACAGACGGCGGCACCTGTCCGCAAAGCACCAGCACGGCCCCATCGCCGCCCAGCCCATGCTGCAGCCGACGCAGATCCTCCGCCTGCACCTCCTCGAGTTCGGCTTCCACCCCCAGGGGATCATGGCCGTAGGGCCCGGTGCCATAAAGCAGCAGGCGCAGCTGGTCGTGGGCCAGCTGGAAGGGATCTTCCCGCTGGCGCTGCAGGGTCTGGAGGTTGAGCTGGCGCTCCAGCTCCAGCTGGTCGGTGTCGAGGGTGGGCCGCAGGATCATCTCCGGCAGCAACGGCAGCAGATCGGCCGCATCGTCGGCGGCGCATTTCAGGCCGATCACCAGGCCGTCCTCGTGGGCCTCGGCCCGCAGGGCCGCCCCGGCTCCCTCCACCCGGTCCGCCAGGGCCTCGGCGTCGAGGTTGCCGCAGCCGCGCGTCATCAGGCCGGCCAGCAGCTGGTGGGCTCCGCGGTTGCCCTCCGGATCCCGGCTGCTGCCGCCGCGCACCACCAGACGGGCCGCCAGGATCGCCGGGCCGCCGCGGGGATGGACCACCAGCGGCAGGCCGCCGGCGAGGGTCTGTTGCCGGCTCGTGTCCGGCACGATCGGGTCGCTCATGCCGGCACGGCCTCCAGCACGCGGGCGCGGGCGGGATCGAGCAGGGGCAGGGTCTCCCTGCGCAGGCGCTCCGGATCCCAGTGCTCCAGCAGCCGCAGGGGCAGATCGAGGGGCTGCTCGCGCCCCCACAGATGGCTGTTGCCGATCACGCCCGCGACGGCACCGGCTGATTCGAGACCGAAGCGATAGCTGTTGGCCACCAGGCGCCGGATCCGCTCCCATTCGCCCGGGCTGATGGTGGCGTCCATCACCTCCTCCCAGACCTCACCCACCGTGCGTTTCACGTGGGGCAGGTCGTCGACGTCGCAGACGGCCTCCAGCAGGGCCAGGCTGCCGAATTCCATGGCATGCAGATCGAGGTCCACCGACTCGACGATCCGCAGCTGTTCGCGCAGCCGCTCCACCAGCCGGCTGCGCCGACCCTCGGCCAGCAGGCTCGTGGCCAGGTCGGCTCCCATCACGGCTTCCATGGCGTTGGCCGGCGGCAGCCACCAGGCCATCAGCAGCCGGGCGGCTTCCAGGCGGGGCAGTACCAGCCGTTCCTCCCCGGGGCTGATGCGCAGTGTCGGGGGCTCGCCCGGCGGGGCTGCGGAGCCGGCCAGTGCCGCCAGCTCCCCTTCAGCGGCCTGGCGCAGCAGCTCGCCGTCCGCCAGGGCGCCTCCGAGGGCGAGCACGCAGCGATCCGCGGTGTAGAGCCGCTGGTGGAAGGCGGCCATCGCGTCCGGATCGTGGCGGTTCAGAGCCTGGCGGCGGCCCAGGATCGGCAGGCCGTAGGGATGATGGCTGCAGCCCTGCTCCAGCAGCCGCTGCAGGGCCACCTCCTCGGGCTGGTCCTCGCTCTGCGCCAGCTCCTCGAGCACCACCTGCCGCTCCATGGCGAAGGCATCGGGCTCCAGGCGGGGATGGAGCACCAGATCCAGCAGCAGCTCCATGGCCTCCGCCGCCCCCGCCGGTGGGATCAGCACGTGATAGTGCACGTCATCAAAGCCTGTGGCGGCGTTGCTGCTGCCGCCGAGCGCCTCGATCCGTCGGTCGAACTCACCGGCCTCCAGCCGGCGGCTGCCCTTGAACACCATGTGCTCGAGGAAGTGGGCCATGCCGCTCTCCTGCGGGCCCTCGAAGACGCTGCCGGCCCGGCACCAGAAATCGAGGCAGACGAGTGGCGCTTCCTCCATCGGCAACGCCACCAGTTCGACGCCGTTGGCGAGACGCTGCCGCTGCGGTTCGGCCAGCCCCGGCAGCAACGGCTCGCAACGTCCCTCGGATCCGCTCATGAACACGTGGCAGGATCTGCATTCTGCTGGCCCTCAGGCCGCGATGACATCGGCAGCCTCTTCCCTTCCAGCTCCCAGCCCCGCCAGCGGTGGCGTTCATCCCCTGGTCGACGCCCTGGCCCAGCGCATCCGGGCCCGCTGGGCCGACCTGCCGGAGCTGGCGCCCCTGGCGATCGATCCGGAGCTGGAGGCGATCAGCGGCAGCCTGGACGGTGAAGACCTGTACATCCGCAACGAGGTGTTCCGGTGCCGTGGTCTGCGCAAGCTCCACCTGGAAACGGCGCGGCTCGGGGCCGGTCTGCAGATCCTGCATTGCGTGTTCTTCCCCGATCCCCGCTTCGATCTGCCCGTGTTCGGCGCCGACATCGTCGCCGGCCGGGGGGTGGTCTCGGCCGCGATCGTCGACCTTTCGCCGGTGACCGACGCCCTGCCGGCCGTGATCGAGGCCGGGCTGACGGCCATCGACCGGGGAGCCTTCGCCGAACGGCGGGAGCTGCCGGCCTGGGGTTCGATCTTCTCGCCCCACGTCCTGTTCGTGCGGCCCGGCGACGACGCCGAGCAGCAGGCCTTCATCGACCACGTCGATCGGGTGCTGGCCGTGCTGGCCGAGGCGGTGGTGTCGTCTGATGCGCAGGCTGCAGGCGACCCGGCTACGGTTGCTCGCTGGCAGGGGCAGCTCCGCTATTGCAAGCAACAGAAACAGAACGACAAGACCCGACGGGTGCTGGAGAAGGCGTTCAACCCGGCCTGGGCGGATCGCTACATCGAGGAGCTGCTGTTCGACGATCCCGTCGCCCCCTGATTCTGGCTGTCAGCCTGGCGGCTCTGGCCACGATTGGCCTGGCCGCGCTGCTGGTCCGCTCTCCCTGGCGCCGTCCTGCTCCGCCCGCTCGGGCGTCCCTGGCACCGGCAACCCCGGCCAGGTCCGAAGCGGTCGCGGCCCTGGGACGGCTGGAGCCCGCCGGTGATATCCGGGTGCTGGCGGCTCCGATCACCGGCATGGGCGGCAGTCCGCGCATCAACCGGCTGCTGGTGGTGGAGGGCGAGCGGGTCCAGGCGGGTCAGCTGCTGGCCACCTTCGACAACGGCCCCAACCAGCGGGCGGAGGAGTCCCTGCTGACGACCCGCATCGCCAACCTGCAGCGGCGGCTGTCGTTGCAGATCCGCGATCTGGCGCGATACCGGCAGCTGGCTTCGGCCGGCGCCTTCTCCGCCAGCGAGCTCGACCTGCGCGAGCAGCGCACGCTCGAGCTGTACGGCCAGCTGCAGGAGGCCCGCGCCCAGCTGCAGCGGGTGCGCACCGACCTGGTCAACACCGAACTGCGGGCCCCGATCGATGGCACCGTGCTGCGCATCCACGCCCGCAGTGGCGAGCGGCCCGGAGACGACGGCATCCTCGAGCTGGGCGACAGCGCTCGGATGGAGGCGCTGGTCGAGGTCTACGAGAGCGACATCGGCCGCGTGCGCCTCGGTCAGTCGGTGCGCCTGACCAGTGAGAACGGGGGCTTTGACGGCACCCTGCGCGGCCGGGTGATCCGGATCAGCCCCCAGGTGCGCCAGCGCGATGTGGTCGCCACCGACCCGGCTGATCCGATCGCCGACGCCGACTCCCGCATCATTGAAGTGCGGGTGAGCCTGGATTCCGCCGATGCCCGGCGCGTTCAGGACCTCACCGGCCTCAAGGTGATCGCCCGGCTCGATCCCTGATCCCCGCCATGCCCGCCCTCTGGTCTTCGCGCCGCATTCCCCTGGCCTGGCTGCTGCTGACCCGCCAGCCGGCCCGCCTCGCCGTGGCCCTGGCCGGCATCGCCTTCGCGGGGATCCTGATGTTCATGCAGCTGGGCTTCCGCGATGGCCTCTTCGACGCCAGCGTCACGATCCACAAGCTGTTCGACGCCGACCTGGTGCTGATCAGTCCCCGCACCATGAGTTCGATCGGCATGGCGGGCTTCCCACGCCGCCGGCTGGTGCAGGCGATGGCCGAGCCCGATGTGGTGGGCACCACGCCGGTGCACTGGAACCTGCTGCTCTGGCGCAACCCCCAGACCCGCTCCACCCGCTCGATCCTGGTGCTGGGCTTCGAGCCCGGCGATCCCCTGCTGACCGATCCAGCCCTGGCCGACCAGGCCCGGGTTCTGAACCAGCGCGGGCGGGTGCTGTTCGATGAGCGCTCCCGGCCGGAGTTCGGCCCGATCGCCCGCTGGTTCCGCTCCGGCCGGGTGGTGGACACTGAACTGGCGGGCAAGCGGGTGCGGGTGGCGGGGCTGGTCAGCCTCGGGCCGTCCTTCGGTGCGGACGGCAACGTGATCACCAGCCGCGAAACCTTTCTGCGGCTGATGCCCAACACGGCCCCGGGCAGCATCGAGCTGGGGCTGATCCGCCTGCGCCCGGGCGCCGATCCGGCGGCGGTCACCGCCCGGCTGCAGCGCCGGCTGCCCCGCGACGTGCGCGTCTACACCAAGAAAGGGTTTGAGGAGTTCGAGAAGAACTACTGGCGCACGAGCACGGCCATCGGCTTCATCTTCACCCTCGGCGCCGGCATGGGTTTCGTGGTGGGCTGCGTGATCGTGTACCAGATCCTGTACTCCGATGTCAGCGACCACCTGCCCGAGTACGCCACCCTGATGGCCATGGGCTATCCGCTGCTGCAGCTGCTCGGCGTGGTAGCCCGCGAGGGGCTGCTGCTGGCGGTGCTGGGCTATGTGCCGGCCTGGCTTGCCGGCCAGGGGCTCTATGCCCTGGTGCGATCCGGCACCCAGCTGCCGGTTTCGATGGACAACCAGCGCTCCCTGCTGGTGTTCGCAATGATTCTCACCATGTGCATGGGTTCCGCCTTCATGGCGATGCGCAAGCTGGCCGATGCCGACCCGGCGGAGATCTTCTGATTCCATGACCCTCGCAACGGCCCCGAGCGACGCCGCGGTCGTCGTCAGCGATCTCTGCCACTGGTACGGCAGCGGCATCAACCGGCGCCAGGTGCTCCAGGGGGTCGAACTGGTGATCCGCCGCGGCGAAGTGGTGCTGCTCACCGGTCCGTCCGGCTGCGGCAAGACCACCCTGCTGACCCTGGTGGGGGCCCTGCGTCAGGTGCAGCAGGGGTCGGTGCGGGTGTTCGGCCAGGAGCTGGCCGGCTCCATCCGGGCCGAGCGGCAGCGGCTGCGGCGCAGCATCGGCATGATTTTCCAGGGCCACAACCTGCTGCGCTGCCTCACCGCCGAGCAGAACGTGCAGATGGGGGCCGATCTGCTGCCTGGGCTGAGCTACCGCGCCCGCCGCGATCTGGCCCGGGAATGGCTGCGGGCAGTGGGGCTGGCCGATCATCTCGGCAAGCTGCCCCACGATCTCTCCGGCGGCCAGAAGCAGCGGGTGGCCATCGCCCGAGCCCTGGCGGCCGAACCGCGGCTGCTGCTGGCCGATGAACCCACGGCGGCCCTCGACAAGGCCAGTGGCCGCGAGGTGGTGGATCTGCTGCAGCGCCTCGCCCGCGAACAGGGCTGCAGTGTGCTGATGGTCACCCACGATCCGCGCATTCTCGATGTGGCTGATCGTCTGGTGCAGATGGAGGACGGGCGGTTGTGGAGTGCCGCCCAGCCGGACACGGAGGGGGGCGCCCCTCTGGTGCTGGCCGATTGAGTAGGGTGATTGTTCATCTCTCTCTCCCATCGCCGCCCGCATGGCCAAGCGCAGGAATCTCAAGAAGGAAAAGCAGGAGCGCAACCGCGCCTACGCTCGCAAGTTCAAGAAGCGCAAGCTGCGCAATGACGGCCGCGGTGAGGGTGCTGGTAACGGCGTCACCGGCACGGCGAACAACGGCGGAGCCGCCGACTGATCGGCCCACCTCTCAGCCCATGGTGGGGACCCGAAAGGGTCCCCTTTTTGCTGATCTCCGCCGGCGGTACGGCAGCGGTTGCCAGCCGCAGCTCCCGGGCTCCGCTCAATCGATTGCCCGGCCGATGGACGGGCCCTTGACAGGGCCGTCGGTCGTTTCTGGGTTCGCCCCCGCCGGTTCCCCCGCCCCCGCCGGGCTTCCCTCGCCGCCCGGTGTCGGCGAGAGTGTCACCATCGCCGATCCGGGATGTTCCTCAGCGTCGTCATTCCCACTTACAACCGGCTGCCGATCCTGCGCCAGTGCCTCGCCGCCCTCGAGCAGCAACGACTGGAGCCCCCCCTGGATCGCTACGAGGTGGTGCTGGTCGATGACGGCTCCACCGACGACACCGTGCGTTGGCTGGATGCCAACGCCAGCGCCTTTCCGCACCTCCGCCTGATCCGCCAGGACCACGGCGGTCCCGCCGAGGGGCGCAACCGCGGCGTGGAGCACGCCAACGGCGATGTGATCGTGTTCATCGACAGCGATCTGGTGGTGACCCCCACCTTCCTGCTCTGCCATGCCCGGGCTCTGGAGAGCGGCTGGCGGCACCGCGGTGATCGCCTCTGCTTCACCTATGGGGCCGTGATCAACACGGCCAATTTCGAGGCGCCCACCAGCGAACCCCACAAGCTGCGCGATCTGTCGTGGGCCTATTTCGCCACCGGCAATGTGGCGATCGACCGCGCGGTGCTGGAGCGCTCCGGCCTGTTCGACACGGGCTTCCGCCTCTACGGCTGGGAGGACCTGGAACTGGGGGAGCGGCTGCGGCGGATGGGGGTGGAGCTGCTGCGCTGCCCCGAGGCGGTGGGCTACCACTGGCATCCGCCCCTGAGCCTGGAGCAGATCCCCGACCTGGTGCGGGTGGAGCGTGAACGGGCGAAAATGGGCCTGGTGTTCTACCGAAAGCACCCCACCCGCCGGGTGCGCTTCATCATTCAGTTCACCTGGCTGCACCGCCTGCTCTGGGAGCTGCTCACCCTCGGGGGGCTGATCAACGAGCGCAGCCTGCGGCCGCTGCTCGCCTGGCTGATCCGCCACGGCCATGCCGGCCTGGCGATGGAGCTGCTGCGCCTCCCCCTGAACCGGATCGGCGTGCGGGCGCTGCATGCCGAAGCGCGGGCGGCGGGTCTGGGCTGAGCTCCTCAGCACCGTTTGATAGGTTGGCTCGGTCCCATTCACCCCGCACACCTGCGTGTTTCGGGTGATCCCCCGCCGCCCCTGCAAGGGGGGTAACGGCTCCGGTGGGTCCCTGGCAGGTGGAGGCGAACCCGAAACCCACCGAACAATCATGGCTGTTGTCACCCTCGCCGAGATGATGGAGGCTGGCGCCCACTTCGGGCACCAGACCCGGCGCTGGAATCCGAAGATGTCGCGCTACATCTATTGCGCGCGCAACGGCGTTCACATCATCGACCTCGTGCAGACTGCGGTTTGCATGAACAATGCCTACAAGTGGGTGCGCAGCGCCGCCCGCAGCGGCAAGCGTTTCCTGTTCGTCGGCACCAAGAAGCAGGCCTCCGAGGTCATTGCCATCGAGGCCACCCGCTGCGGCGCGGCCTACGTGAACCAGCGCTGGCTCGGCGGCATGCTCACCAACTGGACGACGATGCGTGCCCGCATCGACCGTCTCAAGGATCTCGAGCGCATGGAGGCCTCCGGGGCCATCGCCATGCGCCCCAAGAAGGAAGCGGCCGTGCTGCGCCGTGAACTCGACCGCCTGCAGAAGTATCTCGGCGGCCTCAAGAACATGCGCCGTCTCCCCGACGTGGTGATTCTGGTTGACCAGCGCAGGGAAACCAACGCCGTGCTGGAGGCCCGCAAGCTCGATATCCCTCTGGTGTCGATGCTTGACACCAACTGCGATCCCGATCTCTGCGACGTGCCGATCCCCTGCAACGACGACGCCGTGCGCTCGGTTCAGCTGGTGCTGGGTCGCCTGGCCGATGCGATCAACGAAGGCCGTCACGGCGCCCAGGACCGCGGCGCTGACGACGAGGGCTGACCTGCCTCCGGCCACCGGCTCCATCGACAGCGCCGATGGAGTTGGTGGCCTCGCGCGTCCAGACCTGATTTCTGTTTCACTCCCACCTCTTACCGATTCCCCCCCACGATGGCTGACATCTCCGCCAAGCTCGTCAAGGAACTGCGCGACAAGACCGGCGCGGGCATGATGGACTGCAAGAAAGCCCTCGCCGAAACCAACGGTGACAGCGAGAAGGCGATTGAGTGGCTGCGCCAGAAGGGCATTGCCAGCGCTGAGAAGAAGGCCGGTCGCACTGCCGCTGAGGGGGCTGTGGGCAGCTACATCCACACCGGAGCCCGGGTGGGAGTGCTGGTGGAGGTCAACTGCGAGACCGACTTCGTGGCCCGCGGTGAAATCTTCCAGGAGCTGCTGCGCAACGTGGCCATGCAGATCGCCGCCTGCCCGGGTGTGGAATATGTCACCACCGACCAGATCCCTGCCGAGGTGGCCGAGCGTGAAAAGCAGATCGAGATGGGTCGCGACGATCTGGCCGGCAAGAAAGAGGAGATGAAGGAGAAGATCGTGGCCGGTCGCATTGGCAAGCGCCTCAAGGAGCTGGCGCTGATGGACCAGCCCTTCATCAAGGACAGCACGGTCACCGTCGGCGAGATGGTGAAGCAGGTCGCCGGCAAGGTGGGCGAGAACATCCAGGTGCGTCGCTTCACCCGCTACACCCTCGGCGAGGGCATCGAGGTTGAGCAGGCCGACTTTGCCGCTGAGGTGGCGGCGATGAAGGCAGCCTGATCGTCGCGTCCCGCCCCGTGGGTCCGGCATCCGACGAACCCGGTTCCGATCTGGTCGGGGCCATCGAGGCGATCCGCTCCGGTGTGATCGCCTCCAACCCCCAGCTTTATCGCCACCTCGCCCTCTACCTGCAGGTCCTGCGCCAGAGCCTGCCCGAGCGTGTCGAGCGGGCTTGTTTTCACCTGGCCACCCGCTTCCATTCCAGGCGCTATCTGGCACTCGATGCCGCCGCCCGCCGGGGCCTGCACCGCCGCGTCGCTGCCCATGTGCTGCGCTGCAGCAGTCTGCTCACCGTCGAGCAGCTGGCGGTTCTGGCGGCCCAGATGGCTCGGGAATCGGCACGCCGCCGGCGCCGGCTCCAACGCCGGCTCCTGGAGCGCCTGGCCCGGGTGTCCGACTCCGATCCATCGGCTGATCTGGTCCATCCCACCCCAGACGAGAGCCCTGAGGCAGCCCTGGCCGATCTGCAGGCCCAGCCGGATGGCAGCGAGCCTGGCTTTGTCGTTCAGACCAGCCTGCCCTTCAGCCTGCGCCTGATCGATGAGCCTGAGGCCGCGCCAGCGGAGCTGATCGCAACGGGGTTGCGCCCTCGCCCGGATGGGGGCGGGGGCCACTCCGCAGACGACGAGGACGATGGGGACGCCACCGGCGAATCGGAGGCCAGCCCCTGGGCGGTGGAGGGGGGTGATCCCTCTCTGTGGCAGCAGGGACGTCTTCCCGATGATCCGCTGGAGCTGCTGCGCTGGCTCGATGGCATGGAGCTGGCCCTGCAGCGCCGTCTGCGCAACCTGTCCCATGGGATCAACGTGGAGCTGCTGCGGGTGGGGCTCAGCCCCACGCTGCTGCCGGTGAGCCTGCTCGATGCCGCTCTGCAGGGACGGGTGGACAGCGCCCAGGCCCCCCCTCAGTTGCTGGTGCTGCCGTTGCCGTTCCCCTCTCCCGGCCTGGTCGATCGCCCCCAGGCCATGGCGTTGCTGCTGCGCAGCACCGATCTCGAGCTTGAGGAGCCCCGGCTGCGCACCTGCCGCCGGCGGCTGCAGCACCACCGCCAGGAACTCCGCAGAATGGCGGATCGTTTTCGCCGTCTGCAGCGGCGGCTCGACATTCATCAGGCCGAACGCCTTTGGTTGCAGGATCTTCCACAAGCGGCACCGGGAGCGGACTGAGCCCCGGCCCGGGCTCCACGCCCGCCCTTGAGGCCTGGTGCTCGGCCCTGCAGCAGGCCTGTCGCCTGGAGGCCGAACGGGGATTTCCCGACGTCACCGGTCGCCGCGAGACCTTCAGCCGCTTCACCAGCCGTTGCCTGGCAGAACTTCCAGCCGACCTGCCGCCACAGCAGGCGGGGCAGCTGACGCCGCTGCAGACCGGATTCGCCAGCTATGGCGACCGAACCCTGGCCGAGCGTCAGCGGCTGGTGCAGCGCCTGCGCCAGGCTCTGCATGGCCTGCGCCTCGCGCTCGAGCCCCAGCGGCCCGTGGCCCCGCCGCGCCTGCGGCTGGCCGACAGCCCCGTCGCCCCTGCCGCCGGGTCCGTCGCCGGTCGTCTCGCTCCCGACGATCCCCTCGCCGCCGTGCCCAGCATCGGGCCCCGCACCGCCACCCGCCTGGCCTCCCTGGGGCTGCTGGTGGTGCGCGATCTGCTCCACCACTACCCCCGCGATTACCTCGACTACGCCCACAAGGTGCGTATCGCCGCCCTGGAACCCGGCCGCACCGCCACGATCGTGGCCACCGTGCGCCGCAGCCACGCCTTCACAAGTCCGCGCAATCCGCAGCTCTCGATCCATGAGCTGCATCTGCAGGATGTGACCGGGCGCCTCCGGGTCAGCCGCTTCTTCGCCGGGCGACGCTTCAGCTCGCCGGGCTGGCTGAAGGGCCAGCAGCGCCAGTTTCCGCCCGGCGCCACCGTTGCCGTGAGCGGCCTGGTGCGCGAGACGCCCTATGGCCCCAGCTTCAGCGATCCGCTGGTCGAGGTGCTCGACTCGCCGGGGGCGGTGGTGCGTTCCGATCAGATCGGGCGGCTGGTTCCCGTCTATGGGCTCACCGAAGGACTGAGCGCCGACCGGCTGCGCCAGGCCGTGCAGACGCTGCTGCCGCGGGTCGGCCACTGGAGCGATCCCATCGCGGCTCCGCTGGCGCATCGCCTGGGGCTCATCTCCGGCCATGAGGCCCTCTGCGGGATCCACCAGCCCTCCGACCGCGACGCCCTCCAGCGCGCCCGCCACCGGCTGGTGTTCGAGGAGTTCCTGCTGCTGCAGCTGAGCCTCGGCCTGCGGCGGGCACGGCTGCGCAGCCGGCCGGCGCCGCCCCTGGTGCTGGCTAATGACCAGGACGACCTGGTGGCCCGGTTCCTGGCCGGGCTCCCTTTCGGCCTCACCGGCGCCCAGGAACGGGTGCTGGCCGAGATCCGGGCCGATCTGGTCCAGCCCCAGCCGATGGCCCGGCTGGTCCAGGGAGATGTGGGCAGCGGTAAGACGGTGGTGGCCCTGGCGGCCCTGCTGACGGCGATCGCCGCCGGCTGCCAGGGGGCGCTGATGGCCCCCACCGAGGTGCTGGCCGAGCAGCACCACGCCAAGCTGGCCCAGTGGTTGCCCCAGCTGCATGTGAGCTGCGCCCTGCTCACCGGCTCGACCCCCGCCGCCCGCCGACGCCAGCTGCTCCAGGATCTGCTGAACGGGCAGCTGCAGCTGCTGGTGGGCACCCATGCCCTGCTGGAGGACCCGGTCCAGTTCGCCCGGCTGGGACTGGTGGTGGTGGATGAGCAGCACCGCTTCGGCGTGCGCCAGCGGAACCGGCTGCTGGCGAAGGGGCTGCAGCCCCATCTGCTGACGATGACCGCCACGCCGATCCCCCGAACCCTGGCCCTGTCGATCCACGGCGATCTGGATGTGAGCCAGATCGATGAGCTGCCGCCGGGGCGAACGCCGGTGCTGACCCGACTGTTGCGCTCCTCGGAGCGTGATCAGGCCTGGCAGCTGGTGCGTCAGGAGGTGAGCAAGGGACAGCGGGCCTATGTGGTGCTGCCCCTGGTCGAGGAGTCGGAGAAGCTCGACCTGCGCTCGGCGGTGGAGGTGCATCGCCACCTGGCGGAGGAGACGTTCCCCGATCTGGTGGTGGGGCTGCTGCACGGGCGCCTGAACAGCGAGGAGAAGCAGCGGGCCATCGGTGCGTTCGCCCGCGGCGAGAGCCAGATCCTGGTGAGCACCACCGTGGTGGAGGTGGGGGTCGATGTGCCGGAGGCCAGTGTGATGGTGATCGAGCACGCCGAGCGCTTCGGCCTGGCCCAGCTGCACCAGCTGCGGGGTCGGGTCGGACGCGGAGCCGCCGCCTCCCACTGCCTGCTGGTGCACGACGGCAACAACGCCGGGGCCCGGCAGCGGCTGGAGGTGCTGGCCGGCAGCACCGACGGTTTCGAGATCGCCGAGATGGACCTGCGCCTGCGGGGTCCTGGCCAGGTGCTGGGCACCCGCCAGTCCGGCCTGCCGGATCTTGCCCTGGCCAGCCTGGCCGAGGACGGAGCAGTGCTGGAGCAGGCGCGGGAGGTGGCCCGCGGGTTGCTGGAGCGCGACCCGGAGCTGCGGAACCACCCCGGCCTGCGCCAGGCGCTGGAGGAGCAGCGCCGCCGCTCCCAGGAGGCCGCCCGCTTGAATTGAGGCCCCACCACGCCGCCGATGCGCCCCTGGAGCCCGATCCCGATCCGAGAGTGCGGCGAGCCCCTGGTGCCCCTGCCGCCCCAGCTGCTACGGCTCGAACCCCATCCTTATCAGGCGCTGGGGGCTCCCTATGGAAACCAGGGCTGTCCCTTCCGTCTGCGCCGGGGCGTGGTGCAGCGGCTGCTGCGGGCCCAGGAGCATCTGGTCGCTCTGGCCCCCGGACGGCGCCTGGCGATCTTTGATGCCTGGCGGCCCCTGGCGGTGCAGCGCTTCATGGTGGCCCATGCCTTTGCCGAGGAATGCCAGGTCAGGGGTCTGGATCCGGCCCTGGATGGCCCCGGCCAGCGGGCCGTCCGCCAGGAGGTCGGGCGGTTCTGGGCGCCGCCCAGCGACGATCCGGCCATGCCGCCTCCCCACAGCACCGGCGCCGCCGTCGATCTCACCCTGGCGGACGCGGCCGGCCACCCGCTGGCGATGGGAGGTGACATCGATGCGATCGGCCCGGTCTCTGAACCCGATCACTACGCCGGAGCAGCCGCCAGCGACCCGGGCGGTTCAGCCGCCGGCTTTGATGCGCATCGCCGTCTGCTGCAGCGGGTGATGGCGGAGGCCGGTTTCGCGCGCCATCCCAACGAGTGGTGGCATTTCAGCCACGGCGATCAGCTCTGGGCCTGGAGTGGCGGTGGCCCTGAGGCCTGCTACGGGCGGGTACCGGAGGCACTGCCGGCCTGAGCCGGGGCCTGGGGGGGCAGGCCCAGCCGGCGCTCCAGCTCGGCCACGTCTTCGGGCTTGAGCAGACCCTTGCCGAGGCAGCGGCGAAGGGTGCTGCGGGTCATCTCCGCCTGCAGGATCCGCAGCCGCTGCTGCACCTCCTCCGGCTGGTCGGCCCAGGGGGCCATCTGGCTGCGGTAGGCCGATTCGATCGTGGCCGGCCGGCAGGTGAGGCTGTCGGCGTCGTAGGTCTCCACCCTTGATCGCGGCAGGGCCGGCCTGGTGGGCTCCGCCTGGACGCCGGCGGCGCCGCTGATCAGCAGGGCCAGTCCGAAGCTGAGACCTCCCAGGGTTCGCCAGGGGGTTGGACGGGCGGGCCGGATCCGGGGCCTGGCCGCACGGTGGCCAGCGCCATCGCGATGTTGCCGATTCACGCCACCCCCAGCAGGGTCCGCAGCTCGTTCTCCGGCAGCCGGGCCACGTAATCGCCGAAGCTGCTGCGCACACCGCCGTGCTGTTTCCAGGCCAACAGCAGCGGTTCGAGGGTGCTCTCCAGGCTCTCGAGCGGCATCCGCTCGATCCAGGGTCTGGCCAGGCGGGTCAGGCCGGGGCTGCCTCCGAGCCACAGCTGGTACAGGTCGACGCCGCTGCCCACCAGGCCGATCTCGGCCATGTAGGGGCGGGCGCAGCCGTTGGGGCAGCCGGTCATGCGGATCAGCACCGGCTTGACGATCTCAAGCCGACTCATCAGCGCTTCGAGTCGGTCGAGCACTTGGGGCAGGATCCGCTCCGACTCGGTGATCGCCAGGCCACAGGTGGGCAGGGCCGGGCAGGCGATGGCATGGCGCGCCAGGGGGGCAGGGGCTTCCGGGGTGACGAAGCCAAGCTCCGCCAGGGCCTGGCGGATGCCACTGCGCTGCCTGGTGCCGATGTTGGCCAGCAGCAGATCCTGGTTCGGCGTCAGCAGCACCTCGAGCTGATAAGTCTCGACCAGACGGCGCAGGCCCGCCTTGCGTTCCCCCTCGAGCCGGCCGCACAGCAGTGGCAGACCCACGAACCAGAGGCCGTCGCCCTGGCGATGCCAGCCCAGGTAGTCCTGGAGGGTGGACTTCGGTTCGTGGCGCAGGCCGCTGATCGGATGGGGGAAATAGCGCTTGAGTTCGTCGCGGAACCAGACCACGCCCCGGTCGTGCAGCAGGTATTTCATGCGGGCGTGGCGGCGCTGCTGCCGGTCGCCGTGGTCGCGCTGGAGGGCGGCGATCGCCTGGATCAGGTCGAGCACGTGCTCGATCTCCACCCAGCCGAGCGGATCGGCGGTACGGGCGAAGGTCTCGTCCTTGTTGTGGGTTCGGCCCATGCCCCCGCCCACGTACACATTGCAGCCCCTCGGCCGGCCGCTGCCATCGCAGAACAGCACCAGGCCGATGTCCTGGGTCAGCAGATCGACCGAGTTATCGCCGGGGACCGTGACGGCGATCTTGAACTTGCGGGGGAGATAGGTGGAGCCGTAGAGGGGCTCCTCGGCATCGCCGCTGAATACCGCCCCCTGCTGCTGACGCTCCTTGACCCGCCGCACGGCGGCCTCGGGGCGGATGCGGTAGCGCAGGTCGCCATCGACCCAGAGGTCGAGGTACGAGCCCTGGGCCGCTTCCGGTGTCAGCAGATCGGCGATCCGGTCCGCCAGCTTACGGGCCTCGGGGTAGCCGCCGCTGCGGAAGGGAGCGGCCGGAGCCATCACATTGCGGTTGATGTCTCCACAGGCCGCCAGGGTGGACCCCATGGCGCGCACGATGGTGCCGATCACCTCCTTGAGGTTGCTCTTGGCCACGCCGTGCAGCTGGAACGCCTGGCGCGTGGTGGCCCGCATCGTGCCGTTGCCGAGCCGGTCGGCCAGGCTGTCGAGGGCCAGATAGAGGCCGGCCGGGATGCGACCACCGGGGCTGCGCAGCCGCAGCATCATCTGCCAGTCCTTCTCCTCTCCCTTGCGGCGGTTGTCGCGGTTGTCCTGTTGATAACTGCCGTGAAATTTCAGGATCTGAACGGCCGGTTCGCTGAAATTGGGGCGTTCATTCGTCAGTTCCGTCGCCAGCGGTTCCAGCAGGTGGCCGCTTTCGGCCTTGAGCTGCTCGAACTTCGTGGGGGAGTGGGTGGAGTCCGCGCCCGTACTGGTGTCGCCTGGCACGGACTGTGGACTTGGCTTGGTTTTGCCGGCCACGGGTGACGGTGCCATCGACACAAACGACTGGACGTGCCTTGAAGCTAGCGAACAGCACGGGGACGTCTGGTTCCAGGAAGGCCCGAATCCGTTTTCTGTGGTGTTTCCGGCCGTTCCGCTGGGCCGCTCCAGCCGCCCCCCCCAGGACGGGACCAGCCGTTTCCATACAGTCAGGTCCATTCGCCCGCCCAGGCCCGTCCCATGGCCACCTTCCTGCTGGAGATCGGCACCGAGGAGCTGCCCGCCGACTTCGCCCGTCTGGCCCTGCCGCAGCTGGAGGAACAGGTGCGGGCTGACCTCACGGACGCCCGCCTGGCCGGGACGGCGGTGCATGCCACCAGCACCCCTCGCCGGCTCGCCCTGACGATCGAAGGGTTGCCCGAGCGGCAGCCGGACCGCCAGGAGGAACGCAAGGGGCCGCCCGCCGGCCAGGCCTTCGCCGATGGGGCCCCCACCGGAGCCGCCGTGGGCTTCGCCCGCCGATGCGGCGTTGACCCCTCCGCCCTGGAGGTGCGCGACACCCCCAAGGGTCCCTTCGTGTTCGCCACCATCCGCGAGCCAGGTCGGGACGCTGTGGCGGTGCTGCAGGAGCTGATCCCGGCCTGGATCCGCGGGCTGCAGGGGCGCCGCTTCATGCGCTGGGGTGAAGGGGAGGCCCGTTTCAGTCGGCCGCTGCGCTGGCTCGTCGCCCTGCTGGATGACAGCGTGGTGCCGCTGGCACTCGAGGACTGCGATCCACCCCTGGCCGCCGACCGGCTCAGCCGCGGGCACCGGCTGCAGGAAGAGCCCGTCGCGATCGAGGACGCGGTTCTGTATGCCGCCACCCTGGCGGCGGTGGATGTCCAGGTGGAACGCAGCGCCCGGGCCGACTGGATCCGCCGCCAGCTGGCGGAGGCGGCCAGCGAGGCCTCAGCGCGGGTGGACCTGCCACCGGAGCTGTTCGACGAACTGGTGGATCTGGTCGAGTCCCCCCAGCTGATCGAGGGTGGCTTCGAGGCGCGCTTCCTGGCCCTGCCTGCGGAGGTGCTGAGCACGGTGATGCGATCCCATCAGCGCTACGTGCCGCTCGTCCACCCTGACGCTCCGGACGATCCGCTCGCCCTCGAGGCTGGCGCCACCCTGCTGCCCCGGTTTCTGTGCATCGGCAATGGCCGGCCGGAGGCCGCGGAGACGATCCGGCGCGGCAATGAACGGGTGCTGCGGGCCCGGCTCGCCGATGCCGAGTTCTTCGTTCGGGCGGATCGGGCCGTGCCCAGCATCGACCGGCGCGATCAGCTCGACCGTGTCACCTTCGCCGAGGGCCTGGGCAGCCTGCGGGACCGCAGCGAGCGGATCGAATGGTTCACCGATGTGCTGCTCGACGGCCTCGTGCTGCCTGCGGCCACCGCCACCGCCGCCCGCCGCGCCGCCCATCTCTGCAAGCACGATCTGGTCAGCCAGATGGTGGGCGAGTTTCCCGAGCTGCAGGGCGTGATGGGGGGCAAGTATCTGCTGGCCGAGGGGGAGAGCCGGGAGGTGGCTCTGGCGGTGCTCGAGCACTACCTGCCCCGCGGAGCCGGCGACGCCCTGCCCGGCTCCGACGCTGGTGCGGTGGTGGCCCTGGCCGAGCGCCTGGAGCTGTTGTTGAGCATCTTCGCCAGGGGGGAGAGGCCCAGCGGCTCCTCCGACCCCTACGCCCTGCGTCGGGCCGGCAACGGCCTGCTGCAGATTGTTTGGTCGCGGGGCTGGTCCCTCGACCTTGAGGGGCTGCTGATCCGGGCGAGCGGCCACTGGGCCAGCCTGTTCCCGGCCTTCGCCGTCGATGCCGGCGCCCTGACGGCCGACCTGGCCGAGTTCCTGCGGCAGCGTCTGGTCAGCCTGCTGGAGGAGGAGTTGGTCGATGGCGATCTGATCCAGGCCGTGGCCGGAGAGGGCCTCGACTGCTCGCGGGTGCTGCGCGATCCCGCCGATGCCCGCCAGCGGGTGGGGCTGCTGGCGGATCTGCGCCGCAGCGGTGAGCTGGCAGCGGTGCAGGCGGTGGTGCAGCGGGCGGCCCGCCTGGCGGAGAAGGGCGACCTCGGCTCCGGCGCCCTGAGCCCCGCCGGTCTGGTGGATCCCGGACGCTTCGAGAAGCCATGTGAGCAGGCGATGCTGGCGGTTCTGGAGCGGCTGGAGCCGATCGCGGCGGGCTCGTCTGCCGGCCGCTACGGCGAGCTGGCCCGTGGACTGAGCGCCAGTGCCGGTGCCTTGGCCGCCTTCTTCGATGGCGAGACCAGCGTGCTGGTGATGGTCGATGATCCGGACGTTCGCCGCAACCGTCTCAATCTGCTCGGCCTGCTGCGCAATCAGGCCGCTGTGCTGGCCGATTTCAGTCGGATCGAGGGCTGAACTGACCCTGACGGACAAGGGGACGCGTGATAGCGTCTCCTTATAGTTCCACGCGCCACCTTGACATCGCTGTTGGTTGAGAGCGCTCTGATCTTGGTGCTGATCGTCGCCAACGGAATTTTTTCCGGTTCGGAGATTGCAATCGTCTCGGCCCGTAAGTTGCGGTTGGAACAACTTGCTCAACGCGGTGATCGTCAGGCGGCGGTGGCGCTGCGGTTGGCGTCATCTCCCAACGATTTCCTCTCCACAGTTCAGATCGGCATCACCCTGATCGGCATCCTCAGCGGTGCCGTGGGTGGTGCCACCCTCGCCCAGCGGCTGCGGCCCATGCTGGCTTCCGTTGCGGTGCTTCGGCCCTGGAGTGAGCTGCTGAGTGTGGTGATCGTGGTGAGTGCGATCACCTATCTCTCGTTGGTGATCGGTGAGCTGGTCCCCAAGCGCATCGCCCTCAACGACCCTGAAACCATCGCCCGCCGTGTCGCCTCGCCGATGCGTCTGCTCTCGCGCTGGGCGGCGCCGCTGGTGCATCTGCTCAGCCGTTCCACCGATGCCCTGCTCAATCTTCTCGGTGTGCGGGCGAGTGACGAACCAGAGATCACCGAGGAGGAGATCCGGGCGATGCTGCGCCAAGGGGCGGAAACGGGTGTCTTCGAGGAAACAGAACACGACATCGTGCAGCGGGTGCTGCGCCTTGGTGATCGCACCACCCGCTCACTGATGACCCCTCGCACTGAGATCAGCTGGCTGGATCTCGAGGATCCGCTTGAAGACATCCTGCAGCAGGTGATGGGCAGCAACCACTCCCGTTTTCCGGTATCCCGCGGTGAACTCGATGACTGCCTCGGTGTGATCGAAGGGCGCCATCTGCTCACCGCCCAGCTGGCCGGAGGTCCGGTTCAGATCGAACAACTGATCGAACCGGCTCTTTATGTCACCGAGACGATGAAGGCCCTCAATGTGATCGAGCGCTTTCGCAGCTCAGGGGTCGCGATCGCCCTGGTGACCGATGAATTCGGAGGGATCGAGGGGCTCGTCACCCTCAACGACGTGATGGAGGGAATTGTCGGTGAACTGCCTTCCGCCCAGGAGCAGGAGGATCCGCCGATCATCCGGCGCGATGATGGCTCCTGGCTGCTCGACGGGGCTCTGGATGTGGCCGATTTCCGCGACCTGACCAGCTGCGGTGCGCTCCCCGATGAGGCCACAGCGGGCTACCGCACCCTGGGCGGGATGGTGCTGCATGTGCTGGAGCACATTCCCCGCTCGGGGGAGCACTTCGTATGGAACGGCCTGCGCTTTGAGGTGATGGACATGGATGGCAAGCGCATCGACAAACTGCTGGTCACACCGCCGCAGGTTGAGGTGCCGGGAGCGGCGGAGTGAATTCCGGCGCGGGGTACCACACCACAACGGCAGCTTTCCGCCGCCAGGGCCCGCGTGAGGCCCGCACACCCGGCTGGGCTCCAGCGGCGGGCTGCGGTTCCCAGCGACGGATGGCGCCTGGGCTGCCTGTCTTCGGCGCCCATCTCCACGGCCTGATGTGACGGCCAGCCTCCGCTGTCAATCACCACTGCGCTGTCAACCACCACTACCAGGCCCAGCGGCGACTTCCGGACGCCACACCATCCCGGGACTGTTCCATTAAAAAAAGCCCCGACGGCTGCCGCACAGTGTCGGCAGCGCGGCGGGGCCGTGCAGGATTCAGGAGTGGATCACTTGCCGGCCAGCACCGGCTCGCGATCGCTGCTGGAGCCAGAGCCGTTGCCGGCGGCCGCGCCGTTGGCAGCGGCTGCGCTGGCCTGGGGGTGGCGAATTCCGCCCTTGATCGCCGCACCGACGGCCTCCATCGCTTCCACCTCGGACTCGCTGCGCACGGCGCTGGGAACCGGCCGATAGCCGGAGGGTGCCAGCGCCTGCCCCCGCAGCACCGAAGCCAGCGTGCGGAAGGTGAGCTTGAGCTGCTGCCACGGGTTCATGGCAACGACCCGCTTGTAGAGGTAGCTGTCGAAGGTGAGACGTTGCACATCCTTGTCGTCGCACATTTCGACGAAGGCTTCGCGGGCGGCATCGTTGCTGTAGAAGATGTTCTGCAGAATCTCCAGCACCTTGTAGGTCGGGCCGTAGAGCTTGTCCCACACTTTGAGGTACTGTTTGAGATCGGCCTCGCTGGGAACGCGGGTGCCGCCGGCGCTGCTGGCCACGATCTGCTCGGCGCACATGCGGCCGCTCTTGGCGGCGAAATAGATGCCTTCACCGGAACTCTTGGTGACATAGCCGGCGGCATCCCCGACCAGGGCCATGCGGCCCACGACACGCCGCGGCCGCGGATGCTCGGGGATCGGGTGGGCCTCGACCTTGATCACCTCGCCCTTGAGCAGACGCTTGGCGGCACGCTCACGGATGCCCTGCTGCAGCGACTTGATCAGGGACTGGTTCTGCTGCATGGTGCCGGTGCCCACGGCCACGTGGTCGTACTTGGGGAAGACCCAGGCATAGAAGTCGGGGGAGACGTCGGTGCCGACGTACATCTCTGCCAGATCCTCGTAGTAGGCCATCTCTTCGGGAGGCAGCTTGATGCGCTCCTGAAAGGCGATCGCGACGTTGTAATCGCCGGCATCCATCGCCTTGGCCACCCGGCTGTTGGCTCCGTCGGCGCCGATGATTACATCCACCTCGAGGGTGCGGGCCTCGCCGGTGGCCTCGCCGCCGCTGTAATCCGAATAATGGAGGGTGTAGGGGCCCTGGCGGTTGGCACCGGTGTCGATCCTGGTCACCAGGCCGTTGATCAGCTGGGCACCCAGGTCCGCGGCACGATTGCGCAGGAAGGCGTCCATCACCTCCCGCCGGCACATGCCGATGTATTCGTTCTGGTTCTCCAGGTGGATGTCCACCTCACGATTGGAGGGGGAAATCATCCGCATGTTGCGCACCTTGCGGTCGATGATCGACTCGGGCAGGTCGAACTCCGAGACCATGCACAACGGAATGGCACCACCGCAGGGTTTGGCGTTGTCGAGCTTGCGTTCGAACAACCAGGTCTGGATCCCCGCCTTGGCGAGAACTTCCGCAGCACAGGAACCGCTGGGGCCGCCACCCACAACCGCGACTCGCAACATCTTGAAACCAGCTCCAGCCAAGGGATCTCAGCCGGACGCTAACACCGCTGACCCTCTCACTGTTGCTCGCCGACACGGGCGGGATACCATCGGCGCCCTACCTGCCCCCGGGGTTTGGCGTCCCGTTCCCCCAGCCGGTCTGTCAGCCGCCGTCGCGGTCGCGGTGCATCCGCCGGCTCCTCCGAGGACATCCCCCTCGCCCGCCGCTCCCAGGCCCCGGCCCGATCGGGCAGAGCCCCCGCTCGCCTGCTTCTGGCTGGCCTCGCAGCGGCCCTGGCCGCCGCCGCCTTGCTGGCGTTCTGGCCCGGGAGCCCCCTGCGCCGCTCCGGCCAGGAGGCGCCGGTGGCCGGTCTGGATGCCCGGCCCGGGGGCGATGGCCGCCTGCTCAATCACTTTCCCTACCCCGAAGCCACGCCTTCCCAGCTCACCGAGCTGTCGCCGGGGTTGCAGCTGCGCCCCGATGCGGCCCGCAGCCTTCAGGCGATGATCCGGGATGCATCCGCCCAGGGGGTGCGCATCCAGGTGCTGAGCGCCTTCCGTTCCCTGCAGCTGCAGCGAGAGCTGTTCTTCGACGTCAAGTCGGAGCGCAACCAGAGTTCCCGAGCCCGGGCCCAGGTCAGTGCTCCCCCCGGCTATTCCGAGCACAGCACCGGTTATGCGGTCGATCTCGGCGATGCCAGCCGCCCCGACCTCGACCTCAGTCCGGCATTCGACACCTCGGCCGCCTTCCGCTGGCTGAAGGCCAATGCCCACCGTTACCACTTCCAGCTCTCCTTCCCCCGCGAGAACCCCCAGGGCGTGAGCTACGAGCCCTGGCACTGGCGTTTTGAAGGCTCCACCGCGGCCTTGCGCCTGTTCGAACCCTCCCAGCGCTTCGCCCGCTGAGTCCAGCCGACGTTGGGATAAGATCAACTTTCGCATCAGCCTGCTGGCATTTCCGCGCCGCAACCCAAGCCCCCCAGCAACGGCATTCCTCGGACTGCCCGGGACCCGATGGGCCGGCGCCTCAGCGCCCTTTCCCAACGCTGCTTTCAGCGGATCCGCCTTCTGACGGGCCGAGCGACGAACGACCCTTCATCCAGGACAAAGAGCCCATGAGTGGCGAGCACCCAGGCACACCGATCCGCAATATCGCGATCATTGCCCACGTCGACCACGGCAAGACCACCCTCGTCGACGCGCTGCTCAGTCAGTCCGGCATCTTCCGCGACAACGAGGCGGTTCCCACCTGCGTGATGGACTCCAACGACCTGGAGCGCGAGCGCGGCATCACGATCCTCTCCAAGAACACCGCCGTCGACTACGAAGGCATCCGCATCAATATTGTCGACACCCCGGGGCACGCCGATTTCGGCGGTGAGGTGGAGCGGGTGCTCGGCATGGTCGATGGCTGTCTGCTGATCGTCGATGCCAACGAGGGCCCGATGCCCCAGACCCGCTTCGTGCTCAAGAAGGCGCTGGAGAAGGGCCTGCGCCCGATCGTGTTCGTCAACAAGATCGACCGGGCCCGCGTCGATCCCGAGCAGGCCGTCGACAAGGTGCTCGACCTGTTCCTTGAGCTGGGCGCCGATGACGACCAGTGTGATTTCCCCTACCTTTTCGGTAGCGGCATGGGCGGCTATGCCAAGCCCGACATGGCGACCGAGAGCGAGACGATGAAGCCGCTCTTTGACGCCATCCTGCGCCATGTCCCGCCGCCGGTGGGCGATCCCGCCAAGCCGCTGCAGCTGCAGGTGACCACCCTCGACTACAGCGATTTCCTCGGCCGGATCATGATCGGCCGCATCCACAACGGCACCATCCGCGCCAACCAGCCCGTCGCCCTGCTGCGCGATGACGGCAGCGTCAAGCGCGGCCGGATCAGCAAGCTGCTGGGTTTCCAGGGCCTGCAGCGGGTCGAGATCGACGAGGCGCGGGCCGGCGACCTCGTGGCTGTGGCCGGTTTCGACGAAGTGAACATCGGCGAGACGATCGCCTGCCCAGACAACCCGGCGGCCCTGCCCCTGATCAAGGTGGACGAACCCACCCTGCAGATGACGTTCGTCGTCAACGACTCCCCCTTCGCTGGCAAGGAGGGCAAATTCGTCACCAGCCGCCAGGTGCGTGATCGCCTTCAGAAGGAGTTGCTCACCAACGTGGCCCTGCGCGTCGAGGACACCGATTCCCCCGATCGCTGGGCGGTCAGCGGCCGCGGTGAGCTGCACCTGGGCATCCTGATCGAAACGATGCGCCGCGAGGGCTATGAGTTCCAGGTGAGCCAGCCGCAGGTGATCTTCCGCACGATCGACGGCACCCCCTCGGAACCCTTTGAAACCCTGGTGCTCGATGTGCCGGAGGAATCGGTGGGAGCCTGCATCGAGAAGCTCGGCATCCGCAAGGCCGAAATGCAGAACATGGAGAACACCAACGACGGCCGCACCCAGCTGGAGTTTGTGGTGCCATCCCGTGGTCTGATCGGTTTCCGTGGTGAATTCATCCGTGCCACCCGCGGCGAGGGGATCATGAGCCACTCCTTCCTCGACTACCGGCCGATGCAGGGCGACTTCGACGCCCGTCGCAATGGCGTGCTGATCGCCTTTGAAGAAGGAACCGCCACCTTCTACGCCCTGAAGAACGCCGAGGATCGCGGTCAGTTCTTCATCAGCCCCGGCACCAAGGTGTACAAGGGGATGATCGTCGGCGAGCACAACCGGCCCCAGGACCTGGAGATCAACGTCTGCAAGACCAAGCAGCTCACCAACATGCGCTCAGCCGGTGCCGAGGAACTCGACACCCTGCAGGCGCCGATGCAGATGACCCTGGAGCGCGCCCTGGAATACATCGGTCCCGATGAGATGCTCGAGGTCACCCCGGATTCGATCCGGCTGCGCAAGCTGCCGGTGAAGAAGCCCGCCAAGCGTTGAACATCGCCCCAGACAGCGAAGAAGCCCTGCTGATGGCCGACCCACGCCTCGGGGAGGCCGCAGAGCTGTTCAACCGCGGTGAGTGGTACGCCTGCCACGACGGCCTCGAGGAGCTCTGGCATGAAACCCAAGGCCCCGTGCGGCCGGTGCTGCAGGGGGTCCTGCAGATCGCAGTGGCCCATCTGCATCTGGAGCGCGGCAATCAGCGCGGCGCCACGGTGCTGATGGGTGAAGGGCTCGGACGCCTTCAGGGCTGCGGTGACGTGGCCCTGGGCTGGGCGCTCGAACCTCTTCGCCGGGCGGTGACCGCCCGGCTCACGGCCCTGCAGAACGGATCCGATCCTGCCGTCCTGCCCGCTCCGTGCCTCGAGAGACCAGGCGCCGCAGCGCCGGTAGATTGATCCGAATGCCCATCCGAGCGATCCGATCCTTGTCCGCTCCGGTCCGTTTTCTGGTGATCGCCCTCTCCGTCGGCCTGCTGCCTCTGGCAGGGCTGTTGGCTGGTGATCCCCTGCGCGCCGCCACGCCGGCAGCCCCGGCCGCCAGCCCCCTGCCGCCGGCAGGGCCAGCCGTCGCGCCGGCTGCCGCCCCCACCGACAGCGGCGCCGGCAGTGGCCTGGTCACGATCGAATCGGACAGCCAGAAGGCCGACAACCGTACCGGCATCGTCACGGCCGTCGGCAACGTGCGCATCACTTATCCCGAGCGCGGTCTGGTGGCCACCTCCCGGCAGGCCCAGTATTTCTCCAAGGAAGGGCGGCTCGTGCTCAGCGGCGACGTCGATGTCATCGACGACAAAGGTCAGAGGATCCGGGCCGAACGCATGACCTACCGCCTCGACCAGGAGCGGTTGGTGGCGGAACCTCCGGCCGGCCGTCAGGTGTTCAGTCGTCTGCGGTTGCAGAGCCGCCCCAGCGCACCCCCCGCACCGATCGTTCCATGAGCCTGGCCCTCTGCCAGGTGGCCATCACCCTGGGTGGCCGTCCCCTGGTCAGCGATGTCAGCATTGAGCTGCATCCCGGTGAGGTCGTTGGCCTGCTCGGTCCCAATGGCGCCGGCAAGACCACCACCTTCAACCTGGTCACCGGCCTGCTGAAGCCCGATCACGGCGATGTGCTCCTCGATGGCGCCTCCGTGTCCAACCTGCCGATGCCCAGCCGGGCGCGGCTCGGCATCGGCTATCTGCCCCAGGAAGCCAGCGTCTTCCGGAATCTCAGCGTGCGCGAGAACCTGCGCCTGGCCCTCGAGCAGAGCGGCACCAGCCCGGAACGCCGCTCTGAGCGGCTCGAGCAGCTGATCGGCGATTTTCACCTGGTTCCCTTCCAGCAGCGCAAGGGCTTCCAGCTCTCCGGCGGTGAACGTCGGCGCTGTGAGGTGGCCAGAGCCCTGGCCGTGGGCGAGAGCGGCCCGCGCTACCTGCTGCTCGATGAACCGTTCGCCGGCGTCGACCCGATGGCCGTCGCCGACCTGCAGGATCTGATCGCTGGCCTGCGCAGCCGTGGCATGGGGGTGCTGATCACCGATCACAACGTCCGGGAGACCCTGGCGATCACTGATCGGGCCTACATCCTGACCGACGGGCGCATCCTGGCCTCCGGCAGCTCCGAGGCGATGGCCCATGATCCTCTGGTCCGGCGTCACTATCTGGGAGAGGCCTTTCAACTGTGACGGTGCTGACGCTCCCCCACTGGGCCAGTCGGGTTCGACGGCTGCACTGGCGCCGCATTCCCCTGCTCGATCGCTGGCTGGTCCAGGAGCTGCTCGGTCCGCTGCTGTTCGGCATTGCCGCCTTCACCGCCGTCTCCCTGTCGGTGGGTGTCGTGTTCGAGCTGGTGCGACGTGTCGCCGAGTCGGGCCTGCCGCTGCTCGCAGCAATGCAGGTGCTGCTGCTCCGCCTGCCCGGCTTCCTGGTGCTGTCGTTTCCGATGGCCACGCTGATGGCCACGCTCCTGGCCTACAGCCGTCTTTCTGGTAGCAGTGAGCTCACCGCCCTGCGCAGCATCGGCGTGGGCACCCGGCGGATGGTGGTTCCCGGCCTGGCGATCGCCCTGCTGATGAGCCTGCTCACCTTCGTGTTCAACGACATGATCGTTCCCCAGGCCAACCTGGAGGCCACCAACAGCCTGGAGCGAGCCCTCGGCAAGTCGCTCACGACCGAAAAGGGAAACAATGTGCTGTATTCGCGCTTTGGCAGAGCCAAGAAGCTGGAGGGTGAAACGGTCAAGCAGCTCACTCATATCTTCTATTCGCGCAAGTTCAGGGCTGGCGAGATGCTTGACATCACTTTGATTGATTTCTCCAGATTCGGTCAGCGTCAGATGCTCAGCGCTGCTACTGGCCGTTGGAATGAACAGAAATCGATGTGGGAGTTTCGCAATGGTCGCATCGTCAATCTCGATGAAAACACCGGGATCACCACCTCGGCCAACTTCGACCGCTATTTCTACCCCCTCTCTAGGGATCCGATGGAGGTGGCCAAGCTTCCCACCGATCCCGCCACGATGACCGTGGGCCAGGCCCGCCGAGCCGAACGCCTGTTGCGGGAGGCCGGCAACGCCAAGGAATCCCGGCGGATGCGGGTTCGCATTCAGGAGAAGTTCGCCTTTCCGGCGATCTGCCTCGTCTTCGGTCTGATCGGCAGCAGCCTGGGCGTCAGGCCCCATACCCGCACCAGCCGCAGCCAGGGGTTCGGCATCAGCGTGCTGCTGATCTTCGGCTACTACCTGATGTCCTTCATCTTCAGCTCCCTCGGCATCACCGGGGCCCTGCCTCCGGTGATCGCCGCCTGGATGCCGGTTGTGATCGGGCTGTCCGGCGGACTCTGGCTGCTCTGGCGCGCCAGCCGCTGAGGCGCTTGCCCCAGCAGCCACCCGTCAGGCACCGTCACACGTCAGACTGGGGCCGTCTGAAGCATTTCCGTTGAACGATCCGGTTGTCGGCCTGGGCCTGGTGGCCTTCGCCCTGCTGCTGCTGGTTCTGCCCCTGGCGTTCTGGTTCCTGAGCGGTGGCCGCAGCAGCACGGCCGTGCGCCTGCTGGTGGCTGCGGCCAATCTCTGCCTCACCGCCCAGCTGCTGCTGCGCTGGTGGGATTCCGGCCACTTTCCGATCAGCAACCTCTACGAATCCCTCTGTTTCCTGGCCTGGGGCTGCACCCTCACCCAGCTGTTGGTGGAGCGCACCTGGCCCAGCCCACTGGTACCCGCCGCCGCCACACCGATGGCCCTCGGCTGCGTGGCCTTTGCCAGTTTCGCCCTGCCCGATCGGCTGCAGGAGGCCTCACCGCTGGTGCCAGCCCTGCGCTCCAGCTGGCTGGTGATGCACGTGAGCGTGATCATGCTCAGCTATGCCGCCCTGCTGGTCGGCTCGTTGCTCTCGGTGGCGGTGCTGTTTACCGAACGCGATCAGGCCCTGGAGCTGCGCGGCAGCTCGATCGGTAGCGGCGGGTACCGCCAGGCCAGCCTCGCTGGTGATGGCCAGGGGGCGATGGCCCTCAGCAGCACCGGCTTCCGCATCAGTGAGCAGCTCGATGCCCTGAGCTACCGCACGATCAGCGTCGGCTTCCTGCTGCTCTCGGTCGGACTGGTCAGCGGCGCCGTGTGGGCCAACGAGGCCTGGGGCAGCTGGTGGAGCTGGGATCCCAAGGAAACCTGGGCCCTGATCTGCTGGCTGGTCTATGCCGCTTACCTGCACACCCGTCTGGTGCGGGGCTGGCAGGGTCGGCGGCCGGCTCTGGTGGCGGCGGCCGGCCTGGTGGTGATCGCCGTCTGCTACATCGGCGTGAACCTGCTGGGCATCGGCCTGCACAGCTATGGCTGGTTCTTCGGGAGCTAGTCCGCTCAGGGATGGCCGATGGGGTGCAGTCTTGGTCTGTGCCCCGCCCCTGATGTCCCGCTCCAGTGCGGGGGATCACCTGCTGGGAGGACAGATCAGCCTCAACGCGTTCAGTCCCGTGCACAGGTCCTGATTCAGGCGGAACACCGGATCGGGTTCCATCTCGCTGATCTGTGACCAGCGGCCAGTCCCCCGTGGGGAGACTGAACGCTGGGACGTCTCGATTGGCCGTGATCAGCAGGCCTCAACCCACTGCCCTGCCATAGAGGCGCTGGTTCTCCGGACGATCCAGCGACGACTCCAGCAGATAAGCCGCCAGGTTGCTGAGCGAGCGTCCCTCGTGATCACTGCGATCCTGCAAGGCCAGGAAGGCCGATTGGGGCAGGGTGATGGTGATGCGCCGTGCTTTGCGAAAGACCGCGGCCGTGAGCGTGGAATGTGCAGCCATGACGTGAACCATCTGGAACACCATTCAGTGTTCTGCCACCGAACTGATGCTGCATAGCTCCGTATTGGTGGATCCCGGTTTGGTGACCCCCGGCAGTGGGTAAACCATGCATGCGTTGCAGCCATGACTCGCCATGACGGATCAGGACGTGCAGTTGGGTGAAGGCCTGCCGGTGCTGACGTGCCTGGTGATCGATCGTCAGCAACTCGTCGGACAGGCTGTCGGGGGCCTGCTGGCTGAGCACTGCGGGCTGGAATTACTGGCTGTGTTTGCCTCGATTGATCGGGCGATCGTCTTCATCGAGAGCACCCCACCTGATCTGCTGCTGCTCGACGTCCATTGCCGAGGGAAGAGTGGCGAGGACTGGGAAGATGCGGCCTGGGCCCTGCTGAACAGCAATCCCAACGGTCGGTTGGTTTTGATCACTGATGTCGCCGACAATTTTGCCGCACCCTCCGCGTTCGCTCCCATCCTGCTAGGCGTTGTCGACAAGCATCATGACTGGGATGATCTCGTCAGAATCGTGACACGGATGCAGGTGATCAGCCCGCAGCGTTCGCGCATGAGCAACCCGCGCTGGCGCCTGCAGATGGATAAACTCACGCCGCGGGAATTTCGTGTCTTCAGTGCGTTGGGTCTCGGGCTGCTCAACAAAGAAATTGCCCAGTCGCTCGGGCTCAGTCCGCATACGATTGAAACCTATCGCAAAGGGATCTGCTCCAAGCTTGCCCTGAGTGGTGCGGAGCTGATCCGGGCCGCCACTCTGTATCGCTGCACCAACCCATTCAGCACCCCCGGCCATTCGATGCGCCCGCTGCCGCGGCCCACCTCGGGTGATCAACGGCCCATCACTGGCCTGACAGTCGACTGATCCATTGCGTTGTTGAGGGATCGGATCTGGCCCCCCGCCGCCATGGCGCCGGGGGGCGGGCTCAGGTGCTCAGACCAGGGCCGGCTCAGGCCGACGGCTGTTGCGAATGCCCTGAATCGCTTCGGCGTAGTCGGAGGCACCGAACACCCCGGAGCCCGAGACGATCGCATTGGCGCCCGCCTCGATCACCTGCCAGGCGTTCGCCGGCTTGATGCCGCCGTCCACCTCGATCCAGGGGTCGAGGCCCTTGGCCTCGCACATCCGGCGCAGGTCGCGGATCTTCTGCACCTGGTTCTCAATGAAGCTCTGACCGCCGAAGCCGGGGTTCACGCTCATGATCAGCACCAGGTCACAGAGCTCCAGGCAGTACTCGAGCGTATCGAGCGGGGTGCCGGGGTTCAGCACGGCGCCGGCCTGCTTGCCCAGTTCCTTGATCTGGGCCAGGTTGCGGTGCAGGTGCGGGCAGGCTTCCACCTGAACGCTGATGATGTCGGCACCGGCCTTGGCGAAATCGGGGACGTACTTCTCCGGCTCCACGATCATCAGGTGCACGTCCAGCGGCTTGCTGGTCACCGGCCGCAGGGCCTCGACGATCAGGGGGCCGATGGTGATGTTGGGCACGAACCGGCCGTCCATCACGTCGACGTGGATCCAGTCGGCGCCCGCCTCGTCGATCGCCCGCACCTGATCGCCGAGACGGGCGAAATCAGCCGAGAGGATCGACGGGGAGACCACAAGGGACTTGCTGCTCATCGGTCACCGGGGGGAATGGACCGCGGATTCTAGGGAGCCGCCCCCCGGGGCCCCAGCGGCGGCACTGATACGATTCACTCGCTTCAAGCCCCCCCGGCGGCCTGGTCGTTCCTGAGGAGCGAAGGGTTGCCGCGCAGATGCCCTGCCGGGGCCGAAGTCTCCTAGTCCCCTGCCGGATCGCTGTCGTGGATCGCACCCTCATCCAGGAAATTCTCGAGGTCGTCGAACAGGCCGCCATCGCATCCGCCAAGCTCACGGGCATGGGCCTCAAGAACGAGGCCGACGCCGCGGCGGTTGAGGCGATGCGCGAGCGCATGTACAAGATCCAGATGCAGGGTCGGATCGTGATCGGCGAGGGCGAGCGCGACGAGGCCCCGATGCTGTACATCGGTGAAGAGGTCGGCAGCGGCACCGGCCCCGGCGTCGACTTTGCCGTCGACCCCTGCGAGGGAACCAACCTCTGCGCCAACAGTCAGCGCGGCTCGATGGCCGTGCTCGCCGCCTCCGACCGTGGTGGTCTGTTCAACGCCCCCGACTTCTACATGAAGAAGCTGGCGGCTCCCCCGGCCGCCAAGGGCAAGGTCGACATCCGCAAGTCGGCCACAGAAAACATCGCCATTCTCAGCCAGTGCCTCGGTATTCCGGCCGATGAACTGGTGATCGTTGTCATGGATCGTGCGCGCCACAAGGATCTGATCAAGGAGATCCGCGCCACCGGCGCCCGTGTGCAGCCGATCTCCGACGGTGACGTGCAGGCTGCGATCGCCTGCGGCTTCGCCGGCACCGGCACCCACTGCCTGATGGGCATCGGAGCCGCTCCCGAAGGTGTGATCTCGGCGGCCGCCCTGCGGGCCCTGGGTGGTCACTTCCAGGGTCAGCTGGTCTACGACCCGGCCGTTGCCCAGACCTCGGAGTGGGAAGGCCTCACCAAGGAAGGCAACCTGGCCCGTCTGGCCGAAATGGGTATCACCGATCCCGACCGCGTCTACGAGGCTGAGGAACTGGCCTGCGGCGAGAACGTGGTCTTCGCCGCCACCGGCATCACCGACGGCCTTCTGTTCGATGGTGTCAAGTTCGAGAAGGATTGCACCCGCACCAGTTCGCTGGTGATCAGCACCCTCGACAACACCGCCCGGTTTACCACTACGGTGCACATCAAGGACGGCGCCCAGTCGATCGCCCTGCGCTGAGGACTGACGCGAGCGACGCACGAGCCCCATGCACATCGCCGTCGTCGGCCTGAGCCATCGCACGGCTCCGGTGGAGATCCGGGAGCGCCTCAGCATCCCGGAGCAGACCATGGAGGCCTCGCTGCAGCAGCTGCGGGCCGATGACCAGGTGCTCGAGGCCTCGATCCTCAGCACCTGTAACCGCCTCGAGATCTACACCCTGCTCCGTCATCCGGAGCAGGGCATCGAGGCGGTGAGCGCGTTCCTCTCGCAGGTCTCCGGCCTTGCGGTGGGCGAGCTCAGTCCCCATCTCTTCACTTACCATCACGAGGAGGCCATCGCGCACCTGCTGCGGGTTGCCGCCGGTCTCGACAGTCTTGTTCTTGGCGAGGGCCAAATCCTCTCCCAGGTCAAGAAGATGGTTCGCCTCGGCCAGGAGTACCGCTCCGTGGGGCCGATTCTCAATCGACTGCTCAACCAGGCGGTCAGCACTGGCAAAAGGGTGCGCACCGAGACCAACCTTGGCACCGGGGCGGTTTCGATCAGTTCCGCTGCCGTCGAGCTGGCTCAGCTCAAGATTGGCCAGGCCCGCGGCCTTGATGAACTCGTGCCCCTGGATCAGGAGCAGGTGGCGGTGGTGGGCGCCGGCCGGATGGCCCGGTTGCTGCTCCAGCACCTGCAGTCCAAGGGCTGCCGTGGTGTGGTCCTGCTCAACCGCACCGTGGCCCGGGCCGAGGCCCTTGCCACCGATTTTCCGCAGCTCCCCGTCCAGTGCCGGCCGATCTCCGACCTGGATCACTGCCTGAGCACCTGCTCGCTGGTGTTCACCAGCACCGCTGCCGAGGAGCCCATCATTTCCGCACAACGCCTGGGGCCGCTGAACCGCCGCTCCAGCCTGATGCTGATCGATATCGGCGTCCCCCGCAACATCAGTGCCGATGCCGCCACCCTTCCAGGCGTTGACAGCTTTGATGTCGATGACCTCCAGGAGGTGGTCGCCCGCAATCAGGAGGCCCGGCGTGAAATGGCCAGCGAGGCCGAGGGCCTGCTGCGCGAGGAAGCCCAGCTGTTCCTGGAGTGGTGGGATGGCCTGGAGGCGGTGCCCCTGGTCAACCGATTGCGCACCCAGTTGGAAGAGATCCGCGAGCAGGAACTGCAGAAAGCCCTGAGCCGGATGGGCCCTGATCTCTCGGCGCGAGAGCGCAAGGTTGTCGAGGCCCTCAGCAAGGGGATCATCAACAAGATCCTGCATACCCCGGTCACGCGTCTGCGCGCTCCCCAGCCCCGGGCCCAGCGCCATCAGGCGATGAAAGTGCTTCAGGATCTGTTCGAACTCCAGGAGCAGCACACCGAGCCCTGAGGCGACGTGCCAGACTCACTCCGCGGTGCGTCCTGCCTGGGCGCGATCCCTCCGGGAACGAGTCTGGCACCCCGCTCACTACCAGTTCACTGCCGGCATCGGAGGGAAGGAAATGAAGCGCGTTCTTGCCATCATTCTGGGCGGAGGTGCTGGTACCCGCCTCTATCCACTCACCAAAACCCGTGCCAAGCCTGCAGTGCCTCTTGCAGGTAAGTATCGTCTGATCGATATTCCCATCAGCAATTGCATCAATTCCGAGATCAACAAGATCTACGTCCTGACGCAGTTCAACAGCGCCTCCCTCAATCGGCACCTGACGATGACCTACAACCTCTCGGCCGGGTTCGGCCAGGGGTTCGTTGAGGTTCTGGCCGCCCAGCAGACCCCGGACAGTCCGAGTTGGTTCGAGGGAACGGCCGATGCTGTGCGCAAATACCAGTGGCTGTTCCAGGAGTGGGATGTCGACCACTACCTGATTCTCTCCGGCGACCAGCTGTATCGGATGGACTACAGCAAGTTCGTCCAGCATCACATCGATACCGGCGCGCAGCTGAGCGTCGGTGCTCTGCCCGTCGATGCCGCCCAGGCCGAGGGTTTCGGCCTGATGCGCACCGATGCCCAGGGCCAGATCCGCGAATTCAAGGAGAAGCCCAAGGGGGCTGATCTCGAGGCAATGCGGGTCGACACCGCCGCCCTGGGCCTGTCGGCGGACGAAGCGGCCCGCCGTCCCTTCCTCGCGTCGATGGGTATCTACGTGTTCAGCCGCGACACCCTGTTCGATCTGCTGCACCGCAACCCTACCGCCACCGACTTCGGCAAGGAGATCATCCCCGCGTCGCTGCATCGTGGTGATCGCCTCCAGAGTTTCCTCTTCAACGATTACTGGGAAGACATCGGCACCATCGGTGCGTTCTACGAGGCCAATCTTGCCCTCACCGCTCAGCCCAATCCCGCCTTCTCTTTTTACGACGAGAAATTTCCGATCTACACGCGCCCGCGCTATCTGCCGCCCAGCAAGCTGCAGGATGCCCAGGTCACCGAATCGATCATCGGTGAGGGTTCATTGCTCAAGGCCTGCAGCGTGCACCACTGCGTGCTCGGCGTGCGGAGCCGGATCGAGGATGAGGTGGTCCTCCAGGACACCCTGGTGATGGGTGCAGACTATTTCGAGTCTTCCGAGGAGCGTCTGGTGTTGCGCGAGCGGGGCGGCATCCCGATCGGCGTGGGTCGGGGCACAACCGTGAAACGCGCCATCCTCGATAAGAACGTGCGTATCGGTGAGAACGTCACGATCGTCAACAAGGATCACGTGGAAGAGGCGGATCGTCCTGAGCTTGGCTTCTACATCCGCAACGGTATCGTCGTTGTCGTCAAGAACGGCACCATTGCCGACGGTTCCGTCATCTGAAGCAGCTGTGATTGTTCAGGTCGGCGTCAGACCTGCCGGCCTGTTGCCAGCTGTTACAGCTGTGACGATTGCCTGACCAGAGGCTACAGACGGCCTCTCGGCTCGCCACACTGAACGTGTGTCTTCAGCCAGAGCCGCAGCATGGGCAAGTCGCACTTCGGCCTGATCGGTCTGGGCGTGATGGGCGAGAACCTCGTCCTCAACGCCGAGCGTAATGGGTTCTCCAGCGTCGTCTACAACCGCACCTTCGCGAAGACGCAGGAGTTCCTCGCCGGTCGTGGTGCCGGCAGGCAGATTATCGGGGCTGAGACGTTGCCGGAGTTCGTGGCGGCCCTCGAGCGCCCCCGCCGGATCCTGATGATGGTCAAGGCGGGGCAGCCCGTTGACGACATGATCGCCACCCTGGCCCCTCTGCTGGAGGAGGGCGATCTGCTGATCGACGGCGGCAATTCGCTCTATACCGACACCGAGCGGCGGGTGAAGGACCTGGAGAGCCGCAGCTTCGGCTATATCGGCATGGGTGTCTCCGGTGGTGCCAAGGGTGCCCTGGAGGGGCCGAGCATGATGCCGGGCGGCACCCGCAGCGCCTACGACGCGATCGAGAGCCTGGTGTCGCGGATGGCGGCCCAGGTGGACGACGGTCCTTGCGTCACCTATATCGGCCCGGGCGGTGCCGGCCACTTCGTCAAGACGGTGCACAACGGCATCGAGTACGGGATCGAGCAGATCCTGGCCGAGGCCTACGACCTGATGAAGCGCAGCGCCGGCCTCGATGGCACGGCGATGGCCGATGTGCTGGCGGGCTGGAACCAGCTGGAGGAACTGGCTTCGTTCCTGGTGGAGATCACCGAGGTCTGCCTGCGCACCAAGGATCCGGAGTCGGGTGGCGATCTGGTGGAAACGATCGTGGATGCGGCCGGCCAGAAGGGCACCGGCCTCTGGACCGTGGAGAGTGCTCTGCAGATGGGCGTGCCGGTGCCCACGATCTACGCCGCGCTCAATGCCCGGGTGCTCAGCTCCATGCGCCCCCAGCGCCTGGCTGCCGAGCCCAAGCTCAGCGCCGTGCCGCCGTCCCGCTCCTTCGACATCGGGTCTCCCGCCGACGGCATGGCGCCCCTGCGGGATGCCTGCATCCTTGCCGCCATCGCCAGCTACGCCCAGGGCATGGATCTGCTGCGGGCCGCCTCCGAGCTGCACAGCTACAACCTTGATCTGGCGGCGATCGGTCAGATCTGGAAGGGGGGGTGCATCATTCGTGCGCGGCTGCTGCAGCGCATCCAGGATGCCTATCGGAACGATTCAGGCTTGCCCAACCTGATGGTCGACCCCTGGTTTCTGGCCCAGGTCAACCAGCGACTGCCGGGCCTGCGCCAGGTGGTGGCCGGTGCCGCCCAGGCCGGCATTCCCGTGCCCTGCTTCAGCAGCACGCTCGATTACGTCAGCAGCTACTTCACGGGCCGGCTGCCCCAGAATCTGGTTCAGGCCATGCGCGACTGCTTCGGCTCCCACACCTACGAACGCACCGATCGCCCCGGCAGCTTCCACACCGAATGGCTCCTGTGACCCGCTACCAGCTCACGATCGCCCCGACTGCCGAAGACCTGGCGCGTCAGGCCGCCGAACGGGTCGCCTCGGCGATCGACCTCGCCCTGGCCCAGCGGGATCGGGCCCAGATCGCCCTGGCCGGCGGCAGCACTCCCGCGGCCGCCTATCGCCGGCTCGGAGCGGAGCACCTGCCCTGGCATCGGGTCGATGTGGTGCTCGGCGATGAGCGCTGGGTGCCCGCAGATCACCCCGACAGCAACGCTCGGCTGCTGGGGGACACCCTGCTGGCGGCAGAACCCGGTCGTCAGGCCAGCTTCCATCCCGCCCCCACCGATCGTTCCGATCCGGCCGAAGGTGCCGCCGCCTACGCCAAGCTGATCGCCTCGCTCTGTCCCGGTGATCCCCCCCGGTTCGATCTGGTGCTGCTCGGCCTCGGCGACGACGGCCACACCGCTTCCCTGTTCCCCGGCACCGCCGCCCCCGGGGTGGTGGATCGCTGGGTCACCGTGGGCGAGGGCAAGGGTCTGCCCCGGCTCACCCTCACCGCCCCGGTGCTGAGCGCCGCCCGCAGCGTGATCTTCCTGGTGAGCGGTGCGGGCAAGGCCACGGCCCTGCAGCGGCTGCTCGATCCCAGCGAGTCGCCGCAGCGCACGCCGGCCCGCCTGGTTCAGCCCCAGGTGGAGGTGCAGATCCTGGCCGATGCCGAGGCTGCCGCCCTGGTGGCCAACAGCTGAGAGGGTCGATGCACATCGTTTCCGCCGAGGGCTTCAGCGGTTGGCACCCGCTCAACGACACGATCATGGGCGGCCGCAGCAGCGGCAGCTGCCGGGTGGGTCCCCAGGGTCTGGAGCTCGATGCCGAGGTGGTGGAAGAGGGTGGCGGCTTCGTCAGCGTGCGGTCGCCCCTGTTTTCCCCTCCCCTCGATCTGTCCGCCGCCTCGGCCTTTGAGCTGGTGCTGCGCGGTGATGGCCGCCGTTACAAGCTGGCCGTGGCCTGCGCCGATCCCCTCAGCCGTCTCGGTGAACTGATTCCGGGGGGGCTGCGCTGGGTCGCCGGCTTCACCACCCAGGCCAGCGGAACCAGCCACGTGCGCATTCCCTTCAGTGCCCTGCGCCCCTCGGTGCGGGCCAGGCCGATGGAGGTCGCCCCCTTCGGTCTGCCCAGCCCGCAGTTCGATCCGGCCCGGATCAGTCGGCTGCAGCTGCTTCATTCCCGCTTCGGCGAGGACGGCGGACCCAATCCCGGTTTTCGGCCGGGTCCGCTCCACCTCGCGCTGTTGTCGATCGATGCCGTGGCCTGATCCGGATCCCGCAGGGTCTGACCCCGCGCCGCTGCCGGGTGCCAACACCGATCTGGGCCGGCTGGTGGCCGCTGCCGCCGATCTCTGCCGCAAGCCCCTGCGGCATGGCGTGTTGCTGCCAGAGGCGTGGGATGGCCGCAGTCTCGACCTGCGGCTGCGGATCGAGGCCCGTGATCCCGAGGGCCGGCGGCTGCCGGAGCACGATCTGGAGCTGGAGCTCTATCCCAGCGGCACCGATCTGCACCTGACCCTGGCCTGGGCCGAGGACGATCGTCGGCCGATGCTCTGGCAGGGCGGCCATCCGGTCTGGATGGATGGCGGCAACGGGCAGCGTTGCGCCGCACCGGCCGACGGCGCCGCCCTGGAGGCCCTGGCACGGCGATTGCGCGCCCTTCTGGTGGGGTAACAGCCTGGCCCGGGCTGTGGAGCCGGCGTGTGCCGGTTGACCGGCCTCAGGCCTGACAGCTTGAGCTGGCGGCAGGCTCTCCATCAGGGCTGCGGGCTCCTGGGTGCTCTCGTCGACTGGAAGCAGAGCCGTTGGTGCGCGGCGCCCGCTCTCCGAGGGGCGCCGCGGTTCCCGATCGATCCGACCACGCGACACCTGGGCGTCGGGACGCTCAGACCAGGTCGGTCACAGCCCCCTTGGAGCTGCTGCTGACCAACCGGGCGTACTTGCCCAGCACGCCGGTGGTGTAGCGGGGCGGACGGGGGCTCCAGGCGGCCCGGCGCCGCTCCAGCTCGGCCTCATCGACATTCAGCTGGATCCTCAGCTGGTGGGCATCGACCGTGATCAAATCCCCCTCCTGCACCAGGGCGATCGTGCCGCCGACGGCGGCCTCGGGAGCCACGTGGCCGACCACCATGCCGTAGGTGCCGCCGGAGAAGCGGCCATCGGTGATCAGAGCCACCTTGTCGCCAAGTCCTTCGCCGATGATGGCGGCGGTGGGAGCGAGCATCTCGCGCATGCCCGGGCCGCCGACCGGACCCTCGTAGCGGATCACCACCACATCCCCCTCCTGGATGCGCTTGGCCAGGATCGCCGCCAGAGCCTCCTCCTCGCTCTCGAACACCCGCGCCGGGCCGGTGATCGATGGATTCTTGACGCCGCTGATCTTGGCCACCGAACCCTCCTCAGCCAGGTTGCCCCGCAGGATCGCCAGGTGGCCCTTGGCGTACAGAGGGTTGCTCAGGGGCCGGATCACGTCCTGGCCCGCCGGGGGCTCGGATGGCACATCAGCCAGAATCTCGCGCAGGCTGCGGCCCTCGACATTGCGGCAATCGCCGTGCAGCAGCCCGGCATCGAGCAGCAGCTTCATGACCTGGGGAATGCCACCGGCCTGGTGCAGCTGCACGGTCACGTAGCGGCCGCTGGGCTTGAGGTCGCAGATCACCGGCACCCGCTGGCGAATGGCCTCGAAGTCATCGATGGTCAGGGGAACGCCGGCGGTGCGGGAGATGGCCAGCAGGTGCAGAACCGAGTTGGTGGAGCCGCCGACCGCCATGATCACGCTGATGGCGTTCTCGAAGGCCTCGCGGGTGAGCAGATCGCGCGGGCGGATGTTCTGCTCGATCGCCCGCACCAGCACCTCCGCCGAGCGGGCGGCGCTGTCCGACTTCTCGTGGTCTTCGGCGGCCATCGTGGAGCTGTAGGGCAGGCTGAGGCCCATCACCTCGAAGGCAGCGCTCATCGTGTTGGCGGTGAACATGCCGCCGCAGCTGCCGGCTCCGGGGCAGGCGTTCTTCTCGATCGCCGTGAGCTCCTGCTCATCGATCCGACCACCGGAGAACTGGCCTACCGCTTCGAAGGCGCTGACCACGGTGAGATCGCAGGCGCCGAGCTTGCCGGGCTTGATCGTGCCGCCATAGACGAACACCGAGGGGATGTTCATGCGGGCCATCGCCAGCATGGCCCCGGGCATGTTCTTGTCACAGCCGCCGATCGCCAGCAGCCCGTCCATGCTCTGGGCGTTGCAGGCGGTCTCGATCGAATCGGCGATCACCTCGCGCGAGACCAGGGAATATTTCATCCCTTCGGTTCCCATCGAGATGCCGTCGGAGACCGTGATCGTGCCGAAGGTCTGGGGCATGGCCCCGGCGGCGAGGGCCGCTGCCTCGGCCCGGCGGGTGAGGTCGTTGAGCCCGACGTTGCAGGGCGTGATCGTGCTGTAGCCGTTGGCGATGCCGATGATCGGCTTGTTGAAATCGCCGTCACCGAAGCCGACCGCCCGCAGCATCGCCCGGTTGGGCGAGCGTTGGATGCCTTGGGTGATGGCGGCGGAGCGCAGCATGGCCGGCTGGATCGGGACAGGGCCAAACCTACCGAGCGGACGGACCACCGATCAGGGACGCCAACCACTCAGGGAGGCCACTCGATCAGGGACGCGAGCCGTTCAGGGACGGGGCTGGAGCTCCTCAAGCTGGCGCCGCACCTCATCGATGGCCTGGTTGAGCTGCTGCACGCGATCTTGCAGGCGTGGATCGCCACCCACCGCTTGGGACAGGGAAGGGCCAACGGATTGCGGCAGATCGGCCCGGGGCTGGCGTCCGGGCGCAGCGTTGCTGCGGCGGCGCGTCTCGGCCTCCCGTAGCAGCCACCAGCCCAGCCCTGCGGCTCCGATGGCGGCACCGGCCACGGCACTCAGCAGCAGGGCGCTGCCGCTGGCGGCAGGTTCGCGGTGGGCAGCCATCGGGCTGGGAACTGGCGTGGACTCTCAGCCTAGGCAGTCCGCCGCGGGGATCCCATGCAACCGACGTGCTGGATCGCCGAATCCGGGCAGCAGGCGCCCTTCCGCATCGATTTCGGCATCGATGCAGCTGCAGTAGATCGTCAGATCGCCCACCGCCTCGCCAACGGCCTTCAGGCCGGGCGCGGCGGCCACGCTGGTGATCACCCGCAGGCGAGGGCCATCCACCCCCAGGCTCCGCAGCCGCTCCAACACCGCCAGCAGCGTGGCCCCGGTGGCCAGAACCGGCAGGTAAACCAGCACCCCCACCCGCTCACCGATCGCCTCCGGCAGGGTGTCGAGGGCCCAGCCGGCGCCATCGGCCATCGGCGCCAGCAGCGCAACCCGGGCGCCGGGGAGCACCGGCTGACCGCCCTGCCACAGGCCAAGACCAGCCGGCAGGACCGGCACCGCGAGCACGGGCACATCGGGGTCCACGATCGTCCCCTGGGTACGGGAGAGGGGGGTTTCCACATCCACCGCCTGCTGGGGCAGCCAGTCGCGCACCGCCTCATAGGTGAGCCAGCGGCCCAGCTCGGCCATGGCGGTGGCGAACAGGGGATCGGGGGTGTGGCGATCGCGCAGCAGGGTGAGCCAGTTGGCGATCAGAGGGTGGGGCGGCACCACCACCCGCAGCGACATGGCCATGGCTGCCAGTACGTTTTCCGCAGCGTAACGGCGAGTGCATGACGACCCGGCCCCGGATCTGGACCCGGACCCAGCGAGCAGCCGCTCCGGGTCAACGCCTGCGCCGGCTGGGCGATGCGCTGCGAGGCTGGCTGGCCGGCTGCCTGCTGGTGGGGCTGCTGACGCTTGTGCTGCTGCCCGTGGCGCCCGCCGCAGCCATCACCGCCCCGGAGTTGCGCGGCCAGCGCAGCCTCCAGGATCTCGTGCCCGATATGCACGGCCGCAACCTGCGCCAGCAGGAGTTCCTCAAGGCGGTGATGCGCGGCTTCGATCTGCACGGCAGCGACCTGCGTGGTGCGGTGTTCAACAGCGCCGATCTGCGCGAGGCGAACCTGCAGGAGGCCGATCTGGAGGACGTGGTGGCCTTCGCCACCCGCTTTGACGGGGCTGATCTGGGGGGAGCGGTGCTGCGCAACGCCATGCTGATGCAGAGCCGCTTCGCCGATGCCCGCATCGAAGGGGCCGACTTCAGCGATGCCGTGCTCGATCTGCCGGAGCAGAAAGCGCTCTGCGCCAGGGCCTCCGGCCGTAACCCGGTCACCGGTGTCGAGACCCGCATCAGCCTGGCCTGCCGCTGAAGCGGCGCGCCAGCGGCGTGGGGCATAGATTGATGCCATCCGGTACTGCGGGGGTTCAGCCCGCGGTGGTAACGGGGAAAGTCCGGTGGGGGGTCAAGGCTCCGAGTCCGGCGCTGTCCCGCAGCTGTGAGGTCCTTCCGGGCCGAGTCAGAACGCCCGCCGGATTCGCTCTTTCCCACCGGCGCGGACCGGCTGCGTGATGCCCCTTCCTTTTCGAGTCGACCGTCTGTCCGGCGGCCCGGCGGTTCTGCTCCTGGCGCCCCTGGCCCTGCCGCTGCTGGCTCTGCCGGCTTCGGCCCACCACATGATGGAGTTGCTGGATCTGGCCCCCACCCCGGCGGTGGGTCTGATCAGCGGCCTGGCCCACCCCGTGCTCGGACCCGACCATCTGCTGTTTCTGCTGGCGCTCTCCCTGGTGGGCCTGCGTCAGCGCGCCGGCTGGATGCTGGCCCTGCTGAGCTGCGGTCTGCTGGGCAGCGCCGCCGGTCTGCTGCTGCCCGGCCTGCCCGGCGCCGACGTGCTGGTGGCGCTGACCTTGGTGGCCGTGGCGCTGGTGCTGTTCGAGCGCCTGCCCCGCCTGGTCCTGCTCCCAGCCTTCACCCTGCATGGTTATGTCCTGAGCAGCGTCGTGCTCGGTTGGAGCGCCGGACCACTGGCGGCCTACCTGCTGGGGTTGCTGCTCAGCCAGGGCGCCCTGCTGCTGCTCTCCCTGACCCTGCTGCGACGCCTGGCGGCCGGCTCCTCCAGGGCCGTGCGCCTGGGGCTGGCCTCGGCGCTGCTCGGCTGCGGCGCCGCCTGGGCCTGGTCGGGACTGGTGGGCTGATCGATGAACAGCCCCGGACACCGGCGCCTGCCGGTCACGGTGGTGACCGGTTTTCTCGGCGCCGGCAAGACCACATTGCTGCGCCATCTGTTGCTGAGCAGCGGCCTGCGCCTGGCGGTTCTCGTCAATGAGTTTGGTGAGGTGGGCATCGACGGCGACCTGATCGCCGCCTGCGGCTTCTGCCCGGAGGAGGAGCGGGACAGCCGCCTGGTGGAACTCGCCAACGGCTGCCTCTGCTGCACGGTGCAGGATGAATTCCTGCCGACGATGCGCAAACTGCTGGAGCGGGCCGACAGTCTGGACGGCATCGTGGTGGAAACGAGCGGTCTGGCCCTGCCGGAACCGCTGGTGGCGGCCTTCGGCTGGCCGGAGATCCGCCGGGCCACCCGTGTGCACGGGGTGGTCACGGTGGTCGATGGCGAAGCCCTGGCCGCCGGCCATGTGGTGGGCGATGCTGCGGCGGTGGAGGCCCAGCGCCGTGCCGACCCCAGCCTCGATCACCTCACGGCGATCGAGGAGCTGTTCGAGGAGCAGCTCGAAGCGGCGGATCTGGTGCTGATCAGCCGGGCCGATCGCCTCAGCGCCGCCGAGCTGGCGGGCGTGCGCCAGCGGCTGGAGCGCTCCCTGGGCACCGGCACCCCGGTGATGCCGATGGAGCGGGGGGCGGTCGATCCCGCCCTGCTGATGGATGACGGCCGCCCCCTGCGTCCGGATCCCGGCGCTGGCGCTCATCCGCACGATGGCTCCCACGAAGGCGCCCACCACGACCACGGGCACGACGACCACGGGCACGACGACCACGACCACGCCAAGGAACACGAGCACGACCACCCGCACAGCCACCACATTGGACACGAGCACGAGCACGAGCACGAGCACGACCATCCACACAGCCACCACGATCACGAGCACCACGACCACACCCATGTCGCCATGGCCTCGGTGCTGATCCGGCGCGAGGGTCCCCTCGATCGCGCTGCCGTGGAGCCGGCCCTGCGCCAGCTGCTGGCGGAGCAACCCGTGCTGCGGCTCAAGGGCCGGCTGCAGGAGCCCGGCAAACGGCTGGCTCTGCAGATTCAGGCCGTCGGCCAGCGGTTGGACTGCTGGTACGAGGGCACCCCCAACGGCGGCGGCGCGGCGCTGGAGCTCGTGCTGTTGGTGGCTGCCGGCGACGCCGATCGCCTCGCCCAGGCCAGTGCCGGCCTGTGGCCCGTGGCCGAGCCCACGGCCTGAGCGGCTGCCATCCTGCTTGTTTGATCTGGTCTCGGCTAGCGACGTCCGGTGAATCCCGCCGGTCAACGGGTCCATGGCGTGGGCAGCCCACCCTCAGACCACCCAGCTGTCCAGGGGAGAGCGCGCTCCAGCTCCAACACCCTCCCGGCTCCGGCTGGGGAGGCACCGACCCTCGCCGCTCGGGCACTCCCTGGCCGCTCCGGCCGGCCGCAGCTGGTCCAGATCCTGTCGCATCGCCGCCAGAGGCGTCGCCCAGTCCCCGGGCGTGGGCTGGCGAAAGATCCGAACGGCGGGGGACCAGAGGCTGTCCTCGTCATCCCGACCCCAGCGCCAGACGAGACGGGACTCGATCAGGAGCCGGCTGCGCTGACCGAGCTCGCCGGCGAGGTGGGCGGTGGTGTTGGACGCCGTGACCACGAGATCGCAGGCGGTGATCAGGGCCCCAAGGTCGTCGATGGCGTTGAAGGTGTCGAACCCGGTGTCGGCGTTGACTGCAAGCCCGGTGGTGTCCCGGAGCTCGGCGCGCTCCGCGCTGGTGTCGCCGGATTGACGGGAGAGCAGGCGCGGGTCCGGGAGTGTGAGGGCAGCGGCCAGGGTGTGGAGAGGGATCGACCATGCTCTGATCGCCGAGGGGGCTTTTCGGCAGGATCAGCGGCCGCTCCCATGCCATCCACGGCTGACAGCGGGGCAGGTTGCCTGGCTTGTCCTGGCGGATCGTGCGTTGGGTGTAGAGACGCCAGCCTTCAGCGATCCGAGCGCACCCCAGCAGGGAGAGGCCTCGATTCACCTGGACCGCGTGATGCCCAGGGAGCCTCGATTGGAGCAAGCCACAGGAGCTGGCCAGGGTGATCAATCGTCCGTTGAGGGGATGACGCGGTCGATCAGCGTGCGCCTTGCCTGGCGGAGCTCAGCCGCGATGGGCCGCACCTTCCGCGCCCAGGCGGGCGGCTCGCAGACCTCGCAGCCGCACCAGAGCGGCGATGTCCTCCGGCTTGTCGTTGAAGAGGCCCGGGCTGCGATACCGATCTGGCCCGGTGCGCCACCGGCCCTTCACCCGCCGTTCTTCGCAGGAGCCAGGGGCTTGTTCCGTGCCGTGCCCCATAGGGTTGCTGAACGCTTCGCCACTCCTGCCAGCCCGCTCCCGCCAGCCCGTTCCGTCCGCCCGCCCCGCACCCTGTTCCGTCCGCACCATGGCCGCCTCCCCTCTGCGCTTCCTGCACACCGCCGACTGGCAGTTGGGTAAACCCTTTGCCCGGGTCAGCGATCCCGACAAGCGCGCCCTGCTGCGCCAGGAGCGGCTGGCGGCGATCGGCCGCATCGGCACGGTCGCCCGGCAGCACGGTGCGGCCTTCGTGGCGGTGGCCGGTGATCTGTTCGACACGCACCAGCCCACCCATGCCGACCTCTCAGCCGCCTGCAGCGCCATCGGCGCCATCGACCTGCCGGTGCTGGTGATCCCGGGCAACCACGACCATGGCGGCGCCGGCAGCCTCTGGCAGGAGCCCTATTTCCAGCAGGAATGCCGGCAGCTGGCCCCCAACCTCACGGTGCTGCTGGAACGGCAACCCCTGGATCTGTGCCAGCTCGGCCTGGAGGCCGGCCTGCTGCTGCCCTGCCCACTGCAGCGCAAGGCCGAACCGCTGGATCCCACGGCCTGGCTGCGCACCCTGGACATGTCCCCCTGGGCCGATCAACCCCGGATCGTGCTCGCCCATGGCTCGATCCAGGGGTTCGGGGCGGAGGAGAGCGACACCGATGACGAGAACCCGCCGGTGCCCACCAACCGCATCGACCTGGCGGGCCTGCCGGCTGCTGAGATCGACTACGTGGCTCTGGGCGACTGGCATGGCCTCAAGCAGGTGGGCCCCCGGGCCTGGTACGCCGGCTGCCACGCGATCGACCGCTTCCCCCGTGGGGCCGACTACCGCTCCGGCCAGGTGCTGGTGGTGGAGGTCGCCCGGGGGCAACTCCCCGAGGTGAATCCGGTGGCGACCGGTGCGATCCAGTGGCACCAGCTGCACCACCGTTTCAACAGCGACGACGATCTCGAGCGTCTGGAGCAGCTCCTGCAGGACTGCATCGGCCCGCGCAGCAACCAGGATCTGCTGCTGCTGGAGCTCGATGGCAGCCTCAGCCTCGCCGCCGCCGGGCGCCTGCAGGCGCTGCTGCAGCGGCTGGAGGCCCGCCTGCTGCGGCTCAAGCGCCGCGACCGCACCAGCGTTGCTCCCAATGCCGACGAGCTGCGCCAGCTCACTGAACGGGCCGGCGATCCGCTGGTGGCCCGGGTGGCCTTCCGCCTGCAGCAGCTGGCGGCGCTGGATGACGCCCAGGGCGACCTGGCGCGGCTGGCCCTACGCGAGCTGCATCACGCCTGCGTCAACCGCTAGGGACAGGATGCGGCCGGCCGGCGGCGTGCGCCCGGCGATGCCACGACCCTGCGGGAGGGCTCGCAGCGGTGAGCTCGAGGCCTGCAACCGACAGTCCTGGCATCTGCGCTGGGCCTGCGGCCAGTCCTCGGGCTCCGCCCCAAGCCACGGCTCCCTGACCGGCGCATCCCAGCCCCTGGTCCTGGCTCCACCGTCGTCCCTTCACCCTCCAGCGGTTCTCCCTCCACCCGTTTTTCCCTCCCCACCCCTGTCCGTTGCCACCATGCGTCTGCTCGCCGCCCGCGTTCGCGACTACCGCCTGCACCGTGATCTGGCGCTGGAGTTCGATCCGCGCTTCACCGTCATCGCCGGCCCGAACCAGTCGGGCAAGAGCACCCTGGCGGAGGCGCTGCATCGGGCCCTGTTCCTGCCGGTCAGGACCGGCGGCGAGCTGCAGAAGGGCATGCGCTCTGAGCCGTTTCTCTCCGAGCCGGAGGTGGAGCTGGCCTTCGAAGCCGCCGGGGAGCACTGGGAGCTGCGCAAACGCTTCGCCGCCAACCGCGGCAGTGTCGTTCTGCGTGACGCGGCTGGCCGCAGCCTTCAGGGGGATGAGGCCGAGGAGCGCCTCGCCGAGCTGATCGGCACCGTCGCCGTGGCGCGCAATCGGGCAGCGGCGGACCAGCTGAAGGAGCGCTGGGGTCATCTCTGGGTCTGGCAGGGCTCCGCCAGCGGCAATCCGCTGGCCCTCAGCAGCCAGGCCTACGACCACGACCGGCTGGTGGAGCGGTTGCAGGCTGGCGCTGATCTGGGGGTGACGTCCGAGCTGGATCTGGCGGTGCAGGAGGAGATCCAGGCCCGTTGGAGCGCCGTATTCACCGCCGGTGGCAGCAACCGAGCCCCCCAGGTGCGCAAGGGCTCGCCACTGCAGCTCGCCCGCGCCGCCACCAGCCAGGCCGAGCAGGAGCTGGCGGCGATCGAGGCCCGGATCGCCGGCCGGAGCCAGGAGGAACATGCCCTGCAGCAGGCGATCGAGAGGCTGGCCGCCATCAGTCAGGACCTTCCCCAGCAGCGCCGCCAGCGCCAGCACCTGCAGCAGCGTCTGGCCCGCAGCGCCGAACTGGAGGCAGAGATCGGCAGCCAGCAGCCGCTGCTTGATGGCGTGCTCAAGGACCTGACGGGGCTGGAGCAGGACCGCCTGCAATTGCGGCAGGAGGGCCAGCGGCTGGAGACGCTGACGGCAGCCCAGGCTCCGGCCCAGGCCCGGATGCAGGCGCTGCGTGGGCGGCAGCCGCCCCTCGAGACCGCCCTGGCCCAACTGCAGATCCAGCTGCAGAGTCAGCAGCAGGCCAGTGCTGAAGCCGCCGGCGAGGCCCGGACGATCGAGACGCGCCTGAACCGGATGCGGCTGCTGCAGGAGCAGGGACGGATCGGCATCCAGCTGCAGCAGCAAGAGCTCCTGCGCGACGCCTTCCGCCAGCGCCAGGCCGAACTGGCCACGTTGCCCGCGATCGACGCCGCCGGGGTGGAGAGGCTGCGGGCCCTGGAGGCCGCGCTGCAGGCGGCCCGGGTGCGGGCCGAGTCGTTGTCCGCCGGCATTGAGGTGCTCCGCGCCGGCCAGCCGCTGCGCCTCAACGGCGAAGCCCTGGAGGCCGGCGCCAGTCGGCTGCTCTCCCAGCCGGCGCTGCTGCAGGTGGGCGACGAGGTGGAGCTGCGCCTGCTGCCCGGGGGCGGCACCAGCACCGCCCAGGCGGCGCGCGCACGGGAGCAGGCGCGGCAGGCACTGGATCAGGAGCTGGAGGCTCTGCGGCTGCCCAGCCTGGAGATGGCGGCCCAGGTGGAACGGCGCCGCAGCACCCTGCTGGCGGAGCAGCAACAGCTCAAGGAGCAGGCGCGCAGTAAGGACGAGGACACCCGTCTGCGCCAGCGGCTGGCGGTGATCGGCCAGGAGCTGGAGGCGCTGCCCGGGCACCCGGACGATCGCGAGGCCCTGGCGCCGGACGGCCCCCAACCCGTCGACATGGACCCGACGACGGGGAGCCAGCCCGCTGAAGGACCAGGGCTGCTGGAGCCCACCGCGCTGGAGCTGGCCGATCCGGCGGCGCCGGTCGCCTCCCCGGCCACCCCTGAGCCGCTGCAGCGCCGGATCGACCTCCTCGAACGCGCCCTGGCCGAGGCGCGCAGGCGCCGCGATCAGGCCCAGGCCGCCCTGCAGGCGCTGCAGGCCCAGCAGCAGCAGGCCAGCCAGGAGCTGGAGGCCCTCCGGAAGGCGATCCAGGAGCTGGAGACAGAGCTGCAACAGCAGCAGAACCAGCTGTTGGAGGCCCGCACCCGCCGCGATGCCCTGCTGGAGCGCCACGGCTCCGAGGCGGCGCTGGATGCCGCGATCACCGTCCTGGTGGAGCGCCGTGAGCGGCTGCAGGCGGCTCTCACGGCGCTGCGCACCGAGCTGGCGGCCCTTGATCCAGCCGGGCTGAAGGCCGAAGACCAGAGCCTGGCCCAGCGGATCGCCGCCCTGGAATCCCAGGAACAGAACGCCCGGGAGGCCCGCATCCGTGGCGAGGAGCGGCTCTATGGCGATGGCAGCACCGACCTGCACGCCGAACGCGAACAGAAACAGGCGGAACTGGAAACCCGCCTGCAGGATCAGGAGCGGCTGGAGAAGGAGGCGGCGATGCTGACGCTGCTGCGCCAGCTGCTCGACGAGGAACAGAACGCGATGGGCAGTCAGTACGCGGCCCCGATGCTCAGCCGCATCGGTCGCTACCTGTCCCAGGTGTTTCCCGAGGCCCCGGAGGTGAGGCTGGCCTACGACGCCCGCTCCGGCTTCCAGGGGCTGGAGTGGCGGCGCGGTCAGGAGGCCGCCTTTCCCTTCGAGCAGCTCAGCACCGGGGCGCGGGAGCAGTTCGCCGCCGCGTTGCGGGTGTCGATGGCGGAAGTGCTGGCCGAGGCTTACGACGGCAGCCTGCCGGTGCTGTTCGATGACGCCTTCGCCAATTCCGATCCGGAGCGCCAGTGCGGGGTGCATCGCATGCTGGCGGCGGCGGCGGATCAGGGGCTGCAGGTGATCCTGCTCAGCTGCGATCCGGAGCGCAGCCAGACGATCAGCGGCGCCCGCCAGATCCGGCTGGGCGCCTGAACCCGGCGGCAGCCGCCGGCAGCCGGTCAGCACCCCGAACCAGGAACCATGCCGGTGCCCCACAGCCGGGGCAGCCGCCGGCCAGGGGTCTGTGGATCAAGGTTCGCACGGCTGCCCGATTCAGCGCCGCGCTGCCCGTAACCGCCACGGCGGGATCACCGCGCACGTCTCGGACTCCGCCGCGGATCGCGCCTGGCTTGCCAGCGGCGCACTCCGGTCCGAGGCGGTCTCAGCAGGCCTTGAGCCAACCCTGGTCGCTAATCGAGGGGGATGTCCCCACGGGCACAGAGGCCGTTCCAGCAGAGGCTCATGTCCTCCGCCCAGTGGCTGTTCACCCTGCGCCAGCCCCCGCCGTCGCGCAGGCGCATGGTGCCTTTGCCATCGTGCTCGAACTCGTAGCGCACGTCGTCGACGACCAGCCACCAGTGCAGGCCCACCTGTTCCACGAGCATCGTGCAGGGACGCCAGGGCCCCGTCTTCAAGCGGCATTCGAGCGGGATGCCCACCGGCTCCGCCAGCAGGGGCAGGCCGCTGGTCGCCAGCAGCAGGAGCGCACCGCAGGCCCACTCCAGCCATCGGTTCTGCCGCGACACCGGCAGCGGTGGGGGCTGAAATGACTGGATCTTGCGCGACTGTCCATGGGGCGACTGTCCCTGGCACGACTGGGACTTCAGGGACCTGGACTTGAGCGACTCAGGCAGCCTCTGCGATAGAGACAGCCTCACGGGGAACAGCCAAGGCTCGAGAGCTGGCGACTGCATCACGCCCGGCGGAACGGGGACCGGCACCCGACCTAACCAGCGACAGGGCCGACAGAGTGGCCAGCCGCCGCTGCCCTTGAGCGCGGTCTGGCCAGCCGCGACCGGTGCGTTCAGCAGAGCGAGCAGGGTCCGGACCATCACTGCCCGGAGGCGGAATCCATACCCTGGCCGCGCCGATGGGGGCGGGGGGGGTGGACTGCCAAGATTTAACAAACGCCAGATCGTCCGGTGCCCGTCTTCCATGCCCGCGTGCAGGTGTCCCTGCGACCCTCCGTTCTGGATCCGGCCGGGGAGGCCACCCGGGCCGCCGCCGGGCGCCTGGGGGTGAACGGGGTTCAGCGGCTGCGCATCGGCAAGGCGATCGAGGTGGACCTTGATGCCCCGGACAGGGCCACCGCCGAGGCCCAGCTGCAGCTGCTCAGCGACCGTCTGCTGGCCAATCCGGTGATCGAGGACTGGACGCTCGAGATCGCCGAGGCCGGCTGAGGACCCACCCATGACCATTGGCATCGTCGTCTTCCCCGGCTCCAACTGCGACCGGGACGTGCGCTGGGCCCTCGAGGGCTGCCTGGATCGGCCCACGCGCTTCATCTGGCATGAGGAGCGCGACATCTCCGGCCTGGAGGCCGTGGTGTTGCCGGGCGGTTTCAGCTACGGCGACTATCTGCGCTGCGGGGCGATCGCCCGCTTCGCGCCGGTTCTGGAGGAGGTGCGCGCCTTCGCCGAACGCGGCGGGCCGGTGCTGGGCATCTGCAACGGCTTTCAGGTGCTCACCGAGATGGACCTGCTGCCGGGCGCTCTCACCCGCAACCGCGATCTGCATTTCCTCTGCGAACCGGCGGAGCTTGAAGTGCGGCCGGGGCCCTGCAGCTGGTTGGCCGGTTATGCCGACGGTGAGTGCATCAGCCTGCCGATTGCCCATGGAGAGGGCCGCTACCAGATCGATGCCGACGGTCTGTCCCGGCTCGAAGCCAATGGCCAGGTCGTTCTGCGCTATCGCCACAACCCCAACGGCTCGGTCGGAGATGTGGCGGGGCTGTGCAATGGGCGCGGCAACGTGCTGGGGCTCATGCCCCACCCGGAGCGGGCCTGCGATCCGCTCACCGGCGGCAGCGACGGTCGTCGGCTGTTGTCCGCCGCGCTGACAGCCCTGGCCTGAGCATCGAGCCCAGACGCGCCAATTCTGCCGCTGCTGCCTCCCCCAGCGACTGAGGCGGCAGGAGCTTGCCGGCAGGCTCACCGGTCATCACGGTGGGACACCGCGGACTCCCCATCCCTCACGCGCTCCTCAGCCGGGGCTCCTCTGCGGTCAGAACGCGTTCAGGGCGGCGGTAGGCCCTTGCTGCCAGCACACCGGATGCATCCAGAGACCAAAAAAAGGGGCCCCGCAGGGCCCCGCAAGCAAAACCGGACGGCGTTGATCCTGGCCTGGCGTGACATCCAATCAGGCCGGAACGCCATCGTGTGTTAGTTGACGGCGGCGAAGAACTCCTTGCTCTTGACGGGGTCGGGGTTCATCGTCTTTTCGCCGGGCTGCCAGTTGGCGGGGCAGACCTCGTCGGGGTTGCTGCGGATGTGCTGGAAGGCCTGAAGCAGGCGCAGGGTCTCGTCGACGCTGCGACCCACGGGCAGGTTGTTGATCGTGCTCTGCATGATCACACCATCAGGATCGATGATGAACAGGCCGCGCAGGGCGATACCGGCTTCTTCGTCGAGCACCTCATAGGCGCGGGCGATGTCCTTCTTGAGGTCGGCCACCAGGGGGTAGGCGATGTCGCCGAGGCCACCGTTCTTGCGGTCGGTCTGGACCCAGGCCAAGTGACTGAACTGGCTGTCCACCGAAACGCCAAGCACTTCGCAGTTGCGGCTGGTGAACTCGGCGTAGCGATCGCTGAAGGCCGTGATTTCAGTGGGGCAGACGAAGGTGAAATCGAGGGGATAGAAGAACAGCACCACGTATTTGCCGCGGTACTGGGACAGGGTGACTTCCTTGAATTCCTGATCCACCACGGCGGTGGCGGTGAAATCGGGGGCCTGCAGACCAACGAGCCTGGACATGGGGGGAGGGGAGGCTGAGCGTGCTGTGTGCGTGTGACCAACCGGATCGGGGGACTGGCGGACGGGCCCGGGGCGTGAAGTCGCTTGACGGACGCTTGGCCGTAGTCGTACCGACTTCCAGTTGGTTAGAGCCAACCTATCACAGATTGCTAAGCGGTTGGCGCTCTGGCGGAGCCATAGTCTTGTGGAACTTCCATGAGCACTTCCCCCATGGGCTGGGACCCTGTCGTCCTGAGGAAATACAGCACCACCGGCCACTTCCGCCTGCTCAACCAGGTCCGCACCGAACTGCGGGGCAACCCCCTGATCCGGCCCAAGGATGGTGAAACCGTCGGGGCGGCCAACCGCAGCCGCAGCCTGATCCGGGCCCTGGAGGTGCGGGCCTCCGCCAATGCCGGAGCCCGCTCCCGGCGTGCGGCCCCCTCGGTGGTCGTCACCACCGCCGCCTCCCTGGCGGCCGCTACGCCACCACCGCAGCCCGCCCTGCCGCCCCTGCCCCAACCGACCACCAGCAGGGATCCCGGCCCCGCCGACGCCGAAGCGGACCCTGGCTCGGCGAGTTTCCGCGAGCGGCTGAACGCGATCGACATGCGCTGACCCCCGCAAGTCCCGGCCCACACTCAGGTGCGGACCCTCAGAAGCGGAAGCTGGTCTTGATCAAGGCCCCCAGGTTGTCGAAGCTGCGGCCCTCGCCCTTCTGCAGCTGCCCCAGGGGGGCGCTGAGGTAGTAGATCGCCGGGGTGACGCTGATCTGATCGCTGATCTGAGACCGGAGCCAGCACTCCCACACGTAGCTACCGTCATCGGTCCCAGGGCCGATGCGGCGGCCATCCTCCAGGGTGATCGCCCCGGGCAGGTGGGTCACGAAGGTGGGCTGCCCCACCGCCAGCCCGATGCTGTTGCCTTTGGCCAGCACGTCATCCCACTGCAGGCCCACGAACCACGACTGGCTCTGAACCCCGCCCCAGTCGGCCACCACGGGGCTGCCCTGGCCGAGGTTGATCCCCCAGCCGACACTGATTGAGGGCAGCCAGCCCGCCGTCGCCGGTTGCCAGTAGCCGCTGATGGCCCAGGAGCTGGTGTTCTCGAGCAGGGCCAGCTCTGCCGCCAGGGCGGTGGCGTCGCCGCCGTAGAGATCGCCCCAGAAGCGAGAGCTGGCGGTGTAGGCCACCGCCAGGCCAAAGGAGTCATCACCGTAGGCGAGCTGCAGGGTGCTGGTGGTGGCAGAGCTGGCATTGGCGAGGCCACCGCCGCAGTCCGGTGTCGTCTCACTGGCGAGCCGACACCCCTCGTGCTTGCGGGTCACCGACGCGTCGGCGTTGGTGGAGATCATCTGGGCGCTGAAGCTGAGATTGCCGCTGCGGAGCACCAGACCGGCGCCGGCGCCCAGGTTGGAGTTGTAGGTGCCTGGCGCCCCGGCGTAGGTCAGGACGTCGAGAATCGTGTCCCCCGGATAGAGGCTCGGCAGCAGTCCGAGCATGTCGTCCTGGCGCACCTTCGGGCCGGCGGTGAGGGTGAGGGACTCGCCGATCGGGAACTGGTAGAAGAGCCGCTCCACGGCCAGCACGTCCCCACAGTCGCTGGGCAGGCCGCAGTCCAGCTCAAAGGCCACCTCCAGCTCGTTGGGCAGCACTCCGTCGCCGAAGCCTGAAGCGGCAAAATTGCCCGCTCGCAGTTGCAGATGCAGCAGGTCCTTGCCGCTGAAGCTGGTGTCGAGGTCGAGGCGGAGGTCGAAATTGATGGTGGTGCCCGCTTCCAGTGAACGGAAGGAGCGCAGCAGCTCCGCGTCGTTGCCGCCAAAGCCATTGGCTCCCACCACCATGGTGGCCAGGCCGCTCAGGCGGGTGGTGGTGGAGAAGGTGGAGGCCTCCAGACTGCCGATCCGCGCCTCCAGGCCATCGACACGGCCGCGCAGCGCAGCCAGCTCGGGCTGGAGCTCCGCCAGCAGCCGCTGCAGCTGATCGGTGACGGTATCGACGCGACTGAGGCAGCTCTCCAGCAGAGCAGCAGCCTCGTCGCGGCTGATCGCCACCTGCCCATCGAAGCGCCCGTCGGGCCGGCCGCTGCCGCAGCCGTGGCGTTCGCGCAGGGTCATCAGGGCCTGGTAAGCCCAGTCCTGGGGCCGCAGATCGCTGAAGCGGCTCAGATCGGCGTCGAAGCCTGCCCCACTCGGTCCGGCCTCAGCGGCGGTGGCTGCCGGAACCCGGCCGATCAGATCGACAGGGCCGGCGAGGCCCAGAACGAGCAGAGCCGAGGGCAGGCAGGCCCGCCCGAAGCAGTGACGAGCCCTCAGGACGGAAGACAGCGGGGGAAGCAGTCCAGCCAGGCGCGTCAAAAACAACGGAGACAGCAAGGACGGACGCAGCAATGGGACGCAGGATGGGGCAAAACCCCGGCGGAGCGGATCGCTGCGGCCCTGCTAATCGGCACAGATGCGCCTCGTCAAGATGCCTCCCCTGCAGGGCTGGATCTCCACACAATGGGGAGGTCGCTGCCCGCGCTGATGACCACCGCCATCGATCACGCTTTGCGTCTGCGCACCCTCTGGATGGTGTGGCTGCTGGCGATGCTCTTCCACGTCGATCTGGGGTTGATGCCCCTGTTCCACGGTCAGTCCGCTGCGATTCACGGCCAGGTGCCGACCACAGCCCTGCCCTGGCTGTTTGGCGCCATGCTGATTTATTTCCTGCTGCCCCTCGGGGCGGTGCTGCTGATCGCCTGGGCAGCCAGCGATCCGGCCCATGATGCGGCCTGGCGCGGCTGGCGGCGCGGCCACTTCTGGTTCAGTGTGGTCTACACGGTCACCAACATCCCCCACCTGATCGCCGACATCCTGGTGCCCGATGGACGGGCCGATCAGATTGCCTTGATGGCCGTGATGGTGGGGGTGGGGCTGTTGATCAATCTGGAGGGCTGGCGCTGGTGGAGGCAGCCCCGCAGCGGAGCGGACGGCTGAGGGCAACGCCCCCGGGGCGATGAGCCCAGAGCGATGGACCCATCGTTTGCAGCAAAAAGCCCCGCCGAAGCAGGGCTCGCCACAATGGCTCGGGGGAGACTTGAACTCCCGACCTTGGGGTTATGAATCCCACGCTCTAACCAGCTGAGCTACCGAGCCGCGGTGAAGAGAGTGTAGAGGATCACCCTCCTCGGACCCGCAGGCTCAGGCGCGGGGCGGCAGGAACTGCAGGGGGTTGGCGGCTCCACGGCCGGGCGGCAGGATCTCGAAGTGCAGATGCGGACCGGTGCTGCGGCCGGTGCTGCCCATGCGGCTGATCGCCTGGCCCTGGGCCACCACGTCGCCTTCGCGCACCAGCAGGGCGCTGTTGTGGGCGTAGCGGGTGAGTGTGCCGTCCTGGTGGGTCACTTCCACCAGATAGCCGTAGCCGCCGTCGTGCCAGCCGGCGAAGGTCACCTGACCATCCTGCACCGCCACGATCGGGGTGCCGACGCTGTTGGCGATGTCGATGCCCTTGTGCATCCGCCCCCAGCGCCAGCCGTAGCCGGAGGTGAAGGCACCCTTGGCCGGCCAGATCATGCCGGTGGTGGAGCCGCTGCGGAAGCGGGGGGCCGTGGAGGGATCGGCGGGGATGGTGGTTTCTGGCCAGCTCAGGCCGCCGCTGCCGGTGGGGCTGAGGGCGATCAGGCTGCGGGTGCGCACCGGGCTGGACTGGGCCAGACGCACCTGGGAACCGACGACCAGGCGAGCGGTATCCAGGCCGGGATTGAGGCGCAGAAGCTCCGCCAGGGTGATGCCGTAGCGCTCTGCGATCTTGAGCAGGGTGTCACCGAAGCGGACGACCCCGGACACCCCGGACGCGGAGGCAAGCAGTGGCCCCGGTTCACCGGGCCCACGGCCGGTGGTGCTGGCATCGAAACCAGTAGGGACCCTACCGGCGCCAACGGAGGCCGGCGCGGAGGTGGGGGAAAGGGAAGCGAGAAGGCCCGTCCCGGAGGCGCCTGCTTGATCATCGGCGAGGGCGGCGACCAGGGGAGCGGTCGCGACCGGAGCAATGAACAGAGCAGACAGGATCCAGTGGCAAGGCTTCATGCAGAACAGGCAAAGAACAAAACCATGTGGAGAAGCCGCACATCCACAGGTCCGGCTGACAGTAGCGGCTGGCCCCCGTCCTCGCAAGCCCGTGGGTGCCATCGCGTAAGTCGTCCCCTGCCCTCTGTCCTGGGCCTCTGGACGGTTTGTTGTGTGACCGTGGCTACGGATTGGGGTGGCCCAGCTGACGAAGGGTTTCGAACAACACCACCCCCACCGCCACCGAAAGATTGAGGCTGCGCACCCCACCGCGACCCGAGGCCAGCGAACAGGGCATCGGAATCGTCAGGCAGGCATCGGCGATTGCCAGCAGCGACTCGGGCAATCCATCGCTCTCACGCCCGAACAGCAGCCAGTCATCCGCCTGGTAGGGGTGGTCGGTGTAGCGGCGGCTGGCATGGCTGCTCAGGGCCAACAGCCGGCCCCCCAGGCGTTCGCGCTGCTCCAGGAAGGCCTCGGTCGATGGATGGCGCTGCAACCGGACCCAGGGCCAGTAATCCAGGCCGGCCCGTCGCAGCCGCCGGTCGCTGATCTCAAACCCCAGGGGCTCGATCAGATGCAGCTCCGTGCCGGTGGCGGCGCAGCTGCGCGCCACGTTGCCGGTGTTCGGCGGAATCTCCGGCTGGTAAAGCACGACCCGAGGCATCGGTTCAGGCGCGAGGCGGCAGGGGCTGGCTGATGGCCAGCAGATCCACCACCCGGCCCTGGAGCACCAGCCAGGAACGATCGGCGATCGCCGTCACGCGGACCTGCAGGCGGCCGAGGCGGTCGCGGAAGCGGCCGCCGGCGCGGGTGGCGGGGACCACACCCCATCCCGTCTCCTCGCAGACAAGCACCAGCGGCACTGGGCAGCGGCCAATCGCGGCGATCAGGCTCCGCTCCTCCTCGCGCCAGGCGTCGTCCTCCAGCTCCAGATGGGCGGCAACCCAGGTACCGAGCGAATCCACCAGGGCCAGGCCATCCGGATCGAGCGCCTCGAGGGCGGGAGCCAGGGCTCCCTCCACCTCCAGACAGGCCCAGTGGGACGGTCTGCGGCGCCGATGGCGTTCGAGCCGCCGCTGCCAGGCGGCGTCATCGGGGAGTCGCGGACCTGTGGCCACGTACACCACGGGCCGGCCGGAGGCATGCGCCAGATGTTCTGCCCACTGGCTCTTGCCGCTGCGGGCCGGACCGCTCACCAGGCTCAGCCGGGGCAGCGGCGGCGGGGACGGTTCAACCACCTTCCATGCTGCGCAGCGTTGCCACCGAGGAGGGGGAGACGCGGTTCAGATAGCGGAAGATCCAGTATTTGAAGATGGTGGCCAGCACCACCGGGAAGGTGGCGATGAACAGCATGATGAAATTTTCCCGGGCCGGCAGACCGAGGTGTTCCGCTACCCCTTCCAGCAGCACGGTCCAGCCCTCGGGGCTGTGAAATCCCACGAAGATATCTGTGAACAGAATGATGGCGAAAGCCTTGGCACTGTCGCTGAGGCCATACACCAATTCATCAATGAAGCCCCGCAACACCTGCAGATCCCGCTGTCCGATCAGGCAGACCAGCGAAAAACCGATCAGGCCGATCAGGTCGCTCAGCACATTCTTGATGGCCTCGGTGCTTTCCTCATCGGCCTGGGCCTTGAGTTCCTGCGCCTTCTCGGCAAGCCGTGCATGCAGTTCCTCCCGGGTCGGCAGGGCCTGGTCGCGCAGCAGAGCATCGAATTCGATCTCCGCCTGGTAGGACCGCAGTTTCTGGATTGCCCGCTCCTCGAGCTGGGGTTTCGGATAAGCCAGGATCGGCGCGTGCGGTGAGAAGTGGTCCACAAGCGGGCTGATTAGGTACAGCCGGCTGACCTGTTGCAGCAGGATCGGTACCAGGATCAGCAGCAGCAGGATCCGCAACGACACCAGCGTCGAATCCCGCCGCCGGCGGAAGCCCGCCACCACGCTGGCCTCAGCCTCGGGATCCAGCTGCCGCCGCACCTGATCGACAACGCCCAGCAGGCTGCGGGGCAAGACCTCGGGGGAACGGCTGATGCTGGGCAGCGGCGGCCGGTTCTGTCCGTAGCGACCGACGACCGTCTCGATCAGCTGCAGCTGACGCAGCTCCTGACCAGCCAGCTCCTTGCGGTAGGGCTCGATCTGCTCCAGAGAGGTCTGCGCCACCTGCAGGGCAGCCCGGAAGCGGCGCATCACCTGGGCCTGCATGCCGCGGGGCAGGCGCAGTTCCAGTTCCGGACGGACCGGGCGGTCGTTGTAATGCTCGAACTCGATGCTCTGGATCAGCAGAGCCGCTTCATAACCACGCTCCAGATCGTGGCTGAGGTCGAGGGTGCGGGCACGTCCGAAGGCGCCCAGCCAGTTGTTGAGAGCCATCGGAGCGGGTTGCCGGTGTCAGCGGGAAAAGATCCACCAGGTGGCCATCGGCACCACGGTGCCCACCACCAGCAGCACAACAACCCAGGTGAAGGCGTTGCTCGCCGCCGTTTCCTCCTGGCTCGGGATGTTGCTGACCACCACCGGGGCTTCCGCCACCTCCGGTTCACCCGGGTCCTCGCCCCCTTCCAGCACCGTGTCGAGCCGGGTGAGGGCATCGAGCGTCGCCTGGCGGTAGCGGTCGCCTTCGCGCAGCGGCAGGGCCATGGTGGTGCGGGCTGTGCTGCGCAGCAGCTCCGGCGACAACTGGCCACTGAGGGCCGGATCGGCGACGATCGCCGTTCCCCGGGTCTGGCCATCGATCAGCAGCAGCAGCAGCGGGTCGGCGGCACCGGTGGACAGGGCCTCGGGGGAGCGCCAACGCTCGAGCAGGCCCGCTCCGAAGGCCTCGAGGGTCAGGCCGTAGTCGAGACGGTTGACCGTGACCAGGCGGGCGTCGACGTGATCGCTGACCAGGTGCTCCAGCTGCCGTTCGATCTCGCCAGCGCTGGCTCGGCTGAGTACGGCAGCCCCATCCAGGATCCGCCCAGCGGGTGGAGTGGCGGGCAGATCGGCGGGGGACAGGGCGCGGGCCGCCGCCGCCGGCAACAGCAGGGCCATGCCCACGACGGCCGCCAGCAGCATCCCGCGCACGATCCGAAGCAACGACGGAAGGGCCAAGACCTTGATGCGGAGCGCTCCCAGTCTGACGTCAGACCGCCAGGCTGTCGCGGTGCAGGATCGCAATCACGTCCAGGATCTGCTGACAGCGGTCCCTGGGGATCATCAGCTGCTCCGCCATCGTGTTCAGCAGCTCCTCCTCCTCGGGACGCAGGACCCGGTCCGAGCGCACGAGCTGGGCCGCCATCGCCAGGGCAGTCTCCTGCTGCTGCGCATTGAGCACGGGGATCGCCTGCGCCAGCAGGCTCTGCCAGCCCTCCCGGCGCAACCGCTGCAGCAGCGCATCGAACAGGTTGCCCATCTCCTCCTCGCTGGCCTGGCGGTAGGGGTGGCGCCCCTCCAGCTGCTCACGCAGGGCCTGGGCTTCCTGGCGATCGAGGCTGCCATCGCAGGCCACGGCAACCAGAGCGATGGCGGCGAAGGCCTCTCGGGGGGTCATGGCGGGCACGGATCACTGGACCCATTGCAGCAGCCCGAGGCCGCCCCGGCATCCTCGGGCCCGCCATCCACCGCTCCGCCCCGGCCAGCCCCCCCGGCACACTTCCCCCGGCAGCCACTGGTGCCCCCGGCAGCCTCCGTTCCGGCATCCTGGATGCCGTTGCCTGTCGCGGCCCTTCCACCATGGCCATGCCCGCTCCCGCCCGTGTCGTGCTGGGGCTCGGCATCACCGGTCTGCTGCTGACGGTGATCAACCAGGCCACCGCCCCCAGTCTCGATCCGCCCCTGGAACGGGCAGCCGTGCTGGCGGGCATCCTCTCGGTGCTGCTGATGCTGCTGGGGCTGCTGGGGGATCGGGTTCTGCCCGTGGCGGCGGAGCGGGCGGAGCTGAGCGGCCGGGAGGGTCTGGAACTCGCCGAGGGGCTGCCATCGGCCCTGACCCGGGAGCTGGGCTGGGGCAGCACCCTGCTGCTGACCGCCACCCCCGCCGCGGTCGTGCTGGTCCAATGGGACGGTCGCACGATTCTGCGCCGCGGGTTGCTGGCCGACACCGCTTATGAGCCCGGGCCGATCGCCGAGCGGGCCCTGCGCACCGGTCGCGCCATCTCCCTGGTGGACCTGCGCCTCTATCCGGGGCGCAGCGAATTCGAACCGCTGCTGTCGGGTCTTCCCTCTGTGCTGGTGCAGCCGTTCGGCGAGCGGGGCCTGCTGCTGCTGGGGGGCTGGTCGCCCCGTTGCTTCAGCCGCTCCGATCTGCAGTGGGTGGAGGGTTGGAGCCGACGGCTCAGCGAGGAGTGGCCTGCCGCGACGCGCGCGGACGGAACCGGCTGACGACCCGGCCCCCCGGCGCCGTGACCTCAATCGCACCGTCGTCACCCAGCTGGCCGCGCAGGCGGCTGCCGCGGGTGGTCTGGTCGTTGCGGGCCAGGCGCAGCTCCAGGGGGCCATCGGCCTCCACCGCCTGGGTGCGCCAGTTCCAGAGGCAACGATCGGCCTGCAGGCGCTCCCCGGGCCGTTGCAGCAAGCAGCCGCCGCTGATCGTGGCCTGCTCCCGGGCGCCATCCACCTGCAGCCCCACCCCCCTGGCCTCGAGGCTGCCCCGGCGGGCCTGGAAGGCTGATGGTGCGGCGGCCCTGCGGGCGGCCAGATCCAGGGTCACCGTTCCGGTGTTCAGGCTGGTGCGCTCCACCGGATCGTCAAAGCGGAGGGGTGCGCCGAGGGTGTAACGCTGCTGCAGGGTGTTTCCTGTCAGGGAACTGGCGACCAGGGTCTGGGCCGGGCGATCGGCGGCGCGTCCCTCTGGGCGGCGCAGGGCCCGCACCTGGCCGCGGGTCTCGAGCACGCCGGTACCGGGATACCAGTCTGCGGACTGGACGCTGACCAGGGTGTCGGGGGGGGCCGTGGGCAGGGCCTTGCGGGGATCAAAGCGCTGGGCCCAGTGCTGCAGCCGGGGTTGGCCGCGCAGCTCCAGCCGACCCTCATCGAAACGGTAGAGGGCGCGGCGCGAGGACAGCCGGTTCTCACCGTCGAAGGCCTCCGGCCTCCGGTCGATGTCGAGACGGTTGCGGCCCGGGGCCCAGCGGGCCCGCGCCGCCCGGATCTGCAGGGGCCTGGTGCCGAGCCGATCCAGGCGGATGTCGCCTTCGAGCAGGATCACCTCACCGTCATTGATCACCGTCCCCCGGGTGGCGGAGAGGCGGTAGAGGGGCTCGCCGTTCTCGAAGATCTCCCCCTGGGGCTGGATGGCCTGGGCCACCCGCCGGCGAAGGTCGTAACGGGTTTCGGGGCTGCGCAGCCGCCAGGCCGGTCGGCCCAGGCGATCCTGCTGACGCAGGTCGAGGGAGCGGAAGACGAACGGGGGCGACGGATCATCGACCGTGGCCCGGGGCGGCTGACAACCGGCCATCGCCAGCAGCAGGGGCAGCAGAAGCGCCGGGGCGCCGCGGCGGGGCAGGGGGCTCACAGGGGTCCGTCGAGTTCGAGGCGCTGCATCACCGGTTCCGGAGTGGGCAGGGGAGCTCCCACCGGCAGCACACCCCAGCTGCGGGCCATCTGCCAGGCCGTCCCATCACCGTCGTGGCCGGGATCTGAAACCAGGGGCTCGAGGCCCAGCTGGGCGAGCATGCGGGCCGACAGATCGGGAAGCAGGGGCGCCAGCAGCACCGCCACTCGTCGGGTGGCCTCCAGGACCGCATACAGATCGGCCGCCACGGCGTCAGCCGTGCCCTCGGTCTTCATCTGCTTCCAGGGAGCCTGATCGTTGAGGAAGCCATTGGCCGTGATCGCCAGCTGCAGGGTGGCCTCGGCGGCGCCGCGGAAATCGGGCTCCTCCATCGCGGCGTCGTAACGGGCATCAGCGGCGGCGGCCGCCTGGGCCAGGGGATGGCCGGGATCGGAGGCGGAGCCGGCGGGGGGAACGGCGGCCACGAACCACTTTCGCGCCATCGAGGAGGTTCGGTTGAGCAGGTTGCCGATCGTGTTGGCCAGGTCGTTGTTGACCAGATCGAGGAAGCGCTGCTGCTGGAAATCACCGTCGTCGCCGAAGGGGATGTCGCGCAGCAGGTACCAGCGCACGGCGTCGCGGCCGCAGATCTCGAGCAGTCGCTCGGGATCGAGCACGTTGCCCAGCGACTTGCCCATTTTCTGGCCCTCGCGGGTGAGGAAGCCGTGGCCGAACACCCGCTCGGGCAGCGGCAGTCCGGCCGAGAGCAGCATCGCCGGCCAGAACACGGCGTGGAAGCGCAGGATGTCCTTGCCGATCACATGCAGGCTGGCGGGCCAACCCCGCTCCAGCACCCGCTCCAGTTCAGGCGGTTCCCCGGGCTCCAGCAGGGCCGAGAGATAGCCCAGCAGGGCGTCGAACCACACATAGAAGGTGTGTCCCGCGTGGCCGGGCACCGGGATGCCCCAGGGAAGATCCACGCGCGAGATCGAGAAGTCGCGAAGGCCGCCCGCCACGAAGTTCTCCACTTCCCGTCGCCGGGAGGCCGGGGCGATGAAACCGGGGCGCGCGACCAGCTCCTCGATCGCGTTCTGGTAGCGGGAGAGACGGAAGAACAGGTTCACCTCGTCGCGCCACTCCAGCGGACGGCGGTGGATGGCGCATTCGGGATCGTCCGCTTCGTGGGGGTCGTCCTTGAACTCCTCGCAGGCAACGCAGTACCAGCCCTGCTGCCGCCCCTCGACCACATCGCCGGAGGCCTCCACCCGGGCGAAGAACTGGGCCACCAGGGCGTGGTGCCGCGGATCGGTGGTGCGGATGAAGCGGTCATGGCCGATCTGCCAGCGCTGCCACAGATCGCGGTACTGGGCGCTGACGCGGTCGCAATGGGCCTGGGGGGTGAGGCCGGCCGCCTCGGCGGTGCGCTGGATCTTCAGCCCGTGCTCGTCGCAGCCGGTGATGAAGACCACCGATTCGCCGCGCAGGCGCCGGTGGCGAGCGATGGCGTCGCAGGCGAGAGTGGTGTAGGTGCTGCCGAGATGCGGCCGGTCGTTGACGTAATAGAGCGGAGTCGTGAGCGTGGTGGTCAAGGCTCTCGATCGGGGCAGGGGTCAAGGGCTCTTTCGGGTGCCTGACGGCCCCGCCCCGGGGCCGGATCTTACCCGTGACCTCCCGCCGGGATGACATCCCAGCGTGCGTTCGAGCCATCCCTGCCCCCCGGACGAGCGACGCCGGCCCAGCCGGCCGCACAACTCCGCAGGGCGTGGCTGCAGGAGCCGTGCCCGACGCCCGCCCGCTGCTGCGGTGGCGGCTGTGGCTGGCGGCCCTGCACCATCTGGCCATGGCGATGGAGATGGCTCCGAGGCGGTGCTGGCCTTCCTCGAGGAGAGCGGCCAGACCGGAGCGGACGCTGGCGGTTGAGGCTCCGGGCCTGTCAGGGGCGATCCTGGAGCCGACGCAGCTCCGCCGATGCTCCAGCAGCCCGATCAAGCCACTCCCGAAGTGCTGGTGTGGGGCGGCGGCAGCGGCGGTGTGGCCGCCGCGCTGCAGGCCGCCCGCTCCGGTGCCCACACCCTGCTGCTCAGCCCCGGGCCCTGGCTGGGGGGCATGGTCAGCGCCGCCGGCGTCTGCGCCCCGGATGGCAACGAACTGACCCCATGGCAGAGCGGTTTCTGGGGGGCGCTGCTGCGGGCCCTGGCGGCCGCGGAACCCAGCGGTCTGGATCAGAACTGGGTGAGCTGCTTCGGCTACAGGCCCGCCACCGCTGAAGCGATCCTGCGGCGCTGGGTCGGCGCCGAGACCAGGCTGCAGTGGTGGCCGCTGTGCCGGCTGGTGGCGCTCGAGCGCCAGGGCGACCGCATCACGGCGGTGCGGGTGGAACGCAGCGGAGTCCCCTGGCGCCTGCAGCCGCAGCTGGTGATCGACGGCAGTGACCGCGGGGAGCTGTTTCCCCTGGCGGAGGCGCCCTTCGATCTGGGCTGGGAGGCCAGCGATACGACCGCTGAGCCCTCGGCGCCATCGGCGCAGCGTCTGGCGAGCGAGCCCTTCTTCCGCCAACAGCCGGTGCAGTCGCCCACCTGGGTGGTGATGGGCCAGCTGGCGGAGGATGCTCCAGCAGGCCTGGACCCCCCGACGACCGAACTCCCAGCCCCCTTCTGCGGAGCCACCGACCGCTTCGGCCTGACCCGCACCCTCACTTATGGCCGTCTCCCCGGCGGCCTGGTGATGCTCAACTGGCCGCTCCAGGGCAACGACTGGCATGGGGGGCTGGAGCGGGCTTTCAACTCCGATCCGCTGGCGCAGGCAGCCCTGGCCGCCGAGATGCAGGAGCACAGCCGGAGCTTCGCCAGGGTGCTGGAGCAGGCCAGCGGCGGCAGGTTGCAGCCCGCGGCCGCCTTTCCCGGAGCGGCGGCTGCCGCGGCGGGCGATCTCGAGGGCCCCGAGGCGCTGGCGCTGATGCCCTATTGGCGCGAGGGCAGACGCCTGGTGGGTCTGGAGCGGGTGCTCGAGCAGCAGCTGCTGCCGTGCGGCCGCGGCGAGCGGATTGCTCCCCTGCCCCTCACGTCCGACGGACGCACCAGCGCCATTGCCGTGGGCAACTACGCCAACGACCACCACTACCCCGGCGGCGACTGGCCACTGGCCCCCAAGAGCTGCCGCTGGGGCGGTCGCTGGAGCGGCACTCCCTTTGCGATCCCCTACGGCGCCCTGGTCAGCTCCACGGTGGTGAACCTGCTCGCTGCCGACAAGAACCTCAGCGTCAGCCACATGGCCAACGGCGCCACGCGCCTGCAGCCCCTGGTTCTCAACCTCGGCCAGGCCGCCGGCCTGGCGGCGGCCCTCTGCGTGCGCCAGGGGCTGCTGCCGGCCGATCTGCCGGTGCGGCAGCTGCAGGATGCGTTGATCGACGATCCCCTGGCGCCCGCCTCGCCCGTGCCGTTGTGGGACACCCCCTGGCACCATCCCGAGCGGGCGGCCCGGCAGCGGGCGGTGCTGGCCGATCCCAGCGCCCTGGGTCCCGATGGCCGGCTGCCCGGGACGACACCGGGCGATCCGCGCCTGGCGCCGCCGGAGGCCCAGGAGCGCCGCTGGCAGGGGGAGCTCCTGCCCGATGGCCAGGGCGGCTTCCGCCTCGGCGGCGTGCCCGCTCCGGACGGGGAGCCCTGGCCGCTCATCACCCTGGAGCCGGCGCTGCACGATTGGCTGGCTGCCCAGGAGCGGCCAAGGCCGGTGAGCCTGATGGGCTGCGCCAACCCCTGGGGTCCGTGGCTGCGGGTGTCGCGCCTGATCGGCTGAGCACCGCCCCTGCTCGCCCCGCTCGGACCTGGCCCCTGTCGAGCCAGCGGCCCAAGGCGGCGCCAGGCCTGATCCAGCGGCGGGGGCCGTGGGCGGGCCTCAGCTCGGCGCGCAAATCAGCCGGAGCTGATCGCGCAGGCTGTCGACCTGGTGGACGCGCAGCAGCAGTGCCTCTCCCGGCTCGGACCCGGCCGGACACTCGGCCGCCAGATCCATCGCCAGGGTGTCGACCCGCACCAGACCGAGGCGATCCTGGGGGCGCAGCCAGCGCAGGAACTGGGCTCGCCACTGGCCACCACGCTGCCCCTCGAACCAGACCTGCTGCCAATGGCGCTGGTCCTCGCGGCTGATGCCCAGGCCCTCGCGAACGGCGCTGTCGAAGGTCTGCAACTGCTCCTCGAGCTCCGGCTCCGCCATCGGCGTGCCGCCCTCGAGCTGGGCGGCCAGCTGGCGTTGCACCACCAGATCGCCGTAGCGCCGGATCGGTGAGGTGGCCTGCACGTAGGCCGGCAACCCAAGGCTGAAGTGGGCGGCGGGACGGCTGCCCACCAGACCGCGGCTCAGGCAGCGGCGGATGGCGGCGAAGCGCACGGCTCCCTCGGGCAGGACCTCCAGCTCGCTGGCGCTGGGCAGGTTGGCGGGCAGCTGGCTGCGGTAGGGGAGAGCCAGACCCTGACTGCGGCCGAAGTCCGCCACCACGGCCCCAGCCAGGATCATCGCTTCGGCCACCAGCTGGCGGGATGGGCTCGGATCGCAGATGTCCAGGACCGCCTGGCCGTCTCGGCAGCGGATCCGCCCTTCCGGCAGATCCATCTGGAGGGCCCCACGCTGCAGCCGCCACTGCCGCCGCCGCAGCAGCAGGATCTCCAGATCGGCCAGATCCGGATCCTCCTTCGGGGCCAGGTCGATCAGCTCATCGGCATCGCCATAGCTGAGCCGGTAGCGGGGGCGGACCCAACTGCGGAGGATGCCGGACTCGGCGACGGCGCCGTCCTCGGCCAGGTCGACCCAGAGGCTCCAGGCCGCGGTGCGCTGGCCCTGGCGCAGGCTGAACGGGCCGTTGGAGAGCACCTCCGGCACCATCGGCAGGATGCCTCCGGCCAGATAGAGGCTGCTGCCGCGGCGGCGGGCCTCGAGATCGAGCGGAGTCCCGACCCGCAGCAGCCGACCGGGATCGGCCACATGGATCCAAAGACGCTGGCGGCCATTGTCCAGGCGCTCGAGGGCCAGGCCGTCGTCGATGTCGCAGGTGTCGTCATCGTCGATCGTGACGGTGGCCAGGTGCGTCAGGTCGTCGCGATGCTCGTCGCCGCTCTGGGGTTGATTAGCTCCCAGAGCCAGCCGCTCGGCCTCGGCCAGCAGCTCCGGCGGGAAGCCGGTGCTCCAGGTGGTGCCGCGCAGGGAGAGCAGCTGGTGGCGGTCCCACTGGCCCAGATCGGCCAGCAGATGGCGCAGATCGCCCCGATCCACGCCGAGGTGCAGGGCCGTCAGGCTCTGGCGCAGTGCGGGCTCCAGCGCGCTGGCATCCAACCGCTCGCTCGCCACGAGCGCCAGCTGCTCCAATCGCTGCCGCTGCTCGGGCTCCAGCTCGTGGGCACGCACCGGTTGGCGGGCCCGCAGCAGGGCCTGCCAGCGTCGCTCGCGCTGCACCTCGAGGTCGCGCCGCCGTCGCTCGCGGCGCAGGGTGCGCAGATCCGCCAGGGGCCGGGCGCTGATCTCGTTCTGGCGGAGGCGGAACCAGGCCTGAGGACCGGCCAGCTCCAGCCAGCAAGCGGCGCGCTGGCTGGGGGAGGAACCGCCGCAGACCAACTCACAGAAGTCTTCCAAGCCGACTGGGTCACCGGCCTCCAGCAGCAGCAACCAGGCGGCGCCCCAGGCCTGCCGCGGCGGACGGGCGGACTGCAGCGCCGCTTCACTGAGCTCCCACGGCAAAGCCCCCAGCCGGCTCGGAGGATCGACTCCTCCCGGCAGGGGGCTCAGCAGGGTGATGAAGCGCTGGGGGAGAACCTGCGCCCGGCCATCGAATCCGACCTTCAGGCGCAGCTTGCTGCCCTGGACGGCCTCAACGATGGCGAGCGCGGCGCAGCGACTGTCCAGGACGCCGACAAGATCGCCGGGGTGGTAGGTCGCTGCGCTCAGGATCAGCCCTCGGGGTTGACGAAGGGCAGCAGGGCGACGATCCGGGCACGCTTGACGGCGTTGGTGAGATCGCGTTGCTGCTTGGCGGTCAGTCCGGTGAGGCGACGGGGGAGGATCTTGCCGCGTTCGGTGATGAACTTCTTGAGCAGATCGACATCCTTGTAGTCGATCGGATCACCGGGTTTGATCGGTGAAAGGCGCTTCTTGAAAAACGAGCTGGCCATGGTGAGCGATGGGAGGAACGGAGAGGGTTCTGCGTCTGCAGGAATCAGCGATGACGTCCGACGGACGCGATCACTTGATCTCCTTGTGCACCGTTGAGGAGTTGCAGTGGGGGCAGAACTTCTTCAGTTCGAGCCGTTCGGTGGTGTTGCGGCGGTTCTTCTGGGTCGTGTATCGGGACACGCCAGGAGACCGCTTGGCGGGGTTGGACCGGCATTCGGTGCACTCGAGAGTGACAACGATCCGGACGCCCTTGTTCTTGGCCATGGAAGGACGTTGCGCCGCGAAAGCGAAGCGAGGTGACAATCGCCCACCATACCTGTCGGCCCGACACCCACCCCGTGGCCGCCGGCGTGGCGTTCGGGGGCGACCCGATCAGCCCAGGCGGCTGCACGCACTCTGCCGCCGCATCCCTGCTGACGCCTGCGGCCAGCGGGGCGCGCGGCACCACCAAAACCTAGGATTGCCCGTCATTCTGAGTTGTATCGATGCGGGTCTCGCTCCGGTGGCTGCAGGAGCTTGTGGAGGCGGAGCCGGAGGCCCTGAACCCTGAGCATCTCGCCGAACGCCTGTCGATCGCCGGCTTCGAGGTGGAGGCGATCGAGGATCTCGCGGCCCGGGCCGCCGGCGTGGTGGTGGGCCGTGTGCTCGAGCGGGACCCCCACCCCGACGCCAGCAAGCTGAGCGTCTGCCGGGTGGATGTGGGGGCGGCCGAGCCCCTGCAGATCGTCTGCGGAGCCGCCAACGTCCGTGCCGGCATCCATGTGCCCGTGGCGCTGGTCGGCACCACCCTCCCCGCCGTCGGCCTGACGATCAAGCCCGCCGAGCTGCGCGGTGTCGCCAGCAGCGGCATGATCTGCTCGCTGCAGGAGCTGGGCCTGGCCGAGAGCTCCGAGGGGATCGCCATCCTCGAGGATCTGCTGGAGAGCCTGCCCGCCATCGGCACGCCCGTGGGGCCTTGCCTCGGCCTCGATGATCAGGTGCTGGAGCTGGCGATCACGGCCAATCGGCCCGACGGCCTGTCGATGCGCGGTATCGCCAGGGAAGTGGCCGCTCTCAGCGGCGGCCGCACCCGCTTCAGCCCCGTTCCCGAGGCGGCGGCCGCCAGCCCCCTGGCGGTGGATCCGGCCTCCCGCGCCGCGATCGAGGCGGGGGGGCTGTTCAGCGTCACCGCCCTCTCCGGACTGACGGTGGCCCCCTCGCCCCCCTGGCTGCGCCAGCGGCTCGAACGGGCCGGCGTGCGCGCCATCAACAACGTGGTCGACATCACCAATCTGGTGATGCTGGAAACCGGCCAGCCCCTGCACGCCTTCGACAGCGAGGCCCTCGCCCGCCTCGGAGGCACGGCGGCCGCCCTGCCGGCCTCCCTCGGCCTGCGCCAGGGCCGCTCCGGCGAGACCCTCACCACCCTTGACGGCGTCAGCCACGGGCTGGGGGAGGAGACTCTGCTGGTCACCTACAGCGACCGGCCGATCGCCCTGGCGGGCGTGATGGGCGGCCAGGACGAGGCTGTGGTCGACGGCACCACCAGCATCTGGCTCGAGGCGGCCGTCTTCCCGCCCCAGGCCGTCCGGCGCTCGGCCCGCAGCCTGGGGCTGCGCACCGAAGCCAGCAGCCGCTTCGAGAAGGGACTGCCGGCCGAGGCCACCCTGGAGGCCAGCGATCGGGCCGTGGCCCTGCTGCAGGAGCTGTGCGGCGGTCGGGTCGAGGGGAGGTGGTGCCACCGGCGCGCCGGCGGCGAGCGCGAGCCACTGATGCTGTCGCGCGATGGGCTGCACAATCTGCTCGGCCCGGTGGTGGTGGACGGCGAGGAACAGGATCTGGCCGATGGGCGGATCGAGGCGACCCTCGAGGCCCTGGGCTGCAGCCTGAGCCCCACCGCGGACGGCGAGGGCTGGCAGGTGGAGATCCCGCCGGCCCGGGCCATGGATCTGCAGCGCGAGGTGGATCTGATCGAAGAGGTGGCCCGGCTGGTCGGCTACGACCAATTCGCGGCCCATTTGCCCGATCCCCTGGTTCCCGGGGGCCTCGATCCGGTGCAGCAGGCCGAGCGGCGCCTGCGCCGGGGCCTGTGTGCCGCCGGTCTGCAGGAGACCTGCCACTATTCGCTGGTCGAACGGGCTGAGGGCCGGGTTCCCCTCGCCAATCCGCTGCTGGCCGACTACGGGCACCTGCGCGATGAGCTCCACGGCGAGCTGCTGCAGGCAGCGCGCCGCAATCTGCAGGCGTCCCAGGACGGCTTCTGGGCCTTTGAGATCGGCCGGGTGTTCGCGGCAGACGCCGCCGGCGGGGCGCCGATCGAGCGGACCCTGCTGGTGGGGGTGATCTGCGGCGAGCGCCGCAGCGAGCGCTGGACCAGCAGCGGCAAACCCCGCCATCCCGACTACTACGAGGCCCGGGGCGTGCTGCAGGCCGCCCTCGACCCGCTGCGGCTGCCCCTGGAGGACCGGCCGCTGCAGCCGCCCGACCTGCTCCACCCTGGCCGGTCCGCGGAACTGGTGCTGGAGGGCCGGCCGGCCGGCTGGTTCGGCCAGCTGCATCCGGCCCGCAGCGAAGCCCTGGATCTGCCCGCCTCCACCCATCTGTTCCAGCTCGATCTGGCCGCCCTGCTGACCGCAGCCACCCGCCGCAACCGCTGGCAACCGGCCTTCGCGGCCTTCCCCACCGTGCCCTGCTCCGAGCGGGATCTGGCGCTGGTGGTCCCGAGCGACGTCAGCGCGGCGAGCCTGCTGAACGCGATCCGCAAGGCGGGCCGTCCGCTGCTGGAGCAAGCCGAGCTGGTCGATCGCTACGAGGGCAGCCAGATGGAACCCGGATTCTGCAGCCAGGCGTTCCGGTTGCGCTACCGCGACCCCGCCCGCACCCTCACCGATGAGGCCGTGGAGACCAGCCACCAGAAGGTGCGATCCGCCCTCGAGCGCCAGTTCCAGGCCCAGCTGCGCAGCTGATCAGTCCGCCGCCGGACGCTCCAGCACCGCCAGGGTCTCCACGTGGCTGGTGTTGGGGAAGAAATCGAGGGCCTGCAGCCAGCAGACCCGGTACTCCCCGTTGTCCTGAAGTCGGGCGAGGTCCCGGCCGAGGGTCGCCGGGTCGCAGCTGAGATAGGCGATCCGTGATGGTCGGGTGGCCAGGATCGCCGCCAGCGCCACCGGATCCAGGCCCTTGCGGGGTGGATCGAGGACCAGGGCGCTGGCATCGGCCAGGCGCTCCTCCAGCACAGCGGCCACGTCGTGGCATTCGAAACCGGCCCGGTCCGCCAGGTTGTTGAAGGCCGCGTTGTGCCGGGCCAGCTCCACTGCTCCGGGGTGCTGTTCGATGCCCTGCACGCGCCAGCCGGCAGCCGCCAGCGGTAGGGAGTAGGTGCCGATGCCGCAGTAGGCGTCGACCAGCCGGCCCTGCGGCTGGCCGAGGCCCTCCAGCAGCCAGGGGACGACCCGCTCGGCCTGGGCGGTGTGCACCTGGAAGAAGGTGTCGGCCGCGATGCGCAGGCTGAGGCCGGCGAAGGTCTCTCGCAACCAGGCCCGGCCGGCCAGGGTGCGGGTGGTGGGCCCGAGCAGCTGGTTGGTGGGCAATGGCTGCAGGTTCAGGCCCACCCCCACCACCTCGGGCCAGCGCTCCAGCCAGCTCTGGGCCAGATCCTCCAGCCCCGGCAACGGTCCCTGGCCGGCAATCAGGGTGATCAGCACCTCGCCGCTGTGGTGACCGACCCGCAGTCCCAGATGGCGCAGGCCACCACTGCGGCCATGCCGGTCCACCGGCCAGCCGCTGGCCTCCAGGTCGTCCTTGATCGGCTGGATCAGCCGGTCGATGCGGGGATCGAGAACCGGACACTGATTCATGTTCACGATCCGGTGGGTGCCCCGCCGGTAGTAGCCGGCCCGCAGCACTCCCTCGGCTGTGCGCTCCAGGGGGATCAGGGCGCGGTTGCGGGTGCCCAGCGCCGGCTGGGAGGGCTGAAATGGGCGCAGCAGTCCTGGATCGAGACCACCAATGCGCTCCAGGGTCGCCGCCACGCTGCGCTGCTTCCAGGCGGCCTCCGCGTCATCGCTCAGGGCCTGCAGGCTGCAGCCGCCGCAGTGGTCGGCCAGGATGCAGGGGGCCCGGCGACGCGTCGGAGCCGGTTCAACGATGGCCAGCAGTTCGCCATGCCAGTGGCCGCGAGCCCGGTGGCTCAGGCGCACCCGCAGGCGATCACCCGGCAGGCCACCGGCCACGAAGATCACCAGGCCCTCATGCCGGCCGATCCCCGCGCCGCTGTGGCTGAGATCGTCGATCCGCAGATCCACCCGGTCGCCCACGGCTGCCATCGACGCTCTCCACACCCTCTCTGGACCCTATTCCCACGGCGTTGGACAGGCTCTGCAAAGGGGCGTTACACATTCCCGCCGGGGTGCCGTTGTCCCCCGATGGGGCTCGATAAGATGATCGGGTCTCTGGTCGCTGCAATGAGCGTCGTTCGCGATCTGATCCTCCAGGCCGATGATCAGCTGCGGTATCCCACCGGTGGCGAGCTTCGCTCGATGGTGGATTTCCTCAGTGGCGGTCAGCGTCGACTCTCCGTTGTTAAGGCGCTCACCGACAACGAGAAGAAGATCGTGGATGAGGCAGCCAAGCAGCTGTTCACCCGCAAACCCGAATATGTGGCTCCCGGTGGCAACGCCTTCGGCCAGAAACAGCGCGCCCAGTGCCTGCGCGATTACAGCTGGTACCTGCGCCTGGTGACCTACGGCGTGCTGGCCGGCAGCACCGAAATGATCCAGCAGATCGGTCTGGTCGGTGCGCGTGAGATGTACAACAGCCTGGGTGTTCCGATGCCCGGAATGGTGGAGGCGATGCGCACCCTCAAGGATGCATCCCTTGATCTTCTCTCCGGTGAGCAGGTCTCCCTGGCCGCTCCCTACTTCGACTTTCTGATTCAGGGCATGCAGACCACCACCTGAGTCTTCGGCTGATTCCACCACCCCCACCCCCCGGTTGCTACGGCGACTGGGGGTTTTTTGTTGGGCCCACCTGACACTCGGCCCGGGCGGCCCTGGAGACATTCGCACTGAGCAGGCGTCTCACCCTGGTCTCTTGATGGGTCTTCTAAGCCGACACAGCTGAGACTGCTGGATTGTCATTCAATGGTTTGGGCGAGCTCAGGAGGGCGTCCGGGCGAGCAAGACAACCTGCGCCACCACAGGCATGGCACGCTGAACAGGCGGTCGAGCATCTGCGCCGACACGTTGACAGAGGTACCGAGTCGGCGGCCTGAGGCGATCGGCAGGAGTCCACAAGTCTCACACCAGTCCAGCATCAGGTCTAGATACGCGACTCACCTGGTAAATGCGGAATGGCTGGAGGGCAGCTCTGTCGGTAGCGGAGGCAGGTGGCAGCAGGAGAAACTTCCGGCCGTGGTGCCGCCGTATAAAGCTGGCTCCAACCCTGTCGCCGTCGCGACGATTCCCCACGGAATCTGACGGGTGGGAGGGGGGTCACTCTCCAGTGCGTCCCAGGCAGGATTCACGCCTAGACCTGATCTGCGACGCAGGTTAGAGACGTGGGATGCTGGGATCAGCAAGGGTAGGCGCTGCAGCAGATCAATCAGGCCTGGAGGCGTGTGGCGATCCTGATCAGTTCCAACGCGCAAGCGGTCGGGCGCCTGGTGCACCTCAGGACGATGCCCGATTCAGCCCTTGGCGGGTCGGCGACTGCAGGCGAGTCGAGACGAGACGCAGGCGAGAGGGTCTCATCGATCGAACGAGCCCCGCGAAGCCGAATCAGTGACCGGCCAGTCTTTACCGCTGTCCTGGATGGTCTTCCTGGATGGTCTTCAGCTCGCGTACCTGTGTCTTGCACAGGTACGCAGGTGGCTACAGTGCCTTGGGGACTGGCTTGTGGATCGCTCGGGCTCCGTCCTGGACAGAGCACCGGCATCGTTGGACAAGCTGACTGTCGACCCGACGGACAAGGCTGCAGAAATCAAAGTGGGACGAGAACAGCGCAATGACAACCAGGGGGACAGGCGCCAGGGAGGCGGAGAACAAACAAAGGCGGAGCAGCGCGTCAGGGGCACGACTGAAGGCCGACCTGGAGCGGATGGGAAAGACTCCGCAGCGCGCAGACAGAATCGACGATTTATCGAAGTCTGATGTGTATCACTCAAGACCAGTTACCGGACCCAACGTGCGGCTCAGGTGGGATCAGCTAGATCCGTCAGCGACCGCCCTGTCAGGTTGAGGGCTCATGGAACCACAACTGACCCGACAGCGAGAACGCCTGGCCAGAGGCTGCTCGTGCCGATGGGAGCGCTCAAGGGAGAGCCAGCTCCGACGCGCCACTCCAGGGGGATTCGCTCCACACGAATGTGAGACGTGTCGACTGCGCGTCAGCGGCTCGGGATGCAGGTGGCCAGCGCGGAGAGGCTTCTGAGGACTCATGGCGGGTAGGCGTCAGGTGACGGCCGAGGCTGGAGACTGCCCGCATGAAGGACAAGTGCTCTCTTGCTAGTCTCATATGCGTCTCGGCTTCAGTCTAGTAGTGGGCCGTGGATGAGACTGATGAGAGCCAGGAGGGGCGACGGATCAGGCCCGACGCTCCTTCTGCCGGTAGAGCTCCTTGAGCAGTTGATAGGCCTCGTTCACCCGTCGCATGGCTTCCTCCGAGCCGCCGGAATCCGGATGGTGGCTGAGGGCCATCTGGCGATAGGCCTCGCGAATCTGGGCCAGCGTCAGGCGCTGGCCTGGGTCGGTGGGCAGCTGCAGCAGCTTCAACGCCCCCTGCAGCGTCATCGTGTGCTCCAGGGTCTGGAAGGAGGTGCCGCGGCGACGCCGCCGGAACCGCTGCACGAAACGGCGTACCAGGGTGGGGATCCGCACGATCAGCGTCGAACCGCTAAACGGGTCCTCCAGCACACCGGCCGTCACGATCACCCGCTCGAAACTGGGTGGCACATCGCCCCATTGCGGCACCAGTTCGCCCATGAGACGGCAGGCGGCCGTCCATGTGAAGCTGCGTCCCTCACTGGCATCGGAGTGGGGCCAGATGTCCTGGGCCAGCCAGATCATCGCCGCCTCCAGAACCGTCTCATTGGCAGGCTTCCCATACAGGCCCAGCCAGTGCTGGCGCACCGCCTCAATCGCCTCCTCCACCCGCTCCGGTGACAGCCGCGGCAGCGGGGCCACCGGGGGGGGCATGGTCACCGTTGACGGGGCGGGTGTGCGCAGGCTGCGGCGCAGCTGACGGGTCTTGCTGCGCACGAAGCCGGGAAGGTCGATGCCGCTCGGGGGGGCGCTGCCGGGCTGGCGCTGGCTCTCGCGCTCATGCGGCAGCTTCGGGCCGCGGTCAAACTCCACATCCAGCTGCTCGAGGGCACCGCGCCCCACCAGCACCAGCGCCGCCTCCTCATCGAGCTCACCGCTGTCCTCCGCCCCATCGGCCCGAGGCTCCTCGGCATCGTCCTCCTCCGTGTCCCCGTCAACAGGGGCGAACAGATCGTCGAGCAGTCGCTCGAGGACATCGCCGCGATTGCGCAGCCCCCATTCCTTCTTGAGGGAATCGATGTGGGCGATCCGGTTGTTGGAGAGCTCGACGCTCAGCCGCCGCCGCCGTTCAGGGTCGTGCCGCTCCAGGGCCGACGTGGACTCGGGGGCGTCGCTCATGGCGTCTGCCAGCTCCGGATCCGCTGCTGCTGAGCCTCGATCGCCGAGCGGTTGCGGTCTTGATAGATCTCCGGTGGCGGCAGCAGCGGCCCTGGGGACGCTGGGGAGCCAACGGGAGCCAGGTAGGGCCTGGGCACGGCCGGTGTGACGGGCCAGACCGGCACGGGCGGAGGGGTGAGGGTGGTCGGCCTGGCCACCGGTGAGGGAGGGCTCGGTTGGGGGGCAGGCGCCGTCTGGGCCGGGGCGCCCAGGGCCGGTGGCGCCAGCGGGGCCGGGCCAGTGGGGCGGGTGCGCTGCCGCGCC
>Ga0315904_10000024_pt1 | contig 252163 bp, 238 predicted proteins | sample LakEriMetagenome_6_FD_203529 | JGI IMG/M metagenome (GOLD analysis project Ga0315904, IMG submission 203529) | Freshwater fungal communities from buoy surface, Lake Erie, Ohio, United States - Buoy 12 MA120 | ecosystem: Environmental > Aquatic > Freshwater > Lake | place: USA: Lake Erie, Ohio...
CGGCTCCTGTGGTTGATGCGCCTGCCGCACCGGCTGAGGAAACCGCACCGGCACCTGTGGTCGATGCTCCGGCTCCTGTAGTTGATGCGCCTGCCGCACCTGCTGAGGAACCTGCACCGGCACCTGTGGTCGATGCTCCGGCTCCTGTAGTTGATGCGCCTGCCGCACCTGCTGAGGAACCTGCACCGGCTCCTGTGGTTGACGCACCGGCAGCACCTGCTGAGGAACCCGCACCGGCTCCTGTGGTTGACGCACCGGTCCCTGGCTCCGATGCCGCAACCGATCCGAACCGCAACACTGTGATCGCTCCGCCGACACCTGTTGTTCCGGCTCCGGTTGATCCAGTTGCAGACGCACCGGCCCCTGTGGTCGATGCCCCTGCCGCTCCGGCTCCGGTCGTGGATGCCCCTGCTCCGGTGGTGGACGTTCCTGCCCCGGCTCCGGTGGTAGACGCTCCTGCTGCTCCGGTGGCAGATGCTCCGGCTCCGACGCCTGTGGTTGATGCACCTGCTGCTCCGGTGGTTGATGCACCTGTCCAGACCCCGGTGATCGATGTTCCGGCTCCGGTGAACCCGGGCCAGGGCAACGATACCCCGGTCGTGGTCGACGACGGCATTCCTGCCGATCTCGCCCTCGAACCGACACCTTCGCCGCTGGGTGATGTCAATATGCGGGGTTCGCGCCTTGCAGACGTGCTGATCGGCGATGATGACGGTAACGACTTGTTCGGCTTCGGCGGTAACGACGCGTTGCATGGCATGTACGGCGACGACGTGATGAACGGCGGACGTGGTGCGGACATGCTCTACGGTGGCGAAGGCAATGACCGTCTCTTCGGTAGCCGCGGCATGGACTATCTCGATGGCGGTGAGGGTGCCGATATCCTCAGCGGTGGCCGCGGAAGTGATATCTTCGCCTTTGGCGATCAGGACGTTATCACCGACTTCAAGTCTGGTGAGGACATGATTGATCTCAACGGAATGGGGATCACCGAAAGCAACTTCGAGGACATGGTATCCATCACCCGCGACGGTTCGGATCTGAAGGTCAGCATTGCCGGCCAGACGATGACGCTTAATGACGAACGCGATCTGGATATCGATGACTTCATGCTTGCATGGGAAGACAATGACAGCCCGATGATCACCGATGCCATTGCGGCGGTGGAAGAAGCATCACCGGCCGTCGTCGACATGGTCGCCGTTGAAGACGATACCTTCGGCCCTGCCAACTATGAAAGCCTGCTCAATCTGCCGGCTGACCTGTTGGTACCGGTACAACAAGACATGTTCGGCCCGATGATGTAAAACCGCCATCATCTGGTAAGAACAGGAGGGGCCCGGAGCGTTTATCGTCCCGGGCCTTTTCGCTTATGTGCGGGGCCTTCCTTCCCGATGCGCGGCCAGAACATGCAGTCAAATCGGCAATAAACGTCGCCATAACGGCTGCGAAACGAACGGAACAAAGGCTGAACCCTTTACGCCTTCTTAATGTGGCGGGCCGATAGCGATGGCATGGAAAATCGCCTCTTAACCTTAGACACCCTGATGCTTCGGGGAAGACATAAGCTACTGATAACGGCGGGTTATCTATCGATTGCGATGATATTTGCGGCCGAGCCTGTAGCCGCGCAAAGCCTGCCAGAGGCCTTGCAGCATGCCTATGACCGGAGTGAAGAAATCGCGAGTGCGCGGGCGCAGAATGATGCCGACCGCGCCGGCATTACCATTTCGAAAGCGGGCGGCCTGCCGACAGTGGGCACCACCGTTGGATTAAGCGAAACCCTTTCCGGCTCGACCACTAACAGGGGCCGGCTCGATGTTTCCGGTGAGGTCAGCATGCCGCTGTTTCAGGGCGGTGCGGTGCGCAACGGCGTGCGTGCGGCGCGATCACGTTCGGATGCGTCGTCTTTTGGCATTGCCGCGGCGGAAATGGGTGTGTTTGGCGCCGTGGTTACGGCCTATGCTGATGTCATCCGGGATCAGCACATTGTCGATTTGACGCGCAACAATCTGCGCAGCCTGACCACAACCCTGAATGCAACGCGGGCGCGGTTCCGGGCGCGCGACCTGACGCGCACCGATGTCGCCCAGGCCGAATCGCGTGCCGCAATCGCGCGGGGCGAGCTGGAAACGGCAGAAGCGCAGCTTAAGGGTTCTATTGAAGAGTTTCGCCGGTTGACAGGGTTGGAGGTTGTCCGGCTTGCGCCATTGCCACCGCTGCAGGATCTGCCGGCCAATGCGGAAATGGCCGCTGCCACCGCATTGGAGGAAAATCCCCAGCTTATCTCGGCGCGATCAAAGCTCGAATCGCAACGCTATGAGGTCAAAGCCGCGCGTGCAGAGGCCCTGCCAAAAGTGTCCGCAGTGCTTAATGGCCGTTATTCCGACCGTCAGTTGCAGCCGACCATTCCCGATGACAGCCGTTTTGGCGCGACGGTTGGCGTCACGATGAACATGTCGCTGTTTCGTGGCGGTCAGGTGCCCGCCCGGGTTAGTCAGGCAACTGCACGCGAGATGCAGGCGCTTCAGGAAGCGCAGGGGATTGAGCGCGTTCTCGTTGCCCGTGCCCGCAGCGATTTCGCCAACTGGCGTGCTGCGAAGGAAGTGGTTGTTGCCAGCGGTCAGGCCGTCACGGCAACGCAACAGGCGCTGAGCGGTGTTCGATCCGAAAGCGATGTCGGCTCGCGCACGATTCTCGATATTCTCAACGCCGAACAGGAATTGCGCAACGCGCAGGTCCAACTCGCCAATGCTGAGCGGGATTCCTATCTCGCCGCCTTTTCGTTGTTGATGACGATGGGCCGCGCGCAGGCGCGTAACTTCGGCATTGGCGGATCGGCAGCGGCTGAATTGCCGACCATTCGCGAATTTTCTTCGCCGAATGGATCAGCTGCCGCAATGGGCCCAGATGCGCCATCGCAAAATTTGGTGCCCGACGCGGATCTTGCGCCGGTGCGGTTGCAGCCGCCCATGATGGCGATGCCATCCTCACCCGTTTCATCCGCCGTTTCTGAGCCTCCGTTGCCAGCATCACCCGCTGCCACAGCGGCTTTGCGACCTGCCGAAGTGCGGGTCGCAAAGTCAGCGGAGGAAAAATGGTCACCATTTCCGTCGACCCATTGGGTTGTCCAGCTTGCCGCGCACGAAAGTGCTGCTGCGGCGCGCGCCCATTGGGACCAATTGCAGGCCGTGATCGGGGGTATCATTCCCGACGGCGCACCGATGGTCGCCCTAGCGCCTGACGCACCAAAAACAGTCTACCGCCTCGCAATCGGCGCTTTTGCCGATTTCAGCCAAGCCGAAACCGCGTGCAGCGATCTGCGCGTGCAGGGTCAAAGCTGCATCGTGCGGCGGGTCGCGACCCTTGGCGATTTGCAGTGGATTGAACAGAAAAGCCGGAAGGCAGGAAAGTGAAAATGAACGACCAACCCCTCGCCAAAGCCACTCTGCCGGCTTCGGATGATAAGATTAAATTCCTGCTTCGCCGTTCACGCAGCGCGCTGATTGCGATTTTCCTGCTGTCGGCCGTGATCAACGTCTTTGTGCTTAATGGCTCAATCTACATGATGATGGTCTATGATCGCGCATTGCCGTCGCAAAGCCTTCAGACGCTTTTCGGTCTGTTTGGGATCAGCGCCTTTATCTATGTGGCTCAGGCCTATTTTGAGGTGTTGCGCGGCCGGATGCTGTCCGACGTTGCCGTCCAATTGGAAGACGATGTCAGTCCGTTTGCGCTGCATTCGGCGCATGAACTGGCCGTGCGCGGATCGCGCGACGATGCAGGCAACAGCCCGCTTCGCGATCTGGAACAGATCCGCTCCTTCATTGCCGGCCCTGGCCCGGGCGCGCTGATGGATTTGCCCTGGATCATCTTCTTTATCGCCATTCTGTCGATGCTGCACATCTGGCTCGGTGTTGCCGCGCTGGGCGGAGCGCTGGTTCTGGTCGCGCTGACCTTTGTATCTGAACGGATCAACCAGAATTCGATCGGTGCAATCGGCGAAATGACACAGTCGCGCAGCCGCTTGATCGAGCGCAAAAGGCGCAATGCGGAAACCGTCCAGTCGCTGGGCATGCGCTCGCGCTTTGCGCGTATGTTCCTCGAACTGAACGGCCGGCTGGCGACGCGGCAGTCCGCGGTCAACGACACGACTATCCTTGTGTCGACAATCAGCCGCACGATGCGGATGTTCATCCAGTCGGTATTGCTGACGGTCGGCGCCTTGCTGGTGATCAATGGTCAGGTTTCTGCTGGTGTGATTTTTGCCAGCTCGATCCTAGCCGGCCGTGCACTGGCGCCGATCGATCAGGCAATTGGCCAATGGCGCGCATTTTCCATGGCCCGTTTCAGCTGGAAGCGGCTGAATGAAGCGATCAACCGCTATGGCATTCCGCCTGCGCGCACTTTGCTGCCGCGTCCCAAGGGCGCGCTGGACGTTGAAGGGCTGTGCGTTGCCCCTCCGGGCAAGGAACTGCCAACGCTCGATTCGGTCAGCTTCTCCTGCCCTAGTGGATCGATTGTCGGCGTGATCGGCCCCAGCGCCGCCGGTAAATCCACCCTTGCTCGCGCCCTTGTCGGCGCCTGGCCTAGCCTGCAAGGCACGGTCCGTCTCGACGGCGCGGCACTCGAACAATGGGATGCAGACGTTTTGGGCCAACATATCGGCTATTTGCCGCAATCGGTTGAGCTGATGGACGGAACCGTTGCGCAGAATATCGCCCGTTTTGATCCCGACGCATCGTCGGAAGCGATCACCCGCGCAGCCGAACTTGCCGGCGTACATGACCTGGTTCTGCATCTTCCCGACGGTTATGAAACCGAGGTCGGGGAAGATGGGCGCAACTTGTCGGGCGGTCAGCGCCAGCGGATTGGGCTTGCGCGCGCGCTTTACAAGGATCCTTGCTTTGTCGTTCTTGATGAACCGAACAGCAATCTCGATCCGGCGGGCGAAGCCGCCCTTGGTTTGGCGCTGATCAACCTCAAGAAAATCGGATCAACTGCGGTTATCGTCACCCATCGCCAGTCGGTGCTGCGTTTCGCTTCGCACATTCTGTATTTGGCCGAAGGTAAGGTGCGGCAGTTCGGCCCGCAAGAAGAGGTGCTGCGCGCGCTTGCCGAACGCAATAATGTTCAACCTATGGCTCCGACCGGAGCGGCGGCACCTGCGGCACCCCCGACTGCGGAAGCCCCAGTGCATGCCCCAGCACATGCAACCGCTGCCTGATCTTTCCATGCCTCATCCTAACACCGGATATCTTCCATGATCGAACCCAATATGTCCGCCTTTGCCGCCGCCACAGCCGTGGTCCCCGGTAAGGCGAAAAAGCGGCAGCGACTGGCTTATGCCAGCGTCGTCATAACGATTGGCGCGCTCATCGCGCTGTCGACTGTCATCAAGGTATCAGGCGCGGTGATCGCGGCGGGTAATCTGTCGGTTACCAGCCAGACGAAATCTGTCTCGCACCAGACAGGCGGTATCTTGGCCGACATCCGGGTGCATGAAGGCCAGATGGTCCGCCGGGGCGAGGTGCTGATGCAGCTCGATACGGACGTCACCCAGGCCTCGGTTGCGGCGTCGACCGAAAGCGTATCCGCCTTGTCGGCGCGCCGCGAACGGCTTGAAGCCGAGCTCGCCGGCCGCCCGCAGGCCACATTCGGGGGGACCGGCAGCAATCCCGAAGTGCAGACCGCGATTGCGCGCGAACAGCAATTGTTCGAAGCGCGGCGCGCAGAAAAAAGCGCGCAGATTGCCATGCTTTCGGCGCGGCAAACGCAGTTGCAGGCGGAAATTACCGGCTATCGCTCGCGCATTGGCGCGCTGCGCAAGCAACAGGCACTGCTCGCCCCTGAATTGCGTGGCCTGCGCGAGCTTTATGCGCAGGAACTGGTGACGATCAACCGGCTCAACGAGATTGAACGTTCGGACGTATCGCTCCGCGGAGAGATTTCGACGCTGGAAGCCAGCATCCGCCAAGCCGAAGCGCGTATCGCCGAAACGTCGCGCGAAATGAATATGTACCGGCAGTCGCTGCGCACTTCGGCAGGCCAGGAACTGAACGATGTGGTCAATACGCTGACCGAGGGTAAGTTGCGATCGGTTGACGCCGAATATGCCCTGGAAAAGGCGACTATCCGTGCCCCTCAAGATGGCTTTGTCGATGCGATCAGCTTTGTAACACCGGGCAGCGCGATCCCCGCCGGGCAGCCGTTGCTGCGAATTGTGCCTGCCAATGACAATCTTGTCGCCGAAGTGCGCGTCAGCCCCGCCGACATCGATCAGGTGCGCTTGGGGCAAGAGGTGCGCCTGCGCTTCTCCGCGCTGCAGGCCGCACAATCGCCCGAAGTGCTGGGCAAGGTGACCTTCATTTCGCCTGAGCGGACCGAAGATCCACGCACCGGCCAGCCTTATTATCGCGTCCGTGTGGCCGGCGAAAAGGGGCATTTACGGTCGGTTGCCGGCGCGCAATTGACAAATGGCATGCCCGTTGAAGCCTATATCACGACGGGCGCGCGTGCATTTATGAGCTATTTGCTAAAGCCCATTCTTGACCAGTTGGAAAAGGCCTTCAGACAATAAGCTGGCATTGCGGGTTCGTTTTGCCGCCAGGGCAGGGCGGGCGATTCCTGTTGCCGGCATCCTGCAACGCGTTACCGTATTTTACTGCGCATTGCGCTCTGCGTTGAGTGCGGATAAGGTCGGTGTCACGAGTTCGATTGGAGCGTGTTTTGACCACAGTTGAAAAAGCGGCGTCTGTCCTGCTGGTGGATGATGACGCATACTGCCTGGACGAAAGCCAAGAGGCGCTGACTAATCTCGGTTATGATGTCGCTTGTGCGACGGATGCCATGTCGGCGCTGAAAATGATTGCCGACAATCCAGATATCGGGATCGTCATCACCGATCTGCGCATGCCAGGCATGGACGGCCACACTTTTCTTGAGGAACTTGCGCTGCGGTTCATGCCAAAGCGGCCGATCGTCGCCCTGGTTGTTACCGGCATTCCCAGCCTAGAGGCGGCGACGCTTGCGATGCGTTACCGTGCGATGGATTTTCTATCCAAACCGGTGTCAACTGATGCACTCGCCGGGGCGTTGCGGCGCGCATCTGCCAACCTTGCCAGCATGACGTTCAAGTTCCAGCTTGCCGGTTTTGAGGCAGAGCGTGCGCTTACCGCTCATGACGCGGACGCCATGGATGTCGCGAATGCTGATTCGGAACCGACACCTGAGGAATTGAGCACATTTGTCCAGAAGCTACTGAAATATCAGCAGAATCGGGCGCGCTTCTTTGATCCGGAGCTGTTTTCGGGCCCGTCATGGGATATATTGCTTGATCTTGCGGCCGCCAGTTTCCGCGGCGAGCCCGTTGCGGCATCCAGCGTTTGCGCCACAACTTTGGTCCCCTTCAGTACTGCGCTGCGGCATGTGAACAGCTTGGTTGAGGCAGGGCTTGTCCGGCGCTGGACCGATCCGACCGATAAGCGGCGCAAGATGCTCGAACTTGAACCCGAAGCCAGTGCGATGATGAAGCAATATCTCGAAACCGGCTGGAAAATGCAGCACCGCTAGGCGCGACTTACGCAGTTTCCATCCAAATCGGATGAAATCACTCGCAATGCTGCAGCGATTATATGTGCGCTTTATGATGGTCGGGTTAGACCTAGGCTTCTCGGGAGAGGAGAGGAGCCTCGGGTCGCATCAACGCTCCGCTTTTCAGGGGAGTTCCGAGGGCCCCGGTGCGATCTTGCAAAAGCAGGATTGACCGGGGCGTTTCTCCTCGCCGCTCGATTTCGGGCGGAAACAGAATGCATGGCAAAAGGGGATAGCCAGCATTGCCAACGATAACAGGGTGGTCAAACCGTCATCGCGCCAAGTTAATTAGCTGCATGTGCGGCCACTTACTTGGTTAATGCCAAATCGCGTCGGAACATAAGTCGAATTTTTTTGGTTTTCGGCTTGTTGGATGGTTATAGTTGCACAAAACGGTTGGGATGAAACTGAATTTTTGGCCTTTTGAACCCTTCTGGCTTGTGCCTGTTGGGCGCATCTTGTCGATGCCAGTTTCAAAAACATCAGGCAGTTAATGAACATGCATGATCTATCCGATGATCGGAGCTTCGACGCTGCCTTGCGGCGCGAAATGGAGTATCTGCTGGCGAGCAGCATGTTTCGCAAGTCGCCCAAGCTTTCACAATTGCTGGCCTATCTTGTCGGGGCCACGCTGAGGGGCGAAGGTGAAACGCTGAAAAGCTATACCGTTGCAGTTGATGGCCTTGGTCGCGCAGCTGATTTTGACGCGCAGGCTGACAGTTATCCCCGCGTGCAGGTGATGCGCCTGCGCAATTTCCTGTCATCCTTTTACGCACGTTACGAACCGGTTGGTGAGTTGTGCATCTATATTCTGCCGGGCAGTTACCGCGTTCGCTTGGCAAAATTTGCCATCGCCTATCCCGATATCGTCGTTCGCAATGCACGCCGCCGCCTTGGTTCGTCTGCGGTTGAGGTGGATCCGGTTGCTGTTGCCGAATCCGGCACTGTCGGGACCAGAGCTGATCATGATGAACCCGCCGCAATTGCCAAGGCCGCACCATCGGTGGTGGCGGGCAGGAACAGGTTCAAGCTCCCTCAGGCAGTATTGTGGGGCGGCGCTGCGGCAGCGGCGTTGGTCGCTGCGGTGCTTTTTGTCCCGAAATTCGGCAAGGGCGATGGCGTATTGCAAGGCGTGCATGCGCCCGTGCTGCGCATCAGCGATATTTCTACTGGCGCCGATCCGCTTTCGCGCGAAATCGCAGGCGAAATCGAACATGCGCTGGAGAATGGCATCGCCCAAAGCTGGGCCGTCGACACGTTGGGCAGCGTCGAAGGCAATGATAGCGGCAGTGCGCGCGCGGATTATCGATTAGACGCGAATCTCACGCGATTGGGCGGTGATGGCCGGCAATTGTTGATGGAAATGATCGACAAATCTGACGGCCGCATCATCTGGTCTGAAAGCTATCCGATCGATGATAGCAAGCCGATCCAGCCCCAGTTGCACCAGGCATTGGTCCAGATCACTACTCCGCTGGGCGTGATTGGTCGGCGCGAACTGGCGTCGGGTAACACTCAAAAATATAGCGGCTATCGCTGCCTTGTTGCGGCACAGGCGGTCATTGCCGGCAAGACTTTCGTCTCGACAGAAAACGTAAAGCAATGCCTCGATCAGCCGCTCGGCAATCCACAACTGGAAGCGGTTCGATTGAGTTCCGCTGCGATGCGGTCGATCCAGGAGGGTTATTTTAATAGCCAGACCTTGGCGATAGCGAATGGCGAAGATCTGGCTGAGCGTGCGATCGAAACCTATCCTGACGAAGCATCGGGGCATTTTGCGCTGGCGTGGATGAATTATATCCAGAATTCGTGCGCAGCCGGCAACTACCATGCCGAAGAGGCGTTGCGTCATAATCCCTACGATCGGACGGCAACCGTCTATCTGGCAAGCTTTGCTGAAGAATGCGCTTTTCCCGGCGGCCCGGAATTGGTGGAACGGGCTCTGGCGTCTCGCGTTGACGGCCAGTCGTCGCTCGGCCTTGCGATTGTCAATCTTGCGTTGAAGTCAGGTCGCTCCGACATTTTAGGTTCGGTCAGCCCTCGCCGGTCCACCTCTGTTTCGGCCGATTCGGAAAGCCTTTTGTGCGATGCGATCACGGCGGCTTATTTCGGCAATGCAGCATTGAGCCGTCAAAGCTGGGCTGCTTTTGTGAAACTGCAGCGGCGGCCGGGCGCGACTCCGGATGAACTGTTGCAAAAGGCTGTTTTCTCCAAAGCCAATCGGGCCCGAATTCTCAACCTATTGCGTGAGAAAGCCGTTTTGTCCGCCGCCTGATACCGCTGGCGCTTCGTTTCATGCCGTTACATAAGTTAACGGGCATTAGCAAATCTTTCGCTGCAATCTATATATTGATCAATATTTCCCAAATGACCGCAACATATGGTGTTACACATATATTTAACGGTGTAACACTGCTTTTCGGCATTAAAGCTGGGTAGTTATTTGGACATGGAAACGGGCTGCCTTATTTGCTCGACATAACTGGTCCTTGGTCGGGTTAGGCGGACCCCACTCGTTTCCTTTTCTGCGTCGGCGCTACAATATGCCCTGCGGCGCCGACGCAGAAAATAGCTTTACCGACCTGATTTCGAAACGTCCGGCTTAAAGGCGCAAGTATGCGCGCGATTTCGCGCGCCCTGCTCCGACGTCACGACGGCGCGTTGATCAGGTCTCTTGCAACCTGACCTTAGACAGATCGGCAGGATGAACCGATGGCCGCCTACCCCGAAAGCTTCGCTTCAACAACCCCAGCAAACCCTGATCGCGCATCGCGCGACGCAGAGGAAAATGGCAATGGCGAGCCGATCCGTCTTCTCAAAATTGCGCGGCTGAAAAGCCTGCTGAACGGAAACGAGGCGATGATCGTTGTCCGGCAATTGTCAAAAAACTTCGCACGCTTCGATGCCTATCTGCCGCTCCTAATCGGTGAATCGGTCGAGATTGATTTTGACGATACTGGCGCATTGCGCGGCATCATCACCGAACGCATGATCAATTCCTTCGCGATGCAGTTTGTCGATGGTTGTGATCCCATCGCCCGCATCCGCCAAGCTGAACAGGATGGCGCACTGCAGCCCAAAAGGCGCCCGCGCGTATCGATCGGTGTTGCCGTAACGCTGCATGCCAAGTGCGGCACCTATAAGGCCAGTCTGGTCGACCTGTCGGTTGGCGGGGCCAAGATCGAAACAGAACAGCCGCTGCCGCCGCTTAACGAGATTCAAATTCGCGGTTGGGACCGGGCGCCCATCACTGCCCGCGTCGCGTGGCAAACGAGCACCCAGATTGGCGTGATCTTCGTCCGGAAATTGTCGATTTCCGAACTGCTCACCTGGTCATCCTGATAGACTAAGATGCGGATCGCCGCCTCTCTCTCTACATGCACATTGGCACTTTGTGCGATAATGCATCCGCAGCTTGCCTCAGCCGCTGAAGAGCCGCCACGCCATAACCGCGCCACGCCTATCGTCGCCACGGTCGAGGTCATCGAGATGGCAAAGGTATCGTTTCAGCGCGTTCCGTCTGCCGCAACGGCGGTACACCCCCAGATGCGCAACGCTCCGCGCCAAGGCCAGATCGTTCGCACCTGTGCCGACATCGGCACCGACCAGCGCTGTTTGCTGGTGACTTTCGAATGAAAAGCGCCACCTTCACTTCGGCGATCATCGCCCTGCTGCTAAGCCAGCTGCCGTATGACGCCTTCGCGCAATCGGCGCCCGCGCTTGCTCCCCAGATCCGGCTCACCAGTCGCGTCATTGCCGACCCGCTCGGATCGCTTCGCCCCAAAGCCTTGCCGGGCGCGGTGATTGAATATGAACTGGCGGTTTCGAACGTCGCCCGTGCGACAACGGCAAACAATATCTTTGCAATCACCAGCCCGGTTCCGCCGCAGCTGATGCTGATTGTCGGAATGCCGGATGCAGCACCCGGCGCTGCGTTTGAATTTGTCAATCAAAGCGGTGGTGGCCGCGACGGTTGCAGCATTGAGACATTGGCTTCGTCTGCTGACTGCGTCGAATTCTCTGACAATGGTGGCCGAACCTTCGATTATGTTCCGACTCCGGGCATTGACGGCGTCGACAGCCGCGTGACCCATTTGCGCTTCAAGGTTCGCACAGACGGCGATCTTTCACCCACCGACATCGGCCAATTTTTGCTGCGTTACCGCATGGTTATGGAATGATGATATGAAAAGCTACACATTCGATCAGCCGGATCAGATCACCGGTGCCAACGGTGCGAATCCGCTTACATCGTTATTGTCGAACGTCCTCCACCGCTTCACCGCGATCAAGGGCCGGCAGGAACCGCGACCAACAATTCGTATTTCGAAAACCCGAAGCGACGTTCACCATGTCGAATGTTTTGATACCCTGACGCCGGACCGTATGGAAGACCATATCCCGGCCGCAGCCGGCCTTTTTGGCAATGGCAGCAATGTCGATATCTTCCTTCATGACCAGAGCATCGTGAGCGGCGATATCATCGCGCAGGATGACGCATCCTACACGGTCAACGTCGCAGAATGGACCTATTTCGATAATAATGTCCTCGCCACCATGACGGGGGCAAGCACCGGCAAGAAGGTGCAGAAGATCATGGAACTGGGCGCGGATATATCGGCGCGCTACCAGTCCATACTGGCTGATGCAAAACTGGTCCATTTCAACCGCAAGGGCGCAATCATCGGCTTGGCGCTGCATCTGGATCTTGGTGAGCGCATCCAGCTGGCCTGCAACGACCATCGCCCGATTTGCGGCGTCGTTAAATGGCAGTTCCTCAATCTGGTGGGCCTAGAATTCCTCCGTCCGATGACTGGGCTGGAACGCTCCCGCTGGGTCAGGTGATACACATCATTTGGCCCATCCTGTCCGGATTTTCGGATTGCAGTTTCAGGCGATAGCGCGCACATCGTCGCGCCATGAATGAGCCCAGATACGGCCTGATCGAAGCAGGCGGCACAAAATTCGTCCTCGGCGTGGCCGACGCCAATGGCACCATCCTCGACCGGACGCGCATCCCCACGTTGATGCCCGATGAAACCATTGGCGCGATGCTTGAATGGTTCGGCGCGCGCGGAGCTTATTCCGCTATCGGGCTGGCCACATTCGGCCCGGTCGAGCTTGACCCCGCATCACCGCAATGGGGCCATATATTGAAGACTGCAAAACCCGGCTGGACGGGCGCTGATCTGGCCGGGCCGTTGCGACGTCGTTTCGCCTGCCCGGTGATCGTCGATACCGACGTCAATGGCGCGGCGCTGGCAGAGGCGACATGGGGCGCGGGCAAGGGCGAGCAGGTCGTTCTTTACTTCACCATCGGCACCGGCGTTGGCGGAGGGGCCGTGATCAACGGGCGCACGCTGCGCGGCAAAGGGCATCCCGAAATGGGCCATTTTCGTCTACCGCGCCACCCCGACGATCTGGACTATGCCGGCAAATGCCCCTTTCATGGCGACTGCGTCGAAGGGCTGACGGCCGGGCCTGCCATTTTCGATCGCTGGGGCAAGACGCTATCCGATCTGCCGCCCGATCACCCTGCGCATGATATCATCAGTTGGTACATCGCTCAGCTGGTTGTCAGCATGCAGGCGATTTTCGAACCCGGAAAGCTGATTTTGGGCGGCGGCGTAATGGCGACGCCGGGCCTGATCGATCGTGTTCGCGAAAAAGCCGTGAAACTGGGAGGCGGCTATTTCCGCAGCGATGCATCGACGATGATATCGGCCCCGGGCCTTGGGGATAATGCCGGGCTGATGGGGGCTTTTGCGCTCGCCCAGAGTGCCGCACCGGAATAATCACAAAAGGCCGCAAAGCTGAAGGAATGCTCTTCAGCTGCGCCCCTGCCTATGGGCGATGCGCCCCTGCTTAAACCCGGGCGTCAGCGCCGAGGATCAGTGGATCGTTGCGGCTGATATCGACCGTCGCCTTTGCGATATTGGGCTGCTGGCTGCCGCGATGCTTGAACTTGCCTTCAACCTGACCACCCGGTGCGATCGACAGGCTCTGGTAAAGAACATCGCCGGAAATGCGGGCGCTGGACTCTATTACAAGATCGCCTGCCTCGATCGAGCCATCAACCCTGCCCGAAAGCCGCGCCGTTTCGGCGACAATCTTACCGACGATCACGCTGCCTTCGCCCTGTACGATCGAACCGCAGGTAACATCGCCATGGATCTTGCCATCAATATGCAGGTCGACCTTGGCCGACAGATTGCCGGTGATTTCAACATCCGATGCGATCACCGAAAATGTGTGTCCCGAACCGCGCATATTATTGCGTCCCTGTGGCGGTGACGCCTGTGGGCCGGTTTCCGGCGACGGCTTGGATTTCGAGAACATCGGGATTTGCCTCCAGGAACTTCTTCGGGTTGATTGCGGCACCATTGATGCGCACTTCAAAATGCAGATGCGAACCGGTCGAACGGCCGGTTGAACCCATGCGGCCGATTTGCACCCCCCGCCTCACCTCTTGCCCGATGGACACAGTGAAACCGGAAAGATGCGCATAGCGCGTCACCAGACCGTTGGCATGTGTAATCTCGATGGTCTTGCCATAGCCGCCGTGCCAACCGGCGGATGTGATCTTGCCGTCGGCGGCTGCAAGGATAGGCGTACCGACCGGGCCTTTGAAATCCAGCCCGGCGTGCATTGCGCCCGCGCCGGTAAAGGGATCGGCGCGATAGCCGAAGCCGCTCGACATCAGCCCGATCGCTGCCGGCATGCTGGTGGGAATTCCCGCCAATGCCATTTCCATCGCTTCCATCCGCGCAAGCGCATTCAACATGCGCGTAAAGCGGGGGTCACGGACTTGTTTTTTCTTACTGCTGAAAAAGGGAATGAACGGGCCGCCCATGCCGTCCTTCGCTTCACGGGCGAGTTGATCGGGGTTGAGGCCAAACTGGCGAATCGCGCTTTCCGCCTTTTGCGAACGGGTGATCGCAATCTTGGTCATCCGTTCGACAAAGGCGATCTGCCGGGCTTCGATTTCGGCAAGCCGTGCGGCGCCGGGAACGGCAAGGCCGATCTTTTTCGCGGTTTCGGCTGCGGCACCGCTGGCTTCGGGCGCTGCCTGCTCGGTCGGCATATCACCGAAATGTTCTTCAAAGGCGCGCTCGGTCAATTCCTGCCGGGCCTGCAGATCCTTGGCAACGGCATCCATGTCGCCGCGATATTTCTCGATCCGCTCCTGATCGGTTTCAACCCGTTCCTGTTGCGCGCTGAGCATCATGCGCTCGGATGAAAGGCTGATCTGATTGATCATCATGCCGAGGGTCACAACCAGCCACAGGCCGACGACAGCCGCAGCCGTGCCAGCAACCCGCCGTTGCAATCGGGCAGAGATTTTCAGAAACCGGACCTGACCGTTTGACCGCATGAAAAATTCGCGATCAACGAACCATCCGGCCACCCGGTTTTTCCAACCGGACATACTGGCCTTTAGTGACACGACCCACCCCGTTTATTTCTTGTGGCGGCCGCTTAACAGGTCAATTTGCCGCTGACGAATCATGCGGCGTCGACTCGTGCCGAGTCGGGCGAGTCGTGCGGCGAACCGTTTGCAGACGCGGAAATTTCAGCGGATTTGGCAGTGGGGGGACAGACCGATTCAAATGTAAATTTGTTAAAAATGATGTAATCTCAAGTAATTAATGCGAATCACCAAGGGGCGCGCATCAATTGCTGCAAGCGCGCCGGACTCGCCACTTTCGCTTTGTCCCCGCGGTGGTTAGGGACGGGGTAGATGACCGACACTATCCAGCAGATTGTTTCCGATCTTACGACCCGCGCCCGCGCCGCCGCGCGCACCATCGCCGCGGTCAGCGACGATCAAAAGGCGCAGGCGCTTATTGCGGCTGCCGCAGCCTTGCGGGCGGCCTCTGCAGAGATATTGGCCGCCAATGCAACGGATATGGCCGCCGGCGCAGAACATGGCCTGTCTGCCGCGATGCTCGACCGACTGAAACTGGATCCGGCGAGGCTCGAATCGATTGCCGCAGCGGTTGAACAGGTCGCGCATCTGGCCGATCCGGTTGGTCAGATCATCGATCGCACCGAACGGCCCAATGGCCTTGTCATGGAACGGGTGCGGGTGCCGGTTGGCGTATTGGCGATCATTTATGAAAGCCGCCCCAACGTAACCGCCGATGCCGCAGCGCTGGGTTTGCGCGCGGGCAATGCGGTGATCCTGCGTGGCGGAAGCGAGGCGGTGCACAGCAACCGCGCAATCCATGCCGCCATGATAAAGGGTGTGGTGTCTGCCGGGCTGCCTGCCGATGCCGTGCAGCTTGTCCCGACGCAGGACCGTGCAGCAGTTGGCGCACTGCTGGCCGCACAAGGACAGATTGACATGGTGATCCCGCGCGGTGGAAAGTCACTCGTCGCCCGCGTGCAGGAAGAAGCGCGCGTTCCCGTGCTCGCCCATCTTGACGGTATCTGCCACACTTATGTCCATGCAAAGGCCGACCCTGCGATGGCAGAGGCGATTGTCGTCAATGCCAAGATGCGGCGGACGGGGATTTGCGGCTCCACTGAAACCTTGCTGATCGATCAGGATTATCCTGATCCCGCCGGATTGATTGGCGCGTTGATCGATGCTGGCTGTGAAGTGCGTGCTGACGATATGCTGATGGAAATCGATCCGCGCACCGTTGCTGCCGACGAAGAAGATTGGGGCACCGAATATTTGGAGCCGATCGTGTCGGCCAAGATGGTGTCGGGCGTCGATGATGCCATCGACCATATCGCCCATTATGGATCGCAGCACACCGAATCGATCATCACCGCCGATGATGCCGCCGCAAAGGCGTTTCTGGCGGGTGTCGACAGTGCGATTGTGATGCACAATGCATCTACCCAATTTGCCGATGGCGGCGAATTCGGCCTCGGCGCGGAAATTGGCATTGCCACTGGCCGCCTTCACGCGCGCGGCCCGGTCGCGCTCGAAGGACTGACGACCTATAAATGGCTGGTCCATGGCAATGGGCAGGTGCGGCCCTGACCCTTACCGGACTTCTTGGCGGATCGTTCAATCCGGCGCATGGCGGGCACCGGGCGATTAGCCTTTTTGTGCGTGAAGCGCTGGAACTGGACGAAATCTGGTGGCTCGTATCGCCCGGCAACCCCTTGAAAGCCGACGCGAAAGACATGGCACCGCTGCCCGCACGGCTTGCATCTGCGCGGAAAATGGCCCGTCGCGCGCCGATCCGCGTGACGGCGATCGAGGCTCAAATGGGCACGCGCTATACGATCGACACGCTGCAAAAACTGGTTCGCCGCTATCCTCATCGGCGCTTCATCTGGATCATGGGGGCCGACAATGTGGCAAATTTCACACGCTGGCGGCGGTGGCGCGATATAGCCCGACTAATGCCGATTGCGGTTGTCGCCCGTCCCGGCTATGATGACAGTGCTGTTGCAGGTGCTGCAATGGCCTGGCTCAGGCGTTTCGTCCGGCGTTCGGACCAGCGACTAAATTGGACGATGTGGAGCACACCGGCGCTTGTATTTTTGCGCTTCAGCCCCGATCTCCGTTCGGCCACGGCATATCGCCAGGCCAATCCTGACTGGCATCGCGACTATGAAGGCAAACGCGTCATCGACGGCGTTACCCACAAATCTGTGTATTGAGGAACCATTTTGATCCAACTTGCTACAGTCCCCGCAGGCAAAACCGCCGCCAAAAAGGGACCTGTCCTGCAGCCTGACGAACTGCACCAGCTCATCCTCCAGTCGCTTGACGACGATCAGGCCCAAGAGGTCGTTTCGATCCCGCTTTCGGGCAAAAGCAGCATTGCCGATTATATGGTCGTCGCAAGCGGCCGTTCGAGTCGGCAGGTGGCGGCAATCGCTCAGAAACTGGCCGAGCGGATCAAGAAAGCCGGCCGCAATGCGCATATCGAAGGTCTGCCCAGTGCCGACTGGGTGCTGATCGATGCTGAGGATGTGATTGTCCATCTGTTCCGTCCCGAAGTGCGCAGCTTCTATAACCTTGAACGGATGTGGGGCTTTGGCGACGCGCCAGAAGCAGCGCACGTCTGATCGGGCGGGGTCGACCCTGTTGATCTGAAAGGGGGCGGGGATGCGGCTGCATATCATCGCGCGCGGCAAGATCGGGCGCTCCCCTGAGGCGGATCTGGTTGATCGTTACCTGAAACGGCTGACTTGGCCGCACAAAATCACCGAACTGCCCGATCGCGGCGGCACCTTGCCTGCCGCCGAACGCAACAGCCGCACCGTGCTGCTTGATGAAAAGGGCGCGCAGCTAAGTTCGATGGAATTGGCGCGGCTCATGGAACGCTGGCGCGACGATGGCGTTTCGGAAATCCGCTTTTGCCTTGGCGCTGCCGATGGCTTTGATGATGCGGATCGCGCCGCGGCGGATCAGCTTATCGCTTTTGGCCGGGCGACCTGGCCGCATCTGATCGCGCGTGCGATGCTGGCCGAACAGCTTTACCGCGCAACTTCAATACTTGCCAACCACCCCTATCATCGCGAAGGATGATCGTGATGGGGCGTATGAAAACCATGGGATGCGCTGCCGCGCTGGCGGCACTTCTGGCGTCTGCTGCTGCGGGCCAGAATGATGTTGAGGCGCTGCGCGAGGCGAAGGCCCGCGCTGCCGCGGCCGAGGCGCGCAGCGAGGCGCTGCGTCAGGAAGCGGCGATTGCCGAGGCGGCAACCGACCGGCTGGTTGCCCGGCGTGCGGCGCTCGCCGCTGAAATTGACGCAGCCAGTGCGCAGATCGCCGCGGCACAGGTGCGAATTGCCATTATCGATCGGCGGCAACGCGCGCAGGCAGCGCGGCTGGGCGAGGCCAATGCCCCGTTGCTGCGGCTCAATGCCCTGTTGCAGAATATGACGCGCCAGCCCGTTTCGCTGCTCCTCGCCCGCCCAGGGGACCGGCGCGATTATGTGCGTTTGCGGGCATCGATGGCGTCAATCGAACCAGTCATTGCCGCGCGTACACAGGCGCTCCGCAACCAGATCGCCTTGCAGCGGCAGTTGCAGGCGCAGGAAAAAGTCGCGATCAAATCCTTGCAAAAGGCGCGAGTTGATCTCGCCAACCGGCAGGGTGCACTGGCGGCGCTGGTGCGCAATAATAGGGGTCGCGCGCTTGACCTGACGGCGGGTGCCGCGCTCGAATTTGAACGGGCCATCGGTCAGGGTGAGCGCGCCCGCGACCTGATCGAGCGTATCGATGCCGAACGCGAAAGCGGGCTTAATGCTGCAACGCTCGCCGAGCTGGATGGCCCGCAACCGCGTCCGGGCAGCAAGCCTGCAAAAAGCGCCGCCGCCACCGCCTATCGCTTGCCCGTTGCTGGACGCATCATCTCCGGCTTTGGTGAGCTGAACCCCACTGGATATCGCGAACGCGGCATCCGGCTTGCCGTCGAACCATTGGCGCGTGTCACCGCGCCTGCGGCCGGGCGAATCAGCTTTGCCGGCCAATATCGCAGCTTCGGCAATATTGTGATCATCGAACATGGTGGTGGCTGGGCGACGCTGGTTGCCGGGCTGGAAAGCCTTGCTGTTGAGGCGGGCTCCCGCGTAGATCAGGGCGCATCGCTGGGCACGGCCGCCGGAACTGATGCTGAAATCATGGTCGAATTGCGCCGCAATGGCCGCCTGATCGATCTTGCCACCCTGCTCGGTTGAGCGTGCGCGACCGATGCAGTAGGCGTCTGTCGTTATTCAACTCTTTTTCGTGGTAAATGCGCTTTTACGGATGCAGGCTGTCAGCCTATAACCCGTGATGGATCAGTATTTCAGGAAAGTTCGCACATGAAGAACAAGCTGCTCATCACCGGCATCGGCGCATTCGCGATCGGCGCGCTGGCCAGCCCCTCGCTGGTTGCACAGCAGCGCAAGGATGATCCGCTGCGCGACATGGACGAATTCATCGCCGTCTATAAAAAGGTGAAGGCCAATTATGTCGACAAGGTCGATGACGAGCAGCTGATGAAGGGCGCGATTCAGGGCATGCTCAACACGCTCGATCCGCACAGCGCCTTTCTCGATGAAAGCAATTTCCGCGACCTGCAAACCCAGATTGATGGCGAATATGGCGGGCTTGGCTTGTCGGTGACGCTTGAAGATGGCGCGGTGAAGGTGATTGCGCCAACCGCCGATACCCCTGCCGACAATGCGGGGATCAAGGCGGGCGATTATATCACCCACCTCGACGGTGAATTGATCGTCGGCGGTACCATTGATGATGCGGTGAACCGCATGCGCGGCACGCCGGGCACTTCGATCAAGCTGACCATTTTCCGCCCCGGCCGTGACGAGCCCTTTGACGTGACCGTCACCCGCGCGATCATCGACTTGAAGCCCGTGAAATGGGAGGTAAAGGACCGGATCGGCGTGATCACCATCACCGGCTTTTCCGAACAGACCGGTGAGGATGTCGTCTCGGCGATCAAGGGTATTGAACGGCAATTGGGCGGCAAGCCGCAGGGCTATATTGTCGATCTGCGTTCCAACCCGGGTGGTATATTGGAAGAGGCCGTCAAGGTTTCCGATGCCTTTCTGGATAAGGGCGAAATCGTATCCGAACGTGGCCGCGATAAGGTGGTCGTCGGGCGTTGGTTCGCCGAAAGCCAGGTTAAGGGCGACGTGACTGGGGGCAAGCCTGTGATTGTTTTGATCGATGCCGGTTCGGCATCGGCATCTGAAATCGTTGCTGGCGCGTTGCAGGATCAACGCCGGGCGCTGGTTATGGGCGAACGCAGTTTCGGCAAGGGTTCGGTACAGAATCTTTTGCCGCTGTCGCGCGAAACCGGATTGCGGCTAACCGTTGCACGCTATCACCTGCCTTCGGGCCGGTCGGTGCAGGAAGGCGGCGTGAAGCCCGATATCGCGGTGCCCCAGATTTCCGACCCTGATTACCGCAAGCGCGTTGCCGTGCGCGAATCTGATCTGCGCCGCCATCTGGTGAATGAAAACATCGCCGACGACAAAAGCCTTGAAGACGATATGAAGGATGATCCGCGTTTTGCGCTTTCGGCTGAAGAGCTGAAAAAGCAGGGTATCGAGGATTTCCAGCTGCATTATGCGATGCAGACGCTCGCCCGACTTGGCAAAAGCACGCGATTTGCAGGTGCACAGGCAAGGCCGGCCCAGCGCAATTGACCATTTTCCCTTTTCGCAAGCGGGAAGGAGATAAAGTCAAACGCCATTTCGCTTTGCCGCATCGGTCCATATTGCTAATCAGCTTGGCATGACCGGTTTTGATCGCGCGCGCTGGTTGGCGCTCCTCATCCCTGCAGGGCTTCTGGCAGGGGCCTATGGCTCGCAATATTTGGGCGGGCTCTATCCGTGCGAAATGTGCTGGTGGCAACGCTGGCCGCATTTTGCGGCACTGCCCTTTGCGCTTGGCGCATTCCTGCTTCCCGGCGATGGTCTGCGCCGCATTCTGGTCGCACTCGCCGCGCTGGCGGTTCTTGTCAGCGGCTTGATCGGTGGCTTTCATGCCGGGGTCGAATATGGCTGGTGGGAAGGCATCACCACCTGTTCAACGACCGTGCAGGCGGCTAGCGGCAAGGATGTGCTTGATGCCATATTGAATGCTCCGCTGATCCGCTGCGATGTTGCGCCCTGGACGCTGTTCGGAATTTCGCTTGCCGGGTATAATTTCCTCATTTCATGCGGCGGCGCCCTGACGGTGTTTGGACTGCTGGCAAAAGGAAAAGGCGCATGATCGGCAATCGAGCGGCGGAACTGGACCGGATGATCCGGGTCGATCAGGCCGGTGAATATGGCGCGACGCGCATCTATGCCGGGCAATTGGCGATGTTTGGCGATCGTCATCCGGCGGGGCGTGAGATTGCCCATATGGCCGAGCAGGAAAAACGCCATCTCGACGCTTTTGAAAAGCTGATGGCCGAGCGCGGTGTGCGCCCGACGGCGCTTCAGCCGATCTGGAATGCCGCCGGCTTTGCGCTGGGCGCGGTCACCGCCGCGATCGGGCCCGAAGCGGCAATGGCCTGCACCGTTGCCGTCGAAACCGAGATTGACCGCCATTATCGCGAACAGCTGGAGGAGCTTGGAGACAGCGATCCGGCGCTATCGGCGATGATCGACGAATTCCGCCTTGAAGAGCTGGAACATAAGGACACGGCGCTTGCCGCCGGCGCGGAAAATGCGATTGCCTATCCGTTGCTCAGCGCGGCGATCCGCCTTGGCTGCCGCGCTGCGATTGCCGTTTCAAAGCGGATTTGATCTCGATCATTGGATTGCGAATTTCATTTCCTATTCATCCAGCGCAGCCTAGGCTTGCGCCAATGATATGGAGACCATCGATGATTGATCGCACCCTTTTGATGTTCGGAACCGCGCTTGCATTGGTCGCAAGCCCGTTAGCGGCGCAGAGCGAAGGCACCGCAGGCACGACTCAGGCCGCAACCGATGCTGACGCTGAAAAGATCAACATGGTAATTGTCTATGGCGACGATGAATGTGCGCAGAGCACCGACGACCAGATCAATGTCTGCGCCCGCCTTTCGGAGGCAGACCGTTATCGTATCCCGACCCAGCTACGCAGCGATCCCAACGATCCGTCAAAAGAGGCATGGACGAACCGGGTGCTCGCCTATGAATATGTCGGCCGTGAAGGCACGACGAGCTGTTCGGCAACCGGCGGTGGCGGCTTTACCGGCTGCGGGCTGAAGCAGATCGACGCTGCCTATGCCGAAAAGAAGGAAGACCCCGGCCTCGCCTTTGGCCTCATGATCGCGGCCGAGCGTAAGAGGCGGCTTGCCGCGATTGATGCCGAGGCGGAACTGGTCGAGCAGCGCGTGCAGCAGTTTGAAAAGGAACGGGCTGAACGCGAAGCCAGGCAGGCTGAACAGCCCGTCGAGGCTGAAACCGTCGAGCCGCTTCCCCAGCCGCAATGACTTATCCTCCCCCTTCCTTAGGAATGGGGAGGAATTGCCTTATTTGCTCAACAGATTCTGCTGCCAGAAAATCAGCGACGTCCAGAACTGGTAGTCGGCATTTTCCTTTTTCGCGAAACCATGTCCTTCATTGGCGCCAACAAGGTGCCATGCCGTGGCGCCGCGTTCGCGGATCGCCTTGACGATTTGGTCGGCTTCGGACTGCGGCACGCGCGGGTCGTTGGCACCGGTGACAACCATCATCGGCTTTTCGATTTCGCTGACTCGGGTCAGCGGTGAAATCTCGATCAGCTTTGCGCGCTGCTTGGGATCGCGCTCGTCGCCATATTCGACGCGGCGCAGATCGCGGCGATAGCTTTGCGTATTTTCAAGGAAAGTGACGAAGTTGGAGATGGCGACGATGCAATTGGTCGCACGCAGCTTTGTCTTGAACTGGACCGCAGCGGCATAGCACATATAGCCGCCATAGGAGCCGCCCGTCAGGCCGAAGCTGCCGGCATCCAACGCGGGATCCTTGGCCAGCGCATCGAGAAAGGCACCCATGTCCTTCACCGAATCCTCCCGCTTGAACGGCCCATTGTCGAGGCTGACAAAAGTCTTTCCATAACCGGTCGAGCCGCGGACATTGGGGAAGAAGATCGCAACGCCCTTTTCGTTGAGCAGATAATTGTTGCGACCAAGGAAGCCTGGTCGTGATTGCCCTTCGGGCCCGCCATGGACATTCATGATCATCGGCCGCTTGCCCGGGAACTTTGCCGGATCGGGGCGATAGAGGAAGCCGGAGACTTCAAGCCCGTCAAAGCTTTTGATTTTTACCAGTTCGGGCTCGCTATTTTTGGTGACGTCCAGCCCACCGGTTTCGCTTTCGGTCCAGCGGGTGACGGCCATCGTCTTGGGGTCAACCGAATAGGCGTCGGCTGCGCTGCGGGCCGAGGTGAAGGTGATGCCAATCTCGCCCCATTCAGAAATTTCGAGCCCGCCAATAATGCCGGCTGGAAGGCTGTCGACGGTGCGCACCTGATCGGTTTTGGGATCGAGCAGTTTCAGCTTCGCCATCCCGGCTTCGTTGGTGACATAGGCGATGAAGCTGCCGTCCGGCGCGATGTCGAATGTGTCGACGTCCCAATTTTCCTTCGGGCCACGCGGCGTGAATTTGCCGGTTTTCCTATCGAGCGTTCCCAGCCGTTGGAAGTCAGCGCCTTCGTCCGATGTCACCCACAGGCTGCCATCGGGGGCGAATTGCGCGCCTCCATAAGCGATGTCTTTTTTCGGATCGCCGATCGGCGTCATCACGCCGCTGGCAAGATCGAGCATGTATAAATCGGTGTTGGTGACCGAGACATAACTGCCGACAACCGCGCTTTTCTTGTCGGGTGCAAAGGCAGCCAGCGACCAGCCGCCGCCCTTCACCTCTGCGACCATCCGCGCGGTCGATGGGTCGCGTGGGTTCATCACATAAAGGTCGGTATCGGTGCCGTTACGTTTGGTTGAGCTATAGGCGATGAGTTCACCATCATCACTCCAGGCGCTCAGGCTGTTGCGGCTCTGGCTGTCGGTCAGCATCGTCAACTTGCCGTCTTTCAGTGTATGGATCTGAAAGAATTCGTTGCCGCCAATATCTTTTTGGGTGACGAACACATCGCCGGTCTTGGGTGCCCAGCTGCCATTGCCGACAGGTTCTGCCTCAAAACTGACCTGTTTGCGCATCCCCATCGGCTGCGCCACCAGATGCAATTGCGCGGTATTGGCAAAGCGCGTTGCAATCATCATCCGCCGTTCGGTCGGGTGCCAGCCGACAAAACCGGCGGTGCGAAATTCCATATAGGGCCGGGTTTCGGCGGCGAGTTCGGCGGGAACTTCTGGCATTCCATCCGCGATCAACGCGGCCGGTTTCGGAACGGTTGGAACCACAGGCTGTTCCTGTGCAAGCACAGGGGCAAGCGGCAAGGCAAGTGCGGCGATGGCGGCAAGATAACGCATGGCGGGCAGATCCTCCTCAGATTATTGCTGACTAGCGCCTAGGACAGGCGGAGACGCTGCGCAACGCCTGGCTTCGATCAACGGCCGCCGGTATTCGACAAGGCATTCAGCTTCTCGTTGACGCAGGCTTCAAGCCGCTTATGGGCTGCGCAATGAAAAATGCGGGGCGTGCGTCCGTGGGGCGATTGGCATGGGTCATTGCGATTGCGGGAAGCTGTGCGCCCGTACCGCTGCTTGCCCAGCGGACAGAGGAAAATGCCGTTACCCAGTCAGGCGACGCATTCGGACGCTCGGTCGGCAGTGAACGGGTCGGGCTGTATAGCCAGGATGATGTCCGGGGGTTTGATCCGATCGACGCCGGCAATGCCCGGATTGAGGGCCTGTATTTCGACCAGCAAGATCGCGTCCCCCAGCGGCTGCAAAGCGGCAGTGTCATCCGCGTCGGCATCAGTGCCCAGCGTTATCCTTTCCCCGCCCCTACCGGGATCGTCGATTATGCCCTGACGCTGCCTGGTGAGCGGGCGCTGGCAACGATAGAGATGGAGCGGGGCCCCTTTGGCGGCTTTGCAGGCGCGCTTGAGGTGGAAATTCCGATTGCGAACGGCCTTGGCATCGCCGGCGGCGTCGGTGGGCGCAACCAAATCCGACCCGAAGGCGGCCGCAACCGCTTTCGCAATTTCGGTGTCGTCATGCAGTGGCAACCATCCCCTGACGCCCGTCTGATTGCCTTTGGCGGCGGCTATTCCAACGCTGGTGATGAGGCGCGGCCCACGCTTTTCCTCTCTGGCGATGCGCTTCCCGTGCATGTTCCACGCCAACGCTATCTTGGGCAGGAATGGGCGGAACGCAACAATCTCAGTCGCACCTTCGGGTTGATCGCCAATCTGCCGATTGGCGCTTTTCGCATCGATGCCGGTCTTTTCCAGTCGAGCCGTATGACCGGCAATGCTTTCGCCGACATCCTCACCGGTGTGACGCCCGATGGCCGCTCGGCGGCGCGCTTCATCATAGCGGATGGGAATAATGAAGACCGCTCGTTGTCGGGCGAAGTGCGCCTGTCACGTAGCTGGCAGTCGGGTGCATTCAGCCATAAAGTCGCGGTGTCGCTGCGCGGGCGCGACAAGCAGCGCCTGTTCGGCGGCACGCAGCGCATCGCGCTTGGCCCCAGCAGCGCGATTGCGCCCGATCCACGCCCGCGCCCATTGATCGGCGTGGGACCGGAAAGCCGCGATACCGTTGAGCAACTGACCTATGGCGCAGCCTATAGTCTTGACTGGCAAGGGCGTGGCTCAGTTGACCTTTCACTGTCGCGCAGCCGTTATCGCAAGGCGATCGACTTTGCCGATCTCTTGCGTCCCGATATCGCGGTTCGCGACGATCCCTGGCTGGCAACGGCCACCGGATCTCTGATCTTAGCGCGGAAATTGGCGCTTTATGGCGGTTATGTCCGCGGGCTTGAAGAGGCGCCGATAGCGCCCGAAATCGCCATCAACCGCAATGAGGCGCCGCCCGCAACGCGCACCCGCCAGATGGATTTCGGGCTTCGCTATGCTGTGAGCGATCATATGAACCTCATCGCCGGACTGTTTTCGGTGAAAAAGCCTTATTTCAATCTTGATACCAGCAATCGCTTTCGTGAACTGGGCAGCGTCGACAATCGCGGGGTGGAGGTGTCGCTTGCGGGCTCGGTCGCACCAGGCTGGTCGCTGGTCGCCGGTTCGATCTTCATCGATCCGAAAATCGGGGGGGAAGCCGTGCGCACCCGGCAGATTGGCGATCAGCCAGTGGGCTCGTTACGTCGCCGTTCGATCGTCAATCTCGATTGGCGTCCTGCGGCAGGGCATAGCCCCTTGTCGCTCGACTTTGCGCTCGAAAGCCTGTCGGCGCGGATGGCCAATGCGGCCAACACGTTGGAGGTTGGGCCGCGCGAGGCCCTTAATGTCGGGGGGCGCTACCGTTTCGCGATCGGGTCGCACAAGGCGTTGCTACGCGGGCAGGTCACAAATCTGTTTAACGATTATGGCTGGCAAGTGTCGTCAAGCGGGGGCTTTACGGCATCGAGCAGCCGGACCTGGACGCTGCAATTGGTCGCCGACATCTGAGCCAGCACGGGGCCCGGGCATTAGTCGAGTAATAGTCCCCGCATGATCAGGCCGATCGTATGTTCGCGATAGGCGTCGCGCATCTCCTGACTGATGTCTGCTTGGTCATAACAATGGCGCAGCACAAGCCGCGCGGCGAAAAAGCGGTCGGCCGCGCCTGTGACGGAAAAATAGAAAAGCTGCGGATCAACGGGACGGAACTTGCCCGCCTTTACGCCTTCCTCGATAAGCTTTTCATAGGCGCGTGAAATAGGTTTCAGATAGCGTTCGGCGATCCGTGCTGCCTCAACCGGCGCGCTATCGCGGATCATCCGCATCATCAGCCGGTTCAGATAGGGGAAGGTATAATAGGTGTCGATTACGCCGCTGATATGGCGGCGCAATTTCTCCTCCGGTGGCATGTCCTTGGCAACCAGCGCACCCAGATCGGTAACGATCTTGCCCATGTTGCGATCAAGCAGGGCAGACATCAGGCCGTTCTTGTTGCCGAAATAATATTTGACGAGCGCGCTGTTCAGCCCGGCACGCAGCGACAGTTCAGAAAGCGACAGGTCGATGGTGTCGCCCTCGCGCATGATGTCGCTTGCCGCGTCGAGCAATTGTTCGCGTGCACCAACTGTCAGGTCGTTAACGGGCGCATCGGTGCCGGTTACGCTATTGGAACCGCTGCTTGCCACGGTCTTTCTCCCCCGGAAATTTCATCGTTCCGCCCCCAACCCTCACTTTGGAAGCAGACCGATCACTTATATACCGGTTCTTCCCACCAAGGAAAGAAGTCCGGCATGTCGGCAGACACCTTGTCGGGATAGGCAGGCGGGCGCTTCTCAAGGAAACTCGCAATACCTTCCTTTGCATCCCCCGAGCGTGACCGGCGATAGATGGCGCGGCTGTCGATACGATGTGCGTCCATCGGGTGCGGCATCGCCGCATTGCGCCACAGCATCTGCCGCGTGAGTGCGATTGAAACAGGGGCGGTATTGTCGGCAATTTCGCGCGCCAGTTTGCGCGCCTCTGCCAAAAGCTGGTCAGCAGGGTGGACCGAGCGGACAAGGCCGCCCGCCAGCGCTTCCTGCGCGTCGAATATGCGGCCGGTATAGCACCATTCCAGCGCCTGTTGCATGCCCACCAGTCGCGGCAGGAACCAGCTCGATGCTGCCTCAGGAACGATTCCACGACGGGCAAAGACAAAGCCGAAACGCGCCGTTTCGCTCGCAAGGCGGATGTCCATCGCCAATTGCATCGTCACGCCAATGCCGACTGCGGCACCGTTGATCGCTCCAATTACCGGTTTCTTGCACTGGTAGATGCGCAATGTCAGCATTCCGCCACCGTCGCGTACACGGCTGTCCGACAGGTCGGCGACCGTTTCGCCGCTGGCGAAAACCTGTTTCCCATCTTCGGGGGTCAGGTCGGCACCTGCGCAAAAGGCGCGGTCACCATGCCCCGTAACGATCACAGCACGCACCGCGTCATCGGCGTCGATCGCGTCAAAGGCGGCGATCATCTCGTCCATCATGATGTTGGTGAACGCGTTCATTTTGTCGGGACGGTGCAGCGTGATCGTCGCGATCCCGTCTTCGACATCGTAGCGGATCTGGGTGTAGTCGGTCATTTGGCCTCTCCTCCAGCGAATGCCCTTCCGAATGCCTGAAGGGTGAGGGAGGGGCAAGCTTTGTCCGGCCAAATGCCGGGGCGTGCTTTTACCGCCCTCCCTATCCCCTCCCGCATGCGGGAGGGGTTTGATGGATCAACGCGGTGCCATGCGAATGGCGCCGTCAAGGCGGACGTCTTCACCATTGAAATAGCTCGTCTCGATCATGCACATGGCGAGCTTTGCATATTCTTCCGGCTGGCCAAGGCGCTTCGGATAAGGGACCGACGCGCCAAGGGCGTCACGCACATTTTGCGGCGCACCGGCGAGCAGCGGCGTATCGAAAATGCCGGGCAGGATGGTGTTGACGCGGATCGCCTCTCCGGCAAGATCGCGTGCGATCGGCAGGGTCATGCCGACAACGCCAGCCTTTGACGCCGAATAGGCGGCCTGGCCCATCTGTCCGTCTTCGGCCGCGACGCTGGCGGTGTTGACGATCGCGCCGCGATCGCCATCGGCCTGCGGTTCAAGTGTCAGCATGCCGGCCGCCGATTTGGCGATGCAGCGGAAGGTGCCGATCAGGTTGATCTGGATGATCCAGTCGAAGGCGGAAATCGGGAAATGCTTGACCGAGCCATCTTCCTTTGACCGGCTGGCAGTCTTGATCGCATTGCCAACGCCAGCGCAGTTTACCAGAATGCGTTCCTGGCCATGCGCCTCGCGGGCCTTGGCAAAGGCAGCATCGACTTCTTCGTCGCTGGTCACATTGACCTTGCAGAACACACCGCCCAGTTCAGCGGCAAGGGCAGCGCCCTTTTCTTCGTTAAGATCGAAAAGCGCAACCTTTACGCCCTTCGCGGCCAGTGCGCGTGCGGTAGCGGCACCCAAGCCGGATGCGCCGCCGGTGACGACCGCTGCAACGGATGAATCGAGTATCATTGGTATCTCCTTTAGTTTGTCTGCCCCTCCCGCGCGCGGGAGGAGAGAATCAAGTCAAAGCCGCTCGATGATGGTGACGTTGGCTTGGCCGCCGCCTTCGCACATCGTCTGCAGGCCATATTTTCCGCCGGTCGCGTCGAGCACGCCGAGCAAAGTTGCCATCAGCTTGGTGCCTGAAGCGCCCAAGGGATGGCCAAGCGCGATTGCGCCGCCATGCATGTTGAGGCGATCATGCGATGCACCCAGATATTTCATCCATGCCAGCGGCACCGGCGCGAAAGCCTCATTAACTTCATAGGCGTCGATATCTTCAATCTTCATACCAGCCTTTTTCAGCGCCTTTTCGGTGGCGAAGAGGGGTTCTTCGAGCATGATGACCGGATCGCCTGCAGTCACCGAAATATGGTGGATGCGCGCGCGGGGCGTCAGGCCATGATCTTTCAGCGCCTGTTCGGAAACAATCAGCGCGGCCGAGGCGCCATCGCAAATTTGTGAGCTGGAGGCTGCGGTGATCGCGCCACCTTCCTGAAGCAGTTTGACGCCGGCAATGCCTTCCAGCGTCGCGTCGAAACGGATGCCTTCATCGACAAGGTGGATTTGCTTGCCTTCGGGGGTTTCAATCTCGACGCCGATGATCTCGCGCTTGAAATGGCCAGCTTCGGTTGCTGCCTTGGCGCGCTTGTGGCTTTCAAATGCATAGGCATCGAGATCGTCCTTGGTGAAGCCATGCTTCTTGACGATCATTTCGGCGCCGACGAACTGGCTGAACATGATGCCGGGATATTTTTCCTCAAGGCGGGGCGATTTGTAATGGCCGAGGCCATCCTTCATGAACAAGGTCGCGACCGCGCCCATCGGCACGCGCGTCATGCTTTCGATGCCGCTGGCAAGGACGATGTCCTGCGTGCCCGACATCACGGCTTGGGCAGCGAACATCATTGCCTGCTGCGATGAACCGCACTGGCGGTCGATCGTGACGGCAGGAATGCTGTCAGGCAATTTCGATGCGAGCACGGCGTTGCGGCCAAGGTCCATCGTCTGCTGGCCACCCTGCGATACGCAGCCGGTGATCACATCGTCGATTGCGGCCGGATCGAAATCATTGCGGTCGGCAATTGCATCGAAAACGGCGGCACCAAGATCAACCGGGTGCACACCGGCAAGCTTGCCGCCGCGCTTGCCACCGGCAGTGCGGACGGCATCGACAATATAGGCTGTGGCCATGAGGAAACTCCTTGTGGAATGGTTTAATCGAGCGATTAAAGCGAGTCATCCCAAGGGTCAATGGCAATAGCGAACATGGCTCCGGCCGAACCGGACGATCAGCCTTTCAGCCGATGGATCGCGGCTTTTGTGGCGCGCGCATAATTGCCCCAGCGATAACGGTAGGTGCCGATAAAGTGGAGGAAGGCGGGATCATCCGGCATCGGTTCGTCCCAATGGTTGATGTACCGGTCATAGGGTAGTTGCAGAGGATCCGGATCGTTGGCGATCACCCAGTTGGATGCAACCTGTTCGCTGCCCCATTGCCGCCAGATGTCGCCCAGCCGTTCGTCCATCGCCGCGCTGAACTGGGCCACGGTGGCCCTGCCGTCATCGCTGCGAGCGAAGCCTGCAAAGCCGGCACAACCCCGAATATAGCGGCTGCGATCGCTATCGGGCAGCGTCTTCATTGCTGCCTCCGCCTGCGCCTGTACATGATCAGTCGTCGGGCCCTTGGCATGGAAGATGTGGGACAGTTCAGCGGCACTGCGAAACCCATATTGCGCCTCGTCCACGCCGCCCGCCAAAGTGAAGCTGCGATTGGCATCGATTGCCGCCGCAACTTCCGGAACCGGGCCTGTCGTTACCGTGTCGGAATCGAGCTGGATAACATAATGGTCGCTACGCAGATCGAGGATCGAGATCAGCCGTTCCCAGCAATTGTTGCGCGGGCAGGGTGTGGTGTCGACCTTGGCCTTGTCGAGGATGTGTGGATTACCGCAATGGAGGGCCAGCACGTCCCGATCTTCAGCGGTCAGCGTGCCATCGTCGAGCAGTACAACCTTGCCGCGCGGCAGATGGTGGTGGAGCGATTTGGCCGCAACAAGATAGGGCAGCAAGACTGCGGTGCCGATCATCGAAAACAGGATCAGCCCGTCATCCTGCGGGGCAATCGGGGGGGTATTTAATATGCCTTGCGCGGCGCGTTCATGCGCCCAGCCGCCGGCCTTGCGGCTTATCGCCTCGATAAATTCCATCAGTTTCAACCGGTCCCTTTCCCGCGTTCCCCGTGCGGCTTAGGCCAATCTCTAGGTCGAAGCCATTTCGACTTGATTAATAGGTTGAGGTTTTACACGTGCGGCGACAAGCGATCCCGCAACAATCAATGCGGTACCCGCAATGGTCCACACGGTGACCGGCTCGGTGAAGAACAGCCAGCCGAAAATCGCGGCCCAGATAAAGCCGGTATATTCGACCGGAATAAGGACTTGCGCCTCTGCGCGTGCATAGGCCCAGCTTAAAAGCAGCAGCGAAAGGATCGCGAGGAGCGCCGCGCCGCTCAATATCGGTAGCTTTGCCATCGGCAGGGGTTCAAGCAGCCAAGGTGCGGCCAGCGCGAGGATCGATGCCGTGAGCAAATTCTGGAAAAAGGCGATCTCAATCGGTCCAGCAATCTGTGCCTGCTGCCGTGCAAGGATCAGATTATAGGCAAAGACAACCGCAGAAAACAGCACCGCCGCCACCCCCCAAAGCGCTTCGCGGCTGTAATGGCCGCTGAATTTGCCAAACAGGATCACGGCAACGCCTGCCAATCCGGCGACTGACGCGATGATTGCCTCTCGCCCGATCTTCTCACCCAGCAGAATGGCCGCAAGGAACAGCGCGATTACCGGCGCGATGAAGGACAGGCCGATCGCCTCGGCTAAGGGAAGGCGCGCGATCGCCCAGAAAAAGCTGATCGCCATGATGGCGACAATCAGACTGCGCCAGGCATGGAGCCGCAATGCGCTTCGGTCCGGCCACCCCTGCCGCGCGAAGAGGAACAGTGCGCCGGCAAAAATGGCACCGGCCATGTTGCGCCAAATCACCGCATTATAGGCCCCCAAGGCGATCGAAAGATCCTTCATCGCTACATCCATCAGCGAGAAAAAACCGATTCCGGCGGCGGCAACGGCAAAGGCGGTGGCGGGGCTGGTTGTGCGGTGCATCCTCGCCCGCTTAAGGCGATGCGGCGCCACTGTCACCACAGCAATTCGATACGCAGCCGGAAGGCCGACGCGGACCGGCTTGCCCCAAAGGCCTTGCTGCGATAAAGCGGGCAGGCAAAATGGACCCTGCACCTTTTCCCTGGATAGACGTTGTCATCATTCTCGCGCTGATCGGGCTGAACGGCCTGTTCGCCATGTCGGAACTTGCCATTGTCTCGTCCCGCCCCGCGCGCTTGCAGGCCATGGCCGATGCGGGCAGCAGCGGCGCGGCTACCGCGCTTGAGCTGTCCAAGGATCCGGGCAAATTTCTGTCGACGGTGCAGATCGGGATAACGCTGATCGGGATTATCGCCGGTGCCTATTCGGGGGCCAGCCTAGGCGGTCCGACAGGGGAAAGGCTTGCCGCCTTGGGTGCCAATCGCGAATGGGCCGATACGCTGGGCTTTGGCCTGGTCATCGGGCTGACAACCTATGCCTCTTTGGTGGTTGGCGAACTGGTGCCGAAGCAATTGGCGTTGGTTGCACCTGAACGGATTGCGCGGACGGTCGCGCGGCCGATGCTGTGGCTCGCCTGGATTGCCGCGCCTTTTGTGTGGCTGCTTGATGCCTCCAGCAGCATTTTCTTCCGCTTGCTCGGCCTCGACAGAGATAATCGCGATGCCCTGACGACCGAAGAACTCAAGGTCGTTTTTACCGAAGCCACGCATGCCGGTATCATCGAAGAACATGAGCATAAGGTAATTTCTGGCGTGGTCCGGCTTGCCGACCGGCCAGTGCGCGAAGTCATGACGCCGCGGACCGTAGTCGACACGATTGCCGCCGATGCCAGCGCCGAAACTATCCGCGACCGCTTGCTCAATTCGCCGCATACAAGGCTGCCGGTGATGGGGGATAGTGTCGATGACATATTGGGCGTGGTGCAGGCGCGCGATATCGTTGCCGCCCAGATAGAGGGTCGTCCGCTGGAACTGCGCATGATGATGCGCAAGGCAGAAATCGTTCCGGACCAGCTTGACGCAATGGATGCGCTCGAAATTCTGCGCCGGTCAGAAGTGCCGATGCTGCTTGTCCATGACGAATATGGCCATTTCGAAGGGATTGTGACGCCCAACGACCTGCTGGCGGCAATCGCGGGCGAATTTGCGTCGGATCAGGAACAAGGAAGCGCTGCCAATATCGTCACGCTCGACGACGGCTCGATGCTGATCGATGGCGGGATGGCGGCCGACGCCATGGCGCAGGCGCTGGACATCCCGCTTCCCGAAGATCGTGATTATGCCACCGCCGCCGGCCATGTGCTCCACATCCTGCGCCATTTGCCGGAAGAGGGTGAGGCCTTCACCGACAGCGGCTGGCACTTTGAAGTGGTCGACATGGACGGTCGCAAGATCGACAAGCTGCGCGTGCGCCGGATGAATAGCGACCGGTAAGTCCGGGCACCGCTAAGGGTGCCCCTTCGCTCTGCGCGTTATTCAGCCTTTTGCGATTTCGCTGCCCAGCGAACCATATTTCTTTTCAAATCCGGCAATGTCACCGGCGCTCAACAGCTTGGCCTGATCGACCCAATTGTCACGTTTGATGCGGCCGGCAAAAGCGCCCAGCTTTGAATCGATTTCGGTGACATCGGCAGCCGACCATGTTGCAATCTGTTCAAGGCTGGTCACGCCCATTGATTGCAACAAGGCCACCAGTTTCGGGCCGACACCCTTCAGCAGTGCAATGTCATCCGGAATTTGTGGTGCTGCCGGAGCAGTTTTTACCGCCGCTGCCGGCTTAGGCGCTGGCTTTTCCTTGGCCGGTGCCGCAGCCTTTGCGGCGGTCGCTGCTTTTGGCTTAGCGGTTGCAGTGGCCGGTTTTGCAGCCGGTTTTGCGGCCTTGGCCGTCTCGGCAGCGGCCGGCTTGGGCGCAACCTTTTTCGCTGCAGCCTTGGGCGCTGCCTTGGCGGCGGCCGGCGCCTTCTTGGCCGGTTTTGGAGCGACAGCTTTGGCGACCTTTGCAGGTGATTGGGCGACGGGTTCCGGCTCGGGCGCAGGCGATATTTCGCGCGGCGCAATCGGCTCTGCCGGTTTCTCGATCCGGGGCGGCTCGGCCTTTTTGCGGGGCCAGGCAAAATACAGAATGGCAACCAGCGCCAATGCGACAACAATGAAAATCAAGATATTCGAATCCATCGGACTTCCCCTCAAACCTCGGGCCCGCCATGGCGTCTGCCCGTAAAGTCGGTGCGCAAGATGCGCGGCAATTCCCTCAATCGCACCTTAGCCAGCCTGTTTGCGCTGTCCAGTGGCCGTTTCAACGGACATGGTCGACCAGATGTCGTGCGGTGCGAAGGTCGCAGCCCATCCGTTCCCGCACGACTTTAACCGCGTCAATCGCCCTGCCTTCGGCGCGGTAGCGTAGTACAATCGCCCGCAATTCAGGCGGTAACTCAATAGGTGCGATCGGCGGCGGCGGCGCAGACACCCGCCCTTTCCGGCGCATCAGCATAAAACAGGCGCCAAAGCCTGCCACGACCCCCAAGACAAAGGCGACCCAGTCAAAAACGGGATCACCGGCCATTTCAGCCTGCTGCCTTTTCGCGCGCGACCTCGCGCCAGCCAATGTCACGGCGGCAGAAACCCGTCGGGAAATCGATGGCATCGACCGCGGCATAAGCCGCTGCCTGTGCGGCGGTGACCGATTGTCCATGTGCAGTAACGTTCAATACGCGGCCACCATTGGCGACAAGCTGTCCGCCGTTGAGTGCGGTTCCGGCATGGAATATCTGTGCGGCGCCGATATCGCCAATTGCGATGGCGCCGCCCTTTTCCGGGGTGCCGGGATAGCCCTTGGCTGCCATTACGACCGTCAGTGCCGTGTCGGGTGAAAGTTGCGGGCGCTCAATCGCCGCAAGCCCGTCTGCGCTAGCCGCTGCAAGCAACAGCCGGGCAAGGTCGCCTTTGAACCGCAGCATCAGTACCTGGCATTCGGGATCGCCGAACCGGCAATTATATTCGATCAGTTTCGGGCCTTGGTCGGTCAGCATCAGGCCTGCAAAAAACACGCCCGAATAAGCGCGACCATCGCGTGCCATGGCCTTCACCGTCGGGTGAATGATCCGGTCCATCACCTCAGCTTCAAGCGCGGGGGTAAAGACCGGGGCTGGTGAATAAGCACCCATGCCGCCGGTATTAGGGCCGGTATCGCCATCGCCAACCCGCTTATGATCCTGCGCAGACCCAAAGGGGATCACATGGGCGCCGTCGCTGATCGCAAAGAAGCTGACTTCTTCGCCGGTCATAAATTCCTCGATCACGACCTCGGCACCGGCATCGCCGAAACCGCCACCGAACATGGTTTCAATGGCGTCCTGTGCCTGCGCATCGGTTTCAGCGATGATTACGCCCTTGCCCGCGGCAAGACCATCGGCCTTGATCACCACGGGCAGGCCAAAGCGCGCCAAATCGGCAAGTGCGGCTGCCTTGTTGCTATGCCGCGCATAGGCAGCGGTCGGTATGCCTTCGCGCGCGCACAGATCTTTGACGAAGCCCTTTGATCCTTCAAGGATCGCCGCATTGGCATTGGGGCCGAAAACCTTGATCCCCGCCGCGCGCAAGCTATCGCCCAGGCCGTCGACCAATGGTGCTTCGGGGCCGACGACGACGAGGTCGACATGATGTTCGCGGCAGAATGCCTCCACCGCGCCATGGTCCGCCGGATCAAGCGCCACGCATGTCGCAAGCTCCGCAATTCCGGGATTGCCGGGCGCGGCATATAGTTTATCGCACATGGGCGATTGCGAAAGCCGCCATGCCAGCGCATGTTCGCGTCCGCCCGAACCGATCAGCAAGATATGCAAAGAAAAAAGCTCCGTGACGCAAGAATTTGAAGGCAATGCCCGGCTGTTAGCCGAGGCCGAGGCAGGCAGCAATGCCCCCGCCCTGTCCGTGTCGGAAATTTCCGGCGCGCTTAAGCGCACGGTTGAGGATCGCTTTGGCCATGTGCGCGTGCGCGGTGAACTTTCGGGGTTCAAACGCGCGGCATCGGGGCATCTCTATTTCGGGCTGAAAGATGCCGATGCCCGGCTTGATGCCGTAATGTGGAAAGGCAATGCTGCACGCCTGCCCTTTGCTCCTGAAGACGGGCTGGAGGTGATCGCAACCGGCAAGCTCACCACCTATCCGGGCCGGTCGAGTTACCAGATTGTCGCTGACCGGCTTGAATTGGCGGGCGAAGGCGCGCTGATGCTGCTTTTTGAAAAGCTGAAAGCGCGGCTGGCCGCCGAAGGCTTGTTCGATGGAAAACGCAAGCAGCCCATACCCTATCTGCCGCGCACCATCGGGATCGTCACTTCGCCAACAGGCGCCGTGATCCGTGATATGATGCACAGGCTGGAAGACCGCTTTCCCAGTCATGTCGTGCTTTGGCCGGTACTGGTGCAGGGCCAAGGCGCGGCGGCGCAGATTGCCGCTGCCGTGCGCGGTTTTTCGGCGCTGCCCGAAAATGGACCAGTTGCGCGGCCCGATCTGTTGATCGTCGCACGCGGCGGCGGATCGATTGAGGATTTATGGGCGTTCAACGAGGAAGAGGTTGTCCGCGCGGTTGCCGAATGTCCTATCCCGCTGATCTCTGCCGTCGGCCATGAAACCGATACCACCCTGTGCGACTATGCCGCTGACCTGCGTGCGCCAACGCCGAGCGCTGCGGCGGAAATGGCGGTGCCGGTGCGGCTGGATCTCGCGGAGCGGCTGACCGGTTGCGATATGCGACTGACATCGGGCTTGCGCCGTTTGGTGCAGCGGTCCGGCGAACGGCTGACACATTTGACGCGCCTGATGCCGGCGGCGACGGACATTGTCGCAAACCGGCAGCAGCGCGCCGACGAGCTTGGTGAAAAATTGCGGCGCGGCCTGGAAAGGCGTGCCGATCTGGCGCGGATCGCATTTGTCGGAACCACCGCCCGATTGACGCCCGCATTGCTAAAGCGCCCGCTGGAACGGCAGGGGGATCGGCTCAAGGCTGTAAGGCTGTCGCCCGTACCACTCCAACGCCAACTGGCCGACGGCAGAGCGCGGCTGGCAGGGCTTGAACGGCTTCTGCTATCGCTGCATCCCGAAGCCCCATTGGCGCGCGGCTTTGCAAGGGTAACCGGCCCTGACGGGAAGACCATCAGCAGCAGCGGTGCCGCAAAGGCCGCGCGCGATTTGCAGATACGCTTTGCCGATGGCACGGTTGATGTCTCGGTTGGTGGGTCATTGCCGTCGGCTGGAAAAGCGCCGGCGGCAGCAAAGCCTGCGAGTTCCAAGCAGCAGGACCTGTTCGGCAGCGATTAATTCGGCGATCCGGTTCAAGGGGCATTGCTTGTTGTAGGGCCAAGCGACGGAAAATGGCTGTGCGTCGTCTTATCCCATTGCAATGCGCGGCCCAGCAGATGACCGGCATAGCCGCTGACCGCGCGCCGGGCGGCCAGTATCGAAATGATGTTCGCGATCAATGTGCGTGGTATCGATAGCAGCGCGGCTTGCATCCCTTGTGCCTGCGCAACGAAAGCGGCGCGCACCAGCAACCGCCAGACCAGCATGAATGCGTTCAGGGCAAGAAGCTGAATGACAAGCGGCGAAGGCATGCGTGCATCAACCAGATCAGATAGGTCTGCCAGTGTCACAAGTCCGGTGAGGACAATGCAAATATAGGCGCAGGTCAGCACGATCGAGGCGAACACCGCCTTGCGGTCGCGAAGCCGCATCCAGAATTCGGCTATGCCGCCGCGCCAGCCGAGCCGATCCCAGCCGGCAAGGGCGATCCCGATCATCCAACGTGTTTTCTGGCGCACGGACGCCGATAATGTGCTCGGAAAGCAGGCGCGGGTGCCCACCAACTGGCCGTCCTCATCAAGGATACGCGCAAAGATTGTGCGTTGCCCGTTGCCCGCAACACCCAGCCCCAATTCATAATCTTCGGTCAGTGATCGCTGATCAAATGGTGCGCCGCCATTTGCGATCGCGATCCGGCCAAGATGGTTGCGCTCGATGGCGCAGCCGACGCCAGCAAGGGGCAGCGCCGCGCCTATCGCCTCGCGGACGACAAGCGTCTTGCCGTGCGCCTCGGCAAATTCGTCGCAATAATGCCCACTGATCCATGCCGACCCGGGAACCTGTATCGGGATAACGGGCAGTTGCACCGCATTGGCCTTTTCCACCAGAAGATCGAAAACGCGCAGCTCGTCTGTATGCACATAATCCTCTGCATCGTGCAGCACGATCGCCTTTGCCTTGAACCCCGCCCCCAGTTCATCGGCGACGAGCGCGCGCCAAAGCCGGTTCAGGCAATCGGCCTTTGTGGTCGGCCCGTCGGAGGTACATAGCACCAGCCTGCAGTTCGGATTGCCCGCCGCACCGCTGCGGATGGCGGCGATGCTTGCCGCGTCATTGGGATAGCAGCCGACATAGATGCGATAGGCGGTGTTTGATCCTTGCCATGCCGCGGTACAGCGGCGCAGCATCGCGCCGATCACTTGTGCCTCGTTCCAGGCAGGAATGAATATGGCGATCATGCCGCTGCGGGCAGGCGCACCCAATTCGCCCGAACGGAGCGGGGGTTTATGGCGGTAATGGGAAAACCAGCGGCGGGCTTTGTGCATCGCCCAGATGATATCGACCAGCAATTCGTCTGCTGCACCGATTAAGAACCAGATCGCACTGAACAGCAAAAGTTCATGCTGTATCGATTGGATGATATTCCAGAAATCGATCATGGTACCAGAAGGTCCAAATTGAGGGCGGTATTCACCGCCTGATCAGGCCAGCGCCAATGTCAGCTTTCGCGCCATTGCATTGTTCGATCACGGACGATGCCGATGACCATTATCATCATCACCGGAAGCGACCAAAAGGCGCCGAAAGCGAAATACAGGGCTTGCCGCACCTCTTCGCTGAAAAACATGGCGACATGGGAGATGACGGAAATCAGGTGAAACCCTGTCGCCCAGATCGGCCAATAGCTCTCGCTGCGCAGGGCAAGCCAGTAAAAGCCTGCAAGCAATATGAGGTCGATGGTCATGACCGGGATATGAGGCTGCCCCCAATTCCCGAACTGTGCGCCCAACACGGATGCCACGCTTGCTGTGAAGATCATCGCCGCGCCTGTGCGACCTGACTTGCCCCCCGCCACTGCCGCAAAGGCGCAGCAGAGAAGGGCGAGCAACCAGTACAGGCCAATGATCAAAGCGTCGGGTAGGGGCAAGGCAGACATGTCCTGTCATGACCATCGACCGGGACGATATATAAGCCGGGGTGGTGGCTTCGGCTTATATACCGCCTTTGTCGGCCGGAACGATTGGCGCATCCGGCAGGTCGCGGCCGGAAAGGAAGGCAGGCACCGATGGCAGCGTCTATCCGAAAGTGCGAAACAGCCCTGCGACCATGATCGTCAGCGCTATCGCCACCGCCGCGGCAACGACTGCAACCTGCAGGATGCGCAAGCTGCGTGTGGTTCCGTCTAAGTCATTCCGCTGTCCTCCAACCGGCGGAAGCGAGAGGATAGAGCCGCTTTTTGAAGGACTATCCGCTGCTTCCCGATGGAGGCTGTGATCCGATAGAGAATGCGCTGCGACAAGCTCATGCGGCTGCCTAGGCAATTTTTGCCCAGCCTCGAAGGCCGCCAGCGCGCGTGCCGCGCTGCCCCGATTGATGGCGTTCAAGACCTGCACGGCGCTGGCGACATGATTGTCGACGGTGGAGGGTGAAAGGTCGAGCTCACGGCCGATTTCTTTTGATGTAAAACCCTGGCCCACCAGCCGCAGGCAATCCTTCTGGCGTTCGGTCAGTTGTGCGATGCCCCGTTCATTCACGCCAAAAATGCCTCTAATTAAAACCAATATGGCATGATTAGCGGCATTTGGCCCCCCGATGCAAGGCGGCAACCGGAAATCGTTGCAGCGCGGCCAAGGGAAAGGCTAGGCAGAAGCCATGGAAAATCCGAACCAGGCCTTAAAGCGCAAGCCCGCCTCGGCACTGCGCAACTTCATCAACAGCGAGGCAGCCGGCGGTATCATCCTGATGCTGGTCGCAGCGCTGGCCATGTTGATCGCCAACTCGCCACTGGCCTATGATTATTTTCATCTGATCCACGCCACCACCGGCCCGGAACTCACGCCCAAACTGGGGCCGATGACGGTGCATTTGTGGATCAATGACGGGCTGATGGCCATTTTCTTCATGCTCGTCGGGCTGGAAATCAAACGCGAATTTGTCGACGGCCATCTTTCCAGTTGGAATGACCGGTTGCTCCCGATGGTTGCCGCAGCTGCGGGCATGGCGGTGCCGGCGGGCATCTATTTGCTGATTGCAGGCGGAGAGCCTGCGCTGGTCCGGGGCTGGGCCATACCGGCGGCGACCGACATCGCCTTCGCGATCGGCGTTCTCGCGCTTCTCGGAAGCCGCGCGCCGGCATCGCTGAAACTGTTCCTGACGACCGTAGCGATTGTTGATGATATGGGCGCGGTCGCGATTATTGCGTTATTCTATACGGCCAGCTTGAATTTCACCGCGCTGGCCGCCGCAGCTGCAATTTGGATCATCATGCTCGTCATGGGCCGCGCCGGGGTTTCGCGGTTGACGCCCTATCTGATTTTGGCCGCGCTGCTTTGGTATGCGACGCTATTGTCCGGTGTCCATGCGACCATTGCAGGCGTGCTTGCCGCCTTTGCAATTCCGTTGCGGCGGACGCTGGCGGCACCTGATGCCGAAGATTCGCCGCTGCACCGGCTGGAACATGCGCTGGCAAGGCCGGTGGCGTTTCTGATCGTGCCCCTGTTCGGTTTTGCCAATGCAGGGGTGTCGCTGCAGGGCGTAGGCCTCGACACATTGCTGGCCCCGCTTCCGCTTGGCATCGCTATGGGCCTGTTCCTGGGCAAGCAGATCGGCATTTTTGGAAGCGTGTGGGCCGTCGTGAAACTCGGCCTTGCCGCACGCCCGCGCGATGCCAGCTGGCTGCAGGTTTATGGCGTCGCACTGCTCTGCGGGATTGGCTTTACGATGAGCCTGTTTATCGGCGGGCTGGCCTTTGTCGATCCGGCGCAGGGTGATGCGGTCAAGATTGGTGTCTTGATGGGTTCGATCGCGTCCGCGCTGTGCGGCTATACGCTGCTTCGATTCGGAGCGGCGCGGCGACAGGATTGACGCAAACGAATCAAAAAAGGGACGCAGACTGCGTCCCTTGATCGAAGTGCCAATGGCAGGTTGTCACGCGGCCGAAACCGCGAACCACCTTACTTGATCTTGGCTTCCTTGAACTCGACATGCTTGCGCACGACGGGGTCATATTTGCGGAAAGTCAGCTTTTCCGTCTGATTCCGGGGGTTTTTCTTGGTTACATAGAAAAAGCCGGTGTCAGCTGTGCTGACGAGACGGATTTTGACAGTGGCTGGCTTCGCCATGGCCTGTTCCTTCGGTTCGAATCGCTAAAAAGAAAACGGACGGCGTGGAAGCCGCCCGAAACTGGCGCGCTATTGATGCCACACGGCTTAAAAGTCAACCCTGCATTGGTTTCTGCCCTGCTTAACCAATCGGTAACCATAAGGGCGCATCACTGCCGTGAAGCAATCGGGGGCAACCGGCATGCAATATAACAATGATCAAATGCTGCTCATTCGCGCAGAACTTGGCGAACTGGTAGAGGCGCTGCGCCTTACCGCTTACGATGCCAATCCGCTGCAATTCCTGATGCGTCTGGAACATGTCCGGGAAACCTCGGCACGGCATGGGCTGACCGCGATCGCTGAAATTGCGGCTACCTTTGAAGCCGCGCTGCAACGCTTTGGCAACGGCAATGCCGTGGTCGACAGCTTCATTGGCATCCTGTCCGACGCGATCGGCGTCGCGCATCTGCACCCGGCAGCATCTGAAGCTTTGCTCGCCTCGGTGGCAATCCGGCTCGGAGGCTGACGCCGCCGCTCTCATGGAGTAAGCACATCCCATGGATGGCCTGATCGCGGCATTTTTGACCTTGCTGCTCACCGAAACCGGTGATCGCCCGCAATTGCTCGCCGCCGCGCTCGCGCTCCGTTACGGGCGCGATCGGCCGGTGATGCTGGGCTTTGCCCTTGCCAGCCTCGCCAATTGCCTGTTGTCGGCCTATGCCGGTTCCTTCATTTCCGGCTGGATCAGCGAAGACCCGGTCCGCCTGTTCAACGGCCTTGCCTATCTGCTTGCCGGAATTGCCATGCTGGCCTGGCGTCGCCCGGTCGATACGCTGGCTGGATGGAAAACAGGGCCGTTCCTGACGGCATTTCTGGGAATCTTCATCCTGCAATTCGGCGATAAGGGGCAGTTCATTATCAGCGCCAGCGCGGCGCGCGCCGATCATTGGTTGTTTCCGGCAATTGGCGGTTGGCTCGGCTCACTGGCGGCGGTGATTCCTGCCATCCTGCTCAAGGACAGGCTCGCGAAATTGTTGCCGATTGCAAAAATCCGCCTCGCTGGCGGCGTTGCGCTCTGTATTTTGGGGCTGATCCATGCATTGAAGGCGTGGCGACTGATCTGATCGCTTGCGTCCTGGGCCGATAGGCGACAATTTGGGTCGCCTAGAGGAGTATTCAACCCCATGTCGATCAACCCGCGTCCCTTCACCATTGCCGTTGACCAGTCCGATCTTGATGATCTGAAGGCGCGGCTGGCACGCACCCGCCTGCCCGAAAGGGAAACGGTCGATGATTGGGAGCAGGGGCTGCCGCTTGGCTATGCGAAGGAACTGCTCGACTATTGGCAGAACCTTTATGACTGGCGCCGCTGTGAGGCTGAACTCAACCGTTGGCCGCATTATCTTGCCGAAATTGACGGCCTCGACATCCATTTCATCCATATACGCAGCAGCCGCGCCGATGCCCTGCCGCTGATCATGACGCATGGCTGGCCCGGCTCGGTGCTTGAATTCATCGCCGTCATCGAAGATCTGACCCAGCCGGCAGACGCAGCGCAGCCCGCCTTCCATCTCGTCCTGCCATCGCTGCCCGGCTATGGTTTTTCAGGTCGACCCGATAAAAGCGGATGGTCCGTCGAAAAGACGGCGGAAGCATGGGACAGGCTGATGCGCGGCCTCGGCTATGATCGCTATTTCGCGCAAGGGGGCGATTGGGGCGCGATGGTTACGTCTGCGATTGGCGCCCAGAATAAAGGGGCATGCGCGGGCGTGCATATCAACATGCCCGTGGTCATCCCGCCGCCCGAGGTGCTGTCGGCGCCGACCCCGTTTGAGGTTGCGTCGCTGATGCGGCTCGGCTGGTATCGGGATAAGGACAATGGCTATGCCAAGATACAGAGCACAAGGCCGCAGACCATTGGCTATGCACTCACCGATTCGCCTGTCGGGCAGATGTGCTGGATTGTCGAAAAATTCCATGGCTGGTCTGATTGTGATGGCCATCCCGAAAATGTATTTTCGCGTGACCATCTGCTCGATAATGTGATGCTTTATTGGTTGACCGCGACTGCGGCATCATCGGCGCGGCTGTATTGGCACAGCCTCAGCGCTGAAAATCTGCCCGAAATCCATGTGCCGACAGGAATTAGCAGCCTTCCCAAGGAACTGTTCCGTCCGTCCCGTCGCTGGGCCGAAAGCCGCTACAAGAATATCCTGTACTGGAACGAACTGGACAATGGCGGCCATTTTGCGGCCATGGAACGCCCTGCGCTGTTTGTGGAAGAGATCAGGCGCTGCTTTGCGGGGATGACGCTTTAGGTTCTGCCGGCGTCGACAGGTTCAGCCCGACCACGCCGACAAGGATCAGCGCAATGAAACCGATCTGCGCAACCGACAGGCTTTGCCGGAACGCCAGCCAGCCGATCAGCGCGATTGCCAAAATGCCGACGCCTGACCAGATGGCATAAGCTACGCCCACCGGGATGCGGGTGATGGCAAAGGCCATCAGCCAGAAACAGATCGAATAGGCGACAATCGATGCTGCGCCGATCCATGGGCGCGCAAAACCCTGCGACATTTTGAGCAAGCTGGTCCCCACAATTTCCAGCACAATTGCAAAAGCAAGAAATACCCAGGCGTTCATGACATTCTCCTTCCGGTGTCGCGGCTTAGCATGGCTGGACGCCGCGCCAAATTTGTTCCAATCAGCAGGCATGGGAAGATTGATTGCACGGCGGTTGTTGACGGCGATTCCGACGCTGCTTGCGATCATCATCCTGTCCTTCATCCTGATGCGTCTCGCCCCGGGCGGCCCTTTTGATGGGGAGCGCCCGCTGGCACCCGAAGTGCGCGCCGCGCTGGAGGCGGCCTATGGCCTCGACAAAAGCCTGGCCGAACAGGTGTGGCTCTATCTGACACGACTGGTGCAGGGCGATTTCGGACCGAGCATGGTCTATCGTGACTTTACCGTTTCGGGACTGATTGCAGAGGCGCTGCCGGTTTCGCTGATGATCGGCGGTCTGGCTTTGCTCCTTGCAAGCCTGTTGGGTATTTCAGCCGGGCTTCTGGCTGCACTGCGCGCTGGCAAATGGCAGGATGAGGGGCTGATGCTGGGCGCAACGCTGCTCACAGCCTTGCCGACATTCGTCACTGGGCCGTTGCTGGCGCTGGTCTTCGGGCTCTGGCTTGGCTGGCTGCCAGTGTCGGGGCAGAATGACGGCTGGAACTGGCTGGTGCTGCCCGTCGTCGCGCTTGCCTTGCCGGTGACCGGGGCGGTTGCCAAACTGGCACGTGCGGGTCTGGCGGGTGAGATGGGGGCAGATCATATCCGCGCCGCCCGGGCGCGGGGAATAGCGCCGCTGACGATCTTGCGTCGCCACGCGCTCCGCCCTGCACTGGTGCCTGTTGCTAGCTATCTCGGCCCCGCCGCCGCCGCGCTGTTGACAGGCGCTGTGGTGATCGAAACCGTTTTCGGCCTGCCGGGCCTTGGCCGCTATTTCGTGCAAGGCGCATTGAACCGCGACTATCCGCTCGTTCTGGGCGTGGTGACGCTCTACGCCGGGCTGATCATCCTCTTCAATCTGTTCGCCGACCTTCTCTATGGCTGGCTCGATCCAAGGATGCGGGACGGGTGAGGCCCGCCCTGATCCTTTTTGCGCTGATAGCGCTGGTTGCGTTACTGGTGCCGCCGCTGCTGCCTTATGACCATGTGTCGATTGATTGGGATAGCGTGCGCGTCGGCCTTTTCACCGACGGCCATATTCTCGGTACCGATGATCTGGGCAGAGACCGGCTGGCGCGCCTGCTGGTTGGCACGCGGGTGACGCTCTCGGTGGCGTTGGCCGCCGCGCTGGTCGCCCTTGCGGTTGGCGTTGCCTGGGGCGCGATTGCCGGCTGGGTGGGGGGGCGCACCGACGAATGGATGATGCGCATTGTCGACGGCTTATATGCGCTGCCCTTTATGTTTGTCGTTATCCTGCTGATGGTGGTGTTCGGTCGATCGATCTTCCTCGTCTTTCTGGGCATCGGTTTTGTCGAATGGCTGACCATGGCACGGGTCGTGCGGGGTCAGGTCATCGCGCTCAAGCAACGGCCCTTCATCCTTGCAGCAGAGGCTGCGGGATCGCCCGCGCGCGTCACGCTTTGGCGGCATATCTTGCCCAATGTAGCAGGCGTTGCGGTAGCTTATCTGATGCTCACCATTCCGCATGTGGTGATGATCGAAAGTTTTCTCTCCTTCCTCGGGCTGGGCGTGCAGGAACCGCTGACCTCGCTCGGCATACTTGTCAACGAAGGGGCCGAGGAAATGGATATGCACCCTGTCGCCCTGCTTCTCCCCGGTGCCGTACTGGTGACGATCATCGCCTGCCTGACCATTGCCGGTGAACGTTTTCGCGACCGGCTGGCGGATGCAGCGAAATGAGCGCGGGATATATCGTTCATAACCTTGCCGTCCATGTCGGCGGCAAGACCATTGTTGAAGATGTCAGCTTTGCCATTGCGCCCGGCGAAATTGTTGCGTTAGCCGGCGCGTCCGGGGCCGGCAAAAGCATGAGCGCAATGACGCCATTCGGGCTAAGCGCCGGTATCGCCAGCGGTTCGGCGGCACTCGACGGCGTCGAACTGGTCGGGCTTTCGGAACGCGAACTCAGCCGCGTGCGCGCTGAAAAACTGGGTTTTGTCTTTCAACAGCCGCTGACCGCATTGACGCCGCACCGCACCGTGCGCGCACATCTGGTCGAGGCTGCGATGCAGGCCGGTGGCGCAAAGCCCGACAAGGCGGCGATGGTCGCGATGCTGGCGGCGGTCGGCCTGTCGCGCCCTGAAGAAAGGCTGGCGCAATATCCGCACCGGCTTTCGGGTGGAGAAAGGCAGCGCGTGCTGATCGCCGCCGCGCTCGCGCACGGCCCGCGCTATCTTGTCGCCGATGAACCGGTCAGCGCGCTTGATGCTGCGCTGCGTGGAGAGATTATGGCGCTCCTCGTCCGGCTCTGTCGTGAGCGGGGGATGGCAATGCTGCTGGTCAGCCACGATCTGGCAGGGATCGAACATCATGCCGACCGATTGTTGCTGCTGGATCAGGGCAAGGTCGCCGAGGCCGGCAATGCCGGGCAGATCGCGACGGCGCCGGCAACCGACTATGGGCGGCGCCTGATGGCGGCAACACCGCGCCTGTCAGAACCTTGGGCACCGCTTCCCCCGGCAACCGAACCCTTGCTTCAGGTCGAAAATGTCCATGTCCATTTCCCGAGGCCGGGTTGGCGCAGGGGACGGATCGACGCTGTGGTCGATGCCAGCCTGACACTTGCCAAGGGTGAAACGCTGGCGCTGGTTGGCGGGTCTGGTTCGGGCAAATCCACACTCGGCCGTGCGGTTGCAGGGCTGGGGCCGATGGCATCGGGAACGATCAACTGGCAGGGCAAGACGCTGCCACCGCGCCGCAGCCGCACCGCCGAGCATCGCCGTCTGATCCAGCCGGTGTTCCAGGATCCGCTCGCCAGCCTTGATCCGCGCTGGACGGTGGCTGACATCCTATTGGAGCCTATCCGTTTTCTGACGCCACGGTCTGCAGCATCCGATGGCAAAGCATATGTGGAACAATTGCTTGAAGAAGTCGGCCTGCCGCGCGATTTTGCCAGCCGAAAGCCTGCGTCGCTGTCTGGCGGGCAGGCGCAGCGTGTGGCGATTGCCCGGGCGCTCGCGGCCAATCCGGACATGCTGTTGCTCGATGAGGCCACCTCGGCGCTCGACCCGCTTGTTGCGGACGGCGTGACGGCCTTGTTCACGCGGCTACAGCGCGAGCGGGGGCTTTCGATGCTGTTCATCACCCATGATCTGGCCTTGGCCCGCCGGGTGGCGCACCGGATTGCGGTGATGGATGCCGGCCGGATCGTCGAATGTGCGACGCGAGAGGCATTGTTTGCCCATCCGCAGGCGGCGGCGACACAAAGGCTGATTGCAGCGAGCGGTTAGGCCATTGCCGCAAAGCCGCGTTCAAGATCGGCCTTTAAATCCTCGACATCTTCCAGCCCGATTTGCAGGCGGATGACGGTGCCATCACAGGCCCATTGTGTCGCGCTGCGATAATGTTCCGGCCGCTTGGGGCAGACAAGGCTTTCAAAGCCGCCCCAGCTATAGCCGATGCCGAACAGCTGAAGCGCATCGACGAAGCGCGCCGCCTTTTCCCAATCGCCTCTCAGAATGATCGAAAACAACCCCGACGAACCGTTGAAATCCCGCTTCCAGATATCATGGCCCGGGCACGTCGGCAGCGCGGGGTGCAGCACGGTTGCGACTTCCGGCCGCGTCGACAGCCATGTCGCGATGTCCAGCGCCGATGCCTCATGAGCCTTCAATCGCACGGCCATCGTGCGAAGCCCGCGTGCGGCGAGATAGGCGTCATCAGGGGAAAGCACCTGCCCCAGCGCATGTGCGGTGGATCGCAACGCCTGCCAATGTCGCTTTGTCGTGGTGACGCTGCCTGCCATTACGTCGCTATGGCCGACGACATATTTGGTCGCGGCAAGGATGCTCATGTCCACGCCCTTGTCGAGCGCCGTGAAGAAATAGGGCGTCGCCCAAGTGTTATCGAGCAGTGTCACGATCTCGCGCTTGCCCTTATGCGCCTTGGCCGCGGCGCAGATGGCGGGCACGTCCGATACTTCAAAGGTCAGGCTACCCGGGCTTTCGAGCAAGATCGCGCGGGTGCGTTCACAAAATAGCGTCGCTATGTCTGCGCCCATCAATGGATCGAAGAAGCGCGTCTCGACGCCCCAGCGCTTCAGAAAACCCTGCGCAAAGCTGCGGCTTGGATCATAGGCATTGTCGCTCATCAGCAGAACATCGCCCGGCTGGAGCACCGACAGCAGTGCAGCCGAAATCGCGGCCACACCCGACGGATAGAGCATCGTCCCATGCGCGCCGGGTTCCAACTCGGTCAGCGCCTCGGCAAGCGACCATTGGGTGGGCGCCCCGCGCCTGCCGTAGAAGAAACGGCCGTCTTCGTTGGTTTTGTCGCCTGCCTCAAGCGCTGCGACATTTTCGTAAAGATGCGTGCTTGCGCGCCAGACAGGCGGGTTGACGACGGCGCCGGTCCATTCGGGCCGCCGGCCGCCAGTGACAATTTTCGTGTCGGCTTTAGAGGGGCGTTTGGGGTCGGCCATGCTGTCCGTTAGCCGCTAAAGGCGCTGCACCGCAAGGCTATCCATATGTTCCCCCGACGGCGTTGCTTTGAATGCAGGGAACAGGCAAGCGCCGCGCCCGTTATCCGATCGCTTGCAGCAATGGATAATGCAGCATGGATGGAGGCAGATCATGGCGCGAACGGCACGATCCTATAGCCGGATCGGTTTTTGGGCGCTTGGCGCCAGCGTGGCCGTAGCAGGTGCGCTGTTGCTGCGGCATTTTTGGGCAGGCGAGGATGATTGCAGCCATTCCGCCGGATTTGCCGATGGCGAAACCGACCGCGAAAATTTCGATCAGACCCGATCTGCAGGGCCGGAAGCGATGCGCGATGATGTCGCCGATGATTGGGACAAGGTTGACGAGGCCCTCGACCAATCCTTCCCCGCCAGCGATCCGGCCGCCTATTAAGCGGCCTGCGCTAAGCTTCAGGCGGGGCCTTGTGCCTTGGGCGTATCGGGATCGAGGCCCCATTCGCTCCAGCTGCCGTCATATAGGGCAATGTCCTTCTTGCCGGTCAGGCGCGCACCGAACAGCACCACGGCCGCCGTCATGCCCGATCCGCAGGTGGTGATCATCGGCTGGTCAAGATCGACGCCTGCCGCCTTGAACTCGGCCAAAAGCGCATCACCCTGTTTCCAGCTTCCATCGGCGTTGAACAGCGTTGAATAAGGAAGATTGCGGCTGCCGGGAATGTGGCCCGATGCCATGTCCGGGCGTGGTTCCTGTTCTTCACCGGTAAAGCGCCCCGCCCCACGGGCATCGACGACAACCGCTTCCTTGCTGTGCAGATTGGCAAGCATATCGGCCTTGCTGCGCACGGCGCTATCGTCTTTCCAAACGGTGAAGTGGCGGTGACGCAAAGCGGGCTTGCCATTTTCAAGCGGGCGGCCCTCGGCCTTCCATTTGGCCAGCCCGCCATCAAGGATCGCAACATCATGCGCGCCAAACAGCGTCAGCATCCACCAGGCGCGGGTTGCCGATTTGAACGGGCTGTCATCATAAACGACGATCCGGCTGCCATCGCCTAGACCCAGTGACTGCATGCGACTGGCGAATTTCTCTGGCGGCGGAAGCATGTTGGGAAGGCCACTCGATGCATCGGCGATTTCGGCCAGATCCATGAACACTGCGCCGGGGATATGCCCGCCTTCATATTCTGCGGCTGCGTTACGACCGGCATCGGGCATGTGCCATGTCGCATCAACAACGCGCAAATCCGATGCGCCCAATTCCTTGGCCAGCCACTCGGTGCTTACCAGCAAGTCCATATCGTTTGTCCCTTTGCCCGCATTTTAACGATTCTTATGCGGAGCACGATATGCGCCTTTTTCGCGCACGTCGAGGGGGGGGGCATGCATAGCGCGTGCTAACAGGATGAGGGCAAGCGCGATCAGCACGTGATAAATGTGCCAAGCGGCCGCTTCTGTAAGCCAGGGCGACTTCCGAATGAGGAGGGTGTTCGCCAGCAAGATCATCAAACCAGACGGAACGAGCCATGATAGACCGAATCGGTATGCATGCCAGATGGCGGCACATAGCCCGACTGTCAGGGCCAGAAGGAAAAGCGGCGCAAGAAGCGCCTTTGCGAGGAAAAATATACCCGCTGAAATAGCCAGAATCGCAACGGCAAACGCGCCATCGTTTCGATCGCTTTTGCGCCGCAGGATGTGCGCCGCCAGCGCCAATAGGGCGGCCAGACCCAGCATTTGCGAGCCGCCTGCATGCAGCGCTGCCAGCTCGGCTTGCAAGCCAGCACCAAAACGCACCATGCCGATAGCGGCCGCGATGCCGAGACACGCCATCGCAAAGGCCGGCAGGATTTTGCCCTGACGCCAAAGGGGCAGCGCCGCCCAGGCCGCGACCATTACGATGGCCGCATCAGACAGGGCATAATGGGCGGGCATCATGCTTGCTTCATGCTCGCGCCCGGCGTTTCAGCCGGCAAAAGTCCCGCAGCGCGCTTGATGTCTTCCGAGCTCTGGCGGGATCCATCATGGCTCCAGCCCGGCGGAGCGAAGATATAGCAAAGCCGCTGCCACAGGCTCAGCCCGCGCTGGCTCGCATCCTTGGCGATTCCGACATATTCATGCGTCAGGATCGTCAATGGATTATAGGTGTCGAGATTTTTGACCAATCCGAAATCAACCGGTTCGGCGCGATCCTCCTCGACAAAGGTTCCCAGCATCCGATCCCAGATGATCAGCGTGCCGGCATAATTGGCATCAAGATATTTCGCGTTGCGGCCATGGTGCACCCGGTGGTGGCTGGGCGTGTTGAAGATAAATTCGAACCAGCGCGGCATGCGGTCGATCGCCTGAGTGTGCAGGAAGAATTGATAGGTCGCGTTGAGCACCCCACAGAAAATCACCAGCACCGGATCAAAACCGATCAGGATGAGGGGGATTTTCAGCATCATCGTGCCGGTGAAATGCTTCATCCAGCTTTGGCGCAGCGCAATCGGCATGTTGAAATTGGTCGAGCTGTGATGAACGACATGCATGGCCCAGCCCCAGCGGACGCGATGGCAGATGCGGTGATGCAGGTAGAAGCGCAGGTCATCAATCACGAAGCACAGTAAGAACGCCCACCATGTGTTGGGAATGTTGGCGATGGCAAAGGGTGCGGCACCGAACAGCGCTGCGTTGGTGATGATGGCGAAGATGGCGTTCACCGGGTCGCTTGCAAGGCCAAGGAAGATGGACAGCCCCGAATCCTTGAGTGGCACCGATCCCTTGCGGCGCAGCAGGCCGATGGCGATCAGCTCAAGCACCATGCCCGCGGCAAAGGCCGCAAGGGTGATCACCACCCAATTCTGATCCATGAATTGATCGACAGTCATATGGCCCCCCATGTGTGGAAACGGGGCATAGACGTCCTTGTTTTGCAAATTAATTGAATAATATGCCAGTATTATGTAGTTTTTAGAACATGGATTTGAACCTCACACGGCTGCGACGTTTCCTTTCAGTCTATCATAATAAAAGCTTCACGCGCGCCGCAGACGAACTGGGCGTGACCCATTCGGCACTCACCAAGTCGCTGCAGCAGTTGGAGCAGGAATTGGGCATCGAAGTTTTCGACCGCACAACGCGCGTGGTCAGCCCGACCGAGGCCGGACATCGGCTGGCTTTGCGCGGGGCGGAATTGCTCGCCTTTGCGGGGCAGGTCAGCGAGGATATTTCCTCAGGTGCCCGGCATATCCGGATGATCGCAGGGCCCGCAGTGATCGAGGCATCCTTGGCATCTGCGCTGGCCATGTTCCACAAGGCCCATCCCGACGTGCGGGTTACCGCAGAAACAATGCCCCCGGATCTTGCCTTTGCCCGCTTGCGGCGGCGCGAGGTAGAACTGTTGCTATACCATTCCAATCTGATCGGCACATTGCCGGACCGGCAGTCATTTCGCATCACGCAGATTATCGATGAGCCATATGTCGCGGTGCTGCATGCCGACCACCCTGTGCTGCAAACCGATTGTTCGCCGGAAATCCTGCTCAAGCAGCAATGGGCGATACCCGGCTATGATCCGCTCTATCGATCGGCAATTCCCGTGGAGATGGAGGAACGATACCGCCGCGCCAGTTTTCCCCATTACCGGATTCTTAGCCTCAGCACCTGCCTGTCGCTTGCTGCAGAAGGATCGTTGATCACGCTCCTGCCGGAACCATATGTCCGGGCGCAGCCTGCCGCGCGCGACCTAGTCATCCTGCCCATGCCGTTGGCCGATGGTGCGCGTTATTCGATCAGCGCGATCGGTCTTGCCAATGTTCCGCAGGACCCGCTCGTCAACGCCCTTATCGGCATGATCTCCACACAAGGCAGGCAAGGGTAGCAAAGCGCCGATCAAAACGCCGCTTGGCCAAAGGAAGCAGAATCTGGCCGCGCCCATATTCCACATACAGCCCCAGGCACGGCCCGACGCATAGGCGCGATCGCACCGTTCGGGGTGGAACGCGAAAGTCTGGAGATTTTCAAGAAAACTGGAGCGGGCGAAGGGATTCGAACCCTCGACCCCAACCTTGGCAAGATCCGGATATATTAAATTTCTGCTCTAAATCAAATATTTAAAAGACCACCGAAGCATCCAAACACGATCCGAGCATTTTCAGTGCAATTTGCTCAGAAGTCTTTGTGTGCAATGTTTTAGCGGAAGCCGCCACATTGAACGATCCCGCCACTGGTGATTCCTGTGTTCAGGTTTCCAGACAAGTGCGGAGCGGCAGCTTCGCGCCCAGTTGCAGCTTTCGCGTCCTTCAATGACAGTTGTTCCAGGCGAAAGTCAGAATGTTTTGGATCAATCCCACCTCGGCGCCTTGCTAAAATCGGCCGCGCGGAATGGCGTTTCGTTGAACAGATAGGGATAATAAAATTTCCGAAGCCGCTCATGATAAGCGCGGATGCGGTCCTGATAAGCCAGACCCGCGCGCAGATCTGTCTTCGCCTGACGGTGCAACAATGCCTGCACGCCAACTGCAGGCAACATAAAGCCGATCCGTGAAGTCCATTGGTCACGCGCTTCGAGGCCATTTCGATAGGCTTGGGCTTGGGGCGCTGCCGCAAGATCGCCCAAATGTTGAAAAGCGTAATACCATTTCCAGTGGAACCCACCTTCGACGGGCTTGGTGTTCCTCCATTCAGGATGAACTTCGAAAAAGGCCTGCATAGTCTCTTCTTTTGGCCGGTCCCAACCACCATGGATTTTTTCGCGCTGTTCAAGCGTCAGCTCTACGCCCTGTCGTACAGGTACAGCTGCGTTGATACCCAGATGAGCAAGTGCAGGCAGGATCAGTGTGAACACGAGCCAGCTTGCGGCGAGCGTTGCGGCATTGGTAACCGAGCTCCAACCTTTGCGGTCCAACAACAGGCATAGCACGGTCCAAAAACCCAGATAGGCGGCGGAAACGGCAACGAAAATCAAGATGTCGCCAAACTTTGCTCCTGACAGTAAGCCTCCTGCCGCAAGTGGCACAACGAGCGCCAACCACAAGAGCCCCGTGCGAAGGACAATACGCCGACGCCACAGGCCTGTTTCGCTTCGCGCCATGGCAGCCAGTAAGGTAAAGCGTCCTGCCTCGCGCTCGCTTGATTTCAAGTCATGCAAAAGAACGATAACGAACAGAGGTGCAAGATATGTGAGCACAAACGCCCAGTCGAACCGGCCGGGTAGCGCGAGTTCAGCATTGTAATTCTCGCTCTCATAGAGTTGCGCTTCTAACCCCAGTGCGCGCACGCGAAGGATATAGGGCGCTACGTCACGCTGGCCAATCGCGGCAAATGCGAGCGCCGATGGATTATCCCAAGTTGCATGGAAGGTATAATAAGCCGCGTTGCCGGCATCACCTTCTTTCGAAACCCATTTGGCAATAGCGGCAACATCGTTGGCCTGTTGTGGCTGGATGCGTGCAATAGTCTCCTTTTGACGTGCTATCTCTGCCATGCCGGCCCAGACACTCGTTATGGAGAGGATCGCCATCAGCAAAAGTGCAGGTAAGGCCAGCCTTTGCTTAAGGAACAAATGTGCCTCTTGGTGCCAAAGTCCCTTCATGTCGCGCCTCCAAGCCGGCGGGCGGCAAAGCGCATGCCAAGCACGAGCGCAGCAAGCCATCCCAAGAGGATCAGTAAGCCCGGAAGCGCGGCCCGCAGTTTTTCAGACGTTGATGCCGCACGATAACTAAAGTCGGGCACTTCTTGCCAATTTTTGGGATCAATGCGAACCCGCTGCGCCGCTTCCGGGTCTTTGTTACGATTACTGTCATCGCCATAGGTTATGGATTTGGCTTGCAAAGCGTTAAGCTTCTGGACGATTGCGAAACGGTACGCTTCGGCCTGTTTTAGGAACCGACGATGTCCTTCCAAATCGGTGCCCGACGCGGACATGGATAGACGGCGTAACGCGATGGCGGGGCTGATTAAGCCGACAATATCTGACTGGAGGCTCTGCGTCCTATGGACAGCAAATTGGCGCTTCGCATATTCATCGAACAGCCTGGATGTCAGCTTTTCGCCTTCCATTGCCAAGAGTCCGCGATAGTTGACGGGGAGGTCTTCGACTTTCTCAACGCCATATTGCTTTAACGTGCGCGCCTTGAAGGCGGTGAAATGGGGATCGTCCGGATCATGGCTATCCCCCATATTACGTAGATCTTTCTGGACGGCGATATCCGTTTCCAGCCTCGTAAGAGCCGGGTTGGCCGCAACCGCCAGGTCGGGCGCGATCCGCGGCAGTAAAATTACAGCGAACGCCCACAACCCTATCAAGGTCATAAGCGCCCCTCGCGCATGGCCTGACAGGGCCGATACAATGATGATCAGCAGAACCCAGATCGCAAGATACAGCGCGTAGCCGAAAAATATGAAAAGGCTCGGCGCAAACGGTGCCCCCTCGGTCGCCACTAACCAGCCAAGCGCAAGGGCAGCGGGGGCGAGCATCAAAGCCGCTATTCGGCCAAGCCCTAATGACTTGCCGAGCATGACATTGCGCGCCGAAACGCCATGCGCAAACAGCTGTCGGACGGTACCGCGTTCCCGTTCGCGCGCGACAGCGCCAAAACCGATGAAGATCAACATCAACGGCGCAAGTGCCTGCAACACCAAGGCGGGTGTTAGCTGGCCAAACCGGACGAGCAAGGAGCTTTGCCGGACATCACCGAAATTGGCGCTATTTTGCCGGTGGCCCTCCAGATAAATGGTATTGCCCGTAAACGCGTCCACACCGGGATCAAACGCCGCAAGCGCAGGCAACGGGCGGAAAACAAAATGGCCGTAATGGACCATGCGGTGCGGATGCCGCGCGGGAGCTCCGTCAAAAGCGGCGTCAGCTTGTTGCTGGAAACGAGCGCGGATGGAGTCGCTTGTGTCGCGCTGGGCAATCGAAGTCAGCGCGGCGATGAGCGACAGCGCAATCAGGATGACCAGCCCAAGCATCGCAACGCGGTTCCGACGCAGCAAGCGCCATTCGTCGTTAGCAATCAACCGGACGCTGCTCATGCAGACACGGCCTCGCCATAGCGGCGGTGCAGGGCCATCACATCATAGTCTTGCTCACGGCAAACTTCTTCGACAATACGCCCTGCATCGAGAAAGCCGATCCGATCAGCACAGTCAGCAGCCCCAAGCAGGTCGTGCGTAACCATCAGGATTGCGGTGCCTCGCACTTTGAGAGTCGCGAGCAGTGCATTGAAGTCGGCGGTAGCTCGGGGATCAAGTCCGGAGGTCGGCTCGTCCAGCAACAGCACTGGCACTTGGCGCACGACCGCCAATGCAATCGCAACCTTTTGGCGCATGCCCTTTGAAAAGCCGGATAGGGTTAGGCTACGCGCTTCAGCTTGCAGGCCTGCCGCGTCAAATGCCGCTTCAATTTCTGCGCTGCTGTGGGCTTCACCGGCAAGCGCGAGAAAATAGTCAACATTCTCCCGTGCCGTTAAATGCTCATATAGCGCTACGTTTTCCGGCAAATAGGCAATTTTGTGCCGGGCTATTTCGGGGTGGGCAGATGGATCTATGCCTGTGACCAACGCCGAACCGGATGACGGCTTAAGAAACCCCAACAATGTTGAAAGCGTCGTAGATTTACCTGCGCCATTGCCGCCCAACAGCGCATAGATTTCGCCCGCTGCAACCGACAGAGAGAGGTTATCGAGCACTGTCTTGCCGCCACGTTTGACACAAAGCCCCGATATTTGGATGACGGTCATCAGAACCGGCTCCGTACACCAATCGAAGCTGCCCTCGGCGTTCCGGGTTGCACCCATAAAGACGCATAGCTGTTGGCATACCAATGTGCATTGAACAGGTTGCGCACTTCACCGAATAGTTCCACTCCTTCGGTCAATTCAAACTGGCCAAACAGACGCACCAAATTGTGCGATGGCAGTTTGAATGCAGTGCCGGTTTCGCCTGAGCGCTTGCCAACATGCTGCACTCCAGCGCCGATTTTTCCATTCATGGAACCTAAGGTAAAATCCTGCGTCAGCTGGACATTCAAGCTATGCTTCGGAATATTGATGAGCGGATCGCCCGGCCGGATCTGAAACGAGAAATTGGGATCGAGGATCAACGAGCGGGATTCCGCGTCCGTATAGGCATAGCTGAACAGCAGACTAAGCCTAGACGTGATTTTCCCGGCGATATCCATCTCCGCACCGCGGCTTCGTGCTTTGCCGACGGTCACCAGAAACCCGGGATTAGCGGTGTCCGTTGCCAAAACATTGCTCTTCTTCATCTCATACAGCGAAAATGTTCCAGTCAGTTTTCCGTCTAGAAGGCTCAGCTTTGTTCCGACTTCGATGGACTGGCTGGTTTCGGGATCGAATATCCGGCCGGCGGCATCTGTGCCGATATTGGCGCGGAAGCCTTCGCCGTACACTGCATATAGGGAAATTGCGTCCGAGGCTTCGAAAACAAGACCTGCCTGTGGACTCAGCCGACTGGCTTTGCGTGCGCTCAGGATAGATGTAATCCGGTTGTTGGTTTGTAACTGGAAATCGTCATAACGCGCGCCGATCCGCACCTGCAGCCTGTCGGTGAGGTTGATCTGGTCCTGCAGGTAGAAGCCTGTCGATTTCTGAATGTCCACCCTATTGGTTAGCCGTGCCGGAGTCGGCAAAGGAAATCGCCCATATGCGGGGTTTAAGATGTTGATGATGTTCGCGGCTAGATCAGAAGGGTTGCCCGAAACTGCGGGTGGACGGAAACGCCGAAAATCTTGGTCATTTTCGAACTTGTCATAGTCTGCCCCGAACAGAATTCGGTGTCGCATTCCGCCAAACTCAAATTCGCCGGAAACTTCTCCACGTACGACAAAATGTTCTGAATCATAAACCCGAGACCGGCGCTGGCGGGAGAGCGACTGACCGTCGACGAACAACTTCTGGCGAGAACGGACCAGTTCCGCATCGGACGATTGCCCGGTGAGCAAGGTGTCCCGGTGGCTCACACCGAGTTGCATGCTCCACTTATCGTTGAAATCGTGCTGGAGCCGCAGTTGATGGCCTTCGGCTTGTGCTACATGGTCGCCATCGCCTGGCTCGCCTAAGAAGCGGCTACGCGGCACCGTCTTCAAATTGTTGTTCAGTACCACTATGCCCCGGTCAAAAGGTACAGCAACGCGCGTCCATTCCAGATCATAGGTCAGCCGGGTCTGGTCGCCCAGCCTAAGGCCCACAGACGGCAAAAACCCGCGGCGATTTGACCCGATCGTGTCCCGGAAACTATCCGCCTCTTCCGCATATCCGACCAAGCGGACGGACAGGTTCTGCCCGATCGCCAAATTGGCATCGGCCTCTGCGCGCAATCGGTCAAAGCTGCCATATTGTAACGCGGCCGTTCCAAAGCTGTTGCCATAGACAGGCTGTTTGGTGACAATGTTGATTGTCCCCCCAGGCTCGCCACGCCCCAACAGTGCAGCAGCAGGGCCTTTCAAAACCTCAATGCGTTCGATCCCCGCCACGTCACGTTGACCGCCAAAACCGCGCCCACCGTTAAAGCCGTTGACCAGATAGCCGCTAGGTAAATTCTCGTCACCGGCAAAGCCGCGTATGGCGAACGCGTCCCATAACCCGCCCAGCGTATTCTGCCGCGCGACGGAGGCGTTGAGATCGAGAGCATCGGTCAGCCGCAGGATGTTATTGTCCTCCAACTGCTTTGCGTCGATCGTTGCAATTGCCTGCGGAATTTCCTTCTTATCAAAATCGCCGCGATACGCCTGACGGATACCTGTCACCGTAATTTCAGCTTCGTCGATCTCTTCGGCATAGGCCGGAACTGGTGCGAGACATGAGATACCAGCCAGCAAAATGGGTACAGAACGCACGAATTCATCCTCTCAAGATCTCAGAAATCAGCGTGAATGTGATAGAATATCATCACATTGTCAATCCTCTGCCATGTGCAGCACAATTTGCGCATAGTCCGGCAAGCTTGACGTGCCGTTTTACTAAGTGGAATCTGCGGGATCGGGCCAGTGAACAACTGCAATGCTAGCGCCAACAGCTCTTCCCGGGCAATTGTGACTTTTGTGGGGTTTGGGATTGCGCGGACCAGTTCCAAAGCGGTGCGGATGAGTTCGCTCATCCGCTTTTAGGAGCGAGTTGAATACAAAGATGAGCGCAATACCAATCGCGTAAGCCGGCCATGCCCCATCCAAGGCTGACTTAAATGCTGGATTTCGACGATTTTTGCTTGGGCGTTCCAATCAGAACCCTGCTTAAAACGCAGGCTATATGGCCGCCTTTGGCAGCAAAGGCGCTATCGCATAAACCTTTGAAAACTGGAGCGGGCGAAGGGATTCGAACCCTCGACCCCAACCTTGGCAAGATTCGGTTCGATGAAATTTATGTTCTAAATCATATATTTATGTGAACTCTAAAAAATCCGAACACGATCCGAACATTTTCAGCCCGTTAAATGATGCGCGCGAATCCTGCCACGCCACGCGCTGGGGATGAACGTACCTCAGGCTTGTTCACTTGCAGGGCGGTATTCAACATTTGTCCCACATCGCCTTCGTCCCCAAGGATTGCTTCCATGCTGCGAACGCATAAGCGGACTTTATCATTCGCTAAGTCATACCAGATTTGTTTCGAAGCGCGCCGCGTTTTTACGAGGTCGTTGCGGCGCAGTTCCGCAAGTTGCTGGCTAAGCGCAGGTTGGCCGATGCCAGTTGCGGTATCTATTTCGCTAACAGTGCGTTCACCGCGCAAAAGGGAAGATAAGATCATGAGCCGCTGCGGCTGCGCATAGACTTTTAGCTTGTCCGCCGCTTTTACGGCGCGGTCGCGACTTTCAAAAAGCGAAGTCATTTCGCATCAGCCAAATGGCAAAACCAATCATCGTCAACACTGATTTCGGTGCTGTTTATAATTGGTAATGCAAGCAATTTATCCCCGAGTTGCCATCCCTCTGGAGCAAGGCCAGCGCCGCCCTGAGTAGCTTGCAATGCGTTAAGAAGGCGTAGCATTTCGCTGACTGAGCGGCCTACATTATGCGGATAAGTGGTGATGGCACGAATGATGCCGTCGGGGTCGATGAAATAGGTTGAACGAACCGCAGCACTATCAACTGCGGTATCGTCAATCATGCCATATGCCCGGCCAATCGCCATGGAGGGATCTTCGATGACTGGGAACGGAACATGTATTCCGAATTTGCGTTTAATCGCATTCACCCACGCAATGTGCGAATGGATACTGTCCACAGACAGTCCGAGCAATGCACAACCAGCTGCTTCAAACTCGGCGGCCGATTTCGCGAGGGCGATGAATTCCGTCGTACACACTGGCGTAAAGTCGGCAGGGTGCGAAAAGAAGATAAGCCATTGGCCACGATATTCGGACAGGCTCCGCTCCCCGAGCGTGGTTCGCGCGCGAAAGTCCGGTGCTGTTTCGCCGATCCTAATCGGCCTGGAGGGTAATGCTGGCGTGTCGTTCATTTCTTCATCCTGTTAATCTGTCGGCGCTGCCACGAGACTCTTGTTGACGCAACATCGATAGTTTATTACACAATTTATGTAAATATGAATTTATAGGAGTTTTCCATGCTCGACTCAGCGTTAAACAAGGCCTTCGCGCAGGTGAGCGATTCCCAAAAGGGTGTTCCGATGATTCGTGCCTTTTTCGACAAACCGACTTTCACGGTCAGCTATGTGGTCCACGATCCCGAAACCAAGAAGGCTGCTATCATTGATAGCGTGCTTGATTTTGATCCCGCCTCAGGGCGCACCTCGTTCGCGTCGGCGGATTCCATTATCGAATATGTTGCACACCATGGCTTGGCCGTTGATTGGCTGCTCGAAACCCATGCGCATGCCGATCACCTTTCGGCGGCACCTTATTTGCAGCAAAAGCTTGGCGGCAAAATTGCAATCGGCGAACATATCGTCACCGTCCAGAATGTGTTCGGAAAGCTGTTTAACGCGGGCACTGATTTTCAACGTGATGGGTCGGACTTTGACCGGCTGTTTGCCGATGGCGACCACTTCCAAATTGGGAAGCTGGACGTAACCGTCCTCCATGTCCCCGGTCATACGCCTGCGGACATTGCCTATGTTATTGGTGATGCGGTGTTTACGGGCGACACAATGTTCATGCCCGATTACGGCACGGCGCGCGCGGATTTTCCCGGCGGGAACGCGCGGCAATTGTTCCAGTCATTGCGCCGGATATTGTCGCTGCCTGCCACGACGCGCCTTTTCATGTGTCACGACTATTTGCCTGCTGGCCGCACGGAATATGCATGGGAAACGACTGTTGAGGCAGAGCGTACAGGCAATGTCCATGCCCATGACGGCATAACCGAGGATGAATTTGTCGCGATGCGTGAAGCGCGCGATGCGACGCTTGATATGCCGCGCCTGATTTTGCCGTCGGTGCAAGTGAATATGCGTGCAGGGCATTTGCCGCCCGCGGATGATAATGGCGTTACCTATCTCAAAATCCCGGTCAACGCGGTATGATCCCGGCCTTCCCTAATGCTATGCCGGTTGAAGGCTTTATTGGCGGGCTGCTGATTGGGCTTGCTGCGGCAGTGATGCTGCTCGGACTCGGGCGGATTGCCGGGGTAAGTGGGCTCGCCGCGCGGGCTACCGGCATTGCCGATACTGGCGCACCAAGAAATGTCGCCATGGCTTTCATCCTTGGTCTACCGCTTGGGGCGTTTCTGATGGCACGCGCAATTGGTGAAGTTCAGGTCAGCTTTCCCGACTCGATCTGGTCGCTGATCATCGGTGGCTTACTCGTTGGCTATGGCACACGGCTCGGCTCGGGCTGCACCAGTGGCCATGGCGTATGCGGGCTGTCGCGTCTTTCGCCGCGATCCATGGTGGCAACCGGCATGTTTATGGCAAGCGGATTTGTGACCGTGGGGCTTCTTCGCGCTGGAGGTTGGCTATGACCCGGGCGCTCATCGCATTGCTCTCTGGACTGTTGTTCGGGGCCGGTCTTGCGTATTCGGGCATGTCGGACCCTGCCCGGGTTCAGGCGTTTCTGGATCTGTTTGGCCAATGGGATCCGACGCTCGCTTTCGTCATGGGTGGCGCCATGCTGCCGATGGCAGGTGCCTGGGTGATTAAATCGCAGCTGTCTGTGCCGCTTGCCGCGCCAACGTTCGATTTACCAGGCACGACCAAGCTGGATCGCCCTCTTGCGATTGGGGCGATATTGTTTGGAATGGGTTGGGGCATTGCCGGCCTTTGTCCCGGGCCTGCGCTTGCTGACTTGGCGATTGCGCCGGGCGATGTCGCGCCATTTGTCGTTGCGATGTTTGTCGGCATGGCCGCGCAACGCTTCATACTTTTTACATTCCAAAAAACAAAACAGGCGGGGGCCTAAATGACGTTCAAATCCATCACGCCAAGCTTTTCTGTCTCGGGGCAATTGACGGCAGAAGATGTGCGTCACGCCGCCGTGCTGGGCTTCAAATCGGTTATCTGCAACCGGCCAGATGGCGAAGAGGTAGGCCAGCCGTCCGCCGCCGCTATCCAGAAAGAAGCGGAAGCGCTTGGTCTGTCATTCACTTATATTCCAGCGGTGTCAGGCGCAGTGACGGACGATGATGCAGCCAAGATGAAAGCGGCTCTCGCCCAAATGCCTTCCCCCATTCTTGCTTATTGCCGCTCCGGCGCGCGTTCCAGCAAGCTTTGGGAAATGGCGACGAAAGGTCAGGATGAAGCGCCATCCTCCGCCAAAATCTATGATGTGGTTATCGTCGGCGGCGGCAGTGCCGGAATCGCCACAGCCGCCAGCCTCCTCAAACGCAATCGGAAGCTATCGATTGCCGTTATCGAACCTTCAGAAGACCATTATTATCAGCCCGGCTGGACTATGGTTGGGGCTGGCGTTTTCTCGGCGGAATTCACCCGGCGGACCGAAAAATCGGTCATGCCCAAAGCGGTTGACTGGATCAAAAAGGCAGCCTCTGGGTTTGCGCCTGAGGACAATAAAGTGCTGCTCGCCGATGGCAGTTCGGTTGCCTATCGCGTGCTGGTGGCATGCCCCGGCATTAAGCTGGATTGGGAGTCCATCGACGGCTTGACTGAAACGCTTGGCCAAAATGGCGTAACGTCGAACTATCGTTACGACCTTGCCCCTTACACCAACCGCCTTGTCAAAGACATGAAGCACGGCCGCGCTTTATTCACCCAGCCGCCAATGCCGATTAAATGTGCAGGTGCGCCGCAAAAGTCGATGTACCTGTCGTGCAACAATTGGGAACGCGCAGGCGTGTTGAACGATATTGACGTGCAATTCCATAATAGCGGCGCGGCTTTGTTTGGTGTCGCGGCGTACGTACCTGCGCTGATGGAATATATCGAACGCTATAACGCGCATTTGAACTTTGAATCCAAGCTGGTTGCCATTGATGGCCCTGCCAAAATTGCGACATTTGAACAGAAACGCGGGGACATCGTCACGCGGGTCGAAGAAAAGTTCGACATGATCCATGTGGTCCCACCGCAAGTCGCGCCAGATTTTGTGCGCAACAGTCCGCTGGCTGCCGCCAGTGGTTTCATTGAGGTCAATGAAGCAACGTTGCAGCATGTGCGTTATGCGAATGTCTTTGCATTGGGCGATGCCTGCTCGGCGTCAAACGCCAAGACAATGGCGGCGGCACGCAAGCAAGCGCCGGTGGTCGCGGTGAACGTATTGGCTGCTCTTGAGGGCAGACCACCTGTCGCCGATTATGACGGCTATGGCAGTTGCCCGTTGACGGTCGAGCGCGGCAAGATTGTGCTCGCCGAATTCGGCTATGGCGGAAAATTGCTGCCGAGCTTCCCGAATTGGCTGATTGACGGCACGCGTCCATCGCGACTGTCATGGTTGCTAAAGGACACCATTCTTCCGCCAATTTACTGGCACGGTATGCTCAAAGGGCATGAGTGGATGGTCAAACCCCACAAGATCGTCGCGGCGTAACGGCCATGAAATTGGCACGCTATTTGCCAATATTGGAATGGGGACGCGGCTATGGCGGCGTGACGTTGACCAATGACTTGGTCGCTGCCGCAATCGTCACAATCATGCTCATCCCGCAAAGCCTGGCTTATGCCATGTTGGCGGGCTTGCCACCGGAAATAGGGCTATACGCGTCTATTCTTCCCATCATTGCCTATGCCCTGTTCGGGACGAGCCGCGCACTCGCCGTTGGACCGGTGGCGGTGATTTCGCTGATGACTTTGACAGCGGCGAGCGCCGTTGCCGCACCGGGCAGCGCCGAATTTATCGCCGCCACGCTTGTCCTCGCGTTGCTGTCCGGGCTGATCCTGATTGTCATGGGTGTGTTGCGTCTGGGTTTTCTTGCGAACCTGTTATCGCACCCTGTGGTGTCGGGATTTATCACTGCGAGCGGCATCATTATTGCCACCAGCCAACTCAAGTCGCTGTTGGGCATTAAGGCGTCGGGTGAGGCATTGCCCGAGCTGGTCACGACGTTGATCGAAAATGCCAAGGACACAAATCCTTACACCCTTGCGATTGGCGTGATTGCGACCGGATTTCTATTCTGGGTCCGCAAAGGTTTGAAACCCATGCTCGTCGGTTTCGGGCTAGCGGCTAGGCCTGCTGACCTTGTTGCCAAAGCCGGACCCATCGTTGCGGTCGCGCTTTCCATTCTGGCTGTCATTACCTTCGATCTCGAAGCCAAAGGTGTGAAGGTGGTGGGCGATATTCCGCAGAGCTTGCCGCCCTTTACCATTCCCTTGTTCGATGCGGAACTATGGCAGCGACTGGCCGTTCCTGCTTTATTGCTCAGCATCATTGGATTTGTGGAATCGGTCTCTGTCGCGCAAACGCTCGCAGCGAAAAAGCGGCAACGCATTGTTCCGGATCAGGAGCTCATTGGTCTGGGCGCAGCCAATGTCGCCGCCGCTTTTTCGGGCGGCTATCCCGTGACGGGCGGATTTGCCCGTTCGGTCGTCAACTTTGATGCGGGCGCAGAGACCCCTGCCGCAGGTGCGTTTACGGCGGTTGGCATATTGCTCGCGGCGTTGTTCCTGACGCCATTGCTCGCTTCTCTTCCCATCGCCACATTGGCAGGTACAATCATCGTTGCGGTCTTGAGCCTCGTCGATTTTAAAACGCCGCGCGCGATCTGGCATTATTCCAAAGCCGATTTTGCCGCGATGGCGGCGACGATAGCAGTAACGCTTCTGATTGGCGTTGAACCCGGCGTGATGGCCGGCGTCGGCTTGAGCCTTGCATTGTTCCTCTGGCGCGCTTCACGGCCACATGCCGCCATTGTGGGACGGGTTCCCGAGACGGAGCATTTCCGAAATGTGAAACGCCACAAGGTGTTCACCGACCCGCGCATCTTGACCATTCGCATCGACGAAAGCCTGACCTATCTAAACGCGCGTTGGTTGGAGGAGTTCGTGCTGGAACAGGTCGCCGAACGTTCAGAGCTGCGCCATCTTATCCTGATGTGTTCTGCAATAAACGCTGTTGACGCCTCTGCGCTCGAAAGCATCGAGGCAATCAACCACCGGCTGGCCGATAGCAGTGTCCAGTTGCATTTCTCTGAGGTCAAAGGCCCGGTAATGGATGCACTCGAAAAGTCGCATTTGCTTCATGACCTCACCGGCAAAGTCTGGTTGTCACAAAACGAAGCGTTTCAATCGCTCATTCGGTCTTCGGACGAAGGCGACAATGCGACGATTATTCCCGACAATATGGCCGCCAGGGGGCTGATATAATAGACTATTTTTCAAAACGGCGTAGCATTAAGGGGCGTATTCTTTATTGATACAACCATTCAAATTATCGATTACATTAACTATGTAATTGTATTGGTATTGATCGGCAAATGGGATCATTGTTGAGATACTAAGTAAACCAAAAAGGAAACAACATGACTCTTCACATCGGCGATATCGCCCCCGACTTTCAGACTGAAACGCAAAATGGCCCGATCAGCTTCCACAAATGGGCTGGCGACAGCTGGGTATTCTTCTTCAGCCATCCGGCAGATTTTACGCCTGTTTGCACCACCGAAATGGGTCGTACGGCGCAACTCGCTAGCGAGTTTGAAAAGCGCAATACCAAGCCACTTGGCCTTTCGACCGATACAGCGGAAGAGCATCTTAAGTGGATCGATGACGTCAACGACACCCAGCATACCGACCTCAAATTCCCGATCCTTGCCGATGCCGATCTGTCGATTGCGCGCATGTACGACATGATCCATCCACAACAGAGCGAAACCGCCGCGGTGCGTTCGGTATTCATCATCGATCCCGACAAGAAAATCCGTCTGACGATGACTTATCCAATGAGCGTTGGCCGCAATTTTGCCGAGATATTGCGCGTTATCGATGCGCTACAGACCGGCGACAAGTTCCGGATTGCGACGCCTGCAGACTGGGAAGTGGGCAAGGATGTCATTATCCCGCCGTCGATCAAAGACGACGAAGCTGCGACATTGTTCCCGCAAGGCTGGACGACATTGCGTCCATATCTACGGACAACCAAACTTGACTAACCACTAGTTTAAACTTGCATCGGTCAATTGCCCTGTCGCGATTGCCCGGTGCCAGAAAACATCCGATTATAGTTACTTATTAACCGATTGAGAATTGTCATGATTGAGCAGGAATGGGCAATTATTCTCGCCCGCATACAATTTGCTTTTACAGTAAGCTTCCATTTTCTGTTCCCGGCATTCTCTATAGGGCTGGCGAGTTTTCTCGCTGTGCTGGAGGGGCTGTGGCTTAGGACCGGCAAGGGCGTATACGCTAATCTCTATCGTTACTGGCTCAAGATATTCGCCGTCGTTTTTGCGATGGGCGTCGTCTCGGGTATTGTCATGTCCTACCAATTCGGAACCAATTGGTCGGTATTTTCGGACAAGGCCGGACCCGTCATTGGGCCGTTAATGGCCTATGAAGTGCTGACGGCATTCTTTTTGGAGGCTGGCTTTCTCGGCGTCATGCTGTTCGGCATCAATAAGGTTGGGCGCAAGCTCCACTTTGTCGCAACGCTGGCCGTCGCCATCGGCACCTTCATTTCCGCATTCTGGATACTGTCAGTGAACAGCTGGATGCAAACGCCGGTAGGATATGAGATTGCGGCCAATGGTCAGTTCATGCCCGGTGATAGCTGGTGGACAATCATCTTCAACCCGAGCTTCCCCTACCGCCTCGTCCACACTTTACTGGCAGCTTATTTGACAACAGCCTTTGCCGTGGGGGCGGTTGGTGCCTGGCATTTGTTGAAAGACAAAACCAATCCGGGGGCACGCAAAATGTTCTCTATGGCGATGTGGATGGCAGCCATCGTCGCGCCGCTTCAGGTCGTCGCGGGTGACTTTCACGGCATCAACACGTTGGAGCATCAACCAGCTAAAGTCATGGCGATGGAGGGGCATTATCAAAGCCATCCCAACGGCGCGCCATTGATATTGTTTGGCATTCCGAACAGCAAAGAGCGAACGGTCGATTACGCCATTGAAATTCCCAAAGCATCGTCGTTGATCCTGAAGCATGACCTGAATGCGCCGCTCGCTGGCCTTGATACCATCCCCGACGCAGACGAGCCGTCGGTTGGTATTGTCTTCTGGGCATTCCGGATCATGGTCGGTCTCGGCATGGCTATGGTAGCCATTGGCATGTGGAGCCTGCTCGCGCGGGCAAGAAAGCAGCTATATGAATGGTCGTGGCTCCATAAGGCGGCATTATTGATGGGCCCATCCGGCTTCATTGCCGTGCTTGCAGGCTGGGTGGTAACCGAAGTTGGACGGCAACCCTTCACAATCTATGGCGTGTTGCGCACCGTTGATAGCGCCTCGCCGCTTGATGCACCCGCCGTTGCTTTCTCGCTTCTCGCCTTTGTTGTGGTGTATTTCGCGGTGTTCGGCATGGGCATTTGGTATTTGCTGCGCTTGATGAAGAAACCACCGGAGGCGCACGAAAGCGCGCTCGATGGTGCCCCAATCCGAAGCGCAGGCATCACCCCTGCACCCGCGGTATTGGAAGGAGCATCGGCATGATTGATCTGACAATCATTTGGGCCAGCATCATTGGCTTTGCCATCATTGCTTATGTTGTCATGGACGGCTTTGATCTTGGCATCGGCATATTGTTTCCCTTTTTCAAAGTGGGCAAGGACCGCGATACCGCGATGAACAGTATCGCGCCTGTCTGGGACGGAAACGAAACATGGCTGGTGATGGGGGTCGGTGGTTTGCTTGCGGCGTTCCCGCTGGCGTATGCGATCATCTTGCCTGCGCTCTATGCACCGATGATCGCGATGCTGCTCGGCCTTGTGTTCCGCGGCGTTGCGTTCGAATTTCGCTGGCGTGACCCCGCACATCGCGAACTATGGGACCGCGCATTCACGCTGGGCTCGTTCATTGCCACCTTCGCGCAGGGGATCGCACTTGGCGCGCTGCTCCAAGGCATTACCGTTGAAGGCCGTTCCTATGCCGGCGGATGGTGGGAATGGCTGTCGCCATTTAGCATTTTGACCGGCTTTGGGCTGGTGGTCGGCTATGCGCTTTTGGGCGCGTGCTGGCTGAACTGGAAGACCGAAGGCGCATTGCAGCGTCAGGCGGTCACTTATGCCGGACGGCTGGGCATAAGCTTGCTATTGATGATCGGCGTAATCAGCCTCGCCACGCTGACGCTTGAGGCGCAATATTATTTGCGTTGGTTGAGCTATCCGGGTGTGCTGGCAACGGCCATAGTGCCGATTGCTACCATTGCCGTGACATTCCTTTTCTACCGCAGCCTTCGCCAGACCAAAGACGCGCAGCCGTTCTTCTGGGCACTCGCATTATTCGGCTTATGCCTAGTTGGCCTTGGCATTTCGATCTGGCCAAACGTCATTCCGGCGCGGGTCACTATCTGGGAAGCAGCGGCGCCACATCGCAGCCAAGTCTTCATGTTGATCGGCGCGTCTATCATGGTCCCGATCATCGTCGCCTACACCATATGGTCCTATTGGGTGTTCCGCGGCAAAGTCGGCCACGACGGATATCATTGATGCCGCGCGCCAAACAATTGGGCTGGTTCTTCGGCATCTGGGCGCTGAGCGTTGCAGCGCTAACGGTCGTCGGTGGTATCATACGTTGGGTATTGCTTTAAACGTTTGCATAGGGAGAGGCGCAAAATGACCGAGATAAACAACGGCCCGGAAACGTTGAAGGGCGAAGATTGGGCAGGCGAGATGGGTGCCAAATGGCTTGCCAATCTCGCATGTTTTGAAGGCATGATCGCCCCCATTGGCGAGGCGCTTCTTAGACAAGCCGATTTTAAACCCGGCGAACGCGTGCTTGATATCGGCTGCGGTGGTGGCGGGACGACAATTGCCATTGCAAAGGCCGTTGCGCCTTCCGGTGAAGTGGTTGGCATCGACATTTCACCCGACTTGACGACCGCGTCTATGGGGCGTGCCAAAGGCGCTGGAGTAACCAACATTGGATTCATCTGCGCTGATGGAGCCACGGTCCAGTTAGAAGATGCCCCGTTTGACAGGCTCTTTTCGCGCTTTGGCAGTATGTTTTTCCTCGAACCGCATAAGGCCTTTGCAAATTTGCACAGTCTGCTGCGTCCTGGTGCGCGGATTGATCTGGCGGTATGGGGGCCACCACGCGACAATTTGTGGATGATGGAAATGATGGGCGTCGTCCGGCGCTATGTCGATATACCCCCGGCGGTTCCCCGCGCGCCAGGGCCCTTTGCTTTTGAAGACCTCGGCTATCTGAACGAAATACTTGCGAGCGGCGGTTTTTCGGAAGCCAGCGTAGTCGCCTATAATGGCCTACAACCGATTGGTGGCGTGAACGCCACACCTCACGATGCGGTATCTTTTGTGCTGTCTTCAATGGCGGTTGGACGCGCGCTAGCGGAACAAGGTGCAGATGTTCGAGCGGCAGCCGAAGCGGATTTGGTCGCGCTATTCCAAAAGCATTATGTAGCCGGGCAAGGCGTGATGATGCAGGGTAAGGCTTGGCTCGTGTCGGCGATTGCTTAGAGATGATTTTTGTCTGAAACGAGGCTTTCGCCAACCTGGGTGAACGGCTTGTTTTGAAGGCGAAGCGTGCTCGTTTCAACGGCTGGTATGTTAGCGAAAACAGGCAAGCGTTTTGACTATCCTAAACGGCAGCTATTCATCAATCCACGCAAAGAAGCAGACAGTCCGCTTCCGGCCCATAAGCTGCCATGACACCTGATCAAGGACGACGGCCGATTAGGCTTCCCGACAGGGCAAGCTGTTCCAATTGGAACGCTGGCAAACGGTGTTCGACGCCAACGGCTCCTCCCCGGCAAATGTGACTTTTGTGGCGTTTGGGATTGGCGGACCAGTCCCAAAGCGTTACGGATGATCGTCGCTCATCCGTTTTTAGGAGCGAGCTGAACACAAAGATGAGCGCGGTGCCAATCGCGTAAACCGGCAATGCCGCATCCAAGGCCAACTTAAACACTGAATTTCCAGGATTTTTGAGCGGGCGCTCCAATCAGAACGCTGCCTAAAACGCACGCTGCAAGCCCGCTCTGGGCAGCAAAGGCGATATTACCTAAGTCGTTGAAATCATTGGAGCGGGCGAAGGGATTCGAACCCTCGACCCCAACCTTGGCAAGGTTGTGCTCTACCCCTGAGCTACGCCCGCTCTGGCGGCTGGAATCAGTTGATCTCCAGCGGGTGAGGCGGGCCATTAGCAGGCGATTCCAGGACCCGCAAGCCCTTTGTCATGCCAAATGACAATGCTTTTTTCCTGCGCACTCTACGCTTTGTCTTGGCATATCCGCAGGCCAGCCCCACATAGGCGGCGACTTTCGAATCGGCTTGAAGGAGCAGAAACTTGGCCAGCATGGGTTTGACCACCGAGGAACAAAAGGCTGTCGAGGCATTCCGGCGCGATATTGTCGAACCGTCAATGACCAAGCTGGTCATCCTGGATTTCTGGGCGGAATGGTGCGGCCCTTGCAAACAACTGGCCCCTGTGTTGGAAAAGGTGGCCGCCGATTATGCCGATAAGGGTGTCGTTCTGGCCAAGATCGACGTTGATGCGAACAAGTTTATCGCTGCCCAGTTTCAGGTCCGCTCGATCCCCACAGTCTATGCCATGTTTCAGGGACAGCCGGTTGCAGATCTGACCAATGCGCGGACCGAGGCACAATTGTCGGCGATGCTCGACCAACTGTTGGCAAAGCTGCCGGTGCAGGGCGGCGGCGAAGGTGCCGAAGGCCCGAGCCTTGACGAGGTGGCCGCTGCCGGCCGTGAAGCGCTTGCCGAAGGCGCGCACGAAGAGGCCTATGCGATCTTTACCGAGATATTGGGCGTGGACCCTGAACATCTCGGGGCATTGGCGGGCATGATCGAGGCGTTGGTCGCGCTTGATCGCAAGGACGAAGCGCAGGCGATCCACGCCAGCCTTTCGGATGAACAGAAAGACGATCCGGCATTTGAAAGGGTCGCAACGCTGCTTGCGATCGTTGCCGAAGCCCGTGATCCTGAAGAAGTGGTCGCGCTGCGCAATGCTGTCGATGCCGATCCGGCCAATCATGCCGCGCGTTTCGATTTGGCCAATGCGCTGATGGCGGCGGGTGATCGTGATGGCGCAGCCGATTCGCTGCTGGCGATCATTTCCGCCGAGCGTGACTGGAATGACGGCGCGGCGCGCAGTCGGCTTTTGGAAATTTTTGGCCTGATCGGGCTGGAAGATCCGTGGGTCGCCGCGACACGGCGCCGCCTCTCTGCGGTTCTGTTCGGCTGATGGCGGTCAAGCGCATCTCGATCTTCCCGCTGCCGGGTGCAATCCTGCTGCCCGGTATGCAGTTGCCATTGCATATCTTTGAGCCGCGCTATCGTGCGCTGATCGGCGATGCGCTTGCGCGTGATCGCCTGGTCGGGATGGTCCAGCCAAAGGGCGGCGGGCCGCAGCCTGCCTTGTTTGACGTCGGCTGCCTTGGGCGGATCGAAGACGTCGAGGCGCTGGAAGACGGGCGGTACAATATCGTGCTCGAAGGGCTGCAACGCTTCACGATTGTGCGCGAACTGGATGCCAGCACAGCATTCCGACAGGTTGAGGCGGAATTGTGGGACGAGAAGGAATCGGGCGATCTGCTGTCGCTTGGCGAACGTGCCGCGCTCGAGCAAGAGGCGCGCCGCTTTGCCGATGCGCAGGGCTATGCCGTCGACTGGAACTCGGTGGTTGAGCTTGACGATTATTCGCTGGTCAACATCATCGCACAGATTGCCCCGTTCGATGTTGCCGCAAAACAGGCGCTGCTCGAGTCGCAGGGGCTGGCCGCGCGCAGCGAACTCATCATTCAGCTGATGCAGTTTTTCGGCCGCCACGATGGTTCGGGCGACAGGGTGACGCTGCAATAGGTCTTTTGCGGCTAGGCGAGGAAACTCGCCCGCAAGCCATCGATCACGAACTGCGCTGCCAATGCGCCAAGCAATACGCCCAATAGCCGGGTGATCACCGCCTCGGTTTTCTGCCCGACAGCGCGCATGATCGGGCCAGCCGCGAGCAAGGCAATCATCGTCAGCAACAGCACTGCTGCGAGCGCGCCGAGCACCACCAGCGAACGATCGAGCCCTTCATTCTGGCTCATCAACAGCATCACCGACGCAATCGAACCCGGGCCAGCGATCATCGGCATGGCCATCGGGAATACCGAAACATCCTCAATCTCGGGCGTCTCGATGATCTTTTGCGCCCGTTCCTCGCGCCGCTGGGTACGTTTTTCGAACACCATGTCGAGCGCGATCAGGAACAACATGATCCCGCCGGCGATGCGAAAACTATCCAGTTCGATATGCAGCGCGCCGAGCAGTTTTTCCCCGAACAGCGCAAAGACCAGCAGGATGCCGGCTGCGATTGCACTGGCGCGCAATGCCATCGCGCGGCGTTGCGCCCCGGTCGCCCCCTTGGTCAGGCTGGCATAAATCGGTGCGCAGCCGGGCGGATCGATCACCACGAAAAAGGTGATGAAGGCGGAGATGAAAAGCTCGACCATCGCCTTATCGCGCGCCCGGTGCCATCACCCTGTCGGTCAGGACAGTGTCGAAAGCAGAGCCATTCCATAGCCGCACCTCGACCGTGCGGCTGCCATCGGGCATCACCGTCCATGTGAAATTGAGGCTCTGGTCGCGCGACAGGATCATCTGCATCCGCGCACCCTCGGCGGGCGCTGCCATCGGGGCATTGGCGGCGCCCTTGCAACTGGCGACGCGGGTTTCGATAAATTCGGGTGCTTTCCGCGGCGCAGTCAGCATGTCGCCATGGTCGGCCGCCCACTTCCATTCGCCTTCGCCCATATAGCTGGCTGGCGCGCCGGGCGGTAACTTGCCCTTGTCCTGCCATTGCCAGAGCGTGGTGAAATAGCCGTGCGAACCATCGGGCCATTGGGATGCGCCGGTCGTGACGCCCGTCTTGCCGTCGCAGGACATGAAAACCTTATGCGGCTGCCAGACGACAGCACGGGCCGGTTCGGCGCGGCCTTTCAGCCAATCCTGCGCTAGAACAGGTTGCGGCATGAACATCACCGCTTCACGCGCTGCGGTTTCACGAAAGGCGGTCCACTGCCCCTTTTCCTGTGCCAGCCGGTTGAAGGCGATTTCGGCCGCAATCACTGCGCTGGGATTTGCGCTTTGCGCAACGGGCCGCATCATCATCCGCGGCTGCGCTGCACAGCCGGCTAAAACCAAGGTGGTGAGGAAGAGTGCGGAAAGGGCTTTGGTCCGGATCATTCCCGGATCATAGCCCTTCGGGATCCGATAGGCCAGCCCGGCGGTGCGCCGCGACCAGCGTGTTGCGCAGCAGGCAGGCGATTGTCATCGGCCCCACGCCGCCAGGCACAGGTGTGATCGCCGACGCCAGTTCCAATGCGCTTGCATAATCGACGTCGCCAACCAGACGGCCCTTGCTTTCGCCATCGGCGGGATCAAGCCGGTTGATCCCAACATCGATCACGACTGCACCGGGCTTCAGCCAGTCGCCCTTCACCATCTCGGCGCGGCCGACAGCTGCCACCACGATATCCGCCTGCTGCACGCGCGCCTTCAGGTCGCGGGTGCGGCTGTGCGCGATGGTGACAGTGCAATTTTCACCAAGCAGCAATTGCGCCATGGGTTTTCCGACGAGGATAGACCGACCGATCACAATGGCATCCTTGCCCGAAAGATCGCCGATATGGTCCTTTAGCAGCATCAATGATCCCAGCGGGGTGCAGGGCACCAGCCCCGGCAGGCCCAGCGCAAGGCGGCCGGTGCTGATCGGGGTAAGGCCGTCTACATCCTTGTCGGGGCTGATCGCATCGACCACCGCCTGTTCGTCGAGATGCTTGGGCAGTGGCAGCTGGACGAGGATGCCGTCGACAGCGTCGTCTGCATTAAGTTGCTGCACCAGCGCGATCAGATCTTCCTTCCGCGTATCGGCGGGCAGGCGATGTTCAAAGCTTGCCATGCCGGCAGCGACAGTCGCCTTGCCCTTGGATGCAACATAGACCGCGCTTGCCGCATCGTCACCGACAAGGACGACAGCAAGGCCGGGCTTGCGGCTGGCAGCCGCGACAAAGGCCGGAACCACCTGAGCAATGCGATCGCGCAAGCCTGCGGCAAATGCCTTGCCATCAATGATTGTCGCGCCGGTCATAGCGGGCCACTCATATAAAGATCATTATACAGGCCGCCGAGCAGCATCTGAATGATGCGCAGACCGATGATCAGCACGATCGGTGAAAAATCGATCATGCCGGTATCGGGCATGATGCGGCGGATCGGCTTCAGGAACGGATCGAGGATCATGTTCAGCGCCTGCCAGATCGAAGCGACGAAATTGTTGGAAAGATTGACGACGTTGAATGCGATCAAGAGGCTGAGCACAAATTGGACGATCACCACCGTGGTGACGATACCGATCAGATAGCCGATGATCTGGATAAGCGCGAGAAGCATGTCGGTCTCCGGTTGGGGAGGAGGGATTTGCAGGTTCGATTAGCCGAGCGGCAAGGCTGTATCAACAGGGTATAACACCCTTTTTGCGGCCAGGCCTATTTGTGCACCAATGTACCAGCACCGCGAGCGGTGAAGATTTCCAGCAACGACACATGCGGCACCCGCCCGTCGAGGATGACCGCGGCCTCGGTTCCGCCCTCGACTGCGGCGATGCAGGTTTCCAGCTTGGGGATCATTCCGCCGGTCACTGTGCCGTCGGCGCGCAGCGCCATAATCTGCGCCGGATCAAGGTCGGTCATCAGATTGCCTTCCTTGTCAAGCACACCGGCAACATCGGTCAGCAGGAACAATCGCGCCGCGCCCAGTGCTGCGGCAATCGCACCCGCCATGGTATCGGCGTTGATATTATAGGTCTGTCCCTCGCTATCGACGCCAATGGGGGCAACAACAGGGATCATCCCGGCATTTGAAATCGTGTCGAGCAGCGTCCGGTCGATATGGCGCGGATGACCCACAAAGCCGAGGTCAACCACCCGTTCGATATTGCTGTCGGGATCGCGGCTGCTGCCTTCGACCTTTTCGGCGATCACAAAGCCGCCATCCTTGCCTGAAATGCCAACGGCCCGTCCGCCCGCCTGCGCAATCCAGCTGACCAGTTCCTTGTTGATCGCGCCCGACAATACCATTTCCGCAACCTTGGCGGTTTCGGCATCGGTGACGCGCAATCCATCGACAAAGCGGCTTTCGACGCCCAGTTGCTTCAGCATCGCGCCGATTTGCGGGCCGCCGCCATGGACGACAACGGGATTGATGCCCACAGCCTTCAACAGCACGACATCTTCGGCGAAATCGCGCGATGCCTCTGGATCGCCCATGGCATGGCCGCCATATTTGATCACGAAAGTCTTGCCGGCATAGCGCTGCATATAAGGCAGCGCCTCGGTCAGCGTTTCAGCTTTTGCCAGCAGCCCTTGTATTTGGGCAGGATCGGGTGCGTGGTTGGTCATGATGCGCGCCGGTTACCCCCCAAGCCGCCCCTGTGCAATCCTATTTCCCGTCCAGTGAATTGCCCAGCCGGACCAGCGCGGTGATCAATATGGGCACCAGCACTGCACTGAGCACGACCTTGGCCAGCATTTGGCCCAACAGCAGGTCGGTGATCGGGAAGACACCGTAAAAGGCGATGGTCACGAACAGCAGCGTGTCGACAATCTGCGACAGCACCGCGGCAATGCCCCCGCGCAGTCCGACATATTTGCCGACGCTCGCCTTAAGCCGGTCGAAAAGATAGACGTTGAGCAGTTGCGAAGTGCCATAAGCGACAATGCCGGCAATCCAGATCCGCGGGGTCTGCCCCATCATCGTGTTGAACGCGTCCAGATATTTGGGATCCATTTTCGGCGATGCCGGAATGGCATAGACCAAGGCGGTCAGCACAATCGATCCGATCAGCGGCAGGAAACCATATTTGACCAGCTTGTCGGCGACTTCCTTGCCATGCAGCGCGGCAATCGTGCTGGAAAGGATCACCAGCAGAAGGAATGGGAAAATTCCGGCCTCTACCGCGAGCGGGCCGAGCGAGACCTGCTTATTGCCAAGAACGCCGGCGATGCAGACCATGCCGCCATAAAAGATCGAAAAGATAAACAGCGACCGCGAAATGGTCATGCTGCTGGTCTGGTTGTCGGACATGTGGCTGCTCCCCCTTTACTGCTTTGCCCCATGGGTAACGGCAAAATCCGGCGGTGCAAGCGGACGACGCCCAATATTCACAGCATTTCGTCACCCCGAACTTGTTTCAAGGCCCATTTCTTCGCATAGACCATAGGGAGTGGCCGCGCGATAGATGCTGAAACGAGTTCGGCATGACGGGGTCGAGAGGTTTGGGGAGACCAAGAAATGCAGATCCTGTTGAGCCTGGGCGGCATGGCCCTGATCCTGCTTATTGCCTTTGTGCTGTCATCCAACCGCCGCGCCATCCGGCCACGCGTCGTGCTGTCGGCCTTCGCCCTGCAGGCCGGCCTTGCCGCGCTGGTGCTGTATGTGCCTTGGGGCAATCAGGTGCTGCAAGCTGCCGCATCCGGCGTATCGAACCTTCTGGGCTATGCGAATGAAGGTACGCGCTTCCTTTTTGGCGCGCTCGCCAGCGATCCGCTGGGCCAGAATTTCGCGATCCAGGCGCTTCCCGTGATCATCTTTTTCGCGGCGTTCATCTCGATCCTCTACCATCTCGGGCTGATGCAATATGTGATCCGCTGGATCGGCGGCGGCCTTCAGAAAATCACCGGCATTTCCAAGGTTGAAAGCCTGTGCGCCGCATCGAACATCTTCGTCGGCCAGTCCGAATCGCCGCTTGTTATCCGCCCCTATCTGGCATCGCTTACGCCGGCGCAGCTTTTCTGCGTGATGAGCGTCGGCATGGCGGGCGTCGCGGGCACGATTTTGGCGGCCTATGCCTCGATGGGCATCCGGATTGATTATCTGCTGGCCGCGGCATTCATGTCGGCACCGGGCGGCATCCTCATGGCAAAGATGATCATGCCCGATGATCCCGATGCGCCTGCCAATGATGACCCTTCGGTCGCGGCAGATATGCATGATGAGGAAAAGCCGGCCAATCTGATCATGGCTGCGGCACAGGGTGCACAGACCGGCGTAAAGCTGGCCGTGGCCGTTGGCGCGATGGTGCTCGCCTTTGTGGCGCTGGTCGCGCTGGCCAATGGCCTTTTGGGCGGGCTTGGCAATCTGGTCGGCCTTAAAGGTCTGAGTTTCCAGGGCATATTGGGGCAGGTTTTTGCCCCCGTCATGTACCTCCTCGGCGTGCCATGGAATGAGGCTTCGGCTGCAGGCGGCCTTTTCGGCACCAAGGTTGTGCTCAACGAATTTGTCGCCTTCATCGATCTTGGCGCGATGAAGGATTTGTCGCCGACCAGCGTGGCGATTGTCACCTTTGCACTGTGCGGCTTTGCCAATTTCAGCTCGATTGCAATCCAGATGGCGGTTACCGGCGGCCTTGCCCCGAACCAGCGCCCGATGATCGCGAAACTGGGGCTGAAGGCATTGGCGGCAGGTTCACTGTCCAACCTGATGAGTGCGGCTTTGGCGGGGTTGTTCCTCTCGCTGGCGTGAGGGGTTATTCCCCTCCCGCCAAGCCTTTGAGTTCGTAAAGCAGATCCAGCGCCTGTCGCGGCGAAAGCGCGTCTATGTCCAATCCGGACAGGCTTTCGCGTACGGCATCCACCTTGGCCTCGGCTGCATCCAAGGCGGCGCCGAACAGCGGCATCTCGCCCAATCCTGCGGCCAGCCCGCCGGTTTCGGCGCGGCCTTTTTCGAGTTTCTCGAGCACTTGTGTGGCACGCGCCAATACTGGCGGGGGCAGGCCCGCCAATTTGGCAACGGCAATGCCATAGCTGCGGTCTGCCGGCCCCTCTGAAACTTCGTGGAGGAGGATAAGGTCGCCCTTATATTCCTTCGCCCGGACATGGTGCAGCGATAGTGCATCAAGGGTTTCGGAAAGCCGGGTAAGCTCGTGATAATGGGTCGCAAACAGGCAGCGGCAGCGGTTCGTTTCGTGGATGCCCTCGACCACCGCCCAGGCAATGGCAAGGCCATCATAGGTAGATGTGCCGCGCCCGACCTCGTCCAATATCACGAAGCTGCGTTCGGTTGCTTGGGCGAGGATGGCCGCTGTCTCGACCATTTCGACCATGAAGGTCGATCGCCCGCGGGCCAGATTGTCAGACGCGCCGACACGGCTGAACAGCCGGTCGACCAGCCCCAGCCGGGCAGACGTGGCGGGAACATAGCTTCCGGCCTGTGCCAGGATCACGATCAGGGCATTTTGCCGCAAAAAGGTTGACTTGCCGCCCATATTGGGACCGCTCACCAACCATAATCTATTATTTTCAGTTAGTTGCACATCATTTGCAATGAAGCGCTCGCCATTTCGCGCCAGCGCGTTTTCCACCACAGGATGCCGACCGCCTTCGATATATAGCTCAGGTCCTTCTGTATGTTCAGCTTTGCACCAGCGCCCCTCCGCCGCCCGTTCGGCCAGTGCAGACGCGACATCAATCCGCGCCAGCGCATCGGCACTGGCAGCAATCGCATCTCGCCGCGCGAGAATATGGCCGGTCAGTTCCTCAAGATGCGCAGCCTCTGCCGCCAGTGCATGTCCCGATGCCTGTCCGATCCGCAATGCCTCTTCATGCAGTTCGGGTGAATTGAAACGCACCGCTCCCGCCATCGTTTGCCGATGGGTAAAGCCGCTGCCCGCTGTCATCAGCGGATCTGCATTTTTGGCGGGTACTTCAACAAAATAGCCAAGCACGCCATTGTGGCGAATCTTGAGCGAGGCGATCCCGGTCGATGCCCGGTAGCGCGCTTCCATCGCGGCGATCGCGGCACGGCCATCGCGCCCTGCAACGCGCAGTGCATCAAGCGCGGCATCATAACCTTCCGCAATATAGCCGCCCTGGGTCGTTTCGGTTGGCGGCGTTGCAACCAGCGCCCGCTGCAAAAGATCGACCATCGCGCCATGGCCATCAAGTGCCGGCAACAGTGTTTCCAGCATGGCAGGCCGGTCGAACACGGTGCCAAGCCGTTCGCGCAAAATGCGCGCCCCATCCAAGCCATCACGGATTTGCCCCAGATCGCGGGGTGATCCCCTTCCAGCGACAACCCGGCCAAGCGCGCGGGCAATGTCGGGCAATTGCCGTAATGCAGCGCGCGTGCTCTCGCGGAGCAGCGGCGCATCATGGAACCATTGCACCAGTGCAAGCCGCGCTTCGATCGCACCCTTGTCCATCAAGGGTGCGGAAAGATCCGATGCAAGCTGGCGTGCTCCGGCACCTGTGATCGTGCGATCCACCTCGGCCAGCAGCGAACCTGCCCTTCCGCCGCCATTTGCCGAGCGGGTGATTTCAAGACTGTCGCGCGTCGCCTGATCGATCAGCAGATAATGCTGAACCTCGCGCCGCACCGGGGCTTTGAGGAAGGGCATCTTCCCCTGCCCGACATGTTCCAGATAGGCGAGAAGCCCGCCCGCCGCCGCCAGTTCGGCGCGGGTACAGGAAAGGTCGGCAGAGCAGTGTCGTTGCAGAGCTTCCTTGCCGACCATGCTGTCAAAATCCGCCCTCGGTCTTGCAATGGCGTGATGAAGGCCGGCAAAGCCTTCGGGGATGATTAGCTCGCTCGGCCCCAGTCGCGCCAGTTCAGCCTCAATCGCCGCTGCCGAAATGCAGGTCACTTCGAAATAACCGGTGGAGATATCGGTTGCCGCCAGGCCGATTTCGCCGCCCGCCTCTGCCAGTGCGACGAGGATGTTCGATGCGCAACTGTCGAGCAAGCTGTCCTCGGTCAGCGTGCCTGCTGTCACAAAACGGATGATGTCACGCGCAACCAGCGCCTTTGATCCGCCCCGCGCCTTTGCCTGTTCGGGCGTTTCGGTTTGTTCGGCAATTGCGACGCGGTGGCCTGCTTTGATCAACCTGGCAAGATAGCCCTCTGCCGCATGCACCGGCACGCCGCACATGGGGATGGGCGCGCCGCTATGTTCGCCGCGCGAGGTCAGCGCGATGTCGAGCACCCGGGCAGCGATCTTGGCATCGTCGAAAAATAGCTCGAAAAAGTCGCCCATCCGATAGAAGAGCATGCAGCCATCGGCCTTTGCCTTCAATTTCAGATATTGCGCCATCATCGGTGTCGGCGTTTCAAGGCCGGGCAGAACGGCGTTTTTTGCAGGGCGCGAGTCCATTTGTCCGGCATAGCCTCGCCGTGCCGGATCGCCAATGTCGCGCCTGTGCGAAGCTGTGGAAACTGATGCATCGCCATCGTCGCACGCTTGATAGCGGTGGCGGCCAAGGCTCGCTCGACCGGCCCATATCGGAGAATTTCCAGTCGCATCAATGATAGCAATAAGGAACAAAGGCGTTGCGCGCATTGCCCGCATACCGCTAGGGCGCAGCTAACCAAAAGAAATCGAGGGTAGGCCCGCAATGAGCGACAAAGACGTCCAGTTTACCGCGCAGGAAGCCCTGCAATTCCATGCTCAGGGACGTCCCGGTAAGATCGAAATCATCGCATCGAAACCGATGGCAACGCAGCGCGACCTTAGCCTTGCCTATTCGCCCGGCGTTGCGGTTCCGGTGCAGGCGATCGCCGATGATCCGGCAACAGCCTATGATTATACCGCGAAGGGCAACCTAGTCGCGGTTATTTCAAACGGTACCGCGATCCTCGGAATGGGCAATCTTGGCGCGCTTGCCTCCAAACCGGTGATGGAAGGCAAGGCGGTGCTGTTCAAGCGCTTTGCCGACGTCGATTCGATCGACATTGAAGTTAAGACCGAGGACGCGAAACGCTTCATCGATGCGGTTGAGCTTCTGGAACCGACCTTTGGCGGCATCAATCTGGAAGATATCGCTGCACCTGACTGCTTTATGATCGAGCAGGCGCTGCGCGAAAAGATGAACATCCCGGTTTTCCATGATGACCAGCATGGTACCGCAATCATCTCGGCGGCCGGGCTGATCAATGCCTGCAGGCTCACCGGGCGCGACCTTAAGGATGTGAAGGTTGTTTGTAACGGCGCAGGTGCTGCCGCGATTGCATGTACGGAATTGATCAAGGCGATGGGCGTACCGCATGGCAATGTAATCATGTGTGATCGCAAGGGCGTGATCTATCAGGGTCGCGCTGAAGGCATGGATCAATGGAAGTCGGCGCATGCCGTGCCGACCGAAGCGCGCAGCCTGGCCGATGCGGTGAAGGGCGCCGATGTTTTCCTCGGCCTTTCAGTTGGCGGCGCGCTGACGGTCGAGATGGTGAAAACTATGGCCGATCAGCCGATTATTTTTGCGATGGCCAATCCCGATCCGGAAATCTCGCCTCCCGAAGCACGTGCGGCGCGGCCCGATGCAATCATTGCCACCGGTCGTTCGGATTATCCGAACCAGGTCAATAATGTGCTCGGCTTTCCTTTCATTTTCCGCGGCGCGCTTGATGTCAGGGCGACGACGATCAACGAGGAAATGAAGATTGCTGCTGCCAATGCTCTCGCCGAACTGGCACGTGAGACAGTGCCCGAAGAGGTCGCGGCAGCCTATGGCGGAACGACGCACAGTTTCGGCACGGACTATATAATTCCCGCGCCTTTCGATCCACGCCTTATGGAGGTTGTATCCTCGGCCGTTGCCAAGGCAGCGATGGATTCGGGCGTCGCGCAAAAGCCAATCACCGACATGGAGGCCTATCGTGCATCGCTGCGCGCGCGTCTCAATCCCACCACCTCGGTGATGGCCGGCGTGTATGCATCGGCACGGGCAAAGCCGAAGCGGGTGATTTTTGCCGAGGGGGAAGAAGATGTCGTGTTACGCGCCGCCGTGCAGTTCCGGCAGGATGGCTATGGCACCCCCGTGCTTGTCGGCCGTGATGCTGCAGTGCTGGCTAAGCTGCAGGCGATGGGCGTTCCCAATCCCGAAAGCTTCGAAATTCACAATAGCGTATCGAGCCCACTTGTCCCTGTGATGGTCGAACGGCTGTATGCGCGACTACAGCGTCGGGGCTATTTGCGCCGCGATGTCCAGCGGATGGTGAACCGTGATCGCAATATTTTCGGCGCGCTGATGCTTGCCATGGATCAAGGCGACGCGATGATCACCGGTATCACACGAACCTTTGCGCAGACGATGCGCGAATTGCGCCGGGTACTTGACCCCAAAAAGGGTGAAATCCCCTTCGGCATTCATGTTCTCGTCGGAAAGACCCACACGGTTTTCATGGCCGACACAACGGTCAATGAACGGCCCAGTGCCGAAGAGCTTGCCTATATTGCCGAACAGACGGCGCAAGTCGCCCGGCGCATGGGCCATGTGCCGCGTGTCGCCTTCCTGTCTTATTCGACCTTCGGCAACCCGCCGGGCAACTGGCTGAGCAATATCCGCGATGCGGTCGCCATATTGGATCAGCGGAACGCCGGTTTTGAATATGAAGGCGAAATGGCACCCGACGTCGCACTGAACCCGGCATTGATGGCCAATTACCCCTTTTGCCGGTTGTCCGGTCCCGCCAATGTGCTCGTGATGCCGGGTCTGCAATCGGCAAACCTGTCTGCAAAGCTGCTGCGTGAACTGGGCGGCGATCAGGTGATTGGTCCCATGCTGGTGGGCATGGAACGACCGGTGCAGATTGCAACCATGTCGTCGAGCGCTTCGGAAATTGTCGCGCTTGCGGTGCTCGCCTCAGCGGGCGTTGCGCAATAATCTCAGGGGCGGCCGCCTTGGCCGCCCTGACCCGGGGCGCCGGCGCTGCCGACCGCACCGATATTGCCGAACAGTTCCTCGAAGAAGCTGGTTTCGCGGCCCAAGGTGCGCGTCTTGTCGCCTTCAGGGCTGATCCGCACGACATTTTCCAGCCCGCGCTGGTTCACCGCGACCACATTTCCGACATTGTCGAACTGAATGTGGAGCACGGTCTGCGCGGTCGGGCGCGGATTGCGGAAAGCCAGCTGCTGGGTGTCACGCGCGAAATAATACCAGTCACTATTGCCGAATTGGCCGGTGAAAGTCGGTCGACCGAGTGTTCCCTGAACCGATTCCCGATTGTCGACACCGGGTTGGATTGCCGCAATCAACTGTGCGTCACCAACATAGCCCTGATGGCCACGAAACTGGGTGCAGCCTTGCACCAGTAGCGCAGCCCCTGCGAGCATCATGATCTTGGTGGCCGTGGAAATTCGGGTCGTGGGCATATTCTCGCCTTCGGTGATTTTGTTGGCTATTGCCATTGCATCCTTGCAGCGCAATGGCAATATCCCACGCAAAATGAACCAGTGATGAGCGCCACCTGCGCTGCCACTCTTCTGGAATGGAATGACCCTTTATGCAATTGTTGCGCCGCCTTTTTGGGACGACCGAAGCTGACCCGCGCGAATCGCTTCGGCCGCTCTATAACCAGCTGGTCGCGCATGCCCGCCAGCCGCACTGGTATCTTGATGGTGGCATTCCCGACAGCGTCAATGGACGATTCGAAATGGTCGCTACAATGTTCGCTCTGGTCTTGCTCCGCCTTGAACAGGAAAGCGACAGCGGGCGCGAGATGGCATTGCTGACTGAGATATTCGTCGCCGACATGGATGCGCAGCTGCGCGAAATCGGCGTTGGCGACATGATCGTCGGCAAGCGCGTTGGTAAATTGGTAGGTGCCTTTGGCGGCCGGTTAGGTGTCTATCGCGATGCCTTGACCGACGTTGAGACTGATCGGCTGGCTGAAACATTGCGGCGCAATCTCTATGGTGACGTAGTCCCCGATGGCCGGCAGATCAGCCATGTTGCTGCCGGCGTTCGCGCTATTTGGGAAAAGCTGGGTGCGGCAGATGCCGCTCGGTTGATCAAGGGCGACGGGCAATGGTGAAGGCAGAGCCATCACCTGAATTCAGCCATATAGTGTCGCTTTCCGAAATAGGTGCAGCGGCAAAGCCCCGGCACATCTTGGCGAGCCAGGCTGAAAGGGCGGCGCTCGCAAAGCGCTTTGGATTGGTTTCGCTTGACCGGCTTGAGGCGGATGTAGCGCTTATTCCAGACGGGAATCGTTATATCGCGGAAGGCAGGCTCTGGGGTGAAGCTTCTCAAGCCTGTGTCGCGAGCGGCGCGGCGGTGCCGACCCGGATCGACGAAAATTTCCGCATCCGCTTTGCCGCAGAAGCCAGCTATGGCGAAGAGGCGGAAATCGAGCTCGATGCCGATGAATGTGACACGTTGTTCCATGACGGTCGCACGATCGATCTTGGCGAAGCGGTTGCGCAAAGCTTTGCACTGCTGCTCGATCCCTTTCCGCGCAGCCCCAATGCTGACGCGGTGCTAAAAGCGGCCGGGGTGAAAGGGGAAGGTGAAGCGGGGCCATTTGGTGCGCTTGCTGCGCTCAAGGACAAATTGGGCAAGATCTGACTGATGTTCGATGCCCGCCTGCGCAAATCGGTTGATCCGATCGTCGACCGACTGGGCAGGATAATTGCGGGAACGGGCGTCAGTGCCAATGTCCTGACGATCACCGGTGCGCTTCTGGTCGTGCCTTTGGTGGCGGCGCTGTCATTCCATATGTGGTGGGCCGCGCTGGCGTTGATCGCGGGAAACCGCTTGTGCGATGGTCTTGACGGGGCGGTGGCACGGCTCCGCGGCCCCACGCTTTGGGGCGGTTATCTCGACAGCCTATGTGATTATCTGTTTTATGTAGGTGTCCCCATCGGCTTTGCACTGGCTGTGCCTGCCAATGCCCTTCCCGGCTTGCTGCTGGTTGCATCCTTCACGCTAACGGCCGTTAGTTTCCTTGCGATTGCCGCCATCGCTGCGGGCCGCGACATGGGCCATGCGGCAAAAGCTTTCACTTACACGTCAGGGCTGATGGAAGGCGGGGAGACGATTGTCTTCTTCGTCGTCATGTGCCTGTTTCCTAGCAGCTTTCCTTTGCTGGCCATTCTATTTGCAGCGCTATGCTTGGTAACCGTGCTACAGCGTGCCGCCATGGCTTGGCGGCTGACCCGCAGTTGATCGCGCCGTCAGCCTATCGTGCGTTCAACCAGCCAATAAGCAGAAATGCTGCCGATCGCGTAAGTCACGATCTTTACGACGCGTGCCGCACCTGCTTCGCCCATGCGTTGCAGGGCGGCCAGTGTCGCAAGGCTGGCGCCCACGACCAGTAGCTGGCCAGCCTCAACGCCGAGATTGAAGGTTAGCAGGGCCGTCGGAACATCGCTTTCGGGCAGCCCGATTTCGTTCAACGCCCCTGCAAAGCCGAAGCCATGCAGCAAGCCGAAGACAAAGGCGACCAGCCAAGGCAGTCGTTCCGAAAGCCTCGGCTTATTTGGATCTTTCTTCACGATCTCGATCGCAAGAAACATGATGGACAATGCAATGATCGCCTCAACGGGCCGTTGCGGTAAACCTAGAAAGCCCAAGGTCGTTCCAATGAGCGTAATCGAATGGGCAAGGGTGAAGGCAGTTGCTGCCTTGGCAATCGTCCATAATCCGTTGAGCAACAGGACCAGACAGACAACGAAAAGCAGATGGTCATATCCAAAGAGAATATGTTCGACGCCAATGATGAAATAGGTAGAGGCGACTTGCCATCGATCAGGCCGCATGCGGATTTCGGCCATCGGTTCGGCGGGTGTTAGACGCAGCGCCTGAACCGGCCGACCCAGCGGGGCGACACGCGCCAAAACGTCGGACTGCGCAGTGTCGAACTTCACCAGACCGATTGACTGGCCAGCGACATCGCCGTTGCAGTGCACTATAGAGTTAGTTGTGACCGATGCCCCGGTTATGGCCCGGCTGGTAACGCTTTTGATTGCGCACGCCTTGGGAAGGACAGGGCTTGTTGCTGGTGTAAAGCCTCCGCGCATCGGCGACTTCCAGATTAGCGCCCATTCATGTTCTGACTTCTGGGTGAACTCCAAATAGCCTGGACGAAGCTCATCTGCATGGGCTGCTCCGGGGAGCAGCGTCAGCAGCAGGACGAGCAGCAAGCGGATCACGGCTTTGCAATCTGGATTGTATAGCCATCGAGCAGCGCCTGATAGGCCTTTGCTTCGCGTGCCTTTTGCGTTGCCGAGCGCCAGTCATTTTCGACTTGCTGGCGGACATCGACAAGCCTTGCCGCCTTGCCGGGGTCGACTTTACGCAGGCGGATAAGATGGCTGCCAAAGCCCGACATCAGCGGGCCTGACCAGTCGCCCGGAGAGAGTTTCGCCAAACCCGCCGCAAATTCTTCTCCGAAATTGCGCGCAATATCCTCGGTCGAAACTGCATCCAGAGTGCGCGGAAGGGATATTGCTACGCCCACCTGTGCCCAGTCTGTGCCAGTCGAAAGCTTGCTGCGGGCTTGCGCCGCTGCGCTTTTGGGGTCGCCTGTTCCCAGATAGATCTGGTCGAAACTATAGGCCGCGCCTGCCGCGTAGCGGGCCGGGTTCTTATCGAGCCAAGTCTGTAAGGTAGCATTGTCTACAGGTGCATTTTCGGCTTGTGCGGTTGCCAGATATTCCATCTTCGCACGTAGCCGGCGACGGATAACCGTATCATCCTGATCGAGTCCAAGGCGGATCGCTTCGCGATAATAGACCTCTTCTTTGATATGGTCGCGGATCAGATTGTCGATTTCGGTTGGGCTGGGAGGCCGCTGCCAGGTTTGCTGCCAAGACGCGGCAAGCCGGGACACCTGTGCTTCGTCGATCGTGATAATGCGGCTTTCGGGATCGACCTCTTCACCGCGGACGGCGAAGAACGCGAACAGCGCCAACCCCGCGATCAGGAAATGGACGAATGGCTCTTGCAGCCAATTGGTGGCGCGTGCGCGCCAGATGCTCTCCCCTTGCATCGTGCCGATCTATCGTTTTGCCGCTTGCTAATCAAGACAACGCCCGCCGCATCCATGGAGGACGCGACGGGCGCGGTGTGCGACCCTGAAGGACGGGTCTTTAGAACTTGTATCCGACCTCTACCCCGATCAGGCGGCGGCCGCCCGGCGAGATGAACGATCCGCCAAATTCGATCGCCGGAATGGCTTCCGCGATATATTTGCGGTTGAGCATATTGTCGGCAAAGACTGAGAGGTTCCAGCTCTCGCCTTCCAGGCCGGCGCGCAGGTTGAGCACGCCAAAGGCATCACGCTTGGCGGCGCCATAATCACCGTTGCCGGCAACCGGCGGGGCAGCGAACAGCGATGCTGGCAACAGCGCGCTGAACACGGTGGGCCTGCTTTGATCCTGCACGGTGTGGAACCATGTGTCGCCGGTGATGCGATAGTCGGCCCGCAGCAACAGGTCGATGTTATCGGTCAGCGGAGCGTCGATCTGGGTTCCAAGGTTGATGGTATAGTCGGCTGTGTAAGGCGATTTGTTGCCGACAGTATAGGCGCGCGAACTGTTCTTCTTGATCTCACTGTCGGTCAGGTTGACCGAGCCAAAGACTTTCCAGCCATCGATGATACGGCCAGTCAGGTTAAATTCTGCGCCCTTTACGTCGACGCGGTCGATATTCGACACCACGCGCAACAGGCCGAATGAGCCAACGAAAAATTCGAAGAACTGCATGTCGGTGATCCGGGTGTAATAACCGGCAAGATCATAGGTGATCCGGCCGTCGAACATGGCACCCTTTACGCCTGCTTCAAACGAACTCGATTTTTCCTTGCGATAATCGTCCTTGATGAAGACGTCAGCGTCGATCGTACCGAACGCGCCAGTAGTGTTGTTGAAGAACTGGTTCACCGTTGCCGAAGCGCCCTGGTTGTTGAAACCGCCGGATTTGAAACCGATGCCCCAGTTAGCATAAATGTTGGTGTCGCCAGCACCTGGCTTCCAGCTCAGGCTGATTTTGGGCTGAAGTTGTTTGAAAGTGCCGTTCTTGTCAGGAATCAAGCCGGTAGCGGGGAGACCCGGGTTGATCTTCGCTCCGGTAATCGGATCGCTGACATTGGGAACCAGGTTCGAAACGTTGCGGTCTTCGACATCGTAGCGCAGTGCCGCACTGATCTTGAGCGCATCCGACACGTCATAATCGGCGGAACCGAACGCTGCATAAACGTCGGTCTTGAACTTGTCCGAATAGAGCTGCGAAGTCGGGTTGGAACTGCCCGGTGCGTTGTAAAGCGTCGGCAAGATGCCGCTGCCCAGGTCGGCACCAAGGCTGACCCCTACCGACCGATCGATGTGGAGGGCATAGCCGCCGATCTGCCAGCTTAGCGGGCCATCACCATTTGATGCGAGACGGATTTCGCCGCTGATATCCTTTTGCTTGCGAACCTGAAGCTGCGTGCCGTCACAAGTCGTCGGGCTGTACGGACCAAAGGTCGAGCCTGAAAAATTGAAGATGAAGGGAATCGGAATCGAACCGATCACTCCCGGCGGGTTGACCGGATAGCCCCTGTTGGCTGCCGTTGACGCGAAGCAGGCATTTTGCACTGCAAGGTTGGTGGGGTTTGCAGGTGCGCCGAAAGCAGGCGAAATGTAGCGGGCAAAGTCGGCCGATGTTCCGTCTGCCGTCAGGCTCTGGTCGACATCGGAGTAGAGTGCCCATGCAGTCAGTATGGTTGAACCAAAGTCATGTTCGAGCTTGATTGAGGCATCGAAGGTTTGCTGGTCGTTGGTCGGCCGGATATTGCTGTAATAACGGAACGGATGGTCATCGACGTCCTCGTTGAACGCCCCGCCCAACGCGGGCAGATGGAAGGCGGCGTTGAAGTTGATCGATGCGCCGCGCAAGTCAGAATATCGGGCCTTTACGTCGACATTGGTGGAATCGCCCAGTTCTGCTGTGAAGCGGCCGTCCAGGCTCCATACTTTCTGGTCATCCGCAACCTTGCGGTCGAGGAAGATATTGCGGAAAAAGCCATCGGTCTGACGGTAATAACCCGACAGTACGATGCCGGCACCTTCTCCGACCGGTGTCGAGATATGGCCGGTGGCTTCGACGGTATTTTCATTGGCATAGCTGGCGCGGACCGCGCCTTCGAGCGTGTCTCCGGGCTTGAGCGTCTGGATGACAATTGCGCCTGCGGCGGCGTTGCGACCATAGAGCGCGCCTTGCGGGCCTTTGAGGATTTCGATCTGGCGCAGTGTGCCCTGCGTTTGGTTGAGCTGGGCTGTGTTGGTCTTCAGAATGCCGTCGACGACCAGCGCGATCGAACTTTCGGCGTCGCGAGCACCGTTGATGCCGCGAATGTTGATCTGGGTGTCGCCAGCCTCGGCCGTGCCGGTCACGATTGTGACGCCTGGGGTAAGCTGAGCAAAATCCTGCGCTTTGTCAGCGCCCGTTTTTTGGAGCGCGTCGGCGGTTAGGACGGTTACCGACGCCGGTACATCCTGCAGGCGTTCATCCTGACGGCGCGCGGTTACAATGATTTCCTCGCCCTCGGACGCGCCATCGGCCGCATCCTGCGCGAATGCCGGAAAGGCGAACAGCCCCGAAATGGCAATCGAGGCAAATAGCATCGAACGGGTTTTTAACATAGCAATCTCCCTGATACGGTGGCGGACCTGATAGCCTTAATTGCTCCTCTGCGCGGCTAACGGTTGCGCTCTAGCATGGGTATTGTATACAATATTTCCATCGTCAAGAGATAGTAAAAACCCTATGTCCAAGGCTTCAGACCGCGCATACCTCCAAATCAGGGCGATGATCCTGTCCGGCGCGCTCGCGCCCGGATCGCAAATCCGCGAAGAGCAGCTTGCCGAAAGCTGCGGCGTTTCTCGCACGCCGGTGCGTGATGCCCTCAACCGGTTGGAGAGCGAATTGCTGATCCGCCGTTCGGAATCGCAGCGCAGCTTTGTGGCCAACTGGTCTATCGATGACGTCGAAGAAGCTTTCATTTTGCGCGAGATGCTCGAGGGGCTCGCGGCGCGGCGGGCGGCTGAGCGAATTGGTCGCGATCAGCTTCACCAATTGCAACAGCTGAACGCCGCGATCGGACTCACCGTGCAAACAGTTCACGCTGATATCCCTGCATTCCTGGAGCATAATCGGCAATTTCACGGCATCATTCTTGATGCATCCGCCTCGCCGCGCCTTACAGCCGCGCTTGCCCAATTGATCGAGCAGCCGGTCGTCTGGCGGACGGCGCAAAATTATGATGCGGAAAATTTGCTCCGGTCGCATAGGGAGCATGATGAACTGTTGGCCGCCTTTGCCCGGGGAGACGGCAATTGGGCCGAGGCGGTGATGCGGGCTCATATCCGTCGCGCCTTCCATGCTTATGCTGACGCCCATAGCCGATTGCGTGAACAGGATCTGGCTGCAGCAGAATAGCTGTAGTTGATTTTGTATACAATTATGCCAAAATGTTTGCATGAGTGCGTCATCTGTTGAATGTGTGGAAGTCGGCCCGCGCGACGGGTTGCAAAATGAAAAGGCCTTGGTTGCGACAACCGACAAGATTGCGCTGATCGAGCGCGCAATCGATGCCGGCGCGCGCCGGATAGAGGTGACCAGTTTCGTGAACCCCAAAAAGGTTCCGCAAATGGCTGATGCTGACGCCGTCTGTGCGGCGCTGCCGCAGCGCGATGATGTGACCTATATTGGGCTTGTCATGAATTTACGCGGTGCCGAACGGGCCATAGCAACCGGTCGGATCAACCAGATCGGGGCCGTCGTCGTATCTACCGACCGCTTTGCGATGGCGAACCAAGGCCAGACAAGCGCCGAATCGGTTGTGGTCGCAAAAGACATTATCTTGCGCGCCAAGGCTGAAGGCCTTAGCGCGCAGGCAACGATTGCCGCCTCGTTCGGATGCCCCTTTGAAGGCGAAGTGGCGGAGGATCAGGTGGTTGTTATTGCCCGGCAGCTTGCCGAGGCCGGGCCTGTTGAAATTGCGCTGGCCGACACGATCGGTGTTGCCGACCCCGCGCATGTCGCGCGGCTTGTCGGCAAAGTCACTGCGGCCGTGCATCCGTTGCCCGTTCGGGTCCATTTCCATAATACGCGGGGCACCGGCCTTGCCAATGTCTGGTCGGCGGTGACTGCGGGGGCCAGCGTAGTGGATGCGGCCTTGGGCGGCCTTGGAGGCTGTCCGTTTGCACCCGGTGCGGCTGGCAATGTGGCTAGCGAGGATGTGGTCTATATGCTCGGGCGCGCAGGGGTCGCGACCGGCATGGACCTTGGAAAACTAGTCGAATCGAGCCAGTGGCTCGGGCAAATCATGAACCGCAAACTGCCGGGAATGGTGGCGCAGGCGCCGCTTTTCCCGAAGGTCGGATGAGGAGAGAATAGGTTATGGGCTATCGCCTAGGAGTCGATGTCGGGGGGACGTTCACCGACCTTTTACTGTTTAACACTGAGACTGGGTCTTTCTGGCGGCACAAGACGCCTTCGACCCCGCATGACAGCAGCGAAGGCATCTTGAACGGGGTCAACGCGATCTGCGACAAGGCAGGCGTTGGCGCGTCGGACATAGATTATTTCCTCCATGGCACGACCGTTGCGACAAATGCGGTTCTGGAAGGCAAGGGCGCGCGCGTCGGCCTGATCACGACCGAAGGCCACCGTCATATCATGCAGATTGCGCGTAGTTTTGTTCCGGGTGGACTTGCCGCATGGATCATCTGGCCCAAGCCGCAGCCGCTCGCCGCGCTGGAGGATACGGTCACGGTCAAGGGGCGGATCGACGCCACCGGTGCCGAAATTCGTCCACTCGACGAGGCAGGCGCGCGGGAGGCGCTGACCAAGTTGAAGGCGCAGGGTGTCGAGGCGATCACCGTCAGCTTCATCAACGCCTATACCAATGGCAGCCACGAGAAACGCGTCGGCGAACTCGCCCGCGAAATCATGCAGGACGTGCCTGTCTCGCTCAGTCATGAAGTGCTCCCCGAAATGCAGGAATATGAGCGGACGCTCACCACCGTTGCGAACGCTGCGGTGCGCCCGGTCGTCGGCAAATATGTGTCTAACCTGCGGGACAAGCTGGCCATTGCCGGCATGGCGGGCAAGCTATCGTTGTTGCGCTCCGACGGAGGTCTGATGTCGGCGCAAAAGGCGGAGGAACAGCCGGTCAATATCCTCATGTCAGGCCCGGCTGGCGGCGTGACCGGCGCATTGTGGGTCGCGAAAAATGCAGGGTTCAAAAACATCCTGACGCTTGACGTCGGCGGCACCTCGACCGACGTTGCCCTAATTGAAAATCTGGAACCACGCCGCCAACGCACCACCGAGGTGGGACATTTGTCGGTGCGCGCATCTGCGCTGGATGTGAAAACGGTTGGCGCAGGCGGTGGCTCCATTGCCTATGTGCCCGAACTGACCGGTGCGCTGCGCGTTGGCCCACAATCGGCGGGCGCGGTGCCCGGGCCTGTGGCTTATGGCAAGGGCGGGGAGCTTCCTACGGTGACTGACGCCAATGTCGTCCTCGGTTATCTGCCGGAGAACTTGTTGGGCGGCACTTTCAACCTCGACCGTGAAGGCGCGAAAAAGGCGGTGCAGACAATCGCCGACGCGCTCGGCATAGACTTGATGGCGGCGGCGCGCGGGATTATCGATATCGTCAACGAAAACATGTTCGGCGCGTTGCGGATGATCTCTGTGCAACAGGGCTATGATCCCCGCCACTTTGCCCTGATGGGCTTTGGCGGCGCGGGCCCGCTTCATGTCAATGCGGTCGCTCGGTTGATGGGCAGCTGGCCGGCAATCTCACCAGTGTCGCCTGGCGTGCTCTGCGCGTTGGGAGATGCAACGACGCGGATGCGTACCGAAACCGCGCGCAGCTTCTCGCGGCTTGCAAAGGATACCAAGGCGGAAGAACTGATCGCGATCCTTGAGGAGATGGCGGCGCAGACCCATTCCGAACTACGCAACGACGGCGTTCCCGAAAACGAGATCACCAGCGAGTTCGAAGTCGACGTCCGTTATGCCGGTCAGGCCTTTGAAGTGCCATTGACGATCACCGCCGATGCGCTGCGCGAAAAGGGCGTAGAAGGTATATTGCAGCGCTTTGATGAAGAGCATTTGCGATTGTTCACCTTCAACATGGATACGCCCCATGAAATCGTGAACCTGCGCGCGGTCGCGCTGGGTCGCAGTCTGGATCTGCCTGCGGCGGAACTGCCAAAGGGTGACGGAAACCCGGCTGCTGCCAAGATGCGTGATCACACGCTCTGGATGGATGGCAAGGAACAGGCCGCCGTCATTTACGACCGAGCAAAGTTGCGGCAGGGCGATGTCATCCCTGGCCCAGCGATCGTCGTCGAAATGGATTCGACCACGCTTATCGAAACCGGCTGCGTCGCGACTGTCGATGCCGTTGGCAACATCCTGATCAATCTGGCTTAAGGAGCACCGCGATGCCTGCAACCATTGTGGAAACCAATCCCACGCCTTTCAAAAAGATCGATATCGATCCGGTAACGCTCGACATCATCGAAAACGCCTTGCGCAACGCGCGTATCGAGATGGACGCGACGCTGGTGCGGACCGCCATGTCGCCGGGTATCCGGGAACAGGGCGATGCCTTTCCGCTGATCGCCGACCATAGTGGTAAGATGATCGTCGGTCAGTTCGGCAGCTTTATCGATGGCTTCCTGCGCGGCTTTGACGGTACGTTGGAAGATGGCGACATGATCTTCCTGTCGGACCCCTATAGCTGCGAAGGCGCGATTAGTCATTCGAACGATTGGCTGGTGCTGTTGCCGGTGTTCAAGGACGGCCGCCTGCTCGCTTATACTGCCATGTTCGGTCACCAATCGGACATTGGCGGCAAGGTTGTCGGCTCGATGCCGATCAACGCACGTTCGATTTTCGAGGAAGGTGTGCGCATTCCGCCGGTGAAGATCTGGCGCAAGGGCGAATATAATGACGATCTGATGAAGCTTGTCATGCACCAGACGAGGAAGCCGGACTGGTGCCAGGCTGACCTTAACGCGCTGATCGCATCCTGCCGGGTTGCTGCGCGCCGCGTGGTCGAGATGGCCGAACGTTTCGGTGACGACGTCTATGTCTCGGCAACCCAGGAACTGCTCGCACGCAACCATCGCGCGATGAAGGCATTGATCGGCATGGCTGTGGCTGAAGAGCCTGTCAGTTTTGAAGATTATATCTGCGACGATGGCATGGGCTATGGCCCTTACAAGATCAAATGCACCATGCGCCGTGAAGGCGAAAAGGTGGTCCTTGATTTCGCCGGCACCGACCCGCAGTCGGCCGCGTCGATCAACTTCTATCTCAACGAGAACATGTTTAAGATGTTCTTCGGCATCTACATGATCATGGTCTTCGATCCGCAGATCTTGTTCAACGACGGCTTCTATGATTTAATCGATGTCCGCATTCCCGAAGGATCGCTGCTGAAGCCGAAATTCCCTGCCGCGCTATCGGGTCGTACCCATGCGCTGGGCCGGATTTTCGACATATTGGGCGGTTTACTTGGTCAAAAGACGCCGGAATTCCTGAACGCTGCAGGCTTCAGCTCCAGCCCCCATTTGTTTTATTCGGGTAATGATCAGCGCGCGGGCAAGGGCGGCGAATGGTTCCAACTGTTCCAGATCGGCTTCGGCGGCATTCCGGGCCGGCCGCTGGGAGACGGACCTGATGGCCACTCGCTCTGGCCGGGTTTCACCAATGTGCCCAACGAGTTTCTCGAACGCTATTTCCCGCTGCTGATCGAACGGTATGAAACCGAACCCGATAGCGGCGGTGCTGGCCTGCACCGCGGCGGCAACGGCATTCACATGACCTACCGATTCCTTAGCCCGGGAACAATCTCGATCCATGATGACCGCTGGTTCGTGCCGCCATGGGGCGTCAATGGCGGGCATCCGGGGATGCGTGCGAAGAAGCTGCTCGAAAAGGCTGATGGCAGTGTCGAGATCATCGGCAACAAGGTGGAGGATGTGTATGTCGAGAAAGACGACCAGTTGCATTTCATCACCTGGGGCGGCGGCGGCTGGGGTGACCCGCTCGAACGCGATCCTGCACTTGTCGGCAAGGAAATCGTTCAGGGGCTGGTTACTGCCAAAGGTGCCCTCGACTATGGCGTCATAGCCAACGACAATGGCGAGATTGACGCAGTTGCCACAGAGAAGCTGCGCGCAGAGATGCGCAGCAAGCGGAGCGAACTGAAATTGTTCGACTATGGCCCCTCGATTGACGATTTACGCGCCAATTGTGCCGACGAAACCGGCCTGCCCGCGCCGACCCAGCCGGTGTGGACGACGCTGCAGGCTGCCGAATAATGGCAAGTGCAGGTGCGCTTTCTGACATAAAGGTCGTTGAACTCGGTCAGCTTCTCGCGGGTCCGTTCTGCGGCCAGTTGCTCGGCGATATGGGTGCGGACGTCATTAAGGTCGAACCCCCCGGTGAGGGCGATCCAATGCGTCTGTGGGGCCAGGGTGCCGAGAAGGTGCAATGGGAAGTGATCGCGCGCAATAAGCGTTCGGTTTCCGCCAATCTGCGGGTTCCCGAAGGGCAGGCGCTTGTCCGCAGCCTTATTGCCAAGGCCGATGTTCTGATCGAGAATTTCAAGCCTGGCACGATGGAAAAATGGGGCCTTGGTCCCGATGTCCTTCATGCGGACAATCCAGGCCTGATCATCGCGCGCATGTCCGGCTATGGCCAGACCGGCCCTTATAGTGACCGGGCTGGATTTGGCGGCATTGGTGAGGCGATGGGTGGCTGGCGCTATATTGTGGGCGAGCCGGACCGGCCGCCCAGCCGCATGGGTGTATCGATCGGAGACACGCTGACAGCGACCTATGGTTGCATCGGCGTGCTTTCGGCGCTTCATGTGCGGAAAAACACTGGCAAGGGGCAGGTAGTCGATGCGGCCTTGTATGAAAGCGTGCTGCAGGTGATGGAAGGGCTGGTTCCCGAATATGACCGCACCGGCTTTATCCGCGAAAGGTCGGGTTCGATCCTAACCGGCATTGCGCCTTCGAACGTCTATATCTGCAAGGACGGCGAATATATGATCGGGGCGAATAAGGATTCGCTTTGGCAGCGGCTCGCCGAGGCGATGGGTCTACCTGAGCTTGGCACCGACCCGCGCTATGCCACCCATCTCGCGCGCGGCGAAAACCAGTTGGAACTCGATGAACGGATCAACGCCTGGACGAAGACGCTGACTGTTGATGAGGTTGACGCGTTGATGACGCACTATTCGATCCCCGCCGGCCGTGTGTATCGCGCACCAGAGATGCTCGCTGACCCGCACTTCAAGGCCCGCGAGGCGATCATCGAGGTTGAGACAGAGCGTTTCGGCAAGTTGAAGATGCAGAATGCATTTCCCAAGCTGTCGGAAACGCCCAGTGGCGTGCGCCGTCCGGCACCCTCGGTCGTCGGGCAGCATAATGCTGAGGTGTACGGCGAATATCTGGGGCTAAGCAAAGCTGACCTTGCCGAACTGGCAGCGGCAGGTGCGATCTGATGCCTGCTGACGATCTCAACGCTAACTATGTCGGCGCCTTTGACGGGCATTTGCCCTTTGGTGCGCGGCCGGCGTTGCTGATCGTCGATTATGTGATGGCCTATCTCGACCCGTCCTCGCCGCTTTATGCCGGCGTCGAGGGTGCATTGGCGAGCAGCGAACGGTTGCTCGCGGCCGCGCGCGGAGCGGCCATTCCAGTGTTTTTTACCAATGTCGTTTATGAACCTGGCGGTGCCAATGGGGGTCTATTTTACAAGAAAATCCCTGCTCTTCGAGTGTTCGATGCCGGTTCACCGCTTGGCGCTTTCCCTCCAAGTCTTGAACCAATCGCGGGCGAAACGGTGATATCAAAACAATATGCCTCGGCCTTTTTTGGAACGTCCCTTGCCGTTCTGCTGGAGGCCAAAGGCGTCGATACGCTTTTGATTGCCGGACTTTCCACCTCGGGATGCGTGCGGGCATCGGCGCTTGATGCGTTGCAAAGCGGTTTTGCACCTTTTGTTGTGCGCGATGCCTGCGGTGATCGTCACCCTGCCCCGCATGAGGCCAATCTGTTCGACCTGCAGGCCAAATATGCCGAAGTGATATCTGAAAGCGATGCAATTGATCGTCTGCGCGCTTGCGCCTAGATAGCGGCATATGAAATCATCTGTTGCCCCCAAAACTGCTGCTGCTGCCGATCGTGCGGAACTTGTCCGCATGCTGGAAACGATCGACGCGCGGCTGCGCTGGCTTTCCTCTTGGATCATCCACAACGCCAATCATATCCGCGAAAGCCGTGACGGGCTGAAGGTCGGCGGACATCAGGCAAGCTGCGCCTCGATGACGGCGATCATGTCGGCGCTTTATTTCCATGCGCTCCGCCCGCAAGACAAGGTAGCGGTAAAGCCACACGCGGGGCCGGTGTTGCATGCGATCCACTATCTGCTCGGCAATCAAAGCCTTGAACAGTTGCAGACATTTCGCGCCATGGGCGGCGCCCAAAGCTATCCTAGCCGGACCAAAGACCGCATTCCGGTCGATTTTTCAACCGGCTCGGTCGGTCTTGGTGTGGCGATTACTGCTTTTTCCAGTCTGGTGCAGGATTATTTGATCGCGCATGGCCAGATGAATGAAGGTGATGCCGGGCGGATGATCGCACTTATGGGCGACGCTGAACTTGATGAAGGCAATATCTACGAATGCCTGATCGAGGGTTATAAGCACGACATCCGCAACTGCTGGTGGATTGTCGACTATAATCGCCAGTCGCTCGATAGCACGACGGCGGATCGCATGTTCCGCCGTTTCGACGATATCTTTGAAACCTGCGGCTGGCGCGTGCTGACGCTGAAGCATGGAAAATTGCAGCGGGAAGTCTTTCAGCGACCGGGCGGCAAGGCGATCGAGCAATGGATCGACGATTGCCCTAATGCCGAATATGCGGCGCTGACCTATCAAGGTGGTGCGGCATGGCGCGCGCGGCTGACGGCGGACCTGTCGGGCAACCGTTCGGCACTGAAACTGATCGCGAGCTTTGACGATGACCAGCTGTCGGCACTGATGCTCAACCTTGGCGGCCATTGTATCGAAACGCTGCTCGACGCTTTTGCCGAGGCAGATGACGAGCGGCCTACCATGTTCATTGCCTACACGGTCAAAGGCTATGGGCTGCCCTTTCAGGGCCATAAGGACAATCATGCCGGCCTGATGAACCCAACACAAATCGCTGCGCTTCGCAACAGCCTGGGGATCAATGAGGGCGAGGAATGGGCACCCTTTGCCGGCTTGGGGACCAATAGCGCAGCCGCGGTGCAGGCCTTTATCGAGCCGCGCCGGCCTGCAATCATTCCGCAGCGACCAGTGCCCGGACCGATAGCCGTACCAAAGCGCTTTCCGGTTCCGGACGGCAAAGAACAATCTACCCAGGCGGCCTTCGGACGCATCCTTCTTGATCTTGCTAAATCGGGCGACCCGTTTGCTGATCGCATCGTTACCACTTCCCCTGACGTCACCGTTTCGACCAATTTGGGTGCCTTTGTGAACCAGCGCGGGCTTTTCCGGCGGCAGGAACTGAAGGATATTTTTGCCGGTTACAAAATCCCCAGCCCGCAAAAATGGGAAGGACATGAGGCGGGCCAGCATATCGAACTGGGCATCGCCGAGAACAACCTGTTTCTCATGCTTGCAGCGTTAGGCTTGTCCGCGCCATTGTTTGGGCAGCGGCTTTTGCCCGTCGGCACGGTTTATGATCCCTTCATTTCGCGCGGCCTCGATGCGTTGAACTATGCCTGCTATCAGGACGCGCGCTTCCTGCTGGTGGCAACGCCCTCAGGCCTGACGTTGGGCCCTGAGGGTGGCGCACACCAGTCGATCAACACCCCGTTGATCGGGATGGGGCAACCGGGCCTGGATTATTTCGAACCCGCCTTTGCCGATGAACTTGCGCTGTTCATGCAGCGCGCCTTTGCACGGATCGATGCCCCTGATGGCGGGTCGACCTATTTGCGGCTCACGACCCGCGCGATTGAGCAGGTTGAGCGCACCGATGATAGTTGGGAGGCTGATGCGCTTAAGGGCGGATACTGGCTGCGCCACCCTGCGCCCGGCGCGAACGCTGCAATTGCATTTACTGGCGCGCTTGCACCGGAAGTGCTGACCGCATGGGATGAACTGCGCGAGGATATTTCCGGTCTCGGCCTCCTCAACATTACCTCACCCGATTTGCTGCATCGCGACTGGTCTGCTGCTGCTGCCAGTCGCTGGCAGAATGGCGCACGCCAATCTGCGCATATCGAAAAGCTGCTGGCACCGCTGTCATCGTCGGCCGTAATCGTCACCGCGATTGACGGATCGCCCGGGGCGTTAAGCTGGATCGGCGCAGTGCGCGGGCATCGGGTCAGCGGGTTGGGCCTCGACCGTTTCGGACAAACCGGTGATCTTCCGGATCTCTACAGCGCCTACCGGCTCGATAGCGATGCGATGATCGATGCAATGGCGGGCCTGTTCCTCGACTGATGGGGCAACGCGGGCGCACCGGCTTGACGATTGGTGCCGCTGCGCTAGCGTAGGCAATATGAAAAAACCTGTTCTGATTGCCGCGCTTGCCGCCTCACTTCCATTTGCCACGCCGCTTTGGGCGCAAAGCCCGCCAACTGTCAGTGCGCCAGCAGCTGACTTTGCGGTTCTGGATGCAGCCTTTGCCAAATGGATGGAGGAATCACACGTCCCTGGTCTTGTCTGGGGCGTCGTGAAGGATGGCAAGCTTGTCCACGTAAAGGCATTGGGCGTGCAGGAACTTGATGGCCGCACCCCCGTTACGCCTGACACCGCGTTCCGTATCGCGTCGATGACCAAGGCCTTTACCGGCTATTCGATCTTGCGGCTGCGTGACGAAGGCAAACTGCGGCTTGACGATCCGGTGAGCAAATATGTGGCTGAAACAAAAGGCTGGGCCGATGCAATCACTGTCGGCGATCTGCTCCACCACACCGCGGGCTTTGTTACTGATGATCCATGGGGCGACCGGCAGCAGCCTTTGCCCGAGGCTGAATTCACCAAGATGCTGAAAGCGGGCGTGCCGTTCACTGCCGCGCCCGATACGCGTTATGAATATTCCAATTTCGGCTATGCCCTGCTCGGCCGGATCGTCACCAATGCCTCGGGGCAGGATTATGCCGAACGCGTCGGTGCGACCGTTTTGAAACCGCTCGGCATGGCCGCGACGCGGTATGAGGTTCGCGATGTGCCGCAGGGCCGGTTGGCTAAGGGATATCGGTGGGAAAATGATGCATGGTCGCTTGAGCCGACCATGGCCCATGGTGCCTTTGGCGCGATGGGCGGATTGGTAACCACGGGCGAGGATTATGCTCGCTGGATCGGCTATTTGCTGTCGGCTTGGCCTGCGATCGACAAAGAGGCGCAATCGGCGAAGACGATCCGCGCGATGCAATATGGTGGCGGTCTCCTCCATAGCCGGCGGCGCCCGGGTGCAGAAGGCGATAGCTGCCGCTTGTCGGCTATTTACGGTGCGGGGCTAGTGGCGGCCAGCGACTGCACGCTGGGCAATGTGCTGTTCCATGGCGGCGGTTTCCCGGGTTATGGCAGCCACATGCTGCTTGTGCCCGATGCGGGCCTAGGCGTCTTTGCACTCTCCAACCGCACCTATGCCGGGCCAAGCGGGCCCGTTTGGGATGCAGCGACGGCATTGTTTAAATCCGGCTTTGCCAGCCCGCGCGCATTGCCGATATCCGATCATCTGCGCACCGCTTATGCCACCGCGCGTCGGATCTGGCAGGCGGGCGGCGTCGAGGGTGAAAGTAGAAATCTGGCGATGAATTTTGCAATGGACCGTAGCGAGGCCAATTGGCGCCGTATACTCGCCGAGGCTGCCGCGAAAAGCGGGACGTGCGACCTTGACGCCGCGATCGTGCCGACCGGCCGCCTGTCGGGTCGGTTCAGCTGGAACTGCGCCAACGGAAAGATCGAGGGCAGCCTGCTGCTCGCTCCTACCGCTGATCCACAAATCCAGTCGCTCGCATTTCAATCAGTGGCAAAACCCTGATGCCTGTCTATCGACTTGGACGGCAAGCATCGGCATAGGGGCCGCGATGACAAACGACATCCTCACTCGAATCGATGGGCATGCTGGCGTGATCAGCCTTAACCGTCCCGGAGCCATCCACGCGCTGACGCTCGATATGGTGCACGCCATGACGGCCGCATTGCAAGCCTGGAAAACAGACTCAGCGGTGCAATGCGTTATTATCGATCATGCCGAAGGTCGGGGGTTTTGCGCGGGCGGCGACATCGCTTTCCTGCGCAACTCGGCGTTGAATGACAATGGCGTTTCGGGTCTGCGCTTCTTTCATGACGAATATCAGCTTAATCACCTGCTCTATACCTATCCCAAGCCGGTGGTCGCATTCATGGACGGGATCACCATGGGCGGCGGTGTCGGCATCAGCCAGCCGGCGCATTTCCGCGTGGCGACATCGAACACCCGTTTCGCCATGCCCGAAACCGGAATCGGCCTGTTTCCTGATGTTGGCGGCGGCTGGTACCTTTCGCGGCTTGAAGGGCGTGTGGGTCAATTCCTTGCGCTGACTGGTGCACGGATCGACGGCGCGGAATGCCTCGCGCTTGGCCTGGCGACCCATTATCTCGCTTCCGAAGCGCTGGCCGAGGCCAAGGCGCGCATCGCGACTGAGGATGTGGAACGGATTGACGGCATATTGGGGACACTTGCCGAAACAGCGCCCGATGCACGCATTCTTGGCAATATCTTTGATATCAACCGCCATTTCGCGTCTGACCGCTATGAGGATATCCTCGCCAGCCTTGACGGTGATGATAGCGCTTGGGCTGTGAAGGAACTCGCCACGTTGCGAACCAAAAGCCCGCAGACCTGCAAAGTTGCGCTTCGCCAACTGCATGAGAGCGCCGCGCTTTCGGATTTTGCCGACAATATGGCGATGGAATATCGCATCGCTTCCCGTGTGCTTATCCGCCCCGATTTTGCTGAAGGCGTGCGCGCGGTGATCGTCGACAAGGACAATCAGCCCAAATGGGATCCGGCCAGCGCCGAAGGCGTGAGCGTAGCCTTGATCGACGCGATCTTTGCGCCGCTTCCCACCGATGAAGAATGGAAACCGCTATGACTTATGAAACGTTGCTTTTGGAAACGCGCGGTGCCGTGACGCTGATCACATTGAACCGGCCGCAAGCGCTGAACGCCCTTAACAGCCAGGTGCTCACCGATCTGATTGCTGCCTTTGCCGCCTTTGATGCCGATGAAAGCCAACGCTGCGCCGTGCTGACCGGCAGCGAAAAGGCCTTTGCCGCGGGTGCGGATATCAAGGAAATGGCGTCGCGCAGCTTTGCCGACATGTATGGCGGCAATTTCTTCGCAGGCTATGACCGCGTCACTGCCACGCGCAAGCCGATGATTGCCGCGGTGGCGGGATATGCCTTGGGCGGTGGCTGCGAACTGGCGATGATGGCCGACATCATCATCGCAGCGGACAATGCGAAATTCGGTCAGCCTGAAATCAAGCTGGCGGTGACGCCGGGCATGGGCGGATCGCAGCGGTTGACGCGCGCGATCGGCAAGGCAAAGGCGATGGAAATGTGCCTTACAGGTCGCAACATGGATGCGGCAGAGGCCGAACGCTCCGGCCTCGTCGCCAAGGTTGTGCCGCTCGCCGATCTGCAGGCAGAGGCGTTGAAGATGGCAGAGACGATCGCGGGCATGGCTCCGCTCGCCGCAATTGCCGTCAAGGAAATGGTCAGCGCCGCTTATGAAACGACGTTGCAGCAAGGCGTTGTTTTCGAACGGCGGCTGTTCCACGGCCTGTTCGGTAGCGCCGACCAGAAGGAGGGCATGGCCGCCTTTGTCGAAAAAAGGCCTGGCAACTGGACAGGGAAATAAAGGCAAGGGCGAACCGCGCGGGGCTTGTCTTGCGCCCCGCACCTTGGTAAGCGCCCGCCAACGCCGCTTTAGCTCAGTCGGTAGAGCACATCATTCGTAATGATGGGGTCACGTGTTCGAGTCACGTAAGCGGCACCATTTCCCTTTTATAACCTGCTTTCGGCAACTGGGGCCATTTGGCCGCGACGTCTTTTTGACAAAAGACAAGTGAATGTAGCCGCTGCCATCGTTGCGACGTCCTATTGCGCGCCGCCGCACGTCATGGCGTTCCCGACTATAGCGGCAATTCGGTGGCACCCATAAGGTGCAGATCGACCGCGCGGGCGCATTGCCGACCCTCGCGGATCGCCCATACCACCAGGCTCTGGCCACGGCGCATATCGCCGCATGCAAAGACATCGTCTTGGTTGGTTTTATAATCGGCGATATTCGCAGCCACATTGCCGCGCGCGTCCAGTTCTACTTCGGACTGATCGATTAGGCCCGCCCGGCGCGGACCGACAAAGCCCATAGCGAGGAAGATCAGGTCGGCTTTCAGCACGAACTCGCTGCCAGGGATTTCTTCCATCCGGCCATTGGACCAGTCAAGGCGCACGCATTCAAGGCCGGTGACCTGCCCGTTTTCGCCCAACACTCGCTTCGCACTGATCGCCCAGTCGCGCTCACAGCCCTCTTCATGGCTCGACGATGTGCGCAGGCGCAGCGGCCAATCGGGCCAGACCATCGCCTTGTCCTCCCTTTGCGGCGGTTTGGGCATGATTTCGATTTGCGTTACCGAAGCGGCGCCTTGCCGGTTCGATGTGCCGACACAATCTGAACCGGTGTCGCCGCCGCCAATGACGATCACATGTTTTCCGGCTGCGATAATCGATCCGCGCGGTGCAGCGCGGGTTTCTTCATCGCCGGCATTGCGCTTGTTCTGTTGGGTCAGGAACTCCATGGCCAAGCGAACACCGGCCATTTCCGCACCCGGAATGTTCAGTTGGCGCGGTTCCTCTGCCCCGCCCGACATCACCACCGCGTCGAAATTTTCACGCAAGCTTTCCATCGAGACATGGACGCCGATTTCGGTGGATTCGCGCATGACAACGCCCTCTGCCTGCATTTGCATCAGGCGACGGCTGATCAGATCCTTCTCCATCTTGAAATCGGGGATGCCATAACGGAGGAGGCCGCCCATCCGGTCATTCTTCTCAAACAGGGTCACACTATGTCCAGCGCGCGCCAATTGCTGCGCACAGGCCATGCCCGCCGGGCCTGATCCCACAACCGCTATCGATTTTCCGGTCTTGCGTTTGGGCGGTTGTGGTTGGATCCAACCTTCCCGCCAGCCGCGGTCGACGATCGCACATTCGATCGACTTGATCGTTACTGGTGCGTCATCGATATTGAGTGTGCAACTCGCCTCGCACGGGGCGGGGCAGATACGCCCAGTGAATTCGGGGAAGTTGTTGGTTGAATGCAGTACTTCCAGTGCATTCTGCCAGTCCCCCTCATAGACCAGATGGTTCCAGTCGGGGATGATGTTGTTCACCGGGCAACCATTGTGGCAATAAGGGATGCCGCAATCCATGCAGCGCGATGCCTGTGCCTTCAACTTCTCTTCGGGCAGTGGCACTACAAATTCCTTATAGTGCTTCAGCCGCTCATTTGTGTTGGCGTAAATCCGGTCCTGCCGGTTGAGTTCGAGAAAGCCTGTTGCCTTACCCACGATAATGCTCCGTCAATTCATTCAGCTGCGACATGCGCGGCGGCAAGGCGTTCGGCCTCGATCTGCTTCAATGCCCGTTTGTAATCCTTTGGCATAACCTTCAAGAATTTGCCGAGGGCGTTGGACCAATCATCAAGGATCGCACGCGCCCGCTTGCTGCCTGTGTAAAGATGGTGGCGTTCGAGCAGGATGCGCAAGCGCTCTTCGGAATGGTAAAGCATGTCACCCATGCCGAAATCATTCACGCTCACCGCGCGCTGGCTTGGCGCGCCCTTGCTATTTTCGGCTTCGGGTCCATCGGCCTCGATCGGTTCGACATCGACCATCGCCATGTTGCACCGTTCGCGGAAGCGGCCGTCTTCGTCATAGACATAGGCGACGCCGCCGGACATGCCTGCAGCAAAGTTACGCCCGGTCTTGCCGAGGACGGCGACAACGCCGCCGGTCATATACTCGCAGCCATGGTCGCCGGTGCCTTCGACGACCGCAAGTGCGCCCGAGTTGCGCACCGCAAAGCGTTCGCCCGCGACGCCGCTCAAATAGGCTTCGCCCGCGATTGCGCCATAAAGCACGGTGTTGCCCACGATGATATTCTCGGTTGGTTCGCGTTTTACATGGCCTGGCTGCTTCACGATCACGCGTCCGCCCGACAGGCCTTTACCGACATAGTCATTGGCATCACCGGTGAGATCGAGCGTAATGCCATGTGCAAGGAACGCGCCAAAGCTTTGCCCGGCAACACCGGTAAAGGCGATCTGGATCGTGTTTTCGGGAAGGCCCGCATGGCCATATCTTTTGGCGACTTCACCCGACAACATCGCGCCAACGGTTCGGTTGAGGCTTTTGACCTCGCGCTCGATCCGCACGGGATCACCCTTTTCAAGCGCGGGCCCTGCGGCGTCGATCAGTTCGCGGTCAAGCGCCTTGTCGAGCCCATGGTCCTGCGTTTCCGTCTGGTGCAGCGATGCGCCCTTGTTATCGACAACATGCAGAAGGCGTGACAGGTCGATCCCTTGGGCCTTCCAGTGATGGGTTGCTTTCATCATGTCGATCCGGTCGACCCGGCCGACCATCTCATTGATCGTACGGAAGCCCATTTCGGCCATGATCGCGCGCAATTCTTCAGCGACGAAGAAGAAATAGTTGATCACATGTTCCGGCTGGCCGGTAAAACGCTTGCGCAGGACCGGATCCTGGGTCGCAACGCCGACCGGGCAGGTGTTCAAATGGCATTTGCGCATCATGATGCAGCCGGCTGCGATCAACGGAGCGGTCGCAAATCCGAACTCGTCCGCGCCGAGGAGCGCGCCGATTGCGACATCCCGCCCCGTGCGCAGGCCGCCATCGACCTGCACGGCAATGCGGCTGCGCAGATTGTTAAGCAGCAATGTCTGCTGGGTTTCGGCAAGGCCAATTTCCCAAGGGGATCCCGCATGGGTTAATGAGGTCAGCGGCGAAGCGCCGGTCCCGCCTTCATAGCCTGAAATGGTGACATGGTCGGCGCGCGCCTTCGACACGCCAGCGGCAACGGTGCCGACGCCAACTTCGGAGACGAGCTTCACCGATATGCGTGCGCCGGTATTGACGTTCTTCAGGTCGTGGATCAGCTGCGCCAGATCCTCGATCGAATAGATATCGTGGTGCGGCGGCGGAGAGATCAGCCCGACGCCCGGCGTGGAATGGCGGGTGGCGCCGATGGTTTTGTCGACCTTGTCACCCGGCAGCTGGCCACCTTCACCGGGCTTTGCGCCTTGTGCCATCTTGATCTGGATATCATCGGCATTGACCAGATATTCAGTGGTCACACCAAAGCGACCCGAGGCGACCTGCTTGATCGCAGAGCGCATGGAGTCGCCATTGGACAGCGGCGTGAACCGCTGCGGATCCTCGCCGCCCTCGCCGGTGTTCGATTTGCCGCCGATCCGGTTCATTGCCAGTGCCAGCGTGGTGTGCGCTTCCCAACTGATCGATCCGTAACTCATCGCTCCGGTGGCAAAACGCTTGACGATTTCGGAAGCGGGTTCGACTTCGCTGATGTCGAGCGGCTTGTCCGCTGGTTTCAGCTCCATCAGTCCGCGAATGGTCAGCAGTCGCTCGCTCTGCTCGTTGATCGAACGGGCAAACTCTTCATATTCCTTGGGGTTATTGCCGCGCACGGCGTGCTGCAGTTTTGCCACGCTGTTCGGGGTCCAGGCATGGTCCTCGCCACGGATGCGATAGCCATAAATACCGCCAACATCGAGCATGTTGCGATAGATCGGATTGTCGCCATAGCCCGCCGCGTGACGGCGGACGGTCTCTTCAGCGATTTGCGCAAGGCCGACGCCTTCGATCGTCGTCGCCGTGCCGGTGAAATATTTGCCGATAAATTCCGAAGACAGGCCAACGGCGTCGAAAATCTGTGCGCCGCAATAGGACTGGTAGGTCGAAATGCCCATCTTGGACATGACCTTCAATATGCCCTTGCCGACCGCCTTGATGTAGTTTTTCTGCACATCATAGGTCGAAAGCGCCAGGCCCTGCCGTAGCCGGATTTCCTCCAACGTCTCAAAAGCGACATAGGGGTTGATCGCCTCGGCGCCATAGCCTGCGAGAACGCAGAAATGATGCACTTCGCGTGCTTCGCCGGTTTCGACGACAAGCCCGGTTTGCATGCGCAGACCCTGGCGGACCAAGTGGTGGTGTACGGCTGCGGTTGCCAGCAATGCGGGCATGGCGATCCGCTCCGGCCCTTGCGCACGGTCCGAGAGGATAAGGATATTCTTGTCCTGCAGCACCGCTTCGGTTGCGGCCCAGCACATTTCCTTGATTGCCATTTCAAGGCCCGCTGCTCCGCTCGCGGCATTCCAGGTAATGTCGATCGTTTCCGCGCGGAAGGCGGCATCCAGAGCCTGTTCGACCGAGCGGATCTTGGCAAGATCGGCATTGGTCAGGATGGGTTGAGCAACCTCCAGCCGCTTGTGCGTCCCTGCATCATGGCCGAGCAGATTGGGACGCGGGCCGATCATTGAAACCAGACTCATCACCAGTTCTTCGCGGATCGGGTCGATCGGCGGGTTGGTGACCTGCGCGAAATTCTGTTTGAAATAATCGAACAGCAAGCGCGGCTTGTTCGACAATACCGCAATCGGCGTGTCGGTGCCCATCGAGCCCAGCGGATCGTCGCCGTTGGTTGCCATCGGCGTCAGGAATTTGCTGATATCCTCTTGCGTGTAGCCAAAGGCCTGCTGCCGGTCGAGCAACGTGCTGTCATCGTTCGCCAGCGCACCGTCGGCGACTTCAACCTCGTCCAAATCCTTCAGCTTGTACTGCGCCGATTCCAGCCATTTGGCGTAAGGCTCTTTGCTTGCCAACTCGGCCTTGATTTCCTCATCCTCGATGATGCGGCCTTGTTCCATATCGATCAACAGCATTTTGCCCGGCTGCAACCGCCATTTGCGGACGATATTGTCTTCCTTGATCGGAAGCACACCGCTTTCCGATGCCATGATGACATGGTCATCGTCGGTGACGCAGAAACGGGCAGGGCGCAGGCCGTTGCGATCAAGGGTCGCGCCGATCTGTCGGCCATCGGTAAAGGCAACCGCGGCCGGGCCGTCCCATGGTTCCATCAGTGCTGCGTGATATTCGTAAAAGGCGCGCCGGTCGGCATCCATCATCGGATTGCCGGCCCATGCTTCGGGGATCAACATCATCACCGCATGGGCGAGGCTGTATCCGCCAGCGAGCAGAAGTTCGAGCGCATTGTCGAGACAGGCTGTATCCGATTGCCCGTGCGGAATGATCGGCCACATCTTGTCGAGATCGGGGCCCATCAGGTCCGATTCCATGGTGCGACGGCGCGCGTTCATCCAGTTCACATTGCCGCGAACTGTGTTGATCTCGCCATTATGTGCGACAAAGCGATAGGGGTGTGCGAGCTTCCAACTCGGGAAGGTGTTGGTCGAAAATCGCTGGTGGACGAGCGCCAGCGCCGATTGGCACAGCGGGTTGCGCAGATCGTCGTAAAAGCTGCCGACCTGCCCTGCGAGCAGCAGCCCTTTATAGACCACCGTGCGCGTCGACATGGATGGGATATAGAAACTGCTAAGACCTGGAAGCCCATGCTTTTCTTCCAGAGCGGAAAGCGGGTTTTGCGCCTGTTTACGAATGGCGAGCAACTTGCGTTCAAAGGCATCCTGATCAGCGCAATTCGCCCCACGGCCGATGAATAGCTGCCGGATGACAGGCATCTGCTCGATCACTGCCTTGCCAAGACCATCGAGTGTCGTCGGCACATCGCGCCAGCCGAGGATCGTCTGGCCTTCCTTTACGATGAAGCTTTCGAAGTTGCGTATGCCGAATTCGCGTGCTGCTTCGTCTTGCGGCAGAAAGCACATCACCACGGCATAATCGCCGGGTGACGGCAGGGTCACGCCCGCCCCATTGGCCCAGTCGCGATAGAGTGCATCGGGAATCTGGATCAATATGCCAGCGCCATCACCAAGCAGCGGATCGGCACCCACCGCGCCGCGATGGTCAAGATTGACGAGAATTTCCAATCCGCGTTCGATGGTCGCGTGGCTCTTACTGCCCTTGATGTTGGCGATGAAGCCAACGCCGCACGCGTCATGTTCATTGCGCGGGTCGTACAGACCCTGTGCCGGCGGAAATCCCATGTTAAACCCTTGTTTCCCGAATATGCGAATTTTGATTCGCGGTAGACATTTATCTGGGTAATTAATAGTCATTCAAAGGGCGTTGGATGCAAAGAATATTACGGTGACCGATAGCTCAGATATGCAAGGCAAAGCATTCTGTCGCCAAGCACGGTGCGTCGATCATCTGAATCTGCGGTGCTTGATTCCGACCGGCTAGGGCGCGTTAAGAATGAGGTCGGCGCCCTTTTCTCCGATCATGATGGCAGCTGCATTGGTGTTGCCTGAAACCAAGCGCGGCATAACCGATGCGTCAACGACGCGCAGTCTGTCGACCCCGTTGACCCGCAATGTAGGGTCCAGAACTGCGCCATCATCAATGCCCATTCTGCATGTGCCAACCGGGTGATAACCCGTGTTGCCGTATCCACGGGCATAATCCAAAAGCTCTTGATCGCTGTTACAATTCTGGCCGGGCCAAGGTTCGCTTTCCACCAATGGAGCTAGGGAGGGCGCAGCCACCAGATTGCGTGCCATACGCATGGCGCGCACAGACAATCTTTGATCCTCCTCGGCTTCAAGCCAGTTATGCACGATTTCCGGCACGTCTGTCGGGCTTGGACTGCTCAGTCGGACATGCCCACGGGACTCGGGTCGCAAGACCGTGGGGCCGAGTGTTAATCCCGGCCAAGGGGACAGCGCTGATTTCTCGCCCGCGGCTGCGGCGTCGAGATCGCCTGTTACAGGCAGGCAATGAAACTGCAGATCCGGCCGGTCGAGGGCTGGATCAGATTTGACAAAGGCACCTATCTGGGCTGCTGGTATCGTCATCGTACCGTCGCGCCGCAACAGATAGCGCAAGACATTCCAGAGCAGGCGGCCCCCGGAAAGCTCTTTATTATAGCTATAGACTCCTGCCCGCAGGCGCCAGCTCATGGTCAAGATATAATGATCCTGAAGGTTCTTGCCGACCTGCGGGCTGTTTTGGATCACCGGAATCCCAATCTGCTGCAAATGGCTGGCCGGGCCAATTCCGGACAGCATTAACAGCTTTGGGCTGTGATACGCCCCCGCTGACAAGATGACTTCCCGCCGCGCCTTGATTGTCAGACGACCCTTAGGCCCCTCAATTTCAACGCCTGTTGCGCGATTATCTTCCAGCACGACGCGACGACACTCCGCGCCGGTCATCACCTCCAAGTTGGGGCGCCCCATCACCGGGCGCAAAAATGCATCGGCCGCAGAACAGCGGCGCCCATCGGCGACTGTTGTTTGGTAGTAAAAGGCACCAAATTGATCGACGCCATTATAGTCGTTCGTGCGCGGCACGCCGATATCGGCAAAGGCGGAGAGGATAGCGTCATTGGTCGGGTTGCGGTGGGACACTTCTTCTACGCGCAAAGGCCCATCATCTCCACGCAGATCCGTTCCGCCGGCGGCATAGCTCTCGCTCTTGCGAAAATAGGGCGCAACATCGGCCCAGCCCCAGCCAATAGCGCCAAGGTTGCTCCAGCTATCATAGTCTGCCTGTTGTCCCCGCACATAAAGCAGTCCGTTTATGTTGGACGAACCGCCCAGTCCCTTGCCTCTCGGGAGTAGCATTCTGCGTCCATGAATGGCTGGTTCGGCCTCTCCAGAATAATGCCACGAATGCCCGGGTCCATTTGCCGTGACACCAAAGCCTGCGGGCATGGACAATAAAAATGATTTTCCCTGGCCACCCGCTTCGACAAGAATAACATGGTTACGCGGATCAGCAGACAGACGATTGGCCAGTACGCACCCTGCCGAACCTCCGCCAATTATAACAAAATCGGCTTCCACTTGCCTCTCGCTCCCGCTTGGCTCTGCCCAAAATGGGCGTCAATCTCATTCCAATGATTGGTGTCGCGTTCCTATACCTTTCAAAAGAATTTCAAGGGAGGATTTTGATGCCCATTTTGAGCCGAGCGACACGCTTTGCTGCTTTCCTGCTGTGTTCTGGCGTTGCATGGGCGAATGGACCTGCAGGCGCCCCGGTTGCCGACGTTGCACGTGATGCGACCCCGGCAACAAAAGCTGTTTTGGAACAAGCGGCCCGCGATCTGCCGCCAGAGGACGGGCAAGACTTTGAATTTGCCCAGCGCGGCTTTATCGCGACCTGGCCTGAAAATGTGATCCGCCAGACCAATGGAAAGCAAAGCTTTGACCTGTCGGGCAACGACTTCATTGAGGGTCCCGCGCCTAGTACGGTTCATCCTGCTCTCTGGCGTCAGAATAGGGTCTTAAGAGCAGAGGGGCTATTTCAGAGCGCCCCCGGCCTCTATCAGGTTCGCAATTTTGACAATTCCAACGTTTCTTTCATTGAAACCACCAAGGGATGGATTGTCGTTGATCCTCTGACAGTATCTGAAGTGGCGCGTGCAGCTTTTGACCTTCTCAAAAAGCATGTAGCCGACAAGCCTGTCGTCGCCGTCATCTACACGCATTCCCATTCGGATCATTTTGCCGGGGCTCTTGGAATTGTGGACCCGGCAGATGTGGCGTCCGGCAAGGTGCAAGTAATCGCGCCTAAGGGGTTCGTTGACGAGGTGGTCAGCGAATGGATGATTGCCGGGACCGCAATGGGCCGCAGAGCCTTTTATCAATTCGGATATTTTTTGCCGCGCGGGCCCAAAGGGCACACGGGGATGGGGATGGGTACGGCCATTGCTGCCGGACAGCAGGGCTTTATCGCCCCGACGATCGAAATTGAACAAACCGGACAAAGTCTCAAGATAGATGGGGTTGAACTCATCTTCCAAATGGTCCCCGAAACCGAGGCGCCTGCCGAATTCAACATTTGGATCCCGCATGTGAAGGCCCTGTTGAACTCCGAAACTGCAACGGCATCCTTGCACAACGTGCAGACGTTGCGAGGCGCCAAGGTGCGTGATGCAAAGGCTTGGGCATTCTATCTAACAGAATCGTTGCAACTGTGGGGCAAGAAGGCCGAAGTGCTGATCGCTTCGCACCACTGGCCCCGATACGGTAACGACGTAATCCGGCAGCACCTTAGTCGGCAGCGCGATGCCTATAAATTCATCCATGATCAGTCTGTTCGGCGCATGAATCTGGGGCAGACGCCCGAGGAGATTGCCGAGAATCTGCGATTGCCAGCAGCATTGCAGGCTGATTGGGGTGTGCGCGGCTATTACGGAACAGTGAGCCACAACGCCAAGGCCGTATATGACCGCTATATGGGTTGGTATGATGGCGTGCCAGCCAATCTCAATCCTCACCCACCAGTTGAACGGGCAAAGCTGTTGGTTGAAGCATTGGGGGGTGCCAAGGCTTTGCACCGTGTGACGCGAAAGGCTTTTGAGGCTGGCAATTATCGATGGGCCGCAGAACTCGGCCAAAGCGGGGTGTTTGCTGACCCGACTGACAGAGTGTCTAGGTTCCTGCTTGCAGACAGCTATGAACAACTCGGATACCAGTCCGAGAGTGCTATCTGGCGAAACATCTATCTCACCGGCGCGCGCGAATTGCGCAGAGGAAAGCCGGATGGGTTCGCTGAAACCGGCCCAAATTACCTGATGATGGCCACTCCCTTGGCGGATTTTCTTGATCTTGTTGAAACGACGCTGGTGCCAGAAAAGGCGGGCGAGACTAAGCTTGCTTTCAATCTCGTCGATACGATCAGCGGAGATCGGTTTGCGGTGACACTCGAAAATGCAGTTCTTGTGAGCGAAAAGGGCCAAACCGTTCCCGGAGCGCCCACATTGTCTGCGCCAAAACCCATCATCTTGGGTGTTCTGTTTGGGCAAGCACCGTTAGATGCGATGGTTGCATCTGGGCGGGTCCAACTGGTGGGTGACGGAGCGGCGATCAAGCAGCTGACAAGCTTTTTGAGTATCCCGAAACTGGATTTCAATATTGTTGAACCATAATTTCAAAAAAATGGTTTATAGATTCTACTATAAATCAAAATACGTCATTATTTTTTATAATGATAATCATTTACTCAATGATAAAGTGAAATCTTGCAAATATTTTTGAGTTATTTCGGTAAGTCTAGAGAATGCATGGTTGACATCATCTGTTGCCGTAAAGTAATTTTTTTGATCTCTCTTCACCCATCCTTTTTTCAGAAGCGTATCTATTTTTCGCCTGACTGTCTCCCTGGGAATCCCCGTGAAGTCTGAAATTGACTGAGCATTGATCGGCAGGGGCTCTATTTTGCCAACCGTCCCGCCGACGAATTCCTCAAGGCTCATCGCGTCTGGTGCGTAGCGCTCGTTAAAGGTGCGTTCGCCGATGGTCGCCATGATGAGGAAAAGATCAAGATCTCCATCAGAGGCGCGACGACACTCTACCAGATAACGAATAAGAATTCCGGCATGTCGAGCGTGTAATTTTCCAAAATTATGAGCAATTTCAGATTCATCCATTCACTACATTCCTGACCAATATCTTCATGCAATCCAAGATGTGAACCCTCACGCAGTCCTTGGCATTGATGTGATTAACGGCGGGTGATGCGCTTGGAAAGGCAGCTCTTAACCTCCCGTTTAGCGCGTCCTAACTGATGGGCCCCAGCATTTCGTCAGCGGGATTAGGGTTGGCTGTACTTATCACGAACGCCTGACATGCGGATATGGCTGCAACGTAAGTGCTGCGCAGACCTGTCCAGTTCGGCGTTCAACAATTGTTTGGCTGGAATGCAGCCTGCAGGCTTCCTCCGCTCTTGGCGAACGGAGCTTCAGTTCTTGTGTCATTGGGAGTGCGGAGAATCGCGAAAGCGGTAGCCCGCGATTATTTATCCACGCGGACACTTAAGGTCATGCCGCCTGCGAATTCGGCACTTTCGCTATTCAACCCTGTGCTGCCATAAAAGGAAAGATTCAGCGCCCTTGCAAGTCGGACACTCGCCCAGCCCGTAACTTCGTTTGATGCGGCCTCTCCTTGTATCGGGGACCGCTGCCAATCATAATCAACACCGAATATTGGCCCTTCGCCGACCTCAAGGCTGACGCCCGCCCCTGCGCCCCAGCTGTTGCGCAGCCAAGGCGCGCCGGTGCTGTCGAGGAAGCGGCGACGCGCGTGAACATAAATAGTTGTCGGACCCAACTCTTTGCTCAAGTCGCCGGATACGAGGATGTCCGCATTACCCGTGCCAATGCCATTGCGCGTCGAGGCCGTGGGCAATCTGACGCGGCCGGATGCATCAAAGTAGAAATTCGAGCCGAGATCGAAGCTGTAGGTTGCTGCCACGGTGACATCGCCCAGGCCCTGTCGCCTCCCGCTAAGCGACGAGAATTCATTAACGCGACCTTCGGGGTCGCCGGTTTCGTTGAGGCTGCTCACGCCGCCAGTCACTGCGTCGCCGCCATGGGAGGCATCGAGCAAAGTCGCCGGGCCGTCGATCCATATATAAGGCACCGATATCCGCACGCTAAGATTGTTGCGGGTATATTTTAACGACAGTGGCGCCGAAACAACGGTCGTGCGGACAGCCTCGCCATAATGACCCGTCGAAAAATGTACGCCGGTGGAAAAGCGGATGCTGTCGTCGTCGCGCGTGACGTCTTCAACTGTCAGACTTTGTGCTGCAGCCGGACTTACCATTGCACCCGAAGCGAGTGCCAAGAGCATCAATTTTTCGAAATTGTTCATATCAAGATATTTCGAGCCGATTTCTGGATGGTGCGCTGTCCGGCGGCTTAAGCAACGCGCATTGCAGTTTGGCGCCAAGTAGCTAGGTTCTGGCAGAGCCAAGCCCGCCAGAACCTACCATGCGCCGCTTTGGAAGCGGCGATACGTCTATATGGACGCCTTAGTTGCCGCCACGACCGCGACCGCGGCCACGGCTTTGGTTGCGATCCTGGGTCCGGCTGCGCGCGCTGGACTTGTCATCGCTTGTCCGGGCAGCACGAGTGCGGTCGCCCCGGCGATCATCACCAGCGGCATCGTCTGCACCGCGGCCACCGATGCGGTCGCCGCCCTTGTCGTCATTTGCCTTGCGCTCGGCTGGATCGTCCGCGCCGCGGCCGCGACGAGCGTTGTCGGCACTGTCGTCAGCTCCCCGGCTTTGACGAATATGACCTGCCGGATCATCTGCGCCCTTACGGGCAACGGCACCGCCAGCGGTCAGAGCAGCAGCTCCAACAGCAATTGCGGCAACGCCAATTTTCAAAAGTTTTGTCATTAAAGCGTCTCCTGATCGTACTGCCGATGCCTTAACGTCGGCGAGTGACGACCTATTCATTGACTGCCGACCCCAAAAGCGTGGCCGGCTTCACCCGAAAAATGAAAGAGGGTTTTGTTTGAATAAGAACATTGCAGCCTAGTTTCCGGGAGAATCGGAGATCCAACTCTCATGCCGTGTCTGGAGGCTGCCGCGAACCTATTGGAACATAACCTTACCTTGTCATTTATTGCCAGTTTCCAATAAGCAAAAAGCATGAATGGAAAGAGGCGTAGTGCTTAAAAGTGATAAATGGTAACATCGCCAATCCGTTAACCATGATGTCATTCTCAATATGAATGCATTAACCTTGTTTGTTATCAAGATTATATATTTTACAGAAAAAATGTATAATTTATGAATATTTCACTATATTCAAAATACATGTAGAATGTGCATATTTTTATATTAATGACATCAATTATTATTGGATTTTAGAAATAGAGAAATTGAACAAAAATGGCACCGTTCAATCCAATTCGGTTTCCATTCCTTGGTTTTTCCGGGAGGGCTCGATAGGCCCCCGGCTCTATCGACCTAGGCAGTTGATGGGCCCTGTTCCAAATTAATCAAAAGATCCACGTCACGCTGACCTTGATCGGTGGAGCAAGCGCGGCCTGCAAAGTTAGAAAGATCCGAACTTGACGGCTGGACATAGCCAAAAAGCCGCAAGAATGATCCACGCTACGCAGCCTTCATCCGATGGAGCAAAGGTCGCCTGCAAAGCTTGGACGATCAGCTGTCATCCGACGCTATCGTTGGCAGGCTCAGGAAGCGCAGGTTGTTTGAGGTAGAGGACGATAAGAAAGCTTGAGCGGCTCACAATCAGTCGTGCAAAACGACCATTCCGCAACCGGCAAACCTAATCAGACCGATGCGGCTAGTTTTGATGGCTCGGTCTGAAAGGTCATTTTGAACGATTCTTTGCTGTTAGATCAGCGCACTATCGACTGAAAACTAAGAATTCATCTCCGCTGACACATCCGTCTGCGACGATAATCAAGTGGGTCGGTGCTCGCCCCGGATGAATACTAACCGGGCGACCAATCCGGCGCAGCCAGTTCAAAACCCGAAAAGTCGAATGCTGGCGACACAACGCAGCTGACCAAAGCCCAACCACCATCCGGTTCAGCCGCTTGCCAATGAAAAGGCGGAACCAAAAGTTGCGGCATTTCGCCGTTCAAAACATCGCCCCCTAACCTCAAGCGAGTTGGGGCACTTTCCGCATTCTCCGCTATCATCAACGTCAAAGGTGCACCGGCATGCCACAACCACAATTCAGCCGCATCCACCCGGTGCCAGTGCGAACGCTCCCCCTCATCAAGCAGAAACAGGATTGCCGTTGCTCCGGCCCGCTGGCCCGATGCAGCCGCAGATCTCCAGGTTTCTCGATACCATCCACCTTCAGGGTGAGGCAGCAAGCCCAGCTTACCGATGATTGCCGATGATGAATTATCGCGCATATCTGGCACCCTGCTACAAATGGACAAGAACGATAGACTGGCTGAGCGCTATGCTTACTCGTGGCATGCCCTACAAGCGCTGACTTGAAGCAAACGGCAAACAATCGTGCCGCACGACCATTTCGTGACCAGCGAAAACACCGCATCCGCGCCGTCTCCGCACAATTCAAAACCGTGCGATAAACCGTACACATGGTTGTGCACAGCACCGCAGGGGTTAACTCAAAGATAGCATTGGGAAAAATGGTAGCGGAGGAGGGACTCGAACCCCCGACACGCGGATTATGATTCCGCTGCTCTAACCACCTGAGCTACTCCGCCATACCGGCATCGCGCGGCTATATGCGCGACAGGACGCGGCCTATAGGCGGCGCGCCTTGCGGGGTCAATAGATTCGCTGATGCTAAAGAGGCGTAATGACCCTGCCTGCTTTTTGTCCTGCCTGTGGTTTGTAAACCGCAAATAAAAGCGCCCCGACGGAAATGATCCATCGGGGCGCCAGTGGGTGGGCCATTGCCGGACCAGTAGGCGCCGGCCCTGTGGGTTGGGAATTAACGTAACAGGTTGAGTACGCCCTGTTGGCTCTGGTTCGCCTGCGCGAGCATCGCGGTCGAGGCTTGCGAAAGGATCTGTGCGGCAGCGAGCTTGGTCGATTCTGCAGAGAAATCTGCGTCCTCGATACGCGAGCGGGACTCGGTGAGATTGGTCGCGGTCGATGTGAGGTTATTGACCGTCGCCTCGAGCCGGTTCTGTGCAGCACCCAGATTGGCGCGCTCTGTCCCCACAGTGTCGATTGCCGTGCTTATCAGCCCCATGGCTGTCGACGCCCCGGCGGTTGTCGACATGTCGATGCCGTCTACACCAAGCCCGGCCGCATTCATGCTGGTAAAGGCGATGGCGACAGTCTGGCCAGTGTCGACGCCCGTTTGGATTTCAAATGTGCCGGCGGCGTCGAACAAATTGGTTCCGTTGAAATCGGTACGGCCGGCAATATCGTCAATCTGGCCGAGCAACGTGGTCACTTCGGTCTGGATCGCGGCACGATCAGAGGCTGCGGTGGTGCCGTTGGCCGCTTGAACCGATAGTTCGCGCATCCGGACAAGAATGTTGGAAACTTCGCCCATCCTGAACCAGAGCGAATTTCGGAACTGGGCTCTGCCGTCGATACGCTCTCACAGGCGTGGCGGGCAATCGCCACCGACCAGTCAGCTTAGCAGCAACGCCGCGCCATTATTCGCCATATGTGCGATGATCGTAACGCGCAGCGATCCCGTCTTGTGGTATAGGAGACCGAACACCGCCCCCATCGCCATGAGCGCGGGAAATGCATGGAGATCCATATGGACTGCCCCGAAAATGGCTGCAGCACCAAGGATGGCTGCCCAAACGGGTAGATGCCGAGCCAGCGCATTCTGCAGAAGTCCGCGGAAGAGTAGTTCTTCGAGCAGCGGGGCAATCAGCACGATGGCGGCCACAAGCATAATCTGGTTGGGAATCGTATCGGGAAGTGCCGCGAACAGTTTACGCAATTGCTGCTGCATCTCGATGTCGGGGATGACAAATTCGGTATAGCCATAGTTGAGTGTCAGTCCCAGACCGATCAGGCCAACGGCCCAGCCGAGCGTTGCGACGGGGCTGATCGCGCTCCAGCGGTTAAGGCCGATGCGGGCGGCTCGGCTTTGCCGGTTGAGGTAGATAAACAACAATGCGAGCAGCGCGATGCTTGAGGCGACCAGCGATGCAATGGTCGGGCCTGCGACAAAGGTCAGATCGTTGGTTAGTTCAACCAGTTCGCGGCCACTTTTGTCGAGTGCGACCGCAATGGCAATGGTAGCAACGCCGACGATCAATTGAAGGATCAGGAACAGCACAACCCAGCCGAGACTTTGCCAGACACCCGGAAAAGCTTTGTCGCCTTCTGGAGTGCCGCGATCATCTGCCATTTGTTTTGAATTGCGCATCACTGCCCCTCTATCTCTGGCCTTGGCTAAGCCGTCGGGCCATGAAATGCAATTACACCAGCCCCATCTTCATCAGATCGCCCAGCATCTGCGCCGGCATTTCGTCTCGTCCGTCAGCATCAACCGCGCCTAGGTCCGGCGGGGCGTCCTTGGTTTCCAGATAACGCCAACCCTGATGCGCGCGTTTAGGTATAGTGCGCACGGCTATCAGTTCGGGGCGCAGGCGAATCCAAGTGCGGCCCTCGCCATTGTCCATGAATCCGATCAACGGGCTGCGGCCGATCAGGCTGTGGTTCAGAATCCAGTAGAGCGAACCACCAACCATTTCCTCGTGGCGCTTTGGCAGATAACGGGTGGTCAGCCGAACTTCGCCGATCGAGGCATGGGCTTCAAGCCGTTGGCGCAAATGCGCATGGCTTTCCGCTCCAAAGGCGATACGGGTCATATTGAGTGGCATGGTACCTATTTGGGCGTGGGCTGATCAGGGTGCAAGGCCGGCAAATACCGCAAGTCCGAGGAAAATGAGGAAACCCATCGAATCCGTGATCATTGTCACGAAGATCGAACTCGACACCGCAGGATCTTGATCAAGACGGTCGAGCACGATCGGGATGACCACGCCTGAAAGCCCTGCGATCAGGATGTTGAACAGGATGGCTGATCCGATCACCGCGGCAAGAAGCCAGTTGCCGAAGATCAGCCCTGTCATCCCACCGGCAACCAGCGCAACCGTCGCTCCGATCAGTAACGCGACACGAATTTCGCGCCAAATTGATCGCATCGTGTTCGATTCGGTCAACTGGTTGGTGGCCAGTGCGCGCACCGTCACCGCCAGCGTCTGCGTGCCTGCATTGCCGCCAAGTGAGGCCACCATCGGCATCAGTATTGCAAGTGCAACCATCGCTTCTATCGCGCCGCCAAAAAACCAGATGATTGATGATCCAACTGTTGCGGTGGCCAGATTGGCGATCAGCCAGCGGACACGCGCCTTGTAGCTGTCGGCGATTGGCTCGTTAATGTCGCCCTCGCCAGCGCCTGACAGGCGCAATATATCCTCGCCGGCTTCTTCCTGAACGATATGGACCACGTCGTCCGCGGTTATTACGCCTACCAGCCGACCGGCGTCGTCGACTACGGCGGCGGAGATGAGTGCATATTTCTGGAATTGCAGTGCGACTTCTTCCTGGTCCATATCGACCGGGATCAAGCGCTGCTCCCGCTTCATTACATCCGAAATTGCAATGTTGCGGGGCGTGCGTAGGATCCAGCTCAATTGGCAGGTGCCAATCGGGCGATGTGCCGGATCGACGACGAAGATTTCCCAGAATTCGGTCGTCAGATCCTGATTTTCCCGCAGATAATCGATCAGTTGGCCAACGGTGATATGCTCGGGAACCGCCACCAGTTCGCGCTGCATGATGCGGCCGGCCGATTCCTCCGGATAGGAAAGCGCATCTTCGATTGCGGCGCGATCCTCGGGATCGAGCTTTGCAAGGACAGCCTGCTGGTCATCCTCTTCCAGATCCTCGATGATCGCAACTGCGTCATCGGTATCCAACTGTCCGGCAAGGTCGGCAACCTGCGCCGGCTGCAGCGCGTCGATAATGTCTTCGCGGACCCAGTCATTGATCTCCGCAAGCACGTCGGCGCTCAACAGATCGCCCAATGCAACGGCAAGGTCGCCGCGATCCTCTGCGGCGGTCAGTTCAAAAAGGTCGGCGATGTCGGCTGCATGCAGCGGCTCTGCCAGCCGATAGGCTTCCTCGCGATTGCCTGCCTCGACCGCATCGAGTACCTGCCGCACGAAATCTGCAGACAGACGGTTCTCTTCGTCAAAGGTGCTATCGGGTGTTTCGGGAAAGGCGGTTAGGGGATCGGCGTCTGCGGTCATCTGGCCACCCTTTCCGGCTCTTTCACGGCAACTCGCGCTTCTCCTACGCCGGGCAGAAGAAATTGCAATTTACTTTTGGGCAAGGCCGCCTATTGGCGGCGGCTGTCTCATCTCTTTTCCAAAGGAACCACCGAAATGGCCGAAACGCTTACCATGCATCTGTCGACGGGTGATGTTGTTATCAAGTTGCGCCCCGATCTGGCACCCAAGCATGTTGAACGGATTGTCGAACTGGCAAGCGAGGGCTTTTACGACGGTGTGAAGTTCCACCGTGTGATCGACGGTTTCATGGCGCAGGGCGGTTGCCCGAATGGTACCGGTATGGGTGGTTCGTCAAAGCCCGATCTGGCGCAGGAATTCAACGAGGAGCCGCACGTGCGCGGGGCCTGTTCGATGGCGCGGACAAGCGATCCGAACAGCGCCAACAGCCAGTTCTTCATCGTTTTCGATGACGCAACTTTCCTTGATCGCCAGTACACTGTCTGGGGCAATGTGATCGAAGGTATGGAAAATGTCGACGCGCTTCCCAAGGGTGAGCCGCCGCGCGAACCCGGCGCAATCAAGTCGATCACGCTGGGCTAACGGCTGTGGCAGGGTCGCTGATCAGCGGCCCTGCATCGCGTCCATTACGGTTTTCAGTTCGGCAGGTGAAATCTTGCCATCTTGGTCGCTATCAACATTGTCGAAAAAATCGGCAAGCGGACCTCGCGCCTCCTCCCGGCTGATAAAGCCGTCCTTGTCGCCGTCGAGAAAGGCGAAGATTTGCTCGGGCGTCGGGCGTTCCTGTTGCGGCGCCGGCGGAGCGGGTTGTTCTTGGGCAATCGCGGCGCTCGACATCAGAATGAGCGCGGCAGCGGCGGTTTTCAGCATGGATTCTCCTCTCGCGCGGGTTGGCCCCGCATTGAATGCCGCCTAGCCAAACGCGCAGCGGTTAAACGCGCTTAACAGTGCGATGCACTTGCGCAAATCGAAATAGTGAAGTCCCGTCCTCAGTCTGGCACCTGTATGATGCCGTCGACCACGGTTACACAATCACCGCCTATGTGGATTGCCTCGCCGTCTATCCGCACGCGGACATAACCGTCACGGCCCATCTGGCGGCCTTGGCTGGCGGCATAGTTGCTTTGCCCCGACAGTTGGCCAGCAATCAGCCGATAGGCCGCAACTGCGCCATTGCCGCTGCCGCATACCGGATCCTCGGCGATCCCGTCTGCAGGAGCAAAACTGCGCACGATGATGTCACCCTCGGCCTTGCCCGCATAGACGGTCAGCCCTGTCGTGCCATGCCGGCGGTCATAATTGGCTAGCGCTGCCAGATCGGGCGACATGCCTTCGACCTGAGCCACGCTGGCGATTTCGGCAATCACCCAGCGCGGGCCGACATCGACGATTTGGGGTATGCCATAAACCAGCCCTGCGCCAATGGCGGCTTCAAGAACGCCCGGTTCTGGTGCGTCGCTGGCAGCATAGCGGGGCAGGCGAAAGGACAGTCCTGAAGCCGACTGGTCGATCTCAACCAGTCCCACCGCGCATTGCTGCACGATACGGCCGTTACGCGGCGCGGCTATCCCTGCTTCGATCACGGCATGGGCGGTGCCCAGCGTCGGGTGTCCGGCAAAAGGCAGTTCACTTCGCGGCGTGAAGATGCGTACCGCATAGTCGGCGGCGGGATCAGTAGGGCTGGTGACGAAAGTCGTTTCCGAAAGGTTGGTCCAATTTGCGATCGCCTGCATCGCCTCGGTTGACAATCCGGCCCCGTGAAGAATTACGGCAACAGGATTACCCTTGAAAGGCAGCGCAGTGAAAACATCGACCTGTTTGAATTTACTCTGCCGCATGTCCGTCATGCCCCGCTCTCGCGATGTTCAACTGTTTCGCTGGGCACATAACCGATCTCATCCTTGTGGCCGAGCGGATCGGGGTGGATCAGCACTTCGACGCCGGGAAATTCGCGCATCAGCTCGGCCTCGATCTCGTCCATCACCTGGTGCGCCTTTAATACAGTCATCTGCGGATCGACCCAGACATGAAACTGGCAGAAATCATGCACCCCCGACGATCGGGTGCGCATGTCGTGAATGCCTTTAAGTTCCGGATGGCGCATCGCCACTTCCAGAAAATGCTGGCGCTTTTCGAGCGGCCATTCGCGGTCGAGCAGTTGGTCGATGGCTGTCTGCGCCGCCCGCCAAGCACCCCATAGCAGCCATCCCGCAATAGCCAGTCCGAACAACGGATCTGCACCGCGCAACCCCAGAAACGCTTCGAGGCCAATTGCGGCTATGACCGCGACGTTCAGCAACAGGTCGCCTTGATAATGAAGATGATCGCCATGAATAGCCACCGACTGTGTACGGCGGATCACGTGGCGCTGATAGGCAAGAAGTGCCAATGTTGCGGCAATCGCGACCAGCGATACCCCAATGCCAAGCTCCGGATGATCGGGCTTGGCCGCCGCACCGAGCCGGTCGATCGCGCGCCAGCCGATAAACAGGGCAGAAATGCTGACCAGCGTCACCTGCACGAGCGCCGAAAGCGCCTCTGCCTTGCCATGACCGAAGCGGTGTTCGTCGTCAGCCGGCTGCGCCGCATAGCGCACGCTGAACAGCGTCAGTAACGAAGCGAGCAGATCGAAACCGGTATCTGCCAGAGATCCGAGTAGCGCGACCGATCCAGTTTCAATCGTCGCCCAGCTTTTCAGCAAGGTCAGAAAAAGCGCGGTTGCAACGCTTGCAATCGCAGCCTTTGTTGTCAGCGATCCATGGTGGTGCCCGTGAGTTTCAGCCTGTGACATGTTCAGGGATAGAGCATCTGTGTGCGCCAGCCGTCGCCGTCGCGTTCAAAAACCCAACGTTCATGCAAGCGAAATTCACGATCTTGCCAGAATTCGATCCGCTGTGGCCGAACGATATGGCCCGACCAGTGCGGCGGGCGGGGAACATCCTGTCCTTCAAAACGTGCCTTCGCCTCTGCAAAACGCACCTCGAATGCAGCGCGGCTGTCGAGCGGGCGTGATTGCTCAGACGCCCATGCCCCAAGCTGCGATTCACGCGCGCGGCTGGCAAAATAGGCATCGGCGGTGGTATCAGTCACCCGCTGGACAGGGCCTTCGATGCGAATTTGGCGACGCAGCGATTTCCAGTGGAAAAGCAGAGCTACATGAGGGTTGGCAGCAAGTTCGCCCCCCTTGCGGCTTTCGAGATTGGTGTAGAAAATGAATCCTCCACCCGGAATACCATCGGCATTTGGGCCATGCCCTTTCAGCAGCACCATCCGAACCGACGGAAGGCCTTCGGCGTTTGCGGTGGCAAGTGCCATCGCATTGCTGTCATTGATTTCGCTGGCGCGCGCTTCGGCATACCAAGCGTCGAAAATGGCGTAGGGATCTCGACTTTCCATCTGTCCGCGATAGGCTAGACGTGAAGCAGGGAAAAGAGGGAAGGACAATTTCATGCCGTGGGAAACCGTTTTTTCATTCGCCAATCTTTGGGCTTTGCCTTTCTGGCTGCTGCTCGCATTCGCTCCGCGCAGCGAATTGACCGGGCGCATCATTCTGTTTGGCGGCATTGCGCCGCTCGCTTTTGTCTATGCCGTGCTGTTGCCATTGATCATGAGCGGTGCGGTTGATCCGGTCGGCCCGGAAAATGCTCCTGCCGATTTCACTACGCTAGCAGGGGTCATGGCGCTGTTCGACAGTAAAGGCGGGACAACAATCGGCTGGATGCACTATCTTGCCTTTGATCTGTTCGTCGGTCTCTGGGTTGCGCGGAATGCCGACCGCTATGCTTTCGGACGGTTTGTGCAGGTTCCTATCCTGTTTTTTGTGTTGATGGCCGGGCCGCTGGGCCTTGCCCTCTATCTTCTGCTGCGACTGACTGTAAAAAATCCGCCTGAAAATGCGGAGTTGCCGAGTTGACTAAGCCGGCTGTAATGCCAATCTAATACAGGCAAGGACAATACAGGGTAGCAATGGCCGATCCATATTCCATTTTGGGCGTTTCCAGACAAGCGGACGACAAGGCGATCAAGAGCGCTTACCGAAAGCTTGCCAAGGAACTGCATCCCGACCGGAACCAGGATAATCCCCGGGCAGCTGAGCGCTTTGCCGAAGTGACCCAAGCTTATGATGTGCTGTCCGATGCGCAGAAGCGCGGACAATATGATCGCGGTGAGATCGACGAAAACGGGCAGCCCCGTTCCCCCTTCGGCGGAGGTTTCGGCGGTGGCAGCCCCTTTGGCGCAGGTGGCGCTCGGCCGGGGCAAGGCGGTTTCGAATTCGGCGGGGGCATAGACCTTGGCGATATTTTTGACGGCCTGTTCGGCGGGGGTGCTGGCGCCCGACCTGGCGGGCCTGGGCGTGGGCCGCAGCCGGGGCCTCCGCCCAAGGGCGCAAATATTGCCTATGAACATCTGGTGAGCTTCACCGACGCGGCAAAGCAGGAGCCTCAGCGGATCACATTGCGCGACGGAAAGACGGTGGAATTCAAGCTGCCGCCAGGTATGGTTGCCGGCCAGCAGATCCGCATTCCAGGTAAAGGTCAGCCCGGCCCGGGCGGCAATGGCGATGCAATGGTGACGCTCAAGATTGGCAAGCATCCTTTTTTTGAACGTGATGGTGATAATGTGCGCCTCGACCTGCCGGTCAGCCTCAAGGAAGCGATCAGTGGCGCCAAGGTGAAGGTCCCGACGCTGGATGGGGCAGTGATGCTCACCGTACCAGCAGGCGCGCAATCGGGCACGACGATGCGGATTAAGGGGCGCGGTTTCCACCGCAAGGACGGTCAGCGCGGCGACCAGATGGTAACACTGCAGATCCGTTTGCCCAGCGATCCCGGGCTGCTTGCGAAGTTGGCGGCAGAACTGCCCGATGAGCCTGCGATCCGGTCCGATCTGGGTGTCTGATCACAGCCCCCTGTCGCCTGAGGCGCGTGCGCACGACCCGCACCCGCACCCGACAAGCGAGGATGAATGGTTTCACAGGCTGGATGTTTACCATCGCGCAGGCGAAGTCGTTCGCCGCGTTGCAGTGGGTGTCTATAACGAAGGCTTCATCCATGCCGGCAATTTTGCCTATCTGTCGCTGGTCACGCTTTTTGCCTTTTGCATCGTCGCAGCCGCGATTGCCGGCAGTTTCGGTCAGACGGCATCCGGCCTTGCCCTCATCGACGCTTTTTTCCGCACCGTTCCGCCCAGTGCGGCAGAGGCACTGTCGGGCCCAGTCCATGCTGCGATGACTGCCCGTTCTGGGCCGCTGTTATGGCTAAGTGCGCTTGTCAGCCTGTGGACGACATCTAGTCTTATCGAAACGATCCGCGACGTGCTCCACCGCGCATATGGGGCCCAGCCCGAACGCCAGTTCTGGCACTATCGGCTTGGTAGTCTGATAATGATTGTCGCTGCGGTGGTTGTCGCAATGATTTCGTTTTCGGCACAAGTCCTCGTCGTTGCGATCGAGGAACTTGTCTATCGCTTCATTCCGATGGCGCAGCAGGCATCGGGCTATTTTGCATGGGGAAGGATCATTCCCTTTGCGGCGCTTTTTCTTGCTATCTACACCATCTACCGCGGCCTCACTCCGCGCAAATATCGCGGGTCGATTTATCCCAAATGGCCGGGCGCGGTGCTGGTTAGCCTGTGGTGGCTGGGATGCACCATGCTCCTGCCGCTCTTCCTTACCTCGATGACTGATTACGACCTGACCTATGGTAGCCTTGCAGGGGTAATGATCGCGCTGATTTTCTTTTACCTGATCGGGCTCGGCATGGTGACGGGCGCTCAGTTGAACGCGGCGCTGGCAAATGCCACCAAAAATGGCCTAAAGGGGCATTTAATGACGGGGAAACAACAAGGGTAATTACGAATATGTCGGGATTGATGGCAGGGAAACGGGGCCTGATCATGGGCTTGGCGAACGATAAATCACTGGCCTGGGGAATCGCGAAAAAATTGCACGCCGAAGGCGCCGAACTCGCGATCAGCTATCAGGGCGAAGTGATGGAAAAGCGGGTAAGGCCGCTGGCTGAGCAGCTTGGTTGTGATTTCCTGATCGATTGCGACGTTTCGACCGAGGCGGAGCTCGACAAGGCTTTTGCGACCCTTGCTGCTCGATGGCCGACGATCGATTTCGTCGTCCATGCGATCGGCTACACCAACAAGGAGGCGTTGCGCGGCAAATATTTCGACGTCGGCCTAGATGATTTCCTGATGACGATGAACATCAGCGTGTTCAGCTTTACAGCCGTTGCCAAGCGCGCAGCTGCAATGATGGTACCCTTTGATCCCGAAACCGGAACCGGCGGCGGCTCGATGCTGACGCTCAGCTATTATGGCGCGGAAAAGGTTGTCCCGCATTACAATGTCATGGGCGTTGCCAAATCGGCGTTGGAAACCAGCGTCAAATATCTGGCAAACGATGTCGGTCCGCAGGGTATTCGCGTAAATGCGATTTCGGCAGGGCCGATTAAGACGCTCGCCGCATCGGGGATCGGTGATTTCCGCTATATCCTGAAATGGAATGAACTGAATTCGCCGTTGCGCCGCAATGTCACCATTGACGATGTCGGCGCATCGGCGCTCTATTTCCTGTCAGACCTGTCGCGCGGCGTCACCGGCGAAACGCATCATGTCGACGCCGGTTACCACACCGTCGGCATGAAGCAGGAGGATGCTCCGGATATCGGACTGGCCTGACCTATGCTGGCGGGGCATAGCAACGAACTGGTTCTGCTTTTAGCCGGCTGCACCTTGCTGGTTGGCCTCCATGCTTATTGGCACGCGCGCCATTATTGGGAGGGACTACCGCCGATTCTCGACGCTTTTGTGTCGATGGCGGGCTTTGGCGGGATCATCGCTGCCTTTGTCTGGGCAGGCCGGATCGGCAGTGAGTATGGCCATCCCCATGCGGCACGTGTGCTCGCAGTCTCTGCTGCCGTGATCGCTTATCGCGCGATCCGCACCTGGATTGGCAAGGAACAAGTGCGGTATCGCAAGGTCCGCGTCACCTCGCCCACTGACGGCGGCGATTGACCATCGCCGGCTTTTCGGGAAAGGCATTGCCATGAGCTTTAACACATTCGGCCGCGTTTTCCGTTTTACCACTTGGGGCGAAAGCCATGGGCCTGCGCTGGGCGCTGTGGTCGATGGTTGCCCTCCGGGTATCGCGCTGTCAGAGGCTGACATCCAGCCTTTCCTTGATTCACGCCGCCCTGGTACGAGCAAGTTTACAACGCAGCGGCAGGAACCCGATGCCGTGCGCATCCTTTCGGGTGTGTTTGAAGGGCGCACTACCGGCACACCGATTTCGCTGATGATAGAAAATGTCGACCAGCGATCGAAAGATTATTCGGAAGTCGCCAAGGCTTATCGCCCTGGCCATGCCGATTATAGCTATGATGCCAAATATGGCTTTCGCGACTATCGCGGTGGCGGGCGCAGTTCGGCGCGCGAGACTGCCGCACGCGTTGCCGCTGGTGCAGTTGCTCGTTGTGCAATCCCCGAGGTTGAGATTTTAGCCTATGTGGTCGAAATTGGCGGCGACGCGATCGACCGGGCGAATTTTGAAAAGGCGCAGATCGGCCAAAACCCTTTCTGGTGCCCCGATGAAGCGGCCGCAGGGCGTTGGGCAAAATTGGTCGACGAAGCGCGGCTCGCCGGCTCTTCACTCGGCGCGGTGGTCGAATGTGTGGCGACCGGTGTTCCCGCAGGCTGGGGCGCGCCACTATATGCCAAGCTCGACAGTGAACTGGCCGCTGCAATGATGAGCATCAATGCCGTGAAAGCGGTCGAAATCGGTGCCGGTTTTGAGGCAGCGCGGTTGCGCGGTGAGGAAAATGCCGATCCAATGCGGCCTGGAACCAATGCTCCCGAATTTCTTGCCAACAATGCCGGCGGGATATCCGGCGGGATTTCTACCGGCCAGCCGGTCGTTTGCCGTGTGGCGTTCAAGCCGACCAGTTCGATCCTGACGCCAGTCGAAACCATCACGCGCGCAGGCGAAGCGGCAGAAATTGTTACTAAGGGCCGGCACGATCCCTGTGTGGGCATTCGCGGAACACCGGTGGTGGAGGCGATGATGGCGCTGGTGCTGGCGGATCAGAAACTGCTGCACCGCGCGCAATGCGGTTAAAGCAAGGCAGCTCCGGCCGACGGTCGGACGGCGAGCAGCAACTGGTGCTCGATACCGGCAGTGTCCCAATGTTCGCGGATCGCCGCGCATAACGCATTGACGCCTTCTGCGGGCAGCACTGCAACCAGACATCCACCAAAGCCGCCGCCCGTCATCCGCGCGCCGCCCGCAGAACCGATTGCTGCATTCATTGTATCGGCTAAGGCATCGACCTGCGGCACGGTGACTTCGAAATCATCGCGCAACGAAGCATGCGAGGCACGCATCAGATCACCCAACTGGCAAAGATTGCCTGTGCGAAGGGCATCCGCTGCGGCGATGGCGCGGGCATTTTCGCTAACCACATGACGCGCTCGCCGAAAGCTGGTGTCATCTAGGCCGGTGCGCCCCGTTTCGAGCGCGATGGTATCGAGATCGCGAAGAGCGCCAACGCCATAATGGCGCGCTGCCGCCTCGCATTGCGCACGCCGTTCATTATAGGCGCTATCGACAAGGCCGCGCGTGACGCCTGAATGGACAATCACGATAGCGGCATTTGCAGGGACGGCAACGTCTTCGCCAGCATTGCTCCGGCAATCGATTAGCAGCGCCTTGCCATCGCTCGAACAGGCTGAGGCAAGCTGGTCCATAATCCCGCAAGCACAGCCGACATAATGATGTTCGGACCATTGGGCCGCGCGAGCAAGCGCCACGCGATCGGCTTCATAGGCACCTGCCAGCGTCGACAAGCCCAACCCGAGGGCGATGCCGAGCGACGCCGAGGAGGATAGCCCCGCACCCTGCGGCACATTGCCCGCAATCGCGATATCAGCCCCCGTTGTCGCAAACCCGAAATGCGGTAGTGCAGTAGTAACCCCGCGCAGATGGTTGGCCCAATGACCTTCAGCCAGCCGGCCGGGCGCTATCGCTAGATCGAAACGGTCGGTCGCGGCGTCCAGATCGAGCGCAACGGCTTCGACCTTGCTGTCGGCACGGCGGGCGAGCGCGACCGTGGTGCCGAACGGAATCGCGCAAGGAAGCACGAATCCGTCATTATAGTCGGTATGTTCCCCGATCAGATTGACCCGTCCGGGAGCATGGACAATGATGTCGGGCTCACGGCCGAATTGCGCTCTAAAGCCCTGACGGACGCGCTCGACAAGGATTGGATCGATGCTCATGAGCGGTAGTGCTTCGGCGACAGTTCGCGCAATCGTTCAGCCGCCTGTTCCGCGGTCAGATCGCGCTGCGCCTCTGCCAGCATTTCATAACCGACCATGAATTTGCGCACATTTGCAGAGCGCAGCAGCGGTGGATAGAAATGCGCGTGCAGTTGCCAGTGCGCGATATTGCAGTTGCCATAAGGCGCGCCATGCCAGCCCATCGAATATGGGAAGGAACAGCGGAACAGATTGTCGTAACGCGCGGTAAGCTCGGAAAGGATCGCAGCCAACAAGTCACGTGCACTATCATCGAGCTGGTCGATCCGCTGCACGGCAAATCGCGGCATCAGTAATGTCTCGAACGGCCAGGTCGCCCACCAGGGGACGATCGCCAACCAAGCTTCATTCTGCGCCACAACCCTTGGTCCGCCGGCTTCACGTTCGGCAAGGTCGAGAAGCATCGGTCGTCCCTGTTCGTCAAGATAGGCGCGCTGCATGGCGTCTTCCTGAGCGGGTTCGTCGGGTATATGGCTGCTTGCCCAGATCTGTCCATGTGGATGCGGGTTGGAACAGCCCATCATCGCACCCTTGTTTTCGAACAATTGCACCCAGCGATAGCGCGTGCCCAGTTCGGCGCTCTGCTCTGCCCAGCAATCGACCACCGCGCGCAATTGCGCCAGCGGCAATTCGGGTAGCGTTTTGGAATGATCGGGCGAGAAGCAGAGGACGCGGCAAGTGCCCGAAACGGCTTCGCTGCGGAAGAGTGGGTCGCTGCCACTGGCTTCGCCGCTATCGTCCATCAATGCCGGGAAATCATTGTCGAACAGCCACACGCCATCATAGTCGGGATTGACCGCGCCGTTGGCGCGGGCATTCCCCGGGCAAAGATAGCAGGACGGATCGTGCGACAGGCTTTCCCGGTTATCGGGTTCATCGACCTGTCCAAGCCATGGGCGCAGGCTGCGCTGCGGCGATACCAGCACCCATCGCCCGGTCAGCGGATTGAAACGGCGGTGCGATCCGGTCTGAGGGCTGTCTGTCATCCGCTACCGACTATGCCCGGCCGCGAATTTCAGCAAGGCCGATCCATTGCGCGCGGTTGCCGAGCACGAGCCGGTTATAGCCCAGCGCGACGAGCACCGATGTCAGCAGTACGATCACCATGAAATGGATATAGTGCAGCGTGATGATCCCTTCAGGGTTCCACCAGAAGGTATATAGGCCGTAGAATAAGACGCCCCAAAGCACGCCCACGATTGCAGCACTGGCGCCGACATTGCGATACAGCAATCCGGCGATGAAAGCGGAAAGGATTGGCATCGACGCCAGCCCGTTCAATTGCTGCAACAGATTGATGATGCTTTGCTCTCCGGGAAGATCGACGATCATTTGCGGGTTCTCGTAGACGGGGACCAGCGCCACTGCAGCGATCGTCACCACGGTCGAAACGCCAGCGCCCAGTTTCCAGTGATCCTTGACCTTGCCAATGAACTGGTCGTGGAAATCGACCGAATAGAGCGCGACGGTGGAATTTAGCACGGCGCTGAACGTGGTGATCACCGCAGCGGCCACCATAGCGGCAAAGGCCCCTGCGAGCCATCCCGGCAGCACTTCCCCAACCAGCCTGCCATAAGCGGCATCGCCAATATCGCCGAACAGTTTATAGGCAACGACGCCGGGGATCACGACAATGGGCGGGATGATCAGAACGCGGATGGCAGCCGCCACAAGCACGCCTTTTTGAGCCTCGCGCACCGTAGGCGCTGCCATGGCTTTCTGGGTGATATTCTGGTTTGTTGACCAGTAGAATATCTGGATGAACAACATGCCGGTAAACAACGTGGTCCAGGGGATCGGGCTGTCCGGCCCGCCAATCATTGTCAGCCGTTCCATCGGAACGCCGCTGACAATATCGAAATCAACCGCTGCCAGCGCAAGGAACACGATCAGCAGCGCAAGGCCCAAGACGCCAAAGCCTGAATAAGTGTCCATCACAGCTACTGCCTTCAGCCCGCCAAAGATCGTATAGGCGGCGCTTATGATCGCAAGCCCGGCGGCAAAGGCGATTAGCGGTATGTTTATTCCGAACAGCGATTGCATGAACAGGCTGCCCGAATAAAGCGCAGCGGGCAGATAGATCAGCACATTGCCGGTCAGGAAGATCGCCGAAATCAATGTTCGGATACTGCGGCCGTTATAGCGCCGCTCGAGCAGTTCTGTCACCGTGGTGCAGTTGTTGCGATAATAAACGGGGACGAAAACGAAGGCGAGGATCATCAGCCCAACAAAGCCTGCCAGTTCCCACCAGGCGAGGAGCAGCATCTGGTTGCCGTTCATGCCGACCAACTGGTCCGTCGAAAGGTTGGTCAGCGTGATCGATCCGGCAACGAAAAGCCAGCTCAGCCCGCCGCCTGCAAGGAATACATCCTTGCCGCTACCGTCGTGCTCCTTTTTGGTCGATTTGACTTTCCACCATGTCGCAACGCCGACCAGCACAGTCAGCGTCACAAATATTAGGATCTGCAGCATGCTGCCGGTCGGCAGGCCTGTTTCCATTTTCCCTCTCCCCTTTAAGCTTGGTTTGGCGCATTGCCCCGAATGGTACAAGCCGGAGATTATCGGCAGGACAAGAGGAGCGCATCAATGCGGCTGGGGGTTTGCTATTATCCCGAACATTGGCCCGAAGACTGGTGGGCCGATGATGCGCGGCGCATGGCTGATATCGGGCTAACTCGGGTACGGATCGGCGAATTCGCCTGGAGCCGGATCGAACCTAGCCTCGGGCGTTACGACTGGGCCTGGCTCGACCATGCGGTGGAGGTTCTGCATGCTGCAGGTCTGGGCATCATCATGGGAACGCCGACGGCTACACCGCCTAAATGGCTGGTCGACCTGATGCCCGATATGATTGCGTACGACGCAGACGGGCGACCCCGTGGCTTCGGATCGCGGCGGCATTATTGCTTTTCGCACCAAGGCTATCGGGACGAAGCCGCGCGCATCGTCGCGGCCATGGCTGACCGTTATGGCGACCATTCGGCGGTTATCGCTTGGCAGACTGATAATGAATATGGCTGCCACGACAGCGCGGTCAGCTATTCTCCCGCCGCGCGCGATGCCTTTCGCTATTGGTTGGCCGCGAAATATGGCGAAATTGCCGTGCTCAACCATGCTTGGGGCAATGTCTTCTGGTCGATGGAATATCGCAGCTTTGCGGAAATTGATCTTCCAAACCTGACCGTGACCGAAGCCAACCCAGCGCACTGGCTCGATTTCCGGCGTTTTTCCTCGGATCAGGTTGCCACCTTCAACCGGATGCAGGTCGAAATCCTGCGCGATGCGTCGCCGGGGCGCGACATAGTCCATAACTTCATGGGTTTCTTTACTCAGTTCGATCATCATGCCGTCGGCCGCGATCTTGATGTTGCCAGTTGGGACAGTTATCCCCTCGGCTTCCTTGAGCAGTTCTGGTTTTCGGAGGGAGAAAAGCAGGCATATCTGCATCAAGGCCATCCTGATATCGCCGCTTTCCATCATGATCTGTATCGCGGTTGCCAGCGAGAGGGTCGCTGGTGGGTGATGGAACAGCAGCCGGGCCCTGTGAATTGGGCACGTTTCAATCCCGCGCCCCTGCCGGGAATGGTGCGGCTCTGGACGTTGGAAGCGATGGCGCATGGGGCCGAATTGGTCAGCTATTTTCGCTGGCGACAGGCACCCTTTGCGCAGGAACAGATGCACGCCGGCTTGCTGCGCCCCGATAGGGTCGACGATAGGGGCGCGCATGAAGCGCGGCAGGCAGCGGCCGATATCAAAGTCATCGGCGCGGTTGGCCCACCGCCGCGATCAGTGGCGCTGCTTGTCGATTATCAGAGCGACTGGGTCACCGATATCCAGCCGCAGGGTCGGGGGTTCAGCGCGCTACGCGCCGTATTCGAATATTATTCGGCGCTGCGGCAATTGGGGCTGGATGTGGATATTGTCGCGCCCGATGCGGACCTGTCGGGCTATGCCATGGTCGTCATCCCCTGCCTGCCGATCCTGCCCGATGGCCTGGTCGAGCGCCTGCAGGGTTTTGCCGGACCGGTGCTGATCGGCCCACGCAGTGGCAGCAAGACCGCCGACTTTACCATTCCAGCAGATTTGCCGCCGGGAGGATTGCAGGCGTTGCTGCCGATCAAGGTGGTGCGGGTCGAATCGCTGCGTGATGGCGTTGTGCTGGACGGAGATGGTTTTGCCGTACACCGCTGGATGGAAACGGTTGAGGGCGAGGTTGAGCCTGAGATCAAGCTGGAAGACGGCCGCGGTATCCTGTTTCGCCAAGGTGCGCTGCGTTATCTTGCAGCGTGGCCGGATGCAGAATTGCTCAAACAGATTCTCACCGGCATGGCAGATGAAGCCAGTGTGGAGGTTCAACATTCACCCGAAGGCGTACGACTGCGCCGTGCGGGAAAGATGCGGTTTGCCTTCAACTATGCAAGCGAAACTGTGCAGTTGGGCCATGCGCCCGGCAGGAATTTCGTGCTGGGTGATGCTTTGCTGCCACCCGCAGGTGTCGCCGTCTGGCGCGAGGATTAGACAAGCATTTCCAGCGCCGGGCCTTGCCCCAGAAAATTGGCCGGGCTGGCGCTGGCACCATAGGCGCCGGCGCAGAAGATCGCGACCAGATCGCCGACCTCGGCATGGGGCAGCATTGCGCTATCCGATAGCCGGTCGAGCGGGGTGCAAAGGCAGCCGACCACTGTTTGCACCTCTTTTGCAGGGGCATCGAAACGTTTTGCGATGGTGACCGGATAATTGCGACGGATGACGGTTCCGAAATTGCCCGATGCCGCCAACTGGTGGTGCAACCCGCCATCGGTGACGAGAAAAGTCTCGCCATGGCTGAACTTTTTGTCGATCACCCGGCACAGATAGATGCCCGCCTCGCCAACCAGATAGCGGCCAAGCTCGATGCAGAAATGCGTATCCTTCAGGGAATCTGGCAGCTTCGATAATGCCTGCCCGAACGCGCCGCCGACAGCACCCAGATCAACCGGTGTGTCGCCCGGAAAATAGGGAATGCCGAAACCGCCCCCCAGATTGACGTGTGGCGGTGCATAGCCGGCTTCGTCGGCAAGTTGCCCTGCCAGCGCAAGCGTCTGTGCCTGCATGGCGATGATCGCATCCGCGTCGAGCGCCTGCGATCCTGCATAGATATGGAAACCGCGCCACTCCGCCCCCGCAGCGACAATCTGCTTAACCAGCGCGGGAACCCGTTCGGCATCGACGCCAAAGGGTTTCGCCCCGCCACCCATCTTCATGCCCGATCCCTTGAGATCAAAGCTGGGATTGACGCGGATGGCGAGTTTTGGTTTCATCCCCAGCTGCTCCGCGATCCTAAAGGCTCGCTCCGCTTCGCCTTCGGACTCGCAATTGAGGGTGACGCCTTTTGCAATCGCCAATTCCAGTTCTCGATCCCGTTTACCGGGGCCCGCAAAGCTGATCCGTTCTGCCTCCACACCCGCGTCGAGGGCGATCTGCAATTCGCCGCCAGAGGCAACGTCAAAACCGTCAACACGGCGGTTCATCCATGCCAATAGCGGCGCAAAGGGGTTCGCCTTCATCGCATAATGGATCGCCAGCAGTTCGGGCATTGCGGTGCGTAACTCGGCCAGCCGTGCGCCCAGTGCATCGGTTGAATATACAAATAAGGGCGTGTCGCCGGCTTCGTCGACAAGTGCGGATGCAGTCTTGCCGCCGACGGCAAGTTCGCCCGCAATGGTTTCGAAATAGGGGGGGATCGGCCCGGTTGGCTTGGCCTTGGCTTCGCTCATTGCGGCACCATATCCTTCAGGCCGTCCCTGTCCAGCTTGCCGTTGGCGTTTTTGGGAAACGCCTCCAGCCAGACATAGGCGGCGGGCTGCATGAAATTGGGTAGGGCAGTCTTCATATGCGCAACGAGGCCTGCCTCGTCGTCTTCGCCAATGGCGCGCACGAAAAGTATGATCGCCTCACCCAGTCGTTCGTCCTTGCGGCCAAGTGCGCAAGCCTCTGCCACAAGTCCGCTTTCGATGGCCGCTTCTTCGACCTCGGTCGGTGAAATGCGGTTGCCGCTGGTTTTGATCATCGCGTCATCGCGGCCGACAAAATAGAGCAGGCCATCCTTGTCCCGCCAGACGGTGTCTCCCGACCAGACCGCCATGCCGCCATGAAACGAAAAATCGGGCGCAGGCTTGAAACGCTCTGCCGTACGCTCAGCGTCGCGCCAATAGCCTTGCGCAACCAATGGCCCTGCATGGACCAGTTCGCCATGCTCGCCGGGCTGTGCCTCGCTGCCATTCTTGGCAACAACCATGATCTCGGCAAAGGGTATCCCTTTGCCCATGCTGGTCGGATTGCCATCGATCAATGCGGGGTCGAGAAAGGTTGAACGAAAGGCTTCGGTTAACCCATACATCGCGTAGATATCGGTGCCGGTACCAAAAATCCGCCGCAACGTTTTGACGAGCGTGGGCGTCAAGGCGCCGCCGCTGTTGGTCAGGCGGCGCATCGTCGCAGTCGCTTCCTCGGGCCATGGCTGCTCGGCCAATTGCACCCAGAGCGGAGGAACAGCGGCCAGCGTGGTGACGCCGTGGCGGAGGCAAGCCTTTATCACATCGCGGGGGGCAAGATAGTCGAGCGGCACAACGCAGCCGCCCGCCCGCCATGTCGATAAAAGCTGGTTCTGACCATAATCGAAGCTGAGCGGGAGTACTGCTAGTGCAATGTCGCTGGCGTCGAGGTGCAGATATTGCGCCACACTGACAGCCCCCAGGCTTAGATTAGCGTGGCTGAGCATGACGCCCTTCGGCCGTCCGGTCGAGCCGCTGGTGTAGAGGATCGCCGCGAGCGCATCTGTATCAAAGTCATCGGGCAGTGGCGGCAAAACCTCACCCGTCAGATCGACGGCACCGAGCAGTTGGGCCTCGTCAAGCAGGATCACGTCTGCGGCGCTGGCGATGGCGTCAATCTGTGCCTTGCGCGTCGCACTGGTCACCAGTGCCTTTGCGCCGCTGTCTGCTAGTATATGCTGAACCTGCGCTGCCTTCAAAAGCGGGTTGATCGGCACATGCACTAAACCTGCGCGCACTGCAGCTAGCGGCATCAGGCAGGCCAGTTCGGTTTTGGGAAGCCAGGTGGCCACCCGATCACCTATTGTAAAATCATGCGCAGCCAGGGTTGCGGCAAGCCTGCCGATACGATGATTTAACTCCTGATAATTATAGCTCCGCTCCTTGATGCGCAAAGCAACAGCATCGGCTACTCCGCAGAGTGGCAAATGATCGATGGGAAAGGCAGCTTGATTGTCGGTCATGGCGATGGGTGGTTGGCTTTGGCTGAACAGGTTTCGGGGGTAATCCTTGCCGGTAAAGTGTGAATATCACGATAATTTTGCTGCCGCACAAGCCGCGGCGTCGGGCGCGCTTGAACGCGACGTGCAGCCGTGTCTTTTCGATCGGCTTGATTGGCTGGAAAGTCTGCATCGCATCGCCTTGCGCCAGCGCAAGCCGCATCTGCTTCAAGCGCGTTATGACGATGCACAAGCATGGCTGCCACTGATGGAATTGGGCTATGGTTATCTGGCATCGCTTGCAAACTGGTATAATTTCAGCTGGCGGCCCTTGTTTGCAGGTGCCGACGACGAAGTGGCGAAGCTGGCATTGCTTCGCAGCAGCGCGCGGTCATTGCAGCAACGGTGCCGCCGCCTAACCTTGGGGCCTCTGCCTGACGAGGACCATAGTGCAACTAGGTTGCAGTCTGCGTTCGAGGCAGAGGGATGGATTGTCTTTCGCTCAGAATGTGACCGAAATCATGTCTTGCAGGTGGCCGGGCGCAGCTTCGACACCTATTGGGAAGGCCGCCCTTCGCGACTGAAAAACACGGTCAAGCGCAAGGGTAAGGCCGGCACTGTAACAATCCGTATCGAGCACGAATATGGCAGCGAAAGCTGGCGTGATTATGAGCGTGTCTACGCCCGCAGTTGGAAACCAAGCGAGGGCAGTCCGGAATTTTTGCGCCAGCTTGCAGAGCGCGAGGCTGCGGCGGGCACGTTGCGACTGGGTCTTGCCTATATTGATGGGCAGCCGGTGGCGGCGCAATTCTGGACGGTCGAGAACGGTACCGCGATGATCCACAAGCTGGCGCATGACGAACGGCACATGCAGGCCTCGCCCGGCACATTGTTGTCGGCTGCACTTTTTCAGCATGTGCTTGATATCGACCGGGTCGACCTTGTCGATTTTGGAACCGGCGATGATGCCTATAAGGCGGAATGGATGGACCATGTGCGCGACCGTTTCCAGTTGGAAATATTCTGGCCGAACCATCCCGCCAACTGGCCTTACATTGCCATCCGCAAATGGCGCGCCTATCGCTCGCAAGATTGAGAAAGAGAAAATAATGCCGTTCGTTCCCGACGTCACCGAAACTGCGATCCGCGATCTTTTGATCGATGCGCTCGGCGTTGCTCCCGCTACCGTTGCCGCGATGACCGATGATACGCCTTTGTTCGGTGCGCTGCCCGAACTTGATTCGATGGCGGTTGCATCCTTGCTTACCGAGATGGAGGATCGGCTCGACATCATGATCGACGATGACGAGATTGATGGCGAACTGTTCGAAAGTTTCGGAACCCTTGTCGCTTTTGCAAAGGCCAAGGTAGGGGCGTGACGCTGCGCCCCGAATATCTTACTTATCGACATGATGGGCAGGATGAATATGCCCTCTGCTTCGCTGCGACTGCAGCACGGCGCATATTGATTGTTCCACCCCTTTTTGACGAGATGAACCGCGTTCGTCGCATGCTCGTTCAGTCGATGCGCCATGTTGGGGAACGGGGCGTTGGAACGATTCTGATCGACCTGCCCGGCTGCAATGAAAGTGTCGCGCCATTGCAGGTGCAAAGTCTTTCCACTTGGCGGAACGCAGTTGCCGCGGCCGCGGCCGCCTTTGGTGTCACCCATGTCGCCGCATTGCGCGGTGGGGCGTTGGTGGATCATGGTATTCCAGATTTGCCGCACTGGCGGCTTGCACCGGTCAAAGGCGGAGGTCTGCTCAAGACGATGATCCGCACACGGATCGCAGGAGACCGCGAAGCAGGCAAGACCATCAGCGAGGCAGATCTTATGGCGGCGGCGCAGACAGCGCCGATTGAACTGGCGGGTAATTGGCTGGGTTCGGAGATGGTCACCCAATTGGGCGAAGCCGAAGCAGTTAGCCTGCCGGATTGCATGGTGCGAACTCTCGGGTCGGATATTGCCGGTTCACCGCTATGGCTGCGCGTCGAACCGCAGGATGATACTGCGATGTCAGTTGCAATAGCTGACGATCTTGAAGGCTGGAGCGCCCGATGCGGCGGCTGAGCGGCTTTGACTGCGAAGGCCATTGGTGTGCCGCAACGCTTGATGCAGGTGAGCGTAACACCGGTCTTTTGATCGTGAGCGGCGGCAATGAAATCCGCAGTGGAGCGCATGCAGGGCAGGCACGTCTTTCAGACACGATCGCCAAAGCTGGCTATCCCGTTTTTCGTTATGATCGCCGCGGAATAGGCGACAGCGAAGGCGAAAATGGCGGCTTTGAAGGGGGTGCTGCCGACCTTGCAGCTGCGCTGCTGGCCTTCCGTACCCAGCAACCGCATCTGAAGCGCGTTGTCGCCTTTGGCAATTGCGACGCTGCCAGCCTATTGGCGCTGCACCACCATGGTCGGGAAATTGATCTACTGGTGCTGGCAAACCCTTGGGTAATCGAAAATGATTCCTCTGATGGCGCGAGCGTTCCGCCTGCAACCGCGATCCGCGTGCGCTATATGGCGCGATTAAGGGATCCGCGCAGCTTGATCGATCTGTTCGCAGGGCGGATAAATCTTGCCAAACTATGGCGCGGATTGCGTCGGGCGGTGCAACCCGCCAACCCGACCGCATTGGCTGGGCGGATCGCCGACAGCCTGTGCGCCAGCGATGTGCCTGTAAAGATCTTGCTAGCCAGCAAGGATATGACCGCCTGCGCCTTTGCCGAGGCATGGTTCGGCCATGCTTTTGCTGATGTGCGTTATCGCAGCAATGTCGTGTTGCGCCGGATCGATTCGGCGTCACACAGCTTTGCAGGCATTGACGAGGCCGGATGGTTGGGCGACCAGTTGCTGGAGGTGCTCGCCGATCCGGCATGATGCGCCCGCAAGAGGGAGGGAGCAGCATGCAAGGTGATACCGATTTTTCGGGCAAGCATATTCTGGTGGTGGGGGGATCCAGCGGTATTGGTAACGGTATCGCGCATGGATTTCGCGCGCGTGGCGGCAACGTACATGTCTGGGGAACTCGTCCCTCGGCATCGGATTATGATGCTGCGGAGGGATCGGATCTTTCGGGCCTGGGCTATAGCTGCGTTGATGTGGGTGAACCTGACGCGATCGAACAGGCGGCGCTGCCGTTTGGCGAATTGGATGTGCTTGTGCTGTGTCAGGGGACGGTTGTTTATCGTCGCGGCGAGTTTGAACGTCCTGGATGGGACAAGGTGATGGCGGTTAATCTGGACAGTCTGATGCACTGTGCGCGCAAATTTTATGCGCAACTTGCGGCATCGCGTGGCAGCCTGATCATCGTCAGTTCGATTTCCGGCTTGAAAGCGAATGTCGGTAACCCGGCCTATGCCGCGTCAAAGGCGGGCGCGATCAGCCTCACAAAAACATTGGGTCAGGCCTGGGCGCGTGACGGCATACGGGTCAACGGCCTGGCGCCTGGATTGGTTGAAACCAAATTGACCAAGGTGACGACCGACCATCCTGAACGGCGCGCGGCCGCGCTGGCCAACATTCCGCAAGCGCGCATGGGAACGCCCGAAGACATGGCCGGGGCCGCACTGTTTCTGGCATCCCCACTTGCAAGTTATGTCACCGGCCACACGCTGGTGGTCGATGGGGGTTTGTCGCTTTAGACGACAGTCTTGGCGAGCACCTTGTCGGTCAGCCCGCTATCCTCAACCGCGCCGACAATAACAACTTCGCCATCGCCATCGCGGCGGGCAACCAGAACGACGAATTCGTCATTGCCATGTGCGAATTCGGAGAGGCTGCGGGCGCGTGCAGCGCGCAGGCGCGGGCGTGGGTCAAGCGTGGCGGGGGCCACATGCTCTCCCCTAGCGACCTTGCGGGCACGTCGCTCGGCTTGGACAATGCCCTTGAGGCCGCCGTCATGCAGGGTGAGCAGATCGGCAAGGCCGCCGCAGGGTACAATGTTGCGATGAGCATAATCGAGCGCCGCGGCAAATTCGGTCAAGCGGGTCTTGTCATAGCCGCTGCCGAATATCAGCTTCACAATCGGTGTCATCGGCGCGCGTTCCTGCACGCTTATGTGGTTGTCGGCCAGCAAAGCGGCATATTCCTCGGGGAAGCGTTCGGCGGCGAGCGAGAAATCATAGGCCCGGCCGATGGCGCGATACAGTGCATCCCGGCTGCGCAGATCTTGTTCGCGCGCGACTACTGCACTTTTGCGGGCTATTTGTAGCCAATCGGCAAGGCTCGAATCCTCGTCCGGCTCTTTTTCATCGGTCGCGATAACGGCGGCCGCAAAATGGGAATCGAGCATAAGTTCGCCGGCCTGATCTTCCGCCTCGAAATCCGAAGCAGCGGGGCCATCTGCCCATATCGGCACATTGGTCGTGCGCAGCGGCATGGCGGCAAGCGCTGCTTCAACCTCTGCTTGCAGCGGTTTGACGATTTCTGCGGGCGCGCCCTCTTTCCAATTGATCACGCCATAGATGAAATCGATGGTGTCATCGTCGGACGAATAAGGCAGCAAGATACCGCGATACATGATGTTGACGCCGCGATCGTTGACGAATTCGGCCTCGAACCCGATGGGCGCGCGATTGGCGATGATTTGCAGATAATGGTCTGTGATCCGGGATAGCAGCGAACGGGACGGTACCTGATCGAGATAGCCAATATCGTCGGCCAGTCCGCATTCGCGGCGCAGTGCCGCGCCTAGAAACTGGATTGACGGGTTTTCGATGCCCGATGTGAAATCGAGAAGGACCGAAAAGTCCCGGAAATCGTCGACACTCCCGGGGTCGAGTTCTTCTATATTGGGGTAATTGCCTTCGCCCAGCTGGGCCGTCCAGAAATTATAGGCGCGCACCTGCATCCGTCGCTCGTCGCCAGAAACGACCGGCGGGGCCTCGATCGCAGCATCTTCCTGCTCCTCGAAGCTGGCATAGGCAGGCGCATCATATAGCCCGCCATCATGCTGATTTTCGCCTGATGGTCCAAATCCGCGTAAATTATCCATAACCCGGTCCCGTTCTAGGAGCGCACCTGTTGCAGTCAGATTCGACTATGCCTGCAGATGGTTAACATGCCGTTATCGGCGCTGACTGAGGGTTACAGTGCTTGTTCGAGGCGGAATCGCAATTTTCCTAGCGCAGCTCTCTTGATCTGGCAGATGCGCGCCCTGCCGTGCAGCCCTTGTCCCTTGTTCTGGCGTCGCCTGCACCCAGTAAAGACCGGCCGATCGACCTGCGTCAGGAAATAGAGGCGATCGAATGTGATCGCATCACCATGGCGCTCGAACTGGCCGATGGCATTGTTTCTGATGCGGCGCGGCTGTTGACGTTGAAGCGCACGACCTTGATTGAGAAGATGCGCAAATATGGCGTGCAGGTTGCGGCCTAAGCGGCTTCCCGTTTTGCCAGCACCTTGCCGATCACCTGCGCAAAGGTTTCTGCGCTCTGCGCACCGGGGACCATATACTTGCCGTCAAAGATGATGGCGGGCACGCCGCTGACATTTTCGCCGATCCAATAGCTTTGCTCGCCGCGCACTTCCTTTGCCAGCGCGTCATCGTCCAGCCATTGCGCGCACTCTGCGCGGTCAAGCCCGGTCGCCTCGGCAATGTCGAGCAGCACTGCCCGGTCGCTGACATCCTTGCCCTGCTGGAAATAAGCGGAAAACAGGGCGAGTTTGAGCTGCGTCTGCGCATGCCACCCCTTTTCGGTGCCCGCCCGCGTCAGCAATTTATGCGCGTCAAATGTGTTGCAGAGCCGCCGCGCGCCATTTTCGCCAAAGCTGAAACCAAGCTCGGCGGCGGTGGTGCGGATCCGGTCGCGTACCGCTTTGCCCTCTTCGGGGCTGCGGCCATATTTGCGCCCAATATGGGCTGCTGCATCCTCCCCCTCTGCCGGCATGTCGGGGTTGAGTTCGAACGGGTGCCAGTGAAACTCGGCCTCGACCGGTTCGGGCAAAAGGGTCAGCGCCTTTTCAACCTGCTTGTAGCCGATGATGCACCATGGGCAGACAACGTCCGAGACAATGTCGATGCGGAGCGGTTGCGTGCCCATCTCAATTCTCGGCCCAGTGGCGCATCAGCGTATGGGCGATGGCAAAGGGCGGCGGTGCGTTGAAACGGCGGCCTTCATCGCCATTCAGCGCCGCGCGAACCTCTTCCTTGCTTGCCCAGAGCGCGTCTTCCAATTCGGTATGGTCGATGACCAGATCGGTGCCCAGCGCGTCTGCGGTGCAGGCCATCATCAGTTGCGATCCGCCGAACGGCCAAGGCTGGCTGGTGACATAGCGCACGGCACCGCAGGCAACGCCCGCTTCTTCCAATATCTCGCGCCGAACCGCTTCCTCGATGCTTTCGCCTGGTTCCAGAAAGCCTGCCAGCGCCGAATAATTGCCTTGTGGCCAGGCCGCCTGCCGCCCGAGCAATGCCTTGCCTTCATGTTCGGCGATCATGATCACCACAGGGTCGGTGCGGGGGAAATGCTGCGCCTCGCACGCCGTGCATTGCCGGCCCCAGCCTGCGCGAAACACCTTGGTCGTTCCGCCGCAACGGCCGCAATAACGGTGGCTGTTGTGCCAGTCGATCAGGCTGCGCGCGGTGCCATAGATCGCTGCGTCCTCCGCCGGCAATATCGACAGCGCGCGCCAGACCGCAGGCGAACGCGGCCCGCCTGTGCCTTGGCCGCCCGCCCCTTCGACCAAAGGCACGAAATGCGGCTTGCCATCGGCAAGGCCCAGAAGGATCAGTTCGACCGAGACATCGACCTCGGCGATCGAATGCCATTTCAGGCCGCCCTCGCTTGCCACCACCGGATCAAGCCCGTCGAGCCCGAGCACCCGCGCGCGCCAATCATTCAGCGCGGCATTATAGCCTTCCAGATCGTTGCGCAGCCGGTCGGCGCGGTCGAGGGGTGAGCCTGTGAAGCCTGGGTTCATTTGCCGTCCTTAGCCCTGCAGATCCGCAACGACCCATTTGCCGAAATCTTCGTGGAAGCCATAGGCGTTGCTCGGCATATATTGCACCATGCCGGTTGCGCGCACCTTGTGGCGGGTATCGACAAAGGCAATCGTGCCCGCTGCTCCGCCCCAACCGAACACACCCTCGGTCTCGCCCTTGCCGACACGGCCGCCCGCGCCAAAGCCCGCACCGGCGGCAAAGGTGCCATCGGTGCTGACGCCTGCAGGCAGAAGATCGGTCATGCCCAGCGCGACCGCTTCGGGCGCAATCACGCGCACGCCGTCCAGTTCGCCGCCGCCAAGAAGCATTGCGAGGAAGCGGTCATAATCGCGGGTAGAGCAGACAAGGCCTGCACCACCAAAGGCAAAGGCCGGCTTGTCGAGATAGATGCTTGATGCGGCCGGATCGATCGGGATTAGCGCGCCGCCGAACACCGCATAATTGGTGGTCAACCGCTTCACCTCGCTTTGCGGTACCTGGAAATAGCTGCTGGTCATCTTCAGCGGGTCGAACAGGCGGGCCTTCAGGAAGGCGTCAAATTCCATTTCGCTGGCCACTTCGATCACCCGGCCAAGCAGGTCGAGGCTGATCGAATAGCTCCATTTCGTTCCCGGCTCTGCGATCAAGGGCAATGTGGCCAGCCGCTCGGAAAAGGTTTTGAGGTCGGGCGTCGGCGCGCCGGGTTCGAAACCGGGGATCGGTATCCGGCTGACCTGACCCGGTGTGATGCCATTGGCTATATAAGCCTTGAGCAGCGGACCCTTGGTGATGATCGAATAGCCAAGGCCCGCGGTATGCGTCAGCAGATGGCGCACCGTGATCTGTGTTTTGGCCGGTACCGAATCCAGACTTTTTGCAGGATCGATAAGAACGCGCATTTCCTTATATTCCGGCAGGAAATCCGAAATCGGCTGATCCAGAGCCATCTTGCCCTCACCGATCAGCAGCATCGCGGCCATGCCGGTGACGGGCTTTGTCATCGAATAGACACGGAACAGCGTGTCCAGATCAACCGGTGTCGTATCACCAATGGCGAGGGTTCCTGCCTTGATGACCTCGGGTGCCGCCAAGCCGCGACCAATGGCTGCGACAACCCCTGCGGCCTTCTTGCTGGCGACATAGGCATCGATCTGGCTGCGCAAGGTCGGAAATTGCTGTGCGGCAAAGCTCCAGGCTGGCGTTGGCAGCATCGCGGCAGCCGCGCCCATTCCAGCCATTGACAGGAAGGCACGGCGGCTGGGAATCAATAGATCGTTCTGGGTCTGCGGCATGATCACTCCTCAATAATCGTTTGCGTTGCTCTTGCGGCAAGGCTGCTTGCTTTGCTGAATAAGGTGGGCAAACCGGCGCTGTCCAATGAATTTACAGGCCACCATTCGCCGTCGCCCGCTATGTCGGGTGCAACAGGCGATGCCGTAACGGCAATGGATAGGGTCAGCCGGAAATGGGTAAAGACATGGACGACGCTGCCGGGCGCTAATGACCAGCGCGCGGTAAAAGGCGGCTGCGAGTCGCCATCGGCGCGGGCGCTCCACCGATCATCAGGCAGCGCGCGCATCCCGCCCAGCATGCCGTGGGGTGGCCTTCGCACCAGCCATATTTCGCGACCTTCGATACCCTGTCGCTCAATCCAATAAGCCGTCCCACGCCGTTCGGGCTTGGCCTTTTTCGGGGCCTTGCGTGGCAGTTCTTCTGCAATGCCCTGCGCGCGCGCCATGCAATGTGCCGATAGTGGGCAGATCAGGCATTGCGGCGCGCGCGGTGAACAGATGCCCGCGCCCAAATCCATCATCGCCTGCGCGAAATCGCCCGGCCGGTCGGCAGGGGCAATCCCATCGACTGCATCGCGTATGGCAGGCTTTGCAGCAGGCATGGGCGTTGTGATCGCGAACAGCCGTGACGCTACCCGCTCGACATTGGCGTCAACGACAATGGCCCGCTCGCCAAATGCGATCGCGGCGATCGCGGCGGCGGTATAGGGGCCGATGCCGGGCAGCAGGGCCAGCGCAGCGGCAGATGGCGGCAATTGCCCGCCATGGTCTGCAGCAACCGTTCGTGCGCATTTCAGCAGGTTGCGCGCGCGGCTGTAATAGCCCAGCCCAGCCCAGGCCGCCATGACGTCGGCATCTTCGGCTGACGCCAGGGCGGCAAAATCCGGCCAGCGTGATGTGAAGGCCTGGAAATAGGGGATAACGGCCGCGACTGTCGTCTGTTGCAGCATCACTTCGGAAAGCCAGACCCTATAGGGATCGGGGGCGGGTGCACCCGGCATGGCGCGCCAGGGCAAAGTCCGGGCGTGCACGTCATAATGCGCGAGCAGCGCGGCGGCGATATCCCCAGAATATTGTTGCGAGGGTTGGACTGCGACCATGCAAAATGCGATAGGCTCCTGATGCAGGAAGGCAAGCCATCCGCGCCTCCCAAAAAGGCGAAAGCGAAGTCGGCGCCGTTCGAGCGGCCGCGCGGCGGGGAGGCGCGCAGCATATCGGACTTGGTTCCCGATATCGGCCGGGCGGCCTTTCGCCGCTTCGGTTTCGTGCAAAGCTCGATCGTCAGCCGTTGGGGCGAAATTGTGGGGCCGCGCTATGCATCGGTTTCTGCGCCCGAGATGATCCGTTTTCCGGTCGGCCAAAAGGCCGGTGGCACCTTGGAACTGGTGGTCGAAAGCGGCCATGCGCCAATGCTGCAGCATGTCATTCCCGAAATCATCGAACGGGTGAACCGCTTTTTCGGATATGAGGCGGTGGTGAAGGTGAAGATGCGTCAGGGGTTGGTGCAAAAGGATGATACCAAGCCGCGCGTCACTGCCGCGCCGGTGCTGCGCGCTCCGGCAGCGGAACTGGGGGATTCCTTGCGTGAAATTGCCGACCCCGAATTGCAGGCCGTGCTGCAGAATCTGGCGAAAAGCCTTGCCAAAAGTGATGAGTGAATGCAGATGCAGCGGTCTAATTCAGAGGCAGATATGAGCCGCAAACCCTCCTTTCTTTCCCGCAAGATCCTTTTGCTCGCAGGTGCCATCGCTACTCTTGCAGGGGCGGCGCAGATCGCTGCGCAGGCCAAGCCCAACTGGCAACTCACATTTTCACTGTCGACAAAGGGCGGGCATATTGTCGGCAACCCGGCGGCGGCGAACAAGATTGTCGAATATGCAAGCTATACGTGCGGCCATTGCGCGGAATTTGAGGAAAAGGATGCGCCGCTGGTAAAGGCGCAATTGGTTGCAACCGGCAATTCCAGTTTCGAGATACGCAATCTTGTGCGCGACCCGCTGGACCTGACGGCAGCCATGCTGGCGCGTTGCGGGGGCAAGGGCCGCTTTTTCGGCAATCACAAATTGCTGATGGCAACGCAGGCGCAATGGGCAGACGGGCGCAAGCTTTCCAAGCCGACCATTGCCCTGCTTGATGCACAGAACACCATCGCCTTCATGCAGGCCGCCTATGGCGAACTGGGCCTCGACAAGATCATGGCCCAAAGGGGTATTACCCCGGTTCAGGCAAAGGCCTGTCTTTCCAACCGCCCGTCTTTCAATGCGATTATAGCGATGACAGATGAGGCGATTGATGTTCTGAAGATCAACGCCACGCCAACCTTGTTCGTCAATGGCAAGAAGATTGACGGCCATGAATTTTCCACTCTCAGACAGCTTATCAAGAATTAAAGGATCCATCTCATGCGCAGTTTGAAAATCCTGACCGCTTCTTTTGCCGCACTTGCGCTTGCATCTTGCGGCGGTGGCACCACCGGTGAAGCCCCGAAGGGAGAAGCCGTGGCCGCAGTCGCGCCGCCGGCGGGCAAGCAGTGGATCGATGTTGTCAGCAAGACGGCCGAGGGCGGCTATCTGATCGGCAACCCAGACGCGCCGGTCAAGCTGATGGAATTCGCCTCGCTCACCTGCCATGTCTGTGCGCAGTTTTCGAAGGATTCGGGCAGCGACTTTCACGACAATTTCATCAACAATGGCAAGGTGTCTTACGAATTCCGCAATTTCGTGCGTGACGAACTTGACCTGATGGCGGCGCGCATCACCCAATGCGGTGCCAATGAAGCGATGTTGCCGTTGACCGAACAGTTTATGGCTTTCCAGGAAACCTTGTTCCAGAACGCCGAGAAAATGAGCGCGGACAAGGCGCTTGAGGCCCAGCTCGCAGGCCTGAAAAATGGCGACCGTTTCTTTGCAATTGCCGATGCGTCAGGGATCGTCGAATTTTTCGCTCAGCGCGGCGTATCGCGGGATCAGTCGCGCGCCTGCCTTTCGGATACGCCCGCCATGCAGAAACTGGCGGACCAGACTGCCGAATATGGCACAAAATATTCGGTGCAGGGCACCCCGACCTTCTATCTCAATGGCGTGAAGCTTGATGTCACCGCTTGGGCACAGGTGAAGGGCAAGCTGCAGGAAGCGGGCGCACGCTAGGCCATATGGCTGGCCGCGTCGGGGGACGGAATGCGGATCAAGAGGCTCAAACTCACAGGCTTTAAAAGCTTTGTCGAGCCGACTGAGCTGCATATCGAGGCTGGGCTGACCGGCGTGGTCGGCCCCAATGGCTGCGGCAAATCGAACCTGCTTGAGGCTTTGCGCTGGGTGATGGGCGAAAATTCGCCCAAATCGATGCGCGGCGGCGGCATGGAAGACGTGATCTTCGCCGGCACCGCGCAGCGCCCCGCGCGTGATTTTGCCGAGGTCACCCTGCTCGCGGAACATGATGCGCAGGAAGATATTCCCGGCGTTATCGCCAATGACGAGGATGGCGAGCTTGAGGTTGTCCGCCGGATCGAGCGCGGCGCCGGCAGTGCCTATCGTGCCAATGGCCGCGATGTGCGCGCAAAGGATATCGCGCTGATCTTTGCCGATGCGGCAACTGGTGCGCATAGCCCGGCGCTTGTCAGCCAGGGCCGGATTGGTGCGATCATCGCTGCCAAGCCGCAGGAACGGCGGATGATGCTCGAAGAGGCAGCAGGGATTTCGGGCCTGCATGTCCGCCGCAAGGATGCCGAGCAGAAATTGCGCGCGGCCGAATCCAACCTCAATCGTCTTGCGACCATATTGGGTGATATGGACGCGCGGGGGCAGGCGCTGAAGCGGCAGGCGCGGCAGGCCGAACGTTATCGCAAACTGTCGGGCGAGATACAGCAAGCAGAGGCGCGCCTCATCTTCGTGCGCTGGCAAGAGGCGAAGGTCGCAGCAGAGGCGGCGCGCGCCGAGGCGGATGTGGCTGGCAAGGCCGTCGAAGCGGCATCGGCCCGCCAGCGCGAATTTTCCGAACGCCAGCAGCAGGCAGTCCGCAAACTGGCAGATGATCGCGCCGCAGCCATGGCGGCCCGCGATGCGGCCAGCGACCTGTCCAACCGGCTGGTGCAGTTGTCGGGCGAGCGCGACCGGCTGACGCAGCGGCAGGCCGACCTTTCGACACAGGCGCAGCGCATTGAGGAAGACGGCGCGCGCGAAGGCAAGTTGACGCATGATGCGGCAGAGGCGCTGGCCCGCTTGCAAGCCGAGGCTGTCATCCTTGGCGAGGCGATCAAGGCGACCGAAGAGCAGCGCCCCCGGCTTTCACGCGCACTGGACGATGGCGAGCGCGCCGTCCGCGAGGCCGAGGTGAAGCTTGCCAAGGCAGGCGCTGAACAGGCACGTGCCGAGGCCGAACTGCGCGTGGCCGAGGCCGCACTTGCCAGCGCCCGGGCGCGGGTCGATCGTGCGGAACGGGAAAACGCCCGGATCAATGCCGAGCGTGAAGCGCTGGGCGATGAGGCAGAGCTGGCTGCCGCTCGCGAGGCCGCCCGTGCCGAGGCGGAGCGGTTACAGTCGGCCATTGCTATACAGGCTGGCGCCATCGAAGCGGCCGAAGCCCAGAGGGCGACATTGGTTGCACAGCGCGATGCGGCGCAAAGTGCACTTGCCAGTGCCAAGGCCGAATTGGCCGCACTGATCAGCGAGCGCAATGCGCTGGAACGCGCCATTCAGAAAAGCGGTGCGAGCCGTGCGATCGACCGGATCAAGGTTAAGCCCGGCTATGAACGTGCGCTGGCCGCGGCACTGGGCGATGATCTGAATGCAGCGATAGGCGGCGATGCAGGGCGGCGGTGGAAGGGCTTTACCGCAGCGCCGCCGCAGCTGTCGGGCGAGCGTCTGGCCGATGTGGTGGAGGCGCCTGCCGAACTGGCGCTGCGCCTTGCGATGGTGCGGGTCGTCGATACTGACGATGGTGCCCTTCTCGCTATTGGTGAGCGGCTGGTGACCCGCGATGGCAAGCTGCGTCGCTGGGATGGCTTTGTCGCCGAGGATGATGGCGCCGCGGCCGCCGAACAGCTGGAACGTGCAAACCGGATTGCGGCACTGGACGAGGCGCTGCCGATTGCAGAGACCAAGGTTGCGGACGAGGCGGCAGAGCTTGAAAGCCTGACCGCGCAGATCGGCGCGGCGCAGGATGAGGCCCGTCGGCTGGCCGCAGAACAGGCGGGCAGCGAGGCGGCGCTGCGCCAGGCGCTGCGCGATGCAGACCGGGCGGAGGATGCGCTTGTCCGCGCCCAACAGGCGGCTACGGCGCTTGCCGAGCGCGGCCAAGCCGTGGCGCAAGAGGCCGAACAGGCGCGACTCGAATTTGAGTCGGCGCAAAAATCGCGTGCCGATCTACCCGACGGGGAGCAGCAACGGGCGCTTGTCGCGGCATTGACTGGCGAGAGCGAAACCTTGCGCCAATTGTTCATTCGCGCGCAGGCCGATCTATCATCGCTCGACCAGAAAATCGGGCAAGATCGCGAACGGCGCGCTGTCGCGCAGGCAGAAATCCGCAGCTGGCAGGAACGGGCGGGCGAAGCCGAACGGCGTATTGCCGAGATGAACAAGCGCAGCGCGGAGATTGCGGCAGAACGCGATGCGATTACAGGCCGGCCGGAAGCGATTGCGGCGCAGCTGGTTGAACTGGAACGCGATAAGGCGGAACTGGGCGCAAAACTGGCGGCGTTGCAGGCGGCCGAACAGGCGAGTGATGCAGTACTCAAATCGCTTGAGGGCGATCTGGCCGCCGCTGCCGAAGCGGTGTCGACAGCGCGTGAGCAGCGCGCGGGTGCCGAAGCCCGGGCAGAAAATCAGGATGCCCGCCGCCGCGAGATGGCAGGGATTTCGGGCGAGCGTTTTGAATGCCCACCGCCACTTCTTCCCGAAAAACATGGCTTTGACGAAGAGGAATTAGGTGCAGCCGGCGAAGAATCGGCGCGGCTGGAACGGTTGCAGCTGGATCGCGAACGGATCGGCCCTGTCAATTTGATCGCGGCAGATGAACTCACAGAATTGGAGAATGAGGTCGCGAAGGGCCAAGCCGAAAGTGAGGAACTGACGCAGGCGATTAACCGCTTGCGCGGATCGATCGGCAGCCTCAATCGCGAAGGGCGCACCCGCTTGCTGACGGCATTTGAAGCCGTTGACCAGCATTTCCGCCGCCTTTTCTCCACGCTGTTCAATGGCGGTCAGGCGCATCTGGCGTTGATCGACAGCGACGATCCGCTTGAGGCCGGCCTTGAAATCTTTGCGCAGCCGCCGGGGAAAAGGCTGCAATCGCTGACCTTGCTGTCGGGCGGCGAACAGGCGCTGACCGCGGTGGCGTTGATCTTTGCGCTCTTCCTGACGAACCCTGCGCCGATCTGCGTTCTCGACGAAGTCGATGCCCCGCTGGACGATGCCAATATCGAGCGCTTCTGCGACCTGCTCGACGCGATGACGCGCGAGACCGATACCCGCTATCTGATCGTCACCCACAATGCGGTGACGATGAGCCGCATGCACCGCCTGTTCGGCGTGACGATGGTCGAACAGGGCGTGTCGCGCCTTGTCAGCGTCGATCTGGGTGGCGCGGAACAGCTACTCGCGGCGGAATAGGCCTCACCCCATCGGGTAGAGTATTTCCCGCGTCACCTTGTGGATCGCCTTCATCACATCGTCGGGCAGAATAAGGTCGGTCGCGGCGAAGATTTCTGCGCATTGTTCCACGCTGCTGACGCCGACGATTGTTGAGGCGACGAAATCATGCTGTTTTGACCAAGCGGTCGCCAGCGTCACCGGCGACATTCCGGCCTGCTTTGCGATGTCGAGAATGCGCGCGGTGGATTCGAGCGCACGCGGCCCGGCAAAGCGTTTGGCCATCGCCGCCTGCCGTGCATCGGCCATATCCATATAGCGGGTGAAGCGGGCACCATCGGGGCGTGCGCCATCCTGATATTTGCCCGAAAGCACCCCGCCTGCGAGCGGCGAATAGGGGATCAGGCTGACGCCTTCCTCGCGGCATACCTGCGCCAGTTCATCCTCAAAACGGCGGTTGTTGATCGAGAAGTTATTCTGGATCGTCTGGTAACGCGCTGCGCCAAGCCGTTCGGACGCCGCGATCGATTTCATCAGCCCCCAACTTGTCTCGTTTGAACAGCCAAGAATGCGCACCTTGCCGGCATGGACCAGCTCGTCGAGCACCTCCATCGTTTCTTCATAAGCCGTGCCATGGTCGGGCCAATGCGTCTGGTAGAGATCGATATAGTCGGTTTGCAGGCGGCGCAGGCTTTCTTCTACGGCGACAATGATATTGTGCCGGTCAAGCGCGGTCATCCCGCCACGCTTCGGCGATTTGAACCAGACATGGCTCGGCCCTGAAACTTTGGTCGCAAGGATGATCGAGTCGCGATTTTTGCCCTTCAGCCAACGGCCGACAATATCTTCGGTGCGGCCTACCCATTTGACATCGGGGGGCACGGGATAGCCTTCGGCGGTGTCGAAAAAATTGATCCCTGCATCAAGGCTCATGTCGAGCACGCGGTGCGCGGTCGCCTCGTCTGCCTGCGACCCGAAGGTCATTGTGCCCATGCAGATGTCGGAAACGACGATCGCGCTTTTGCCCAGCCGGCGATGTCCCATAAATTCTCTCCCTTAACTTGTAACGCCGACAACGAGGCAGGCGAGCGCGACCAGCAGCCCGGTGACCTTGTTCGCGCGGAAATGCGCGAGCGCATTGCTGCCATCCTTTTTCAGGGTAACCACCTGCAGCGCAAGGTGTAAAAATGCGGGCAGCAATGCAATCAATGCCTGTCCTTGCGGCCGCACCTGCCAGATTGCCATGCCCCAGCCGGTAATTGCGAGCAGATAGCAAAGGGCAACCCCGCCCCTGATCTGTGCCCCCATGCGCAGCGCGCTGGAACGGATGCCGACCAGCGCATCATCTTCGCGGTCTTGCATCGCATAAATTGTATCATAGCCGACGACCCAGAAGATCGTGCCGGCATAAAGCCAGAGCATCGCGCTATCGGCGCGCCCCGTGACTGCGACCCAGGCGACCAGCGCGCCCCAACTGAACACCAGCCCCAGCCAAAGTTGCGGCCACCAGGTGATGCGCTTCATAAAAGGGTATGCGGCGACCAATGCGAGGCTGCAAAGGGCAACAAAGATTGCCTCGATCCGCAATTGCACGAGCACCAGCAAGCCGATGCCACAGAGCAGCAACAGCCATGCCCACGCCGCTTTCAGGCTGACCGCCCCGCTGGCCAGCGGACGGCTCGCCGTACGGGCGACTTTGGCGTCAAGATCACGGTCGACAATATCATTATACACGCATCCGGCCCCGCGCATCGCGATCGCGCCGATCAGCATCCAGAGCGCCAAATGCCAGTGGCTGAATGCGCCGCCCGCCAAGGTCAGCCCGAAAATACAGGGCCAGAAAAGCAGCCACCAGCCAATCGGCCGGTCGAACCGGGCCAAAAGCGCAAAGGGCCGCAGGCTTGCCGGAAGCAGGCGGACAAGGCCTTGAATTTCCGTATCGGGAGGGGTGGTTGTGACGGTCACGGCCATCCTTTAAGGCGAAATTCTTGCTCGACACAACAACAGCCTTTTGTCATCCCCGCGAAAGCGGGGGCGACGGTCGGTAGCTTGGTTTAAACCGGCAATTCAGACCATGGATCTCCGATCAAGTCGGGATGACATAGGAATGGCGTTTTAACATCATGGTGCAAACCCCCGCTTTTCCGCCGCATTCGACCCCGCGTCTGTTTGTTGACGAGGCCCTGGCCGAGGGCCGCGAATTGCGCATTGACGGCGGGCAGGCGCATTATCTGATCAATGTGATGCGGCTTAAGGCCGGTGATCCGGTCAAGCTGTTCGACGACCGGACAGGCGAATATCTGGCCACCATCAGCGGTGTCGGAAAGCGCGATCTGGCCATGACCGTCGAGGCGAAATTGCGCGGTCGCGAAGCGGCGCCCGATCTCTGGCTTTGCCAGGCACTGGTGAAAAAGGACCGGCTCGACTGGATTGCGGAAAAGGCGTGCGAACTGGGCATTGCCCGGTTTCAGCCTGTGCTCACCGCGCGCTGCGTCGTCGACAAGGTCAAGGAAGATCGCCTGCGGTCGCAGATGATTGAGGCAGCGGAGCAATGCGAGCGTACGGCCTTGCCTGAAATTGGCGACCTTGCGAAATTGGATGCTTTGTTGCGGGCATGGCCGGCAGACCGCAGCCTGCTATTCTGCGATGAACGGGGCGGCGACGATATTCTGCCGCTTTTGCAATCGGGCGGGCATGGCAAGGCAGCGATTCTGATCGGTCCCGAAGGCGGCTTTACCGATGCCGAAAATGCGGCGATCCGGGCGCATCCGGCAGCGGTTCCGGTTTCGCTCGGTCCAAACATCCTGCGCGCCGATACCGCTGCAGTTGCGGCGGTTTCGGTCTGGATGGCGGCACTGCGCCCCGCCGGTTGAGCGCTGCAATACGCAGTTTTTACAATTAAGCGGCGATCGCGGTTAACCAATTGTCATCGCACTTCGGTTATCCTGCCATCCATGGACCAGACATCAGAGCACGGGATTTCCCGCCTGCCGGCCCTGCGCCTTGCTTCGCACATGCTGCGAAGTGCGCGCGGCTGGGCTGCGCTGTTTCTGTTCGGCTTTGCCTTTCCCGCCCATGCACAGGTTGCCTGTTCGGCGACCAACCAGTTCCAATATAGCTTTGCCGCCCAGCCGGCGGCAGCGCTCAGCTACACCACGACCTATAACTGGACGGCAACCAACGGCCTTGGTGGCACGCAACCTTTCACGCTGAGCTTTTTCACCAACGGTCTGAGTTCGAATATGGTCGCCGGCCTGTCCATGCCGCGGATCGATCCGCTGGTGAATGATGGCATACCAGCAACGGCAAACAATCTGGTGATCGGCGGCGTGCTGACGGCCCGCACTACGAACATCACCAGCAATGTTTCGGTGATGCGGGCGACCTTTACCTTTCCGGTCGATATTCGAGAGTTCACCATGCAGGTGAATGACGTCGACTTTACCTCCAACCAGTTTCGCGACTGGATCAACATTCGCGGCATCAACGGGGCGAATGTCCATAATCCGACAATCACAACGCCCTTTGGAACCAACAATGTGGGCGGTGCGACGTCCAATGCCAGTTCGTCGGTGCAACTGGGTGCCGTCACGACTCCACTTGTCGTCGCGGCAGCAGAAGGCATTGGTAATGCGGCATCAGGGAATAATGCTACTACCGGTACCATGACCGCGACCTTTGCCCAGCCGGTGCGCACGGTGGTGATCAGCTATGGCAACAGCAACCAGTCGCCGGGCGGCACCGCTGTCGGGCAGCAGGCTTATGGTATCCAGTGGATCCGTTTCTGTCCGATGCCGAATTTGACCGTCAGCAAGACGTCGGCCACCGTGGCCACCACCGGGGTTGAAAAATTCAGCGTGCCGGGGGCTTTTGTCGATTATACCATCACCGTAACCAATAGTGGCGGCAGCACGCTTGACCTGAATTCGGCGGTGATTGGGGATATCTTGCCGCCTGATGTTACCTATTTCCATGGCGACATCGATCCTGTTGCTGCGGGGGTGCAGACCTTTGTCTTCACGCCCGGTACCAGCGGGCTGTCCATGGCGGCCGGCAATGTGACCTATAGCAACAATGGCGGGTCGACCTATGCCTATGCCCCGACGAGCGGGCTTGACCCCCTTGTCGATGCGCTGCGCTTTAGCCCGACCGGAACGATGGCGGCCAATTCATCCTTTACCTTGCGTTTCCGCACGATGATCAACTGATCCACAGACCCATTCCCGTAGCAAAAATGCTGGCAAAGCGGGGGTGTGGCCCGTAAAGGCGCGGCATGAGCACGAAAACAGTTTCGAATCGCAACGATCCTGTCATTGACAGCCGCGACCAATTGATTGCGGCAATGGCGAAGGGTGAAAAGCCCGAGGATCGCTGGCGGATCGGCACCGAGCATGAAAAATTCGTCTATTGCCGCAAGGATCACCATGCGCCGTCCTATGACGAACCTGGTGGCATTCGTGATCTATTAATGGCGCTCACCGAATTTGGCTGGGAACCGATTTACGAAGGCGACAATGTCATTGCCATGGGCGGCGATGACGGCACTGTCAGCCTTGAACCTGCGGGGCAGCTTGAACTGTCGGGCGCGCCACTTGAAAATCTGCACCAGACCTGTGCCGAAACCGGGCGCCATCTGAAGCAGGTGAAGGCGATCGGCGAAAAGACTGGCACCGCCTTTCTGGGCCTCGGCCTCTGGCCCGACAAGACCCGCGCTGAACTGCCGATCATGCCCAAGGGGCGCTATGATATCATGCTGCGCCACATGCCGCGCGTTGGCAGCATGGGCCTCGACATGATGCTGCGCACCTGCACGATCCAGGTCAATCTCGATTATTCGAGCGAGGCCGACATGGCGCACAAATTCCGCACCAGCCTTGCGCTGCAACCGCTGGCGACGGCGTTGTTTGCCAATTCGCCCTTCCTTGAAGGCAAGCCCAACGGGTTTCTCTCTTACCGCAGCCATATCTGGTCCGATACTGATCCCGCGCGCACCGGCATGCTGCCCTTCGTGTTCGAAGACGGCTTCGGTTATGAACGTTATGCCGACTATATGCTCGATGTGCCGATGTATTTTGTCTATCGCGACGGCAAATATATCGATGCAGCCGGCCATAGTTTCCGCGATTTCCTGAAAGGCGAACTTTCGGTGCTGCCCGGTGAAAAGCCGACCGTGTCTGACTGGGAAGATCATATGTCGACCGCCTTCCCCGAAGTGCGGATGAAAAGCTTCCTTGAAATGCGCGGTGCAGATGGCGGACCGTGGAACCGCATTTGTGCCTTGCCCGCCTTCTGGGTGGGGCTTCTCTATGATCAATCGGCGCTTGATGCCGCATGGGATGAGGTCAAGCACTGGACGATGGAGGAGCGCGAACTGCTGCGTGCCTCTGTGCCCAAACTTGGCCTTGATGCGCCTATTGGCGGCGGTGGCAAGCTGCGCGATATAGCGGGGCGGATTGTCGAGATCGCTTCAGCCGGCCTCACCGCGCGTGACCGGCAGAACAGCAGCGGCGACAATGAAAGCGGCTTCCTTGATCCGCTGCGCGAAGTTGTCGCCAGCGGCAAGACGCCGGCTGAACTTCTGCTCGAAAAATATCATGGCGAATGGGGCGGAGACCTGTCGCGCATCTATGACGAGATGAGTTTCTGATTGAAGCGCTTGCCCCTTTCTCATTCACCCGCTAATGGCGCGGGTCTTCGCAGATGCGAATCTGCAGGGGTGTAGCTCAGCTGGTAGAGCATCGGTCTCCAAAACCGAGGGCCACGGGTTCGAATCCTGTCACCCCTGCCATTTCCTTTGGGAAATCCTGTCTTGAAATATGGCGTAATCCGGCGGACACACATGCCGATGGTTACAGTATCGACAAAGGCAGCCGGTTGACCGGCAAGGCATTTCCAATCGTCATTCTCAATGGCTGGCTTCAAGGCTGCGGTCGTGGCTGAACAGCCGCTTGGCCGCCGCACCGTTGCGACCTATGCCGCCGCGATTGGGCCGGTTGCGATATTGGGGCTTCCCTTTTCGGTTTATCTGCCGCCGTTCATAGCATCAGGTGGCACCATTCCGGTGGCGCTGGTCGGGCTGCTCTTTTCGCTCAGCACCTTGTGGGATGGCCTTGTCGATCCGTTGATCGGCACGCTGATTGACCGCAAGTCCAAAGGCGCATCGCCCTATCGCGATTGGATGTTGCGGGCATCGGTCCCGCTGGCGCTGCTGCTGGCGATCCTGGTGACTATGGGGGACAGCATGCCTTTCTGGATGTTGCTGCCCCTGCTGCTGCTCTTCTATTCCTGCTTCAGCCTTTACGATGTCGCCCATTGCGCCTGGGGCGCGGCACTGGCGCGCAATGCGGATGATAGCGCGCGCATTTTCGGCAATCGGGAATTTGGGGCAAAGCTGGTGCTGATCCTTGCCTTTGCCTCCCCGGCATTGGCGCAGGCGCTGATCCCCGGGCTCGACCTGCAAGGGCGTATCCTGGCCTATGTCGGGCTGCTGCTGTTTGCGCTGCCGCTTGCTTTATGGGCGATACACCGCCTGCCGCCGCGCGCGATTGTGCCGGAACCCGGGATCGGCTGGCGCGCCGAGATCAAGGTAAGCCTTAAAATGCGCCCGCTGCTGCTGGTCTGGCTCGCCCAGATATTGGGGGCCTTTTCCTTCGGCAGCCTCACGGCGACCTTCATCTTCTTTGCCGACGGCTATTTGCGGCTCGATGCGCAGGGCGCGCTGTTGCTGTTCGGAACTTTCATCGGCGGGGCGATTGCTACACCGGCGTGGATCCAGATCGCCCGGCGGCTGGGCAAGCCTGTTGCGATGGCGTGCAATTGCCTGTGGCTGATTACGCTGCTGCTTATCGCTTGGGCTTTGCCGCCCGGCGTATTTTTGGTCGCGCTGCTTTTTTCAATGGGGCTCGGGTCGGGTTTTATGGGGCTGATTTTCATCCATGGCATGATTGCCGACATCGCGCCCCATGATCGCGCCAGCTGCGGTCGGGATCGCACCGCATTCCTTTATGCGCTGACCAACTTGTTGCAGAAATTCGGCAATGCCATCGCAGTGGGCATCACTTATGCGCTGCTCGGGCTTTATGGTTTCGACGCGGCCCGCCCGGAGGCGAGCGACGACGTGATCCGCTGGCTGTTTCTGACGCTGCCGCCAATCGGATGGGGATTGATGGGCATCGTCGCGCTGCTGTTGCGGAACGAGGGGATGGTCAATCAGCGGCTGGGCAAACTGCGCCCTGCAAAACCAATCAGCTAAGCCCGGTCTGAAGCGGCTTGCGACTCTGCATAAACCCCGCTAAAGGGCTGGTCTTTCCGAAATCGGAACCTATATCGCTCCCGGCCTGATACCGAGAGCGATGGCGGCTATCCGGTGGGCGCGATTACAGGAACTGGACATGGCAAAGAATAGCCCGGGTGAATTCATTCGTCAGGTGCGTGCCGAGATCGGCAAGGTCGTATGGCCGACCCGTCAGGAAACCACGCAGACCGCGATCATGGTTTTGATCATGACGATCATTCTTGCCATCTTCTTCCTGGGCGTCGATGCCTTTTTCAACATGGTGGTAAAGGGGCTTTTGAGCTTCGCGCAATAAGCGCACCCCGCCCTCAATCAGGCCGAAAGACTAAAACGACATGGCACGCTGGTACATCATCCACGCTTATTCGGGTTTCGAAAACAAGGTCCGCGACCAGATTGTCGCAGAGGCAGAGCGCAAGGGCCTCGCCGCGCTTGTCGAATCGGTCGAAGTGCCGACTGAACAGGTCACCGAAGTGCGCCGCGGCAAGAAGGTAAAGGCCGAGCGCAAATTCTTCCCCGGCTATGTTCTGGCAAAGCTGAACATGAATGACGATGTCTATCACCTCGTCAAAAACACCCCCAAGGTGACCGGATTCCTCGGCGCGAACAACAAGCCGCAGCCGATTACCGAAGCCGAAGCCGCCCGCATCCTGAACACCAAGGACGAACTGGCCGCCGCGCCGAAGAAGCGCGTCGCAGTCGATTACGAAATCGGCGATCAGGTAAAGGTGATGAGCGGCCCGTTCGCCAGCTTCAACGGCGTGGTCGAGGAACTGGATTTCGACAAGAACCGCGTCAAGGTTTCGGTCTCGATCTTCGGCCGTGCAACGCCCGTCGAACTCGATTTCGAAGAAGTCGAATTGATGAAATAACCTTCACCCCGGCGAATGCCGGGTGTGACGTGCAGCTTGCGTTCCGGTGGCTTTTCGCCTATCGGCGCGCCTTCCCAAGTCTTCAGGATTCGGGATTCCCGTGCGGGAGGGTGGCTTCGGTTGCCTGTTTGACCGCTTAATTTGACCTTCCTTCGCCCGTTCGGGCCAAGGCGGGGAAAGAATGAAAGGAGGCCATCATGGCCAAGAAAATTGACGGCTATATCGGCTTGCAGGTTCCTGCCGGCTCAGCCACTCCCTCACCGCCGATCGGCCCTGCTCTGGGTCAGCGCGGCGTGAACATCATGGAATTCTGCAAGCAGTTCAATGCCGCCACCGGCGACATGGAAAAGGGCACGCCGATTCCGACCAAGATCACCGTATTCTCCGACAAGAGCTTCACCTTCATCATGAAGTCGCCCCCGGCGACCTATCTGATCAAGAAGGTGCTCGGCCTGAAATCGGGTTCGAAAGAGCCCGGCAAGGTTTCTGCCGGCAAGATCACGCGCGCGCAGCTGGAAGAAGTTGCTACGCTGAAGATGAAGGATCTGAACGCGAACGATATGGACGCCGCGGTCAAGATCATCGCAGGTTCGGCTACGGCCATGGGCCTCGAAGTGGTGGAGGGCTAAGATCATGGCAAAGCTGACCAAAAAGGCAAAGACGCTTGCAGCCCTTGACGCTGAAAAGCTGTACGGCGTTGACGAAGCGCTGAAGACCATCAAGGAATTGGCGACTGCCAAGTTTGACGAGACGATCGAAGTCGCGCTGAACCTTGGCGTTGATCCGCGTCACGCAGACCAGATGGTTCGTGGCATGGTTTCGCTTCCCGCCGGTACAGGCAAGGACATGCGCGTTGCCGTGTTCGCCCGTGGCGACAAGGCCGAGGCAGCAACCGCGGCTGGCGCCGACAAGGTGGGTGCCGAAGACCTGATGGAAGACATGCTGGCCGGCAATCTTGATTATGACCGCGTCATCGCGACGCCCGACATGATGGGCATCGTTGGTCGCTTGGGTAAGACGCTGGGTCCGAAGGGCCTGATGCCGAACCCGAAGCTGGGCACTGTGACCATGGATGTTGCTGCTGCTGTGACAGCGGCCAAGGCTGGTCAGGTTGAATTCCGCGTTGAAAAGCAGGGCATCATCCACAGCGGCATTGGCAAGAAGAGCTTCTCTGACGCCGACCTGCGCAAGAATTTCGACGCGCTGGTTGATGCTGTGATCAAAGCGAAGCCGTCGGGTTCGAAGGGCAAATATGTCCGCAAGATCGCCGTCAGCTCGACCATGGGCCCCGGCCTGAAGGTCGACATCGCCGACGTCGCTGGCGCATAATCGCCCCGATTTTCGAGAATGCAAAAGGGCTGGGGGAAACCCCGGCCCTTTTTCTTTGCCCGCTTACCGCGCCATATAGGCGTCGAGCGTTTCGTGATAATGGCGGATGCGGCTTTCCTGATAGCGCGCCAACGTAACGCCAGGTTTTTTGGATGCGCGAAGGCCGCGCTGGATGCGCATCAGATTGTCGGTATCCTGATCTGCAACCATGGCGGCCGAGCCCAGTTCAGGGGCGTCCGCCCATTTTTGGTCGAGGCCGAGCATCGTCATTTTGGCCGGTTCGGGATGGCTGCCATCGGGGGCCTTTGAAAACAGAAACATGATCTCCATGATCGAGCTTTCGGGATCGTCGCCATTGGGACGGAAACGATAAGTGATGGGCAATGCCTGCCCGCCCCAGGGCACCATATTGGGGAACAGCATATATTCGATCAGGTCGAGCGATTCGGTATCGGAAAGTTGGGACATATCCCGCCCGATCGAGCGGGAAATTCGCTCTCTGGCGCGTTCAGCCAGTTTCGCCCGCGCGGTTTCACCCTCTGCCACTTCAATGGGTTTGCCGGCAAAAAATGGCACGTCGCGGCGCATCTCTTCGATGGTCTGCGCGGCAGTGGTTGCCGGCTTGGATGGGCTGGCGACGCCCTGCACGCTTATCATCCGGCTGACATGGCGAACGCCCGGCCAGACATCATATTGGGTGTTGCTGTCGCCATAATAGCTGAGCACTTGTCCATGTGCGAAGGGCACATGATAGGCCTCGACAAAGGCTTCCATCGCCAGCTTCCAGTTGCACGGCATGATCTTGGCCACATGGGCTGCGACATAACGGTCTTCCAGATTGAATGCCGCGAAATGCTCCGGCAGATTTTCCAGATAGCTGTCTAGCGGCTCGCAATCCGGATCGAAATTGACGAAGACAAAGCCGCCCCAAGTACCGACCTTTGCTTCGGGCAGGTTCATCGCAGTCTTGTCGACATGCGGAAAATCCCATTGGCCGGGAATGACCGACAGCGATCCATCAAGCTTCCACGTCCACCCATGGAACGGGCAGCGGAACTGTTTGACGCAACCGCCCTCTGTGCGCAGCAATGTGCCGCGGTGGAGGCATGAATTGACATAGGCGCGAATTTCTTGCGGTCCGGTGCGCACGACAATCAGCGAGTCATGGACGATATCATAGACGATATGGTCGCCAACATTGGGAATATGTTCGACCCGGCAGGCAAGCTGCCATGTCTTGCGCCACACCTTTTCCACTTCCCGATCATGCCATTCCTTTGAAAAATAGCGCTCGATGGAAATGTCGGCTGTGCTTTGCCCGACGGCAGGGGATTCCTCACACATGATGGCAGGTGCCGGGTTCTGGTCCGTTTCGAACACTTGCTGTACCGAAGGGCCGGGCCGGCGTGCGATCAGATCATCCATTATACTCTCCCTTTGCACCCCATGTGCCGCCATGATAGCGATGCCGCAATGACAATATTGAAACATAGCCCGCTTGTTACCCTAAGTCTGACAGTGGATTTTGCCGCGATGGTCAGCATCGGGAAGACGCCGTCCGGATTACGCCGGATTGCGCCGGTCACGGGCGGAACTTTTTCTGGCGACCGGCTGAATGGAACTGTGTTGCCCGGCGGCAATGACTGGGTGATCAACCGCGCCGATGGCGTGATGGTGATTGACGTACGCCTGACGCTGCAAAGCGATGACGGTGCGCTGATATATCTCACCTATCAGGGACGTTTTCTGGCCGAGCCTGACGCAATGGCGCGCTTTGGCAAAGGCGAACTGCTGGACCCGTCTGAATATTCGCTCGCCATAGTGGCGCGATTGGAATGCGGGGATCCCCGCTACCAATGGTTGAACAATGTCATTGCCGTTGGCACCGGGGAACAGACACGAACAGGCCCGGTCTATTCGATTTTCGCGATCGGGTAAGGATGCATTATCGGCACGCCTTCGCAGCACTGCTTGCCATTGCATTGCCTTTGAACGCTTATGCCGCTGATCCCGTTTTTGTAGCAAAAGTCCCCATCCAGCATATCACCCCCGGCATTGAAGTGCTGCTGACCGAGCGGCTGGATTTGTTGCAGGGGAAACGGGTTGCGCTGCTGACCAATCAGACCGGTGTCGATCGCAAGGGGAATAGCAGCGTCGATCTGCTGCGTGCCCAAAGCGGATTCACGCTGGTTGCATTGTTCAGCCCCGAACATGGCGTGCGCGGCGAGGCGCAGGCGGGGGAGAAGGTGGCATCGGGGGTTGATGCCGGAACCGGATTGCCGATTCACAGCCTCTATGGCGAAACCAAAATAGCGACGCCTGCAATGATGGCGGGGATCGATGTGATGCTGGTCGATCTGCAGGATGTCGGGACGCGCTTTTACACTTATTCCTCCACCCTTTTATACATGCTGCGTGCGGCGGAAAGGGAGGGTGTAGAGGTGATCGTGCTGGATCGGCCCAATCCGCAGGGCGGGGTGATGATCGAAGGGCCAGTTCTTGAACCGGCCTTCACCTCGTTCGTCGGCAGCTTTGCGATGCCTGTCCGCCACGGCATGACGCTGGGCGAGCTGGCACGGATGTTTGTGGGGGAAGAAAAGCTGCGCACCCGGCTGCGCGTGATCGCTATGCGCGGCTGGACGCGGGCGATGCATCCCTATTTTGCGTGGGACCTGCCTTGGGTGCCGCCTTCGCCCAATATGCCCTCGCCCAAAACCGCTTCGGTCTATCCGGGTACGGCCTTGTTCGAAGGCACCAATATTTCCGAGGGGCGGGGCAGTGCCAAGCCGTTCGAATATATTGGTGCCCCCTTTATCGACGGCGCGGCGCTGGCCGAAAGGATGAATGCGGCGGGCTTGCCGGGGGTTGCGTTCAAGCCAGTGTCCTTCACCCCGACCTTCTCCAAATTTGCCGGGCAGGCCTGCCATGGCGTCTGGGTGATCCCGACCGATCGGCGCACATTCATGCCGTTCCGCACCGGGGTTGCGCTGGTGAAGGCGGTGCATGATCTATATCCCGGCCAGTTCCAGTTCGGCGCAGGTGAACCTGCCTTTTTCGACCTGCTTGCCGGCACCGATGCCGTTCGCAAAGGCATTTTGGCCGGTCAGGATGTTGAGAGTATCGAGCAGCAATGGCAGGGCAGATTGGCCGGCTTTGGCGAAATGCGCGCGCGCTATCTGATTTACCGCTGAGGGTGGGGGCGCCCCGCGATGCACACCAAAAAGGCCAGCCCCGCCCCGATGCACAACTGCCATGGAAAGGCGAGGGTCTTCATCGCCGCCGGCAGGCCAAGGCTGTCGACCACATAATGTTGTTGCAGCAGGATGGCGACAAAGCCGGTTGCCAGCGCTGCGATCACTGATTGCGTTGACCCCCGCCGGGTAAACAGCACGGTCGCGTAGACGCCCAACAGGCCCGAATAGGCAAAGGTCATCACGCCCAGAACAAATTCGAGCAGCGGCATGTCGGTATAGCGTTGCCAGTAAAAGCAGAGCACCGACATGGCGAGCAGCGCGAAGGCGAGCAGCACGATGCCGATGCGCCCGGCATTGACATAATGATGCTCCGGCACCTGCGCGCCCCGTGCTTCCTTCCATGGACGATAGAAATCGCTCACCAGCACCGCTGACATCGATATCAGCCCTGAATTGATGGCCGCTGCCGCGATCACGCCGACGGTGATCAGGCCGCGCACCCCGGGCGGGATTTCAGACAGGATATAGGACATGAAGATGGTGATCTTCTCACCCGAAAAGCCCTGCATTGCCGTCGCGCCATTGCCCATCAGATCGGGCCGTTCGTAGAAGATGTAGAGCAGTGAACCGATGCTCATGAACAATGCGACGACAGGAATGGTCATCCACATCGACCAATAGAGCGCGCGCTTGCCCTGCTGCGCGTCGGCACAGGCCAGGAATCGCTGGCTGGTATCCTGATCCAGTCCGGCATTGCCGATGTTGAGCAGGACAAGCCCGGTCAGGATCGCCCAGACGGTAAAGGGTTTGGAAAAGTCCAACGACCAATCGAACATCTGCAACTTGTCACCGCCGCCGGGCGGGTCGCTCAGCGCGCTCCAGATTTCGGCAGCAGGGGCAGGGATGCTGTTCCAAAGCAGCACCAGCACGATCAGCGCGCCGCCGACATACAGCACGACCTGCACCAGATCGCTCCAGATCACCGCATTCAGACCGCCGAACAGGGTGAAGACGATCCCGAACAGGACGAGCAGCGTTGCGGCAATCATGATGTGCTGCGGCTCTACATCCAGAAAGATGATCATCGATACGGCAATGGCCGCCAGATAAAGCCGTGCTCCGCTGGCAAGGATGCGGCCGACCAGATACATGCCGGCCGCTGCGCGCCTTGCAGTCGCGTCAAAGCGGGTCTCCAGCAATTCGTAGACGGTGGTGACGCCTAGGGCATAATAGCGCGGGATTAGCAGCCGCGCGACAAAGACGGCGGCAATGATGGCGGCAAAATTGCTCGCCAAATAGCTCCAATTGCCGCGAAAGCTGTTGTCTGGCGCGCCCAGAAAGGTCGCCGCCGATTGCATTGTAGATAGCGCTGAAACAGCAACCAGCCAGGCTGGGGCATGGTGGCCGGCAAGGAAATAATCGTCGGCTTTTGCCGGGTTGCGCGTCGACCACCAGGCGGCGAGCGCGAGCAAGCCGACATAGAGCGCGAGCACCGCCCAGTCATATCCGGTATAGGCCAATGGCATGATCTTTCCCCCGCGCCGGGAGAAAGCCTATCGCGCGCTCAATTGCAAGCGCGCGCTGGCATGATCAGCTCAGTGCCTTGTAAAGGCTGAACAGGCTGGTGGCGATCAACACGATGCTGACTGCAAAGAGCAGCTTGCGGGGCTGGATCCGCTTTGCAACCCAGGCGCCAAGCGGTGCTGCCATCAATCCGCCCAGCAGCAACCCGCCGGTCACCATGGTGAAAGCTTCAAAGCCGAGCGTTGCGGCAAAGATCGCAGAGATCATAACCGTCAGGAAAAATTCGGCAGTGTTTACCGTGCCGATCGTCTTGCGAGGGTCGCTGCCCTGGATGAGCAGGTTCGATGTTACCACAGGGCCCCATCCGCCGCCGCCTGACGCATCAAGGAAGCCGCCAACCAGACCTAATGGCACCGTGACTTTCGGATCGCGGGGGCGATGTTCCTGCCCAAAGGTCAGCGCCTTGTAGAGAAGATAGAAACCGATGCAGGTCAGATAGAGCATGACCGCCGGTCGGGCCGCTTCGGCATGGATATAGGATATCGCCACCGCACCAAGCCCGCCGCCAATCACGCCGGGGATGGCGATGCGCGCAAATAGTTTCCAGTCGACATTCTTGTGCAGCACATGGCTGATCCCCGATGCGCCGGTGGTGAACATTTCGACGAAATGGACGCCCGCAGAGGCCCGCGCCGGCGGCACCCCCATCACGCTGACCAGCAAGGTCGAACAGATCACGCCAAAGGCCATGCCGAGCGCGCCATCGATCAGCTGCGCGGCAAAGCCGATCGCGATGAAAGGCAGCAGCGCGTTCCAATCGATGGACCAGACAAAGTCGAACATACGGCCACTGCTCCTTAATGCCCCGCCGAATCACGGCCTTGTGCAGGCGATGTTATGTCAACTCATGCGATAGACAATATGGCTTGGCCTTGGGTGCGGTAAAGCGGGGCTTTGCCGGGGTGGGGGGTAAAGCAAACTAGATATAAAACTATCGTCGCCCCGCACTCGATGCGCCGGACAAAAAGCCAAGCCCCCGACGCGCGCGACGCGCATGGTTTCAACCCCGCCGATTATGACTGGGTGCCCGTGCTTAAGAAACGCCGCCATGATGGCTGTTCTTGCTCTCAGCTTTGTCAACTTTGACGCGAGTCTCAAGCCGCGATCACGCCCATATCGACCTTGTCGGCAAGCGTGATCCGGTCGAGCACCGCGGCGGTTTCGTCGCGCACTTGCAACATCAGCGCGCGCAGTCGGCACTCATTTTCTTCGAGGCAGTTCTTGCATTTTTCGTGCGCGAAGCGGCTGGCGCAGGGTACAAGCGCGAGCGAACCGCGGCTGAGGCGGATGATGTCCCCATAGCTGATATCGACCGGCGGCAACGCCAGTTCATAGCCACCATCGCGCCCGCGCTGCGAAACGACGATCCCTGCGCGGCTCATTTCCGACAAGATCACCGTCAGGAATTTGGCGGGAATATTCTGCGCCTCCGCAATTTCCGTCAGCGGAACCAGCCCCTGCTGATAACGGTCCGCAAGGTGCATCAGCGCGCGGATGGTGTAACGGGTTTTCTGCGATAGCATTCTCTACTTATGGAGTAGAGAGGCCAGCGCTGCAAGGCTGTTTGCCAATCGGGCGCTTATCTGCTACAGCATAAATGCTATCGTCGAACGCGACGGAAATTTGTGGTGTAATTCGGGCCCGGTCCAATGGACAGGTCTGGCACGCGCAACGTCTTTTCTCACACGACCCTGGCTCACCCGTGCGGCGCTGTTGCCGCGCGGACAATAGTTTCGTGAAAGGAACGACCCCATGCCCGTAGGCACCGTAAAATTCTTCAATACCGAAAAAGGCTATGGCTTTATTGCTCCTGATGGCGGCGGCGATGACAGCTTCGTCCACATCACTGCAGTGATGGCGGCTGGCATGTCGACGCTGAACAAAGAACAGCGCCTGAACTATGAAGTCGAAGCCGGACGTGACGGCAAGAAATCAGCTGTCAACATTTCGGCGGCCGACTGATCTTGGCCAAAGAAGAGCTGCTGACGCTCGAAGGGGTGATCGACGAAATTTATCCGGACGGACGCTTTGGCGTGATGCTGGAAAATGATCACCGGATCATCGCTTACACGGCGGGGAAGATGCGGAAATTCCGCATCCGCTCCGTCGTGGGCGACCGCGTGCATGTGGAAATGACGCCCTATGACCTGAGCAAGGGCCGGATCATTTTCCGTGAACGCACGCCCGGGGTTGGACCCGGGCCCCGCAACGCGCGCAGGCGCTAGGAAAGGAACGAGCATGCCGACCGCCGAATTCTACCGCGAACGGGCCCGGGAGGCACAGCTCGCTGCCGATGGAGCCATCCTCGAAAATGTCAGGATGCGCCATATCGTCGCCCGGGACAGCTGGACCGAAATGGCTGTAAAGGCCGATGGCGTGGTCCAGGCCCGGGAAAAGCGCGAGGCCGAACAACTGGCCAATGCCGCGCTCAATCTTGCCACGGCAATAACGCCGCGATAAAGGAAACGGATCGGGGCGACGCGACCCCCCGGTCAAGCCACAAGGCTCAAGCGTTGCAAGACCTTACCCGCCGCGGCGGAATATAGGAGCTTGGCTTGTGACGGCACAGCATAACATTTCGCTGGGTGATCTCGCCCGCCTTTTCGGCAAGATTGGCTTCATCAGCTTTGGCGGGCCCGCCGGCCAGATCGCGCTGATGCATGAGGAAGTCGTCGAACGCCGCCAGTGGGTGGGCGAAGACGAATATCTGCAAGCACTCAATCTCTGTCATTTGTTGCCAGGGCCAGAGGCGCAACAGCTTGCCGCCTGGATAGGCTGGCGGCTGCACGGCGTTGCCGGCGGTTTACTCGCGGGGCTGCTTTTCCTCATTCCCGGTGCGTTTGTGATGCTGGGGCTGTCCGCGCTTTACGTCATGGCAATGGGCGTTGACTGGCTGCAGGGCCTGTTTTTCGGGATCAAGGCTGCGGTGCTGGCGATTGTCGTGCAGGCACTGCTTCGGATTGCGGGCAAGGCCCTCACCACGCCGGCCAAACGTGGGCTGGCCTTCATTGCATTTGCCGCGCTGTTCGTGCTGCATATCCCCTTTCCTTTGCTGATTGCAGGCGCTGCGATTGTCGGCGCGATCATGGCGTGGAAAGCGCCGGCATGGGTCGGCTTGAATGTCGCCGGCGCATCACTTCGCGCCCAAACTGTTGCAGGTGAAACCGGTGCGGCTTGGCTTGGCCATCTCTTGAAGACCCTTGTTTTCTGGGGCGCTATCTGGGCGGCGCCGATGATCGTCATCGCGCTGACGCTGGGGCAAGATCATCTTCTTTGGAAGATCGGTGCCTTTTTCGCCCAGCTTGCGATTGTCACCTTTGGCGGAGCCTATGCCGTGCTTGCCTATATGGCGCAGGAAGCGGTGACGGGTTTTGGCTGGCTGAGCGCGGGCGAGATGGCCGATGGCCTTGGCCTTGCCGAAACCACGCCCGGGCCGCTGATCCTTGTCACGCAATTTGTCGGCTTTCTTGCGGGCTTTCGCACGCCGGAACCTTTCGGTCCATGGACTGCAGGGCTGCTGGCTGCGGGGCTGACCACCTGGGTCACCTTTGCCCCCTGCTTCCTCTGGATATTTGCACTTGCTCCATTGATGGAGCGGCTGCGTAACATTGCCTGGCTGCAAGGCAGCCTTGCCGCGATCACCGCAGCGGTTGTGGGTGTGATTGCCAACCTGTCCTTATGGTTCGCGCTGCATGTGCTCTTTGGAACGGTCGGCCGGCTTGAAGGGGGCGTTGGTGCGATCCAGGGCTGGATCTGGTGGCCGATATGGGAAACGATCAATGTTTCAGCGCTCGCAATCGGGCTGCTTGCCGCTGCGCTGCTGTTCTGGATGAAGCGTGGAATCATCGTCACGCTGCTCGCCTGCGCAGCTGTCGGGCTGGGTTTGGCGCTGCTCGCGCCTTGACTCTCGGGCGATAGCTGCTAATGGCCAGCGCCGACCGGAGGGTTCGCCCTCCACGTCACCGTCCGAGACAGTTGGTGAAGGGAATATGCCCTTCTTAATTTCCAGCCTAGACGGGGATAGACTCATTCATGGCACTCTGGTGCCTTTTGCCGCGTTTTCGCGGGCATGACCTTCCCCACGGACCAAGCTTGCGGATCGCCGTCAAAAGCGGCGCTTCGCTATTCGTGTCGGGTTTTCTTTCGGGAAGACCCTGTGATTGGAGTAATGCATGAACCGTTCTGAAAAGACCGATGCGGTTGCTGCGCTGAATGCAACTTTTAACGAAGCCGCGGTTGTCGTGGTCACCCGTAATCTGGGTCTGACCGTCGCACAGTCGACCGACCTTCGTTTGAAAATGCGTGAAGCGGGTGCCAGCTACAAGGTCGCCAAGAACCGCCTTGCCAAGATCGCACTTTCAGACACGCAGTATGTGTCGCTCAGCGATTTGCTGACCGGCCCGACTGCGATCGCCACATCGGCCGATCCGGTAGCAGCCGCCAAGGTTGCCGTCGAATTTGCCAAGACCAACGACAAACTTGAAATTGTCGGCGGTGCGATGGGCGAAACCGTTCTGGACGTCGAAGGTGTCAAGTCGCTGGCTTCTATGCCGTCGCTCGACGAACTGCGCGCTACGCTGATCGGCCTTGTACAGGCCCCGGCTACCAAGATCGCCCAGGTTGTTGTTGCGCCCGCTGGCAAGCTGGCTCGCGTTTTTGGCGCTTACGCTGCCAAGGAAGCCGCATAATTTTTTGAATCAACATCACCGCGCGGCGAGCGATCGCGTGGCTAGTATTGCATAGAAATTGGAGTGTTATTGAAATGGCTGATATCGCAAAGCTGGTTGAAGAACTGAGCAAGCTGACCGTTCTGGAAGCTGCTGACCTTGCCAAGGCCCTCGAAGAAGCATGGGGCGTTTCGGCTGCCGCTGCTGTTGCTGTTGCAGCTCCTGCTGCCGCTGCTGCTCCGGCTGCTGAAGAGCAGACCGAATTTGACGTGATCCTGACCGGCGACGGCGGCAACAAGATTGCTGTCATCAAGGAAGTCCGTGCGATCACCGCCCTCGGCCTGACCGAAGCCAAGGCTCTTGTTGAGTCGGCTCCGAAGGCGATCAAGGAAGGCGTTTCGAAGGCTGAAGCTGAAGACATCAAGGGCAAGATCGTCGCTGCCGGCGGTACTGTCGAACTTAAGTAATCGACTTTTCCCCGACGGGGGAGAAGGGAAGGGCGGTCCTTTGGGGCCGCCCTTTTTCTTTGCGCTTTCCTTACGGTCACGGCATTGAGCAACCATGACCGAAAATGCCGATCTTGCTGCGCTCATCCGCACCATTCCCGATTATCCAAAGCCGGGCATATTGTTTCGCGATGTCTCGACATTGTTGCTCGACGGCAAGGGCTTCCAGAAGACGATCGACCGGCTCGCCGCCTTGGTCGCGCCCGATACACGGCTGATTGCGGGCATCGAGGCGCGGGGATTCATTGTTGCAGCCGGGCTTTCCTATGCGCTCGGCCTTGGCAAGTTGATGCTGCGCAAGCCCGGCAAGCTGCCCGGTGAGAAAATCGGGATCGACTATCAGCTTGAATATGGCAGCGACCGCATCGAACTCCACACCGGTCAGGTGTTGCCGGGGCAAAAGATATTGCTGGTTGATGATCTGATTGCGACAGGCGGCACCGCGCTGGCCGGTATCGAACTGATCCGCCGCGCCGGCGGCGTGGTTGATCAGGCGCTCTTTATCGTCGATCTGCCCGAATTGGGCGGCGCGGAAAAACTGCGCGCTGCGGGGGTCGAACCGACTGCGCTTATCGGGTTTGACGGGCATTGACCGTTATCTCCGCCCGCTTGCAGGACGGGTGCAAGCACATCCTCCTCCTTGCCGCACTTCCCGAAGAAGCCGATGCTTTCCGGCCTGGTGAGGGAAGGATTGTTGAGGGTGAAGCTATGCCTGCCCGGATCGTCGATCAGGACGGGGTCCATGTGAAGATCATCACCTGCGGGCTAGGCAAGGTGAATGCTGCACTTGCCGTCGGCCGCTATGCTACGGCTGATACCATCCTTGTCGCGATGACCGGTACTTGCGGACGGATTGCGCCGATTGCGGGGGATTGTTTCTGGATCCACCGCGCGATCCAGCATGATTATGGCGCGCGCCAATCGGCTGGCTTCGTCCATTATCGCGCAGGCGATTGGCCCATGGGCGATGCCCGTGACCAGGCCTTTGCTGCAATAGCTGATCCCGGTCTTGGCCTGCCGCATGCTTCGATCGCCAGCGGCGACGTCTTTCTGGAATGTCCCGAAACCGCCGAGGCGTTGGCTGCGCTGCTGGGGGTCCAACTTGTCGATATGGAAGTCGCAGCTGTCGCACAGGCGGCAGAGGCGCTGGGGCTGCGCTGGGCGGCAATCAAGGCCGTGACCGATGATGCGGACGGCGCAAGCAGCGATGATTTCCACACCAATCTGCTGCGGGCCGCCCAAAAGGCGGCGGAGGCCATGGAGCGGTTGCTAGCAAAGCTTCCTTCTGGCTGACCTGCGCCGGCGCCATGCTTGACCGGAAGCCGACTTTTCCGTATACCTTTCTACATCTACCAGAACTTTCGGGATCGGGGCAAAACGCGCATTGCCTCTAACGAATTGAAAGATCTGGTTTTCTGACGCGCTAAGGCTGCTGGTTAGCCCGGGAATCATCGGGGTGGTACCATGCGGCCTTTTCGTTGTCGGGCCCTTCGCGCTCATATATTTGATCTAGACAAGGCTGAGCAAACCACATGGCTAAAGCAGCGGTTACCGCATCGCTGGGCGCATCCACCGCCCTCTCGCGCCAAAAGCGCATTCGCAAGATTTTCGGCGACATTCACGAAGTGATCGACATGCCGAACCTGATCGAGGTTCAGCGCGAAAGCTATGAGCAGTTCCTGCGGTCGGATCCCTCGATCGGCTATGTGTCTGGTCTGGAAAAGACCCTGCGCAGTGTTTTCCCGATCCGCGATTTCGCCGGCACCTGCGAACTCGACTTCGTCAATTACGAGCTTGAAGAGCCGAAATATGACGTCGAGGAATGCCGCCAGCGCGGAATTACCTATTCGGCGCAGATGAAGGTCACGCTCCGCCTGATCGTCTTTGAAGTTGATCCTGAAACCGAAGCGCGTTCGGTTCTCGATATCAAGGAGCAGGACGTTTACATGGGCGAAATGCCGCTCATGACGCAAAACGGCACCTTCTTCATCAATGGTACCGAGCGCGTGATCGTATCGCAGATGCACCGTTCGCCGGGCGTGCTGTTCGATCATGACCGTGGCAAGACCCATGCGTCGGGCAAATATCTCTTTGCCGCGCGCGTCATTCCCTATCGCGGTTCGTGGCTTGATTTCGAATTCGACGCGAAGGACATCGTCAATGTCCGTATTGACCGTAAGCGCAAGCTGCCGGTGACGACATTGCTCTATTCGCTCGGCCTCAATGCCGAGGAAATCCTCAACCATTTCTACGACCGCGTTGTTTTCGCCCGCGCCAAGGGCGGCTGGAAAATTCCGTTCAATGCTGAGCAATGGCGCGCGTCAAAGCCGACATTCGACATCGTCGATGCAAATAGCGGCGAAGTTGTATTCCCCGCTGGCCAGAAGGTCACACCGCGTGCTGCCAACAAGGCAGTCAAGGATGGCCTCACCGATCTGCTGATCCCGACCGAGGAAATCTTTGGCCGCTATTCGGCGTTCGATCTGGTCGACGACAAGACTGGCCGCATCTATGTCGAGGCAGGCGATGAAATCACCGCCGAAAATCTCGAAGCGCTCGACAAGGCCGGGATCGACAGTCTCGAACTGCTCGATATTGATCATGTCATCACCGGCGCCTGGATGCGCAACACGCTGAAGGCTGACAAGGCCGAGAACCGCGACATGGGCCTCGATGCGATCTATCGCGTCATGCGCCCCGGCGAGCCGCCGACCCGCGAAACCGCCGAAGCTCTGTTCGCCGGCCTGTTCTTCGATCCCGACCGTTATGACCTGTCGGCGGTTGGCCGCGTAAAGCTCAACATGCGCCTTGGCCTTGATGCCGATGACAGCCTGACCACCCTGCGCACCGAGGATATCCTCGCTGTCGTCAAGGAATTGGTGAACCTCAAGGACGGCAAGGGCGAAATCGACGATATCGACAATCTTGGTAACCGTCGTGTCCGTTCGGTCGGCGAATTGCTTGAAAACCAGTATCGCGTTGGCCTGTTGCGCATGGAGCGTGCGGTCAAGGAGCGCATGAGCTCGGTTGATGTGTCGACGGTGATGCCGAACGACCTGATCAATGCGAAGCCTGCGGTCGCCGCGGTGCGCGAATTCTTCGGTTCGTCGCAGCTCTCGCAGTTCATGGACCAGACCAACCCGCTGTCGGAAGTCACCCACAAGCGCCGCGTTTCGGCGCTCGGGCCCGGTGGTCTGACGCGCGAACGTGCGGGCTTCGAAGTCCGCGACGTCCACCCGACGCACTATGGCCGTATCTGCCCGATTGAAACGCCGGAAGGCCCGAACATCGGTCTGATCAACAGCCTTGCCTCGTTCAGCCGCGTGAACAAATATGGCTTTATCGAAACCCCCTACCGCAAGGTTGAGGGTAATAAGGTAACGCCTGAGGTTGTGTATCTTTCGGCGATGGAAGAAGCCAAGCACACGATCGCGCAGGCCAACGCCGAAATCGACGAAGAGGGCAATCTGCTCGAAGATCTGATCTCGGCACGCCAGGCGGGTGAATTCCTGATGGCGCCCAAGGAACAGATCACCTTGATGGACGTCAGCCCGAAACAGCTGGTTTCGGTTGCTGCCTCGCTCATCCCGTTCCTGGAAAACGATGACGCCAACCGCGCACTGATGGGATCGAACATGCAGCGTCAGGCTGTACCGCTGCTCCGTGCAGAGGCGCCGCTGGTTGGCACCGGCATGGAAGAAACCGTGGCGCGCGATTCGGGCGCTGCGATTGCAGCGCGCCGTTCGGGCGTGGTCGACCAGGTTGACGCAACGCGTATCGTTGTCCGCGTCACTGGCGAGGTTGAACCCGGCCAGTCGGGCGTTGACATCTACACGCTTCAGAAATTCCAGCGTTCTAACCAGAATACCTGCATCAACCAGAAGCCTCTGGTGAAGGTGGGTGCGGTCATTCACGCCGGCGATATCATCGCCGACGGCCCGTCGACCGAACTGGGCGAACTGGCACTGGGCAAGAACAGCCTTACCGCGTTCATGCCTTGGAATGGCTACAATTACGAAGACTCCATCCTGATCAGCGAACGCATCGTGAAGGACGACGTCTTTACCTCGATCCACATCGAGGAGTTTGAAGTCATGGCCCGCGATACCAAGCTTGGGCCTGAAGATATCACCCGCGACATCCCCAATGTCGGTGAGGAAGCGCTGCGCAGCCTCGACGAAGCGGGCATCGTCTATATCGGTGCCGAAGTGCATCCGGGCGACATCCTTGTTGGCAAGATCACCCCCAAGGGTGAATCGCCGATGACCCCCGAAGAAAAGCTGCTCCGCGCGATCTTCGGTGAAAAGGCCAGCGATGTGCGTGACACCTCGCTCCGCCTGCCGCCGGGTGTTGCCGGAACGGTTGTCGAGGTTCGCGTCTTCAACCGCCATGGCATCGACAAGGACGAGCGTGCGATGGCAATCGAACGCGAGGAAATCGAACGCCTTGCGAAGGACCGTGAAGACGAACGCTCGATCCTCAACCGTGCGACCTACAACCGCCTGAAGGACATGCTGATCGGGCAGGTCGTGGCGGCTGGCCCCAAGGGCATCAAGAAGGGCGACACGATCGACGAGGGCAACCTTGCCGAAGTCGAACGCCACGACTGGTGGAAAATCGGCGTTGTGGACGACAAGGTCCAGGCCGACCTCGAAGCGGTCAAGGCGCAATATGACGACGCCGTGAAGCTGATCGTCGAAAAGTTCGAAGACCGCCGCGAAAAGCTCGAGCGGGGCGACGAACTCGCACCGGGCGTGCTCAAGATGGTCAAGGTCTTCGTCGCGGTGAAGCGCAAGCTGCAGCCGGGCGACAAAATGGCAGGCCGTCACGGTAACAAGGGTGTCATCTCGCGCATCCTGCCGCAGGAAGATATGCCCTTCCTTGCTGATGGTACGCCGGTCGATATCGTTCTGAACCCGCTGGGCGTGCCTTCGCGCATGAACGTCGGTCAGATTTTCGAAACGCATCTGGGCTGGGCCGCACGCGGTCTTGGCAAGCAGATCGAGGCATCGCTTGAGGAATGGCGTGCAGCCAACCCGAATCCGGCTGCCGGCGCTCCGCCAGAGGCTGTTCGTGAACGACTGGCCGACATTTACGGCGCGAACTATGCCGACGAAGTGAAGAACCGTTCGGACGAGGAAATCGTCGAGTTGGCCGAGCATCTGACCTTTGGTGTGCCGATGGGAACGCCCGTGTTCGATGGTGCGAAGGAATCCGACGTTGCCGACATGCTGTCGCGCGCCGGCCTTGATACATCGGGCCAGAGCGACCTGTATGACGGCCGTACCGGTGACAAGTTCGACCGCAAGGTGACCGTGGGCTATATCTATATGCTCAAGCTCCACCACTTGGTCGACGACAAGATCCACGCCCGGTCGATCGGTCCCTACAGCCTCGTTACCCAGCAGCCGCTGGGTGGTAAGGCCCAGTTCGGTGGCCAGCGCTTCGGGGAAATGGAGGTCTGGGCACTGCAGGCCTATGGCGCAGCCTATACGCTGCAGGAAATGCTGACGGTGAAATCGGACGACGTTGTCGGCCGCACCAAGGTTTACGAAGCCATCGTCAAGGGCGACGATACCTTCGAAGCCGGCATTCCGGAGAGCTTCAACGTTCTCGTCAAGGAAATGCGTTCGCTGGGTCTCAATGTCGATCTGAAATCCATGAACGACAGCGAGGACGACGATCTGCCGGAGGCAGCGGAGTAAGGAAGCCGGGCGGCCATTGTGCCGCCCCTTTCCCGCCCCTTGGATGATTTACCGGAGCCGCATGGCTCCATGAGGACACAAAGATGAACGATCTTACCAAATTCAGCAATCCGCTCGCCAAGCCGGAAACCTTTGACCAGATCCAGATCGGGATCGCGAGCCCGGAGAAAATCCGCAGCTGGTCTTTCGGCGAAATCAAGAAGCCGGAAACGATCAACTATCGTACCTTCAAGCCCGAGCGTGACGGCCTTTTCTGTGCGCGCATCTTCGGCCCCGTAAAGGACTATGAGTGCCTGTGCGGCAAGTATAAGCGCATGAAGTATAAGGGCGTCGTCTGCGAAAAATGCGGCGTCGAAGTTACCGTCACCAAGGTGCGTCGTGAACGCATGGGCCATATCGAACTGGCCGCGCCGGTTGCGCATATCTGGTTCCTGAAGTCGCTGCCTTCGCGCATCGGCCTTCTGCTCGACATGCAGCTGAAGCAGCTGGAGCGGGTGCTGTATTTCGAAAACTATATCGTCACCGAACCCGGCCTGACCGCGCTCGAAAAGTTCCAGCTTCTGACGGAAGATGAACTGCTCACCGCGCAGGATGAATATGGCGAAGACGCCTTCACTGCCGGCATCGGTGCTGAGGCCGTGAAGCAGATGCTGATGGACCTCGACCTTGAACAGGAACGGGTCGATCTGCTGGAAGAGCTGGCGACCACAAAGTCGGAACTGAAGCCCAAGAAGATCATCAAGCGGCTCAAGGTTGTCGAAAGCTTCATCGATTCGGGCAACCGCCCCGAATGGATGATCCTTGACGTCATCCCTGTCATTCCCCCCGAACTGCGCCCGCTGGTGCCGCTCGACGGTGGCCGTTTCGCGACGTCGGATCTGAACGATCTCTATCGCCGCGTGATCAACCGTAACAACCGTCTGAAGCGCCTGATCGAACTGCGCGCGCCGGACATCATCGTGCGCAACGAGAAGCGCATGTTGCAGGAAGCCGTTGACGCCTTGTTCGACAATGGCCGTCGCGGTCGTACCATCACCGGCGCCAACAAGCGTCCGCTGAAGTCGCTGTCCGACATGCTCAAGGGCAAGCAGGGCCGCTTCCGCCAGAACCTGCTCGGCAAGCGTGTCGACTATTCGGGCCGTTCGGTCATCGTGACCGGTCCCGAACTCAAGCTGCATCAGTGCGGCCTGCCCAAGAAGATGGCGCTCGAACTGTTCAAGCCGTTCATCTACTCGCGCCTTGACGCCAAGGGTCTTTCCATGACCCTGAAGCAGGCGAAGAAGTGGGTTGAAAAGGAACGCAAGGAAGTCTGGGACATACTGGACGAGGTGATCCGCGAGCATCCAGTTCTGCTGAACCGCGCACCGACGCTTCACCGCTTGGGCATCCAGGCGTTCGAACCTGTCCTTATTGAAGGCAAGGCAATCCAGCTTCACCCGCTGGTCTGCTCGGCATTCAATGCCGACTTTGACGGCGACCAGATGGCTGTTCACGTTCCGCTGAGCCTTGAAGCCCAGCTGGAAGCGCGCGTGCTGATGATGTCGACCAACAACATCCTCTCGCCCGCAAACGGTAAGCCGATCATCGTTCCTTCGCAGGATATGGTGCTGGGTCTTTATTATCTGTCGATGGACCGCCAAGGCGAACCCGGTGAAGGCATGCTGCTTTCGGATATGGCCGAAGTTCATCAGGCGCTTGAAGTGGGTGCGGTCACGCTCCACTCGAAGATCACCAGCCGCGTCCCGCAAACGGGCGAAGATGGTGTCGAGCGTATGGTGCGTTATGAAACCACCCCGGGCCGTATGCTGATCGGTGAATGCCTGCCGAAATCGCACACCGTGCCGTTCGACGTTGTGAACCGCCTTCTCACCAAGAAGGAAATTGGCGACGTGATCGACCAAGTCTATCGTCACACCGGCCAGAAGGACACAGTCCTTTTCGCCGACGCGATCATGGCACTGGGTTTCCGTCACGCGTTCAAGGCCGGCATCAGCTTTGGCAAGGACGACATGATCATCCCCGAAGAAAAGGATGGTTTGGTTGCCGAAACCAAGGCGATTGTGGCCGATTTCGAACAACAATATCAGGACGGCCTGATCACCCAGCAGGAAAAGTACAACAAGGTTATCGACGCCTGGAGCCGTTGCGGTGACCAGGTGGCGAATGCCATGATGGAAAAGCTGAAGGCGACGCCGAAGGACGAGCATGGCCGCGAGGCACAGATCAACTCGATCTACATGATGTCGCACTCCGGTGCGCGTGGTTCGCCAGCGCAGATGAAGCAGCTGGGCGGTATGCGCGGCCTGATGGCAAAGCCTTCGGGCGAAATCATCGAAACGCCGATCATCTCGAACTTTAAGGAAGGTCTGACCGTCCTTGAATATTTCAACTCGACCCATGGTGCGCGTAAGGGCCTTGCCGATACCGCATTGAAGACCGCAAACTCGGGTTATCTGACCCGCCGTTTGGTCGACGTGTCGCAGGATTGCACCATCGTCGAAATCGATTGCGGTACCGAACGTGCGCTGGAAATGCGCTCGATCGTGCAGGGTGGTTCGACCATCGCGTCGCTCGGTGAGCGCGTGCTGGGTCGTACCACTGCAGAAGATATCGTCGGCGCAGATGGCAACATCCTCTTCCCGACGGGCACTCTTCTGGACGAAGCCGCGATCACCGCGATCGAGGAAATCGGCCTGCAAGCCCTCAAGATCCGCTCGCCGCTGGTGTGTGAATCGAAGGTGGGTGTTTGCGGTACCTGCTACGGCCGCGATCTGGCGCGTGGTACACCGGTTAATATCGGCGAAGCAGTCGGCGTTATTGCTGCCCAATCGATCGGTGAACCGGGCACGCAGCTGACCATGCGTACCTTCCACATCGGTGGTGCGGCGCAGCTGAACGAAACGTCTAACCTGGATTCTTCGGCTGACGGTTTCGTCAACTATCGCGAACTGCCGACAATTGTCGACAAGCGCGGTCGTCGGGTTGCCATGGCCCGCGGCGGTGAACTTGTGATCAACGACAAGGACGGCCGTGAGATGGAAGTGCACCGTCTGCCTTATGGTGCGACGCTGCACTTTGCCGAAGGCGATGCGGTGAAGGTTGGCGAACGCCTGGCTGAATGGGATCCGTTCACCATGCCGCTGATCACCGAAAAGCCCGGTATCGTGAAGTTCCAGGATCTGCTCGACGGCAAGACGCTGATCGAACAGACCGACGAAGCGACCGGTATCGCCCAGCGCGTCGTGATCGAATATCGCGGTGCAGCCCGTGCCAAGAAGGAAGACCTTCGTCCGCGCCTTACCCTGCTTGACGATGACAGCGGCGAAGCCGCTCGTTATCTGCTCGCAGTTGGCACGATGCTCTCGGTTGAGGACGGCCAGCGGGTCGAAGCAGGCGACGTTCTCGCCCGTGTTACCCGTGAATCGGCCAAGACCCGCGACATCACCGGCGGTCTGCCGCGCGTTGCCGAACTGTTCGAAGCGCGCAAGCCGAAGGACAATGCGATCATCGCCAAGCAGTCGGGCCGGATCGAATTCGTCCGTGACTATAAGGCAAAGCGTAAGATCGCGATTGTGCCGGAGGAAGGCGATCGGATTGAATATCTGATCCCCAAATCGAAGGTGCTCGACGTGCAGGAAGGCGATTTCGTACGCAAGGGTGACAATCTGATCGCCGGATCGCCCGATCCGCATGACATTCTGGAAGTTCTGGGTGTTGAGGCTCTGGCCGAATATCTCGTTGCGGAAATCCAGGAAGTCTATCGATTGCAGGGTGTGAAGATCAACGACAAGCACATCGAAACGATCGTTCGCCAGATGCTTCAGAAGGTCGAAATCACTGATGGCGGCGATACCACGCTGCTCGCCGGTGAACAGGTCGACCGTGAAGAAATGGACGCGATCAATGCGAAGCTTGCTGATGGTCAGCAGCCCGCTGTTGGCAAGCCCGTGTTGCTCGGCATCACCAAGGCCAGCCTGCAGACGCGCAGCTTCATCTCGGCCGCATCGTTCCAGGAAACCACCCGGGTGCTCACGCAGGCGGCGGTTGAAGGCAAGAAGGACATCCTGACCGGCCTTAAGGAAAATGTGATCGTCGGTCGTCTGATCCCGGCCGGTACGGGTTCTGCCATGAACCGCATCCGCGTTGCTGCCAGCAGCCGTGATGCCGCGCTTCGTGCCAGCTATCGCAAGCTTCAGGAAAGCCTGATCGCGCCTGCGACTGCAGCTGAAGAGCATGCAGCCGAACTGGCACAGGGCCCCGAAGCTGCGATTGGTGACGATCCGATCGCTGTGATGGAGCATACGCCCGAGACGGTTGAGGATTTTGACGGCGACACCGCCGAATAAGCCTCGTTTAAAGGACAAAGAAAAAGCCCGCTGGAAGCAATTCCGGCGGGCTTTTCATTTCTGGCCGCGCTGCGCTGGCAGGGCAGTCAAGCCATGTTCACCGATAGGCGCGCTTGCGCTCCTTGGCGATTTCTTGCTCGATATCCTCCAGCCTCTCGCACGCATCGCGATCGCCGACTTCGCATTTGTTCTGCGCCTTTTTCGCCTTGCGCGACAATTTGCCCAACCGTTCCTCATGCTCGCGCATCGCCCGCCCGCGATTCTCGTCCGCTTCTGATTGGCTGGTGGTCAAGACATCGGCGGTCTTTGAAGCGACCTTGACCGGTGCTGTCACGACATCGCCGACAACCGATGCGACGCAGCCGCTCAGCAATGGCAGGCACAAAAGGGGAAAAAGCAGGCGCATGATTGGCACTCCATTTTGCCGGCACTTCTATGCCGACGCAGAATGCACATAAACTGAACGATTCGGTCTGTCAGCCCGCCAATCGGCGTGCCACTGCCCGCACCTCATCGGCCATGTCGGGACGGGAGAGCGCGACGGCGAGATTGGCCTCGATATAGCCGACCTTCGATCCGCAGTCATAGCGCGAACCGTCAAAGGTAACCGCATGGAAGGGCTGCTCGCCGATCATCTGCGCCATGGCGTCGGTCAGCTGGATCTCGCCGCCTGCGCCTTTGCCCTGATGTTCGAGCACGCGCATCACTTCGGGCTGCAGGATATAGCGGCCGGAGATGATGAGGTTCGAAGGCGCTGCATCGACCTTAGGCTTTTCGACAAGGCCTTTGACTTCGGTCAGCTTGCCGTCGGCCTGGCCGGGGTCGATCACGCCATAGCTGGAGACCTGCTCGCGCGGCACTTCGAGCACCGAGAGCAGATTGCCGCCAACTTTTTCATATTCGGCCACCATCTGCGCCATACAGCCGGGTGACCCGTGCATGAATTCATCGGGCAGGAAGATCGCAAACGGCTCATCGCCGACAATGTCACGTGCGCACCAAATGGCATGGCCAAGGCCCATCGGCTCTTGCTGGCGCACATAGGCGCAATTGCCGGGGCCAAGGCGGGTCGGCTCCAGCACCGAAATATCTTTGCCGCGATCGATCATCGTGCGTTCAAGTTCAAAGGCGATGTCGAAATGATCCTCGATCGCGCTCTTGCCGCGACCGGTGACGAAGATCATCTGCTCGATCCCCGCCTCGCGCGCCTCGTCGACCGCATATTGGATCAGCGGCCGGTCCACGACAGGCAGCATTTCCTTCGGGATCGCCTTGGTCGCAGGCAGGAAGCGGGTGCCAAGGCCGGCAACGGGAAACACGGCCTTGCGGATCGGTTTGTGCGTCATGACGTTAAGCCATAATCGAACATTGTTAATTGTCCATGACGGCTATGGCTATGGCGGCTGCTGCTAAGCCAGTCGCTCGGCAAACCCCTTTTTCAGCTTTGCCAGCTTGGGCGGTATCACCGCCAGACAATAGGAGTTGCGCTGACCTTCGCCGACCCAATAATCCTGATGATAATCTTCGGCCGGGTACCATGTTGTTGCAGCTTCAATCGTGGTGACGATCGGGGCGGGCCAATCGGGCTGCGCGCGTATGATCGCGGCTTCGGCTTCGGCGCGCTGGGCATCATCGAGCGGGAAGATGGCAGAGCGATATTGTGTCCCGATATCATTGCCTTGCCGGTTCAGCTGGGTCGGATCGTGGGTCGCAAAGTGGATGTCGAGCAGGTCTGCGAGGGAAATGACGCTCTCGTCAAAACCGATGCGGATCGCCTCTGCATGGCCGGTTGTGCCCGTGCAGACCAGTTTGTAATCGGGATTGGCGACGCTGCCGCCAATATATCCGCTTTCAACGCTATTTACCCCGGCCAGCTGTTTGAACACCGCTTCGGTGCACCAGAAACATCCACCCGCAAAAATTGCCTCAGCCAATTGCCGCTTCCTTCTTTTCTTCGCGTCCTCTTACCACGAGCAGATACATGGCGGGCGTGACGATGCGCGACAAGAGGGTCGACGAAATAAGTCCGCCGATCAGCACGATTGCAAGCGGCCCATAGAGGTTGCCGCCGAAAATCGCGAGCGGCAGCAGCCCGCCAATGGCCGTCACCGATGTGAGCAGCACCGGCAGGAAGCGCACTTCACCGGCCTGTTCGATCGCCTCGCGCAGCGCCAGTCCGCGCGCACGCAATTGGGTGGTGAAATCGACGAGCAGGATCGAATTTTTGATCTCGATCCCGATCAGCGCGACAAACCCGATTACGGCAAGGAAAGACAGACTATTGCCGGTCACTAGCAGTGCAAGGAAGCCGCCAAAGGTGCCGAGCGGGATCACCCCTGCCACCACCAGCGCTTCACGGAACTCACCGAATTCCGCAACGAGAATGCCGAATATGATGAACAGCGCGATCAGGATGACCGGGCCGAACCCCGAAAAGGTATCGTTGATCTTTTCCGCTTCGCCGCCAACCCGGATCGAATAGCCGGGTGGCAGATCGATCTTTTCCATCCGCGTCTTTGCATCGGCCGTGACTTTGGATGCAAGCGCGCCTTCCTGCGTTTGCGCGGTGATTTCGACCGTGCGTTCCAGATTGCGGCGTTTGATCAATGGGGGCACGGCGACCAGTTCAGGATCGGTGATTTCGCCAAGTGCGACCGGCGCACCGCTGCGGCTGGCGAGATAGATTGAATCGAGCGCCGAAACTGGCTGTGTGCCATCAAGCGGAAGCCGCACGGTTACCGGATAGCTGTCGCCCTCACTGTCGCGGAAAGTGCCGGCCCGTTCACCTGATAGCGCAAGTCGGATCGTGCGGCGCGGCGAACCTGCCGGAATGTCGAGCAAAGCGGCCTTCGCATCGTCAATCTGCATGTCGAGGTCGATCCGGTCGTTGGCAACCGGGTTCACAATGTCGCGTGTGCCGGGCGTTTCATGCAGCACTGCCTGCACTTTGGCGGCGAGCGACTTCAACATGTCAAGGTCAGGGCCCACGACGCGGAATTCGACCGGCGCATTGATCGGCGCCCCATTCTGGAAAAGCACCAGCTTGACGCGCGCACCGCTAATCTCTTCAAACTGCTTGCGCAGCCGATCCACCATCTCGCGGCTTTCGCGGCCATGCCATTTGTCCATGACGGCAAGCACTTCGCCCTCGGTCGTCGTCTCGACCGTTTCGAAACTATTATAGAAAACCGAGGGATTGAACCGGCCGACATTTTCGGCGCGCACTTCAATCGTTGGTTCCTTGGCAAGAATGTCGGAGACCTTGCGGACAATGCGCTGGGTCTCATCGAGGCTGGTGCCCTGTTCGGCATCGATCTTAACGCGGAAATAGCTGGAATCGGCATCCGGGAAAAGGCTGAAGCCCAGCACGGGTACCAACCCAAAGGCCGCGATGGTCACGGCCAATGCGCCCCACACCGTCTTGCGCGGTGCCTCCAATGCCTTGTGCAACAGGGGACGATAGAAATGGTCGATGTTGCGCATCAGCCATTGCAGCAGCCGGTTGCCATGCTCGTCTTCATCACGCTTCAACATCCGGCTGGCGAGGAAGGGGATGATGGTGAGTGATATTACCAGCGACGCCGTGACGGTGAAGATGACCGTTGCGATGAAACTGCGGGTATACTGCCCTGCGCCTTCAGGCAGGAACAACATCGGGAAAAAGGCGAAGATGAGAACGCCGGTTGATCCCAGCACCGCAAGCTGGATTTCCTTTGTGCCTTCGATGGCCGCCTGGATGCGTTCCTTGCCCATGCGCAGATGGCGCGAGATATTCTCAATGACGACAATCGAATCGTCGACCAGCAAGCCCAGAGACAGGATGAAGCCGGCCACAACCAGCTGGCTGAGATTGAAGCCTGCAGCATAGACCGCGAGCAAGCCGGATGCGAGCGAGAGCGGAATCGAGACCATAACAATCGCCGCTGCGCGCCACCCCAATGGCAGCAGCGTGAACATCACAAGGAACAGCGCGATGGCGAAATCGCGCGCCAGTTCGCGTAGCCGGGCTGCGATATCCCGGCTCTGGTCGAACTGCATCACGACATCGATATCGGGCGGCAAGGTCTTTTTCTGCAGCTCAAGCTCTTCTAGCAGTGCGTCGCGCAGCTTGGTGGCGTCTGTGCCTGCCTTTTGGTTGGCGGTAATCCAGATGGCGCGTTTGCCATTGTGGAACAGCCGGGTACGGGCTTCCTCCGCGCCCCAATAGACCTGTGCGACATCGCCGACGCGCAGGATCGAACCATTGTTCGCGCGCAAGGGCAGGTTGCGGATGGTATCAAGGTTTTTGAATGCGCCGCCTGCCTCGACATTGAACCGCCGCGTGCCGCTGACCACTGCGCCGCTGGCCACATCGGCGCCGCCGAGGCGCAGCGCATCGGCAACAAGGCTGGCAGGCAATTGCAACTCGGCCAGCCGGGCCGGATCGACAGCAACGGTCACTTCCGGTTGTGACAGGCCGTGCACTTCGGCCTCACGCACCGATGTGTAGCGGGAAAATGCCTCGCTTATGTCGCGGCCATATTTTTCCATCCGCCGCCAGCTTGCGGTCTCGCTGACCAGCGCAATTTGCAGCACCGATGCATTGGTGGTGCGCATCTTTTTGAAATCGAGACGGGCAAGATCAGCGGGCAGCCTGCTCCGGATTGCGGTGACTTCACGGACAGTGTCGTTGAAATAACGGTCCGGATCGCCCGACCAGTCGAACTCGGCGCGAATGACGGCGCTGCTGTCATTGCTGGCGGATGCGATCTCCTTGACGTCCTCCAGCCCCTGCATCAGTTCTTCGATCGGCTTGGCGACCGTCTGCTCCATCTCGGCCGCATCGGCGCCGGGCTGGATCGCGGTGATCACCACGACCGGAAGCGGGAAATGCGGATCAACCGCCCGCGGGATGTTTGAAAAGGCGGAATAACCAAGCGCCGAGAGCAGCGCGAAGAGGACAAGCGTCAACTGCCAGCGGCGGATGGCAATTTCGGTAAAGTTCATGGCCTTGCTGTTCCGGCTATGCGCAGCGGCATATCAATTTGCTGCCCGTGTCGTGCGTACCTTGGCGCCGGTACGCAGTTTTTCCGCACCTTTGACCACCAGCATGTCGCCCTGTTTCAAGCCGCCGGTAACGATCACGAAACCGTCGGTCAGCCGCTCGACAGCGACATTGCGGGTTTCGACGCGGCTGGTCTTGGGATCGACGATATAGACAAGGGCCTCCCCGGTACGCAGGCCGAAAATGGCGCTTGCCGGAATCTGCAAAGACCCGTCTTCGGCCGCGGGAAGGGCGATGCTCGCAGTGCCGATCTGGCCTGATTTCAGTCCGGCGGCAGACGGCAGTTTGAACTGGACGGTGAAGGCGCCGGTCGCCTGATTGGCCCGGCCGTCAATTTCGCTGATTGTTGCGGTAACCGGGGCGTTGCCAAGTGCCGGCAAAGAAATCTGCGCCGGCATGCCGATGCGCAGCCGGCTAGCGTTGCGATCAATCACGGGTGAGCGAAAAACAAAGCCGTCATCTGCCTCACCCAGGATCAGCGCGGGGGTGCCTGCGGCAATGACCTGGCCAGGCTGGACATTGCGGGTCAGGACGACGCCGTTGGACGGCGCGTAAAGCTGTGCCGTTCCGCTCGCAAAACCTGCCTGTGCAACGCGCGCGGTTGCGCCCTTGGCGGCGGCTTCGGCAGCTTCATAGCGTGCCTTGGTTATCCAGCCTTCTGCATAAAGCTGCTTGATGCGTTCGAAATCGGCTTGGGCGCGGCTGCGTTCCGCTTCGGCGATGCTAAGGTCGGCGCCAACACTGGTGGTATCGAGCGCGGCGAGCAATGCGCCCTGACGCACGGTATCGCCTTCTTCGAACCTTACCCGGGCAACCTTGCCAGCCGAGGTAAAGCCAAGCGGCGTTTCGCGGCGATAGCGCACAGTGCCTATGGCGCTCAACGTCTGCACCATATTGCCGGGCTGCACCGTCATTGTCTGGACGGGAAAGACTTCCTCTGAACTGTTCACAGCCGCCGGCTCATCGGCACAGCCGGTAAGCGACAGGCTTAGCAATAATCCGGCAATTTTAAGGCGATGTGCTCGAACTGGCACGTTCCCTCCCATTTCTCTCTATCGCCATCAGTTAAGAGATTTGCGGACATAAGGAAACAGTCGATTGCATTTTGAAATGCAATTTATTGCACGCCCCGGTGCCGGGCCAGCAAGGGGGGATCGCGCCGGCCGGCGACTGCGGCGGTTGCACCGATCCGGGCAATTTCCTCGCGCAACATCGCGACGCGGGTCTGCCAGCGATTATGGGTGGGTTCGGTAAATATGCCGAGCCCTGTTTCCGCGCCATAACGTTCCCAGAATGTGACCGCCGCTTCGGGATCATAGCCGGCATTGGCCATCAGCCATACTGACAGCCGGTCGGCTTCCTCCTCGGTTTCACGGGTGATGCGCGTCTTCCCGCTCTTCGCCGCGTTGATGCGTGCGCGATGGTCAAGCAGGTTGTGCGCCATTTCATGCGCCACGACAGCGGCCAGCTCGTCATCGTCGCGGACATAGGCGATCAGGCCACTCGTGACCCGTACCCGTTCACCATCAGCGCCAGCATCGCGTTTGCCGCGGACATCGACCCAGACATCGGATGCACAGATTTTAGGCGGATCAAGCGTGAAGCGCGAAAATTCATTGCGCTGGGACATGCTGCTTGCGGTTTCCATGCGATAGACGATGGGACCGCTTTGCGCCAAAACCTTGCGCAATCCGTCCTTCACCAAATCAAGCCGATCGACCGAAGGCTGGTGACGAATTGGATCCCCACCATACCAGATCAAGCCATTATCGGTTCCGACCAAGCCGTCGCCGACCTGCATGCCGGCCTTTTCTGCCGGACCATCGGGTACCAACGCCGCAATGCTGACCGGTCGGCGAAAGGTAAAGGCGCGGCGGGCTAGCGCGAGATCTGGATATTGGCGTTCGTCATGCAGCACCCAGCCGGGATTGCGCCATTTATTCCGGCAATAGTCCGCACTACCTTTCGCCAGATGATAGCCGACAGTTGCAAGACGCAAGTCGGTTGCGATCAGTTCCTGATAGGCCACGACAACGGGATCCTGTGGCGGTGCGTTGCGCGCCGTCGCTGCCAGCCCGAGCAGGCCGCAAAGCGAGAGCAAAGCGACCAGCAGCTTCACGCCGCCGCCCGCCGCAGCCTGTCATTGATCGCAGCACCAATGCCCTGATCTGGGATCGGCGCAACGACGATGGCGCGCCGGTCGCTTGCGTCGGCGCGGTGGAGGGCATCGAACAGCCGTGCAGCTGCCATGGCCAGATCGCCGTCGGGCGACAGATTGTCATCGCCTGCAATCGCGGCAAAACCGATATGCCATTCATCGTCTTGCGCAGTTTCGCCATTCAGGCGCACTGGCTTGGTCGGTGCATAATGGCTCGCAAGCTGGCCGGGGGCTTCGATTTTGGCTTCGGTAACGGGCAAAGGTGGCTCGCCAAGAAGGCCCTCAATCGCAGCGGCGGTTACCGGGCCGGGGCGCAGCAACTGCCAGCCATTTTCGCGTACCGCGACAATCGTCGATTCCAGTCCCGCACTGCATGGCCCTGCATCGAGCAGCAGCGGTGTATCTGCGCCAAGGCTGTGCGCCACATGTTCGGCGCGGGTCGGGCTGATCCCGCCGCTGCGGTTGGCAGAGGGCGCAGCAAGGCACAGGCCACTGCGTTGCAGAACGGCCTGCATCACCGGATGCGCTGGGCAGCGCAGCGCAATGGTGGCAAGTCCTGCGGTCACGGCGCTTGCCACCGGCGCACCGGGCAAGAGCGGCAGGACAAGCGTCAATGGTCCCGGCCAGAAACGCGCGGCAAGCCTGCTTGCGCGATCATCGAACCGGGCAAGCGCTTCGGCGGCGGCATGATCGGGGACGTGCACGATCAGCGGATTGAAATCGGGCCGTCCCTTGGTGCGATAGATGTGGGCAACGGCTTCCGCGTTGCTGGCATCGGCGGCAAGGCCGTAGACGGTCTCGGTCGGAATCGCGACAACATGGCCCGCGCGCAATGCGTCAACTGCAGCGTCGATTCCGCCGTCATCGGCCTTTGTCATAGGGCTTTGACCTAGGGGATTTGAGCCTGCCATCATCCCGCGCTATAGGCTGTGTAACCTTCCAACAACAGGGCAAAAGATGACCTTCACCGCACCCGTCGCCGAACAGTTGTTCGTGCTCAAGCATATCACCGGCATCGATGAACTGGCGGGGCATGATCGCTTTGCCGATGCCAGCCCCGACATGGTCGAGGCGATTGTCGGCGGCATCGGCGAATTTGCCGAGGAGCAATTCTATCCGCTGCGCCGGATTGGTGATACCGTCGGTGCCCGGCTGATCGATGGGCGGGTGCGGATGCCCGAAGGCTATGTTGATGCCTACAAGGCCTATGTCGCCAATGGTTGGGGATCGATCAACGCGCCTGCAGCCTATGGCGGGCAGGGCCTGCCATTCACCCTTGCGAGCGTCGCGCTCGATTCGCTTGGGGCCGCCAACATGGCCTTTGCGCTCTGTCCGATCCTGTCGGTCGGCGCGATCGAGGCGATCCATCACCATGGCTCCGATGCGCAAAAGGCGATGTATTTGCCCAAGCTTTCGACCGCCGAATGGTCTGGCACGATGAACCTTACCGAACCACAGGCAGGCAGCGATGTCGGCGCGCTGAAGGCGAGCGCGACGCCGCGTGGCGACGGCACTTACCAGATCAGAGGTCAGAAGATTTACATCAGCTTCGGCGACCATGACATGGTGGAAAATATCGTCCATCTTGTGCTGGCACGCACGCCCGATGCACCCCCGGGGACAAAGGGTATTTCGCTCTTCCTGGTACCCAAATATCTTGTGAATCCCGATGGTTCGCTGGGCGCTGAACAGGATATCAAGACGGTTTCGATCGAGCATAAGATGGGGATCAATGCCTCACCTACCTGCGTGCTTGCTTATGGCGAGGAAGGCGACTGCATCGGCGAATTGATTGGCCCCGAATTTGGCGGCATGCGCGCGATGTTCACGATGATGAACAATGCGCGACTCAATGTCGGACTTGAAGGCGTGCAGATTGCCGAGGCGGCGACGCAAAAGGCGGTCGCCTTTGCCCGGGATCGGGTGCAGTCGGCTCGTGCCGGCGGGGCGAGCCGCGATTCCGTCGCGATCGTTGAACATCCCGATGTCCGCCGCATGCTGATGCGGATGAAGGCGGGGACGCAGGCGATCCGCGCGCTGCTTTACTGCGCCAGCGGCTTTGTCGATCGGGCGGCGCTGGGGATTGAGGGCGCACAGGAGATGGTCGACCTCCTGACCCCGCTGGCCAAAACCTATGGCACCGATATGGGCAGCGAGATCGCGTCGCTTGGCATTCAGGTGCATGGCGGCATGGGCTATGTAGAGGAAACCGGCGCGGCGCAGCTGTATCGTGATATCCGCATTGCTGCGATTTACGAAGGCACCAACGGCATCCAGGCGGCAGATCTTGTCGGCCGCAAGCTTGGCATGCGCGGCGGGGACGCTGTGCGCGACCTTCTGGCGCGGATCGGGCAGGAGGCTGGCAATCATGGCGCGCTGAAGGCGCTGGCCGGGGCCTGTGCCGAAATTGCCGAATGGATGATCGGGTCAGCGTCAACCGACGATCGGCTGGCAGGCAGCTATCCCTTCACGACGATGATGGCGGTGGCGACCAGTGGCTGGCTGATGGCGCGGCAATTGGCGGCGGCCGAGGCGGAAGGTGGCGACACGCCGTTCCTTAAGGCCAAGATTGCTGCCTGCCGCTATTATCTCGACGTGATGGTGCCTGAGGCGCTGTCTTTGAAGGGCAGCGCGATGGCGGGGGCGGATTTGCTCTATGCCTTGGACGCCGACGAACTGGCGGCGTAAATGCCGAAACTGTTTCAGCATGACGAAACCGGAAGGGGCAGGGCGTGACCGATAGTGAAACCCTTCGCCGCATTGCCGATGCGCTTGAACGGCTGGTTCCGCCGCCCCGCCTATCCGCCGATCTTGGCGCGCATCCGGCCTATCATTGGGATGGCCGCGGACTGGCGGCGATTGCCCATTTTGCCCCGCTGCCGGCCGATCTGATCGTCGGTGTCGACCGACAAAAGGATGCTGTCACGCAAAACAGCCTCCGTCTCGCCCAGGGCCATGCCGCGCATGATGTGCTGCTTTGGGGTGCGCGTGGCATGGGAAAGTCGGCTCTGGTCAAATCTGTGCTCGCGGGCCTGCAGGCCGATGGGCTGCCGGTTGCGCTTGTCGAAACGACCGCCGACCAGCTTGCCAGCCTGCCTGAACTGTTCGCGCTTCTGGCAGGGTCCGACCGCCGCTTCATTCTGTTCATCGACGATATGGCCTTTGAAGGCGATGATGCCGCGCCGCGTCGTCTCCGCTCCTTGCTCGAAGGCGGGTCAGAAGCGCGTCCGGCGAATGTCCGGCTTTATGTGACCTCGAACCGGCGTAATATCGTTGAGCGCCGCCAAGATGAGGAAGACGCCGCCGTTAATGCCCGTGACGTTGCCGACGACAGGCTGGCGCTGGCTGATCGCTTTGGCCTCAAACTCGGTTTTCAATATCCCGACCAGCCGGCCTTCCTCGAAATGGTGGCCGCCTATGCCGCGCATTTTAGCCTCGACTGGGACGCGGCCGATGCGCTTGCCTTTGCGCATCAGCGGGGCGGCCGATCAGGCCGGATCGCGTGGCATTATGCGGTTGAACTCGCCGGAAGGGCAGGGCGCGGGCTTTAAAGCGCCTTGCGGTAGATGCGGTAAACCTTGCTCTTCTTGCCGCCAACGGCTTCGCCGACCGAACCCATGGGGCCGTTTGACGATAGGACCCAGCCGAAATCGCCGCGGGTTGCACCGAATTTCTTCACCGAATCGCGGCGGATATATTCGATCATCATGAAGGCCAACTGGCTTGCCATGCGGCTTCCCTGCAATTTCTTGACGACGCCCATCAAAGGCACGCGCATTGTGGTGACCTGCGGCGTTCCGACATTCAGCCACCAGAGCAGCTTTGCCCAGTTGAACGGCCATAAGGATCCGCCATATTTTACCAGCTGTTCGTTCAAATCAGGCACGGTCATCATGAAGGCAACCGGTTCACCGTCGATTTCGGCGACGCGGATCAGGTCTTCGAAGACGATGGGTTTCAATTTTTTGCCGGCATAGGCGACCTCGGCTGGGGTGAAGGGAACAAAGCCCCAATTGTCGCTCCAGGCATCGTTGAGAATCGACAGGATCAGGGCTGCTTCTTCATCGAAGCGGCGCTTGTTCACCCGGCGGACTTTGATCTTGCCGCTTTTCTCGCCCATGGCGACGATACGGTTGGTCAGTTCGGGGAAACCCTCGTCAATCTTCAGCGCATAGGTATAAAGATCCTCTGCCTTTTCATGGCCCTCGGCCTCGATCCAAGCCTGATAGGCGGCGCTGTTGAACCCCATCATTACGGTCGGCGGATGATCATGCCCTTCGACCAACAATCCCGGTTCATCCCACATCGCGAAACTTACAGGGCCCAGCATCTGCGTCATGCCGCGCGTGCGCAGCCAGCTTGCGGCCTCGTCGAGCAACAGCTTGCCAATCTCGGCGCTCTCTGCCTCGTAAAAACCCCAGAAGCCCGTGCCGGGGCCCATGCCCTGTTCGGCAGGCTGCTGCAGCGCCAGATAGTCGATATGGGCAGAAATGCGGCCGACCACTTCGCCTGCGCGCCGTGCGAGGAAAAGCTGAGCCTCGGCATGTTCGAACCAGGGGTTTTTACCCGGCGTCAGCAAGCCGCGCACTTCATCTTTTAACGGCGGCACCCAATTGGGATCATCGGCATAAAGGCGGAAAGGCAGGTCGATAAACTCTGCAGTCGCGCCTTTGCCCGTCACCCGTTCGATCCGCACTTCGCCTGCTTGCATGATGACTGCCCCTCTTATTCCACCGGCGCGCCTTATGCGTCGATGCTGCGTTTAGAGCAACCGCTTAGAGGCGCAGCTTTCGCGCGAAACTGCCCAGCCCAGCTTTGTCCTCGGGCAATAGGCCGATGCGCAGCGTGACCCACAGTGCAGGCCAGAACAGGACGAGCAGCGAGAGTGCGCGCACCGGCTGCCCGAAAGGGGAGAGCAGTTCGCCCAAGCCCCACAAAAGTGCGATACAGCCAGCCGCGGAGAACAGCGCCCGCCAGAAGCCATGCCCCAGCGGGGAGATGCGGTCGACCCAGTACAGCTCGACCATTGCGAGGATTGCCGTCAGCACCACTGCCGCGGAAACGGCCATCGCCATCCCTTCGGCGCCGCGCTGCGGCACCAGCCACATCCCGAGCGCCAGCCAGATAACAAGGCCGGCCAGGCTGTTGGCCAAGGGCAATATGCGATGCCCTGTCATCTCGATAATCGGTGTGGCCGGGCCCAATGCCGCCTCTGCCGCCCGTGCGGCCAGCAGGATGATCACGACCGACAGGCCCGCCTCGCTCCCCGGTGCAAAGGCGCTGAGCATGTCGGCGGCGACGAGGATCAGGAAACCGGCGAGCGGCGCCGCAAGCAGCAGCGATACATGCGTCGAAAAGCTATAGAGCGGCGCGATCTCCCGGCGGTCGAGCGCGGCCTGTGCCGATGCCAGCGGTGCCAGCACATAGAGGAAAGATTGGCGCACGATCAGCGGGATCGACGCGATCTTGCGCGCGATACCGAATATGCCGGCCGCCGCCGCGCCACCCGCGCCGGGAATCATCAGGTTCAGCAGGATCGGTGGCAGATCATTATAGGCGCGCCGCGCAAGCGCCGGGGGCAGCATCGCAAAGCCCGTCGCCAGTGCATTGCTGCGCAGATGGGCCGGGATCGGTGCGCGCAACAGCAGGCCGGCGTCATAATAGCGGGCCAGCAATTTCCAACTCAGCCAAGCGGTGAGCGCCAGCGACGCCAGATGTGCAAAAAGCAGCCCTTCAAAGCCGAAGCCTGCAAGAAAGAAACCTGCAGCAAAGACAAGCCGTGCAATCTGCTCCCAGAATATCCGCAGCCTGATTTCCGGGCCAAAGGCGCGCTTGGCCCGCGCAGCCGCGGTCGCGGTTTCGACAAAGATCCAAAGCGGAAGGCTCCATGCAAAGATTGCGATTGCCTGGGGTAATTGCGCGGCATCCCCGGGGGCGGTTGCGATCCACGGTGCAAGCATAGAGGCTGAAATGCTGATGAAGACCGCCGCGGCAACGCCGAGCCCCGTGCTGACCAGCAACGCGAAGCGGACTGCGCCATGGCGTTCGGTTTCATTTGCGCTGGCGGGAACGATGCGTTGCAACGCCTGACCCATGGCGAGATCAAGCAGATTGGCAAGAATGTTCACCACCGCCCACAGCACGACATAGACGCCATAGCCAGTCAGGCCGAACATCCATGTATAAGCAGGCTGCGCGATGACTTCGATCAAGGCGCCTAGCCGGGCAACCGCGGCAAGGCCGGCACCCTTGGCAACATCCTTGCGATCGATGGTCTGTGCCTGCGCCTCGACCAGCGCCTCTTCCTGCGGCCCGCTCATTCTTCGGTGCGTACGAGCACCGTCTCGCCGATCAGCAGGAACAGCAGGAAGGGCGCCCAGGCGGCAATGAACGGAGGGTAAGCGCCCAAATTGCCCATGGCGAGCGCGAAATTGTCAGCAACGAAATAGGCAAAACCCAGTGCCATGCCGATGACTGCGCGCAGGAAGAGCGCACCCGAGCGTGCAAGGCCAAAGGCTGCAATGGCGCCGAGCAAGGGCATGAGCAATGCAGAGAGCGGGCCCGAAATCTTGTGCCACAAAATGCCCTCAAGCGTATCGGTCCGCCGTCCTGCGGCCTTCAAATCGTCGATTGCGCGCATCAACGGAAAGAAACCGAGCGCATCGCCATCGACTTTCTTGCGATTGAACCTTTCGGGATCAATCCCGCGTCCGACCACCAGAGCAGGTAGCTGCTGCTGCTCGGCCTTGCTCAGATCGAAAATCCGCACCTTTTCGATCCGCCATGCGCCATCGTCCCAGCGCCCGCTTTCGGCGCGGATCACGCTTTTCAGGCTGCCGTCGATGCGCTGGTAAAGCCGCACATCCTGCAATTGCGTTGCATTGCCATAGCCGGAAACGGTGCGCACCTGGATCAGATCGCGGCCCTCGCGGACCCAGACATTGGTCCGAACGCCATCATCCAGCGGCACCGGGCCATAATCGACATCCTGCCACACTTTCAGCTTTGCCGTCGCCGGTGCGACAACATTGTCGTTGAACACAAAGGAAATGCCCGCGACCAGCAGGCTGGCTGCAAACATGGGCGCAAGTATCTGGTGTGCGGAAAGGCCGGCGGCCTTCATCGCGACAACTTCGCTATTCTGGCTGAGTGTTGCAAAGGTGATCAATGTTGCCAGCAACACCGAAAATGGCAGGAAGCGCGCGACAATCTGGGGCACGCGCATGCCGACATAGGCCCATAGGTCAGCCTCGCTATTGCCTGCCACCGACAGAATCTTGCCGCTTTCGCCAAGAAGGTCGAGCGTTTGCAGCACGAGCACCAGCATCAGCAGCACGGCAAATGTGCGCACCAGAAACAGCCGCGCCATATACCAGCCGATCTGGCGGGACGGGAAAAGGGCCAGTCGCATCGGTCAGCCCTCCTGCGTCAAAAGGCGCGACTTGCGGCGGCCGAAGCGGAATAGTTTTTTGAGCGTCTTGCCGGCCTTTTCGGCAAAGACTTCGAGTGCGCCAATCGGCTGCCCGCCCGGGACATGGGCAATCACATGATACATCCACAAAATCAGCGCAGCGAAGGCGATGAAGGGCACCCAGAGTGCAATGACCGGGTTGACCGTACCGAGCGCGCCAAGGCTCTCGGCATATTCATTTACCTTGTGATAGGTGACGACCATCACGATCGACAGGAATACGCCAAGCGCCGATGTGGATCGTTTAGGCGGAATAGCCAGCGCGAGCGCGAGCAAGGGCAGCAACAGCATCATCGCGACCTCGACGAGGCGGAAATTGAAATTCGCCCAAGCGGCATTGCGAAGCCTTTGCGGCAGTTTGGCGTTGGTGCCGACCTCGACCAGTTCGTTGAAAGTATATTCGCGATCCTTGCCGCCGCGGCTGCGGAATTGTTCGATCTCCGGCAGATCGATCGGCACGTCATGGCTTGAAAAGCTCAACACGCGGGGGTTTCGGTAAGTGGGCGCATCATGGACGAGGGTGCCGTTGGTAAGGCGCAGAATGATGGTATCCGGATCGTCGGTGCGCAGGAACTTGCCCTTTTCCGCCGATACCGAAATTGACTGGCCCTTCTTGTTCTCTGCAAAAACGAACAGGCCCGACAGATCATTGCCCTGATTGCGGCTCTCTTCGATCCGCATGGTCAGATTGTCGCCCAAATTGTTGAACTCGCCAATCTTGATCGATGCGCCCAACGCACCTGACCGCAGATCGAAGCGCAGTTCTTCATATAAATAGCGCGAGGTGGGCTGCACCCATCCCACAATTGCGAAATTCACCAGCGCCAGCCCGATCGCGTAGAGATAGGGAACGCGTAGCAGCCGCCAATAGCTTTGCCCCACTGCCCGGAAGATATCGATTTCAGAGGTGGTCGCCAGCTTGCGAAAGGCAAGCAATATGCCCAGCAACAGCCCGATCGGAATGCCGAGCGACATATATTCGGGGATCAGATTGGCGAGCATCCGCCAGACAACATCAACAGGGCCGCCCTCTGCCGCGACGAAGTCGAACAGGCGCAGCATCTTGTCGAGCAGCAGCAACATCGCGGCAATCACCAGCGTGCCGATAAGCGGCAACGCGACAAGCTTTGCGATATAGCGGTCCGTGGCAGTCAAAAATTTCAACTTGTGGTCGCCCTGTCACCCTAATTTGGCCGCAAATCGTTCCGATATACCCGAACAGGATCAGGAGCAATATCGTTGGTCGCAGTTTGACCGACGCTTAAGGAACGGGATTGGAGACAGCAATGGCACGTTACATTGCCGCTTTCTGCGCCGCCGCCGCGCTCGCAATGACGAATTCGGCCTCGGCTGGAAGCGTTATACCAAATGATATGGGTCGCTGTGCCGCAGATCAGGGGCCTGCTGTGAAGGTGATTATCAACGGGATTCGCAGCTCAAACGGCCGTGTGCGGGTGCAAAGCTATCCGGCGACAAAGGCTGCTTGGCTGGCCAAAGGCCGCTGGTTGCACCGTATCGAAAGCGGCGCTCGTGCCGGCACGATGAGCTTTTGCGTCCCTGTTGGTGAGGCGGGCCATTATGCGATCGCCGTTCGCCACGACAAAAATGGCAATGGCAACACAGATATTTCCTCGGATGGAGGCGGTTTTTCGAACAATCCGTCGATCAGCATCCTCAATCTGGGAAAACCGTCGGTTGGTCGGGTCAGTTTTTATGCAGATGCGGGCGTAACCACCGTCAGCATCAACATGCGTTATATGTGACGCAATAGGGGGGGCAATTGGCACTCGTCGCGCTTCTTTCAAATCCGCATTCGACCGGCAACAAAAGCCTGTTGCCGCAGGTGCGGAGCTTTTGCGCAACGCATTCCGACGTTTTTCACTATGAGGTCGAGGAAGTCGCCCAGATCGCCCGCGCGCTCGAAATGATTGCGCGGGTATCGCCCAAGGTTCTGGTGATCAATGGCGGCGATGGCACGGTTCAGGCAGCGCTTACCGAACTCTATCATGGCGGCCATTTTGAAGGTACGCCGCCGCCTGTCGCGGTGTTGCCGAATGGCAAGACCAACCTTATCGCGCTCGATCTTGGCGCAACCGGCGATCCGCTTGATGCGCTTGCCGAGATATTGGAACTCGCCAAAGGCGATCTGCGCAATCATGTCGTCGCGCGGGAGCTTATTGCTCTTTCGGAAAGTGGCGAAAATAGCCGCCCGGTGATCGGCATGTTCCTCGGCGGGGCCTATCTGGCAGAGACGATTCTCTATTGTCGCGACAAGATCTATCCGCTGGGGCTACCCAATGGGGTTAGCCATCTTATTGCCGCAATTGTTGCCATCATTTCGGTGTTTTTCGGGCTGACAGCGAATTTCCTGCCGCGTCGGTCAGAGGCGATCCGCATTTCGCTGATCCGTGATGGCGAACTCAAAGGCCGGTTTTCGGTGCTGATCGTGACCACGCTTGAAAAACTCCTGCTCGGCGGCAGGGTGCGCAGCCAGGGCGACGGTCGTCTGAAAATGATGGCGGTCGATCACAAACCTTGGGTGTTGCTGCGCATGGTCATGGCCTCGCTCATGGGTCGGCTCGGCAAGTCGAGGATGGAAGGCATCCATATCAGCAATGGCGATGTGATCCGCATCGATGGCGGGCGCAGCAATGTCATACTTGATGGCGAAGTGTTCGAAGCCGATAATGAACGTCCGATCGTGCTCCGCTCGACGCCGCCGGTACCTTTCCTGAAACTCGCGGCCTGACGCCCTCGCGCGCTCTCCCCATCGGCGCTAAAGACAATCCATGTCCCCGATTGAACAGCTTGTTGCCGAAGAATTGGCAATTCCGGCCGATCCGCGCGTGACGGAAATGGCCGTTGTCATTGCGGCGCGTTATCCGAATGCTGCGCGGTCGGTGCTGTTTTACGGCAGCTGCCTGCGCGAAAGTCAGCTCGAAGGGCTGATGCTCGATTTCTACCTGATCGTTTCGGATTATGATGCGGCCTATGGCCATGGCTGGCTGGCCCGTGCCAACAGGTTGATCCCGCCCAATGTTTTTCCGTTCGAACATCGCGGATTAATCGCCAAATATGCGGTTCTCAGCGAGGCGGATTTCCACAACCTCAACTGTGCGACCGCGTCGGCAGTGTCCGTTTGGGCCCGCTTTGCGCAACCGGCACGGTTGGTGTGGGCTGCGGATGATGCGGCACGCAAGACAGCGGTTGAAGCTATTTCCGAGGCGTCAATCACGCTATTTCAACTCACGCTTCCTTTGATGCCCGCCGACACAGATTTTGATCCTATCGCAGTCTGGCGCGAAGGATTTGCGCTTACATATTCAGCAGAATTGAGAGCCGAGCGGAAGGATCGATCCGATTCCATCGTCGACACTTATCCTGCACGCTACGAAAGATTTTCGCAGCCTGTGCTGGCCGAAATTGCTGAACGAATGGGCGTGGGCCCGAATGGTGAAGTGCCCAATCTGCTATCTCGTAAAGCTGGGATGCGGCGATGGTTGGCCCTGCGGCGGCGCAGCAAATTGCTCACCGTGGCACGCCTTGCCAAAGCGGCGTTCACCTATGCCGGCGGGATCGATTATCTCGCCTGGAAGATCAACCGGCACGCCGGCACCCAGATCGAGATCAAGCCCTGGCAGCGCAAATGGCCGCTGGTGGCGGCGCTGGTTTTGGTGCCCAAATTGCTCGCCAAGGGCGCGGTGCGTTAACTCAGGATCAGATGATCCCGATCGCCTTGCCTGCGCGTTCGAACCGGCCGAGAATATCCTGCACCTGTTCACTCGTATGTTCGGCACATAGCGAGCAGCGCAGCAATGTCATCCCGGCGGGTGTTGCTGGCGGACGCGCAAGGTTGACGTAAAGGCCCTGCTGCAACAGTGCCTCCCACATCATTGCGCCCTTTTCCAGATCGGGCATGATCACCGCGATGATCGCGCTTTGCGGGCTTTCGGTACCCAATTGGAAACCAAGATCGCGTAGCCCCTTGTGCAGGGTCTTGGAGTTTTCCCACAGGTGCGCGCGCTTGTTACCATTGTGCATCAGCTTGCGAATGCTCGCCGCGCTCGATGCCATCACGCTTGGCGGCAGCGCCGCTGTGAACACATAAGGGCGGCACACAAGGCGCATGATTTCGAACTTGGGATGGTTTGATACGCAGAAGCCGCCGACCGTGCCGACAGATTTGCTGAAGGTGCCGATGATGAAATCGACATCGTCGATGCAGCCCTGCTCCTCGGCAACGCCGCGGCCATTTTCGCCGATAAAGCCCATTGAATGGGCCTCGTCGACCAGCACCATCGCGCCATTTTCCTTGGCGATGCGGACCATTTCCTTCAGCGGCGCGACATCGCCCATCATCGAATAGACGCCTTCAAGGACGACCAACTTGCCTGCCTCTGCCGGCAAACGCTTCAGCCGCTTTTCCAGCGCCTCGATATCATTGTGGCGGAAAGGCACGATTTCGGCATTGCCCATGGCGCAGCCGTCATAGATTGACGCATGGCTGTCGATATCAAGGATGATATAGTCGCCCTTGCCGGCAATCGTCGAAATGATACCCAGATTGGCCTGATATCCGGTCGAAAAGACCATGGCATGGTCCATCGCATAAAATTCGCGCAGCGCGGCTTCGACGTCACGATGATGGAAAAAGGTGCCGTTCAGGACGCGGCTTCCCGTGGTGCCCGCACCGAAATCGTCAAAGGCCTGCTTGCCCGCGGCGATGACATCATCGTCAAAGGTCATGCCCATATAATTATAGGTGCCCAAGAGGATGGTTTCGCGTCCGTTGCAGATGGCGACGGTCGGCGACAATACCTTTTCCATGACGAGGTTGAAGGGGTCGGTGACGCCGGTGTCGAGCAGCGTGCGGCGCTGTTCGATCAGCGCATCGAATTTGGAAAACAGGTCGGTCATGTCTGTCAGTCTGTCAGTCTGTCAGCTTGATGACTGCATCGACCAACTGGCCGACATTTTCGATTTCGGCTTGCATATTCATCGTGATCACGATGTCGAACATATCTTCGACCTCGGCAACGAAATCCATCACGGTCAGGCTGTCCCATTCGAGATCGCCGGCAAAAGTTGTTGCCTCGTTCAGTTCGACGCCTTTTTTGTTGAACGGCCCGATCAATTCCTTGAGTTTGTCGAACATCTCGTTGCGGTCGGTCATATCTTGTCCCTAACTATAATCTGTTGCGCCATTGCCAGCGGAATAAGGCGGCAAAAGGGCGAATTTTCGGTCAAGCCTATAGCCAGCCTTCTGCTTTATACCAACGTGCAGTTTGCTTGAGGCCTTCCATGGTGCCGATTTCTGCGGTCCAGAGCGATGCGGGTGGTGCAGCGCTGCGGTCGATCACCCAATCCGGGTGACACATATAGCTGGCACGATCAGGCGTCAGCTTTGCATTTTCCCGGCGCACCAGCCGGTCGCCCCATGCAGCGATGTTCAAAAGCAGGCGTGGGGCGGAAAATGTGACGATCCTTTTGTCCAGTGCCCAACCGATCGCGCGGCCAAACCGTGCATGGTCCCATCCACCGGCTTCGCCGTCATCGGCTTCGAATAGGCGCGCTGTGGCGTCTTCATGGACGGGCAGCAAGGCAACCAGCAACCGGGCCAGATCGTCGACATGGATCCATGAACTGCGCCCAGCAGGCGGCAGAAGGCAGAAACCGTTCTTCGCCATTTTGAACATTTCGAGGACCTCGGTGTCGCCGGGGCCATAAACCCCGGGCGGGCGCAGGATCGTCCAGTCCAGAAGGCTGGTGCCGACCAGTTTTTCCGCCTTGGCCTTGCTCGCGCCATAGACGGAAAGCTGCGGCTCACGCGCGGCAAGCGAGGAGATATGGACAAAACGGCTGACCCCGCAGTCCTTGGCAGCGGCGAGCATATTTGCCGTTCCGGTGACATTGCCTGCTTCAAATCCGGCGGGATCGGGCGCGTTGACAACACCTGCGACATGCAGCGCCGCATCCGCGCCCTCGCACAGGGAAATCAGCGTTTCTGGCCTGTCGAGCGCGCCGTCGATCCAACTGACCCCAGGCTGCGGTTGTTGCGCGCGGCGGGCGAGGGCGCGTACCTGCCATCCGGCTTCGACCAGCCGAGCAAGCACTGCCTTGCCGACAAAACCGGTCGCCCCGGTCAATGCAACGGTTTTGCCGCTCAAAGCAGGACCATCTGGTCGCGGTGGACCAGCACGGTGCGCGGAACCGCACCGAGCAGCGTTTCAAGCTCTGCCGATTGCCGCCCGCAGATCAGCTTGGCGTCATCGGCGTCATATTCCGACAGCCCGCGCGCCAGCGTTTCGCTGTCCTTGCTGACTATATCGACGACATCGCCGCGACGGAATTCGCCGCTGACCGAAACGGCCCCCGCGGGCAACAGGCTGGCGCCGCTGCGCAATGCCTTTGCTGCCCCTGCATCGATGATGATCTGCCCTTTTACCGACAGCCGGCCGCCAATCCATCCCTTGCGCGCGCTGCCGCCCGGCCGTGGCGCGAACCATGTCGATGGTGCGCCATTATCGAGCGCGGAAAGCGGATGTGGGCGCAGGCCCGATGCGATGGAAAGGCCGATTCCGGCGCGGGTCGCGATGTCGGCGGCATCGATTTTTGATGCCATGCCGCCCGATCCCATTCCCGATGATGATCCACCCGTTACCATTAGACGGATTTTGCCGTCGATGGTGGCGACTTCGGATACAAGCTGCGCCTCTGGATCGCGCGGGTCACGATCATAAAGCCCGTCTACGTCAGATAGAAGCACCACGCCCTGCGCGCCTGCGGCCTGCGCCACGCGCGCGGCCAGCCGGTCATTGTCGCCAAAGCGGATTTCGGCGGTCGCAACGCTATCATTTTCATTGATCACCGGAACCGCGCCTGCACCCAGCAGCCGGTCGAGCGTTGCTGTGATGTTGAGATAACGGCGGCGATCCTCGAGATCGTCCAGCGTCACCAGAATCTGGGCGGCGGTCATCCCCTCTGCCGCCAGCAATTCAGCCCAAAGCCCCGAAAGCAGGATCTGACCAACCGAGGCGGAGGCTTGCGCATCGGCAAGGCTTGCCCGGCCGCCTTTTTCAAAGCCCAGCCGGCGTGCGCCCAGCGCGATTGCGCCCGAACTGACAATGGCAATTTTCTGGCCGGCCCTATGTCGTGCGGCGATGTCGGCGACCAGTGTCTGCAGCCATTCACGGCGGACTGTGCCATCCCCCTCGACCAGCAGCGAGGAGCCGACCTTGACGATCAGGAGCGGGCAGAGCGTGGGGGTCAGATGGGCGACCATTCGCCTTCCTCATTGTCGCCGCTAGACGTCTCGACGCTGCTCTTGTCGGGCAGTGCAGCGATCACGCGGTCGAGCACCTTGTCGACGCCTTGGCCCGTCGCGCCCGAAATTGCGATCACCGCTTGTGCGCCTGCCGCTTCAAGTTGGGCGGAGATATCGGCCATAAGTTCGTCGTCAAGCAGGTCGCCCTTGTTGAGCGCGACGATTTGCGGCTTGTCTACAAGGCCCGCGCCATAGGCTTCGAGCTCTTCGCAGACCGTGTGCCATGCCTCCACAGGATCGTCGCCAGTGGCATCGATCAGGTGGATCAATATCTGGCACCGTTCGATGTGGCCGAGGAATCGGTCGCCCACGCCCGCCCCTTCGGCTGCGCCGGCAATCAATCCGGGAATGTCCGCCAGCACAAATTCGCGGCCCTTATGGCTGACAACACCCAACTGCGGACGCAAAGTGGTGAAGGCATAGGCCCCGACCTTTGCCTTGGTGTTCGTCACCTGATTGATGAAGGTCGATTTGCCGGCATTGGGCAGACCGACCAGCCCCGCATCAGCAAGCAGTTTCAGCCGCAGCCAGACCCACAATTCCTGACCATCCTCACCCGGTTGGTGCTGACGCGGGGCGCGGTTGGTGCTGGTTTTATAGCTGGCATTTCCGCGGCCGCCCAATCCGCCCTCAAGGAAAGTGATGCGCTGGCCAACCTTGGTCAGATCGGCAAGCAAAGTGCGCTCGTCATCGTCTGCAAGGATCTGCGTGCCGACAGGCACTTTGATCACCAGATCTTCGCCGCCTGCGCCATAGCGGTCACGTCCAGCGCCGCCGCCGCCGCGCGGGGCCTTGAAATGCTGGGTGTAACGGAAATCGATCAGCGTGTTGAGACCGGCAACCGCTTCAAACAGGATGTCACCACCGCGCCCACCATTGCCGCCGTCTGGACCGCCATATTCAACATATTTTTCGCGGCGAAAGCTGACGGCGCCCGGGCCGCCGGCGCCGGAACGGATGTAGATTTTCGCCTGATCAAGGAAATGCATGGCCCGCCCTTAGGCGAGCTATACAGATTTTACCAGTCCCGGCCGGATTGACTGCCGACCGGATGCCGATTCACCCCATTATGAAAGCGTTCAGCTTGTTGCCATCCGGATCGCGGAAATAGCCTGCATAAAATCCTTCATCGCCGCGCGGTCCGGGCGGGCCGTCGCAGGTGCCGCCATTGGCGAGCGCGATCTCGTAAAGCCGGTGGACCTGATCTTTGTCCTTCGCCTCCAGCGCGACCATCACGCCATTGCCGACCGTCGCGGGATTGCCGTCAAACGGCTTGGTCAGGCCGATGCCGGCAGCTTCGCCTTCAAGGCTGCCCCAGGCGATGAAGCCATCAAACTCCATCATCCGCTTCGTGCCAAGTTCTGCGGCAATGGCGTCGTAAAACGCTGCCGCGCGCGCAAGGTCATTGGTCCCGAGTGTCACATATCCGATCATCGACTCGCCTCCTTCAGTGGAAAGAGAACATTATGCGAACAATCAGATGGTGTCAATTTGGCTGCTTCTTGTCGAACGGGCGACGGACCGGCAAGCGATGCTAACCTGCCTTCGGCCATTCCCCTGCCGCAACCAACTTTTCCAGCGTGCGCGTTTCGAAATCACCGGCGTCATGGCGTTCGGGCAGGCAAGTTGCAGGATCGCCCATCACGCGGTTGACCATCCGTCCTCGCTGCGCAGCGGGGCGTGCGGCGATCTGCTTGGTCCAGCGCTGCACATTTTTGTAGCTGGCAACGTCAAGGAATTCGCCCGCCTCATAGATCAGCCCCATCGCCAGCGCGCCATACCAAGGCCAGATTGATATATCGGCGATCGAATATTCATCGCCGGCCATATATTCGCGATCTGCAAGGTTGCGGTCGAGCACGTCCATTTGCCGCTTCACCTCCATGGCAAAGCGATCGACGCAATATTCGATCTTGAACGGCGCATAGGCATAGAAATGGCCAAAGCCGCCGCCCAGATAGGGCGCGCTGCCCATCTGCCAGAATAGCCAGCTCAGCGCCTCGGCCCGCTTGGCTGGGTCGGTTGGCAGAAAGGCCCCGAACTTCTCGGCGAGATAAAGCAGGATCGCACCCGATTCGAACACGCGCTGCGGCACAGGGCCGGACCGGTCGACCAGCGCGGGGATTTTCGAATTGGGGTTCGCGTCGACAAAGCCCGAACCGAATTGGTCACCGCTGCCGATATTGATCAGCCAGGCGTCATATTCGGCACCGGCATGGCCCGCCGCCAGCAGTTCCTCGAGCAGTACCGTCACCTTCACGCCATTGGGCGTGCCGAGCGAATACAATTGCAGCGGATGCTTGCCGACCGGCAATTCCTTGTCATGCGTCGCGCCCGCGATCGGCCGATTGATATTGGCAAAACGCCCGCCATTCTCCTTGTTCCACTCCCAGACCTTGGGCGGTACATATTCGGACAGGGTCTGGTTCGGGGTCTCAGGCATCGGGCGCTCCTCGCTATCGGTTTTTCTTTGCAACCGGTATAACGCGCGGCGGCGCTTTGGGTAGGGGGATTAAAGCAGCACCCGCTCCGGCCTCATGCCGCTGCGATGGTCGTGCGGTGCAGCAACCGGTGGTGGCCGTCATAGCCGCCGGTCGCGGCGTGGAGGACTGAGCGATTGTCCCACATCAGCAGCATCCCCGGCTGCCATTTGTGGCGATATACGAAGGCTTCTTGCCCCTGAAACTGGTAGAGCTCGATGAGGAGCGGTAGCGCCTCTGCATCGTCCATGCCGTCAAAACCGATGATATAGCCGAAACAGCTGAACAGCCCCAGCCGCCCGGTTTCGGGATGCGCGCGGATATAGGGGTGAAGCTGCGTCGATTCAGCCGTCTTTGACGGGCGAATGTCCATCGAACGCTTTGCTTTATCGTCTTCGCCATAAGCGCCATCGGGGGCATAGGCCCGCTTCGCCGAATGGATTGCCATCCGCCCCTCGACCCGCGCACGCAGCGCATCGGGCATCGCATCAAGCGCGGCATGCTGGTTAGCAAACAGCGTGTCGCCGCCGACGGGCGGGATCTTGATGCCATAAAGGCAAGTGCCCGCCGGCGGCCGCGCCTGAAAACTCCAGTCGCTGTGTCAGTTTTCGGCGAACAGCGGCGAGGTCTCATCCGCCAGCCGCTCAACCGCGATCACATGTTTGCGCCCCGGGATCGGCGCAATGAAGGGATCATCGCCAAAGCCGCCAAAAGCCAGCGTGAAGCGTTCGAGATCGTCGTCGGTCAGATCCTGATCGGGAAAAGCGAGCACATGATGCTGCAGCCACGCCGCGCGGATCGCGCCAACCAGATCGGCGGACAGCGGCTGGCGCAGGTCAACACCGCTCACACTCGCACCGCACGCCTGGCCGGATGGGGTTATTTGCATTTATGGGCCTCTCCTGTTCGGACGAGGCTAGTTTGTGGTCGGGGTTTGTCAATCTTGTGGGGATAAGGCGGGGTTTACCCACGCCCCAAAGGCGCACACGCCTCCGTCGCCCAAGCAAGCGCATCGCCTTCCAGCTGCGGCCCAACAATTTCGAGCACGCGGGCGTGATATTCATCCCACCAGCGCAGTTCGTCCCGGTTAAGGAGGCTGGTGTCGACCAGCGTCTTGTCAATCGGGGCCCAGGTCAGGTTTTCAAAGCCGAAATAGCGGCCTTCCGAGCCCGCGATGCTGCGTTCCTCGACCAGCACGAGATTTTCAATACGGATGCCATATTCGCCTGCCTTGTAATAGCCGGGCTCGTTCGAGAGGATCATGCCGGGAAGCAAGGGCTCGTCGGTTCCGGGCTGGCTGCCGGTGAATTTTGCGATCCGCTGCGGGCCTTCATGCACCGCGAGGAAGCTGCCGACGCCGTGGCCGGTGCCATGCGCATAATCAAGGCCCGCCTGCCATAATGAGGCGCGCGCCATCGTATCCAATTGCGCGCCGCGCGTGCCTTCGGGAAACACGGCCAGCGCCAAGGCGATATGGCCCTTGAGCACGCGGGTGAAGCGGTCCTTCATCTCAGGCGTTGGTTCGCCAGGGCCAACCCAGATGGTACGCGTCACGTCGGTGGTGCCGTCAAGATATTGCCCGCCGCTATCGACCAGATAGATGCTGTTCGGCTCGATCGCCCGGTTGCTCGTTTCATCCACCTTGTAATGGCAATGCGCGCCATTGGGGCCGGTGGCAGAGATGGTGTCGAAGCTCAAATCCTTGAGCTGGCCGGTCGCGGCCCGGAAATCCTGCAGCTTTGCCGCCACCGAAAGTTCGGTGAGCCCGCCCTGATGCGCGGTTTCGTGCATCCAGTGGAGGAAATTGCTGAGCGCCGCACCATCACGTGCCTGCGCCGCACGATGACCGGCCTGTTCGATCGGGTTCTTCTGCGCCTTGGGCAATATTGTAGGGTCGCGCGCCTCGACAATCGTGGCGCCAGCATCCCCCAGAGCGCCGAAGATGGCGGCGACCGAACGGTCGGGATCGACCGCAATCCGCTTGCCGGCCATCGCCTTCAGTTCGGGAACAAATTCTTCAGGTGTGCGCAGGCGGACGGCATTGCCGAGATGGGCGCGCACCTCGTCACTCACCTTTTCAGGTGCGACAAAAAGGTCAGCGGTGCCATCGGCATGGGCGAGCACAAAGCTGAGCGCTACCGGCGTGCGCGATACGTCCGCTCCGCGCACATTCAGCAACCAGGCTACCGAATCGAGCGCGGCAACCACCGTGCTGTCGAGTTTGTTGGCAGCCAGCCATTCGGCAATCTGTGCGCGTTTTTCGGCGCTGCTTTGCCCGGCATAACGGTCTTCATGGACCACAAGCCGCGCATTGCTTTTCGCGGGCTGATCGCCCCAGACAGCGTCGATCGGGTTGCGCGAAACCGCCACAAGCTCGGCACCCTTGGCTTTCAACGCCTTGGTTGCGCTCTCGACCCAGCCCTTGGTGTGCACCCATGGATCATAGCCGATACGCGCACCTGCAGGCGCATGCGCCCGCAGCCAGTCGGATATGCTGGTTTCGGGAACGCCGACATATTCCCAGTGCTTGCCATCAACCTGCTCGCGCACCTGCAGCGTGTATCGTCCATCGGTGAAGATCGCGGCTTCCTCGCTCAGCACAACTGCGCTTCCGGCCGATCCGCCAAAGCCGGTGAGCCAACCAAGCCGCTGCGCATATTCGCCGACATATTCGCTCATATGCTCATCGCAGATAGGGACGACGAAACCGTCGAGGCGATCGGTCTTCAATTGTTCGCGCAGGGCGGCAAGGCGGGCTTCATAGGTGGACATGGTTGATTCCTGAATCTAATTGTCCACCCCATATAGAGAGGACATCATCAACATGAAACTGCTCCTGAAACTTGGCACCTCGATTGCCCTCAGCATCAGTGCGGTTCCGATCCTCGCCGCCGACAGCCAGAAAGACACCATGACCGAAAAGACCGACACCGCCGTCAATCCGCCATTTGCCGAAAAGCGTGCGCATGCATACACCGCGCACGGCGTGACGATCAGCGACGAATATCACTGGCTGCGCGACCAGAGCTATCCGGTGATCGACGATAAGGAAATCCTCGCCCATCTCGAGGCGGAAAACGCCTATTATCAGGCGCAGATGAAGCCGCAAGCGGCGCTGGCCGAGACGATTTTCCAAGAGATGAAGGGCCGGATCAAGGAAGATGATTCGTCGGTCCCGCAAAAGGATGGCGACTGGATCTATTGGTCGAAATTTGACGAGGGCGCGCAATATCGCAAGCATTACCGCAAGCCGGTGAAGGGCGGCGCGGACCAGCTGATCCTCGACGAGAATGAGCTTGCGAAGGGCAAGGAATATTTCCGCCTTGGCGCGGCGGAGATCAGCCCTGATGGCAAATTGCTGGCTTATTCCTTCGATGATGACGGATCGGAACGATATCGCGTTAAATTCAAATGTCTGGAGACAGGCGAGGCACTGAAAGACCAATTGTGCGGTGCCTATGCCGGCTGGGGCGATGACGCAATCGAAGGGACGCTCGGCAATTTGGTGTTTTCCAGCGACGGCACGCAGCTTGTCTACGGGCTGGTCAATGACAATTGGCGCGTGGACAAGCTGATGCTGCACAAGATCGGCACGCCGCAAAGCGAGGACCGGCTGATCTTTGAGGAAAAACAGCTGGGCTTCATTGTTGGCGCCGGTTTGACAGCGCAAGAAGACTGGATCGTGATTGCCACCGGCGACAATGTGACCAGTGAAAACTGGCTGGTTCCCGCCAAGGATCCGACCGCAAAACCGATCCTGGTCTCACCACGCAAGGAAGGCCGGCAGTACAGCGTCGATGTGCGCGATGGTGTCATTTATGTCCTGACCAATGATGACCATGTCAATTTTCGCATAGCGACGGCTGACCTGAAAAAGCCCGGAGAGTGGAAAACGCTGATCGGCGGCGCGGACGATTATTACATTACCGGCCTCAGCCTGTTCAAAGACTTTTATGTCGTTGAAGGCCGCGAGGAAGGGCTCGATCAGGTCGAGGTCCGCTATTATGATGACCCCGAACGCACAACGCCAATCCGCTTCCCAGAGGCAAGCTATGTTGCGGGGCTTGGCGACAATCCCGAATATGATGTGCAGAAATTGCGGCTCGATTATGAATCGATGGTCACGCCCGACACGGTGCTCGACTATCATCTTGCTGATGGCAGCATGGAAACGCTGAAGGTACAGGAAATCCCGTCAGGCTATGATGCCAGCCAATATGTGACTGAGCGGGTGATGATCACCGCGCGCGATGGCACCAAGGTTCCGGTGTCGATCCTGACCAAAAAGGGCTTCAAAAAGGACGGCAGCCAGCCGCTCCATCTCTATGCATATGGGGCCTATGGCTATGCGACCCCGCCGGGTTTCAGTTCGAACCGGTTAAGCCTTGTCGATCGCGGCTTTGCCTATGCCATCGCGCATATCCGCGGCGGCGATGATCTGGGATATCAATGGTATCTCGACGGCAAACTGATGAAGCGCACCAATACCTTCAACGACTTTGTCGATGCCGGAAAAGCGCTCATCAACATGGGTTATACCGGCAAGGGCAAGCTGACCGCGAGCGGCGGTTCAGCGGGCGGTGAACTGATGGGTGCTGTGATCAACCAGGCCCCAGAAATCTTCGGTGCGGTCGTCAGCCACGTCGCCTTTGTCGATGTACTTAACACCATGCTTGATGAAAGCCTGCCATTGACCCCGGGCGAATGGCCCGAATGGGGTAATCCGATCACCGACAAAGCCGCGTTCGATTATATCCGCAGCTATTCGCCTTATGACAATATCAAGGCGCAGGCCTATCCGCCGATGCTCTGGACTGCGGGCCTCAACGACCCGCGCGTCACTTATTGGGAACCTGCAAAGATGGTCGCACGACTGCGCGCGACAAAGACGGACGACAATATCCTGCTGCTCAAGACCAATATGGGCGCAGGCCATGGCGGCAAATCCGGGCGCTGGGAACGACTGCGCGAAAATGCCGATGAGGCGGCGTTCCTGCTCTGGCAGTTGGGGAAGGCGCAGTGAAAAAACGGCGCCGCTTATCGGTCGGTACTGCAGGGTTAGCAGCCCTGCTCATTACCGTCTCGGGCGGCCCGGTTGCAGCCTGTGTCGTTGCAGGGCCGCCATCATGCGAAGCAACTGAGAGCCAAGCCGATTGTCAGACGCGAGCCGAGAAATGGTATGCTGACCGAGAAGCGGCGCGCATAGCTTATGAGAAAAAGACACCCGCCGAACGTGCGCTGGACGAACAATCACAGCTGTGGAACCATAACGCACTCATTTTCCTAGCGCGGGTGGAAAAAATAAAGCTGCATGGGAAAATCTATCCACAACCCGAACCGAAACAGCCAAAGCGCAAGGCTGGTAAACTTCCAGTTCCACCCCCGCCCGTACTAATGTCAGTGTTCCCAAAGTTCGGAGAAAGTTACCAAGCCTATCTCCGGCCAATCCGCTGGATAAAGGGACCGCAAGATTTTTCCGCATCATGGCAACAGGTTGGCGGGATGACGAGTTGCGGGTCCTCAAACGACGGTTCGTTGGCATTTAGTTATCCCGGCGATGAAATCGCCGTCTTTGCCAATTGGGCGAGCAGCAGCCAATTGGTTCAAGGGCAGTGGGTCAGTTCCGAATATCTCAGACTATACGGGATTGATCGCGCAGATTTGGTCGAACCAAGGATATTAGCGGCGATTACAAATGATCCTGCCAATGGAAATGAACCAAAAAAGTGACCTCCTTTACTAAAACATTCACCCCCACGCCCGCCGACATTGACGAGCTGGGTCATGTCAACAATGCCGTGTGGGTGCGGTGGATACAGGATATGGCGACCGCGCATTGGGCGGCGGTTGCCGATCCTGCCCATGTGGAGGCTTATATCTGGGTCGTGACCCGGCACGAGATCGACTATCGCGGCAATGTTGCGCTGGGCGAAAGTGTCACGGCAAAGACCTGGATCGAGAAGCAGCCGCGTGGTGCGACTTTCGACCGGCGGGTCGAGTTTGTGAACGCCGCCGGAAAGACGATCGTTAGCGCAAATACGACATGGGCGATGATCGATCGCGCCAGCGGCCGGCTGTGCCGTGTGCCTGCCGAGGTCGCCGCGCCCTTTTTTCTCTGAACTCAGGCAAAAATGGCTTTGGCCGCCAGCGCCGGATAGCGTCGCGGGCCGCGATCGATGGCCAATGGTTTCAGCCGTTCTGTCGCCGCGTCACCTTCAGCTGCGCGGCCGATCAGCTGCGATAGCCGGATTTCCTGCACATCTCCTCCGCGGTCGGCGCGCAGGTTTATCAGCAGGATCGGTGCAACAAATTCGCGCTCGCTCCAGCGAAAGGAGGCGAGTTCGTTGCGCGGCAGCCGGAATTCGAGCCGCGCGTCGATCTGTTCGCCGGGGGCAAGGTCACCCAATGGTTGGGCGTCGCCGGGCAGGTCGCCGTTGTGGAATGCCGCTGCTGTGTCCTCCTGCCCTTCCTGAGCCGAGATCATCAGGCTGCGCAGCCGCGCACCGGTCAGCAGGGCGCTTCCCTCATTGCGAATCTTCAATGTCCCCGTCACCGTCAGGCTGGCAATGCTGAACTGGGCGTTTTCGGCTGTGAAGCTGGCCGAAAGGAGAGCCAAGCAAGGGGCAGGTTGTTGCGGCGGTGCAGGTGCAGGCCGGCGCGCGCGTTCTACCAGTGGCGCTGGATTGCTCCCGGCTTTGGGGGATAATGAAGGTTGCGCAGACCTGCTTTGGCGGCGCGCGATCACAGCTATGGCGATCAAGGCTGTAAGCAGTGCAAGGCCGCCAACGATCCACGGCCACCATGCGTCGGTTTCTGCCGTTGAGGGCGCGGTTTCGGCTAACGGTGGCGGTGGCGCCGAAGCTGGTGGCGCTGTCGGTGCTGCGCTGTCTTGCGGTCCGGATGCTCCGTCGTCTGCAGACGGAGCGCCGCGTGCGTTGCGATTCGCTGTGGTTTCAATGTCCCTTTCGCGGCTGGCAGGGGCGGGGCCTGCGGTTTCACGCCGCGCCGTTCCTGTTGCTGGTTCGCTTGATTCAGGTTGCGACGCCGGTGGCTGTGCAGTGGGCGGTGCGTTTGCAGGCCGTTCCCTTGGCAAAGGCGGGCGCTGTTCAGGCCCCTGCGCTGCAGGGGCTGGCGGATCGAGCCGAAAGTCGCGTAATTCGGGCGGCGTCTGGTTGATGGGTGGGGCGTCGGTCTGCTGCGCCTGTAGGGTCGATGCGCCAGCCATGGACGTCAACGCGAGGAAGAAGATCCGCTGGGCATGGCTGGTCATCACGCGCCTGCCATCGCCCGCGCCGCTGAACTTTGGGTGAATGGCCAAGTGGGAATGACATGGGCCGTGCAAGGCGCTAGACGAGCTGCATGACTCAAACACCCAATCCCAAATTTCTGGGGCAGACAAGCGCGCTGCCCGCATCGCCCGAAGAAGCCGAATTGGATTATGTCCCCAATCCGCGCCCGGGCACTCTTTATCTGGCGCGGTTTGCTGTGCCTGAATTCACCTCGCTTTGCCCGGTAACCGGCCAACCCGATTTCGCGCATCTGGTAATCGATTATGCCCCCGGTGATACCATCGTCGAATCGAAGTCGCTGAAGCTGTTTCTTGGCTCGTTCCGCAACCATGCTGCCTTTCACGAGGATTGCACCGTCGGCATCGGCCAGCGCTTGTTTGACGAAATGAAGCCACGTTGGCTGCGCATTGGCGGCTATTGGTATCCGCGCGGCGGCATCCCCATTGACGTTTTCTGGCAATCCGGCTTGCCGCCCGAAGGTCTGTGGGTGCCCGAACCGGGCGTTGCCCCCTATCGCGGCAGGGGATAATTTTACCTTTTGGATCATTTTCCGTTCAGCTTGGTTCTGCATAAAGACAAGAAGTAGAACAGGAGTTTATGGCATGAACCGGAACACCAAGATCGCCGCCGCGCTGCTCGTCATCGCACTGCCCCTCACCGGGTGCACGACTAACCCCGACACCGGGGAACGCAGCATTTCAAAAACCGCGATAGGCGGCATAGGCGGCGCCTTGGGCGGCTATCTGTTGGGCGACCTGATCGGCGGCCGGCGCGACCGGACTGAAAAGATTCTCGGCGCAGGCATTGGCGCGGTCGCGGGCGCCGGTGTCGGCTATTATATGGACCAGCAGGAAAAGAAGCTTCGCCAACAGACAGCGGGTAGCGGCGTCGAAGTCGTACGTGATGGCGATCAGCTTGTCCTCGACATGCCATCCGAAGTGACCTTCGCCTCTGGCAGTTCGAACCTTTCGCCCCAATTCCGTGGCACGCTCGACAAGATCGGTGCGACGCTGACCGAATATGAAAAAACCTATGTCGATGTGCTTGGTCATACCGATTCGGTTGGATCAGACGCGTTCAACCAGACGCTTTCCGAACAGCGTTCGCAGACCGTTGCCGATTATCTGACCGGCCGCGGCGTACAACGCGCCCGGCTCGCGACGCGGGGTTATGGCGAAAGCCAGCCGCGCGCATCTAACACCACCGAAGAAGGCCGCGCCCAAAACCGCCGCGTCGAAATCAGGCTGGTGCCGGTGACCGCCAACTGAGGCTGTTTCGGTTTCATAATTGCGAAGCGCGGCGCATTATTGCCCGCGCTTCGTTCAATCAAACCGGCATGCCTTGCAGCAATTTGGGAAGATCGCCGGATTCGCCGCGCGCTTCGGCCATGAAAAAATCCTTCAATGGCTTCATCCGTTGCACAGCCGCGAGCCCGAGGCGACGGGCGGCGGATGCGGTCTTGCCGGGAACGCCGAACAATTTGTTCAACGTATCGGTCGCCATCATCACCGATTGGATGTCGAGGCTGCGCCAGCGGGCATAGCGGTCGAGGATCTGGGCATCGCCCGGATCAAGCCCCAGACGCATGCCTTCGACGACGACCTGCGCCAATGCCGCCACATCGCGCAGGCCAAGATTAAGGCCCTGGCCAGCAATCGGGTGCATCCCATGTGCGCTGTCGCCAATCAGCGCCAGCCGCTTATCGGTGATGCGATTGGCATGCTGAAAACTGAGCGGATAGCCCGAGACCGGGGCATTCATTCGGATGTCGCCCAGCAAGCCGCCCATGGCCTTTGAAATTTCATGCGCCATCGCGCGCGGCCCTAGCTTGCCATAAACCGGCGCATCCTTGCGCGGTACCGACCAGACGATCGCCGAACGATGCTGGCCCGCCTCGTCATCCAGCATCGGCAGGATCGCGAAGGGCCCTGTCGGATAGAAGATTTCATAGGCGATATTGTTATGCGGACGCTCGTGAATGATCGCCGTGACCATGGCCTGATGGGCATAATCCCACTCGGTCAGCTTTATCCCTGCGCCATCGCGGGTTGCGCTGCGCCGGCCTTCGGCAACGACCAGCAGGGATGCCGAGAGTTGCGTGCCATTGGCGAGCGTCACGCGCACGCCGCCATCGCTCACCTCGGTTGCGGTGATTTCAGCGGGCAGGTGCAGATGGATTTCCGGGCGGGCCTTTACTGCATCGAAAAGCAACTGGCGGATCAACCGATTCTCGATCATCTCCCCCAGATAGCCGTCGCCCTGTTCGGGAACGAAATCTAGCGCGCCGGGTTTCAACTGGTCGCTTACCCATATTTGTTCGATCGGGCATCCCTTGCCCTCCAGCGCATCGCCAAGGCCGATGGTCGAGAGCAACTTCATGCTGGAACTGGAAATTGCGGAAACGCGGCCGTCAAAATCGGGGGCCAGCATGGTCTTGGGATCGGCGCGGTCAATCACATGGCATGTCACGCCATGTGCGGCAAAGGCGAGCGCCTGGGCAAAGCCGTTCAGGCCGCCGCCGATGATGATGATGTCGGCGATTTGGGTGTTAGACATGGACGTCGCTTAGGCCCGAATCGGTTCGCTGAAAAGGCAGCAAAAACGGCGAAGCCTTGACGGCGAGTCTGCGCTCCGCGAAAAGGTGCCGAACTGGCTGAAAAAGGCATCGACACTGAAAATGGCATCGCGTTCTCCAAAGATACCGCTGGCAAACTGGCGGCAGATGATGCGTCAGTCGCTCTTGCGCAGCGGGGCGATTCTGTGGGCCGGTGTTTTGGCGCTGTTCGCTTTATTCTACGCCATTTCCATCCTTAGCTACGATCCCGGTGACAATGCCTTCAACAGCACGGCTGCGGGGGCCGACAGCAATTGGTTCGGACAAGCCGGTGCCTATATGGCCGACGCAGCTTTGTTCCTTTTCGGCCTTCCGGCGATCCTGTTGCTGCCCTTGCTGCTGGTCGTCGCACGCCGTTTGTGGCGGGATGTCCCCCAGCCGCGCTGGAAACGGCAGTTTATCTTGTGTCTGGTCGGCATATTGCTGGTCGGATTTGGTCTCGCCCATTGGCAGCATGGCAGCGATATCGGCTTGCCGGCGGGCTGGGGCGGTCTTCCGGCATTGTTGCTCGATCATGGCTATAGCGCGCTGATCGACCGGGCTGGCGATAATTGGAGCAAGCTGCTCCGCTGGATTGCGATCGCGGCGTCGATGGTCGGCGGGATGATGCTCATCACCCGATCGCTGGAACTCAGCCGTCCTCTGTTCTCGATTCCGACGATTTCATTGCCTAGCCGGGCGTCCGCCGATGGATTGGCCCTTGCCGATGCGAATGCAATCGATGTTCGGCGCGAACCGGAATTCGTTGCCGATCCGGTCCCGCGCAAGCCGGTTGAAAAGGAAGCGCGCAGGGCGCCCGAAATTGCAGAACGGCAGTTGGCACCCAAAAAGGCGAGCTTTGCATCAGGTGCGAAGCAAGGCGACTTTTTCGGTAACTTCGCGTTGCCCTCAATCGATCTGTTGGATGCACCGCCGCCATCGACCGCGCCCAAGCTCGACAAGGCTGCGCTCGAATCCAACGCACGGCTGCTTGAATCGGTATTGGATGATTTCAAGGTTCAGGGCGAAATCGTCGCGGTTCGCCCCGGCCCCGTGGTAACCATGTACGAACTGGAACCCGCGCCGGGCGTGCGCGCGCAGCGCGTGGTGCAGTTGGCCGAAGATATTGCCCGCAACATGTCGGCGCTGTCTGCGCGCGTGTCGACTGTTCCGGGGCGCACCGTGATCGGTATCGAACTGCCCAATCATAACCGCGAGGCCGTGGTGTTGCAGGAGATGATCGCTTCCTCGGCCTTTGCCGACCAGAAAGGCCAACTGCCGATCATCTTGGGCAAGAATATCTCTGGCGATCCGGTTGTCGCTGATTTGCAGCCCATGCCGCATTTGTTGGTCGCAGGCACCACCGGGTCGGGTAAGTCCGTCGGCCTTAACTGCATGATCCTGTCGCTGCTCTACAGGTTGACGCCCGATCAATGCCGGATGATCATGATCGATCCAAAGATGCTCGAACTCAGCATCTATGACGATATTCCCCATTTGCTGGCACCGGTTGTAACGGAACCGGCCAAGGCGATCCGCGCATTGAAATGGGCGGTCGAGCAGATGGAAGACCGCTACCGGATGATGTCTTCGGTTGGCGTGCGCAACCTGCAGGGTTTCAATGAAAAGATTCTGGCCGCCAAGGCGAAGGGCCAGCCATTGGGGCATAAGGTGCAGGTCGGCTATGATCCGATGACCGGTCTGCCCCAATATGAAGAACAGCAGCATGATTATCAGCCGCTGCCCCAGATTGTCGTGGTCGTGGACGAATTGGCCGATCTGATGATGACTGCGGGCAAGGAGGTTGAATTCCTGATCCAGCGGCTTGCGCAAAAGGCCCGTGCCGCAGGCATCCACCTGATCATGGCAACGCAGCGCCCGTCGGTCGATGTCATCACCGGCGTGATCAAGGCGAATTTGCCGACGCGGATCAGTTTCCATGTGACCAGCAAGATCGACAGCCGCACTATCTTGGGTGAACAGGGTGCCGAACAGCTGCTCGGCAAGGGCGATATGCTCTATATGGCTGGTGGACGGGGGCTGACCCGTATCCATGGGCCTTTTGTTTCCGACGACGAGGTGCGCAAGGTTGCTGATCATTGGCGGGCGCAGGGTGCACCCGATTATATCCAGTCGGTTACCGAAGAACCCGAAGATGGCGGCTTTGCGCTTGATGGGCTGGGCGACGATGACAGTCCCGAAGATGCCACCTATCGCAAGGCGTGCCAGATTGTTTTCGAAAGCCAGAAGGCGTCGACAAGCTGGATCCAGCGCCAGTTGCGCATTGGCTATAACAGCGCGGCGCGGCTGATCGACCGGATGGAAGAGGATGGTTATATCAGCGCACCCAACCATATCGGCCGCCGCGAAGTGTTGAGAGACCGCAACGGCGAACCGATTTGACGGATGCGAGAAGGGACGCCGAATCTGCGGCCATTTTCCTGCGGACTTTCGGGTGCTGATTGAGAGGAAAGCCAATCGATGCGGATTAACGCTCCGTTCAAAAGCGCTTGCCTAAATCTCTCCCGAACGGCCAAGGACAAACAGAATGAACAGATACTCTCCTTTCCTCCTCGCCCCGATTGCGGTCGCGCTGGCTACCAGCGCGCCTGCGCAGCAATCGAATGATCTGTCCGCCGTTGTCGGACATATGCAGGCCGTGCAGACGATGAGCGCGACCTTCACCCAGACCGATCGCACCGGGCAGAGCGTGACAGGCAAATTGTTGCTGAAGCGGCCAGGGCATGTGCGTTTCGAATATCAGAAAGGTGTACCGCTGCTGATCGTTGCCGATGGCAAGGCGCTGACGATGGTCGATTATGAGGTGAAGCAAGTTCAGCGCTGGCCTATCCGGAACAGCCCGCTTGCCGCGCTGCTCGACCCGGGCAAAGACCTTTCCCGTTTCGGCAAGCGGATGCCAACCGACAATCCCAATGTGATCAGCGTGCAGGTGCGCGATCCCAAACGTCCCGAATATGGCACGATGACCATGATTTTCATCCGGCAGGCGTCTGCGCCGGGCGGCTGGACCCTGAATGGCTGGGTTGCGCTCGATTCGAAAAACAACCGAACGACCGTTCGACTCGACAATGTCCGCTATAATATGCCGATCGCGCAATCGAGTTTCACATGGCGTGATCCGCGTCCCCGCCGGAAAAGCTGATTCAACCTTCGGCGAACGGAGTATTTCCGCCGACCAAATGAATGGCTTAACGATGCCGTTCATACTGGCGACAGGAAATCAGACCTATTCTGCATGCATCAAAGGTTAGAACGCTGCGCGGTTTTCCCCCTGTTGCCCGTAGCATCAATGACGGCCTTTGATTCAGCGTGACGAACGCAAGCTCGGCCCCCATCCCAAATGCCCCCGGGATGGGGGCTTTGCTATTTTGGCATCCGCCCCCTTGCCCCGTCCGCGCAGCATCCCTAAGCAGCGCGGCATGATATCCACGCTTCGCATTGCATCCTGGAACATCAATTCGGTTCGCGCCCGTATCGACATCGTCGAACGTTTCCTTCGGGAAATGGCGCCCGACATTTTGTGTCTGCAGGAAACCAAGGTTGCCGACCCGCAATTTCCCGAAGGGCCGTTCCGCCAGCTTGGCTATAATCATATCGTGATCAACGGGCAGCAGATGCACCATGGCGTTGCGATTCTCAGCAAGGTGCCGGTGGCAAACCGCACCGCGCATGATTGGCAGGCCAATGGCGAGGCGCGGCATGTTGGTGTGGAATTGCGCAACGGCGTGCGTCTGGAAAATGTATATGTTCCGGCAGGCGGCGATACTCCGGATCGCACGCAAAATGTGAAATTCGGACAAAAACTCGACTTTCTGGCACGGATGACCGAATGGTCCGCCACGGTCACGCAGCCGACGATCCTGACCGGCGACTTCAACGTCGCACCGTTGGAACAGGATGTCTGGAGCCACAAGCAACTGGTCAATGTCGTCAGCCATACGGCGATCGAGATAGACGCGCTGAACGGGATGCAGGCTGCCGGCGGTTGGATCGATCTTGCCCGCGAATTTGTGCCGCCCGCGCAAAAGCTGTATACTTGGTGGAGCTATCGCGCGCAGGATTGGGAAAGTTCCGATCGCGGTCGCCGTCTCGACCATATGTGGGTAACGCCCGACCTTCAGGACAAGGCGCATTCCCATGTCGTGCACAAACCCTGCCGCGGCTGGGGCAAGCCGTCGGATCATGTGCCGATCGTGACGGAGTTTCGCTTTTGAGTGATGCGGCCGCCAAACGTGCGGCCAAGGCCATCGACGCGCTGCGGCGCGGCTGGCCGGTGCGCTTTGCCGATGTACGCGGCGCGCTGACGCTGGTGGCGATCGAGACCGGCGCAATCGGCGATGGCGATGCAGTGGCTGGCCTGCTGTTATCATCGGCACGGGCAGCGACGCTGAAACTGGCGAACCAGTTTTCCGCGGCCGATGTGCAGTTGCCCGTTCGTATCGCGCCGCCCTCTGATCTTGACGCGACGCTTGCGTTGGCGATTGCTGATCCTTCTCTCGATCTACGCTACCCCTATAAGGGCCCCTTTGCCGCCCAACCGCTTGAGCAGCCGCAGGCCGCGCTCGCAGCGATGGAGCTTGCGCGCGAAGCAGGGCTTCTTCCCGCTTTTCTGATTGTCGACGCGCAAGCCGAGGTGGATGTGTCCGCAGCAGATATTGCGGCGTTTCAGGATGCAAATGGCTTGCGGATTGCGGCGCGTGCGAAGCTGCCGGTTGCTGCCGCCGAAAATGCCGAACTTGTTGCCTACCGCTCTGTCGCCGATGCGGCGGATCATGTCGCGCTGGTTGTCGGTAATCGTGATGGATCGCCCCCCGTGGTGCGCCTGCATAGCGAATGCCTGACCGGCGATGTTCTGGGCAGCCTGAAATGCGATTGCGGCCCGCAACTTCATGAAGCGCTGCATCAGATTGCCGACGCCCAATGGGGCGTGCTGCTGTACCTGCGACAGGAAGGTCGCGGCATCGGCCTCGTCAACAAATTGCGCGCCTATGCGTTGCAGGATCAGGGTTTCGACACCGTGGACGCAAATATCCGGCTGGGTTTTGCCATCGACGCGCGCGATTTTTCGGTCGCCGCACAGATGCTGCGCCTATTGGCGATCGAAAATGTCCGGCTTTTGACGAACAATCCGGAAAAGGTTGCCGGGCTGGAGGCGGAGGGCATCGCGGTTGTCGAGCGGCTTCCATTGAAAATCGCTGCAAACCCCCACAACGCTCATTATCTGGCAACTAAGCGCGACCGCACCGGACACAGCCTCTAGACCACCAAATCCTCGAGCATCCGGCGCGATACGATACGAAGCCCATCGGGCAGACGCTCGGCAATGCCTCGGCGCAAAAGGGCCGCCAACGCGCGTGATCCGGTCTCACGGGTGGTGTGAACGCTCAGCGCCATCGCGGCGACGACAGGAGCCGGACGGATCGTCCCCTCATCATCTGCCAGCATCAACAGCGCGCGATAGAAACGTCCGGTTGCGCTCAACCCAATGCGCGCCGCCATGCGGTCAAGCACCAGGTCAAGCTGGCGGGCGAGCAGTTCGGCGATGCCATTGGCGATTTCGCCATCTTCGGCGGCAAGCACCCGCAATTTGCGCGTCGGAATGAATAGCAGCCGCGTTTGCCCCACGGCCGTCATGTTCGCGCGATAAACGGTTTCGGCAGGATAGGCGCCGAACACTTCGCCAGGCCCGTGCCGTGCAAGCTGAGCCTGCTGGCCATCAATCCCGAACAGTTCGGCGCAGACCGCACCTTCGACGACGAACAGCAACTGGGTCGCTTCATCGCCGGCAAGTGCCACCGTGCCGCGATGCGGAGCGCTGCGCACGGCCATTTCCGCAGTCAGCCGGTCGGCGGCTTGCGCGCTGCAGTTGAAACAGGCGCGAATGGCAGCCCTGTCATCATGGGTCAGCGTATCAGCCATTGGCGATCAGCTCTGCGCCCGGTTGAGCACGACGAGGCACAGTTCAACCGGGCCAACTGCACTCGCCATTTCACCAATGGGTTCGATCCGTTGCACCGCGCCGCACGCCAGAAGGGCGAGTGCGGCATCACGGCTCGCGGCAACCATTCCCGGCTGCCCGTGCGCGAGGAAGGCTGCCACACGCGGTGCGCCGTCAAGCCGGCAGTCGATGGCTGCGATCGCATCGCGCCCATCGGCAAGCGCTGCCACTGCATCTGCAAGCTGCGTGACCGTCCGCACGGTGCTGTCATCGACTATAATGTCGAAACGCAGCTGGTCCTGTGGTAAAGGTAGCGCGCGGACGGGAGCTGAGGTGGCGATTGCCACGCGCTGTATATCCCGTCCGGAAAGGCTCCATGGGTCCTGCCGCTCGCCCCGGTCAACGGGCTCGACCCGCAGTGCGACGGCCCGTGTTTCAAGTTGCCCCGCCAGCTCTGCTGCAAGGCCCATTGCATGATAGTCGGCAAGAGCCACGCTGGCTTCGCTCGTTACGTCGCCCGTGCCGCAGATCACCAGATTATGCGCGCCGGATAACAAGGCATCGAAACGCGTCGCCCAGTCCTGGCCGAATGGTTCGACCGAGGACCGGCGGAAATCGGCAGGGTCGGATGGTAGAACGACATGCAGTTCGGCCCCCCGTGCAGCCAACGCTTCGGCGGCAATAATGTCCGATCCGGCAGCGAGCGCGCCAACGCCAAAGCCGGGAGCAATCGCTTCAATGGCATTGAAGATGGCGGAATTGCTGTCGCGATCATCGCTGGCAATGCCCATCATTCCGCTGAAATGCAGCACGGGCGGCGGACGGAAGCGATCAAGCCAGCGCACATCGCCGCCATGCTGTGCGGTCAGCAGCGCAAACTGCCGCAGCGTTGCGGCATGATCCTCCCACGCTTCGGGTGCCAGTTGGATCGCCCGCGCAAAGCTGGCTTCGGCATCTTCGCGGCGATCAAGCAGCAGCAGTGCCTCGGCGCGCGTTGCCTGGCCCCAATAGGGTGTCTCACCCCTATCGACGCCGCCGTCGATCAGTTCGAGCACCCGGCTGGCTATTGCCTGTGTACGGGCTTTGTCACCGGCAAATAATGCCATCGCCGCTGCGTTGATCAGCGGATAGCTGTCATTGTGGATCGCCGCCGCTATTTCATAGGCTTCGGCGGATTGGGCAAACAGTGCCTGGCGTTCGGCGCCCGCTGCCAGACGCGCACGATCCTTCAACAGCCGGCCCTTGAGCGTCAGTGCCCGCATATCTCCGGACTGGTCATAGCCGGCCGCGATGAAGGCCGCCCAGGCGCGCGATGTCGCGCCTGTGCGTGCGATTGACAGGATCGTTTGCAGGCTGTGCTCCTGCGCCAAATCCAGCGTCCTTTCTTTCAGCCGCCGCCCGGTGGCGGGTTGCGGATATCGGGATCGATGGTGATCGGAAGATAGCTTCCACCGCTTTGTTGCAGGTCGACCGCAATGCTCAAACCGTCGGTCTGTGGCACATCGCCGCCGCGCGCCTTGCAGTAAAACTGGATCTCGCCGGTCAGCGGATCGTCGAAGCCGCCATCAACCGCATATAGGGTTTCGCGGTCATCCTTGGTCGTCAACGCGGCCTGTTTCTGGTTCCAGCGCCAGTCGATCTTGTCCGAAAGTGCGAAGCTGATGATCGTGTCTTTTTCGATCGCCAGATAAAATTCACCTTCCTTGGTCTGACGCAGAATGTTCGACGCGGCTTCGTCGCAGGCTTTGCCCGCCACCATGATGAGATCGATCGCCCGCCCGCGCTGTTCCAGCGCAAGCGTCAATTGTGCCCTGATTGGATTGTCAGAGAAGCCATCGGGCTTTTTCGACCCTATCTTCTTTTGCGCAAATCCGTCTTTGGTCGGCTGTTTCATCATCTTTCTGCTCCTGCTGGTCACGTCAGAAATCGGTAGGCGTTGTCAAGCTTGCTCCTGTAGCTACGAATAACCTCATTCTCCGGATCGCCGGCAAGCAGCGCATCAAGATAGCTTCGCGCCTTGCGATAAGCCTCGCGGCTGGCCTCCACATTGTTGCGGGTCTGCGGGAATTTCGCGACGGCAATATAGAACTGCGCCCAATGCAGGCGATAATCGGCGTTGCGTGGATCTGCTTTCACCGCAGCATCAAGCAAAGCAAGCTGCTGCTGCCGGTGTGACCAAGCCTCGTCGATTGCCCCTGCTTCGAACAATGCGTCTGATAGCCAGGCATGGCGGTTGGCGAGATCAATCCTGCCCGAAGGGTCCTGTGGGCGTGCAGCGATGAAACGGCGCACATTGCCGAGTGCCAGCTTGCAGAAACGCACGGCGGCATCCGCATCAAGCGGCTCGGTCAGATATTGGGTGCACAAATTGCCATTGGCATAGCCAACTTCGCGGTGCCATTCGGCTTTTTCGGGTTCGAGCGCGACCAATCGGTCAGCCAGCCGTTTATACTCCAGGAAGTGCCGCATGGTTTTGTCGGGCTGGTTTGCGCGAAATGCAGCATAGCCCACCCAATATTCGCTCTGTGCGTGCGCAAAGATCCGTTGGCTGTTGCTGGGTTCGCGGGCCAGCAATGCTGCGGTCGCGCGGTGCGCCTCTTCGAACTTGGCAAGCGCAATGTCGTTCTTGTTGCGGCTTTGATCGTCCTCGCCCATTGCCAGAAGGATGCGCGCGCGCTGTTCCAGACTGTCGGCGGGCAGCGACGCAAGATCGCCCTGCTGGCGATAATGCGCCATCGCACGCTCGTTTACGCCTTCCATCACATCAAGGCGGTTGACGCCTTTCAGTTTGGTTCGCAGGTCGGTCAGCATATATTCGACAAGCCCCTCGGCGCTTGCCCGTTTCCGGGCGGCTTCGTTACGGGCTTGGATCGCAAAGCTGGTCATCACCGCCATCACTAACATCGCGCTTACTGCCGCCAGCGTGATCCATGTCACGCGGCGGACGCGGCGTTGGGCGTCCCGCTGCACCAGCGAATCGAGCTGTACGCCTGCAATTCCGGCGACGATTTTCAGAAAGCCGAGCGACCAGCCATCACCCGCCTTGCGCAGATCTGCCGCCAGCGGTTCAAGGCCGCCGTCAGTCAGCGCTTCGGGCAGGGCGTCGGCGGGTTCACCATCGACCAAGGCCGCGAGCACGGGCCGGCCCGGGTTGATCTGCCGGAACAGTGCGATTTCTTCTGCCACCCAGCGCGATGCCTTGGCCGCTGGCGAACAGATGACGATAAGCGCGTCTGATGCTGCCAGCGCCTCTTTGATGGCGTCGGTCAGGCTGGGCGCAGCGGCCAGATCTTCACGATCGCGGAAGATGCGTCCGATAGCCCGGTTCCGTTCGCCCTTTTCGGCGGCAACCTGCGGAGGCAGGCGATAGCGCTCCAGCCGCCGCTGCAACAACGCAGCGCTTTCGGCATTGGCATGGCTATAGCTGATGAAGGCGGCAAAGCGCCTGTCTGCTGCTGGAACCTGATTGCCGCTGGCTTTCGGCATGAAATGGCCCCCCATCGCGAATCATGAGGGCCAAGGTTACAACAACAGGGCCGCAGTTAAACCCTTAAACGCGCGCGCAAAAATCCTCGAGCGTGGTGCGTTGCGCGCCATCGAAGCGCAGCCCCAATTTGCTGCGCCGCCACAAAATGTCATCGGCAGACTGGGCCCATTCGCGGTCGATCAGATAGCGCACTTCTGCTTCGGTCAAGCCATGGCCAAATGCTTGGCCAAGATCGGCTGCAGACCGGGCATTGCCCAGCCATTCGCGCGCACTGGTACCATAGCTGCGCACCAGCCTGTCGACCGTTGCGGCGTCGAGGAAGGGATACTCCGCCGCCAGTTCGGCGCGCAGCGCGGGCGCGCCGTCAATGGCAAAGCCGCCACCGGGAAGCGGCGCTTTTGCAGTCCAGCTGCCCGATTTGAATTGCGGCAACCATCGCGCCAATTCGGCGATCGCACCTTCTGCAAGATGGCGATAGGTGGTGATCTTGCCTCCGAATATCGACAGCAATGGCGCATTTCCGTTCGCATCGGTGTCGACATCGAAGCGATAGCCGCGCGATGCCGTTTCGGGTTTGCCCGACCCGTCGTCGACAAGCGGGCGCACGCCAGCATAGCTCCACACAACGTCGGCAGGCGTCACTGGTTCGCGCAGATATTCGCTTGCCCCGGCGCACAGATAGGCGATTTCCTCGGCGCTGGCTTCAATCGGGTCGCCAGGCTGATGATCTGCGTCCGTCGTTCCGATCAGCGTGAAATCATCCTCATAAGGAATCGCAAAGAAGATGCGGCCGTCGGGGTTCTGGAAGAAATAGGCCTGCGGGCTGTCAAAGCGCTGACGCACGACGATATGTGATCCGCGCACGAGCCGGATTTTCTCGTCAGGGTTATGCTGGCGGGCCTGCACCCGGTCGAGCAGGTTGAGTACGGCTGGCCCGGCAGCATTGGCAATCGCCTTGGCAATGACGATTTCCCCGTCGCCAAGCTCGATCCGCCAAAGCCCATCGGTGCGGGTGAGCCGCTTCACCTCGGTCCGTGTGCGGATGTCAGCACCATGATCGGCGGCATCACGCGCGTTGAGGATGACCAACCGTGCATCATCGACCCAGCAATCGGAATATTCGAAAGCTGTCGAGAAACCGGCTTTCAGCGCCTTGCCTGATGCGTCCTTACGAAGATCGATCGTCCGCGTTGCGGGCAGCCGCTTGCGCCCGCCAATATGATCATAAAGGAAAAGGCCGGCGCGCAGCATCCAGCGCGGGCGCAATCCGGTGCGATAGGGCAGCACGAATCGCATCGGCCAGATGATATGCGGCGCGATCGCCCAGAGTTTCTCGCGCTCGATCAAGCTTTCGCGCACCAGCCCGAATTCATAATGTTCAAGATAGCGCAGCCCGCCATGGATCAGCTTGGTCGACCCCGATGACGTGCCACTGGCAAGATCGCCGCGCTCAAACAGGATCACTTTTGCGCCCCGGCCGGCCGCATCGCGTGCAATGCCGCAGCCATTCACGCCGCCGCCAATGACGGCAAGATCATATGGCTGCCCAGTCATGACAGTGTCGACGCCACGGCTAGTGAAAGCAGGAAGGCAGTCAGCGAGGCGAGGATCACAGGAAGCAATGCCCGCCAGCCCTGACTGAGCAATGCGTCAAGGCGTGACCGCATGGCCGTTGCGGTGACGGCAAACAGCAACAGCGTCTTTGATATGATCAGGCCATATTCGGCGACCCATGGCGGCGCGATCACCAGCGAGTTTGCAATCATGAGCGCAAAGAATGCGATGATGAACCAAGGCAGGCGTATCCGGCCCAGAAACCCTTTCGATTCCCCGCCTGCTGAACCGATTGCGAGCCCGATCAGCGCAACGGCAGGCGCCAGCAGGGCGACACGCGACAATTTGACGATCGTGGCAGTCTCGCCAGCGGCTTGCGAATAGCTGTAGCCACCGCCCAGCGCCTGCGCGACATCATGCGTTGCGGCACCGATCAGAAAACCAGCCTGCCGGTCGCTGAAATCAAGCCATGCGGCGATCAGCGGATAGAAGGACATGGCAATCGCGCTCGCCATGGTGATGCCAACCAAGGTCAGGGTGAATTGTGACTGGTCGAGGCGTTTCTTGCCGATCAGTGCATAAATGGCGAGCGCGGCAGAGGCACCGCAAATTGCGGTTGCTCCGCCGGCCAGCCAGCCAGCCAGATTGCTTTGCCCGCCCAATCGTGCGCCTATCAGCCCTGCTAGAATGGTCAGTGCCATGATTGCGACCAGCCCGGCAAATGCAAGGCCGCCCAGGCTGCCAATCTGCATCGCGGTCACCTGTGTGCCCAGAAGCACGATACCCCAGCGCAGCCCGGTGGTGCCGCACAGATCAAGACCTGCATGCACCTTGGGCTGGGTTGAAATGAAGTTGAGCGCGAGGCCGAGCAGCAAACCGGCAAGGATGACCGGCATGCCATAATGTTCGGAAAACCAGGTTGCGGCTGCGGCCGCTATGGTAACGGCGGCAAGCCCCGGAAAATAGTCTGCCAGTTTCTTGCGTACAGCCGACCCTCCATCGCTTTCGCCAAGCAATGTTTCGCCATAAAGGTCGGCAACATAAGGAATATCGCTGCGCGGCATCTGCATGAGGGCCGCTTAGCCATAAGCAAGGGTTTTGGAAAGTCGGGTTTACATATGCACCCGCTGGCGCTGGCCGGTTTCCGGTCTCAGCTTGCCTTGGTAAGCCCGTGCTGTTCGACCAGTTCGTGCAACTCGCCGGCTTCGTACATTTCCATCATGATGTCGCTGCCGCCAAGAAATTCGCCCTTCACATAGAGCTGGGGGATTGTGGGCCAATCCGAATATTCCTTGATGCCCTGACGGATTTCCTGATCCTGCAGCACATCGACGCTCGCATATTCGACACCCAGATGATCGAGGATCGCGATTGCGCGGCTGGAAAAGCCGCATTGCGGGAAAAGCGGCGTGCCCTTCATGAAAAGGACGACGTCATTGCCTTTGACCATTTCGTCGATGCGTTCGTTTGCGGACATGTCACTCAACTCCAAATTACTAAAATCATTCCGGCACTGCAGTGGTCAGTTGCAGTGCGTGCAATACGCCGCCCATCCGGCCACCCAGCGCGTTATAAACCGCCTGATGCTGCCGCACGCGGGGCATTCCCTTAAATGCGGCGCTCACCACACGGGCGGCATAATGATCGCCGTCGCCGCGAAGGTCGGTAATCTCGACCGTCGCATCGGGAAAAGCGGCCTTGATCATGCCTTCGATTTCTTCAGCCGCCATCGGCATCGTTTTTGCCTTATGCCTCTTCGATAAACTGGCGGCGCGCCTCAACCATCTTCGCGTCAAGTGCCGCGCGGATCGTTGCTTCGTCGCTGTCGACGCCGGCAGAGGTCAGGTCGCCAAGGATCTTGCGTACGACATCTTCGTCGCCCGCTTCCTCGAAATCCGCCTGCACAACCGATTTGGCATAGCTGTCCGATTCCTCGGCAGTCAGCCCCATCTTCTCTGCTGCCCATAGCCCGACCAGCTTGTTGCGGCGTGCGGTCACCTTGAACTGCAACTCTTCGTCGCGGGCAAACTTATTCTCGAATGCATTTTCGCGATCGTTGAATGTGGTCATGGTCAGTCCCCGGCTCTTTGTTTGGAAATAGGTATGGCTGCACTGCCAAACAAGGGGCGGTAGCGCAAGGCGGTGCGGCGCGAAACTTTTCCGCGCCGCAGATTTGTCCAAATCGCCGACCGGCGTTTTAGATCGTCACCACCAGCTTGCCGACGGCTTCGCGATTGCCCAGCTTGGCAATTGCGTCACCGCCCTGTTCAAGCGGAAAGGTCTCCGAAATGCGGGGCTTGATCTTGCCGGCCTTGTAAAGTTCGAACAGTTCATTGACGTTCGCCCGGTTCTTTTCCGGTTCGCGCATCGTGTAGGCGCCCCAGAAGACGCCGCACACATCGCAACTTTTGAGCAGCGTCAAGTTGAGCGGCAACTTTGCGATTCCGGCGGGGAAGCCGACCACAAGGAAGCGGCCTTCCCAGGCGATCGAACGTACGGCTGGTTCGGAATAATCGCCGCCAACGGTATCATAGATGATGTCGAAACCATTGGGGCCTGCAGCCGCCTTGAACATTTCGGCGACTGCTTTTGACTGATCCTTGTCGAACGGCTGGTAGGGATAGACGACCACGTCATCAGCTCCGGCTTCACGTGCAACCTGTGCCTTTGCCTCGCTGGATACGCCGGCGACAACGCGTCCGCCATAGGCCTTGGCCAGTTCGATTGCCGAAATGCCGATGCCGCCTGCACCGCCAAGGACCAGCACATTATCGCCGGGCTTCATCCGTCCGCGATCCTTCAGCGCATGGGCACTGGTGCCATAGGTCATCAGGATCGAGGCGCCGTCTTCGAATGGCATTTCATCGGGCATTTTGTAGAGGTTGTGTGCCGATACCGCGATTTTTTCAGACAACCCGCCATTGCCGCAGCCCGCCATTACCCGGTCCCCGATAGCAAAGCTGGTGACGCCTTCGCCAACGGCTTCGATCACGCCCGCAATCTCGCCGCCCGGCGCAAATGGGCGAGGCGGTTTGAACTGGTATTTGTCGACAATCATCAATGTGTCGGGAAAGTTGATGGAGCAGGCCTTGACCGCGACGACAACCTGTCCGGGGCCAGCAGTGGGTTCAGGCAATTCGCCCAGTACCAGGGTTTCGGGGCCACCAGTGGCAGTCGATAACAGCGCTTTCATTTCTCTCACTCTCCTCAAATCATGTGCGGCGCCAGCCAGGGCTTTTCCGCCGCCAGCTTTGCCTCATAGACGGAAATCGCATCGCTGCTTGCCAGTGTGATCCCGATTTCGTCGAGGCCGTTCAGCAGGCAATGCTTGCGGAACGGGTCAATTTCAAACGTGAAGCGATCCTGAAAGGGCGTGGTCACCACCTGGTTTTCCAGATCAATATGGATCGGATCGGGTAAATCGGGATTTTCCTGAGCAACCTGCAGCAAACGGTCGACCGCTTCCTGCGGCAAGACGACCGTCAACAGGCCATTCTTGAACGCATTGCCTGAAAATATGTCGGAAAAGCTGGGCGCGATCACGGCCGTTATGCCCATGTCGGCCAACGCCCATGCGGCATGTTCACGGCTGGAACCACAGCCGAAATTGTCGCCTGCGATCAGGATGGGCGAACCGGCATAGGGCGCGCTGTCGAACAGATTGTCCGGTTCCTTGCGCAGCGCCTCGAACGCGCCCTTGCCAAGGCCGGTGCGGCTGATCGTTTTCAGCCATGCTGCCGGGATAATGACGTCGGTATCGACATTTTTGAGGCCAAAGGGATAGGCCTTGCCGGAGATGGTGGAAACGGGGTTCATGCGACCAACTCCCGAACATCGGCAAGCCGCCCGGTTACTGCCGCCGCCGCTGCCATGGCGGGGCTGACAAGATGGGTGCGCGCACCCGGGCCTTGTCGCCCTACAAAATTGCGGTTGCTGGTGGAGGCGCAGCGTTCGCCGGGCGGGACTTTGTCGGGATTCATACCGAGACAGGCAGAGCAGCCGGGTTCGCGCCATTCGAGGCCTGCGTCGATGAAGATGCGGTCAAGGCCCTCTGCCTCGGCCTGTGCCTTTACAAGGCCGGAACCGGGAACGACGATCGCCCATTTGATATTGGCCGCCTTGCGCTTGCCCTTCAGTATCGCCGCGGCTGCGCGCAGATCTTCGATGCGGCTGTTGGTGCAACTGCCGATGAAGATATTCTGCACCTCGACTTCGTTTAAGGGGGTGCCGGGTTCGAGGCCCATATAGGCGAGGCTCTTGGCGGCAGCCTCCTGCTTCGAAGGATCGGCAAAACTTTTGGGGTCAGGAACGGTGCCGGTGATGGGCACCACGTCTTCTGGGCTGGTGCCCCAGGTCACGCTCGGCGCGATATCGGCAGCGTTGATGACGACGACCTTGTCATAGGTTGCGCCGGGATCAGTTTTCAGGGTCTGCCAGTAAGCGACGGCTGCATCCCAGTCTGCACCTTTGGGGGCCATTGGCCGGCCCTTCAGATAGGCGAAGGTTTTCTCGTCAGGCGCGCAAAGACCGGCGCGCGCTCCATGTTCGATCGCCATGTTGCTAACGGTCAATCGGCCTTCGACCGACAGGTTGCTGATCGCGCTACCGCTATATTCGATGACATAGCCGGTCCCGCCTGCAGCGCCGAGGACGCCGGTGATGTGCAGCACAATATCCTTGGCGCTTACGCCTGGGCCGACATCGCCTTCGACACGAACTTCCATCGATTTCGACTGCTTCAATTGCAGCGTTTGTGTTGCCAGCACATGTTCGACCTCGCTGGTGCCGATACCGAATGCGAGCGCGCCAAGGCCTCCATGGCAGGCCGTATGGCTGTCGCCACAGACAATCGTGGTGCCGGGAAGCGAAAAGCCCTGTTCGGGCCCGACAACATGAACAATGCCCTGTTCGCGGTCGGCATCGCCAATATAGCGTATGCCAAAGGCTGGGGCGTTCGCCTCAAGCGCTTCCAGCTGTTGTGCGCTTTCAGGATCGGCAATGGGGACGCGGTTGCCGCTTGCATCGCGGCGCGCGGTGGTTGGCAGATTATGGTCGGGAACCGCCAGCGTCAGATCGGGGCGGCGCACCTTGCGCCCTGCTGTGCGCAAGCCTTCGAACGCCTGCGGACTGGTAACTTCGTGAACGAGATGCCGGTCGATGAAAATGATCGCGGTGCCATCATCGCGTTGCTCGACGACATGGGCATCCCAGATTTTTTGATAAAGTGTGCGGGGGCTGTTCATGCACAGCGCCAAAACACAGGAAAGCATGCTTTGCAAGCAAGGTTATTCTGCCGTCATTCTGGAAATTGTAATCCTTCGTCCCTATAATCGGAATTGTGATGACAACCCTTTCCCACCTGTTCCCGATTAAGATTGTACCTGAAGATATCGACTTCATGGGCCATGTGAACAACAGCCGTTACCTGAACTGGGTGCAAGAAGCGGTCTTGGAACATTGGCGTAACCTCGCTCCCCCCGATGCGGTTGCCCAGCGCGCCTGGGTCGCGTTGAAGCATGAGATCACTTATCGCAGACCCGCCTTTCTTGATGATGTTGTCGTTGCCAATGTCGTGCTGGAAAGCATCCATGGTGCGCGCGCCTTTTACGAAACGGTGATCAAGCGCGGCGAAGAGGTGTTGGCTGAGGTGAAATCCAGCTGGTGCTGCATTGATGCCCAGACGCTGCGCCCGGCCCGCATCGGCAATGATATTGCCGCCTATTTCTTTCCGAAGGGCGATTGACCCGCTATAGAAGCTGCCATGTCGCTGTTCGCCATCATTGCCACTGTCATCGCCACCTTCCTTGCGATGGAATTTGTCGCCTGGAGCAGCCACAAATATATCATGCACGGTTTTGGCTGGGGCTGGCATCGCGACCATCATGAACCGCATGACAACCGGCTTGAGAAAAACGATCTTTACGGGCTGGTCGGTGCAGCGATGAGCATTTCGATGTTCGCCATCGGCAGCCCCTTGGTGATGGGGGCGTCAGCCTGGGATCCGGGGACATGGATCGGGCTGGGCATCCTGTTTTATGGCATCGTCTATACGCTGATCCATGACGGCCTTGTCCACCAACGCTATTTCCGTTGGGTGCCCAAGCGCGGCTATGCAAAGCGGCTGGTTCAGGCGCACAAGCTGCACCATGCAACAATCGGGAAGGAAGGCGGCGTTAGCTTCGGCTTTGTCTTCGCGCGTGACCCTGCGGCGCTCAAGCAAGAACTGAAAGTCCAGCGCGAGGCGGGCGTTGCCGTTGTGCGCGACGCCGCGCTTTAGCTTTCCGGTCGCCGCCAGAGCCACGTTCCGCAGACAATCCCCACTGCTGCCGGAAGCAGCGACCAGGGCAGGCTGAGCGTCAGTAAGCCGATAAGCGCGCTTGCAATGAACGCGCTGGTGGCTGACCATTTGGCGCGCCGACCGACAACGCCCTTTTCGCGCCACGCAACCAGATGCGGGCCATAACGCGGGTGGTTGAGCAGTTTGGCTTCAAGTGCCGGGCTGCTGCGCGCAAAACAAAATGCGGCAAGGATCATGAACGGGACGGTGGGCAGGATCGGCAGGAATATGCCGATCGCCCCGGCGCCAACCGACAGCCAGCCGGCGGCAAGATAAAGCTGGCGCTTCACCCGTTCGTCATGCCTGATGGATCGCCTTGGTGACCATATAGCTGTCCAGCCCTTCGGGGCCGCCTTCACTGCCAAAGCCGCTTTGTTTGACTCCGCCAAAGGGCGCATCGGCAACCGAGATGGCAAAGCTGTTGATCCCGACCATACCGGCCTCGATCGCATCGCCAACCAGATTTGCGGTTCTCAGATCGTTGGTAAAGGCAAAGGCAGCAAGCCCAAAGGGCACCCGGTTCGCCTGCATAATCGCCTCGTCCAGCGTCTCGAACGGGCGCGAGACTGCAACGGGACCAAAGGGTTCGGTCGACATGATATCAGCTTCAACCGGCACATCGGCGAGCAGCGTCGGCTGGAAAAAATAACCGTCGCCATAGGCTTCGCCGCCTGCCATCAGCTTCGCTCCCTTTGCCCGTGCATCGGCGACCAGTGCCTCGATCGCATCTGGCCGGCGCGGATTGGCCAACGGCCCCATCTGCACCCCGGCATCAAGGCCGTTGCCGACCTTTACTTTGGCGGTGCGCTCGGCAAATCCCTTGATAAAGGCGTCATATATCCCTGCCTGCACGTAAAAGCGCGTCGGCGACACGCAGACTTGCCCAGCGTTGCGGAATTTTTGCGGGACAAGCATATCGAGCGTCTTGTCGAGGTCGACATCGTCAAACACCAGAACCGGCGCATGGCCGCCCAGTTCCATCGTTATCCGCTTTACGCTGTCGGCGGCGAGGCGCATCAGATGCTTGCCCACTGCGGTTGAACCGGTGAAGCTGACCTTACGGATCACAGGTGATCCGATCAGCGTGCGGCTGACCATGTCGGGGACGCCATAGACAAGTTGCGCGACATTGGCGGGAACGCCTGCATCGGCCAGACAACGCATCAGCGCAGCCGTGCTGCCGGGGGTTTCCTCGGCCGGCTTTGCAATCACCGAACAGCCTGCGGCCAATGCAGGAGCCAGCTTTTTTGCGAGCAGGTAAACCGGGAAGTTCCATGGCGTGAAAATGGCGGTTGGCCCCACCGGCTGCTTCAAAACCATTGCGCGCTGGCCTGTCGGGCGCACCAGCACCCGGCCATAAGCCCGCTTTGCCTCTTCGGCATAGAAATCGAACATCGACGCGGCGCCGATGATTTCGCCGCGCGCCTGATCGAGCGGTTTGCCCTGCTCCATGGTGAGCAGCACTGCGATCGAATCGGCGCGTTCACGGATAAGGTCCGCAACCTTGTGCAGGATTGCGCCGCGGACTTCGACGTCCTGCGTCTTCCATTGCGCAAAACCCGCCTCGGAAGCTGCAAGCGCCTCTTGCAGATCGGCCTCGGTCGCGATGGGAAGATCAGCGATCGCCTTGCCGGTTGCCGGGTTGAGAACGGGAGAGGCATCTCGGCCTTCGCCGGTGCGCCAGCTGCCATTGATGAAGAGTGCTAGATCGGCGGCGTAGTTTGCGGTCATGTCAGATCCTGAAAACAATTGATTGCCTTCTTTAGGCATTGGCTGCGCGTGTGGAAAGGGCGACGCAGATTTTACGCATTTCGGCCAAGTCACCGGCCCTTCTTTTAACCGGCATTAACCAATTTCCGTTAGGTGCAGGCCGAACAAGATCGGGCCAATTTGGATAGTCGACCATCGGCAGATGCAAGTAGTGACGGCATTTTTGCGCTGGAACGCGCCTCCTTTCAGGCTTTTGGCGCTGTTGCTTCTTGCCCTTGCAGCGCTGTGGACGTCGCCGGTGCAGGCGCAAAGCTGTTCGGGGGCCGGGGCGCAAGGCACCGCGCCGCCAAGTTGGCAGACCTATTGCTGGCTCGATTTCACAAATTACAATGACGCGACGGCGAAATCCGCGTCGGGCCAGAATTTTGCCTTCACGCTGTCCGATGGCGCGACGTTGAGTTTCAACCTGCGCACGACAGGTTCACCGGGCATCCTTTCCATCACCGCGCCTTCATGGGGAGGTGCGGCGGTGGGCAACACCGCATTTCTGAACATTCCCAACCGACCGATCCTTTACCAACAAGCCGGCGGAACCACGGTCTTTACGATCTCTGGGATAACGATCACACCGCCGCCCGGTTCACCGGCAGTCACCGCCTATATGTTCGTCGCTGCGGATGCGGAATCGACCAATGATGGAGAATCGCTAAGCTGGAACACCAATGGCGGTGCCTGGACGATCCTTGATCAGGTGAACCCGATCAGCGGCAACAATTACCCAACCATCAGTGGCACCAACACCCAGACCTTTACCGAAACCGGCGTGCCCGGGACGGTTGGCGGCTATATCGTCGGGTCAACCAGTCCGACCACAGTAACAACGACGATGGTCGGGAGCGGCTTGCAAGGCGTCATGTTTGCCGTGCGCTTTGCGTCAATCCGGCTGAACAAGCAGATCGTGGGCGCGCGTGTAAACAGCGCCGACCAGTTCCGTTTCGATATCCGCGCCACTGCTACAAGCACGGTGCTGGCGACTGGCACGACCAGCGGAACGGGCAATGGGCCGTTCACTGCGGCGGCGGTTTCGCTTGCATCGGGTGTTCCGCTGACCCTGTCCGAAAGCATGGCACCGGGCAGCGTCAGCAGCTTATCACAATATAGCTCCCGGCTGACCTGCAGCAACACCGCCACCGGTTCGTCGACGCCGATGCCGAACAATGTGGCGACAACCAGTTTCAACTTTGGCGCGCTGCAATTTGGCGATGCGGTGCAATGCAGCTTCATCAATGCCGCATTTCCGCATGTGCGTTTGCAAAAGGCATTGGGCACCGGGGGACGGCTTTTTGCGACCGACCAGTTCACCATGAACATCGCCCAGGGGTCGACGGTGATCGCAACCACGACGACGACAGGAACTGGCACGACTGTCACCAATGGCGCTACCGCCCTGACGCAGGTGAACGCCGCCAGCGCCTACACGATGGCAGAGGCAGCATCGGGCACGACGGCACTTGTGCAATATAATGCGGCGATGGGCTGCACAAATGCGTGGGCGACGTCCAGCACCTCGTTGCCGACCAGTGTGCCCGGCAACATTACGCCGCAATTGGGCGATGTTATCACCTGCACGATCACCAACACCCGTCGGTCGAACAATGCGACGCTCGCCAGCACAAAGGTTTCAACGGTGCTTTCCGACGGCGTCAGTGCCAGTAATCCCAAGGCAATCCCCGGCGCAGTGGTACGCTATACGATTGGCGTATCGAACAGCGGCACGCTTACGACTGACGCGAACAGCGTGTTCGTGCTCGATGCCTTGCCCCCCAATTTCACCTATAATGCTTCCTCTGCGCCGCTATTCACGCAAGGATCGCCGACCAGTGGGCTGACGTTCAACGCCGCCACTGATGTCCGTTTTGCAGGAGCAGGAGCGCCACCGGCGAATTTTGCGGCATGTACGCTTCCTGCAGGAACGGGTTTTAACCTTGCCATCCGCTATGTCTGCTTCCGGCCGCAAGGTGCAATGGCAGGCGCAACCGCAGCCGGACAGCCGAGTTTCACGATTTCTTTCCAGGGCCGCATCGAATAGCGACAAAGCATCTTCCCAAATCCGCCCGGCACTGTCAGCTTGGTCGGGAGAGAATTTGGGAGGAATCACATGGCAGACATGCAAATCATTACCGAAGGCCTTCGTTTTCCCGAGGCACCGGTCGTCATGCCGGACGGCAGCGTGATAGTGACCGAGATCGAACAGGGCCGTATCACGAGGGTCGCCCCCGATGGTTCGAAAACGGTAGTGGCAACGCCCGGTGGCGGCCCCAACGGTCTTGCGATCGGGCCCGATGGGAAGCTGTACTGCTGCAACAATGGTGGCTTCAACTGGAGTGAAGCTGGAGGTTTCCTCGCGCCGCATGGTATTGCCAGCGACTATTCCGGCGGGCGCATCGAACGGATCGATATCGACACGGGCGAAGTCGAAATACTCTACAAATCGGGTGATCATGGCTGTGTGTTGCGCGGGCCGAATGATATCGTCTTCGACGAACATGGCGGCTTCTGGTTCACCGACCATGGCAAGGTCGATTATGCTGCGCGCTGCCACGACATTGTTGGCATTTTTTATGGAAAGACCGACGGCAGCCATCTGGAAGAAGTAGTCTTCCCGTCGAACAATCCCAATGGGGTCGGTCTCGCACCTGACGGCAGTGCATTATATGCAGCCGAAACTTACACCTGCCGGTTGATGAAGTTCAACATCACCGCCCCAGGCAAGGTCGCGCCCGATGCGGGCCCGGGCGGTCCGGGTATCCCGCTTTACCGGCCCGCCGGATATAAATTTTTCGACAGTCTGGCAGTCGAGGCCGGTGGTAACATTTGCGTTGCGACGATCGGCGAGTGCGGGATCAGCGTGATCTCCCCGGAAGGCGAGCTGGTGGAGTTCGTGCCGACCGATGATATCTTTACGACCAATATTGCCTTTGGTGGGGAGGATATGATGGATGCTTATATAACGCTGTCGGGCAGTGGTCGCCTCGTCAAGACGCGGTGGAACCGCCCTGGCCTCAAGCTGAATTATTGATCTGTCATGCCGCATCGCCACCTTGAGCGCCACGTTATTGACCGCATAGGTTGGTTGCGTGCGTCGATTCTGGGCGCAAATGATGGCATAGTTTCGACGGCAAGCCTTATTGCAGGGGTGGCTGCTGCTGGCGCATCGCCGCAAAGCTTATTGGTCACGGGTATTGCCGGCTTGGTCGCCGGCGCCATGTCGATGGCCGCTGGCGAATATGTCTCGGTCAGCTCACAGGCCGACGCTGAACGTGCCGATATTGCGCGCGAGACTGCGGAACTTGAAACACAGCCCGATTTTGAGCGGGAGGAGCTGACTGCGATTTATCAAAAGCGCGGACTGGATCGGGCACTTGCCGAAAAGGTTGTTAGCCAGTTGATGGCCAATAACCCGCTTGAAGCGCACATGCGCGATGAGCTTGGGCTCACGACCGAAATGTCGGCGCGGCCGGTGCAGGCGGCGTTTGCCTCTGCCGGCAGTTTTGCTGTTGGCGCTGCGCTGCCGCTGGCGCTGGTCCTTCTATTTGCAGGACCTATGCTGACCTGGGCGGTTACCGGCGGGTCGCTGCTGTTCCTTGCACTTTTGGGCGGCATCGGCGCGCGCGCAGGCGGCGCACCGATCGCCAAGGCTGTGCTGCGCGTTACCTTTTGGGGGGCTGTCGCCATGGCGGCGACGGCGGCGATCGGTTCGCTGTTCGGCACGGCGGTGGCGTGATGCGCAAATGGTTGATTGCCGCGCTGCTCGGGCTCTGCTCCACACCGCTGGCCGCCGAGTCTGGCTCTTTGCTGATCGTCGGTGGCGGGATGCGTGATCAGGACGGTGCGATCCTATTTAGGTTACGCGCGCAGATGCCGGACCCCGGCGGCCGGGTTGCGATCATCCCCGCGGCTTCGGGTGAAGCCAGCGTTGCAATATCCGAACTGACCGAAAAACTTGCGGCAGTCGGAATAGCGCCGGAAAAAGTCTCTGCGGTGCATATCGCAATGATCGACGACGAACTTTCCTCTGGGGTCGATGAGGCCAGCTGGGCAGGCAATGCATCCGATTCAGCGGAAATTGCCAAGATCGCCGCTGCCGACGCAATCTGGTTCACTGGTGGCGACCAGTTGCGCACCTTTCGCCTGCTGGTCAACCCAGATGGCAGCGACACACCGATGCTCGCCGCGATCCGCACGCGGCTTGCCGCAGGCGCGGTGGTTGCAGGCACCAGCGCCGGTGCAGCGATCATGGGAAGTGGGATGATTGTCTGCGGCACGCCCGATATCGCGGCGACAGGGCAGCTGAGCCGCAACCCGGCCGATTGCGACGTGCCTGATGAACAGCCGGTGCCTTTGGTGCTCGGCAAAGGGCTAGGGTTCCTCAAGGGGGCAGTGATTGACCAGCATTTCAGCCAGCGTAACCGTTGGGTCCGGTTGTTGCGCGCGACAGCCTGTGCCGGCGGAGATGTGCGATATGGCTTTGGCATTGATGAGGACAGCGCGCTCCTGATCCGGTTGGAAAACGGACGCGCCGAGATTCTTGGCGCAGGCGGTGTCGCGCGGGCCATGGTTGGCAAATCCGGTGTCTGCGAATCCTTTGCCTTTGACCGGCTGACGCTATCCTATAAACGGGCGGGGTATAAATTCAGCATCAAACGGGGCCTTGGAGACTAAGAATGAGTGGATCATGGGCAATTGACATCGACCGCGATGATGTGACCCAAACGGCAATTACCGTCCCTGACACCGAAGTCGGACCCGGCGAGATATTGGTGCAGATCGACAGTTTTGCGATGACCGCGAACAATGTGACCTATGCCGTTTTCGGAAAGCCGGCGGGGCTTTTTGGAAACGACCAGGGCTATTGGGACTTCTTTGCCGAGCGGAACGCCCCAGGACGCCTGCCCGTCTGGGGGTTTGCAACGGTTTTGGTCAGCGATTTGGAGGGCGTTGCGCCGGGTGATCGCTTTTATGGCTATTATCCGATGGCAAGCCATGCAGTTCTGATGCCGGGCCAGATCGGACCGGGCGGTTTCACCGACATTACGCCCCGCCGAACAACCTTACCGCCGATCTACAACCAGTATCAGCGCATCGATGCGATCCCCGATTATCAATCAGAGCATCATGATTATTGGCCGGTATTTCGCCCTCTGTTCCTTACCGGCTGGCTGATCGCTGACCAGTTTGAGGATGAGGGCGATTATGGCGCGGATCAGGTGCTGATCGCCAGCGCTTCGAGCAAGACGGCGATCGGGCTGGCCCATGCCATGAAACAAAGATCGATCCGGCCGCGTACCATCGGCCTTACCAGCAGCGCCAATGCAGCAGGTCTTGCCGAACTTGGCCTTTATGATGCGGTGGTCGCCTATGACGATATTGCCTCGCTTGATCCCGCAAAGCCATCGGCTTTGGTGGACATGGCAGGGAATGGCGCCGTAACCGCCGCAGTGCATGGCCATTTTGGTGATAGGCTGGTCAAGTCGATCATTGTCGGCAAGTCACATTGGGATGCCGCGGCCGATGACAGAGCTTTGCCCGGCCCTGTGCGCGAAGGCTTTTTCGCGCCGGGCCGCAGCCAGAAACGCATATCTGACTGGGGACCGCGCGGTTTTGGCGAGCGCATCGCCCATGCATGGCTCGGCTTTATGGAAGTGGCGCCCCAGATTGCAAAGATTGAAACCCGCAGCGGCGGCGCAGGCGCGCTCGATGCTTATCATGAAGTGCTGGGCGGCAGGGCCGATCCCAAGACAGGACTTATCATTACCCCATGACCTTCACCCATGTGATTTTCGATTTTGGCGGTGTGATTACCTCGTCGCCTTTTGAAGCGTTTAACCGGCTGGAGGCCGAGCGCGGGCTTCCCCTTGATTTCGTACGTCGGGTCAATGCGACCAATCCCGATGACAATGCCTGGGCGAAGTTCGAGCGTGCCGAGATCGATGTGGCAGGGTTTGATGCACAGTTCGCGGCTGAAGCCGAGGCATTGGGCCATGCGCTAGATGGCGCATCGGTGGTTGCCTGCCTGGCAGGGGATGTACGGCCCTATATGGTGACGGCGCTGGACCGTCTGAAAGAGGCTGGGTTTGGCATCGGCTGCATCACCAACAACGTAAAAGCCGGCAAGGGCGCGGCAATGGCCCGTAGCGAGGACAAGGCGCTGCATATCGAAAGCATCATGGCGCGTTTTGACCATGTTATCGAAAGCAGCAAGGCGGGGGTGCGAAAGCCTGATCCGCGAATCTATCAGATGATGTGCGCGACATTGGGCGTCGAGGCGCAGGTCTGCATCTATCTCGACGATCTCGGCATCAACTGCAAACCGGCCGCACAGCTTGGGATGCATGCGATCAAGGTGACCAGCGGCGAACAGGCACTGACCGATCTGGAAGCCGCCCTCGGCAAGTCGCTGCGCTAAGGGAGCTATACCACTGCCGCGCTTGCAGCGCGCGGCTCTTGGAAGTAGGGACTGGGGCCTCCCAAACACCAGCCGCAAGGGTGGATATCCATGAAAAAGCTTTACCCCGATGCAAAGGCCGCGCTCGACGGCCTGCTCAAAAACGATCTTCTCATCGCTTGTGGCGGCTTTGGCCTGTGCGGTATACCTGAACGCTTGCTTGATGCGGTACGCGACAGCGGCGTCACCGGCCTTACTTTCGCTTCGAACAATGCAGGTATCGATAATGAAGGCATCGGCAAATTGTTGCGTACGCGGCAGGTGAAAAAGATGATTTCCTCCTATGTCGGGGAGAATAAGGAATTCGAACGGCAATATCTCAACGGTGAGTTGGAGGTCGAATTCTGCCCGCAAGGGACGCTTGCAGAGCGGATGCGCGCCGGTGGTGCAGGCATCCCCGGCTTTTACACCAAAACCGGCGTCGGCACCAAAGTTGCCGAAGGCAAGGAAGTGAAGGTTTTTGATGGCCCCAATGGGCCGGAAGAATATATCCTCGAACGCGGCATCTTCGCCGACCTTGCACTGGTGAAAGCGTGGAAGGCCGATGAAAGCGGCAACGTCGTTTTCCGCAAGACGGCGCGCAATTTCAATGTGCCGGCGGCGACTTGCGGCCGGGTCTGCATCGTAGAGGTTGAAGAAATTGTGCCGGTTGGCAGCCTTGATCCCGATGCGATCCATCTGCCCGGCGTCTATGTGCAGCGCGTGATTGTCGGCGCGCCTTATGACAAGCAGATTGAATTCCGCACCACAAGGGAGCGGGAGCTGGCCTGATGCGCCGCGGCGCGCTTACCTTATTGTCTGCCATGATCCTCTTGCCCGCAGCACAGGTGCAGGCGGAGGAAAGCCCCGTCACGTCAATTGCACCGGCCGAGGCGCTGTCCCGGCTGGCAGTATTGAACAGCAACCATCCCTATTTGCCGCTGGTGCGTTATGCGCTTGAACAGGCAGATTTGCGGGCGGCGGGGCAATCGGTGCGCGGTGCCATATTGGTTGATCGTGTTTCGTTGATCGAGCCCAAGGCGATCGAATGCGGCGAAAAGCCGCTCGCTGTATTGATCGACATTGATCCTGCGCCCGGCGATACGATCATTGAGGGTGAGCCTGCAGGTTTTGGAACGTTGCTACAATTGCTGCGCGACGCTGACATTGCCATTGGCTGGATCAGCCAGCGCACACCGGCAATGCTGGAAAGCGATATTGATGCGCTTCGCAGCGGTCCGGTTCCGGCCTTTCGCGATGACGATATCCAGTTGCCCGCCGCGTCCAGCCCTGCCAAGCAGGATCGGCGGCTTGGCCTTGCCGCCTCGCATTGCGTGCTTGCCATAGCAGGTGACCGCCGCGCGGATTTCGACATATTGTTCGATTATCTGCGCGATCCCGATTATGCGATCCGGTTAGAGGCTTGGATGGATCGGGGCTGGTTTCTCTTGCCTTATCCAGCAAGTGTCGCGGATGCTGAACTCTCTCCCGAAGCAAAAGAATTGGAACAGCCAAATGACCAGCCATGACGGTATCGCAACAGGATGGACCCGCGACCAGATGGCCGCCCGTGCCGCGCAGGAGTTACAGGACGGTTTCTACGTCAATCTCGGCATTGGTATTCCGACGCTGGTCGCCAACCACATCCCTGCCGGAATGGACGTTACCCTGCAGTCTGAAAACGGAATGCTGGGCATCGGGCCCTTCCCTTATGATGATGAAGTCGATCCCGACCTTATCAATGCCGGCAAGCAGACGATCAGCGAATTGCCGCAATCGGCCTATTTCGATAGCGCCCAATCCTTCGCGATGATCCGTGGCGGTCATATCGACCTCACCGTTTTGGGCGCGATGGAGGTTGCCGAAAATGGCGATATCGCCAACTGGATGGTGCCGGGAAAAATGATCAAGGGGATGGGCGGCGCGATGGATCTGGTCGCAGGCGTCAAGAAAATCATCGTCGTGATGGAACATTGCGCGAAGGACGGGAGCCCGAAATTCATCCCGCAATGCACATTGCCACTTACCGGCCGCAACGTTGTGGATATGGTGATCACCGATCTGTGCGTGTTCCACCGTATCGATCACGCATCGCCCTTCCGCTTGATCGAACTGGCCCCTGGCGTAACCGCAGACGATGTTTCGGCGCGTACCACCGCCCATTATGAGGTTGCCCTTTGATATTTGTTAGCGCTGCACATTCTGGTTGGTATTGCGGCGGTGCGAACTGCCCGGCGGCTGTGTGCCGATGAAACGGATTTGGGTTGCCGCCGCTGCGGTCATTCTAGTCGGCTGGCTCGCGCTGCAATGGTCGGATGATGCCGAACCGCGCGAGATCGCCTCTGCCTCAATTGCGCCGCCATGGGCGCATGTGATCGCCGATCTGCCCGATACGCCCGAGGAGTGGGAGGGGCGAATCGACTATCGCGCACTCGACCAGCAATTTGCTGACATCGCGGCCCGGCCCGAAATGGCAGGTCTCGCCGTCGCGATTGTCGAGGACGGCAAGTTGCGTTTCGTGCGAACCTATGGCGTGGCCGATCGATCGACCGGTGCGCCGGTAACGACCGACACGGTCTTTCGTTGGGCGTCGGTGTCGAAAACCGTTGCCGGGATGCTCGCGGCGAAACTTGCAACAAGCGGAAAGGTCGATCTCGACCGGCCGGTTGCAAGCTGGGGCGGATCGCTGCGGCTTCCCGATGGTGCGGAGGCGCGAATCAGCTTTGCTCAGCTGCTTTCCCAGCAAACGGGCTTGACCAAAAATGCCTATGACGAACGGCTGGAAAGCGGTGAACAGCCAGATGTGTTGCGCACCAGCCTGGCGAACGCGCCGCTGCAATGCCAGCCGGGCACGTGCCATACCTATCAGAACATCGCTTTTGACGCGGCGTCTGAGATTCTGACCGCATCTGCCGGCATGCCCTATGCAGAAGTCGCAAGTCGCGCCTTTTTTCGCCCGCTGGGTATGGCGAGTGCGGGTTTCGGCATGGCCCCGTTGGTGGAGGCCAAGGATTGGGCACGCCCGCATAGTGGCAGTAGTGTCCGTCCGCTGAAGGAAAACTATTGGCGGGTTCCCGCTGCAGCGGGGGTGGATAGCAATATTGTCGATTTTGCGAGGTGGCTGCAGGCAGTGATGGGCGAACAGCCGGACGTGCTGCCGGCCAAAGTATTGCGCATCGCCCGCGCGCCGCGGGTGACCACTGGCCGGCTTTATGGGGGCGATCTGCGTCAGGCGAACAAGGATGGTGCCTATGGTCTGGGCTGGCGCAGCTTTGCGTACGGCGATTACCGGCTTGAAGGGCATTCGGGTTCGGTCGACGGCTATCGGGCGACACTGATTTTCGAACCTGAAACCCGCACGGGCGTGGTGGCGATGTGGAACAGCAATTGGGGTTGGCCGTTCCGTATCCCCTTTGCGGTGATCGATGCCTATCATCAGCGCGCCGATTCAAACTGGCTTGATACGGGGCGCTTGCCAAGGGCGCGTATCGGTGCGCGGCGCGCAGGCGATGCATCAGCCGAAGGCATCAGGGGAGTGGGTAAAGCATGAGCTATGTATTGATCACGGCTAACCGCAATTATTCCAGCTGGAGCCTGCGTCCCTGGCTGCTGATGCGGGCGCTGGGTATCGCGTTTGAAGACCGGTTCGTGCCCTTTACCAAGCCAAACAACCATGAGGAGTTCAGAGCCTTCTCGCCGACCGGGCAGGTGCCGGTTCTGCTGCACGAAGGCCGCACCATCCATGACAGTATGGGCATCACGCTATACCTTGCTGACCGGTGTGATGGCGTCTGGCCGAAAGACCCCGACGCGCGCGCATGGGCACAATGTGCGGCGAGCGAAATGCACAGCGGCTTTTCCGCGTTGCGCAATGATTGCACGATGAATGTCGGTGTGCGGGTGAAACCCAAGCCGATGTCCGATCGGTTGAAAGCGGACGTCGCGCGCATCCGCGAATTGTGGGAGGAAGGTCTCGGTCATTTTGGCGGGCCTTGGCTTGCCGGGGCAGATTTCAGCGCCGTTGACGCCTTCTTCGCCCCTGTTGCCTATCGTGTGCGCACCTATGGCCTCGATATCGGCCCGATCGGGCAGGCATGGGTCGACCATATCATCGCGCACCCCGCGATGCAGCTATGGGAAGCCGAGGCCCTCATGGAAAGCTGGCGCGAGGTTGGCCATGAGGAAGAATTGAGCGCTTGCGGAGAGGTGATCGCCGACTATCGCGCCAGCTGAAACGGATTTTAGCTCCGCGCCCGAACTGCATCGGCGAATAGCGCGCCCTGGTCGCCGGCAAAGTGCAGGAACAGGCTTGGCTCGATCGCTTCCAGTTCCATCAGCCGAAAGTTGCCATCCTCGTCGCGCAGCATGTCTACCCGAGCGTAAGTCAGCGGGGCATGGTCCATTAATTCTTCGGTCGCGGCAAAGACGGTTTCCGCCAGTGCCAGCGCTTCGGCGGGCGGATCAATGCGCCGTTCGCTGCCGCCAAATTGTTCCTGGACGCGAAAGTCGCCATTTGCGGGGTGCTTGCTGATCGCATGGCTGTATCGGCCACCAAAAAAGAAGAGCGAAGTTTCACCCTCGGCGGCGATTGCCGGGAGGTAAGGCTGGATCAGCATCCGCCGTCCAACCGCTTCGGCGGGAAGCGGATCGGATGCGCCGATCAGGAAAGTGCCGTCCGCACCGCCCGATACCGGCGGCTTGATGACGAGGCGGTTGGTGCCGAACAGCGACCTAGCCGAATCGAGCGCGGCGTCATTCATGGCTTCGCGCATCATCGTCGGTACCGTCGGCACGCCTGCTGCCGCCATTTCCGCCAGATAGGCCTTGTCGCTATTCCAGCGCAGTACCCTTGCCGGATTGGCGACCGGCAGGGCTTCGCGCTCCAGCCGGTCGAGCAACGCATACCAACCGGCGACGTCGCGCTGATAACCCCAGGCGAGCAACGGCAGGATAAGGCTGAAGCCTGAAAGATCGCCAGTATCGGTCCAACTGCGAAAGCTAAGATCGGGACCAAGTAACCGCTCATAATGCGCCTTGGGCAGCGACCAGTCCTCCCAATAGTCCGGGGCAGGGGTCAGAATACAGATGGACACGGGCATTTGCTCTCTGGCTCAGCCGCTATGCCGACCGGCTTTGACGATGATCGGGGTTGTTCAATTCGATTCGCCCGCCATCTTCAATACCTCTGCCCATTCTTCGGGGCGCACCTTGCCCACCGAAAGACGGGAAAGACGGACAAGGTCCATCTGCTCCAGCTTTGGATTGGCCTTGATCGCCTTTAGCGGCACAGCCGACCCCAGTTTCCTGACCGGCTTTACCCGCACGGCAACGAACCGGCCTTTCTCGTCAGTCGGATCAATAAATGCCTCTTCGCTGATTTCGATGATGCCCACCACCTCGACGCCGACATTGCTGTGGTAGAAAAAGGCGAGGTCGCCCTTTTTCATGGCCTTCAGGTTCAGAGCGGCGCCATGGTTGCGCACACCGTCCCACATGCCTTCCTTTTCGGCGAGAAGATCGTCCCAGCTGTAAACATCGGGTTCGGATTTCATCAGCCAGAATTGTTGGGTCATTTTCGTTCCTTGCAGGCGTGCATTTTGAGCGCGGTCAATTTCTCTGGCGCAGCAAATCGTCAAGGACTATTCGCATGTCCATGACAAACATGCCCGATATTTCACTCGCCGGGGGTGATGCAAATGCGATTGCGCAGGCGCTCGGCGATAGTTTCAAAACCTACGGATTTGCAAAGGTCGTTGATCATGGCCTTGATCCGCAGTTGGCCCGCGATGCTTGGCGGCTGTCGAGAGAGTTATTCGACCTGCCCGAATCGGAAAAGCGGCGTGGCTATGATTCGGCAATTGCCGGGCAGCGCGGATATACCCCGTTCAAGACCGAGATCGCCAAGGGTGCAGATCATCATGATCTGAAGGAATTCTGGCATGTCGGTCGCACGATGCCGGTCGATCATGCGCTTGCAGGTCAGATGTTGACAAATATCTGGCCGGAAAGCGTGCCCGAATTCCGCGCTGTGTTCGAACAACTTTATGCCGATTTCGATCGGATTGGCGCGCGCATCCTGTCCTATATTGCCATCTATCTTGGGCTTCCCGAAGACTGGTTTGCCGACAAGATCAATGTTGGCAATTCGATCCTGCGATTGCTCCACTATCCGCCGATCGAAGGCGATACTGAAGGCTGCATCCGCGCCGGCGCGCATGAGGATATCAATCTCATCACGCTATTACTCGGAGCCGAGGAGGCCGGGCTTCAGATTCTGCGCCCTGATGGCAGCTGGATGGATGTCTCGCCCCCGGAAGGTGGCCTTGCCATCAATGTCGGCGACATGCTGCAGCGGCTGTGCAACCATATGCTGCCCTCAACCACGCATCGGGTGGTCAACCCCAGTGGCGAGCGGGCGAAATATAGTCGATATTCGATGCCTTTCTTCCTGCATCTGAATAGTGACTATCCCATCACGACGCTGCCCCAATGCGTTAGTGCCGATAATCCCAACCGCTACCCGGAACCCATCCTGGCCGACGATTATCTTCGGGAACGGTTGATCGAGATCGGATTGTTGAAGGCTTGAGCGGAGTTTACGCCACGTAAAGGGCTGATCTGCTATGGGGACAGTGCTGCAATTATGGCGCGGTTCCAGGATGGCGATGAATCAGGCACTGAAAAACGGGTTGGAAAAGCTGGCCGCTGCGGTCGGCTATGACAAACAGCACGTCACTCGCACCGTCGCCTATCGCGAAATCGATCGCTGGCTTGACGCGCTCGGTACCGAAGGTCTTGATGCACTTGAGATCAGTGCTGGCTGGAAATGGCGTCAGCGGCAATGGGGCAGCTTTACCGAAATGAACTGGCCGCAGCACAACATCTGCAAGGATGTGCTCGACCGCCAGTTCGATGTTGTCATCGCCGACAATGTCTGGGAACATCTGCTTTATCCGTATCGCGCCGCGCGCAATGTGCACTCGATGCTGCGGCCGGGCGGCTGGTTTGTGAACATCACGCCTTTCATGATCCGATATCACCCGATCCCGACAGACTGCAGCCGCTGGACCGAATTGGGGATGAGCCATTTTCTTGAAGAAGCCGGCTTTGATCGGGCGCGAATCGTGACCGGTAGCTGGGGCAATGCCTCGGCAGTGAAGGCGAATTTCCATCGCTGGGCACGAACCGGTTGGCAACGCCGCCTGCCCAATGACGAACGCTTCCCTGTCACCGTCTGGGCGATGGCGCAGAAACAGTGACCATGACTGCTGCGATCTGCGTCGTCATATTGGCGCATAATGAGGAGGCGCGCATCGCCGCCTGCCTGAACAGCCTGCCGCTGGCGGACAAGGACATTGCCTACCACGTCGTCGTCAACGGCTCGACTGACGGCACCGCGCAAATCGCGCAGGGCTTTGCTGCAAGGCACGATAATCTTGAGCTGCATGTCTTTGCCGAGGGCGGCAAGGCGCGCAGCTGGAACCGCATCCTCTTCGATGAACTGCCCCGCTTCCATGCCGTGCATGTCTTTGTTGATGGCGATGCACAGGTGGCACCAGGCTCTGTTCGCGCGCTGGCAGCAGCGCTTGCTGCCGATCCGCACGCCCTTGCCGCGGCAGGCCTGCCCATGAATGGCCGAAAGGTTGCTGCCTATCGCGACCAGATGCGGCGCGAACATGGCTTGTTCGGTGATCTATATGCCTTGCGCGGCGACTTTCTGGCGCGCATGCAGGCTGCATCGTTGCGCTTGCCAGACGATGTCGTTGGCGATGATGGACTGGTTTGTGCGCTCGCCAAGACCAATCTTGCCGATGAAAGCTGCTGGGATGATCGGCGCGTGGTCATTTGCGACGGAGCGGGCTTCTTCTGCGCACCGGTCAGTATCTGGTCTCCGATCAGCTGGCGGATGCAATATCGGCGGATGATCAGCTACAGCGTGCGCCATTTTCAGAATATCCTGATCAGTCAGATCATGCGTAGCACAGGGCCATCCGGATTGCCGGCCCGGCTTTCGGATCTTTATCCAAGCGCATTGCCGGCGTTGCGCGCGCGCAGCGGGTTGGTGCACAGCCTGTTCGACCGGCTGGCGCTTCGCCGCATGGCGCGTTCGATTCGCGCGTAATGATTCGCTGTCAGGCCGTCTCGGCTTCGGGCGGCTTGCGACGGATGAGGAGATTGACCACCTCCATCGCCGTCGCGCGGGATCCGTACCATAGAAGCGCGACATAGCTGACCCCGCCGGCGAGCGTCAGCGCGGCCAGGTGCAGCGGTGCGGGCATATCCTGCCAAACATAGGCCATGACAATATGGTCCGCCGTCCAAGTGACGGCAGCCATCACCAAAGCAGCGCCAAGTCCTGGGGCGATTGCCGCACCCAATTGCCGGTATGTGAAGCCCACATGCGGCCTCGCCTTGTAAATGGTGAAAGCCAGCAGCAGCGGCACCGACACCAGCCAGCCTGTCGCAAGGCCCTGCGCACCATAACGAACAGCGATCAGATAGATGGCGGGCATGATGATCGCGCCGGCAATCGTCAGGTGCAGCGTCAGGCGCGGCAGCCCTACAGCATTGAGCGCGGGGGCGAACAGGATCTGCAGCGTCACAAAAGGCATCGCCAGTGCCAGTGTCGCTACCAAAGGCGCGGCCTCAAACCATTTGGGGCCCATCAACGTTTCGACAAACGGCCCTGCTGAAATCGCCATGCCGAGATAGAGCGGGCAGGCCACCAGCATGATCAACCGAACTGCCTTGAGAAAACCACGGGTCAATGCGGGACGATTATCTTGCAGCCGGGCGTAGGCAGGGAAGGCGACTTCGTTAAGTGGCGGCACGAATTTAACCGCGAACAATTGGGTCAGGAACAGCGCCTCGGCATATAGCCCTAGGTCATGGGTGTCGAAATGGCGCCCCGCTATAAAGATGTCCGATTGGCTTTGGATGATGAAGAAGGCCTGCGCACCAAGCAAAGCCATTCCGAACCCGAACATATTTCCCGAACCCCGGAAATCGAAACTGGGCATCACCAGAAAACGTGTCGAGACCGTCAGAAGGATGGCCCGGCACCAGAACATCGCAATCGGTGCGAAGACTAGCGTCCACACGCCTTGATCATTCAGAGCGAGAATCAGCGATACTGCCGCGCCTACTGCTGCAGTCGCCAGATTGATGATTGCCGGTTTCCGGAATTGCAGGTCACGGGTCATCAGCGCTTCGGGAAGAATGAGGAAGGGCGTCGAAAGATAGATCAACGCCTGCCAGCGCAACATCTCTGCAATGATAGGTTCGCGATAATATGCAGCGGCGAGAGGGGCTGCCACCAGCAGCTGGATCAGCGCCAGCGCTCCGTTGATCAGCAGCAGCATGCCGAAGGCCTGTCTGATTCGTCTGGGTTCGATTGATTCGGACTGGATCAATGCACTCACAAACCCATAGCCGTTCAGGAAATTCATGAAGACCAGCACGACCGACGTCATAGCGAACAGGCCATAATCACCCGGCTCGAGGATTCGGATCACTGCCAGAGTCGCACCCCAACTGATGATTTGAGCGACAATCTGGGTGCCCGATCGCCAAAAAACCGCGCGTTTTACGCGGTTTCCGAAATCGTCGGGCGCGGAAACGCCCTTATCAAGCCCCTGTTCCATATTTGCCCGTTAACCCAAAAGCCTTACAAAAGCTTGGGTTTCCGGCGTTCTGCAAAAAAATTGAAATAAAATTGCAAAAAGTCTGTTGACCGAATCAAACACCACGCCTAATTGCCACTCCACCGGACGGGACGCCAACGCTTCCACGGCCCGGTCGCCAACATGAACAGGACACTCCCTCCTCCGGTAGGAATATCGGGGAACGCTGAGTGTCCGGTTTTTTGTCGGTCGGCTCTTTGACATTGTGATAATAAGATGAAGGGACATGTGGGCGGCGGCCCCGGATCCTGCGGCTTCAAGGCGCAGGGTGTTCGGGTTACCAAATTAGCCGACTTGCATACATGTCCTTTACGCATATCCATATATAGTAATTGACTTTTGTGCAGGTACGGCTCCTTGAAATTTCGGTCGTTTGCTTCGGGTTTTCCCCCGGTGCAGATGATTGTAAATCAAACTTGAGAGTTTGATCCTGGCTCAGAACGAACGCTGGCGGCATGCTTAACACATGCAAGTCGAACGAGACCTTCGGGTCTAGTGGCGCACGGGTGCGTAACGCGTGGGAATCTGCCCTTTGCTACGGAATAACTCAGAGAAATTTGTGCTAATACCGTATAATGTCGCAAGACCAAAGATTTATCGGCAAAGGATGAGCCCGCGTAGGATTAGCTTGTTGGTGAGGTAAAGGCTCACCAAGGCGACGATCCTTAGCTGGTCTGAGAGGATGATCAGCCACACTGGGACTGAGACACGGCCCAGACTCCTACGGGAGGCAGCAGTGGGGAATATTGGACAATGGGCGAAAGCCTGATCCAGCAATGCCGC